>ENA-OWNT01000031-OWNT01000031.1-seawater-metagenome-genome-assembly--contig:-NODE-31-length-431116-cov-6.604175_pt1 | contig 431116 bp, 395 predicted proteins | sample MGYA00238136_ERZ651165 | MGnify/ENA primary metagenome ERZ651165 (study PRJEB26861, sample SAMN08777766) | seawater metagenome | isolation source: coastal seawater | place: USA: Florida | collected... | reverse complement strand
GTAGCCTAACAACCAGCCAACCAGCACTAACGGTAGGATCACTTTTAGCGCGTTGGTTTGTAGGTATTTAGCATTGAGAAATAGTGCCAACAGGACCAGTGAGAAAGTAAACAGTGCTATTTTGACTTCAGCCAGCTTACCCAACTGTTGCTTGATGTTACTGATACGGCCACGTACTACATCGAGCAGTGACTTATCTGACAAAGCCTTAAGGTCAACAGCCTGACTCGCCTCATCAATAGAGCTGACTTTAAGGGCCTTAGTCTCTTCCTCCAGGTAGTATGTGCGTTGCTCACTTTTCCTTGGCCAAAATGCGACCAATAGAGTGACGCCGCCAAAGATAAGCGTCAGCCAGTAGATCATGCCGTTTCACCTACATTGAATGCCTGGGCGAGTTGTTCATCTAAACCAAAGAATTTGGCTTTCTGAACCAGGACTGAGCGCTGCATCATTCCAGCAGTAACAAAGCGCCCTTGTACTTTGCCATTGTCGATACTACTGGTTGGCTGGAACTTAAAGATCTCTTCGAGTACAACGTTAGAGCCTTCAATACCAACCACTTCGGTAATGCTCATTACTTTGCGGCTTCCGTCATGCAGACGGCTGATTTGCACAACAATATCCACAGCACTAACGATGGTTCGACGAATCGCTTCAAGGGGCAAGTTGCTGGTGGCCATCATTACCATGGATTCCACCCTGGATATCGCATCTCTTGGTGTATTGGCGTGTAGAGTAGACATGGAACCATCGTGGCCAGTGTTCATCGCCTGTAGCATTTCAAACGCTTCTGCGCCGCGACACTCGCCGACAATAATTCGATCAGGACGCATACGTAGTGAGTTGATAACCAAATCACGCTGATCAATCGCCCCTGAGCCTTCGATACCCGCGGTACGTGTTTCTAAGCGAACCACGTGAGGCTGAAGCAACTTAAGTTCTGCGGCATCTTCAATGGTAACAATGCGCTCTTTCTCTGAAATAAACTGTGAAAGGGCATTAAGCATGGTGGTTTTACCTGAACCAGTACCGCCAGAGATTAAGATGTTTAAGCGGCATCGGGCAGCAATCATCATAATTTTTGCCATCTCTGGACTCATTGCGCCAAAGTCGACTAACTGACCTAAATCGATGCTCTGTTTCTTAAACTTACGGATAGAAATGGAGGTCCCATCGATAGCGATTGGCGGAATAACAATGTTAACGCGGCTACCGTCAGGTAAGCGCGCATCACAGGTAGGAGATGACTCGTCAACACGTCGACCGACCCGGTTGGCGATGCGCTTGGCAATCTGCTGCAGTTGTTGCTCGTCAATGAAGGAGACGTTGACTTTCTCCACCAGACCATTACGTTCAACAAACACATTCTCGCAGCCATTAATCATGATATCTGATACAGATTCGTCTTCCATTAATGACTGTAGGGGGCCGAGTCCGTGCAGCTCGTCGACCAGACTTTTTACGTATTCTCCGCGAATCACTGAAGCGACAGAGAGACCAAACCGGTCTATCAGCATGTTAACAGCGTTGGAGAGCTGCTGAGTCAACGCCTCTTTTGATAACGAATTAACCGCTTCGGCATCAAGCGCTTCAAAAATGTGCTGGCGAATCTGAACGTAAGCAGATTTAGTAATATCCATTACTTACCTCTCTTCATCAGCTTGTTTAGCAGCGAGCCTTTGCCTACTTTTTCGTTCTGGCCTAACAGCAGTGAGGTCAGTTTGTGCAGTGATTGACTCACTGAGTAGTTGAGTTGATAAAGATGTTTATCCTCCAGAACCAGTCGACCCAATTTAGGCTCGTTTGGCAGCACGACATCGGCTTCTTTACCTAAGAATTCTTTTACTTCAGATAGGCTTACTGTCGCCGCCTTGTCAGCCATCGTATAGTTCATTACAAACAGGCATCTGGCGGTTGAGTTGGAGCGCTCTAATGACTTGAGGACACGCTTGGCTTCGCGGACACTGGACACCGTTGGCTCCATTAGTAGCACCAGAATGTCGTAGCTATTGGCGATATAGTCGATGTCTTGCTTACAGTTACTGCCTCTGGACAGATCCTCAAGGATGAAGTTGTATTGGCCTTCAAGCTGCGCAGACAGGGTTCGGACGTACTCTTTTAGTTCAAGCTCATTGAGGTCATCTGATTCTAGTGACATCACATGGAGCATATTGTCGACTTTCTTTACCAAGCTTGAGGCGTATGCTGCATCCAGATTTGATGCTAATGACGCGCGTGTGATCGACTTTTTCTCAAACTTTTTCAGACCAAGAAAAATATCCAGGTTACCGCCACGAAAATCATGGTCAATGACTAAGCTTGATGACTTTTTAAGCTGGGATAATTCAAAAGCTATCTCGGCGGTAAGTAGCGTAGTACCCACGCCGCCTTTGGTGCCCCATATCCCAACCTTTTTCGCGGTACGATCTTTACCCAGACCTGAGTTTCTCTGACGGTTGCTGTTAACGTTGCGAACAAAGTCGATCAGTTCCTGCTTAGAAATCGGCCAGAATACGTAGTAGAAGCCCATTTGTTTAAGGTTACGAATCGTCGAGATCGCATCTTCGCTACCGATCACTATCACCGAGGCACTATTAGGTAGCAGATGGCTAATACGCTCCATGTCTTTGGTGACATTGCTACTTAAATTCAGTTCGACGATAACGATTTCAATCAGAGACTCACGCACATGTTCTCGAATTTTATCATCGCTATTGGCGAGCATTGTTGGAGCATTGATTCCTTCGAAGCGAAACGCTTCTTCAACCAACTCAACGCAGTCTTGAGTCTGATGGAACAGTACTGAAGTAATGGTTTCTTTTTGAATCTTTGCTTCAAGTGACTTACTTTGTAATTTGTCTACTAAATCAAACATTTTGGTCACTCTCTAGTTGTTTGAATTCATCTGAATCATGGTGTTAGGGTTGACCATAGATTGCCAACGAGCGTTGTCGGCATAGCAACCATCTTCATTGAAACCATAGGTGCCAACTTGCGTCGGAGTGCAAGACTCGGTGACGACCAGAAACTCGTTAAACTGCAGTTGAATGTCATAAGAAGACGAAGGTATCACCTTAACCATGTCGATTTTTTTTGGAGCCACGCCCTGTTTGATTAACCAGCGCTTTAGTTGATTCGCGATTGTCTGACCTTGAGCGGAATAGCTGACGACAACGCCTTTTTGAGCGATGCATACACCTTGGTAATCTACATAACTGCACTACTGGCCATTGGTATAGTGCTGATCAAAAAGAGAAAAATACTGAACATTCGATAACCAAAAACTAATATAACTAACACTATTATGATGAGATTAAAGAATTATCTGTTGCTGATGCTTTTACTTGTATCAGAACTTACTCTTTCACAAACGCTGGGAACCATTACCGGACAGGTTCGTGGAGAAAATGGACAACCTGAAGAAGGCGTCAATATTTTTTTGGCCCAAACCTCCTATGGAGCCGCCTCGTTGAGTGATGGTAGTTTTGAACTGAATGGAATACCTCCAGGACAATACAGTCTTGCAGTTTCAAAAGTAGGTTTTCAAGAACAGATCCAAACTTTGGTGGTTGAACCAGGCCAAAACCCAACCATAACCATTACACTTTTGACATCAAGCTATCATTTGGATGAAGTGGCCGTTTTTGGACAACAACGGGAAACAGTTCATGCCATAAGGCTGTTGGTGCCGTTGGAACAAACTCCACTATCACTTAACATTGTCCAGAACGAAACCCTAAAACAGCAACAAGCCGTCTCTTTGGAAGATGCCTTAAAAAATGTGAGCGGGGTCTCTAAATTTGGTTCGTATGGACTTAGTGATAATATCAATATTCGAGGATTTGATATTGGACTGGCCGGTGGTCCAGAAAATTACCGTGTAAACGGAGTTATGTTGCGCACCCCCTATTCGGACTACGTTGAACAAGTACAGGTGTTAAAAGGACCTGCTTCAATTCTTTATGGTGACGTTGAACCGGGCGGTATCATTAACTATGTGACCAAAAAACCATTGGGCTTCCAGCACGCAAGTGTGGAACTCAAAATGGGGGAATATGGTCTGTTACGCCCGTCATTGGATTTGGGCGGAGTGTTGAGTGAAACCTTGAGCTATCGCTTAAACGCCCTATATCAGGAAACACAGAGTTTTAGGGATGGGGTATTTGGTAACCAATATATGATTGCTCCAAGCTTGCTTTGGAACATAAGTGATCACACCCATCTTAATTTTGATGCATTGCTCATGTCCAATGAGGTTACCATAGATTGGGGTATGCCATTGGGGCTCCCCCTTTCCATGGCCAAGGAGCTGAACGAGTCTAATTTTTACGGCTATCCTGATGGTACATCCAAAGGAACCAACAACATGATCATGGCCACACTTTCCCATCGGTTCAATGAAAACTGGCAAGTTAGAAATGTTACTTCCTTTTCAAATCAAGATAGGTTATTGCATGATGTTTACCCCGTTTACAATGTAACCGAGAACATTGTGGATTATAGCTGGGGAGACTACAAGGAGCGTAGCCGTACCAATACATTTTCCAATTCATTGGATCTAAATGGCGATTTGGACATTGCTGGGATGCGTCATAGACTGCAGGCCGGTTTGGACTTTTCATACATTTCCCGTCCTGTGGCGTATAACTTTATTTTCCCCATAGAGACAACAACTTCTTTGGAGTCTCCTGAATGGGAAAATACTGCATTGAGTTCCACGCCACAGTTGGATGACGATATCCTTCCGTTCACAACCCGATGGGGAGTTAATGTACAAGACCTGATATCACTGTACGATGGAAAACTCAACATCCTCTTGGGGGGACGTTTTAGCTCTTTCACAACAGGCGAAAAGTACCGTGGAGACGCTGATGAGCCGGATGACTATGCAGATAGAACAGAGTCCAAAATTACCCCAAGGGTGGGAGTAACCTATGAAATTATTGATGGAACTACATTATACGGCAGCTATTCGGAATCTTTTAGTTCAATTGCACCTGATCCAGGAAGGGGATTGGACGACCCTGACCCGTTGACAGGAGACCAAATTGAATTCGGTGCAAAACAGTCCCTATTCAATGATCGTTTGGGGCTGACACTCTCCTATTTTGACCTGAACAGGAAAAATGTACTGCAGTACAACATTATCGATGCCAATGGAAGCATTTCCGATCCTTCAAATTTTAGGGCCAATCAATCGGGGGAACACAGTAGTAGTGGTGTTGAATTGGATATCAACGGGAAAATCAGAAGTAACTGGCAAATCCAAACAGCGTTCTCCTATTTTAAAACCAAGGTAATTCGTGAATTGGTACAGTCAGGAGACCAAGAACCACAGGATTTTTCAGGGAAGGAACTTCCGAACAATCCAAATACCAAATTGAGTATCTGGACCTATTACACATTGGAGCGGGGAATTCCCGGATTGTCCTTTGGAGGTGGAGTGTTCCATCAAAGTGATATGTTCGGAGATCGTTTAAATACACCTGAGAATACCATAGAATCCTTTACTAGGATTGATTTGGCACTTGCCTACGAGTTCAAACACCTAAAATTTCAAGTGAATGCCAACAATATTGGCAATGTCAAAACATTTCAAAGATCTCTTTTCGGTTCTTATGTGCCCCAATTTCCACGAAGAATTATTGCTTCGGTAACCTATAAACTATAAAAGATGAGGCGGATTGTACAACTTCTTTAATGATTTACAAACCCTGCATTGCAGTACAAACAATTCATAAGAAGAGTTACTGCGTAAATTACCTCAAACCAGACAAATCAACAACTCATGGAATCCCGTAGAAGAAACTTTTTAAAAAAAATTTCAGTAACAGCCATAGGCCTTGGAATCCCTGTCAATACAATATGGTCGCGATGGGCAAATTTCAATTGGATTGGGAATGTAAGAATAAATCCTTGGCTTGAAATTTCAAGAAGTGCATATCTGCACAATGCTGAAACTATATCCAAGTTGGCAAATGGGAAACCGATTTTGGCCGTATTGAAAAACAATGCCTATGGTATTGGTGATGTGGAGGTCGCCCATGTTTTGGACAAAAGCCCTCATATTGAAGGTTTTGCCATGGTGAAGGATGAACGCTGTCTGAAATTGAGGGAAAACGGAGTTAAAAAAACAATCTTACTAATGGGCGATTTTGCAGAAGATCTAGGTCCTTCCTTAGTGGAATCCAACATTACCCTTAGTATTTTCTCCAAAGAATCGAATGCGAAGATAATTGCTTTGGCAACGCAAAGTAAGATACCCGTTAAAGTCCACTTATATTTTGATACAGGTCTTGGTCGAATGGGAATGCCACACCATAAGTCCTTGGATTGGGTTAAAGAATTGCACAAGACCGACAACGTCCGGATTACCGGGGCATTTTCTACTTTGACAACACCGAAGGATTTTGCCATGGAACAAATAGACCGCTTTAAATCACTACTACGGAGAATAGAGACTATGGGAGTTTCTATTTCCACACATCACTTGGCTCCTTCACAATCCATACTTGAGTTGGAGGAATCCCACATGAACCTTGTACGCCCTGGAATTTTAGTGCACGGTACGTTTCCTTTATCCAAAATGCATATGAGAGAGAGCTTTCCACTTAAACCTACATTTCGATTAAGATCAAGGGTTGTCCGCGTTGAAAAATTAGTGAAGGGGGAAACCATCGGTTTTTCTAGATTCTATGAGCTAAAGCAAGATGAATGGATCGCCACAATACCCATTGGTTGGGCAGATGGCTACAATAGTGCAGCAGAAAATGGGGCAAAAGTATTGATCAATGAAACCTTATATGATGTGGTCAATGTTAATGCAAGCCATTGCAATGTGGTTGTGGGACGGGAAAAAAATGTTTCCGTGGGAGACACAGCAACCCTTATTGGGCCGGACAGAGTGGAGATTACCCCTGAAGGCTTCAGTAATTTGATCAGCGGGCATAATTACCTTCAAATCAATTACAAAGAATCCATTCCTAAACAGATATATGATGATTTTGATTAAGAAAGCAGTAGCACTTTTATTTCTCTTCATAACATTTAATAGTTATGGACAGGACCGCTTTTTACAAGTTGGGAAGGATAGTATTTCAATTTTTGTTGAAGATGTGGGACAAGGTAAAACATTGTTGTTCATCCCGGGATGGACCATGACCTCCAAGTTTTTCAAGAAGCAACAGAGTTACTTTAAAGACAACTATCGGGTTATCGCCTATGATCCAAGAGGACAGGGGAAATCCTCCAAGACCAGTAACGGAAATACCTACGCGACCCATGCCGATGATTTGGATGGAATCATAAAAGCGATGGGACTAAAAGGCGTGGTCTTGGTAGGTTGGTCCAGTGGCTGTGCCACTATGTATGAGTATGTAAAAAGATATGGAACCGAAAACCTCAGCCATTTGGTATTTATTGATGAGCCTCCCAAATGGATTGGGAATGTGGAAGAGGAATGGGTATATGGCACGTTTGAAGATTATAGGGGAGGCCTTAAAAGTTTGATTGGTGGCTACGATGCGTATCTTGATGGTATTGTGGATTGGATGCTTGTTGAGGATTTTGAAGAGGATGAAAAGGAGTGGATGCTCAATCAAATGAAGATGACCCCAAAAGATATTGCGATAAGCCTTTACATTGATGGGCTCACGAGTGATTATAATGATGTGTTTAGCAAGCTCGATGAAGTACCCATGTTGTTCATGGTAAGGGAATCTTGGTATCCCCAAGTACAAGAATGGCTAAACATAAATGCTCCGGGAGCAAAAGCCAAGGCCATTCAAAGTCATGCCGCATTTTGGGAATATTCGGTTTCCTTTAATAACTTTCTGGAAGTATTTCTTTTGAATACAAAATAGGTGATGTATCATATATGAAGTATTGTAAATAACCTGTCCTATTAATAGGTAAAACAAGAAAACCGTTAATCATATGATTTTCAGTGTTTTTTTGTTTTACGCCCTATTTTAAAGAGCGGTATCAAAATCCTTTGAATTGGAAAAAATTAAATCAAAGGGGAACCTAAACCCGAGAACTCATGGATTTACTTTAATTGTACTCTCCATTCCTTACTTATAAGGTTTATGTGGGTTGTCGTATCTGAATAATATCTTATAAAATATGGACTAGAATGACTATGGCACTGAAGGCAATGCTCAAAATTAAAAGATTAAATGTGATTATAGGCTTCAGTTGGGCCAGTACCGCTCCGTTGAATGCCATGCAGAAAATGGTGACAAAAAAGAGCAAAGTCATTTTAAGAAGCGCAGCCGTTTCACCCATTAACAATACCATTGCCGCTGCGGACCCTAAACAACTCTGCCCGATTATGGCAATGGAGGAGTAGCCCAGCTGTCTTTTCTTGAATTCCATCAACAGCGTGTTGTATATACGTGTCATTTTGTTCATTTTGGCTTTTGTTCCGAAATAGCAATTTTGATTATTGAACAGTTCGTTTTTCCAACGTTTCAGCTTTTGGAAAAAGAATATTGTTCTCCAGATGGATATGTCTATGGAGATCTTCCTCAAATTCCTGCAATAGGGAATATGTTACCCTATAGGTGTTGCAGGCATCTGCTGGGGGAGTGTAATCGTTGCTCAATGCAGCAATTTTTCGAAATCGTTCACCTTCATGGTCATGCTCCTTCATCATCATTTGAATGGGGTTATGAACCGTGCCGAAATGAGGTCGCTCCAATATTTCGCGATCAGCGATACCTTCAACCATTTTACGAATCCAGGGAAACAACACCAATTCTTCTTTTTTCATGTGCATGGCCAGCTCACCACCGGAAGCTTGGAACTGTTCAGATATTTCAAGTAGTTCTGGGTGGCGTTCCCCATGTACCCTGCAAAGCTTGTCCAAATATTGGTTCAGTATGGGGATTTGCCGCTCCACATAGCGATGATGCTTTTTCTCAATATAGTCAACCAACAGGTCCAAGGGCCAGGTAGAGAAATTGGGTTGTTCACTTTGGTCTTGGTTCTGGACCTCCTCAAGCTCTTTTATCAAGCTTTCAAAATCCAGCCCCTTTTTGGCCACAACCTCTTGGAGTGTTCTGTTGCCTTTACAGCAAAAATCTATTCTATGGTTTTTAAATACTTGGGCGGTACGGTAGTCGTCCGCCACCATTTGTCCAATTGTTTTCTCTGTGGTATTGTGCATAATATCTAGCTTTATAATTCGGATAAATTTGTCCTTTATTTGATTAAATTTTTTTAACGTTTTAAATAGGTCTGTCCCACTTCCAAACCTGTGGCAAGTTCGTACAGGCTTGTACTTTGTAACATGGTCCGTAGATTGGTTCGGATATCTACAAACTTGTCATGTAGAGGGCAGGGCTTGTTTGCATTACATTCCTTGAGGCCAAGTCCACAACCTACATAGATTTTATCCCCATCAATGGCTTTTACGATCATATTCAGCTTTACGTCATCCATATCCTCACGATCAATCTCAAATCCACCCGTAGGTCCTTTTACCGAATGGACAATATTGTTCCGGGTGAGCTGTTGCAGGATTTTTGCGGTGAAGGCAACGGGGGAATCAATTTCTTCGGCAATTTCAGTAACGCTTACACGTCTGCCCTCCAAGGATTGCAGCGTAATGTAAACCGCCGCCCGAATACCATATTCACAAGCTTTTGAAAACATCATAGAGAACTTGAATCAGCACAAAGATAGTGCTTAACATTAAATAAGACAAAATTGTCCTTTATTATTTTTATGTCGAAATTTGCCATAGGACATATCAAATTTAAACCATTACCAATAGGAACCCTATGGATTATTTTAAAAAAATCAAGGTTTACCCCAATTCTGAAGTAACATAATGATTAAGCCCAAAAAAATGAGTAGGGAACAAAAAACCAATGCTGTGGCATATCCGCTAAAAATCCCCCATTGCTGCCATGCAATAAGGCCTTTGAGGAAAAGTAGGACTTCCGTGAGCATAAATCCCAAAAAATACAGTAGATAAGACGTATACGATAAGCGAAATTGACCAAAGAGGTCCAAGAGAAAGAACAACCCAAGACTTACGACCCCCAAAAAGGTCAAATGTAAGTAGCCAATGGTGAAGTCGAGGTATCTTGCCGCCATTTGGGCAAAATAAGGCATGGCGGTAAGGAATTGCAATACAATTTTAATACTGATGAGCACCACGACGGTCCGTAATAATCGGTTTTGCAGATTTGAAAGAAACAATACGCCAACCCCGTTTTTGGTGAGCTTCCAAAAAAATAGAAAAGCACCAATCTGGACCATCGCTCCAACTCCTCCAAGAACATATAGCCATGTTGATGGTTCTGTCCATAAGGTGGATAGGAAGAATGTAAGGATGATGCCCATATGAATTGCTTTAAAAAAAAGGACAAAGCTTTTTTGGGGGATGATGTGGCCCCGTTGTTCCAAAACAAACAAGAACAACCCTAGCAACGCCAATAGCATCCAACCATTATACTGAAAATGAAGGTAAAAATATATGGACAAACGGTACCAGATGGATTGGGTGCCCAAAGTACTCATGATGGCTCCCAAAGCCCACGGCCCCAAACTTGAAACCACCATATAGACCAGTGAAGCTTTTACGCATTTTAAAGCATTACTTTTTTTATGGGTAGGAGCAATGTTCTTCCAGAAATGGTAGGTGAAAATATAGGATACGATTAGGAACAACGTGGAAAAAATAATGGAGAACAAGGCGTAACCTTGGAAGGGGAAGGTCAGCAGCATCCCCACCAAAGTAATCTGGGTGCACCAAAAAATCCAGTTATAGGTGTTTTTGGATGTATCCTTCGCAAAACAATAGTGCAGTAAAGTGGTCAGGGCCACATATACCCAACCCAAAAGGGCAATGTGTGAATGGGCATGGACCACGTACCTATAGTTGAAATCAAAGGAGAGCATGGAAAAGGAGCGGAGCAATAGGCCCAAGACTGCAGCTATGCAGAAATATAGTAAGGCAATTTGAAGCTGCCGCTTGTGTAGGCCCTCTTTCATGTTCTTATGGAAATTATGCTACAGCCTTATTAAAAGTCCTTTCTTTTTGCTTTATGGCTCAAACCAAGTATGGGCAATATAGTCCAAAGTAAAAGAATGGCCATGGAGACCAAAAAGCCCAGATCGGTACCGAAGAACTTTTTAAAAATGGCTCCTGTGTACCCCAGTAGGGCAGAGATGTCCAATTTGAGTAGAATCAAAATTCGGGAAAGATCAATAGGGTTAAGGGCAGTGGCCACCAAAGAAAACGTATCCAAAGGATACTCCTCAAAAATAATGAGCGACATGAGGAACAGCCCATCATAGACCACGGCCAAGAAAAGCCATAGTAGGACCGCGTAGCCAAACCCCTTTATCTTGTTTTCGTTGGATATGGCAATCACAAAGGATAGCCCCACAAATATGAAGGTCAGGAAAGCCCCGGTGACCAGCAGTAAGGTAAAATCAAAAATGGCATTGCTCCGCAAAAGACCATACAGAACAAATGGAATACCCAAGCCCAGCACCAGACTCAAGGTCAACGAACCGGCCACGCCAAAATATTGGCCCATAAAAATAGACCTTCGGTTGATGGGCTGTGCCAATAAAAGTTCGGTGAATTCACGGGAATTGTAGTAGTACATCACCCCAAATATGGTCCCTATCAATGGAATCAGTACAATGATGACATTCATTAAGGTGATCACGGCCTTGGAAACATCGTTGTTCAGGAACAGTAGCACAAATCCAAGGGCAAGGTAAAACAAAAAGTATACGTAGCTCCAGCGGCTGCGTATGAGGTCGTAAAAGCTGTATTTCAGTATTTTAAACATGGTTGCCTGTGGTGGTTATGGCCGCGATGGCGTGTTCAAAGTTATTTTCCCCGGTCTGCTCCAAAAGCTTTGCAATGCTCCCTTTAAAATAGATTTCTCCTTCGAGTAGATATAGGATTTCATCTGCCATCTCCTGCACAAACTGCATGATGTGGGAGGTAATCAAAATGGTCTTTCCCCTTGCCTTTTCTTTTTGTATCAATTCCTTTAAATGAATCAATGCCCTTGGGTCTAGACCCGTTGTGGGCTCGTCCAGAATAATCAGGGGACTGTTGAACATAAAGGTCAACACAATGTTCACTTTTTGCTTGGTACCCCCCGATAGCGTGGATAATTTTTTGTTCAGAAAGGGTTCCAGACCAAAGTGTTCAATGAGTTCTTTTTCTGCACTGGGACTGTTCCGAAGGTCCTTGATCATATGGATCAGTTCCTTTACCTTGATATTTGGGGGAAAGTTGGCAATCTGTGGAAGGTAATTGATTTGTTTTCGATACCTCCAATCCTTTTTTATGGGCTTATCCAGAATGGAAATGTGTCCCTTGTCCGGAATGACCATGCCCAGAATACTCTTGATGAGGGTGGTCTTTCCCGAACCATTGGGTCCCAGAATCGCATAAATATGGCCTTCATCAATGGTCAGGTCCACACCTTTCAATACTTGGTTCTTTCCAAATTTCTTGTAGAGATTTGTTATTTCAATGGTCATGGTCGCGTTTTCATTAGAGGTTGGGCATCTTTTAAGTTATCTGGCGTGAACACAGGGGAGACCCGTTCAGAGAAATCAATGATATCCATAAATAGGCTTCGCAACAGGACAATGGTCTCAGGAGTGCGGTTTACCACATAGGAAAATAGTTTTACAGGGCGATAAGGCACATCACCAATACCGTCTTTGTCCAGATCGTAGCCCGTATAACTGCTCCAAAAATTACCCTCAAAGACATTATCATTGAGTTTACTGTTATAGGAGATATCAAAGGAGTTGTATAAAAAATTATTGGCCTTAAAACTGTTGGTGTAGCAGGCCCCAACAACTCTAATGGCCCAACCATTGCCAATAAAGTCATTGTTGGTGTACTTGATGCGGTTAGATCCTTCAATATTAATACCGATGGTGTTTTCCTCAAACGTATTCCCAATAATCTCCGCATCGTTGATTTCTTTCAGCAGCATCCCATAAGCGGCTGTTCCCCAATTTTTTCGAAATGCATTGTTCTTCATGGTGATGAACTTGGAGAACATCACCGCGACTCCGGCACCGTTGTTTTCAAAAGTGTTGTTGGAGTACACATCATTATTTGAGAACATAAAGTGAAGCCCATACCGGAGATTATCCATACTTACATTGTCTGTAATGGTGATGCGGTCGGAAAACTCAAGATAGATACCATCCCTGGTACCCTGGACATGGTTTTTGAGCACTTCAATGTCCGTGGAGTACCAAAGCTGTATACCATTGCCGGAATTGTATTCGTCCACGGCATCGCCAATGATTCTATTATGGTATACCTTGCCGTGTGAAGACTTTTCCAGATAGATGCCAAAAAACAATTGTTCCAGTACCATATTCTGAATGAGGAAGTTCTTGCTCTGCACCACCCGTATGGCCGCATTATCTTTGGTATAACTGACCCCAACATTGATGATGAACAGACCGTCCAAGGTTACATCATCTGATTGTATCCTAAAGATTTCCCCTTTCTTTTCTCCATCAACAATGGGATAATCAATTCCTTTTATCACCAAGGGTTTGTCCACCAATATTTCAAATTCCCGGTATGTCCCTTTTTGAATGAGCAAGGTATCATAGGCATTGGCGATCGCTATGGTTTTTTTGATGGAACTGTGTTTGCAATCGCTGCAGATGTTCCATGTACTTGCCCAGATGGGCAACCCTATTAAGAACAAGAGTAACCCTAAAATGTATTTATGATTTGGATGGGATAAAAACATGGGATCCGCGGGATTTAAAGCGTCTTCTTTGTTAATTTGAATTGGGTCTGTTTTAGGTAAAATCCTTAACTGACTTTCCGGTCATCTGAGTTATTGCAATGCAGTATACCACAGGCATTTCCTCTTCTTGCAACCTACCGGAAAAGTGACTTAAAAAATGGGGACGCTCCGCATTTTTATGGTCTATGGTTTCCTGTACACCTTCCGCAAAATATTTTAAATATTGTTTGGCACGATTACCCGTAAGTTCATGAAAACAACCATGTACCTGCACAGATTCCCAATGACGGAAAGACTCGATTCTATCAACCTGAAAAGAGACTTTGTCGTGTTTTCTTAAGGCATTGATCCTATGTCCATTGGAGGCGAAACATAAAATACTTTTTTCATCCTTGAGAAAATAATAGGTAGACGGGATCACATACGGTTCGTTGTCGGCTATGTACGCCAAACGACCCACATAATTGTCGGCCAAAAGCTGTTCGCATTTTAAGGGCTCCAAATCTGTCATTGTACTCGTGTTAATGTTTAAACCTTTCTTTTATTTCTGCCCATGTGTAAAGTTCTCCGCCGTTTTCATCCAAAGCATGTTGGGCAGCTTGCTCTACGGAGAATGCACTCAGAAAAGCCCCCATGGGACTGGGAATGTTCTCGCTGATCAAGTAGGAGGTCTTTGTGGCATCGGCCAGTTCACCGGGTTGGTCAAAATCATTGACCAAGAACAGGGCCATGGTGGATTCATCCTCATCTTTCAAGTGGTTGATCATGCACTCAATGGCATCAAAGTTGAAGACTTTCCCTTTCTTGGTGACCAATTGTGCGGCGTGTTGTTTGTCTACAATGGTCATGCTGCAATAGTGGCAGCCCACGTGGCCATAATCAATAGGTTTGGGGCCTACGGAACATCCAATGATTAAACAGAGGATGGTAAATGAAGGTATGATAAGGTACTTCATAGTGATAGGGATTATTGTTTTTTTGTACTCTTCCAACCCAAAAAGCCAGCAGCTAAGGTGAGCATCATACCTGCAAACATGAGCCAGGCCCCGGTGGAAGGTAGGGAGGTCACATCAAAATTGAGCATTTTCACATGTCCCAACAAGGGTGGTTTATAGGTCATCGGGGTACCATCGGGGTGGGATAATTTCATAATGGCATTAGGATCTAAATTGGTGCCATAATCCATCAACCATTCATTGAAATCGTACATGCCCAGCATACCCAAAATGGACATAAGTACAAACCATCCCCAAAACCATTTGTGCCCCACTTTGTTGAAGTATCCCAGCATACCAATCACCACTCCAATCGCCACCATGATCCCGATAATAGTGGGGAATGTTCCAAACTCCCACATATCCTCTGCTTTAGGGAGTGTGTGCATACCGATATAGTGGTTGAGGCCATCTATATTTTGAATGTCAAACTCATTGACACCTTTTAGACCGTTTATATGAATGTTCAAACCTAGGGGGTCTGGATACTGGGGGGCTCCCAACATGATATTCCAAAGTGGGAAAATGTACAATCCCAATAAGAAAAGAGGGCCAACCATCATTATTATACTCGCCTTTTTCATTTTTTTGATTTAAGGGTTACAAACTGAGAGTGGTTTTTTCAGAAGGGTTGATGAACTTCAATTTGTAAGGAAAAGCGGGCAGGTCATGGACACGGCCCGCTTTGTTCAATGGTGACTCAATCCGAATTATTCACCAAGTGACCATTTGAGTTCTATGTTGGAATTGGCAGGGGAGACCCTAACATATCCCTGCATTTCTTGGTGCAATGCAGAACAGAAATCCGTGCAATAGAACGGCCATACTCCAACTTGTTTGGGTTCCCAGACCGAGGTCTTGGTCTGTCCGGGCATGATCAAAAGCTCGGAGGTGTTCTGACCGAGGATAGAGAAACCGTGCGGTACATCAAAATCCTGTTCGTGGTTGGTGATGTGGAAATACACTTTGTCACCCACTTTAACACCTTCAATATTATCGGGGGTAAAGTGGCTTCGGATGGTGGACATATACACATGGACCTCGTTGCCTTCGCGCACCACTTTGGAGCCAGTGGGCGATGTTACTGCGTATGGGTGTTTGTTCTCATCCAAGCGATAGATTTTCTTTGATTTTGGTGCCAACAGTTCAGCTGGGCAACCCGCAGCGTAGTGGGGCTCACCGTGTGTTGGAAAATCATAGATCAGTTCCATTTTCTCCCCGGAGATATCATAGATCTGTGCGGAGTGTTCCATCTCAGGTCCAGTGGGCAAATAACGGTCTTTGGTGATCTTGTTCATGGCCACTACGTATTTGCCAAAGGGTTTTCTGGAGTTTCCTCCGGGAATCATCAAGTGACCTACCGAATAGTAGGTGGGTTTTCTATCGATGACCTCCCATGTGCCCAATTTCCATTTTACTACTTCAGAAGAGATAAAGAAAGTGGTATAGGCATTTCCTTTACCGTCGAACTCGGTATGCAATGGACCAAGGCCACCACTTTTTACCTGTCCGGCCAATACATCCTCAAACTTAAGAATAGGAATGCCATAGGCCTCACCATCAAATTTTTCACCTTCAATGGCGGCAATCATCTTGTCAAAAGAGTGAACGGTCAAGTCGGCAGAGAGTTTCCCGTTTCCAATGATGTACTGTCCTGTTGGGTCCACATCACAACCATGTGGCGATTTTGGAGTGGGCAAGAAGAATACGGCACCGGGCACCTTTAAAGGATCAACGGTCAACACCTCTTTTTTCATGGTGGTGGTTGCCATATGGGTACCTTCATCATAAACATTATGGGCATAATTGGCGGGCATTTTGGTACCCCCACCATTGTTTACGTATTCCTCGATTTTCTTCCAGTTGACCGCGGCAATAAAATCCTTGTCATTTTGTGAAGCATTCACCTCTTGCAATGTGTGGGCCTCTTCCGTATTGTATGTGGTAAAGAAGAACCATCCATGGGATTTTCCACGACCGGGGTGTGAAAGGTCATAGTTGAACCCGGGCATCAACAATTGAAACTTTAGGTCCATGTGACCGTGTTCTGGATCTACGCTGATAAAGGATAGAGATCCCTTAAAATTGCTTTTGTATTCATTGATTGGGATATCCCTTTGTGGAATGGGAACAGAGAAGCGGGTTCCTGCCACTACATACTCCGTATTCTCGGTGATGAAGGAAGAACTGTGATTCCCGGCACTATTGGGTACCTCGATGATTTCTTCCGTTTCAAAGGTGCTCAAACTGATACGGGCAATCCTTGGGGTGTTGTTACCGTTGATGAATATCCAACGACCATCCAACTCGCCATTGGTCTGTGAAATATCAGGGTGGTGGGCATCGTCCCAAGGCACAAAACCGTGGGAGGTGGTCAGCATGGGCTTCGTTTCTTCAGAATATCCATATCCTGATGTTGGGAACTGGGAGAAAACCGGAATCTCCTTGAACATTCTTCCAGAAGGCAGCCCATAAACGGTAAGGTTACCGCTGTATCCACCAGAAAGGAAAGCATAGTATTCATCTTGCTCCCCGGGGGCAACATACACTTTTTCGGCGGCACTCGACGATAGTGCCCCATTGGAACTCTTGTTTTGTTGGCCACAGGAAACCAGTATTAAGACGGCTCCCAGGCACATGGTCAATTGTTTATAGATTTTCATTGTATTAGGTTTTATTCGTTCTTTTTTGATTATATCATTGAGTAGGGGGTAGGATGACTTTGTCCACTACATGTACAATCCCATTTCCTGCGGGGATACTGGCGATTATTTTGGCACCGCCAACAAAGACATCATCCCCTTTGATTTCCACAGGGACATTTTGGTCATTGGCCTGCCCCAGTTTTTTGAAATTTTTCAAAAAGTCCTTGGAGTAGTTGCCCGGGGTGACATGGTACTTCAGAATATTGGCCAAGGCCCCCTTGTTCTCGGGCTTTAACAAATCTTCCACGGTACCAGCGGGCAGGGCCTCAAAAGCACTGTTTGTGGGGGCAAAAACCATAAGAGGCCCCGCGTTGACCAGGGCATTTTCAAGCTCTGCTGCCTGTACTGCGGCGACCAACGTACTGTGGTCAGATGATCCAATGGCTATCTGTAATACATTGGGGGTGGATTCATCGTCTTCAATAAAGGCCTGACCTTTATTGTTTTCCAGAATGGCCTCGGTATCATTTTGGCCAGAAGCTGTGGTGTCGTTCTGGGCTCCGTTTTTACAACTGCTGTTGAGAGCGAGTGATAAAACTAGCCCCATCATACTGAGTTTGATGGTTGATTTCATATATTTTATTTTAACGTCCTGAAGTATTCTAAAATGGCCCGGGCCTGGTCTTCGGTCAACCCTTGGTTAGACATGGGTGATCCGTTGAACTCTTGCAGTAAATCTTTTGCGAGTGGGTCTTGTTGAACCATTTCCTGAGGGTTCAAAATCATATTCATGACCCATTCTGGGGTTCTTCTATCCAATATTCCATTGGGTGGCGGTCCTATGAATTTTTTGTCCACCCTGTGACAGGCCAAACACATTTGGTCATACACTTCCTTGCCCTTTGCGGCCATTGTCTGATCAATTTCCGGATCCAAGGTTACGGATTTGATCGGGCCCACACCTTTTGAGGTTAAGTCCACACGCTCTGATGCTTTATCGTTAGAGGTGTTGGTTTCAACAGACTGTTCGGTTGGAGCTTTTTTCCGTTGTACGCTAAAGCCCTCTTCTTTTTTCCCTTCTTTTTTTCCTCCACATCCAATCATGATCATTGCAAAGAGCAGGGCTATACTTTTAACTATTGTTTTCATATGATTATGGGTTATAATTCTGGTTCAAATGTATATAGGGCCACTCGCCCATAACATGATATAAGTCATAAAAAGGATAAAAATACCCTTTAATCTTTGTTTGATGTAAATGAGATATGTTTTCTAATTCTTTCAAATATGCAATCAAGGGGGGTGCTGTATCTGGCCTTACATTCCAATGAGGATCATAAAATCATGATAAGGGACATTTATAGAGTGATTCACGTACCGGAAGCTTATTTGGCCAAATTATTACAAGAACTTTCCCGTCACAATATCATTTCGTCCACAAGAGGTCCCAAAGGCGGATTCTATTTAAATGCTGAAGACAGAAGCCGGACATTAATGGATATTGTAAAGGTCATAGATGGTGAAAGAAGGGTAAACTCATGTGTTATGGGCCTTGAAAATTGAGATATGCAGAATCCTTGTGCGCTCCATACATTGGTTGGTGTAAACAAGTCCAACTTAATTAAGGTATTGGAAATCACAACTATTTTGGACCTTATCAAGGGAAAACAAAAGACGGAAGAGTTTTTTATGTTTTGATTGGTTTTATACCCTAAACACAAACGATAGGAAAACTTTTAATCTTTGATTTCCAACCTATAGAATTCCTCCAATTGGGAATTACAGTTCATGTTTACGTTGAGGTCTTTGATGATTCCTGTTCCTACCCCATATACCCAACCATGTAGGTGAAGGACCTGGCCTTTTTTCCATGCCGTCTGCACAATGGAGGTTTTGGCTAGATCAAGTACCTGCTCCCTCGTGTTGAATTCAACAAAACGGTCAAATCGTTGTTGTGGTTCAGGGATTTCCTCCAAGACCTTTTGGTGGAGCCTGTACACATCTCGAATATGCCTGATCCAATTATCCACTAATCCATAGGAGTGGTTTTCCATGGCGGCTTTTACACCACCACATCCATAATGGCCACATACGATGATATGTGTTATTTTAAGGGCATTGACCGCGTAATCAAGAACACTGAGCATGTTCATATCCGAATGTACGACCATATTGGCAATGTTACGGTGAACAAAGACCTCGCCGGGCTGTGCGCCGATAATCTCATTGGCAGGGACCCGACTGTCCGAGCAACCTATCCACAGCAGCGGGGGTTGCTGGCCACTTTCGAGTTTCTTGAAGAATTCCGGATCAAAGGCCAATTTGGACTCTACCCATTTTTTATTGTTTTCAATTAGACTTTTGTAAAAATCCGGGTTCATTGCCTTTATGTATGGGTTCCTAATTGAAGGTATGGATTTTGGCCTTCGATTGTTATGCTTATGGGAATATCAAAGTAAGTAAAATTCCTCCAAATGGGAATAGCAGTTCCGAAGGACATTACCAAAAAAAAAGGAAGTAAGGTAGAAACTGACTTTCCTGACCCTGTATGTGCTGAATGTCGTGGTAATATTTTTGATATTTTAATAAACGGCAAGGCAAAATGCATTACATTACCCAAAACCGTAGGAGGAAAAAATCTAGGCCTAAAGACTTTTCAAAAGTTCAAAAAGCAGTTCAAAAAGTCTTAGATGATTTTGAGAAAATAAAAATTAATCAAGGTAAAAAATTAAATGGTAATCAATTAAAACAACGTTCTAATAAAATTTGGGAAGTACTTGAAAACCCTCATAAAATAAAATAAAGATATTATGGAAAAAATAAAGGAATTTATTGCCACTAATTTAGTTTTTGAATATCGTCCATATCCAAGTAAATTAACTATAACTTCTAAATTAGCTTTTTGGTACAGTGATTTTGAAAAAAGTTTTTCTTTAAATACCACTCCTTTTAGAGAAGAAAGCCTCCAAGATATATTGGATATTAATATTAATGAAAATAGTAAGGAAATTTCATTTCACATTATTGATGATCCGTCTCGCTACATGTCTGAAGACGGAACATACATAGCGTGGGACGACCACAAAAGTAATAGATATTTTATAAAAGAAGAATCAATCTATGAATGTAATAGAAGAGCCTATCAATTTATTACATCTATAAATAACAAAACTAAAACCATAAAATTGAATAAAAAAGATGCTACAAAGGTCAATATGATTTTTGATAAAGGAAAAATTATAGAATTGGATTTTATTTCTGAATATCAATCAGGTAATAAATCTTCTATCACAATCACTAAAGAAGATAATGGTTTTATATTAATTGAATACGAGCCTTTTAAAAGAATCAAATTAAAAAGTTTTCATATTAAAGATAAAAAACTCTATTACTCACATAAAGGAGGTGAATTTTCTTATTTCTTAGATGTAAGTGAAGATATCTATAACATTATGGAAGAATTATTAAATGCAGAAAGAGTATTAGGTATTGAGTTCAATTAATTGAAGTTTATTAACCGTTAAAAGTTCCAGTTAGTCCTCATTTACCTAACAAGAGTTGATTGGAATAGCATTTCTAACACTGTACGGGAAATCCTCGTTCTCCTTAGTTTAGCTTAGCGTAACTAAGGAACAGAAAAGATTAGAATTTTTGAGGTTAACACTAATTATCGCTTGAAAAACAAGAACTTCTTATTCTAGCGTTTATTACCTCAGGCAGTTCCTTCATAAATAATAAAGAGATTTATAAAACTTGCTGTGCCTTACATTACAATGCAAAGCACAACAAAGGTTGGCTAATTTAAAAAAGAACCTACGCCTTAACAGCTATTTTTCTTCTTTTGTCTTTTTATAAAATATTTTACTTACAATCTTCCATTCCCCATCTACCTTAAGAAGATTCATATAATCGATAAAGGCAAAATCGGGATAGGCTATTTCAAGCCTTGCATTGGCAGCAGTGCCTGTAACATTGATATAACTAATGCTTGTCTTTCTGTTTTGTTTTGGTCCCGGCTTCATTCTAGACCTTTCAATGGTACATTTAAAATCATTTTGATACCTAGTTTTTGGGAAACCTTGATGTATGAGAAATTATTTTAATTCAATGGGGAATTGTTGGGTAAAGCCAGGTGAATGGAGAGGCACAAACCACATTTTTGAAAGTGATTTTGGGAAAATCCAGCCTCTAAAGATCAACACCCGTAACTGTTTATATTATAATTTTTGGATATGGGTATATTCAATCAGCCAATCCATTCAAGACTTTTTTGTGTCAGGACCCTACAGCTAATCGATATTACCAAAATCCATGGTTCTGGGAAAAACAACAGTGTCCGTTTCAATGTAATATGTGCCGGGTTTTAATTGACGGTCCAAATAATTTAGAATGTCCGGTTTTGAAAACACCATCCTATAGCCAGATCGGATATTTTTATTTTGGGCATAACACAGATTGCCTTCTACTTCATTACTTTCTAGATAGGTTAACCCCAAGTATTCGGACAAATGTTCGGTAAATTCCATGTTGATGTCCAATGCCATCAGGGATTCTTTACTGTAGCGCGCCCCATTGGTTTTGAAGATAAAGATTTCGGAAAGTTTTACTTCCATTTTGGCTGATAGGTTTGCTTTTGGAAAAGTATCATTTTTTTTGGACTCAGTTTGGCCCATATTTTCCAGAGTAATATTGAATGTGATAAAAGGTAAATATTAAATTCCATCACATTTTAATGCAACCTTAATACATTTATGTCATCAATCTATAAATGATATAACCTTACTTTATGAAAAAGAATGCTTTTAGGTGCCTTGTGGCACTGGTTACGGGAATTTTTATTACTTCTTGCAATTCTGATGATGGGGCAAGTTGCCCAGGGGATTTTACGGGTGCGCTTACCGCAAATGAGCAAAAATTGATTGGGACATGGACGCTCTCCGCTATAGTTGCAATGGAGGAAGTGGATATAACTGATGATGGCGAGGACAATCCCAGCAATAACATATATACCCAGTATTCGGATTGTCAAAAGAGTACCTTCTATACTTTTAATTCCAATCGGACATATCAAATTGGGCAGAGTCAAAGTTTTGAAGATTGTGAAAACGTGCTCACAACTGAGGGAACTTGGCAATTGAGCTCGCAGACTTTGGGTTTGTTAAGGAATTGCATACTACAAAATATAGTGATCAACTTCAGTGCGGATGAGACCACTTTTTATTTTTCGGATAACTATACGGTTACCGAGGTAGATGGTAACACTGTGCAGACCGATATTACCTTTACCTATACTTTGGTACCATAGGTTGCTCGACCGATATAGGCGTTGCCGGCATCAAGCTTCCCGTGAAATGGATTGATAAAAAAATAAAACCACCAACTAAATTTAGTTGGTGGTTTTTTCTTGACTGGTATTTGTCAAAAAAAATTCAATTATTTAAAAATCAGGGTAAAAGTAGTGCCTTCGTTGACCTTGCTGTTAACTTCAATGCTGCCCCCAAGGCTGGTAATGTGACTTTTTACCAAATAGAGTCCCACTCCCTTACTTTCTTGGTTGCCGCTATCCTTATCACGTATTTCAAAAATAGAACCGCCCATCTTCTCCAAATCCATTCCTATGCCATTGTCCGTGTAGGTAATTGTCTTTTTACCAAGGACTTCCTTGGCAACAATTGAAATGACTGGGGAGACACTTGGTTGTGTATATTTTATGGAATTGGTTATGAGATTAAGAAAAATACTTTCCAAGAACCGTTCCTTGAATGCAACATGTTCCATTTCTGAAAAATCGGTATGGAAGACCACACCTTCTTTTTGTATCAATGAACCAACGGAGCTTTTGACCTTTTGGAGTGTTCGGTCAAGGTCAACTTCTTCCAGTTTTTCTGTGGGGACCTCCCTTTGCTTCAATGCATCCAAATAAGAGTTGAGGGAGTTCTTAAGACCCTCCGCGGAAAGCGATATCAAATCCAGTATTTCAACGGTGTCCTTATCATCAATTTTGGAAAGGTCTATCAAGGTAAGGAGGGACAATAGATTGTTGAGGGGAGATCTTAGATCATGGGGTGTGGCATAATTTTGTTGCCTAAGAGTCTTATTCGCTCTTGAAAGCTGTTCCAGATGGTTGATACGCTCCTGCTCCAATTTCTTGGTATGGGTAACATCCCTGGCTATGGCATAAATAAGCCCTTTTTTTGATACGGGAATGGAGGTCCAATGGAGCCAAATATGTTCTCCTGATTTGGTTATATATCTGTTTTCAAAGTTGGTAAGGGGTTTGTTTTTCAGTAATTTTTCTCGGTGACCGGCAGTGGTCTCTCTATCCTTGGGATGGATGAAACTGGAGATTAACCTTGATTTCAATTCCTTTTCCGAATATCCCAAAAGCGATTTGAACGAGGGGTTTACCTTTACGAAATACCCTTCGTAATCGGCAATGCAAAGACCATCCAAAGACTGATTAAAGAATGGCTCTAGTGTTGGATTCATCTGTAGTTGGTTGCTGGTTTCTGGTTTCTATGTGGAATTACTTGAATGGATTGGCCAAATAAATCTTTTGGATTGATTGGATGATGTCAAGAGCAATGGCAAGGGTACCAAACTCGATTAAAAATACTTGTCGCATGGATAAAACAGTTTTGGAATCATTTTATTTTATCCGCATTAAAATTATGCAAAACTGACCAGTACGGAAATATGTCCAAAAAGATTTAACGATTTGGGGTTGTATTGTATTCTAGTGGGCCTTGTGCCATGTGAAGTTGGATATGGAGAACCCAAATTTTTGAGGTTTTTTGTAAAGAAACAATAACCAAAAATTGTAGGAGTGTTAGATGTGCCTAATTTGTTGGCATCTATGGGATAGATTCATAATTTTAAGCATTCAATGTAATTTCTATGCGATACACTAAAACTAAGGCTACTTTCACAGAAACATTTTTATTGGGATTTGTACTGACCATTAAACCAAGACTATGGGTTTTGTAACATTTGGTGAAATTTTATTACGACTTACCCCTTCCGAAAGGGGATGTAAAATAGGTTCTTCCAATTATATGGAGATGAACTTTGCAGGTTCCGAGTCCAATGTAGCCTCTTCATTGGGTGTTTTGGGAAATTCTGTCCAGTTTGTGACCAAGCTGCCCGATAATGATTTGGGAAGGGCTGCAAGCGGCTCTCTCTTGTCTTATGGTGTTAATGTTGACAACATTCGCTTTGGGGGAAATAGGATAGGAATTTATTTTATAGAAGTGGGAAGTTCCATTAGACCTTCCAAGGTCATTTACGACCGGAAGGATTCCGCAATCAGCACAATTTCCAATCAGGAGTTTGATTGGACCCAAATCCTGACAGACAAAGAATGGCTTTTCATTTCAGGGATTACACCTGCACTTTCCGAAAACTGCGCAATGGAAACCATCAAAGTAGCAGAAACGGCCCATAAATTGGGTGTCAAAGTTGCTTTCGACCCTAATTTCAGAAGAACGCTTTGGTCTTCATCTTCAGAGGCCAGAAAAGTGTATTTGCCCATACTGGAGAATACCGATTTGCTTTTAGGCAATTACGGCATGTTACAGGATGTATTTGGATATCAGCCCAAAGGAAAGGATACCATGGAAAAATCCTTGGATGCCATAGAAGAGGCTGTGGGGCTGTTGGGAGTCTCCAATATTGCCTTTACCGTTCGGGATCATTTTTCTGCGAGTAAAAACCGTTTATCGGGATTGCTGCGCAGGGATAATGGAGAAATACTGTCGGGACCCAGCTATGAGGTGGCCATTACCGATCGTTTTGGTACGGGTGACTCGTTTGCTGCCGGACTTTTACATGGTTTGGGGAATCAGTGGGATGCCCAAAAATCCCTTGATTTTGCCACAGCCGCCTTTGCCCTTAAACATACCATTAAGGGAGACCAACATACCAGTAGTGAGGCAGAAATAATCTCCATAATGAACGGGAACATACAAGGACACGTACTACGATGAACAAAGAAGAGATCACTTCCTTTCTTGAAAAGGAGAAATTGGTAGCCATCATTCGGCAAAAAAATCAGCAAGAAATTCAACCTATACTACGAGCATTGGTGGAAGGTGGCGTCAAAGCATTGGAAATCACCTCCAATACCCCGGGTTTTTTAGAGGAAATCCGGAATGCTAGAACCTTATATCCCAATATTTTGATTGGGGCGGGAACAGTGACGAATAAGAAGCTGGCCCAGGAAGCCATAGAGGCGGGAGCCCAGTTTTTGGTGACGCCAAACGTAGAGGTATCTATTATCCCTCTCGCTCACTCCCATGGCGTTCCTGTAATCATGGGGGCATTGACGCCTTCAGAAATATGCATGGCCAATGAACATGGAGCCGACATTATTAAACTATTTCCAGCAGGGATTTTTGGGCTGGATTATTTCAAGGCCATAAAAGGACCATTGAGTACCCTGAAATTTTTTGTGGTGGGCGGTATAAGCACAGATAACATCAAGGAATGGATGTTGGCTGGTGCCGATGGTTTTGGTATTGGTAGCGAGCTTACCAAAATGGCCGACCCAGACAATCCCAATGAGATAACGGAAAAAGCCAAAAGTTTTTTACAGCAAATTGAAGCCTGTCAATGATATATTCTGTCTTTCCCTGAATAATGTCAAAAGAAATCGTTCAGTGCAATGACCGCTTTATAGGAGATGATCAGTGAAAAACAGAATGCGGTGACCAGACCGATGTTCATCAACACACTCGCACGTTGTGTTCCCATAAGTTTTTTGCTGTTGATCAATACAATAATCCCGCCTATGACCAAGGGAAGCACAAAAACATTGGCAACTTGGGTGGTGATTTGGGCAATGATGGGATTGGCCCCCAGTATAGGGACAATCAGTCCGACCAAACAGGCTACCGCTACCAAAATCTTAAAAGTAGGGGTATTGGTCTCCATTTTTCCACTCTTGTAGTCACTGATCAATAGAGGCAGTACCATCAAAATTGGAAATATGGAAGATATCCCGGCACTCATGGCACCCATCATAAATACGGCCACGGCCATTTTGCCCGCTACGGGTTCCAAGGCCTGAACCATGTCCAGTACATTGGTAACCACTTTTCCATCATAGAACAAGGCTCCTGTGGCAGCGATCATTATGGTTGCGGAAATGGTCAAAAGAAAAATCGCAGAGACCATGGCATCTTTACGCTGGTCACTCAAATTGGAAATGCCCCATCCCTTTTCCTTCAATAAGATAGGACGTACCACAAATGTAGGGGCAGCCATGGTGGTTCCAACAAAGGCGGCCACCATTAAATTTCCTCCAGGCGGAATTCGGGGAATCAGTCCCTTTACGATATCCTCCGTGGATGGCAAGACCATAAACATGGAAAGGATGAAGGATAAGCCCATCAGGGTCACGAAAATGACCAATATTTTTTCGAAAAATGAGTATTTCCCAACCAGTAGAAAAATATACATGATGATAATGATTAAAATGGATATGCCCAGTACGGCCCAATAGTTTTCTTCGTTCAAGCTGGGGAAAAACATGCGCATAAATTCATAAAGGGCGTTACTGGTGAGTCCCAATATCCCGGAAAGGGAACTCCACTGCCCCATGACAACCCCTGCAATGGTCAATATGGCAAGGGGTTTACCCCATTTCAGGTAGTTTTTAAAGGCATTTATGGCGGTTTTCCCCGTAACAACGGCAAAACGGCCATACGCATCCATCAATATCCATGAGAAAAAGGCACTCAGGCATAACACCCACAGCAATTGCATACCATACATGCTGCCAGCCTTGATCATGGCCGTTACACTTCCTGTTCCTATGGTATACCCAATGCAAAAAATACCGGGTCCTACAGATAATAGGATGGCCCAAAGTTTATAAAGAATAGAGGTTTTCCGGGTGGGGTTGCTCCCAGGTTTCGTGTTTTCCAATCTGTTGTCATTTTATGTGCGTGATAAATATAATGACATTTGTATCTCATTCCATGGAAATTACAGCCGTCCGGGCCAAAGTTTGGTTATGGTTTCAACAATGATGACCAAAAATGTTATCAGGGAGGCATAACCTCAAAAAAGACTTCTTCAAAACGAATGGAATTGGAAAAAAAGATGCTGTAGATCAAGGACATGTAGTATCTTGAACAGGAATGAATTTTAAGTTACCCATCAAACAACCCATTTAAGAATGAGAGGAAAAATCATTGTACTTCTACTTTTTTGTATGTATGCCAGTCATGGTATCACAGCCCAAGAATTTGATATTGCCGTACTTGGAGGGCATGTGATCGACCCAAAAAATGATATCGACGAACCAATGGATGTTGCCATAAAAGATGGCAAGATTGCCTTGGTTTCCAAAAAGATCAATGAAAAACGGGCCAAGAGAACTGTGGATGCCAAGGGGCTATACGTAGTTCCGGGACTTGTGGACATGCATGCGCATGGATTCTTTGGTGTGGAGGATGGCCACTATCTTAGAAATAGCTTTTATGCAGTATCTCCTGATGGATTTACTTTTCGAAATGGGGTGACCACCATGGTCGATGCGGGAAGTTCGGGATGGAAATCTTTTAAAACGTTCAAGGAACAGACCATTGATCGATCGCATACCCGGGTTCTGGCATTTCTCAATATCGTGGGAGAAGGAATGAAAGGTGGGGCATGGGAACAGGATACCTATGATATGGATGCAAAGCTAAGTGCCCTGATGGCCAAAACCTATCCTGATTTGATCGTAGGGTTCAAGGTGGCCCATTTTAGAGGGGATGGCGAAGATTATTTTGTGCCCATAGATCGGGCCATTAAAGCTGGGAACATGGCTGGAAACATTCCCGTCATGTTGGATGGTAAATTGGAGGATGACGTATTACGCCGTTTCCGACCGGGAGATATTTTCACGCATACTTATGGTAGGCCCATTATTGATACTGTGACCAACAAGGTAAAACCTTTTGTGAGGGAAGCGCGCCAAAGAGGGCTCATATTTGATGTGGGATATGGAGGTGCAAGTTTCATGTACGCCAATGCCATTCCAGGAACCAAGGACGGCTTTTTCCCAGATGTCATCAGTACCGACCTACATGGCGGTAGTATGAATGCTGCAATGAAGGACATCATGAGTATTATGTCAAAGTTTATGGCTTTGGGCATGGGTCTGGAAGATATCATCACCGCTGTGACTTGGAAACCTGCAAAAACCATAAAGAGACCACAATTGGGGAATCTTTCCGTAGGGTCTGAAGGAGACGTGGCCATCTTCAACATCCGTGACGGTAAGTTCGGGTTTTACGATCAGCAAGGGGAAAAAATGTCGGGCACCAAAAAGTTTGAATGTGAAGTGACCATAAAGGGCGGTAGGGTCTTTTATGACTTGAACGGACTTACTTCACCACTTCCAAGGGTGATCAGTGGGGTTCCAAGAATGTAAAACTTGGAAAAATGATCCATAACCTTAAGTTTTGATTCATGAACTGGAACCAAGTTGTAGACCCGTTTGACAATATTGTTTGGTCTTTGTTGATTGCCCTCGTACCCATAGGCACCATTTTTTGGGCTTTGGCCGTGAAAAAGATGAAAGGGCATAAGGCCAGTTTATATGCCGCCTTAATGGCAATCTTAGTTGCGGTGTTCATATATGGCATGCCGGTAAAGTTGGCATTGTTGTCCTTTGGACATGGTGTCTTATATGGCTTGTTTCCCATTTGCTGGATCGTGGTGACCACGATATACCTGTTCAACATCATTGTAAAGAGTGGTCAGTTTGAGATTATAAAACACTCCATGGCCTCGATTACCTCGGACCGGAGATTGCAGGCTTTGTTGATAGCCTTTGCCTTTGGTTCTTTTTTGGAGGGAACTGCAGGATTTGGTGCGCCAGTGGCCATTACGGCTGCCATGTTGGTAAGTCTTGGGTTCAATGCTTTCTATGCGGCAGGCATTTGTTTGATTGCCAATACAGCCCCGGTTGCATTTGGCGCTATTGGTATTCCCATAACAGTGGCTTCACAGGTTTCCGGGATACCTGAAATGGCCATTTCCCAAATGGTTGGGCGAACGTTGCCAATCCTTTCCTTGGTGCTTCCATTTTATCTGACGATGCTGGTATGCGGGTTTAAAAAATCCAAGGAGGTTTTTCCTGCCATATTGGTTTGCGGGGTATCCTTTGCTTTTTTACAATGGTTCTCCTCCAATTTTCTGGGTCCGGAACTTCCAGATATTATTGCCGGACTGGGTTCCATTATCTGTCTTATTGTTTTTTTGAAGTTTTGGAAGCCCAAGAATATATGGAGATTTGCCAATGAAGACCCAGATACGCAAGCTCAGGAAGGCACCTTTTCCAAGAAACAGATTGCTAGGGCCTGGTCACCGTTTGTGATATTGGCCATATTGATAATCATTTGGGGATTGGGCCCGGTCAAGGAAAAACTGGATTTGATCGGTACGTTCAAGTTTGATATCAAGGGATTGCATAATGTAATTGTGGATGACCAGGGAAACAGGATACCCCATTCGTACAAATTCAACTATTTATCGGCAGCCGGAACCGCTATTTTGATCACCGCACTATTGTCCATACCCATATCGGGGATGAAATTCAGGGAGGGCCTAAAACTTTTTGTTGAAACCCTAAAGCAATTAAAGTTGCCCATCATTACCGTTTCGGCCATTTTGGGGTTTGCCTATGTGGTGAATGATTCGGGGATTGTGATCACAATTGCCTTGGTATTGGCGAACACCGGGTTTTTATATCCATTCTTTGCGCCGATACTTGGCTGGTTGGGTGTTTTTGTGACCGGTTCGGATACATCTTCAAACGCATTGTTCGGTAAGCTCCAATATGAAACGGCAAAAACAATCGGGGTTGATCCCTTGGTGACCGTAGCTTCAAATACTTCCGGAGGTGTGGTAGGAAAGATGATATCCCCGCAATCCATCGCTGTAGGTACTGCTGCTGTGGGATTGATAGGTAAGGAAGCCCAACTTTTTAGGTATACGCTAAAACATAGTCTGATCATGCTCCTACTGATTTGCTTGATTACTTTGGGACAGGCATATGTGGTTAAGTGGATTGTTCCAACATGGTAAGTGCAAGGAGTTTTGGGCAAGGTAAGCCGGTTTACCGAAATATAAATCTGGCCAAGATTTATAATGCCGATGGTTTCATAAACCAAGTACTGAGAGTGTATGATTTGGCCGTAAAATGAATTGACTAAATAACCACTATAACATCAAAACTAAATGAATTCGAAAAGTAAAATGATGGGAAGGATGGCTCCGATGGCAGCCCTTACATTTCTTTCGTTGGCGCTGTTCCAGTGCACACCAAAAACCAGTGAAGTTACCCTAAAAGGAGACCCGGATAATGGTGGACTGTTCCTTCCGCAGGGATTTGAAGCATTGGTAGTGGTTGATAGTATTGGACGTACAAGACATATTACAGTCAATGAAACGGGAGACATTTATGCGCAATTGAGCAATTCCAAGGACGGGAAGGGAACCATTGCCTTGCGAGATCTGGACCAAGATGGGAAAGCGGATAGTATTGTGCACTTTGGGAATTTTATTGAAAAGGGTAGGGGAGCTACCGGGATTACCATACATGACGGATATTTATATACCAGTACACGAAAATTCATTTACAGAAACAAGATTAGAGAAGGGGAATTGGTTCCAACCAGTGAGACCGAGCTGGTACTAACGGATATGGATCCCAACGTGGGAAGAAATTGGCATACCACCAAGCCGGTTGCTTTTGATGATGAGGGGCATATGTACGTTCCTTTTGGAAGCCCCTCTGATGCCTGTCAGGACATGGCACTTTACGGACCGGTAGGCATCCCCAATGGAAAAGGATTGGAGCCTTGCCCTGAACTGGAAAAGCATGCCGGAATATGGCAATTCGATGCCAATAAAACAGGACTCACCCAAGAAGACGGAACAAAGTTCGCCACAGGTATCAGAAGTGTAGTGGGCATGAAGTGGAACCCAAAAGACAAAAGCCTGTATGCCGTGGGCAATGGAATTGACAACTTCCATACCATGTTCCCGGATATCTATTCCAAATGGCAGGCTGCTGTGCTCCCTTCGGAAAAGCTTATGAGAGTAACTAAAGGATCTAATTATGGATGGCCCTATGCCTACTATGATCATATTCAGAAAAAAAACGTCTTGCAACCAGGATATGGTGGTGATGGGGAAACCATTGGTAGGGCCGCCCAGTTTGATGAGCCCGTAATAGGTTTTCCAGGACACTGGGCCCCTATGGATGTTTTGTTCTACGATGGGGACCAATTTCCCGATCGCTATAAAAATGGGGCATTTATTGCTTTCCACGGCTCTACGGATCGTGCCCCATATCCCCAAGCCGGGTTTGTGGTTTGTTTTGTTCCCTTTGATGAAAATGGCGAATCAACAGGAGAATGGGAGGTTTTTGCAGATGGTTTTGCCAATTTGGAAGTGGTTGCCAATACCAGCGATGCCATATATAGACCCATGGGACTTTCCATAGGCCCTGATGGGTCACTTTATATAAGTGAATCCAACAAGGGAAAGATTTGGAGGATCATGTACCATGGCAACAAGTCTGGTTTTGGAAGAGAACAGTTGGCATCAATGGAAGAAATAAAGCAAACCAAGTCTTACATCAGGGACCCGGATCCCGTGAAGGATGTTATTTCCGAAGGGGACCTTCATAGTGGAAGGATACTGTACAATACCTATTGTGCCGCTTGTCACCAAGGTGATGGTAAAGGCGATAACAATCGTTTTCCGCCCCTTCGTGATTCGGAATGGGTAATGGGTGACGAGCATAAACTTATCGATGTGGTCCTCAACGGTATCCAAGGCCGAATAGAGGTGAACGGAAAATCATACGATGGCCTCATGCCTGCCAATAATCATTTGGACGATCATGCCATTGCCTCAATCCTTACCTATGTGCGTAAAGCTTTTGGGAATGAATCGCCTCCGGTGAGCGCCCTTGTTGTTGAAAAAGTTCGAAAGGAAACCACAGCGAAAAAATAGAGCTCCAGTTTTAGGTAGCTATATGTATTTTGAAATCGGGTAAGCGTTACTAAATAGGTTAAAATTCTCCCAACTGGGGAATTTCTCCCCGAATCCTTCTGAACCCTACATTTTTTATTTTTCATAGATAATTGATTTTCAGTATTTTAATTTGATTTATCGTTTTTAGCTTTTTAAGGCATAGACTTTGCTCATTGGACTACCAAGCATTTCGAGGCCTGATTGTTCCAGCAATTTTGGATGATTTGAAGAAACAATTTCGATAATATCCAAATGGGAATCTGACGATGGCCAATGCTAAAAACTCCAAGGGAGTGAACAAATATGGGGTGGAACTTAAAATGGAAATATGGTAGGTAAACTTTCAATACGACAACGGATACAGGTGGGATTTGTACTGGCAACCGCTTTTTTGCTGGTCTTGGCTTCCAATTTGTTGGACAGGAAATATTTCTCCACCATCCAGGAAACTGTTAAATCCATATATGATGACCGGATAGTGGTGCAGGACTATATCTATCAATTACAGGATATGGCCCATGAAAAGGAAATAGCCTTTATAAAAGGGGAAAATTTAGAGGAGAATGAGGACATCAAAGTTTTGTTGAACGATTTTTCCAAAACCAAGTTAACTCGGGATGAGGCTAGATTACTGAAACAATTGGACCATCAATTCGCAGGATTGGAACCCATGGAACTGGCCATTGCTACCAAAGACGTTTCGCAAGCCACTAAAGTCAAGGCATTGGATCAATTAGATCGAATACACAACACCTTGGATGGCCTTGAAAAGATTCAATTGGAACAAGGCGGGGTGTTGACCCAGCTTTCCGAAAAGAACTTACGGGTCAATAGAATGTTATCAAACCTTGAGATAGCATTCTTGGCCATTATTGGCGTGTCCATTTTAATATTGGTATTCTATCCGGTCAAGGTTTTGGATACCATCCATTGAAATTCCAGCTTTAAATCACCAAAGTTTATATAATCCATGAAAGAATTGGCAAGGAGTTTATGCTCTACGTGTCGGTATGCGGTCTATTGTTCCTTAAGTCGGGATAGGGCCAATATCCAACTCTGCAATGAATACGTCCATCGGTGCAATGGCACTGGACCGACCGTTACGGTCACAAATGAAATGTGTAATAGTTAAGAGTGCCCCACTCAATTAAAATTCATCAAATGACAGCAACAATAACATCGAAAAAAAAGCAGCCGAAACAAGGGATGTTGGATAATGTTATGAGGCAGTTCAACAACGCTGCGGACATTATAGAATTGAACAAGAACATTCGTAAGATTCTGGAAGTGACCAACAATGAGTTCATTGTCCACTTCCCGGTCCGAATGGATAATGGCGAGGTGAAAATATTTACAGGGTACCGCGTACAGCATAACAATGCCCTTGGTCCTTACAAAGGAGGATTACGGTACCACCATACTGTGGATATTGATGCAGCAAGGGCCTTGGCCATGTGGATGACCTGGAAGACTTCTTTGGCAGGATTGCCCTATGGCGGGGCCAAAGGAGGTATTCAATTGGACCCTACAAAATACTCCCAAGACGAACTGCAGCGCATCACCAGAAGATTTACCTACGCGCTTGGGGACAATATTGGCCCGGAACTGGATATCCCGGCACCGGATGTGAACACCAATTCACAGACCATGGCTTGGATCTTGGATACCTACATGTCTACCAAATCTCCCAACGAGCGTTCAAAGAATTTACATGTGGTTACCGGAAAGCCTATTGGTACAGGAGGTTCGGAAGGAAGGGACAGGGCAACCGGTTATGGGGTTTTCTTGACCATCAAGTTTTGGGCCGAACATAAAAATGTAAACCTGAAGAATAAAAAGTTTATCGTTCAAGGTTTTGGTAATGTGGGATATTGGGCGGCCTACTTTCTGGAAAAAGAAGGTGCCATACTCACCGCGGTGCAGGATGCCTACGGCAGCATACATAATGACACAGGAATCTCCACGGAAAAACTTTTGGACTATTCAAAGGCCAATAAAGGAAGTATTTTGGGTTTTGCGGATGCTCGCCCAATAGAGAACGCCGAATTTTTTGATTTGGATTGCGATATCTGTATTCCTGCCGCATTAGGAAATCAAATCACCGTGGAAAACGCACCAAAAATAAAGGCCAGTTTGATTGCCGAGGGCGCCAATGGCCCAACGGATGTGAAAGCCGAGGATATTTTGTTGAAGCGGGGAGTGGATATCATACCGGACATTCTCTGCAATTCGGGAGGTGTCATTGGAAGTTATTTTGAATGGTTGCAAAATAGAAATGGCGAAATATGGCATTTGGACGAAGTGATGGAAAAACTGGAAAGAAAAATGAGGGAATCCTTCACCAAGGTGGTCCATAAAGCAAAATCCAAAAACTTGGATATGCGAACAGCAGCCTTTGTCATTGCTATTGAACGACTCGAAGAGACGTATGTCCAACGAGGCATTTTTCCATAAAGCGAAGAAAATTTAAGTGGAGTAACATTTTAAAAGAGATACCATGAAATACGGGAGTTTGGTAATAGAAAAAAAAGAATATGTCCTTTTGAAAAGGTTGATGAACGTTTCGGGATATTATAAGGACACAACACTCAAGAGTTCCGTGCAGAAGCTCGTGGGTGAACTGGAAACCGCTAAGATTTTGGACGAAGCCAACATGCCGGATGATGTCATTCGGTTCAATACAACGGTTACCATACTCTCCGAGACTGGATGGCACAAGAGGTTCAAGTTGGTGGTTCCCAGTAGGAGTGATGTACGAAACAACCATATTTCAATTTTGACCCCCATGGGGGCTGCCGTCATGGGATATGCCAAAGGCGATTCGCTCGTATGGGAATTTCCATCGGGTAATCAGAAACTGATCATTGAAAATGTGGAGCAGGAGAACGAATCCATCAACCTAAACATGATGATCTAAAAACATATAAAATACTATGAGGAAATTTTTTTCCAATTTGAGAGGAGATATATTTGGCGGGGTTACCGCAGGGATCGTGGCCCTTCCATTGGCACTGGCATTTGGTGTCAGCTCTGGAATGGGACCCAGTGCCGGGCTCTATGGTGCTATTTTCATCAGTTTTTTTGCGGCCCTTTTTGGTGGGACCAACACCCAGATTTCAGGCCCCACGGCCCCTATGACCGCAGTGAGTATGGTGGTGGTTACGGGGATTCTGGCATTGAATGATGGTAACTTGGAGAAAGCCTTGCCCGCCATATTGATGGTTTTTTTAATGGCGGGTCTTATCCAAATTGGATTGGGACTTGTAGGTATCGGAAAGTATATCAGGTATATTCCTTATCCGGTTGTTTCCGGTTTTATGACTGCCATTGGGGTGATCATCCTTGTCACGCAGATTTTACCTTCAGTAGGGTACTACCCAAAGGAAGACATAGGACTTATTGATCAGTATAGACCTGCGGCCCAAGAAACCCTGCTGAGAAAAATCCTCAAAGAGGAATCGGATGAAGGAATGTTGGTGCTTGATGATTTTCAGGAAACCATTGACCGATCAGGGGAAGTCTCGGAGGAGCATATCTTAAAAGAGGCCAAGGCCTTGGTGGGTAAGGATACCTCAGGTGTAATGGGTACCCTCAAAATAATCCCAAGGGCACTTCAAAATATCAATTGGCTGGAATTGGCCTTGGCCTTGGCCACAATTGCCATTATATATGGCTTTAAGAAGATTACAACAGCAATTCCCAGTGCTTTGGTGGCCTTGCTGGTCGTTTCGGGTTTTGCCTATGGGATGGATTTGGAGTATAGACCCATTGAACAGATACCCGGAGGTTTCCCTGTGATTCATTTGGATATGTTCACGCAGTTTAAATTAGATTCAGTGACCCCCTATATTTTTACCGCATTGACACTGGCATTATTGGGGGCCATAGATTCCCTTTTGACCTCTGTGGTCGCGGATAATATGACCAAGACCCAACATAAGCCCAACAAGGAATTGATAGGACAGGGAGTGGGAAACAGTGTGGCTGCCCTTTTTGGAGGCCTCCCCGGGGCGGGTGCCACCATTCGTACTGTGGTAAACATCAATGCGGGAGGTAAAACCAAAGTATCGGGAATGATGGCCGGGATACTTCTGTTGGTGGTATTGTTGGCCTTGGGGCCAGTAGCCTCCAAAATCCCAGCGGCAGTATTGGCCGGAATCTTGGTGACCGTTGGTATTGGGGTAATAGATTATAGAGGGCTGAGGGCCATACCATTTTTGCCCAGGGATACCAAAATAGGCCCCTTTAAAATTAGTTCCGAGGTGATTATCATGTTGGTGGTAATGGTGTTGTCTTCTATTTGGAACCTTGTGTATGCTGTGGGAGTAGGTCTAGTGATTGCATCATTGATGTTCATGAAGAAAATGGGTGATCTCACGGCCAAGTGGTCCGATGTGAAAACTTTGGAGGAAGAAAAAGGTTGGGCAGACGAAGTCAACTTTCCCGAAAACCTCAAAAAGGAAGTTTTTATCAAGCATTTGAAAGGTCCTTTATTTTTTGGATTTACCAGTGAATTTCAACAATTGGCCAAACAGATTCCCAAGACCGCTTCAACAGTGGTCATTCGCATGGATCGTATGCAGTATTTGGACCAATCTGGGCTCTATACCCTGGAAGATGTTGTGATGGATCTTAAAAAATCCGATATCAAAGTACTCTTTGTCGGGGTTTTGGAACAACCCAAATACATGATGGAACGGGTAAAGTTGATACCATCCTTGGTTTCCGAAAACCAAATATTCAACAGTTTTGAGGAATGTACCTCTGCCATCAAAAGCATGTATTTAGAGCAAGGGCGCTAGTACTTCCCAAACATTGTCGGCAACCAGTTTCTGTCCTTTCACGGTAGGATGGATGCCATCACCTTGGTTGAGTTCGGGGATTCCGGCCACATTTTCCAATAGGAAAGGAATCAAATTGATGCCTTCTGATGTGGCCAACTTAGGAAATATGCGCTCAAACTTCCCGGTGTATTCTGGCCCCATGTTGGGCGGAATCATCATACCGGCCAGAACGATTTTTGCATTGGGGAGTTCACTTTGCACATGATCCACCATGGTTTGCAGATTGGCTTCCGTTTCCGTCAGGGGAATGCCCCGCAGTCCATCATTGGCACCGAGTTCTATGATAACGATATCTACATCATCCTCCAGGACCCATTCCAATCGATTTTTGCCACTTGCAGTGGTTTCACCACTCAACCCGGCGTTGATTACGGTATAGTCCAACCCAAGTGAATCAATTCTTTGTTGGATCAAGGAAGGAAAAGCTTGGTTTACCTCCAGGCCATAGCCCGCAGTGAGGCTATCGCCAAAAAATAGAATCTTCTTTTTGGAACTGGTGGTTTCGGATGCTTGGGTTTTGGCTTCGACTTCAGCATTGGCATCCTGTGTTTTGTTGCCAGCGGTCTTTCCTCCACAGCCAACCAATAACAGCGCTAAAAAATAACAAAACATTAACGGCCTGGGGGAGCATGGGGTTTTCTTGGTCATGGTCAATTTTAGTATTTTGAGAGTTTTAACCAAAAGTGTGTATGTCAAAGATATTAAAAGTTCAAAACCTCTCTAAAACCTATCGGAGCGGTGAACATGACCTCAATGTACTCAACAATGTTTCTTTTGAAGTCGACCGTGGTGAAACCTTTGCCATTGTGGGGCCTTCGGGAAGTGGAAAAACGACCTTATTGGGGTTGTGTGCAGGACTTGACACCACAGACGCGGGTGAAATATGGCTCTGTGACCACAACTTGTTCGATTTGGACGAAGATGGTAGGGCACGCTTACGAAATGAAAATGTGGGCTTCGTTTTTCAGGACTTTCAATTGTTGCCCACACTCACGGCCTTGGAAAATGTGATTGTTCCCTTGGAACTCCGTGGAGTTAAAAATGCATCGGAGCAGGGGAAGGAACTATTGGCCAAAGTAGGCCTGAAAGAAAGATCAGGGCATTACCCCTCCCAATTGTCAGGGGGAGAGCAACAACGTGTTGCCTTGGCACGTGCTTTCGCCAATAAACCATCCATACTTTTTGCGGACGAACCTACCGGGAACCTGGATGATGAAACCGGGACCAAAATAGAGGATTTGCTTTTTGAACTCAACAAGGAACAGGGTACCGCACTGGTGATTGTGACCCATGATCTGGATTTGGCCAAAAAAACGGACAAGAGCATACGGTTAAGGTCGGGTAAAATAGAAGAAACAGTAGCTTGATCATGGGAAAGAACAATACTGGGTTCTCTTGGCTGTTAAAAATGGCCTGGCGGGATGGGAAGGCAAGTTATGGCAAACTGTTGTTGTTTGTGTTTTCCATAACCTTGGGTGTGGCCGCTGTGGTCAGTGTGCATTCGTTCAGTAGGTTGTTGAAAGAAAATATTGCCTCGCAATCCAAAGCCTTGCTGGGTGCCGACTACGTGATTGAAAGCAATAAACCTGTCAACGATAAGGTCATGGGCATTATGGACTCCTTGGGAGGAGCCGATGCGCGAGAAATCAATTTCTCCTCTATGGCTGCTTTTCCGGGACATAATGGGACCAAACTGGTAGAGGTAAGGGGCGTTGATGATGGTTTCCCTTTTTATGGAGCGTTGGAGACCAAACCAGTTTCCGCTGCTCATAATCTTAGTACAGGAAGAGCCTTAGTGGATGCCACAACCATGCTTCAATTCAATTTAAAGGTGGGCGACAGTATAAAATTGGGCGCTGTAACGCTGCCCATTGGAGGAGCCTTGGAGAATGTGCCGGGGAGTACCTCGGTCTTTGGGGCTATAGCCCCTCCGGTGCTTATTCCATTTAGGTATATTGAAGCTACAGGACTGGTCCAGACAGGGAGTCGCATTGATTATAAGTACTATTTTAAAGCAGATGAAAGTCAAGATTTGACCTTGTTGAACGAAACGTTGGAGCCTGTCCTTGATGCCGAAGATGCAGATTTGGATACGCACCTATCCGAAGCAAGACGCTTGGGACGACGTTATGAAAACTTTGGAAAGTTCCTCAATCTAGTAGGATTTATTGCCCTGCTTTTAGGCTGTGTGGGGATTGCCAGCGGAATGGGAATCTATGTCCAAATGAAAGTAAAATCCATTGCAGTGCTCAAATGTTTGGGCGCCACCAAACGGCAAAGTTATTTGATATTTTTCGTGCAAATTGCCTGCATGGGGATTATTGGCGGGCTTTTGGGTACGACCCTGGCGTATTTTCTACAACAGCTATTTCCCCTTTTATTGGGGGATTTGCTGCCCGTTGAAGTAGGAATCACACTGTCTTTCCAAAGTATGGTATTGGGAATCTCCTTGGGATTGGCCATGTCCATTTTGTTTGCCCTATATCCTCTCATGAAAACGCTTTACGTTTCACCATTACAGACCTTACGGGTGGTGCAAGAACCCCAATCCCGTTCCAAATGGGCCACCACAGCTGTTGGATTGGGCATTGTGCTGTTCGTGTTCTGTTTTTCCTTTTGGCTGTTGGGGGATTTTATGCGGGCCCTGTTTTTTGTACTGGGGTTATTGGTGGTCTTTTTGGTTCTTACGGGAATTGCCCGACTATTTATGGGAATGCTTAAAAAATTCTTCCCACATTCTTGGAGCTTTATTCCACGCCAAAGTCTTCGGAATTTATTCCGACCACAAAACCAGACCTTGGTATTGGTACTGTCCATAGGAATAGGAACCTTTCTGATCAGCACACTCTATTTTACAAAAGACATGCTGTTGGAAAAGGCTGCCATTGAGGATAGCGCCAATAGCGCCAATATGATTCTAATGGACATCCAAAGTCAACAAGTGGAGGTAGTTTCCCAGACCATTGAAGCATCGGGAATACCCGTAATCGATAAGATTCCGATTGTGACCATGCGCGTTGCCGCCTTGAATGGCAAACCAGTGGAGGCAATTCGGAAAGATACCACCTCCCAAGTAGGTAGATGGATTTTGAACCATGAGTTCAGGGTTACGTACCGGGACAGTCTTATCCGGTCCGAACGGATTATTGCCGGGGATTGGGTAGGCAAGGTAGATTCGGATACTGACGTGCCCATTTCCGTGAGTAACAGTTTTGCCGATATGGCCAAGGTTACCGTTGGGGATCCTGTTGTATTCAATGTGCAAGGAAGGTTGATGAATACTGTTGTGCAGAGTGTTCGAGAAGTGGATTGGAATCGATTGCAACCCAATTTTTCCGTTGTATTTCCAGCAGGAGTGTTGGAAAAGGCCCCGCAGTTTGGGGTAATGACCACCAGAACAAAGGACGATCTGGGCTCGGCACAACTACAGCAACAGTTGGTGGCCCAGTTCCCCAATGTTTCCATTTTGGATTTAAAGCGTATTCTAAACCTATTGGAAGATATTTTGGGTAAAATCGGTTGGGTAATCAACTTCATGGCATTCTTTAGCATTTTTGTGGGAGTAGCCGTGCTCATGGGAGCAATATATAGCAGTAAGCACCAACGCGTAAAACAAAGTGCCTTGCTCAGGACCTTGGGGGCCCAAGGGCATCAGATTTTACAAATGATTGCGATTGAATATGCCATTTTAGGATTTTTGGGAGCCTTTATGGGTGTGGTGTTGGCCGTGTTGGGCAGTTCCCTATTGGCCTATATACTGTTTGATACCACCTTTGCACCTTCATGGATACCGTTTGCCATTATTCTTCCGGCAATTACCCTATTGGTATTTGCTTTGGGGGTTGGAAATAGTATAGGCGTAATCCGAAATTCACCCCTTACCGTTTTGAAAAAGGAAAAGGAGTGAGACTTAGATCTTTAATATAATGTAAACGGTACCGTGGGACGGGTCAATGACAAACATCATGTATTTGTTAAACAACTTTTGCTTATTTTGAAGGTGCCTGTCCATTTAGGTTGAACAGGAAACTGCAAAAGGTCATAAATCTATATTTATTGAATTGACACATGGAGTTTATAGATTATTATAAAGTTCTGGGTATTGATAAAAGCGCAACCGCAGATGCAATTAAAAAAGCGTATCGGAAATTGGCCAGAAAGTATCACCCTGACCTTAATCCCAACGATAAGGAAGCCGAACTCAACTTTAAAAAAGTGAACGAGGCCAATGAAGTACTGTCAGACCCTGAAAAGAGGAAAAAGTACGATCAGTACGGAAAAGATTGGCAACATGCCGACGAGTTTGAAAAGGCAAAAAGAGCAAGTTCGCAAGGTCGTTCCAGAAGTTCTTCCGGATATACCTATTCCCATGCCGGTGGCTCTGAACAGGATTTTTCAGATTTTTTTGAATCCATGTTCGGTGGTGCTTCCAGTTTTGGTGGAAGGGGGCAAAAAGTTCGTTTTAGGGGAGAGGATTATCATGCCAAGTTACAATTGTCCTTGATGGACGTGTATGCTACCCAAAAGCAGACCTTGACCGTGAACGGGAAAAACATCCGATTGACCATTCCCGCAGGGATAGAAGATGAACAGACCATAAAAGTAAAAGGACATGGTGGGCCGGGAATCCAAGGTGGCCCGGCCGGAGACCTCTACATTACCTTTTCCATTACCAACAACACGGCATTCAAAAGAGATGGAGCCGATTTGTACAAAGCTGTTCAAATACCCTTGACCAAGGCCGTTCTGGGAGGTGAGATTTTGGTGGAGACCCTCACCGGAAAGGTCAAGCTGAAAGTTGCCCCGGGAACCAACAATGGCACCAAGGTAAAATTGAAGGGAAAGGGTTTTCCCAAGTATAAAAAAGAAGGAGAATTTGGAGATTTGTTTCTGACCTATACGGTGGACATCCCCAAAAATCTGACTGAGGAGCAGAAATCCCTATTTGAGGCCTTGGAAAAAACCAACCTAGCGTAAAATGAAACAGGAAAACTACATATCAGTAAAGACATTTTGCCAACATCATGGCGTAAAGGAATCTTTTGTGTATTCCATGTATGAGTTTGAACTGTTGCAAATAGATGACTCAAAAGAGGAAGCTTTGCTTTCAACCGACGAATTGCCGATTCTTGAAAAAATGGTCCGTCTTCACAAGGAATTGGACATCAACCCTGAAGGAGTGCAGGCAGTATACCACCTTTTGCAACAGGTTGAAGGTTTGCAAGAAGAAGTGGCGGCACTTAAAAGAAAGCTGGATAGGTTTGACTTCTAAGCAGGTATCAATGCTTAATGATCATCCCGTCTTCCATTTCAATGATACGGTCCGTTCTCTTTGCAAAGTCCTCATCATGGGTTACCACCAATAAGGATAGCCCCTGTTCTTCCTTCAACCGTTTAAAGATGTTGAACACATTTTCCGAGTTGTGACTGTCCAGGTTCCCGGTGGGTTCGTCACCCATTAATATGGCAGGGTCATTGATCAATGCCCGCGCAATGGCCACCCGTTGCTTTTCGCCCCCTGAAATCCGGGATGCTTTTTGCTGGGCCAAATGTCCAATATGGAGCATGGACAATTTCTCATGGGCATCGTGCTCTATTTCGGCCAAGGACTTTTCCGCCAATTTTTTTGCGGGCAACATCACATTTTCCAAAACACTGAATTCGGAAAGCAAATAGTGGAACTGAAACACAAAACCAATGGATTTGTTTCGGATTCTGGAGAGTTCGTTGTGCGATTTGCCCGTGATTAGTTGTCTGTTCAGATACAATTCTCCCGTGTAATCCGTATCCATTGTGGACAGAATATAGAGTAAGGTTGATTTTCCAGAGCCCGATTTTCCCATGATCGAGGCGAACTCTCCCTGTTTCACTCCAAAGGAAATGTCTTTCAACACATGAAAATCCTTGGGCAAATGAAAGTGTTTATTGATATTTTTTGCTTCTAGTACCAAGTGTGTTTTTTTGGTTAAGTACCTCTTATGATTCGAACCGGGTCAATTTTCTTGGCTTTTTTTGAGGGAAGATACCCTGCAATGAATGTGGAAATCAACGCAAAGGTGATACCGATGATATAATAGGCCATATTATAATTGACAGGAAACGTGCTTATAGTAGGTAGGGCCTCCGTATGAAATGGGGTCTGGTCAATGATCTTTGATAAGGCAAGACCGATCAACAGTCCTAGGACACCCCCAACGGCACCAATGATCATGGCTTGGCTCATAAAAATGTATTGTACATCCTTACCGGAAAACCCGGTGGCCTTGAGAATGGCAATATCCTTCATTTTTTCGTAGATGAGCATGTTCAGGATATTGTAGATACCGAACCCGGCTACAATGAGCAGGGTTATGGATACCGCATACGTAATTAAATTCCGTATGTCCGAACCGGTTTCAAATTGGGCATTGGCCTCATTGATATCCACGGCCTTGGTATTGAACTGCCTTTCCAAACGTTGCGCCATCAATGGCGCTTCGTCCAGATTCAATAGTTTAATGTTGATGTCCGTAACATAATTCTCCGCCTCACCCAAAATACGCTGTACGGTCTTAAGGTTGGCAAAACTCTGGACGTTATCAATTTCAGCGATTCCACTTTGGTATATCCCTACGATCTTCAAGGGGAAAATGTTCCCTGTCACGGTACTTATCTGTACCCGGTCGCCAAGGGACAACGACATTTTTTCGGCCAGTCCGGCCCCGAGCAAAATCCCATTATCGTTATTTTTTAAGGCTTTGGGAGAACCCTCAATGATGTTATCCTGAATGTTGGACAGCCGAACCTCTTCCATGATGTCCACACCCACCAAGTTGCCCCCAAGCTCAATATTGCCCGATAAATAAAATATCTGGGCCTTGAGTTGGGGGGTGGCACCCTTTACATTGGGATGTTTTTTCAGATAATCCAAAATAGGCAGGGCATTGTGTATCTTTTTCTGGCTCTGTTTTGGTTTTATGGAACGGACCACATTAAAAGAATTTTTAAAGTCTCCAAAAAGGTCAACGGGTTGTTTTTCAGAAGGCCGTATTTCATTGTACAGATGGATGTGTGGCGTTTGGTTCAACACCAAATCGTCCAGCATGGCATTGAGCCCGGTCATAAAACTCACCAAGGTAATATAGGCCCCAATCCCAAAAGTAACACCCAAGGTGGCCGTGACGGTGGATTTCATCTTGGAGATAAGATGTGTTTTGGCAATTCCAAGTATTACGGGCCAGTTGGTCATTCTTCAGGGATATAAATGGCCGTTTTTTCAGTAATTCCACCCAAGACTTCAACCATTTCCATGTTTTGGAGGCCTATGGTGATATCTTTTTCGCCATCATCGGTAAGCACACTGGAGGCCCCAATGAGATACTCCTTGGGAATGGTAAGGGCTTCTTCCTTTTGGGCAATGACAATGTTTCCTTCGCCGGAAAGGCCAGGATACAAAGTGGGTGGCGAATTCACAAAAATGGCCTCGACCATAAAGGTTTGCGAACTTTCATCCTTTCTGGGATATATTTTGTCCACTTTGGCCTCAAATACATCCTCCCCATAGGAGTCCAAGGTAATATAGACTTTTTGGTCGTTTTTCACCTTTACGATATCCACTTCATCGACCAATAGTTCCACCATAAATTTATCGCTTCTTCCCACGGCAGCAACAGGCTCAACCGTATTGATGATTTCACCGGGGTTTTTGTAAATGGCATATACTTTACCGTCTATTTTACTCACCACGGTAAAATCCTCAGAGGTAGTGAGGGAGGATTTATAGGTGTTTTCGGCTTGTTGAACTTGAGTGGCGAGCTCATTTTTGGTCCGGTCGTATTTTTGATTTAACAGGCTCAAGTTGTTTTGGGAAAGTTCATAGGCCAGTTTGCGGTTATCGTATTCCACTTTGGAGCCAATGTTTTGGTCCCACAGGTTTTTTTGCCTGAAATAATTTATGGAATCATTTTTCAATTTCAGTTCGGCTGCTTGGATTTCGTCCTTGATGCCGTTGAGCACCGCGGCACTTCCGCTATAATTTTCACGCGCCAGACGCAATGACAACTCCGCATTTTTTCTATTGAGTTCGGGAGAGGTATTAGTGATTTGAAGAATCCGGTCCCCTTTGGCCACAGTGTCACCCTCTTCTACCCAGACCTTGTCCAAGATCCCCATAACAATGGAATAAGCTTGGTAAAGACTATCAGGCTGTACCGTTGCCGATGCATATACGGATTCGGTGAGGGACATTTTTTTGGGATAGGTTTTATCTGAAGTATGGTTACATGAAAAAAGAAGGGCGGAACCAAAAATGAACAGAAGTGTCTTTCTCATAGTGGGTTTTGTCAAACAATCTCCAAATTACCAATAAAAATTGTATGGGTACTATGAGTAATGTCAGTATTCGATTTATTTAAGTACCCTATATGTACTTATCACAAAACTTTTGGGAATCAAGACCTAAAAAGCAGTTCAATTCGGCCCAATAAAACCAATTCCGATTTGTTACTGCCGGCAAAGGCTGAGGTTATGGCCCGGGCCGTTGACATGATGAGCTGTTTTATCCGGTCGGGGAACAGGATTGTGTGTTCGGTGTAAAAAGCTTCGAACTCTTCATAGATTTCATCACTGTCCTTTTCGTATTCCACCAACCAATCAAAAACGGTCTCAATTTGAAAGGCCGCGTCGGTTCCATACTCATCCTCAATATCGTCCACTTCCAGCCAATGGTCACGTACCACTTCCTTTAACCGATCCATCTCCTTTGCATGGATACTATGGTCCGCCATGGCCACAGCATAGAACAGTCTTCCCAAGTTTTGGTACAATTCGTTTCCCAGTTTCTTTTTTGAATCCATCATTTTGATCGTTTTTATGCTTTGAATAAAGATAAACAAGGAAGAGGCCATCGCTTATGATGTAAATCAGTTATTTGCTAACTTTAGTGGGTGAAGCTGTTCGAGAAAAACAATGTGTTCAGGATCCTAACGGAAGTCATTTCGGAAGGGATTCTCATCGTTAACGATCAACAGGTCATTGTGGCCAGTAATGTAGTGGCCAACCGTATGTTTGGTTATCAAAAAGGGGAGCTTAGCGGCATGCCCTTGGAAGCTTTACTGCCCCAAAGCGTAAGGGAGCAGCATAAGATGGATGCTGGGGCGTTTCTTCAAAAAGGCCGCCAAAGAAGTATGGGGCAAGGTCTGGACCTTGTGGGGCTTCTGAAAGATGGTAGTGAATTTCCCATTGAAATTGGACTTAACCCATTTACCCTGTTGCAGAAAAATTACGTAATGGCCATTATTGTGGACATTTCGGAACGGAAAAGGACGGAACAGACCATAGACCACTGGTTCCAGATTTTTAATGAGTCGCTCAACGAGATCTATGTTTTTGATGTGGAGACCTTTGTGTTCATCAATGTAAACCGGGGTGCCCAGCTCAATTTGGGATATACCATGGAAGAATTGAACCAGATGTCCGTTCTTGATATCAAGACCGACCTTTCCGAGAAAAGTTTAAAGAGATTGATAGCTCCATTGGTCAACAAGAAACGGGAAAAGGTCGATTTTGAGACCATCCATAGAAGAAAGGACGGTTCCGTATATCCCGTAGAGGTACACTTGCAACTGTCATCCATAGGAAAAAAAGAGGTCTGCTTGGCCATTGTGTTGGACATAACCGAGCGGAAAAATTATACCCAACATCTGGAGAACAAGGTTGAGGAACGTACCCTGCAGCTTAGGGAGGCCTTGAAAGCGGAGAAGCAACTGAACGAATTAAAGACAAAGTTCCTGTCCTTGGTCTCGCATGAATTCAAGACGCCATTGACCAGTATATTGACCTCTGCTTCCTTGCTTTCAAAATATACGGAGACCGAGCAACAGGAAAAACGGGATAAACATATCAACACCATTAGGGAAAAGGTGAAGTATTTGGATAATATCCTTACTGATTTTCTCTCCATAGAACGTTTGGACACGGGGAAAGTCAAGTATAACATTACCTTTTTTCCCTTGAGCAAGCTCATCAATGAAGTGGTCTATAACTCCAATACACTTTTAAAGGAAGGACAGCGGATTCAATACCCCAAGGATATTGATGGCATTAACGTATTTTTTGATGAAAAGATTTTAGCATTGGCCCTGTCCAATTTATTGCATAATGCCATTAAATACTCCCACGAAGGTACCCAGATAGAACTTCGGGTCAAGGAGCAGGGAGAGAATCTCCTAATAGAGGTCATGGACGGGGGACTGGGAATTCCAGATGAGGACCAGCCCTTTATTTTTGAACGGTATTTTAGGGCCAGTAATGTGTTGACGAGCCAGGGTACCGGGATAGGACTGAACATTGTAAAACAGCATATGTTCAACCTTGGGGCTGAAATCGATTTTACGAGCAACTTGGGCAAGGGCTCAACATTTACATTGACCATACCACTTAAGAACTACAAGGATGAAGAAGATTCTGTTGGTTGAGGATGACCCCTCATTACGGGAAAATATAGAAGAGCTTTTGGATCTATCCGGGTTTCAGGTGTACTCAACCCCAGATGGGAGGATGGCCATTGAAATAGCCAAAAAGGAAAGCCCGGATATTGTATTGTGTGACATCATGATGCCCCAAGTGGACGGATATGAGGTGCTGGAGCAGTTTTCATCCTGTGAGAAGACCAAACACATCCCCTTTATTTTTGTTTCGGCCAAAACCGAGCGCCATGAGGTAAGAAAGGGAATGGAACTTGGTGCGGATGACTATTTGACCAAACCTTTTGAGGAAGAGGAGCTTTTGAATGCCATACATTCCCGTTTGGAGAAGTCCAAACAGTTGGAGAGTGTTTTTTTGAAACGGGGGGAGCATATCAAAGAGCACGACATTAGGTCGTTGCACGAACTGAAGAACTTTTTTGATGATCATGGTCAATTGTTTTCCTTTAAAAAGGATGAGACGGTTTATGCCATGGGCGAACACTCCAACATGGTGTACCTTATTTTAAAAGGAGTGGTAAAGTGTTGTGGTTTGGATGAGGAAGGAAAAGAGCTCATTACTTCTATATATTCGGAAGATGATTTTTTGGGGTTTACCTCCTTGACGGAAAACTATCCCTATCGCGAATATGCCATAGCTATGGAAAATCTGGAACTGGCCGGAATTTCCAAAACCCAGGTAAAGGCCATACTCGAAGAAAACCAGAACGTTTCTTTGGAGCTCATCAATATTATGGCTGAAGATTTGGTGCAGATCAAAAAGCAATTGTTGCAGATGGCGTATAGCTCGGTACGAAAAAAAACGGCCCAAACCCTGCTTCTGTATTCCCAAGCGATGAACAAAGGAAAGGATACCCCTTTAAAAATTGCCCGGAGCGACTTGGCAGGTGTTGCGGGAATTGCTACGGAAAGTCTGATCAGAACCTTATCCGATTTTAAGGACGAAGGACTTATCGTTATAGAAAACCGCGATATAAGGGTCTTGGACAAAGAGGCCTTAAAACATGTCCACTAGCCGAAAATGACATATATCATTCCATCTTTTTGGTGGAATGGCAAACTTGCAGTGTCATTGAGTGGATTATGAAAAATATTTTAATCCCTACCGATTTTTCAGAGAATTCCAAGAACGCGCTTAGGTATGCCCAAGTAATGTTCAGTACCATGGAGTGTAGTTTTTATGTGCTCTATGTAGGGGCATTGGTGGATTCGCAAACGGACACTTTTGGAGTTTCCCGTCCAACTGGAAAAGACCTTTCAATAGACAATATAAAGCATATGCTGGCAGATTTTGTGGATGGGTGTAGGAATGTTGGGGATGCCAACCATCACTTTTATACACTGCAAGACTATGGTTTTTTTATCCAGAGCATTAAAAAGAACCTGGAGGAACATCAAATCGATTTAATTGTGATGGGCACCAAAGGTGCTTCCGGATTAAAGGAAAGGGTTGTAGGGAGCAACGCAGGTGATGTGATCACCAAGGTACAGTGCAACACATTGGTGATTCCGGATGCGGTTGTGCTATCCAAACCCAAAGAAATTGCTTTTCCCACCGATTTCAATATTTTCTACACCCACGGAATTTTAAGCTCCATGGCAGAAATGTTGAATTTGTCAGCAAGCAAGCTCAGGATCATGAATGTCATCAAAAAAGGGGAAACGCTGACTTTGGAACAAAAAACGAACAAGGAATACTTGTTTGATTATATGGAGGAGACCTTCCCTGACCGATACAGTTTCCATACCATTACCAACAAAAGTGTAAAAACTGCCATACAATCCTTTGTAGAGAACCAATCGGTCAATATGATAGTCATGGTGGCCAAAAACCTGAACTTTATTCAACAAATCCTGTTCGATTCCATAGTGGAAAAAATAAGCTTTCATACAAGGGTGCCCTTTTACGTTATCCACGAATAAGGTTTTATCCATATACCGATATTGACCAAAATCATATTCTACCTTTTTTCGCTGTCCTATCTTTGGGAAAAGAGCTTACCATGCGCACTATACTTATTCCTACCGATTTTTCTAAGAATGCCCTACATGCACTGCAGTATGCCCAGGAACTGTATAAATGTGAGCGTAGCTGCTTTTTTATCCTTCATGCCTATATGGATGAGGTGTATGGGGAATACAAGGCCGCTTCTCCTGAAGACTTGGAAGCACGGAAACAGATAAAGAAAGAAGAGTCTGAAAAGCAGTTGGACCATTTGGTAGGGGCCGTTTTAGGAAACCCGCCCAACCCGTTGCATAATTTTGAGACTGTTGCCGTTTTTGACAGTCTTGTGGATGGCATCAATGATTTTGTGAACGAGATGAACATAGACATGGTCATCATGGGGACCAAAGGGGAGACCAGTGACCACAAGACCACCTTTGGCAGCTATACCATAGAAGTGTTCAAATATTTAAAATGCCCTGTATTGGCCGTTCCGGAAGGTTTTGAGTACAGACAACCCAAGGTAATTCTTTTCCCAACGGACTATATGCTGCCCTATAAACGCAGGGAGCTCAAACTTTTGGGGAACCTGGCCCGTAAGTTCAAATCTGAGGTGCATTGTCTTTACTTCACGGATTTTGAAGAACTCAGCATGAGACAAATGGACAACAAGAAATTTCTGGAAGGTTCCCTTTCCGGTACGTATTTGTCCTTTGGGACCACCTCGGTCAAAAATAAGGCCGAAGGTATCATGGAGTACGTAGAGAAGAATGAGGTTGGGATGCTGGTCATGGTAAACTCAAGACATTCCTTTTTTGAGGACATGCTCTATCGTTCCACAGTGGACCTGCTTGGACTAAAAGTGGGGATTCCATTTTTGGTGATGCAGAATCTCAATAGATGAACATTTTAAAAAAGAAGGCGATGAAAAACGTACTCTTGCTTACCGATTTTTCCAAGGATGCTTGGAACGCCATTTTTATGGCGGTTAAGCTCTACGCAGACATGGAATGCAAATTCTATGTGTTGCATACCTATGAGCCCAAACAAGAAAATATCACTGGGTTTAAAAGCAGTACTAGGGCGGGAGTGGTCTACCAATCCCTATCGGAAGCATCTGTGGGCCAGCTTGGGGAGGTAATGGAATACTTGGAAGAAAGCCACAAGAACCCCAAACATAGTTTTGAAAAGCTGTCCATAGCCGGAGGACTGGTGGAAACCATCAAGGACCTTTTACCTCGCTATGACCTTGACACTATTTTTATGGGAACCAAAGGTTCCACAGGGGCCAAGGAAATTTTTATGGGCAGCAATGCGGTAAAGGTCATAAAGCACATAAAGAACTGTGCTATTGTAGTGGTTCCGGAATCGTATGATTTCCAAAGGTTGGGATCATTGGTCTTTCCAACCGAATATGCCCACTTTTTTCCAAAGAATGTACTGAGGTCTTTATTGAAATTGATCAAACTATGGAACTCCGAGGTCAAGATTTTCCACGTGGCACAGACATTCAGTCTGTTGGATATCCAGAAGGCCAACAAGGAAATCCTGAAAAAACGGTTTGAAGGGCATACCACCTCATTTCATAGGGTCATTATCAAGACCACGGTGGCCGAGGCCATACGGCAATTTGCTGAAGAGGAAAAGGCCGACCTCATTGTACTCACCAACTATTCCCATGATTTTTTTGATGGATTGACGCAGGAACCCGTGGTAAAAAAAGTAACTTTTAGAACCGAAATCCCACTGATGGTGCTTCCAGATTTTGAAGGATAGCATAGAAATACAACGAATATGATACGGATAGTACTACCCACTGACTTTTCCATGAATGCTTGGAATGCCATTATTTATGCATTTTCCATCTTTAAGGATGTGGAGTGTGAGTTTGTCATCCTGAATGCTTACCAAGTTGGTGCGTCCGGTTTGTCCACCAAAATGGGAGGCGCCAATGATACCCGCCTGTTCCGGTTGATGAAAGAACAATCGGAGCGCGAACTCCAGGAGGTTTTGGAGAAGGTAGTTGAAATCGATACTGATCCAAAGCATCATTTTAAGACTTTATCCGTTGCGGACCATTTGATCAATGCGGTTGGTAAGACCGTATACAATAAGGAGATAGACTATATTATTATGGGGACCAAAGGCGCTACCGGACTCAAAGAGGTATTCATGGGGAGCAATACCTATAAAATCATCAATGAGATTGATTTTTGCCCTGTAATAGCCGTTCCCGAGGAGTACAACGTCAAGGATTCCATTGGGGATATTCTCTTGGCTACGGGATATGAGCATGTTTTTGAGACCTATGAACTCCATCCACTTTTAAAGCTCGCCCAACTTTATAATTCAGAAATATGGGTGACGTATGCTGGAAATCCGGATGGGCTCACTCCCTCACAAATTGAATCGAAAGACACTTTGGAAAAACATCTGTTGGGCACAAGGCACAAGTTCCTTGAAGTGGAAAAGGGAAGTTCCATACAAAGTGCCATTCAAAAAACGGTGGAAGAAAATAAAGGAGTGGATATGGTGGCCATGATCAATTATGCACATGGTTTTTTTGAAAAACTTACCCATGAAGCCGTAATCAAAAAAGTCTCCTTTAACACCCAAGTACCCTTTTTGGTCGTGCACTTATTTGAGTAAAATCAATTTACATATAAGATTTCACCACTTGGACAATCTCTGACTTTTGTAGTACACCGGATTGCCGCCACAATTGTTGACCTTTTTTGAAAAGCAGCATGGTAGGTACGCCCCTTACTTGGTATTTGCTGGCCAAGGGCTGATTTTTGTCCACATCAATTTTTACGATTTTCACTGAATCCCCCAATTCGGCCTTGACATCCTTAAGAATGGGGGCCAACATTTTACATGGACCACACCACTCCGCAGAAAAATCGATAAGTACCAATTGATCGGAGTCTATCAAAGCGTTAAAATTTCCTTTCATGGATGCACTGATTTATAAGATGCAATTTATGAAATCCGATTTTTTTGGGAATTGATGGATATCATGGTTTAAGATGGTAAAAGCATGTAGGTTTGATTAAATTGGAAGGATATGATGCGGATAGTATTGCCCACGGATTTTTCAGGGAACGCGTTCAATGCCATTGCCTATGCGGCAAGGTTATTGGAAGACACCACCTGTGTATTTTATCTACTGCATGCCTATACACCACCCATTTACCGTGTGGACTATACGTTGGGCAGTCCGGGTGAACTTGGACTTCCCGATGACTATAAATACAGTGCGGAGGCCGAATTGGAGAAAACCAGAAAACGAATCAAGGCAGAGTTTGATATCCCAAAGCACGAATACGTGGTACATGCCGCCTTTAATACCTTGGAAGATGAAATCAATACCGTGGTCAATAATGAAAATATAGATTTGGTGATCATGGGCACCCAAGGAGCAACGGGGGCCAAGGAAATCTTGTTTGGTTCGCATACGGTACATGTTGTCAATAAGGCCATCGTTCCGGTTATGGCCATTCCATCCAATTTGAAAAGTATTCCACTTCGGAATATATTGTTCCCCACCGATTATGAAATCGACTTCTCAAAAAGGGATTTGGAGTGTTTGTTGGAATTGTCAAAACCAGGGGAATCCATAGTGCATATCATGCATGTTTCAACCCCAGAAGGACTCACACCACAGCAAAAGAAGAACAAATCCAAGCTTGAAAAACTGATGCAGGGCCAGCCCTGTCAGTTTCATGACCTCCCCGATCAAGAATTGGTGGAAGCCATCAACGCATTTCAGCAAGAGGTGCCTGTAGATTTATTGGTGATGGTGAAAAATAAACATTCGTTTTTGGAGCGCCTTTTTGTGGAACCTGTGATCAGGAATATTGGGTTGCATTGCAAAGTGCCTTTTTTGGTGTTGCCCCATACGGCAAATTGACCTAAATCATGGCACAGGACAACAGTCACATGTAATTTTAGGAAAAAACCTGAACAGCCATGGACAAAAGAGTCTTGTTGCCTACCGATTATTCAAAAAATGCATTGAACGCCATTAGATATGCGTTGGACCTGTATAAAAATGTACAGTGCGATTTTTATATCCTGAATGCCTTTCAGGCTTCGGGTTATACCTTGGATAGTATGATGGTCCCCGAACCCGGTGAACGTCTATATGATATGGCCAAGGAAGCATCGGAAGCAGGAATGGAACGGCTTATGGGGATGGTTAAGCTTCATCCTGAAAACCCAAAACATCGGTTCCATACCATTTCTACCTTCAACAGTTTGGTGGAAGCTATCAAGAATGAGATAGCGAAGAAAGATATCGATGTAATCGTTATGGGGACCAAAGGCCTTACCGAATCCAAGGCACGCATTTTTGGAACCAACACGGTATCTGTTATGGAAAGTATAAAGCAGTGCCCTGTAATCGCTGTGCCCAGCAATTATATGTACGTTCCGCCCAAAGAGATCGCTTTCCCAACGGATTACAAAACAGACTTTAAAAAATCTGAAATGACCCAATTGGTTGAAATTGCTAAACTGCACGGATCAAAAATAAATGTGATCCATATTGATAAGGACAAGGATGGAAAGTTGAGCAAGCAAGAGGAAACCCATAAGCAATTGTTACAGGATATCTTGGAAGGAACCGATTATGAGCTGCACTTTTTGTCTGTCGTAAAAGTAAGCAAGGGCATCAACCTTTTTATTGAGAGTACAAATTGTGATATGATCGCCTTTATGAACAGAAAGCATCTGTTTTTTGGAAGCATCTTGTCCAATCCCTTGGTCAAGGAAATAGGGTACGACCCCAAGATACCCATTTTGGAACTGAATGATAATTGAAAAAATGCAAAAAAGGACTGATTGATTAAACACCATAAATAGAATAGGTCATGAGCAGCGAAAATAAAGTAGAAGACTTTCGGTATGAGCTTCAAAGATGGAAATCCTATTTTCAGTTCATTGATGATGAGGTATCCTTCATTGAAAAATTACTCAACTCCTATGTTTTTGAGCCTACCACACCAAATTTGTTTGAACGCTTGGAGCAGTTCAAGCAAGAGTTCGCAAAATCAAATCAAAAAAAGGAACAGCTTCAAAAAAAGGTTTTGGAACAAGAAAGGCATTTGGGAGGTATTTCGGAGTGTACTTCCAAAATGGACGATACGGGCTACTGTAAGAAACATGATCGGTTGCGGAACGAGGTTGGACAATATTTTGGGGACTACCAAAAGATCAAGGCCGATGTATACGGTTATGCGGGGTTGGTGTTGAAGAGAAGAAAGCCCGTAGATTGATCAGTGGCATTCCTGTGTTTTGCTCATAAAATCGGGCTCAAGAGTTTGGCCATGCCCTCGATCAATTTATTGATCCAAGGACGATTGCTAAAAGCTTGATAATCGTCCAGCATAATGGACTTGGAGCAATCTCGTAGAAAATCGTTTTTCATTTTCTTGCACAATGCAGTGTCATAGGCAATGGCATTGGACTCGTAGTTTTGCTGTAGGCTACGGTTGTCTAGGTTGGCGGTTCCAATACTAGCGACTTTGTCATCACATAGCATGACCTTGCTGTGAAGGAACCCGTCCGGATGCAGGTATACCTTGATGCCAGACTTCAGGTATGATTCAAAGTAGGAACGGACACACCAATCCACCAATTTCATATCGGTGGTCGAGGACATTAATAGCCTTACATCTACACCGCTTAAGGCGGCTGTTTGCATACTTTGGAGGATGGCATGGTTTGGGATCACGTATGGGTTTACGATGTAGACATAGTTTTCCGCATTGTTCATAATGGAGAAATATACCTGCTCTATGGCAGCAAAATCATCATCCGGCCCGCTGGGGACTATTTGCATGGATGATCCTTTTTTTTCCGTTTTATGGATGGTAAAGGATGTGGTGTCCACTTTCTTATTGCTGGCCAAATACCAATCGGAGATAAAAAGTCCGTTCAAATAATCCACGGCCTCTCCTTCAATCCTTAAATGGGTATCGTGCCATTTGCCCAATTGGGGGTCTCCCTTCAGATATTTGTCCGAGATGTTGATGCCCCCTGTGAAGCCTACTTTATTATCGACAACAATGATTTTCCTATGGTTTCTATAGTTTAGGGAGGATAAAAATTTTCCAAATCGAAAAGGGAGGAACTGGGCCACTTCAACCTTGCATTTTCGAAGTCTGTTAAGGTATTGCCTGCTCAAGGAGTAGCTGCCTATACCATCGTACAGTACCCGAACGGTAACGTTTTCCGCGACTTTTCGTTCAAAGATTTCCAAAAGTTTTTCCGCCAAGATACCATCCTCATAGATGTAATATTGCAAATGGATGTGTTCTTGGGCATTTTCCAGAGCCTCAAAAATACTTTCAAAGGTATTTTTGCCATCTTTTAGGAGGGTCAGCTCATTATGGTCGGTGACCGGACATTTTGAAGTCCTGTGAATGAGTTTGGAGATTTTTCTGTAGTATTCGGAGACTTTTACCATGTCAGTGCCATCTTGAGGATGGTTTCTAACGCCAGCATGATTGTTTAGGGAGAACAACTTACTTTTCCTTCGATTTCTACCAAGCAAGAGATAGAGTAAGACCCCTCCAACGGGAATGGTGAATATGGCCAAAAGCCAAGCCAATGTTTTGCTGGGGCGTACCCCATTGAGAAGTAGGCTCACCACGATGATCAATCCAATGATGATGTAGGCGATTATGAGTATGGTCACTACCATGGTGTTATCAAAAATATCCAAACCAATACAAATATAGAGGGCTCACAGGCCCATAATGATGGGCAGGACAAACCGTACTTCACGAAAATAGATATTGTAAGTGAAAATAATCCGATTTCCCTTTGGGATAAATGATGCGGATCAGTCCGGACGTTTTATGCCTGAGGTTAATGGCATACTATTTATGTGGATGATTCTGTAAAATACATCACAAAGTATATGGGTTTTGTTCATATCCCCAAAAACAGGCTTAAGTGGGACATTTTTGTTTGAACTCATTGAAAATGCAGTGCAAACGGTTTATCTTTAGTCAATTCGATAAAATTGGGGCATGTTTGACGAGTGTGCCCAAAAACAAAACCTAGGGGATACCATATGAAAAGAAGGGCACTGATCAGAAAATTGGGACTTGTTCCCTTGACCGGAGTTTTTGCACAATTGCTACCGTCCAGCGTATATGCGGGATGGGGCACGGAAAAAGCCATTGACAAAGCAGATGTACTAAAGAAAGCCGCCAAAGGCAAGAGTATTTATGAGAAGTTGGGAGTCCGTCCGGTAATCAATGGGCGGGGCACCATCACGGTCATAGGAGGCTGCCGGGTACTTCCTGAAGTAGAGCAGGCAATGCAAGAAGCCACCTTGGATTATGTTGAGTTCGATGAACTGATGGATGGTGTTGGCCAACGTCTGGGGGAACTGACAGGGACAGAATTTGGCGTGGTGTCCACAGGGGCCACAGGGGCCATGATGATTGGAACTACAGGAATAGTCACTGGAGGGGATCCGGACAAATTGTGGCAGCTCCCCAACTTGGATGGAATGAAGGATGAAGTCATCATCCCTAGATATTCATGGACCGCTTATGAATCTGCGGTAAGGGGTGTAGGTGTTCGCATGATCACCGTGGATAATAAGGAAGAACTCAAGGCCGCTTTGGGGCCCCGTACAGCAATGGTTTTGGTTTTGGCCGGATCTAAATCCATGAACGGACCACTTTCCGTAAAAGAGATAGCAAGTGTTACCAAGCCACTGGGTGTCCCAATTATGGTGGATGCCGCTGCGGAAGGATTGCCGGTACCCAATCCCCATATTTCACAAGGAGCCGATTTGGTAGCCTATAGCGGAGGAAAATATTTGGGAGGTCCACAATGTGCTGGATTGTTGATTGGGCGTAAAGATTTGATCAAGGCAGCCTGGGTGACCAGTGCGCCCCATCATGGGTTTGCAAGAGGATATAAGGTTGGCCGGGAAGAAATCATGGGCATGCTTACCGCCGTTGAAATGTGGATGAAAAGGGACCATACCAAGGAAAGGGAAATATGGACCAGTACATTGGAATACATTGCGGACAAACTCAACAAAATTCCCGGATTGGAGACCTCCATCAGACAACCCCCACCGGAGCAACTATCCAATCCCAGTCCCTCACTTAAGGTACAGTGGGATATGAAGAAAATACCCTTGACCGGATATGATGTAGAGCAAATATTGTGGGATGGTACACCAAGAGTAGCCGTTAGTGGAGCGGGTAGCTTTTTGCCCTTTCCCCCCAATATGGAACCCAACATCCGAATCAATACGTCACAGCTTAGGGAGGGCGAGGAAAAGATAATTGCCGACCGCGTATTCGAGGTTTTGTCCAATCCGCCCAAAATAGAGAAAAACCTGGATGCTGCCTCTTTCGATTTAAGTGGGGAGTGGGACGTTGCCATAGAGTTTGCGGCCACCGCTTCGGATCAAACCTTTGTCATTGCACAAAACGGGGAAGACGTAAAAGGGACCCATTACGGTAGTTATGCTTCCCGGGCGTTGCAGGGCAGTGTTCATGGGGATGAAGTGCTCATACGCAGTTCCCATACCTTGGATGGGGTTCGTCTTAATTTTACCTTCAAAGGGAAAATCCAGAATGGACAGTTGATGGGAGGTGATGTCAGTTTTAGCGAATACGGAAATGGAAAATGGCAGGCCAAACGTCGTTATTGATAGTATGGAGATATGATCGACGGAATGGAAAGAATCTATAATGACGCCTTTTAGTTGCCTAAACTATTTTTTTCTTAAATTAATTTTGTTGAACCCTACAGATTCAAGAATTAAGGTTGTTCAATAGGAATTATACCAATAATTTTTCGGATGATGCCATCTGCCTTGTTCATCGTATAGAGATTTCCCTCGCCATCTTTTCCTATGCGAAGATCTGTTCGGGATTTTCCGACGATTTTTTTCATATCGGTATGTTCCCCCTTATAAAAAACACCAAGCTCTTGGATGGGAACGGGCAGAGGTTCCATTGAAAAACCGTTTAAGAAAAAGAGTCTTCCTTGTACAATGTCCCCAAAAACATATTGATGGTTGAGTTCCTTGATCGGGCCTTCATAGACATATCCTCCAGAAATGGCATTCCCGGTTTCATGGCCAAATAGTGCAAAAGGAAGTTCATAAGGTATATCGTTTGGGGTGAGACTGTAGGTTTCTTTTAGTTGTTTTGGATTGATTCCAAAGTATCCCTCGCGCTCATTCCATCCATAATCGCTGCCAGGCTTGACCACATTGATTTCTTCCACGGTCAGTTCTCCCACATCTCCCGTGACAAGGCGAGCATTTTCTCCCTTCCCGACCCATGTGATCCGATGTGGATTTCTAAACCCGTAGGCATATATTTCTTTCCACACACCTTTGTCGCTACTCGTGGCATAAGGATTGTTCTTGGGAATCCCATATTTCCCATTTCTGGAATTGTTCCCCATGGGGTCCAATCTAAGGATGGTGCCAAGTGGGGATTGGATACTATGACATAACTCTGGATACCCTGCAATGGTGCAGCCACCATCCCCGATACCCAGATATAACATGCCATAATCCGGGTTGTTTTTATCCGTGACGTTTGAGAAGATGATATCCTGCATACCATGTAATCGGGTAGGGACATCAATTCGGAGAAGTTCTTTCCTGCTCCCATTGAAAACAGATTGCATGGGATCGCTGCTCACCCATTCGGTAAGAATCCATTGCATAGCCACTTCAATACCTTCCCCTAAAGTAAAGTCAGACTCGATACCTTGTGGTTTTTCAGTATGGATGGTATAGATTTTCCCATTTTTTACATACTCTGGATGAAAGATAAAGTTACCGAGTCCCGATGCGAGTCCCGGACCATCGATAAAGTTCTCCGTTCTTTCCTTCAGATTGAGAAAAACGTTGGCCTTTCCGTTTTGCAATTGGTAGATACTCCCTCTCTGATCGTGGACAAAGAGGAGCGACTTGCCATTTTTTAAGGGAACAGATCGCATGCTGGCCACTCGGGAAGGTGGGTTTTCCCCGGTTTTGGGCATCTTGATAAAGTCCTCCAGCACAACGGATAATTGGGAGTGATGTACCTTGGGAATCGTGCTGAGGTCCGGTTTGGTTCTTTCGATGGAATCCTTACTTTTCCCAATCCCTGTTTCATGGTCGTCAAATGATAATCCCAAACTATCCGATGTTTTATGGATATAGGTGAATATGGATTCAATCTCCTCTTGGGACAGGAATGCAAACGAGGGCATATAGCTTTTGTACTGCTCGAAAAGCAGAGTTGCCCGTTCATCTTTATTTTTAATCAGCTTTTCAGGATTCTGTACAAATTGAAGCAACCAATCTTTTTCAATTTGAGTTGTGATTCCCCCCAATTTAGGTCCCATGCCATTCATCTTTAAGTCATGGCACGAAGCACAATATTGATTATATAAGGCTTTGCCTTGGACGGCATCCCCGGTCCATTTTGATTCTTTTTTGGTTTGGCACCCCGAGGCAAAAATGATTCCGATGAGCATTGCAAAAGCAATCCATGGAATGGTGCGTCTATCTTTTTTGCGTAGTGGATGCGTTTGGATTGACATACGGGGGTGTTGGTTATTCACTTTTGGATCTGTCCAAAACGTAAAGGATACCTCCTAAAACATGGTTCAGAAAACGTTCATCGGAATAGGACTCCTTGGTGTGGCCCAAAGCGGTATAGAACATTCGTCCACCCTCAAAAGGTTTGTACCACGAAATGGGATGTCCGTTCTTATGCTTTCCTCCTTTGTAAGTGGACTCATCCACAGAAATAAGAAGATTGAAATTCTCATCCATCCATCTAAAGTTGTACCACTCGTCAAAACGTTTCCAGGGTTGGGACAAATGCTGGGTGGACAGATGCGTGTTATCGTGTACAATGAGGGTGGCTTCCTGCGGCTCTGGATGTCCATCAAAATAACCACCGATCATTCTGCCATACCATTCCCATTCATACTCTGTTGTGGATGCCCCATGGATACCCATAAAACCTCCCCCGGATTGTATGAAATTCTTGAAAGCGGCCTCTTGTTTTCGGTTAAATACATTTCCGCTGGTGCTCAGGAAAAGGACGGCATCATACTCCTTGAGTTTTTTGGTGTTGAACCATCTGGATTTTTCAGTGGTTTCTACCTCAATGCCATTCTCGGCACCTAGTTTTTTTAAGGCCTCGACGCCTACCTCAATGGACTCATGTCGAAACCCTTTGGTCTTCGAGAAAACAAGTAACTTTTTGGAAGGAGCATCTTGGCACCAAACCAAAAAGGGAGCAAAGCATAGCATGCAGAGTAGCAATCCGCTTCTTTTTCCATTAAGTAAGGTAGGTTTGAAAGCACCTAAAATATTCTTCTTGGTTAAGCTTTTTATATGCATATGGTTTTGTTTGGTTGTTTTGTGTTAAAAATACACAAATACAATAATAGGGATGTTTTCGTATAAAAAAAAGCATTGTTTTAACAATGCTTTTTTAATACTGTAAGGAAAATCCAAACGGGATTGCATACAAGTTTATGTCATATGGAGGTATCCACTACGCCTCACAACTGGCACACTCTTTTTTCTGCTTGAATTTTTGTGCAGCATTCATGCTATGTTGGTAATACAGGGATTTTAGCCCCAATTTCCAGGCGGTTACATGGATTTTGTTGATTTCCTTTGTGGGCATGTCCGGGTGCACGATGATGTTCACGGACTGACCTTGGTCAATATGGTTCTGTCGGTTGGCCGCTTGGTAGATAATATCCAATTGGTCCAACTCGGAATAGGTCTTGAATACGGCTTTTTCTTCTTCGGACAAGAAATCCAAGTGCTGTACCGATCCATCCATATCCCTAATGCTTTTCCACACCTCAGTGGTATTTTGGCCTTTTTCTTCCAAAAGTTCCATGAGAAATGGATTTTTAATGGTCACCTTGATCTTGGCGATATCCTTCACGTAGCAATTGGACCAGATGGGTTCAATTCCTTGGGAAACCTGCCCCAAGATAAACGCAGAGGAAGTGGTGGGCGCTATGGCGTTCAATGTGGCGTTTCGCCTTCCGTAGCCTTTCAGTACCTCGGGCTCTCCAAAACGTTCGGCCAATGCCTCGGAAGCGCTATAGGAACGCTCTTTGATGGTTTTGAAAATTTCACTGTTCAGGTTATAGGCTTCTTGACTGTCAAAGGCCAATCTTTTGGATTGCAACAGAGAGTGCCATCCCAGCACACCCAAGCCCAAAGCCCTATTTTCCTTGGCAAAGTTGTAGGCCCGCTCCATAAAAAGGAAGGTTTGGCGGTCATCACGATCGGATGAATCCCGATAGGCTTCCAACTTTTCAACAAACTCCGTGATCACGGCATCCAAGAAGTGTACCATGGTCTCCACGGCATCGGTGTTCTTCCATTTATCATAATGCAATACGTTGATGCTGGACAATACACAGACAAAGGACCAATCATCGTTGGAAGGCAACATGATTTCGGTACAAAGGTTACTGGCATGGATACGGTGCTCTTTGTCCTTGTAAACATCGGCGGCGCCATTGTTGGCATTGTCGGAGAAGAACACATACGGATAGCCCATTTCGCCCCTTCGTTGCAATACTTTGGCCCAAACCGTTCTTTTGTCCACATCACCATCGATCATTTCCTGCATCCATTGGTTGGTAACGGTAACCCCGTGGGTAAGTTGTTGGATAGGGTTCCCTTCGGTACCGATTTCCAAAAACTCCATGATATCATTATGCTCTATGGGCAAATACGGTGAAAAACGCCCACGACGAACCGACCCTTGGCTTACCACATCCACCATGGACTCGAACAATTGCATAATGTGCACGGCCCCCGAAGCCTGCCCATTGTTCTTAACCGGCGCACCCCTGTGTCTGATCTTCCCAAAATACCCCGAAGTACCACCACCCAATTTGGACATCATGCCCACTTCGGACTGGGTGTACAGGATATTCCCCATATCATCATCAATGTGGGAACCAAAACAGCTTATGGGCAATCCCCGTCTTTTTCCAAAATTGGACCAAACCGGAGAAGCCAAGGAGAAGAACCCTTCGGACATATAGTTATAGAACTTGTCTGCATAGCCTGGAATACCCAAGATATCCTCGGCCCTTTCGGCAATTTCCCGAATACGGCCCTCAGGAGTTACGCCCTCCGTAAGATACCCCGACGCCAAAAATTGGCGACTGTAATCATTCAACCATTCAAACCCTTGTTGTTCTTCTTGGGTCTTGAGCTTGGTTAGGGTGCTTTTTCTGGCATTTACAAGTTCTTGGGTACTGTTGTCTTGACTTTGTTCAACAATGTGGGTGGCTTGGGTTTTGTTCTCCATAATTTAAAAAAGGTCGTCGCTGGTTATACTTTGTGTTCTTTTGCTATAGTTGATGGATCGTTTTACAAAAAAGTCACCATGTTTGGTTCCAATGATTTCATCATCGAACCATTCGGTCTGCTCCAAGAGTTTTTGGTCCACACCGAAGATTTTGGCAATGCCAATGCTTTCCAAAGAGTTGTTGAATCGGTTCTTGATAAATTCGTTCACCACTGCCTTGGGAAGGAAATCCAGTTCCCCTTCCTCAAAGATCCAATCCACAATTTTGCTCTCTGCTTCAAAGGCTTTTTCACAGATTTCCTGGATCATGCTCTTGTAAGCCTCGTCAAACCACTCTGGATGTTCTTTTTTGATGATATTGATCACGTCAATTCCAAAATCGCCGTGGATCTGTTCTTCCTTGGAAGTGGCCTCCACTACGTTGGAAATTCCCTTGAGCACATTTTTATGCTTGTTAAAGGCCATGATGATCAAAAACTGGGAGAAGAGCGAAACGTGTTCTATAAACAGGGAAAAGAGTAGAATGGACTCTGCATACTCCTTATTGTTTTCACTCTTGGCATTTTTTAGGGCCGTTTCCAAATACTGCACCCGCTTCATGATCACCGGTTTTTTCTTCAGGTTTTCAAACTCTTGGTTGAGCCCCAAAATTTCCAATAGGTGCGAATAAGCGTCGTGGTGCCTAACCTCACTTTCGGCAAAAGTGGCGCCCACAGAGCCTATTTCAGGCTTGGGCATGCGGTGGTAGATATCGCCCCAAAATGTTTTTACCGCCACTTCAATTTGGGAAATGGCCAACATGGTATTTTTAATGGCGCTGCGCTCCACATCGCTCAATCCCGATTTGAAATCTTGGATGTCACTGGTAAAGTTAAATTCGGTATGGATCCAATACGAGTGCCGAATGGCGGGTACATATTCATACAATTGTGGATACTCGTAGGGCTTTAGGTTGATGCGCTTTTCAAAGATATCCGTCTCGCGCATTTGGGCCCTCTTGTTCCTGTAAATGATGTAGGCTTTGGCCACATCATGGAACTCACTGTCCATCAACTCATTTTCCACAACATCCTGTACCTCCTCCACGGTGGGCACGTAATGTGTATCCTTTTGCATTCGTTCCAATAGGGTCTCATGGACGCGATTGGCTATGCTCTGTGCATCATTTATCTGACCATGGTCCACTGCGGTCATGGCCTTTAAAATTGCGTTGGTTATTTTGTGCAAATCGAAGGGCTGTGTACTAAAATCCCTTTTAGTAATATGAGAAATATGCATGAAAAAATGTGTTTGGATTTGTTCTCGATGAACTACATGTAAAATTCATATTTTCTTTAGTTTGATTTTATGTTAACCGATTTAGGTTCTCAACACTTTTATCAACAATGGACTTAACTATCAGTTAATCAGCGATTAATAGGTTTTAAATTAAAATGGGGCAAATGGGAGGGTTGTAAGGTAGTATTGCCGAACGGTTCCAGAATTTTTGCTCCTTAAGGTATTGAAACAGGGAGCTGTTATCGATTTTCCAATAGGTAAATCTTTCCATGACAGGAGCACATGGTACTTAAAGATGTATTGGGTTTTTGACCAATTTATTGAGGAGAAAATGGTCAGTTTTTGATGCAAAATTACCTTTAGAGCCCTTCTGATGTTGGCAAAAGTCATCATAATGATCTTCTTTGATAGGAATGAATATAGTTTAAGATTTTGTTCACATCCCTAAAGTCATATTGCGTTAATTGAAAGTTAAACTATTATATTATGATAGTAATGCTATTATTTTTGCAATTCTTAATTTCAAAGTCTTCGATTATGGATAGGTTGATGCAGTCCATTAAGATGGATATCAATGAAAAACTCTATGTGAAAGATCCTGAATCATCCACATTGGGGAAAAAAATTGTTGAGCAAGGCATTCTCTTGATTTACGAGATAGGTTTTGAATGCTTCACCTTTAAAAAGTTGGGAACAAAGATTGGTTCCAATGAAAGTTCCATCTATCGCTATTTTGAGAACAAACACAAAATGTTGCTGTATTTGGCATCTTGGTATTGGGGGTGGACCGAGTACAAGTTGGTATTTGCAACCCATAGTATTTCGGACAGTAAAGAAAAACTGAATAAAGCAGTGGAAATACTTGCCCAGACCGTTAAGGAGGATAAATCCTTTACCCACGTCAATGAAGTGCTATTGAACAAGATTGTAATCAGTGAGTATTCCAAATCATACCTGACCAAAGAAGTGGATAATGAAAATAAAGAGGGGTATTTCACAATTTACAAGCGGTTGGTGGACAGGCTTAGCGAGATGATTGCGGCCGTGGACCCAAAATATCCATATCCACTCAGCTTGGCCAGTATGGTCATGGAAGGGACCCTGCACCAGTTTTTTTTAAAAGAGCACTTCCCGGCCCTTACCAACTGTAATGATAAGGTGACCCCCGCCGAATATTTTGTGGACTTAATTTTCCGAACCTTAAAAACAAAGCCCAATGGCTAAGAACATTTTAACGGCATGGCAACGATTGATGGGCATGCTTACCTTGGATAAGAAGGATATCTTTCAGGTATTTTACTATGCAATTTTTGCCGGACTGGTCAATCTTTCCCTTCCTTTGGGTATCCAAGCGATCATTAACCTTATTCAAGGTGCGCAGATAAGCGCCTCATGGGTGGTCCTTGTGGTTTTGGTGACCGTAGGGGTAGCCTTTGCCGGTGCGCTGCAACTCATGCAGATCAGGATCATAGAAAATGTCCAACAAAAAATATTTACAAGATCTTCGTTTGAATTTGCCTATCGATTTCCAAAAATCAAGATGAGCCAATTCAGCAACCATTATCCGCCAGAATTGGCCAACCGTTTTTTTGATACCCTCACAATCCAAAAGTCGCTATCCAAAATACTGATTGATTTTCCGGCGGCCTTGTTGCAGATTGTGTTTGGACTTTTGTTGCTTTCTTTTTATCACCCATTCTTTATTCTTTACGGATTGCTGTTGGTGCTCTTGATCTATGTGGTGCTCAAGTTTACGGCCCAAAAGGGATTGGAGACCAGTTTGGAGGAATCCAAAAACAAGTATAAAGTGGCCCATTGGATACAGGAAATTTCCAGATCTATCATCAGTTTTAAACTTTCCGGTAAGACCTCGCATGCCATGGATAGGAATGATTACTTAGTGGCCCATTATTTGGATGCCAGGGAAGGACACTTTAGGGTATTGGTCATACAGTTTATCCAGATGATCGGCTTTAAGGTACTGGTCACGGCAGGTTTACTGTTGATCGGTGGACTTTTGGTTTTGGACCAACAAATGAACATAGGCCAGTTTGTTGCTGCGGAAATCATTATTCTTTTGGTGATCGGTTCCGTGGAGAAACTCATTTTGGGGCTGGAGACCTTTTATGACCTCTTGACCTCCTTGGAAAAAATGGGACAGGTAGTGGATAAGGAAATGGAACCTCAACAAGGGGAAACACCCTTTGAAGGAACCAATGGATTGACCATAGAGCTTCAGGATGTGACGTACGTGGTGCCCGGAAGGGGCAAGAAGATTTTGGAAGACATAACATTTACGATTACTCCGCAATGCTCCATTTTATTGAAAGGTACAAGCGGTTCAGGGCGATCTACCTTACTTCGTTTGATTGCGGGGATCCATGAGCCCAGTGAGGGAAAGATCTATGTAAATAATGTGGCCCTCCAAGGGATATACCTTAACGAATACCGTTCACTTTTGGGGCAATCGTTGACGGAGGAGTACCCATTTGAAGGCACCATATTGGAGAATGTGACCTTTGGGGACAAGAACATTCCCATGGAAGATGTGTACTGGGCATTGGAGAAAACGGGCCTTACACAGTTTGTAAAGGAACAGCCCCATGGACTGCAGACCATGCTTTACCCCGAAGGGAAAAAGATTCCCTATACCATATCCAAGAAAATTGTTTTGGCCCGAAGTGTTGTACACCGTCCGAAGCTCTTGATCCTCAAGGACCCGTTAGATCAATTTGAGGAGAAAGAAGCGGAAGAAGTAATGGATTTCCTTTCCGATTCTTCCAATGGATGGGCCTTGGTAGTTGTCAGTGAGAACCGCAAATGGGTAGATCGCTGCAACAGAATACTGACCATAGAAAAAGGAAAATTGATTAACCCAAGTTAAGGACCATGCTGAACATCTCACATAACAAGCTAAATAAGAAAGTGGATCTTTCCCGCTATAAGGCTGGCACCAAGGTTTTTCAAAAGCGCCATTACAAACAGTTCAATCGGTTTTTGGCTGCATTTTCCATAATCCTTTTGGTAATTCTGTTTTTGCCATGGACCCAGAATATATCGGGTAGAGGGTATTTAACCACATTGACCCCGGATCAACGTCCGCAGACCATTCAGTCCCCAATCCCGGGACGGATTGAAAAATGGTATGTTCGGGAAGGGGATTATGTGGAAAAGGGAGACACGATCCTCCACATTTCTGAAGTGAAGAGCGAATATTTTGACCCTAGTTTGGTGGAACGCACCGGAAAACAGATCAAGGCAAAGTCAATGGCCGTGACCTCCTACCAAGAAAAAGTAAAGGCGTTGGAAACACAGATCAAGGCTTTGACCCAGGAACGGGGGTTAAAACTGCAACAAGCCAAGAACAAATGGGAGCAATCTAAATTAAAGGTAAAAAGCGATAGCATTGACCTTGAAGCAGCCAAGACCAATATCACCATTGCCCAACGGCAATATGATCGGGTGGTCCAATTGGAAAATGAAGGCTTAAAGGCGGTGACCGACTTGGAGGAAAAGCGATTGAAGCTCCAAGAAACCCAAGCAAAGTTGGTTTCACAGGAAAATAAATGGCTGGCAAGCAAGAACGAGGTCATCAATGCCCAGGTGGAGATCAATAGGGTACAGGCAGAGTATACCGACAAGATTTCCAAAGCCCAAAGTGATTTGTTCACGGCCCAGTCCAATCAGTTTGACTCTGAGGCCCAAGTGACCAAACTGGAAAATGCCTACACCAATTATGAGATGCGAAACAGTCTATTGTACATACGGGCGCCACAAAGTGGGTATATCAACAAAGCCATTCAATCCGGGATTGGGGAAACTTTCAAGGAAGGTGATCATTTGGTGGGAATCATGCCTTCGGAATACGATTTGGCCGTTGAAACCTATGTGAACCCCATAGATTTGCCCTTGATCAATTTGGGAGAAAAAGTACGAATCCAGTTTGATGGCTGGCCTGCCTTGGTTTTCAGTGGATGGCCCAATGTATCCTATGGTACTTTCGGGGGAAAAATAGTGGCCATTGAGACTTTTATAAGCACCAATGGAAAGTATCGCGTGTTATTGGCCCCGGATGAGGAAGATGTTCCATGGCCCAAGGACATTAGGGTGGGATCAGGCGCTATGACCATGGCACTCTTGGAAGACGTTCCCATTTGGTTTGAACTGTGGAGGCAGCTCAATGGCTTCCCGCCCAATTACTATCAACCCCAAAACGCAAACACGGATGGTAAAAAGAAGTGAAATACGGGTTTTTATAGGTGTTTGCCTCTTCATGGTTTGGGGAACCTATGCGCAGCAGGATAGCTTGGTGCTTGGGTTTAAAGAATATTTAGGGTATGTGAAAAAATACCATCCCATTGCAAAACAGGCCCAATTGACATTGAACGTAGGTCAGGCTAATTTAATGAAGGCGAGGGGAGGTTTTGACCCAAAGATCGAGGTAGATTATGACCGAAAAGAGTTCAAGGGAACCGAATATTGGGACCGCCTCAATACAACCTTCAAGATACCTACGTGGTTTGGTATTGAGTTAAAGGGGAGTTTTGATCAACGGGAAGGGACGTACCTCAACCCAGATGAGTCCCTTCCTGAAGATGGCTTATACAGTGCGGGCATATCCATGTCATTGGGAAAAGGATTTTGGATAAATGAGCGTATGGCCACCTTGCGAAAGGCCAAACTGTATAGGGAACAGACCAAAGCGGACCAAGACCTAATGGTCAATGAGGTGCTGTACCGTGCGTCCGTGGCTTATTTTGATTGGTTGAAGGCGTATCGCGATGCATTGGTATTCAAGGATTTTTTAGGCAATGCCCAAACCCGGTTCCAAGGGGTGAGGCAGAGTGCTCTGGCCGGGGATGTGGCCATGATCGATACCGTGGAAGCAAAAATAGCGGTAAGAAACCGTGCATTGGGGTACGAGCAGAGTAAGGTGGACGTATTGAAGAAATCCCTTGAGCTGTCCAACTTTTTATGGATAGATGATGTGCCCGTGGAGTTACAGCCCGGCGTAACACCCGATTTGGATACCGCAGGACGAATAGATGGTACACTGGAGATTTTGGGAAAGCCCCTGGATAGTTTCAGTATGGAGAAACATCCCAAGCTACGCTCCTTGGAATTTAAAATAGAACAGCTTTTGGTGGATAAAAGACTCAAGGCCAATAAGCTGCTTCCTAAACTGGATGTAGAGTATAATTTTATCACAGAAACGCCAGATCGGATAAACTCCCTTATCGTGGATAATTTTAAGGGAGGTGTTACATTTCAGTTTCCATTGTTTTTACGAAAGGAAAGGGGCGATTTAAAATTGGCCAAGTTTAAGCTTATGGATGCAGAGTTTGAGCGGGACAATGCACAGGTGGCACTTCAAAACAAGATAATTGCCATTTATGGGGAATTGGAATCCTACGAAGTCCAAAACCAATTGATTGTCGATATCGTAACGGACTACACTACCTTGTTAAAGGCAGAGGAGCGCAAGTTCAGTTTTGGGGAAAGTTCCCTCTTCTTGATCAATTCAAGGGAGAGTAAACTCATCGACACCTATTTAAAACGCAATGAAATGGAGAACAAATTTTTCCATACCAAGGCAAAATTGTTCAAAAACTTGGCCATCAACCCTAAAATATTGTAGGCTGTTCAAAAACCTGCTTTATCCAAAAAATATATTTTGCTCTAGCTGTTTTCAGGGGATGAAGCAATACCTTTGTTAAGCACGTTTTTTTTGAATGATCGCAAATGAACTTGACCATTGAGAACATTTTATTGGTAGGCTCCCTATTGCTCCTTTTGAGCATATTTGCAGGAAAGACCTCCTATAAATTTGGCGTCCCCACCTTGTTGCTTTTTTTGGCCGTGGGGATGTTGGCTGGATCGGATGGGATAGGAGGGATTCAATTTGATGACCCCAAGATAGCCCAGTTCATAGGGATCGTGTCCCTTAACTTCATTCTGTTCTCCGGGGGACTGGATACCAATTGGAAAGCCGTAAAACCCATACTCAAGGAAGGAGTGACCCTATCTACCTTGGGAGTTTTATTGACTGCGCTGACCTTGGGGCTGTTCGTATGGTATATTACCGATTTTACATTTTATGAAAGTATGTTGTTGGGTTCCATTGTGTCCTCCACCGATGCGGCGGCGGTATTTTCCATCTTAAGGTCCAAAAGCTTGGCGTTGAAGGCCAACCTACGACCCACATTGGAGTTGGAAAGTGGAAGTAACGACCCCATGGCCTATGTGCTTACCATCGCTTTTTTGACCTTAGTGGTCAACCAAGACCAAAGCTTTATGTCTGTTGTCCCCATGTTCTTGCTACAGATGGTTTTGGGTGGGTTAGGTGGTTTTGCCTTTGGAAAGCTCAGTAAGTTCATCATCAATAAAATCAAGCTGGATTTTGAAGGGTTGTATCCCGTGTTGGTCATCGCTTTGATGTTCACCACCTTCTCCGCAACGGATTTTGTGGGCGGAAATGGGTTTTTGGCTATTTATATCTGTGCCGTGTACTTGGGTAACCAAGATTTGATCCATAAAAAAACCATATTAAAAATGTACGATGGTTTGGCGTGGTTGATGGAAATTGTACTCTTCTTGACCTTGGGACTGCTTGTTTTTCCAAAACAGGTGATTCCTTTTATGGGTATAGGCCTGCTTATTTCACTTTTCTTGATTTTGGTGGCCCGTCCGGTAGGAGTTTTCTTGAGCCTTTTACCGTATAAAATGAAGCTCAGAAGACGGTTCTATATTTCTTGGGTAGGCCTAAGGGGAGCAGTGCCCATTGTGTTCGCAACGTATCCGCTGCTAGCAGGAATCGATAAGGCCAATATGATTTTCAACATTGTTTTCTTTATTTCGGTGACCTCCATACTCATCCAAGGGACCACACTGTCCATTGTGGCGAAATGGTTGCATGTGGCATTACCGGAAAAGGTAAAGAAAGCAAGTGCTACCGATTTGCTATTGGCAGAAAATCCAAAAGCGGAAATGAAAGAGATTTTGGTGACCCCTGACTGTTTTGCCACGGATAAAAAGATCGTGGAGTTGGGCTTTCCAAGAAATGCCATCATTGCCATGATCAAACGTGATGATAGCTATGTAACCCCCAATGGTTCCACAATAATAGAAGCTTGGGATAAATTGGTGGTCCTTGCCGATCGACCTGAAATCTTTGAGGAAGTGGATAAGACTTTGAAAGGATTGTGAGCCAACCTTATCGTTTTGGCAACATGGAATATAATGCCATACACTGAAAAAATAGGTAGCTTGCGGAACAATATTTTTTGGACAGAAACCCAACTAAAAATAAAGAACAACCTTTCCGATGAAAAAAAGCATTCTCTTCCTTTTCCTTTGTGCCACCATATATGTGGGCCATGGTCAGACCATAGATGTCATTTCCTATAACATCCGCTACGATAATCCCAATGACAACCCCAACCACTGGGAGAACCGAAAGGATTTTCTCATTTCCCAACTGAATTTTTATGCTCCTGATGTTTTTGGGGTACAGGAAGGGCTTATCAACCAACTAAAGGATATGGATAGCGGCCTTGAAGACTACACCTATTTTGGTATAGGGCGTGACCATGGGGACGAAAGAGGGGAGTTTACCGCTGTTTTTTACAATCAGAAGAACATTGAACTGTTGAAAGAAGGTACATTTTGGTTGTCCACTACACCAGAAGTCCCTTCCAAGGATTGGGATGCGGCCTTGCCCAGAATTTGTACCTACGGCTTTTTTAAAGATAAAGGGAGTGGAGCCCGGTTTTTCGTGTTCAATACCCACTTTGATCATGTGGGTGTACAGGCGCGGGAGGAAAGTGCCAAACTCATCCTGCAAAAGATAAAAGAGTTGAATCCAGGGAATCATCCAACAGTGTTGATGGGTGATTTTAACCTGGAAAGTAATAGTAAAGGCATCCAACTGATTGTTCAGCAGATGAAAGATACCCATATTGAGGCTGGTCCCAATGCCTTTGGTCCCGAGGGCACCTTCAATGGGTTTGATTTTGGAAAACCTGTGGACAAAAGAATCGATTACATTTTTGTTTCCAATGGGTTTAAAGTCCTTAAGAGTGCTATCCTAAGCGATTCAAAAGACCTTAGGTATCCATCCGATCACTTACCGGTATTTGCGCGATTGGACTTCGGTCCAGAACAGTCCAAATAATTTCCATGATACAGGTTTTATAGCTTGTAAAGTTTACAATATGGTAATATTTCCCAAGCAGGTTTTTTATGAAATTTGTCCCTGATGGGAGAAAGCCATACCAAAAAAGCTTCCCTGGAGGAGCTCGCCAGTCGTATTGCAAAATCAAATAGGGATGCATTCAACACCCTGTTCGGTTTGTTGTGGGAACCCATGTACACCTATGCTGCTTCCGTGGTTATGGACGATTCCGTGGCAAAGGATTTGGTCCAGGAAGTCTGGATGGATTATTGGCAGCGTCGGGAAGAGCTGCAAATTGTCAGTATTAAACCATACCTGTATAAAGCCGTTCGTTATAAATGCTATAACGCATTGCGGAATGCAAAGTTCAACGAGACACAAATTGAAGCGGCCAATGCGGTTTACGTGGTTTCGGAAATGGAACTTGAAGAAGATGTGACCGAGTTGATCAATAGGATACACGATACCCTGTCCAGTTTGCCCAATAGATGTCAGGAAGTATTTCAATTGAGTCGGATCAACAATATCACCAATAAAGAGATTGCGGAAAAGCTCAATATTTCCCAACGATCGGTTGAAAATCAGATATCATTTGCCCTCCGAAAGCTTCGGAAGGAACTCTCCATTGTTAAGTTTTTCTCTTTCTAAGCCTCTCTTTCTTTACCAAAAGGTTAACCATATTAAGGAAACGTCAACATCCTGATTTTTTATGTGCGTTCATGTGTGCTCTTGGTACTCTATAGTGTAACGAGCGTACAATGACTGAAAATAAGATCAAAAGATTGATGCAAAAATACCTGGACGGTACCATTACCGAAAAGGAAGAATCTGTATTGGAAGAATTTGACAAGAATCTTTTGCACAGAAATATGGATGGCGTGTTCAAGGACCCATCGGACAAAAGGCGTATTGAACAGAGATTGTCCAAAGCGATAAACAAACCAAAGAACAGAGGAACAAGCTTTGGATGGATACGGGTAGCGGCTTCGGTGGCGATACTGTTGGGGTTTGGATATTTGGCTTTTACCAAGTTTGATCAAGAACCGGTTCAGGAAGCTGTTCAGGAGGTGGTGCGCACCACGGATTGGGGTCAAAAATTGGAGTTGACCCTTTCCGATGGCACCTTGGTCCGTTTAAACTCGGGCAGTTCTTTAAAATTTCCGGATAGGTTTGAGGGAAATACGAGGGAGGTGGAGCTTGAGGGTGAAGCCTTTTTTGATGTGGCCAGAAATCCAGACAAGCCCTTTGTCATTAAATCGGATGAAGTACGAACCACAGTGTTGGGTACCTCATTCAATGTGAATACCTATTCGCACAACCAACATATTGCAGTGACCGTTGCCACCGGCAAGGTTGAGGTGGCCTCCAGGGACGATAAGATTTTCTTGGGGCCAAATGAACAAGGGGTTTTTAATCGAAACACCAAAGCCATTTCCAAGGAACAAACGGATATATCCGCCTATCTCAACTGGAAAGAAGGAATCCTATCCTTTGAAGATGCCGCCTTGACAGAGGTAACTGCCTCTTTGGAGCGTTGGTACGGGGTAACCTTTATGTTTGAAAATGACAGTCTAGGGGATTGCCATTTAACAGCCACTTATACAAACGAAACACTGGGAGAGGTACTGGAAAGTATTGTCTATACAAAAAAGGGACTTCGATATGATTTCCTCGGAGACAAAAAAATACGTATCAACGGAACATGCACAGACTAAAGCTGACGTAACCAAAAATGAAAAGCCTATGACATAAAAAATAAAAAAAGCAGTCTGCAACACTTTGGCGAGCGGCGACAGACTGCCGGAAGTTCAATAATTACAAATACTAATAACCATTAAACATGATGTGAAATTATGAATTCACTAACTATTAAACAATTTATCAAGTTGACATTCCACACATTTTGCTTTCTGATTGTACTGGCACTGTTGAATCCGGTGCTGGCGGCGGATGCCAGAGGGCAAGAATTGTCTGATTTTAAGGTGGACCTTGCTGTAGACAATGCATCGGTCATTGAAGTGTTGAAACAGATTGAGGAACAGACCCAATTTACCTTTGTGTACGACAGAAAGGTAAAAAGGTTGCAAAAAACCTATGATATTGCCTATCGGGGCGTTTCGTTGCGTTCTGTGCTGGAGTTGATGGCGAAAGACGCCAACCTTACCTTTAGAAGGATAAACCATACCATTTCCATTGATGTGAAACCCCAAGCCCCAAAGAGGGTGATTGAGGTGGAATTCATTACGGTGACCGGTACGGTCATGGATGAAAATGGAGTTCCCTTGGCAGGGGCTTCCGTGGTTGAAAAAGGTTCCGCCAATGGTACCATTACAGACTTTGACGGTAACTATTCCATAGATGTAGAGGGCGATGCCACCCTGGAAGTTTCCTATTTGGGATACAAACCCCAAGAGGTGGCCGTCAATGGCCGTACTACCATCAACATTCAGTTGAGCCCGGATGCCACGGAGTTGGAAGCTGTGGTGGTGGTAGGTTACGGTACCCAGAGAAAGACGGATGTTACGGGCTCCATTGCCTCTGTGGACAGTGAAGGATTCAATAAAGGAATCGTAGCCAACCCTGGGCAATTGCTACAAGGTAAGGTGGTAGGAGTGAATGTATCCAACACCAGTGGCGAACCCGGTGCAGCGCAGGATGTGATCATCCGAGGTGTGGGTAGTCTCCGTTCCGGTACAACGCCTCTTTATGTAATAGATGGTTTTGCGCTGGACAATTCGGGAACTGGAATTGCCTCTAACCCTTTAAACTTTATCAACCCCCAAGATATTGAGAGCATTGATGTGCTTAAAGATGCTTCCGCAGCGGCCATTTATGGTGCCAGGGCGGCCAATGGGGTTATTGTGATCACCACCAAAAAAGGAAAAGCGGGAAGAACCCAAATGGACTTGAGTGTATCCACAGGATTCTCCACTTTGGCCAACGAGGTAGATGTCTTTGGGGCCGATGAGTTCCGTAGACAAGTGGTGGCTGCTGGTGGAAACTTGGATGATGGAGGAGCCAATACCAACTGGCAGGATGAGCTTACCCGGACCGGGGTTTCCAAGAACATCAATTTCTCCATGAGTGGGGCCAATGAAAAGTTTTCGTATCATACTTCACTTGGGGTGAACGATCAGGAAGGGATCTTGAGAGGCAGCAATCTTAAACGCTACTCTGGGCGTTTGAACCTTACCCAAAGGGCATTGGACGATCGGTTGAAAATAGAATTCAACATGACCGCCAGTAGAACGGAAAACCTAAGACCCGATGCAAGGTCAATTGTGGGCGATATGCTCCAGTTGAACCCTACTTTACCCGTATATACCAATGGGGAACCCACGTTGTTGGAAAATAGGTTGAATCCGCTGACGCGCGAAAGAATCTATAGCGATGATGCGGTCAACCACCGTATCTTGACCAATATTGCCCCATCGTTTGAAATTATTGATGGACTTACCTATAAGTTGAATTTGGGGGTTGATTATTCTTCCACTGAGAGGGATGTGCAGCAAAGACCATATTCCTTGTTGGAAGATTACATCAATGGAGGATTAAGCTCGTATTACACCACCAACAAGAATGTTTTGGTGGAAAATACCCTGACCTACAACTATGCTACGGAAAAGCATAACCTAACATTTTTGGCTGGGCAGACCTATCAAGAAACCTTTGTTCATCAAAAAAGATTTGATTTGGAAGGTTTTGCCGATAATGGCATTGATCCAAAATACCAAGATCAAATCAGCGGGGAAAGCACCCAGACCTATTTGTATACGTATGCCACCAAGAATGAACTCCAGTCGTTCTTTGGTCGTATCAATTATGGTTTTGACAACAAATATTTATTGACAGCGACCATGAGGGCAGACGGTTCTTCCAAGTTTGGGGGCAATAACAAGTACGGTTATTTCCCTTCGGTAGCCTTGGGTTGGAACATCATGAACGAGGAGTTTTTGAGTACCAATAGCGCTATCAATAATCTAAAACTAAGGGCCAGTTGGGGTAAAACAGGAAATCAGGAGATTCCTTCCAAGATTACCAAGTTGAGCTATACGGATAGTAAGGATGATAATGATTCCTATCCCATCAACGGGGATGAGGGTTCCTTGGAGGATTATCCATATGGAACCATCTTTACCCGTTTGGCCAACCCGGATATTCAATGGGAAGTTTCGGCCCAAACCAACATAGGTCTAGATTTCGGTCTGTTTAACAACAGATTGTCCGGTACTGTGGATTATTTCAATAAGGTTTCTGAGAATATTTTGCTTGAGGTAACTCCTGCAGATCCAGTACAGCCTACGGATAAATACTGGACCAATATTCCTGATATGGAAATCAAGAACAACGGTTTGGAGTTTGCCTTGGATTATAGCAGCGATAGGGACAGGGACTTCTCCTATAACATTGGAGGTAACATTGCCTATACCAACAATAAAGTGGAGAATTCGCCCTATAAAGTGTTGACCACAGGGGCTGCACAAGGTGCAGGGCAGACCGATGCGACAATCAATGGAAATATCAATGGGGAATCCATAGGATCATTTTATATGCAAGAGTTTATGGGAATAGGTGCTGATGGTTTGAGTATTTTGTCCGATGAGCGTACCGTTGTGGGCAGTGCCCTTCCAGACATTGTGTATGCGTTCTACTTGAACTTCCAATACAAGGATTTTGATCTAGGGTTGAACTTCAACGGAGTTTCCGGGAACAAGGTGTACAACCATACGGCCATGTCCATGTTCACAAAAGGTTTGTTGGCATCAAACTTCAATACAACAAGTTTGGCCGCACAATTCCCCAATGAAGACATTACCAACTCCAATACGGTATCTACCAGATACTTGGAAGATGGTGATTTCCTTAGGTTGAACAACGCCACTTTGGGGTACAATCTAAAACCTGGATTGATAGGAATGGACCACTTGATCAATTCCATCCGCTTCACCATTACAGGACAGAATCTGTTTGTGATCACGGACTACAGTGGATTTGACCCAGAAATCAATTCCAACTTGACCATTGACGGCATCCAGACTTTCGGGATAGATTACTTCAATTACCCCAAGGCAAGGACTCTTGTATTTGGCCTAAACGTATCATTCTAATTTAAAAACACACTTCAAGATGAAGAATAAAATTATAATCGCACTTTTTGGAATTGGCTTGTTCGCCAATGTGAACTGCACCGATTTGGAGGAAGATGTCATTGACGAATCCCTTGAGGGAAGTGGACAGGCAGAGTTGATCAGTGGGGCCATAGCACCGGCCTATGGACAAATTGCCTGGACCTGGAGGCATACCAACTACTATGGGCTACAATTGATTGCTGCAGATGAGGCCATATTGCCATACCGTGGTGGAACCGACTGGTATGATGGTGGTAAGTTCATCGAGACCCATGCCCATGATATTGCACCGAGCAATGATTTGGTGGGCAGCTCATGGAACGAGGTGACCAAGAATATTTCACGAACCCTATCCGCTATGGAAGTATTGCGCCCGCTTGCCGAAGCCGGAGATACCGAGGCCCAAGGCGCCCTTAATGAGATGATCGCCCTAAGGGCGTATTTGAACATGCTTACCCTGGACAGCTGGGGATTGGTGTTCAAAAAAGAAACCTCCGAGGAACTTTCCGAGATTTTAAGGGGGCAGGAAGCCCTTGACTACATTGAGAGTGAATTTCTTTCCGTGGTGGATGTCATTGATACTAGCAAAGGACCGGGACGCATTACCCAAGCGGCCGTTTGGGGATTTTTGGCCCGCTTGAACCTCAATGCTGCCGTATATCGTGATCCTTACGGTACCCCGAGCTTCACGAATGAAGATATGGACAAGGTCATTACCTATACCAACAATATCATCAATTCTGGGGCATTCTCATTGTCACCTGAATATTTTGATCTTTTCAATGATGACAACCATGATAATCCCGAGTTGATTTTTGCCTTGGACCAAAGAGGCGTCATGAAGAATGAGCACAGCAGATGGGCCTATTGGTCGTTGGCGGGATCTTGGTTTCCAAGACCGGAGCATCCCAGCGCAGATGGTACCGATGGTCCGGCCATCACCTCTGATTTTTACCAAACCTGGGTAGATGCCTATGGAGATGTCGACCCTGCGGAGGCAGATGCGCGTTTTTATCAAATGAACCAGATGATTCCAGAAGCGTTGCAAGACCTTACCGGGGTTAGCCCAGAGAATGATGAAGATCATTATTATTGCATTTCTGCCGAGGATTTTGAAATCAACCGAGGAATTGTCCGTGGTGTGATTTGGGGTCCAAGAAAAGATGAAAATGGTTCGTTTTATACCTGCGATGAAGGTTATAGGATCTACCCCGTCATCCAAACCAAAGGAAACGGACCCGATAAGGATGTGGACTACGTAAGCCATACCTTGGAGGTCGACTTTTCCAACGAAGGTAGACTGCACCGTAATGGATATCGAGTGTCCAAGTATCAATTTAGCCATACTTCTCCCAATGGAAACAACTACAGCAGCGTGGATTTGGTATTGATGCGTTTGGCAGAGATCTATTTGATGCGCGCCGAGGCCAAATTGAGAAAAGGTGACAGTGCCGGTGCCCTGGCCGATGTGAATATGGTAAGGACTTCCAGAACTGCCCGCCCAGAGCAAACACCGGAAGCATTGGGCTCCATGGATTTGGACATACTTTTCCGTGAGCGTGGTTTTGAATTATACTGGGAAGGATTTAGACGTACCGATCAAATCCGCTTTGGTCGTTATGAGGATTCTTGGACAGAAAAAACAGATAGTGATGTGAATCACAGATTGTTCCCGATCCCTCAGGACGCCATAGATGGGGCATCCAATGCACCCGGATATTTGGAACAGAACCAAGGTTATTGATATCAGCAGTGTTTTTTAGGGAATGCGGCAAGATGGGTTACCTCTTGCCGCTCCCATTTTGTAAGAATTAAAAAATGTGAAGATGAGATTTTCAGTTCAAGGAGGAGTATTGTTGGGTATGCTGATGATGGGCGTGGCTTGCAAAACAGAAACGGACAAACAGGAAGCCAAGAGTACGGAACAGGAAGAGCCCCTAAATGTTATTTTAATGATTGGTGATGGAATGGGAGTTCCGCAAGTATCCACAGCCTATTATTTTGGGGAGGACACGCCTAATTTTTCTAGGTTTAAGCAGATCGGTTTTCATAAGACCTCGGATAAGAGCCATCGTATAACCGATTCAGCAGCTGGGGCCACTGCTTTTGCCATAGGGCAGAAAACCTATAAAAGGGCCATTGGGGTCTCTGTTGACACCATTCCTCAGGAAACCTTGTTGGAACAGTTACAAAAGCAAGGCTACCAGACCGGACTTATCAGTTTGACCACCATAACCCATGCCACTCCGGCCAGTTTCTATGCCCATGTAAAAGATCGGGATATGCATGAGGAAATTGCCGAGCAGTTGGTTGGGGCCAAGGTGGATTTTATTGCAGGGGGAGGGCGGAAGTTTTTCCGTGACCGTGTGGATGGAAAAGAGCTTTTCGCCAACTTCAAAGAGCAGGGCTACCATTTGGATACCCTTCAACTTTCGGAGGTGGTTCTGGACCAACCCAATGCCTATATTCTGGCCGAAGAAGGGATTCCATCCAAAATTGAAGGACGGAAAGAGTTTTTGACCGATGCCACTTCCATGGCTTTGGACTATTTTGAAAAGAAGAAAAAACCCTTTTTCCTGATGGTGGAAGGATCGTACATTGATTGGGGAGGACACGCCAAAGATGCCGAAATGATGGTTTCCGAAGTTTTGGATTTTGACAAGACCTTGGGTACCGTTTTGGACTTTGTGGAAAAGCACCCCAACACCTTGTTGGTGGTCACCGCAGACCATGAAACCGGAGGGGTAAGCATCGGTAAGTTTTATGACATCGACGAAAGTACAGGGGAAAAGAAAGAAGTTCCCGAAAAAGTCACTGTGTACTTCAACTCGGACCAACATAGCGGGGAATTGATTCCCGTATTTGCCAAGGGCAAGGGTTCCGAAAACTTTCAGGGCATCTACGAAAACAATGAGATTTTTCATAAGATTCAGCAGGCATTACACCAAAAACCAATAACGCAATGAAAAAAATAACACGGGCAATTCTTGTTCTCCTTTTGGCGTTTCTGAACACCACGATAAAGGCCCAAACCACCTACAAAGTACATTCGCACAACGATTATGCCCAAGAATTGCCTTTCTGGTATGCCTATGCCAACGGCGCGGCATCCATTGAGGCCGATTTGTTCTTAAAGAACAATAGCCTTTACGTGACCCATGCCGAAGCTGAAATTGTGGAAGGAAGAACTTTTCAAACACTTTATCTGGATAGGCTTCAAAAACTGCAGGAATCGGGGAATTTAAGGGATGTTCAATTGCTCATCGATTTTAAATCTGAAGCCTACGCCACCTTGCAGAGACTGGTGGAAGTCTTGGAGGGCTATCCGCAACTCCTTAAAGCGGACAAGGTTCGTTTTGTGATTTCTGGGAATAGACCCAAACCAGAAGATTATGGGAAGTATCCCAGTTTCATTTGGTTTGATCATCAGAATCTGGATGAATTGGACCAAATTGATTTAAATAAAGTGGCCTTGGTCAGCACGAGCTTCAAGAACTATTCGGTTTGGAATGGGTATGGAAGAATGACAGAACCCGATTTGGAAGCCGTGAAAGCAGCCATCAATAAAGCCAAAAAAGTGGGCAAACCGTTCCGGTTTTGGGGGTCACCCGATACCAAGACGGGTTGGGCTCGATTGACGAGACTAGGGGTGGATTACATCAACACCGATCAACCTGCTTTGGCCCAACAATATTTGACCAATCTGGAAGCCAACACCTACAACAAGAAAACGCCCATTTCGGTGTACCGACCCAAGTATGGGTACACAACAGGGGCAAAACCCACCAACGTGATCTTGATGATTGGCGATGGCAATGGATTGGCGCAAATAACAGCCGCCATGGTGGCTAACCAAGGAAACTTAACACTGACGGAAATCAAGGAGATTGGCTTGGTAAAGACCACTTCCCATGACGATTTGATCACCGATTCCGCGGCGGGGGCAACAGCCATGGCAACTGGGGTAAAGACAAATAACAGGGCCATTGGGGTCGATTCCAATGGAGATGTTCTTACCAATCTTGTGGATAAGGTAAGTACCGCAGGTTTTAACACAGCCATTGTAACTACCGATGCCATTTATGGGGCAACCCCGTCTTCCTTTTTTGCCCATCGGGTTGAGCGGGACGATACCGAAGGTTTGGTAGCTGATTTAAATGAGAGCCCACTTGATCTCTTTATTTCTGGAGGGCAAAATCAAGAAAATACCATCCAAAAAAAGTTTAAGACCCAATCCCTGGAAAGTTTTGAAACTCTGCATGAACCAACAGCAATCTATTTGGGAAGCAATAAAGTGCCTTCTGCTACCTCAGGCAGAGGAGCTATTTTTCCCAAGGCAGTTAAAAAAGCCCTTGATGTATTGAGTGCTAAGGAACAGCCCTTTTTTCTAATGGTGGAAGGTGCCCAAATAGATAATGGCGGACATTCCAACAATATTGGGGATATTGTGGAGGAAATGTTGGATTTTGACCAAGCCATTGCCGAAGCCTTGGAGTTTGCCGATACCCATGGGAACACCTTGGTAATCATCACCGCAGATCATGAAACCTCCGGTCTTGGAATTGTGGGAGGAAATATGAAAGAAGGAAGGGTCCAAGGGGATTTCTTGACCATTGATCATACGGGAATCTTGGTACCTCTATTTGCATATGGTCCCCAATCACAAAATTTTAGCGGGGTTTATGAGAATACGGACATCCATCATAAAATTTTGGAGACTTTGGGCATTGCTGTTGAAAATGGAAAATAAAGCCGCAAAAAGCAGCTTTAAAATGATGGAATGGTGTACGGTTTCAACAACCTAATCGATAGGTTTTGCGGACAGTCCATTTAAATCCCATACAATTTTGCCATCTTTTATGGTGAGTTCCGCTTCCAGTTTTTGGTCGCCTTTAAGCAAATTGTTGCGGGCATCGATATAGCCAAACGAGCCTTTTCTAAGTCGGAGTACGGCTATATCGGCCACAGCGCCCACACCCAAATGGCCCAAATCATTACGGCCAATGGCTTTGGCAGGGTACCAGGACCCACGTTTGAACACTTCTTTTAAAGGAATCCCCATATTCAGGAACTTGGACATGACGTTGAGGAAATCCTTCATTCCTGCATTCATGCTGAACCTGTGTAGGTCCGTACCAAATGAGTTGGGCCAAAAGCCCTGTTCTATGGCCGGAATGCCTTGATCAAACCAAAAGCCGGCACCTCCGTGTCCCACATCAAAGAGAATACCGCGTTCCTTGGCTTCCATTACCACAGGCAAAACGGTACCATTTTGATCTACAACGGGCTTACGTTCCGAAATGTTCTCAAAAGTATGGGTGATGATATCCCCGGGCCGCATATGGGCCAACTGATCTTCCAAGGTATATTCGGGGAGATGGCATTCCACAAAAATGGGCCGATCTGTTTTTTCCCCAGCCTCAATAGTACGTTCAAAGGGGGTCCAATCCTTACCATTGTAATGCCCAATCTTGATGCCAACGATGGTGTTGGGATATTGGTTGATGATTTCCACGGTCTTGGCCACATTCATTTCACTGATGTCGCTTTCAAGTTCATCTCCGGTCATACCATGACCTGCAATATTGAGAAAGGCCAGTATGCGGGTCTTCGAATGGTCAATAACCTGTTCCTTGAATTGGGGGAAATTTCGCCAACCGGAGGTTCCGGCATCCACAACCGTGGTGACCCCTGCCTTAAAACTGAAATCGTCAGGGGATAGACTGTAGATTCCATTGGCAAATTTTTTCGCCTCGGGGCCAACAAAAACGTGGGTGTGCGTATCGATCAAACCAGGGACTACAAACAGCCCTGTCGCATCCACGATCACTTTGGCCGTTTCGCTGGAAATATTTTGGGAAACTTCCGCGATTCGTCCATTTAAAATGGAAACATCGGCAATGGTGTCCACCTGGTTCGCTGGATCAAAAACATGTCCGTTTTTAAGGAGTAAATCAACCTCTTGGGCATAAATGTTGGAAATCAGCAGAGTTGTAATAAGCCCGAAGATGACCTTGAAATAGCTGTCCATGCTACTTATTGCTAAAATCCGTTCCAGCCAATCCGTTCAGGTCCCAAACAACTTTACCTGCTCGAAGGGTAAGTTGGGTCTCCAGTTTCTTATTTCCTTTGAGGGTATTTCTACGCACATCCAAAAAGCCAAAATCGCCCTCCCGTAAGCTAAACACGGCTATATCGGCTTCGGCCCCAACATCCAAATGCCCCAAGTCTGTCCTTCCGATGACCTGGGCAGGTGCCCAAGTGGCTCGGGCAATAACATCTTCCAATGAGAATCCCATGGCCATAAATTTAGAAAGAACATTGCTGAGGTCCTTCATCCCGGCATTCATACTCTGGGTATGTAGGTCGGTACTGATCACATTGGCCTTAAACCCTTGTTGGGATGCAGGTACAGCCTGACGCCAAGAAAATGCACCACCTCCATGGCCCACGTCAAAAACAATACCCCTTTCCTGAGCCTTAAAGACAAAAGGTTTCACCTTGTCATTTTCGTCCACTATGGTTTCACGTTGTGTTGGTCCATACGAATAGGTATGGGTAAAGATATCCCCAGGACGGAGATGCTCCATGAACAGAGATTCTATGGAGTTGGGTGGGTCATGCTCACCAAAATCGACCATTACGGGGACGTTGGCCCTTTTACCGGCTTCGACCGCTAAATCCACTTGATCAAAACCGCCCCAATAGTGGGCCGCTTTTATGCCAACTAAAATTTCGGGATAGAGTTTTGTGATGGAATAAGCTGTCATCTCAGGGTTCATGTCGCTTAAGTTTTGTTCATCAAACCTACTTTTCATGCCATGGCCTACAATGTTGAGAAGCGCCAATACCCGTGTTTTGGCCTTGTCTATGGTCTGTTCTTTGAACAAAGGGAAATTTCGCCAACCTGATGAACCTGCATCCACGACCGTGGTTACCCCGGACCTGAAGGTAAACCCATCTGGCATTACACTGGTCTGGGCATTGGCAATATAGTCATCCAACTGGTTGCCCATAAATACATGGACATGCATGTCTATAAGGCCAGGAGTGACATAATACCCCGAAATATCTATGGTTTTTTCAGCCTTTTTCCCTGATATGCTCTTGGTTACACTTTTTATTTTTCCATCCTTGATACCTATATCCATAGGGGTATTGATGTTATTTTTCGTATCAATAAGGTGACCTCCTTTCAGAAGTAGATCATATTCTTGGGCATGCAGCCCCAAGCTGATGGCAAATAAAAATATGGGAAGTAAGAAACGCAGTCGGTTTAGGTTGGTGTGGAAATTCATGTGGTTTAGTTGGTTTAGTGAATCTGTTGATATATGGCTTTGCAGCTTGGGAAAGCGTTTGAGGACAAAAAGGTTCTTTTGCTTTTCCAGCTCATATAATAGTACACTTGAAAAGGGCATTACCCTATACTCTTGTTTTGCTATGTCGTTGGAAACAAGATGCATATTTGAAGGTCGTAATGGCATCAGTACATAAAAAATAACTAATGTTGAAGATATGAACTCTATCTTTAAGCAACCATTTTAACAAGCGTAAAATTGAGAACTAAAAAAATCATTGGATTTACCCTTTTCTTGCAGTTGTTGGGTGTGGGATGTGGGGAAAACACCAATACGGAAAGGACATGGAGCATTTACAAGGCGGATAATGCCAGTACCAGTTATTCTCCATTGAAACAGATACACAGGGAAAACGTGTCAAAGTTGTACCCCGCATGGACATTTAGACCTATGGATGCCCAGGAGGGTACCAGATTCTCCAGGAATGAATCCAATCCTATTGTAGTGGATGGGGTCATGTATACCACTTCGGCCAGACACCGTTTGTATGCACTCGCAGCTGACACGGGAAAAATGGTGTGGTCTTTTGACCCTTTCTATGGAGGAACTGGTGGAGGGGTGAGTAGGGGAGTGACCTATTGGGAAGATGGCGACGATAAAAGGATATTGTTTACCGCGGGCGACCAGCTTTTTGCTGTGGATGCAAAGACAGGAAAGCCTGTTCTGTCCTTTGGAGAAGAAGGTAAGGCCAGTATGAATGTTGGACTCAGGGGCGACCCAGACGCCATTTCGGTTATCCCAACATCGCCCGGAATTGTCTATGGTGACCTGTTGATTATGGGGACCGAGGTCTCTGAGCTGTATGGCGCTGAACCTGGATATATTAGGGCATATGATATTAGGACTGGCGCTTTAAAATGGAAGTTTCATACCATTCCCAAGCCCGGAGAAGTCGGCTATGATACGTGGCCCAAAGATGCCTATAAGTATGCAGGCGGTGCCAACAATTGGGGCGGTATGAGTGTGGATGAAAAGCGGGGCATGGTCTTCGTTTCCTTAGGATCTCCTACCTATGATTATTATGGCGCCGACCGGGTGGGAATGAATCTTTTTGGTAATTGTGTGGTTGCCCTTGATGCGGGAACTGGGGAGTATATATGGCACTTTCAGACCATTCATCATGATCTATGGGATTACGATTTGGCGGCACCTCCAAATTTGGTGACCTTGGAACGGGACGGAAAAAAAGTGGATGCCGTTGCACAAACTTCCAAAGTGGGGTTTCTGTATGTGTTGGATAGGGAAATTGGAGAGCCTTTGTTCCCTGTGGAAGAGAGGGAGGTTCCGGCATCCAATATACCTGGGGAATACGCTTGGCCCACCCAGCCCTTTCCGCTTAAGCCCGCACCCTATGCGAGGCAATCCATCACCGTGGACGATTTAAGTTTTTACTCCCAAGCATCCCACGATTCCCTGTTGAAAGAATTCAATTCATATCGTTATGAAGGACTCTTCACACCGCCCGATACCGTAGGAACCTTTATGTTTCCGGGCAGCAGGGGAGGTTCAAGCTGGGGAGGGGGCGCTTACGACCCCAATACGGGTGTACTGTATGTAAAATCCAATGATTCCCCCGAAATCAGTATGTTGAAAAGAGTGGAAAAAACGAAAAGCGAAGATGAAAACGCTTCACTGTATGAAAAAGGGGAACAATTTTACAAGAATTTTTGTTTGAGTTGCCATGGAGCCGATAAAAATGGACAGGAACCCGACTATCCATCACTTTTGGGCTTGAAAATGAAGATGGATCGTGGGGAAGTCTTGAAAAAAATCGAGGACGGTGCCGGGAAAATGCCTTCGTTTTCCAGTGTACTTCCCGGAGAGGAAGAAGCTATTTTGGCGTATCTGTTCGAGCAAAAAAATGCAAGGTCCAGACGGGAGGATCGTTGGCTTAAGGAAGTGCAGGCCAATGAAAAGGCCAATACTGAGGAACAGCAGGATACCCTACCAAGATATTTGAACATTCGGGCCTATGGGTATTTCAGGGACAGTGAAGGCAGACCAGGAATTAAGCCACCATGGGGTATGTTGAACGCCATTAACCTGAACACTGGTGAATATGAGTGGAAAATTCCGGTGGGAAACTATCCTGACCTGCAAGAGGAAGGAGCACCCATAACGGGAACGGGAGGTTCGGCCGGACCCATTGTGACCGCTGGTGGAATTGTGTTTTTGACGGGAACCCACGATCAAAAACTATTTGCTTTCGACAAGGATAATGGGGACCTGCTTTGGGAAACCTTGCTTCCCGCATCGGGAACGGCCACTCCCAGTACCTATATGATGGATGGAAAGCAATATTTGGTCATTTCCCTGGCAGGAAACGAGGATGAGCCAGGAGGGTATATCATGGCTTTTGCATTACCTGAAAGCGAAGGTGGGGAAAATTGAACCTCTCATAGCTTAGCGTATATGGGCAGTTTCTTTTTGAAGGTCCAAATATTTTTTGCGAACGAGTTTAGCGGTTTGATGTTCCCCTGTATGACTCCATCCCGGGGGCATGAACAGATATAATATTTTGTTTTTTAGGCCTGGAGCATTGACCACATCTTTGTAGAGTGCTTTGAATTCACCAAAATATACATCAAAGAAACTTCCTGAATCCATCTCACGGGTTATGCCATATTGGATGGGAAGATGGTCTTCCTCATCTTGATAGGTTCCAAAAACCCTATCCCAAATGTTCAAGAGATTGCAGAAGTTGGTGTCCATATACAGGGGATTTCTACCGTGGTGGACCCGATGGTGCGAGGGAGTTAAAATAAGTTTTCCAAGGAACCCTAAACGTCCTTTTTGCAGTACATGCTCACCAACATGGATAAAAGTGGCATAGGTAATATCCAGCAGAAGAATGGAAAAGAACAGCTTTGGGTCAACTCCAAGGAGCATGCATGTTGCAGTGCGGATAAAATCAGCATACGGGAACTCGAGAAAAAAATGCGCATGGTTTACAGATAAGTTCATGGTCTCCGCCGCATGGTGTGGGGAGTGGAGGCACCAGAGCAAACGAACTTTGTGGCCAAAATAGTGATAGATAAAACTGCCCAATTCCCAGACTACATATCCATAAATGAACCAATACCAAGTGTAAGAGGTCTGAAAAGGTGCATATTCTTGAAAGAAACCGATACACCACACAATGGTGCCCAATGAAAGAATACGGCCAATCACCCTATTAAAGACAATGATGAAGAAGTTTACTTTGTACGTCTTTAATTGTTCCCTTTCCCTGAAAAAAACAATGAAGAACTCAACAAAAAGTAAAATGGGAAGCGCTAGGAAGATACAGGACATGATACCATCAAAACTTTTGAAAAAGGCGTAGTTTTCTGCTTTTAAGGCTTCCAGTATGCTGGTGAAGCCCAAAAAATTCATTATTTCCTCAAAAACTGCATTCAAGAAATCCATAAGTTGGTCGTATTTCACTTTGTTCAAATATACTATTTTTTATGTATGAACATATGAACATGTATATAGGTAAACGATTTACGAAAACGTTTTATTGGTTCTATTGGGACAGCCCGGCGAGCGTTTGTTATAAGTAATAACTTTGTGCTATCAATAATTCAAGCCTCCGTCTAATAATGAATTGGCAAAAAAGAAACATTTTTTTTGGCAACATGCAATAAATATCTATATTTGAACATATGTATGAACATATGAACATAATGTACCTGATTTTTGATTGGCCAAAGATGGGCTAGGTTGGGTAAAAGAGATGATATTTTAATAGAATTATTTGAGTTGTTGGGTTTAGTTCTAAAAATGGATGATGGGAAGAAGGAAGTGTCGATTCAATGCTTTCGGTCTTCCCATTTTCATTTGATGACTTGTTCAACAAAGTGTACCGTTAACTAAACTATCCTTCAAACTATGTATTTATGAAATGTTTGCGATTGATTTTATTACTGTCGGTCATGGCCGTATTAAGTTGTGATGACGACCCAGAACAAAACCCCGAAGGGTTTACCGAGTTCGTCACCAACATTGATGGTGACTGGAAGATTGACCAAGTGCTCCAGAATGGGAACGATATCACCGATCTTATGGATTTTCAATCCTTTTCCCTGCAATTATCGTATGAAAACGGGATACCATCTTCGTATACCCTTTCCAATCTAACAACACCTTTTGCTTTGGAGCAGGCGAGTGGGAGCTGGTCATTTGATGATCCTGTATATCCTACCAAGATCAATTTTTCGGATGGTACAAGCCTGGATATTCAGGGAGCAGTGCTTTCCGGTGGGGATGAGCTTACAGTGACGGTTCCAATGGGCTGTACCTCTAATACGTATACATACCGATTGAGCAAATAACCAGAAACTAACATGCACTGAAATGAAAAACAAACTATACAAACTAAAACGCATCCTGTTTCAGCCAAAAGCACTGTTTCTACTGTTTTTGTTGTTGAGCATGTGCATTACCATCAATAATGTAAATCAACCTTCTTCCATAGGTGTCGGAGAGAGAATGGACATCACTATAGATGTTGATGTTGCCCCTGCCGAAGATGCGGCCCACAACATTATATTTGGCGTTTTGGCTCCTGAGGCTTGGGACATAGCTTCCAATGCCACGGCTTCCTATACTTCTGATAATGGCAATGGGACCATGCGACTGGCCAATGGTGCCGACCCGGATTATGCTACTCCCATTATGGATCTTGCCGGAATCGGTGAAAATTATGGTCTGGTAGAGTGGGTGGTGTTCATCTCCGATGAAACGGTATCCGGTGCAAATGGCGTAAACTTTTCCGGACAGATCCAACTTTCCATGGATGTCGGGACCGATAACCTTAAAACACAACTGGGATATATTGTGGGAACTTCAGGGTACGGCATCACTGCGGGAGAGACCGATATAAGGTTCACCCCTTGCATGGAAGTGACCGGAGGGTCCAATCCATTGATAGACCTCTGTGGTCCACTTCCCTTTCCAGTGACCTTTCAACCGGCGGAATATACGTATGATGACATTATCCATATTGGGTTTGATGCCACAAAGGGACCCGAAGGATCACCAACAGCGCTTTCAGGGGCTACTGATGTATATCTCTGTGCCAAAGCTGTTATAGACGGACAAGCTGTTGAGGTGTGCGATAACGCCAGTATCACCAAAATGCGCAGTACCGGCAATGACCAATGGGAAATATCCATATGGCCCAGACAACTTTTCAATGCTTTGCCAAGTCAGGAAATTGCGGATATCACCTTCAGTTTTATCAATGAAAATGGAGATGTCGAGGTCAAGAATCCAGATACCGGGGAAGACTTTCAACTAATAGCCAACTGTACGAATTAAAAACATGACGATTATGAAAAACAGAACAAAAGGCCTTGTTGTCATTTTTTTGGTGCTTGGCAATCTTATGGCCTTTGCACAAAATATTACCATTCAAGGGGTGATCACCGCAGAGGACGATGGTCTTCCGCTACCCGGGGCCAACGTAGTGGTGAAGGGTATGGCCATTGGTGCCTCCGCCAACTTTGATGGAGAATATACCTTGGAAGTCCCGAGTGGGGATGTAACCTTGGTTTTCAGCTATCAGGGGTTTAGTTCCCAAGAAGTTCCGGTGGGCGGACAACGAACCATCAATGTGGCCTTGAAAACGGATGTGAACGAATTGGACGAAGTGGTCATCATTGGTTATGGAAGCACGACCAAGAAAGATCTTACGGGGTCTATTGCCACCATTAAATCCGAGGATTTGGAGTCGGTACGTTCCACTACCGCCGATGACTTTGTACAAGGAAGGGTCTCGGGACTGTTATTGACCCAAACTTCGGGTCAACCCGGGGGTGCCACTTCTGTCCGGATTCGAGGAAGTAGTTCCATCAATGCCAGTAATGAACCTTTATATGTAATTGATGGTTTTCCTGTGGACAACAACAGTGACAACCTTTCAGCAGGTGTGGCCGAGGGGCCTTCCATCAATGCCCTTTCTACCTTGAGTGCCAACGATATTGCCTCCATAGATGTGTTGAAGGATGCTTCGGCTACGGCCATTTATGGTTCCCGTGGGGCCAATGGGGTCATCATAATTACCACAAAGAGAGGATTGAACGGGGATGCCCAAATCAATTACGACACCTATTTAGGGGTCAGTGAGGTTATAAAAAAGCTGGATGTGCTCAATGCATCACAATTTGCATTTTACGTGAACGAGTCCAGGTACAATGGTTCGGGAGACCCTAGGTTTTATACAAACCCAACCTCTTTTGGAGTGGGTACCGATTGGCAGGATGAAATTTTTAGGACGGCCATTACCAAAAGCCACGACCTTTCCATAAAGGGAGGGAACCAAGATATCAAGTATGCTGTTTCCGGGTCGTATTTAGATCAGGAAGGAGTGGTTATTGAAACCGATTTTAAACGGTACAATTTTCGGGTAAACCTCGATTTTAAGGCTACGGAAAAATTGTCCATTGAGAACTCCTTGAGTTTGAACAGGACCAATTTCAATACGGCCAGGACCGAGACCACAGGAGGGGTGGAGGTTGCCAGTAGTGCCATTACGGGGGCATATCAATTCAACCCCCTGTTGCCTGTTTTTGATCCCGAAGGGAATTATACCAAAGGAAATTTCATTGTTCAGGACGATGGAACCTTTGTGAACGAAGTAAGCAACATCCAAGAACAGATACCCAATTTCCCAAGCCCAGTGGCTTATCAAAATCTATCGGAAAGCAAGGGTAAGGCCACAAGGATATTGGACAATTTGGCCATTAAATGGGATGTGGCCAAAAATCTACAGTTGAAGACTACTTTGGGTGTGGATTTGAACATCAACGAACAGTTTTATTTTAGGACCGAGGAAATCGATTTTGGAAATTCACCAGGGGCTTTTGCGGCCCAAGCCAAGAATACGGCCACCAGCTATTTGGCGGAGTCTACCTTGAATTACACCAATACCTTTAACAATAGACATCGTGTGAATGCCTTGGTAGGGGCTTCGTGGCAAGATTTCACCATTGAATCCCTTTCAGGGAATGCCTTGGGATTCCCAACGGAAAATTTTGGTTCCAACAACTTGGGACTTGGATTGAACCCTGGGGTCAGTTCCAACATCATAGAATCCAGATTGATTTCCTATTTTGGAAGGGTCAACTACATTTTGGACAACAAGTACATCTTTACGGCCACTTCGCGGGTTGATGGCTCCTCCAAGTTTGGGGATGGCAATAAATATGGATTTTTCCCATCAGGAGCTTTCGCATGGAATGTTTCGGAAGAAGATTTTCTTCAGGACTCCGGACTCTATCTAAAACTGCGTTTGGGGTACGGAATCATAGGTAATGAGTCCATTGCACCCTATTCCGCGCAATCCACATTCAAGCCTACCTATCATTCCTTTAATGATAATGAGGTGGTGGGGCAATTGCCCAGTACACCGGCCAACAGTGCCCTTAAATGGGAACGTACCGAGCAATACAATATTGGTTTGGACCTCGGATTTTTCAATGACCGATTGGGATTCACTATTGACGGATACCGAAAAAATACGGAAGATTTGTTGCTGAACCTCCAAGTACCTTCACAAACCGGGTATATCCAAAGTGTGGTCAATGCCGGAAGTGTGCGTAACGAAGGGATTGAATTGGGCATCAATGCACAAATGTTCAAGGGGAAGTTCAATTGGGACGTTAACCTGACCGGGGCCTATAACAAGAACAAGATTTTGGATTTGGCCGGCTTGGATAATATTCCAACAGGCTTTGGGATTCTGGGTATTACCAATTGGCAGTTGCTTGTGGAAGGTGGCGAGATTGGAGCATTCTACGGTTATGTTTCGGATGGCATCGTTCAATTGGATGATGACCCTGCTACAACCCCAAGGTTTGCAACGGACACCTTTACCCCCGGAGAGCGAAAGTATAAGGATTTAAATGGAGATGGGGTCATCGATGCCGATAATGACAGGACCTTCATCGGAAATCCCATTCCAGAATACACCTTTGGGATAAACAATACCATTACTTGGAAAAACTGGGATCTTAATATATTCATGCAAGGGGTATATGGCAATGAAATAGCCAACTTCAACAGGATCAACCTTGAAAATTTAAATGGTCAAGGAAATGTATTGTTGGAGGCTTTTTCAAACAGATGGACCCCGAACAACCCCAGCAATACCTACACTAGGGCCGCGGATGGTCCTCGGAACATTGTGTTTTCCGACCATTATGTAGAGGATGGCTCTTACTTGAGATTAAAATCGGCCACTTTGGGGTATTCCATACCGGGTAAATTTTTGTCCAGGATGAAAATCAACAAACTTAGATTTTATCTCACGGGAAAGAACCTGTTCACCCTTACCGATTATAGCGGAGTGGACCCTGAAGTCAGCTTTGGAGGACAGAACAACAACCTTAGTGCAGGAGCGGATTTTGGGGGATATCCTACCTCAAGGACCTTTCTCTTGGGTCTTAACGTAAACTTTTAAAAGTCAAAATCATGAAACAATTCAAAAAATATAGAATGTACTTCGCTGCCCTGATTTTGATCTTGGGTTGTGAAAGTGCCTTGGAAGAGGAAGTGAAGACCTTTTATACCGAGGATACATTTTACCAAACAGAGCAGGACGTCAAATTGGCCATTAATGGGATTTATGGACATTTGGGGGCCACTTTTGATGAAACATTGAACGCCAAGGGGCTATATTTTGCCAACTATTGGACGGCAAATGCTTTGCTGTCGGATGAAGGGGAAACCAGTTTCAATAGAGGGGATGGATACAACCAGCTCTCTGCAATGGCCCATACACCAGAGAATACCATAGCATTGGAAATTTGGTCCAATCTTTACTTGGGCATCAACGCGGCCAACATGGCCATCGTTAATATCCCGGACGTTGAGATGGATGGGGATACCAAAGATGATTTGTTGGGCGAAGCCCATTTCTTGAGAGGGCTTCTCTATTTTGAATTGGTGCGTTTCTTTGGCGATGTACCGTTGCAATTGGAACCCCAAAAAGTATTTACTTCAAGTGCTTTCTTGGGTAGGGCATCCGTTTCCGAAGTCTACACCCAGATTTTTGAAGATCTGTCCATGGCAGAAAGCAGCCTTCCCTCCGAACAGATTGGGGTGGACAATGGTCGGCCCACCAGCTGGTCGGCCAAGGCTTATATGGCAAAAGCAGCCCTTCAGCAAGGGGAAAACCTTCAATTGGCAAAAAGTAAGCTGGAAGAAATCATGACCAGTGGACGTTTTGAGCTTTGGGAGGACTACGCGGACGTTTTCAAAATTGCCAACAATAATGGCAAGGAAGTCTTGTTTGCCATAAGCTTTTTGGAGGGTACGGATTTGTTCACCACCCTGTGGGAAGGTGGACATTTGGTCTACAGGACACTCCCAGGCGGGGTATATGGCGGTAGGCCCAATGGTGGAGGCTTGGAGATACCTACCATGGCCCTGTACAATTCCTTTGATGATGAGGATAGAAGAAAAGAAGTGACCTTCATGACCGAAGATGTCATCAACGGGGAGTTGGTGGAATTTGATGCGCCCCATATCGTAAAATATTGGGACCGGGTAGCCGAGCCTCTGGTGAACAATACGGCCAATGACCTTCAGCTCATCCGTTATGCGGACATATTACTTATGTATGCCGAAGTGTTGAATGAGCAGAACAATGGAAGCACTCCCGCTGCATTGGATGCCATCAATGAAGTGCGGAAAAGGGCAAGATTTGCCGATGGGGTGGAGCGCAATATTCTTCCAGATTTATCCGCAATGGGATACGAAGCTTTCAAAGAAGCCATACTGGAAGAACGAAAAAAAGAACTTACGTGGGAAGGCCATCGTTGGTTCGATTTGGTTCGATTTGGCAAACTGGAAGAAAAGGTTACCGAGGCCAAGCCCGGGGTTCCCGTGGCAGCAAGACATAACCTGCTTCCCATACCCCAAAGAGAAAGGGATATTAACCAAAACCTGACACAGAACACAGGCTATTGATATGAACAACACTTTTTTTAAGGCCCTTAAGGTAGTTTGCATAATGTTGGTGACCTTGGGCGGTTTTTCGGGCTGGGCGTCTGAAAACATTGCCAAGCAAGCCACTGTGAGAGTCTCATCCCAGTTGGAAGGAAATGAAGCCTCTAATTTAATTGATGGATTGATCCGCTTGGATGGGCAGGGCGAATGGGCTTGCATCGGTGAGCGTAAGGCATGGGGGGCCAATACATTGCCTTGGCTTCAAATGGATTGGGACGGACCACGGAGCATCAACAGCATTGTCATTTATGATCGTCCCGGTTTGGAGGAGCACACTGCTGGAGGGGTTTTAAGGTTCAGCGATGGTTCCCTGATTCGCGTAAACACCATTCCCAACAATGGCGATGCCAAGAAAGTGGAGTTCCCAACAAAAACAGTGGAATGGGTGCGCTTTGAGGTCACCGATGGGGAAGGGCTACATCTAGGTCTATCCGAAATGGAAGTGTTTGCCTCACCCACTGATAGTACAAACCCATTGCATTGGGTGAATCCGTTTGTGGAGTCGGCCAAAAGCCGGTATTTTTTCTTCACTCCCGGTGCACACCCCATGGGAATGGTAGCTGCGGCACCCGTGACCCGCAATAAAAATCAATATGGTGGAGGGTACAGTTACAATTCCACGGAAGTATTGGGTTTTGGACAGATTCACGGTTGGTGCCTTTCAGGCATCCAAGTCATGCCCACGTTGGGGAACATAGACCCTACCTTGGGAGATCAAGGTTGGAAATCCAGTTTTAGCCATGACGATGAAGTGGCCATGCCGGGATATCAACGTCTGTATCTAAAGAAGCATCATGTTTGGACAGAACTGACCAGTACCAAGCGTACTACCCTATATCGCTTTACATATACCCAAGCGGAAAAGGCCAGTATATTGACCAATTTGGGAGGATATTTGGGAAATTCAACCATGATTAATGCGGATGTTCGTAAAGTCAGCCAAAATGAACTGGAAGGCTCGTTTGATTCAGCTGGAAGGTTTTGGGGCGGGCCGGAGAAGGTCAAAGTGTTTTTTGTTATCCAGTTTGATAAACCTTTCCAGACCTTGGATGGATGGAAGGATAAGGAGAGATTCAGCGATATTACCACTATAAAAGGCTCCGAGACCATGACCCGTAGGGATTCGGTCGTTTTTGCCGGAATTACCCAGAGTTATTGGAATGCGCCCACTACCGGTGTTGCTGCTACCTATGATGTAAATGCAGGTGACGAGGTTCAGATGAAAGTGGCCATTTCGTACACCTCCATGGAAAACGCCCGTAAAAATCTTCAAACCGAAGCACCCCATTGGGACTTTGACCGCTATAAGGAAGATGCCTTCAACATATGGAAAGAGCAGTTGGGGAAGATTGAGGTCAAGGGAGGAACAGAACAACAACGGATAAAATTCTACACAGACCTATGGCACATTTTGTTGGGAAGAAGGATCCTGAACGATGTCAGCGGGGATTATCCCGATTATACCCAGGGAGAGCGCCAAGGAACCTTCACAAAAGCCAACCTGAAAGTAAGAACGTTACCCAAGGATAAGGATGGCAAGTCAAGGTTCAACATGTACAATTTTGATGCACTTTGGCTTACCCAATGGAACCTGAACATTGTTTGGGGGTTGGCTTGGCCGGAAATTTTGGATGATTTCTCGGCTTCCTTGGTACAATATGCCGATAATGGCGGACTGTTGCCCAGAGGTGCCATAGCAGGCGGATATTCCTATATCATGACAGGAAACCCGGCAACGAATATGTTGGTGAGCACCTACATGAAGGATTTGATGACAAAAACAAATCCCAAACATGCCTTCCAAGTGATGAAACGCAATCACATGCCCGGTGGTATGATGAGCGATTCCGCAGAGGACCTTGAGTTTTATATGGCCAATGGATACTGCCCCGATAATGCCGGAAAGACCCTGGAGTGGGCTTTTCAGGATTGGTCGCTTTCCCAAATGGCAAAGAAGATGGGGAAGACAAAGGATTATGCTTATTTTTCAAAAAGAGCTGAAGGGTGGTCCAAATTGTTCCATCCCGACTTAAAGCTGGTATTGCCCAAAGACCGATTGGGGAATTGGCTTCATACGGATTTGCTATCCGGTCAGGGTTGGGTAGAGTCCAACGCGTGGCAAGGAACCTGGTCGGTGTCCCACGGTATTACGGAATTGTCTAAGCTTATGGGTGGAAACGATGTATTATCGGACAAACTCAACTTTGCTTTTGAGCAAGCAGCTCCCCAGGATTTTGTATTTGGATATTCGGATGGATATGTCAGTTATGCCAACCAGCCGGGCTGTTCCAACGCCCATATCTTTAATCATGTGCAAAAACCATGGCTTACACAATATTGGGTGAGAAGGGTGAACGAACAGGCTTACGGTGCCACGACCGTGGACCAAGGCTATGGCGGACATGATGAAGATCAAGGCCAGATGAGTGGCGTAAGTGCGTTGATGTCCATGGGACTTTTTAGCTTGACGGGGAACAATTCCATCACCCCTAAATATGAAATTACCAGTCCGGTTTTTGACGAGATAACCATAAAACTCAACCCAACCTATTACCAAGGAAAAGAGTTTACCATCAAAACCTTGGACAACAGTAAAGAGAACAGTTATATCCAAAAGGCAAGGTTGAATAATGAGCCGCTCCAAACATTTTGGTTCACCCATGATGTTTTTCAAAAAGGAGGGGAGCTTATCCTGCAACTTGGGCCTGAACCCAATACCAATTGGGGAATTCAAGATTGAACGTATAGCAAAAAGGAACCTTCCATCAACAGAAGGAGTCAGCAATGAAAAAAGGGATTGTAACATCTGGGATTTGGTCTTTTGTACTCTTGATTTTGGGTGCGTCGTGCACAGAGGGGACAAAGCGGGGGGAATACCTCTTCCAGCCAGTGGCGGCCAAAGCCTCTGGGATCCATTTTTCCAATGACCTTCCCTTGGATGACGATTTGAATATCCTCAACTACATCTACTACTTCAATGGTGGAGGTGTTGCGGTAGGCGACATCAATAATGATGGATGGGACGACCTTTTCTTTACGGGAAACCAAGTTTCCAACAAATTATACCTGAACCAAGGCAATCTAAGGTTCAAGGATATCACCGAGGAAGCAGGTCTGGAGTCCAAAGGATGGTCTTCTGGAGTGAGCATGGTGGATATCAATACAGATGGTTGGTTGGATATTTATGTGTCCCGATCTGGACATTTAGATCCAGAACAACGAAAAAACCTACTCTACATCAACCAAGGTGATGGAACCTTCGAGGAAATGGCCCAGGAATACGGGTTGGCAGATGCTTCGTATTCCACACAATCCGCTTTTTTGGATTATGACAAGGATGGTGATTTGGACATGTACCTGCTCAACCATATGCACCAAATGACCGGGATGAACAATCCTGTGCCACGAAAACTGAACGGGGAATCTGAAAGCAACGATAAACTGTATCGGAATGATGGTGTTGGTCCATTGGAGCACCCGGTCTTTACGGATGTTTCCCATGAAGCCGGAATCACCATTGAAGGGTTTGGTCTTGGAGTAGGGATAAGCGACCTCAATCAAGATGGGTATCCGGATATTTACGTGTCCAATGACTTTATTTCCAATGATATCCTGTATATCAACCAAGGGGATGGGACTTTTAAGGACAGATCCAAGGAGTTTCTCAATCACCAAAGCCATAATGGGATGGGCAATGACATTGCTGATATCAACAATGACGGTCTTACCGATATTTTAGTATTGGATATGCTGCCTTCGGATAATCGTCGTAGAAAACTGATGCTGAACAAACCCAATCATAACCTTTTTGAATTCAGCAAAAGTGTAGGCTATCAACCCCAATATATGCGGAACACCTTCCAATTGAACAATGGAAGCCAAGCCCCGTTCAGTGAGGTGGGCCAACTTATGGGTATTAGCAGTACGGGCTGGAGTTGGGGTGGATTGATGGCTGATTATGACCGCGATGGTCTAAAGGATATGTTCATCACCACGGGCTACCTCAAGGATATGACCGATTTAGATTTCATCGTGTATCGCAGAAAGCAGTTCAAGTTTAGGACTAGGGAGGAAGCGGACAGTATATACTTGGCCAGTATCAATAAGCTACCCGAGGTAAAGCTCCAAAACTATTTTTATAAGAACAATGACGGGTTGAAGTTCATGAACACTTCATCTACATGGGCCCCTGAATCCCCAGGTTTTTCAAATGGGGCGGTGTACGCAGATCTGGACAATGATGGAGACCTTGACATTGTCACCAACAACATCAATGAGAAGGGCAGTGTACTGGAGAACACCTCTTCCCATAATGGAGGACATTCCTTAAAACTCATTTTTAAAGGCCCAAAGACCAATCCAAATGGGATAGGGGCAAAAGTATGGGCCTATGCCGGGAGTACGGTTCAGTTTTCAGAGAACTATACCACCAGAGGGTTTCAATCCAGCGTGGCACCCTCACTATATTTTGCATTTCCGGAAAATCAAAAAATGGACAGCCTTATCGTGGTTTGGCCAGATGGAAAAGGAAAGACCTATTCCAATGGTGGGATTGACACTACGTTGACACTAGAGTATTCCGATGCTTCTGAGGTATCTGAGCGGATTCGTACGGTCGAAAAAAATCAAATGTTTTCCAAGGTTGATAAGATAATTCCTTTTGAACATCAGGAAATCCCTTTTTCAGATTTTGATATAGAGCCGCTCATTCCGCAAAAGTTTTCCAGCAATGGACCTTCCCTTGCAGTTGCCGATGCCAATGGTGATGGCTTGGATGACCTTTTCATTGGAGGCTCGCATGGTTTTTCAGGTCAGCTGTATATCCAGCGCAAAGATGGACGCTTTGAAAATAAAACCTTTGAAAGTAATGCAGAGCATGAAGATGTTGGGGCCATATGGTTTGATGCGGACGGCGATGGGGACAATGACCTATACGTGGTCAGTGGAGGGTCCGAATTCTCGCTGATGAAGCCAGGACATTATCAGGATAGATTGTATATAAATGATGGTCAGGGGAATTTAACCATGGCCGAGGATGCTTTGCCCAACATGAACACGAGTGGGGGTAGTGTGATTGCTTCGGACTATGATCAAGATGGGGATTTGGACCTTTTTGTAGGCGGAATGGTTGTTCCCGGAAGCTATGGGGTGGCTCCCAAAAGTTATGTATTGGAAAACAACCAAGGGAGGTTCATCGATGTCACCCGCTCAAAATTGGGTGAACAGGAATTGGGAATGGTTACCGCGGCCCTTTGGACCGATGTGGACAATGATGGTTGGGTAGATTTAGTGGTTGTGGGGAAATGGATGCCGGTAACCCTGTACAAGAATCAAAAAGGAAGTTTTGAAAAAGCTGTATTGCCCAATTCATCGGGTTGGTGGAACAGCGTCAATGGTGGGGACTTTGACAATGACGGGGATGTGGATTATATCGTCGGGAACCAAGGAACCAATAGCGTGTATAGGGCATCAGGGGAATATCCCATGGAACTGCATGTTGGGGATTTTGACAAGGATGGCAGAGTGGACCCCTTGATCACGCAATATGGTCTAAGTCCCGATGGGGCTATGATGAGCTACCCGCTGGCATCAAGGGATTTATTGGCAGAACAAATGGTTTCCATTAAAAGTAGATATAAAAATTATCGTTCCTATGCCGATGTCCAGATTGAGGACCTCCTTTTGAACAATATGGCCGATAACCCTATCAAGAGAACCGTGGAAAATTTGGAGAGCCTATATATTGAAAACAAAGGAGGGGGCAAGTTCAATGTAAAGCCCTTGCCCATGGAGGCCCAATGGGCGCCAATTATGGGCACTACCATCACAGATGTGGACTTGGATGGGAACTTGGACGTCATCCTTATAGGCAATTTTTACGAGTACGAAGTGGGCTATGGACAGAACGATGCCTTTTTGGGACTTGTCCTAAAAGGGGATGGTACGGGAAACTTCAAACCAAAAAATCAAAAAAATACTGGCTTTATGGTCAATGGAAATGCCCGTGCCTTGGTCCGGGTACTGGGGAAAGAGGGGGAACTGTTGGTCTCTTCCATCAATAATGATAGCCTTAGTGTACACCACAACAATCAAGGTTTGGGAAATGTGATAATGGTCCCGCACGATGCGCAATCGGGCATCATCACCTTGGAAAATGGTAAACAACGAAAAATGGAATTCTATAATGGCGAGGGGTATTTGTCCCAATCCACCAGAAAGGTGCAATTGCCCAAGAATGCCAACATTAAGTTTAACACAAAACAGAAGTAAAGTCCATGCAGGACCAAGACAAATATTATCTGGGGATTGATATAGGAGGTAGCCATTTTGCCCTTGGTATGGTGGATGCATCGCAAATGGGATTGCTCATGGAAACGGTGGAACGTTATCCAGTGGACGGTAATCTGCCGGCTCAGGATTTTTTGGACCATTTGCTTTCTGCCATAAGGGAATCCATTCAAAAGTTCAAAAAGCCCATAAAGGGCATTGGTCTGTCCGTGCCCGGTCCATTTGACTATGCCAATGGGGTTTCCCATATCCGTGGACTCAACAAATACGACGCACTGTTTGGGGTCAACCTGAAACTCTTTCTGTGGACTCACTTACAGGATGCCTTGCCCTCTCCAGAAAGTATTGCCTTTATCAACGATGCGGACAGTTTTGTTCTAGGGGAGACCTATACCAACAATCTCGATAAGGGAAAGGTTTTGGGGGTAACCTTGGGAACCGGAATAGGCTCGGGCTTTGTCATTGATGGAAATGTGGTCACCGAACATGCCAACATACCCAATGAAGGCAATATTTATAACCTTCCCTTTAAAAACAAGAGAGTGGAGGATTGGATTTCCACCCAATGGTTTTTGGAAACTTTTACCAAGACCACGGGCATCACTGTGGGCAATGTGAAGGAAATTGCCGAGCATGCGGAAACTTTGGAAAAGGCCAAGGAAATTTTTGAACAATACGGACAGCATTTGGGTGAAGTAATGACTTCTCTTTCGGAAGTGTTCAAACCAGATGCCCTTGTTATTGGAGGAAGCATATCCAAGAGCTATCACCTTTTCAACGAAGCTTTTGAAGCTTGTTTCCCCGTCCTCCCCAATATTCATATTACTAAAGGCACGGCCCATGCGGCCATTTTAGGTGCCGTCATACATTTAACCATTAAACAGAATAAATTGAGCACAAAAAGAAACACGGAGCAGTATGTGATGCCAATGCAGGCAGATGGGTCAAGAACAGGTGAAGGCTATACGGTGTACCCCTCTTTTGAGATTTCTACGGGGACTGTTTCCATGGGCGTGGAGAGCCTCGTGGATGAACTTCCCAAAACAGGATGTGTTCTCATAGACGGTTATATGGGGGGATACTGGGAAGAATTTATGGCCCGTTTGTCCAGTGAACTCCAAAAAAGAAATGTAAAGCATATCAATTATGCTATGGCTTCTGCGTACAAGGAGGTTTCGGTCATAGAAGAGATGGTGGCTCCCTATTTGGGAGGGGACGACCCTGTTTTTGGAAAGATATTTCCCGGAGATTTAAAGGATTTTTTCGATGAGGAAAAATTGCAATCCATCAAACCGGAGGAGGGTGTCCTCAATATTATCTATGGGCCTGGGGCAGCCTTGAGTGGTTGGGAAGGAACCGTGATTTATATGGATATTCCAAAAAATGAGATACAGTTTCGTTCCAGGGCAGGGCAGGTTACCAATTTGGGCAATATTATGGTGGCTGATAAAAAACATCAATACAAGCGCATGTACTTTATTGATTGGCCAGTCTTGAACAGACATAAACACCAACTGCTGAAGGATATGGACTATGTTGTGGACGGGCAGTTTGAAGGTGATGTCTCATGGTGTTCGGGAGATACCTTGCGAACAGCACTTCAGGAAATGTCTGCCCATGCCTTTAGGCCAAGACCTTGGTTCTCACCCGGGATTTGGGGAGGGGATTGGATGAAGGAAAAATTTGATGGCTTGGCACAGAATGTGCCCAACTATGCATGGTCTTTTGAGCTCATTGCACCAGAAAATGGGATTGTGATTTCAAAGAGCGGTGCACGGTTGGAGGTTTCCTTTGATTTTTTGATGTTCCAGGATAATCAGGCCATTCTGGGCAAAGCGGCAGATATTTTTGGAACGGATTTTCCCATACGGTTCGATTATCTGGATACCGTGAATGGACAGAACCTATCCGTACAATGCCATCCCACCTTGGAATACATGCGGGAAAATTTTGGAGAAAACTTTACCCAAGATGAAACCTATTATATTTTGGATGCCGACGCCGGTGCCCAGGTGTATCTTGGATTTAAGGAAGGGGTGCAAAAAGAGGAATTCCAAGAGGCCTTGGAGCAGAGCCATGCCCAAGCAAAGCCCATGCCGGTAGAGAATTATGTGCAAACGTTCGATGCCAAAAAACATGACCTTTTTCTTATTCCAAATGGAACCGTGCATTGTTCCGGTATAGGGAACTTGGTTTTGGAAATTAGCAGTACTCCTTACATATTCACTTTTAAGATGTACGATTGGATGCGCATGGATCTGGATGGAAAACCACGACCATTGAATATTGAACGCGGTGTGGCCAACCTGAATATGGAATGTCAAGGAGATAGGGTAGAAGCGGAATACATTTCCAAACCACAAGTGGTCCAATCCGGTAATCATTGGAAGAAGGTAAAGTTACCCACCCACCCAAAGCATTTTTACGAAATCCATAGATTTGAGTTCACTGACGAAATGATCATTGATACAGAAGAACAATGCCACATCCTCAATTTGGTGGAAGGCACTAAAATACGGGTGGTGGCCCAAAACAGGAGTATGGACATCCACTACGCCGAAACCTTTGTGGTCCCTGCTGCGGTAGGACGTTACAAGATTGAAAATTTGGGTGAGGGAGAGGCAAAAGTGATCCAATCCAATGTAAAACCAGAATTCTGTAAAACCGGATTTTAATCATTGATAAAAGCATGGAAGCACAAAAGAACAGCTACCTTTTTAAGATTACCGCCATTGGAGCATTGGGGGGATTTTTGTTTGGTTACGACACAGCCGTGATTTCGGGAGCCATTGGTTTTATGGAAACCAAGTTTTCCTTGACCCCTTCACTAAAAGGTTGGGCCGTATCCAGTGCCATTTTGGGTTGCATCTTAGGCGCGCTGACCGCTGGGTATGTGGCCGACCGGATCGGTCGGAAAAAGGCCCTCATCATAACAGCTTTGCTGTTCGCCATATCGGCCATTGGTTGTCTGTTGGCCCCAAGTTTTACCCTTTTGGTCATTGCGCGGATTATTGGGGGTGTAGGTGTTGGTGCTGCTTCCATGCTTTCGCCATTGTATATATCGGAGATTTCTCCGGCGGAAAAAAGAGGGTCTCTGGTCTCCCTATATCAATTAGGGATAGTGTTGGGGATAATTATTGTGTATTTCTGCAATTATTTGGTGGCACAGGCAGGGGATGAAGCTTGGAACGTTGCATATGGGTGGCGCTATATGTTGGGGTCAGAGGCTTTGCCTGCCCTATTGTTTTTGGGTGCCCTGTTCTTGGTTCCCGAGAGCCCTCGGTGGTTGTCCAAGAACGGGAACAATGCGGCGGCCCTTCACATTCTGGAAAAGCTGAATCCGAAGGAGAAAGCCATGGAAATCCATCAAGGCATCCAAAAAGCGTTGCAGCAAGAAAAAGGCAAACTATCCGAACTCTTTGAAAAAGGGTTCCGGACTGCGATCATCATTGGGGTGGTATTGGCTCTTTTTTCACAGATTACAGGTATCAACGCCATCATGTATTACGCCCCTGAAATTTTGAAATCGGCAGGGTTTGGGGTGGATTCAGCCCTTATGCAGACCGTTCTGATAGGGGTGATCAATTCAATCTTCACCTTTGTGGCCATTAAGTACATTGATAAAGCAGGTCGGAAAAAACTATTGTTATGGGGAATTTTTGGAATGATCGTTTGCCTGTTGGTCATTGGGGCCTTATATCAGTTCGATGCCCTTGAAGGACCTTGGCTACTGATTTTCATCTTGGGATTTGTGGCTTGTTTTGCCTCTTCCTTAGGACCTATTCCGTGGGTGTTGATTTCTGAAATTTTTCCAACAAAAGTACGGGGAGTGGCCATGTCCATATGCATCATGGTCTTATGGGTAGGGGTTATGCTAATATCACAATTCACTCCCGTATTATTGAGTGACCTTGGACCCTCCTATACATTTTGGTTGTTTATGTTAAATGCCATTTTCCTGTGGGTTTTCACGTATAGGATGATTCCTGAGACCAAGGGCAAGACCTTGGAGGAAATTGAAATGGGATGGAAAAAATAAATCTAATCATGAAGAAAATAGCTTTAAAGCTCTTATGTTCCTTTATAGTACTTGTACCCATGTTGGTGTGCGGGCAGATAGAGTTGCCTCCCATTTTTTCTTCCCATATGGTATTGCCAAGGAATAAGCAAATTCCTCTTGAAGGGAAGGCAGAGCCAAGGACTACATTGACCATTACCATTGGAAGCCAAAGCCATACGGCGAAAGCGGATAAAAATGGAGTTTGGAAAGTGAATCTGCAACCCATGGTTGCCGGAGGACCTTTCGTTCTTCAAATTGAAGATGATCAAGGGAGGGAATTGACATTGGACAACCTATTGGTCGGGGACCTATGGTTATGTGCAGGGCAATCCAATATGCAGTACACCCTGAACATGCTGCGGTATAAGGAAACCCCGGATGACAACTATGATTCTCCCAACCTTCGGTTGTGCTCGGTATGGGTAGACCGGGATTATCTTCCAAGAAAGGATGTACCCAATGCCGTATGGCAGGAGGTGTCCAAGGAAACCGCCCGGAACTTTAGTGCCGTTGGATACTTTTTCGGGAAAAACCTAGTTGGGGAACAAGAAGTTCCCATAGGTCTCATCAGTAGTAATTTGGGGGCTACGGCCATAGAAACCTGGATGGGTATGGACGTTCTCAAGACATTTCCGCAGTTTGATGAGGTTACGCAGAAGGTGGGTAAAATCAACAAAAGTTTTAAAACCCTGGATACTGAATTGGAAAAGTTCAGAAAGAAATGGGATGATAAATATTATTTAAAAGGACCTGGAATTGAGGGGAAATGGTACGAAGAAGGGTATGATTATTCCAATTGGGAAGAATGTACCTTGCCCGCTTTCTGGGATGATTTTGGGTACGCTTCACATGACGGCAGCATGTGGTTTAAGCGAACCTTTGATTTGGACTCCGTTCAAATGGAAAACGATTTCAACATAGTACTCAACCAAATTGATGACTACGACAGGGTTTGGGTCAATGGGGTGCAAATAGGGGAGTCCTTTGGAAAAAGTAATTTCAGGAATTATTCCGCACCCAAGGACATCCTTCGGGAAAAAGGGAATATACTTACGGTACGTGTCTTTGATGTTGGCGGGAAAGGAGGAATCTATACCAATGCTTTTTGGGGCAATTCCATCCTTAATGGGACTTGGAAATATAAAAAAGGCGTACGTATAGATAGCAGTCGGTTTCCCCAACCCGAAGTGGCCAATGGCAGTCCATTTTCGCACCCCATGCTCTTGTATAATGCCAGCATAGCTCCATTGCATAAAATACCCATAACCGGAGTAATCTGGTATCAAGGGGAATCCAATGAATCCAGGGCTGTGGAATATGGCTCCTTGTTACCGGCCATGATACAAGATTGGCGGAAGCAATGGAACAATCCTAAAATGCCTTTTTTGGTTGTTCAATTGGCAAACTATAGGCAAGAGGATGCTGAACCTAAGAATAGTCAGTGGGCCGAATTGCGGGAGTCCCAAATGAAGGCCACCGAACTGGAGCATGTGGATATAGTGAATGCAATAGACATTGGGGATGCCAATGATATCCACCCTTACAACAAAAAAGAAGTGGGTAGGCGATTGGCCCTTTTGGCACAACACCATACCTATGGTAAAACCCTTAAAAAAAGTCCTGTTTTTAAAGGCAGCACCCTGTCGGATTCTATTATCACCATTGAGTTTGAGACCTATGGCAGTCCATTGAAAAGTATGGATAAGCATGGCTATGTAAGAGGTTTTGCCATGGCGGGAGCAGATGGAAAGTTTTATTGGGCCAAAGCCAAGGTTTTGAATGATACCCAAGTGGCGGTATATCATGGGGATATTAAAAAGCCAATGTATGTCAGGTATGCTTGGTCTGATAACCCTGGACCATTGGATTTGGTAAATGCGGATGGACTCCCGGTCTTTCCTTTTAGAACCGATGATTTTGAGTTGAGTACAGAAAAGAATAGATATAGCTACGATCCCCATGCATTTTAATGATGGATTGTAATGGTAAAATGAATAAATAACGGGTCTTGGAGCCTAAAAAGATGACATATGGAATACATAAAATCAATACGTTCTTTTAAGCAACAATGGATGGGCGTTGCGGCGATTACATTGTTGTGCACCTCCTGCGTTGACAAAAAAGAGACAAAAAAGAACGACAAGGACAGTGCACCGGAAGTAAATATTGCCATGGCAGGCGAATCAACAGAGTGGAGTGAACTCTTCATTAAAAATGAAGGATGGTTTGGAGGAGATGGCATTTTTGGAATTCCTATGGATGGTAAGGAGTTTGTTCCGGCGACGGAGAGTACGGTGACGCTGTTTACTTTTGGGGATACTATGATTGGCCACCATGATGGGGAAACCCTCTTGCCGGAAGACTTTTTGATGATCAATAATTCGGTGGGTATCCTTACAGGAAAAGAACCGGATTCGGAAAAGATCACCTTTCACTGGAAACAAAGCAGTGAAGGTAAGGCCGAGGGCCTTTTCAAACCCAATACGCCAAACGCAAGACCACATGATTATTATTGGTTGGGGGATGGCTTTGTCAATACGGAAGGGGATGGCAACCTGTATATTTACGCATATCCTGTAAGGGAAAAAGACACCACCGGGATTGGTGGGTTCACGTTTGAGCAGGTAGGGGTGAACCTATTGCAAATTCCAAAGAACAGTCAACCTCCATATGTGGAGCATAAGCAATTGGAGACCCCATTTTTTGATTCGGAAACCCAAACCTCATTTGGTAGTGCCATTTACGTGAATACAGCGTCGGCAGGAGCACCTAACCCTGATGGATATATCTATACCTATGCAGTTTCCAACCAGGACGGGACAAAGGGACTATTGGTGGCCAGGGCCTTACCGAAGGATTTTGTCAATTTTGGACAATGGAAATTTTGGAATGGGACCGATTGGGTGGCCAATATGGCAGATGCGGCATTGATTGCCAGGGATGTTTCCAACGAAATGAGTGTTTCTCCGCTATCGGATGGCAGCATTATACTTGCCTACCAGCGTTACACCATGGGACCGGAAGTTGCCATACAAGTTGGGGAATCCCTTGTAGGACCATTTGCCGAGCCCAAAATTGTTTACAACACCACTGAAAATGACACGAACAAAACGTATTTCACCTATAATGCCAAGGCCTACCCGCATCTTTCCAAGCCGGGAAGCCTCTTGGCCAGTTACAATGTAAATTCATTCGATTTTTGGGCAGATATTTTAAAGGACCCCAACCTTTATCGACCTAGATTCCTTGAGATTCCTTTGGAATAGAATCTTAACGTTTAATGTCTATACTGTAGGTAAACTGATCGGCCCTATAATACCCAATATTGTATTCTATGGGCCTGTTACCGGGGTCGTAGACTACCCGTTTTCTTTGGAGAATGGCCGAGTTTACGGGCACCCCCAACTTTTCTGAAAGGGGTTTGTTGGCTAAAATGGCACTTATCTGTTCCCTTGAAAGTACTGGGACAGTATGGTATTCATGCTCCAAAATATCGTAGAGGTGGCGTCCAAAATCCTCATTTCCCGTGATGCCAATTCTGGGGTGAAAATAACTTATGAAATACACAAAGGGCCCATTGTCCAATCCCCTGAGCCTTTCCAATTTAAAAACTTCCTGGCCTTCCTTGATTTCCAGTTCCCCGGCAATTTCAATATCGGCCATGATCTTGGAAACCTTGATCTCATAATTTCTGAAATCAATCCCCTGGGCATGCATCTCCTGACTAAAACTTACCCAATTGGACAGTTTGGTCTCGACCTGTTTTTTAGCCACTTTGGTACCAACTCCTTTTTTTCTGATTAAAAGTTTTTCCTGGACCAACCTATTGGTGGCTTGCCGGATAGTGTTCCGTGAAATACCAAGCCTTTTGGAGAGATCTACCTCTTTGGGCAAGAATTTTCCATTCTGGTATTCCGGGTCATTGATCATGTCACGGAGTATCTCCTCAACCTGTAGATGTAGGGGCACAGGGCTGTCATGGTCTATGCTTAGGGACTTAAGGTTGTCCATGTTCTTTTGTTCAGACATGAAGCAAACTTATAAAAATTGTTCTAATAACTACCTATTCTCCACTGTTGGATTTTATTGGGGTCCCTTGTAGATGAGTTGGTCCAACCTGATTTCACCCAGTTTTCTGGTCAATTGGGCGTCTGAATATAACTCCATAACGGGATCCAAGAAATGGTAGGTGAAGTTTGGATTGTAAACAAAAGGGTTGGCAGTATCAAAGTCCTTGAAAACAGACTTTACCTTCATGGTCAGCTGTAGCAGAACACTTTTATCATTGATAAGGGCCTCTGCCTTTTCCGGATTCATTTTGAAGAGTACTTCGGCATTGATGTAGTCCACTTGCTCCGTTTTACCATAGAATTGATTCCCGTATGTGGTTTCTGGTGAAAAGGTGTTGAAGTATTCCAAAGCTGAAACCCCTAAAGGAGGTCTCTTTATGGGAAGTCGTAACCAAAAACCTCCATGATCAAAATCATATTGACCTTGAAATTTAACAGCATACACAAGCTGGAAATCATGGGTGCCATCAGCAAAAAAGTCTTCGCTCCATTTTAGGATGATATCCAAGTATTTCTCAACAAAGGACACGTATCGCTCATTTTCAGTGAAGTCATCAGATTGGTGTCCCCCCCATTTTCTTACAAATGGACTTTTACCGTCACCACTCCAATCGTTCATAAAATACTCTTTTTTCAAAGCATCGGTCCCCATGCTGAATGCAAATTCCAACAAGGTTTTTTGGGCGAGACTCGATTTGGCTTCCTCTTCCACAATGGTTCCTTTGGTTCTTTGGGTAAGGGCGGTCCGGTCCATCACCTTAAAATGATCCTTTAAAATATGGATACGGGCCAGATGGGCAAAACCCGTATATCCCAAACCAGTCAAGTTTCTTTTCTCGGCTGCCTCTTTGGAAAGGTCCACTTTTTTCGGATTGTCGCGCATCATATAAAAATCTATGGCCCCAAACCGGGGAAGATCTTTATGTTTTTGGAGGACAATATCCTTGAAAGCAGGGTTTGGGGACGGCAATACCATAAATTCAGAAATGTCAGGAGAAGGAGATGTCTGTTTTTTTGGGGTGCTCTGTTTTTGTTGGGAGGATTCTTTCCCAGTTGAAGGCACGTTGTCTTTATTTGGTTTTTCGGGTTGTGGATCTGTGCCCTCAAAAACAGCATCCACTTGCTCATCGGCCTTTTTCAATAGTTTTTCTTCGGCTTTTTGCTTCAATTTTTTTAAAAATTGGGCATTTGCATCCGTGGTCTGGGAAAAGAAACAGAGAATTATTACAACAAAGATATATGTGGCTCGCATGGTTTCTAGTATTTGGATTGCAATGTCTTTAGGTCTATTTCCCCCATTTTATTGGTAAGGGCAGCATCGCGATAAATTTCAATGATCGAATCTTCCAGCTCATACTCCCAAGCCACATGGGTTGGGTTGCTGAGCTTTGGGGATACCTTTACCTTAAGAACGGCAAATACAGGGGACCTTTGTTGAAGGTTCAAGGTCTTCGCCATGGAAGGATCAATGGGTACAAAGTGTTTCTTGGCATTGTTGGCCAATGCCTTTTCATTTTCAGTGAAGGGTAAAAACTCGGAATGATGGAGCATAAAACTGCTACCCACCAAGGAGAAGATATTGTTTATCCAGTACCCCTTGTTTTTAAAATCGTATTTCTCCGAAACGAGTGCCCTGTTCACATAATAGACCGTTTCACTGCCGTTGGCATAAAACGTTCGGCTCCATTCTTGTAAAGGCTCCAAATAGTTCTTGACGAAACTTGTATAGCTACGGTTTTGGGCAAATTCATTTTTTCCGGCCCCACCCCAATAGGCTACGTGTTTTCTTTCCCCGGCAGGATTATAGAAATTGCATGGCGATTTTGCCTCTGGGTCGCAAAAATATTCCATGAGCACCTTATCCGAAGAAGCATATCCGGCAAGTTGTAGCAAATGGTGTTGGGCAAACTCGGAATTTTTGAATTCCTGCCCCTTTTCTTGTTGGGAAGAGTTGGACTTTGTCAATTTGGAGCGATTGATATCGGCATAGGTTTCCTTTAAAAATTGAAGCTCCATGAGTTTTTCATACGCTTTGTTGTCGGTAGGTTTTGTAGTCCCCCGCACAAAATAAAGCGCACCATACCTTGGAAGTCCCTTATGGGACTGTATGGTGATATCAATAAAATCTGAACTGGGAGATGTATAGGTGATTACGGAACCTTCCGTGCCAACAGGATAGGTTGTGGAGGCTTTCTTTTGATTGGGTACCGATGGCGGTGTCTTTGTTTCACTCTGGGTATTGGTGGACTTTTCCGTTTCTTTTTTGGTTGAGGAGGTATTCCCGTTTGTGCCATTCAGGATCTCATCGGTCTTTTCGTCCGCTTTTTGGGCAATCTTTTCCTCAACACTTTTCTTTAATTTTTTCAGGAACTGTCCCTGCACATGGGTAGGGGCAGCCATCCCCAACAGGATAACGAACAGGATATAGTGTATTTTGATGTTCATCTTTTTCATGCTTTTTTGGATTATCTGGTTTTGGATACCATGGTGTTGATATCGATTTCACCTACTTTTTGGGTGAGACCGTCATCGGAATAGATCATGATCGTGGGGCTGTTCAGGGTAAACGTGGTTTTCAATTGGTCTGCCCTATAGTTTTCCAATCCGTTGAGGGATGCAGTAATGTCAAGCACCAGAAATATGGTTTGATGGTTTTCCGAAAAGGCTTCTGCTTTTTCCGGTGCCATTTTAAGCAAGATCGATGAGCCGTTGGGATGCACCAGTTTTCGTTCTGCGGAATTGGAGGGTTGTAGCTCCCACCATCGCAATAAAAAATCGTTTTGGTGCATTTGGTGGGTGTGTAACCAATATCCGCCATCCTTAAAGCTGTAGGTGCCAAGCTGGGTCTTTGCCACATAATACCCGTCAATGGTGTTGTTGGGGTATAGTGAGTTGCCCCATTTTTCCAATTTTGGAAACAGTTCGTTCACAAAAGCTGTGTAGGCCCTCAATTGTTGGAACTCGGAAGCTCCCCGACCACCCCAGGAGCGGATGTTCCTCGGTTCGTTATAGTACCCATCTTCTTTAAAGATGGAAGCACAATCTTCTTCTTTTTCATTGCAGAAAAACCGTTTTAGTTCACTCTTGGAGGATAGGGCATTGGCCAAGGCCAGCACATGTTGTTGGGCCGTGTAGGATTTCAAATCCTTTTCAAACATGGATTGGGTGCGTTCCGTAAAAAGATTACGATCCATGGCACTGAACATGTCCGCTTTAAAACGGATTTTCAAAAGTTCCAGCAAAGCGTGCCTACTGGCCCGGTTGTGGCTAGATTTTTTGTCCACCTCAAAGTAATTTTCCGCTTTGGAACTTACATAGGTACCATCTGCCTTTACAAAATACTCGTCCTGTATCCCAAAGCGCAGCTTGTTGTTATGGGTCTGCAATGAAAGAGATATAAAATTGGGCGATGGCGATGTAAAGACCTTCTCCTCTTGAGATTTTAAGCTGGGCAATACGGCCAAGGTCAGAAGCACATATAGGATTTTTTTCATTTGCTAAGGTGTTTTTAAAATAAGGTTGTCCAAGGACAAGGTGGTGAAGTGTTGGGTCAGGGCTTCATCCAGATACACATCCATTTCCTTGTTCACATGGGAGTAATTGAATTCGAGGCGATCATTTGGTCGGGATAAGGGCTTGCCCGAGTACACCATCTTTATTTTCTTTACCAAGTACAGTTTGCTAATGCCTTCTTTCATTAATCGCTCTGCAGTCCCTTCATCCATTTGAAGGAAGAAGTCCACATGGTTTTTTGAGCTGGTTTTTTTCATCAGTTCGGTTTCAAAGGAAGCAGAAGGTAGAAAGGTCACCGAATGGATACCACTGGGTTTTAAGGAAAAGATATCGTTTAATTGGAGCGGATGTACCAACCAATACCCCTTTTGGTCAAAATCGTAGTTCCTGCCAATGTGCAGGGTGGAAACGTGATAGCCCACCATTTCATCATTTTTGAAGAAACTTTGGCTCCACTGCACTAAGGGGTCTAAGCATTGATCTATAAAAGCCTTATAATTCCGGATTCGTTCAAACTCGTTTGCGCCTCGATTGGCATTTTCGCAAACCGGACCCGTACCCATGCTCTGCGCTATTTGGTTACGAAGATAGTTTTGTAGGTAGGCCGAGTTGCGTTGCTCTTGCGACATATTTCCCGAAACCGTGGTCAAACGTTCCCGATCAAGATCACCCATAAAGGGTGTCCTATACTTGAGCCCTAGGAGGAGGGAGAAGTTTCTGTAGCCTAAACCAACCTCTTTGCTTTTTTCGGTGTCGTAGGAGCCCCGTACCGGCCTTACGGTTCGCACGGGAGCTTTCCCCGTGTTGTTTTGGATTTTGTAGTTGTCCCTTGCGCCAAATCTTGGTAATCCTTTATGGGATTGCAGCACAATGGGGATAAATTGGTCCGATGGCGGGTCAAAAACCAATAAACCATCAGATTCTTGCTGAGCATGGATATGTACAGCAAAAACCAAGGTGATGGTCCAGAGGTAGTATTTTAGTGATAGTTTTTTCATGTTGAGCAGTTATTCCCACGTAACGACACCATCCATGGTCAAAACCACATCGCTGTCCGTGTTGATTACGGTCGTGCCATTAAAAACAACTTTCTTGGCATTGAAATCAACGCTGTATCCATCGCCACAGGCGGTAAAAAAGCCTTGGTAGGGTGATGAGCAGGCATGCCGGAATTCTTCATCGTTCTTCACTATGGTCATGGAGATGGTCTTTTCAATATCCGGAGATCCCCCGGTTGAAAAATCAGCAGCAACAATTACAAAACCATTCTGGTCATTGGTATAGACCAATTCGTTGTTTTCCACTCGGATGTTATCGGAGAGCAGCATTACGGATTTATCTGTTCCCGTAAGTCCCACTTGGGCCACGGCTATGTTGGCCACGGTAAGGGAGTTTCCAAATTCAGAGGTTTCTTCACCGGACAATTGTATGGTTCCGCTTGCTTTTCCTGTAGACTCATTTTCGGGTGAATCGCCATCATCTGAAGCACAGTTGGCAAAAATGGAAATCGATAGGACAAATAGAAAAAATAGAGGTGTTTTTAGCATTATAACAAGGATTTGGTCTTGATGAACCTCTAAACTATGGGATTCCCGGGCCATACACCACGACCATTTAGTTATCGTTACATATGTTAGGATTATCGTTGCGGTTTGTGCAATATTCGTATTGTGGGGAAACTAAAGCGGTATAATGGGGCAAAACCGTTAAATTTGGAACTACACCAATTTCCAAACATGCCAGTACCCTTCAAAAGAGCCATTACCCTTTTTTTGATTTGTTTTGTTCCCCTTTGGGGAATTTCCCAAGAAAACCCAGCGGATTCGTTACAGCAGGAATTGACCTCCCATACCGCCAAAGATTCGGTCAGGGCCAATTTGCTCATCAAAATTGCAGGGAGCATGACCTATTCCGAACCACAAGGAGCTTTTCCCTATGTGGAAGAGGCCATAAGTATATCCAAGACGCTGGATTGGACCAAAGGTGAAGCCTTGGCGCTTCGGCAAAAAGGACACCTACACTATGTCATGGCCGATGAACTCAATGCCTTGGATGCCTATCAAAGCGCTTTACAGTTGAGTCATATTATGCAGGACAAGGAGTTGGAGTCGACCTTGATAAGCAATATTGGGAACATTTATGCCGATTTGAAACAGTATGACAAGGCCTTGGAAAACTATGAAAGCTATCTTGCCTTTGCGGAATCCACGGGGAATGTCAATGAACAGATCAAAGGACTTTCCAACATTGCCATCGTCTATAACGATACGGAACGATACACCGAAGGAGTGGCTTATCTGGAAAAAGCCTTGGCATTGGCCAAAGAGGAAGGGAATGAACTTTTTGTGGCCGCCATTACCAATAATTTGGCCTTGGCGTATAAAAAATTGGAACAGTACCCAAAGGCATTGGAGCATTATCAAGATGCAGCTGCCCTGGCCCATACGATTGGCAATAAATATATTGAGGCGTCTGCCTTGAACAGTATTGGGATAGTGAACATACTCGTGGGAAATTATGATGCTGCCAGTGAGGTAGGACAGAAAGCGTTGGAATTGTCGCAGGAAATTGAGGCAGTGGAATGGCAGGCCGATTCGTGGAAGGTGCTCAGCGAAATCTATGAACACGAAGGGAAAATGGAGGAGGCCTTGGGGGCATACAAGAATCATGTCCAGTTACAGGACAGTGTCTTGAGTGAGGAAAAGAAAATGGAACTGACCCGAAAGGAAATGCAGTTTCAGATGGAAAGACAGCAAGCGGTGGCCGATGAGGAAATCAAGCGTCAGCAACTGGTAAAGAACGGGTATCTGGCAGGTGCTTTGATCTTGGCGCTGATTTCGGTTGGGGGTTATTTTGTCTATAAACGCAGACGGGACGCCCTTGAGAAAAAGAAGGTGGCGGAATTCAATGCCAAGGTGGCCGAAACAGAGCTAAAAGCACTGAGGAGCCAAATGAACCCGCATTTTATTTTCAATTCGTTGAATTCCATAAGTGATTTTATTTCAAAAAAGGATGTGAAGCAAGCCGATGACTATCTGGTAAAATTTGCCAAGCTCACCCGTTCCATTCTGGAGAATTCAGAGAAAAAATGGATCAGCCTTGAAGAAGATCTGGAATTGATGGAGCTGTACATGCAGTTGGAGTCGCTACGACTGGAAAACAAACTTCATTACAGCATTGTGGTGGATGAAAGCATTGACCCGGACAATACCTTGGTGCCCCCAATGATTTTGCAGCCTTTTGTGGAAAACAGTATTTGGCATGGGATTGCCAAGCGAACCACGGACGGAACCATTGACATTACCATCAAGAATGAGGGGGATATGTTGTTATGCGTAGTGGAGGACAATGGAGTAGGGCGTTCCAAGAAGGTACCTCAAGAGGAGCATAAAAGTTCTTTGGGGGTGAAGATTACCAAGAATCGTATTGATATTATCAACCATCTTAAGAACACTAAGGGTTCCATTGCCATGATCGATAAGGAAATGGGACTTCGGGTAGAGCTGAAACTGCCCTTGGAACTTCAATTTTAAAAGAGTATGCTAAAGGCTATTATCGTTGACGACGAACAACATTGCATCAACCGTTTGGAAGAACTCTTGCAGGAACACAAGGAGGAAATCCAGATCGTATCATGTTGCAAAACGTTGGAGGAAGCCAAAAGGCAGATTGGGAACCTTGGACCCGACATCCTGTTTCTGGATGTGCATTTGGGAGATGTGACGGGGTTTGATTTACTTTCCCAGTTGGATCACATAGATTTTGAACTGATATTCACCACGTCCTTCGATAGCTATGCCCTGCAAGCGTTTAAATTTTCAGCATTGGATTATCTGTTAAAACCTATAGACAAGGATGATTTGAAAGAAGCTGTCAAAAGGGTACAGCAGTCCAAAAAACTAAAGGAGACTTCCCAGAAAATCGATGTGCTCTTCCATAACTTCAAGGACGGGGCCGGAACATCCAAAAGAATAGCGGTACCCACCATGGATGGGTTCGCCATGGTAGATGTGAAAGATATCATCAGGTTGCAGTCAGACGGCAATTATACCCATATTTATACCATTTCCAACAAACGGATAACCGCGGCAAGGACCCTGAAACATTTTGAGGGGCTGTTGGATACGGATGCATTTTTCAGGACCCACAAGTCCCATTTGGTCAACCTTTCCTTTGTGGACAACTATATCAAGGGCAAGGGGGGGTATGTGGTCTTATCCGATGGCACCAAGGTTGAAGTCGCTGTGAGACGGAAAGAAGAGCTGATCCAAAAATTGATGCCCAATTCGTAACGGAATTAGACTCCAATTGCATTGACGGATACGGATATTTTCAAGATATTTATGGAAGCTTGTCCCATACCAAAAAAAGTATGCAAAAACAGGAGTTCGATATTATAAAATCCACAGGGGAGAAAACCAAGTTTTCCGTTACAAAGCTGGAAAATTCACTAAAAGCCAGTGGAGCGGACGATGCCTTGGTGAAAAAAATCGTCAATGTGGTCATGGATGAACTCTATCCGGGAATTTCCACCAAGGAAATCTACAACAGGGCATTTGCCATGCTCAAAAAGGCTAAATCGGTCTGTGCTTCAAAATATAAATTGAAGAAGGCCATTTATGAGCTGGGTCCCACGGGATTTCCCTTTGAACGGTTTATAAGTGGCATTTTGTACTATTCGGGATACACCACCCAAGTGGGGCAGATGGTGCAGGGCACCTGTGTGTCCCACGAAATAGATGTATTGGCCCGTAAAGATGGGATCTTGAATATCATTGAATGTAAGTTTCATGGTGAGGATGGCCTTAAGTGCAATGTAAAGGTGCCGCTGTATATTGCTTCGAGATACAATGATGTCAAAGGACCGCTTGAATCGGAAAAGGAATATGAAAAGACCGCAGGATGGGTGGTCACCAACACCCGATTCACCATGGATGCACTTCAATACGGACAGTGTGCAGGATTGAAGCTGTTGAGCTGGGACCACCCTTCCGGGAATGGGCTGAAGGATAGGATAGACAGGTTGAGGTTATATCCCATCACGGTATCCACCTTGCTATCGGGAAGGGAAAAACAGTTCTTGTTGAATAGGGAGGTTGTGCTGTGCCGACAGTTGTTGGAAGATAGTTTCTATTTGGACCACTTGGGGGTTTCCAATGGTAGGAAGAGCAGGATCATTAAAGAAATGCAATCCCTGTGTCATATGCAGATTTGATGTATGGAAAGACTTAAAGTTCATTTTTTGGGTGCTGCCGGCACGGTAACAGGTTCCAAGTTTTATCTGGAAACCAATGAGGTCAAGATACTGGTAGACTGTGGCATGTTCCAAGGGAACAAGGAACTTCGGATACAAAATTGGGAACCCTTGCCCATTGAGGTTTCGCAGATTGATGTGGTCTTATTGACCCATGGTCACTTAGATCACTGCGGATATCTCCCTCTATTGGTAAAACAAGGATTTCAAGGAAGCATTTTGGGAACGGCACCCACCTTGGAGATTGCCAAGATCATTCTTGAAGATAGTGCCAAAATACTGGAAGAAGAAGCCGAAAGGGCCAATAAGGAAGGATACAGCAAGCACGACCCGGCACTTCCACTGTTTGATCAACACGATGTGGTGGCCACCTTGAAACGCTTTAAAAGTATAGAGGAAGAGGAAATTATAGGGATTTCACCCCATTGTTCGGTACGTTTTAGATATAATGGCCATATCATTGGTTCAACCTTTATTGAAATAGATCTTTTTGGTAAAAAGTTGGTTTTCTCTGGGGATGTGGGGCGCCTAAAGGACGATTTGCTAGATCCGCCCAAACGGCCACAATGGGCCGACTATCTTTTTGTGGAAAGTACCTACGGGGATAGAGAGCATCCAGAAGAAGACCTTGAGTCCATTTTACGGGAACTTACCCAAAGAACCATTCAAAGAAGGGGGACCTTGATCATCCCATCTTTTGCAGTGGAACGATTACAATCGCTAATGTACTTATTGTGGAAGCTTTATGACAGGAACAAAATCCCCAACATTCCCATTTTTGTGGACAGTCCCATGGGAATAAATGTATTGGAGGTCTTTGGCCGATTTCCCAAATGGCATAAGCTCGCCCCGGAAGAATACCATAACATGTGCAACCATGTTACTTTAGTGAGTTCGTACCGGGAAACCTGGGAAACCATAGATGATCCCAGGCCCAAGATTGTCATTGCGGGCAGTGGCATGGTCACTGGGGGGAGGGTACTCACTTATATCAAGCAGCTGGCGGATATGGAATCCACCTCCATATTACTGGTGGGTTACCAAGCCGAGGGAACCCGGGGCAGACAATTGTTGGATGGCGCACAGGAATTGAAAATGTTTGGAAAGTATGTTCCGATCAAGGCCAATGTGCAGCATTTGGAAAGTTTATCGGCCCATGCAGACCAAGGGGAACTGTTGCATTGGCTTGAAGGCGTGGACAATGTCCCAGAAAAGGTGTTCCTCATACATGGGGAAACCGAGGCCATGGCCGTTTTTAAGGACAAGATTCAAGAGGTGTTCGGATGGCACACCCATATTCCTAAACTCCATGAAACCGTTGAGATTTTACTTTGACGCCTTGGGTGGGGGCATCATAATTTGATTCCATAACTCAGATCACCCGCATCACCTAAACCGGGAATAATGTATCCCTTACTGGAAAGTTTATCGTCTACGGCCGCTATCCATAACTGTGTGTCCTCTGGAAATACTTTTTGTACTTTTTCAACCCCTGGTTGGGAACCGATTACGGAAATGATATGGATTTTTTTGGGTGTACCGTGGTTTTTTAAAACATTGAGTACATTTTCCAAGGTCTTTCCTGTGGCCAACATGGGGTCCGTTAGTACCAAAATCTTGTTCTCTAGGGAAGGCGCGGCAAAGTACTTGACCACCACTTCAAAATCATCCGAATTGTTGGGATGGTGCCGGTATGCCGAAATGAACGCATTTTCAGCTGCATCAAAGTAATTCAAGATACCATGATGTAAGGGTAAACCGGCTCTGAGTACAGAACAAAGGACCAATTGATCGGTACAGCTCCGGATTTTTTTGGAACCCAATGGCGTAGTGACCTCTTTTTCCTGATAGGTAAGGGTCTTGCTCATCTCATAGCCCAAGACCTCACCAATCCGTTCAATGTTCCTTCTGAACCGCATGGCGTCTTTCTGAATCTCTACGTCCCGTATTTCAGCAATAAAGGCGTTCAGTAGAGAAGGGGACGTATCAAAACGGTTGATGATCATATTGATGTAGCGTTAGGATTAAAGGTCTTCCGTAAAAATAGCACATAATGCTCCTGATTTTACATGATATATCACTTATGCCGTTTCTTTGGCTTTCTTGATTTGTGATGGGTTTATGATGATGGAGAGGCCACTTTGCCCAGCATCAAAAGCGTAAGATGGTAACACTAGGGTGATATAATGATAATGTACAATTAATTGGGGCGGGATGGTTTGGAACCGCTTCTTCAAACCAGACTTTTTTTGGAATCCAGAGCATGTCTTGCTTTTAACATATTGTATGTTGTTGTAAATCAAATAAATAAAGTGCAACTGATTATTTAGCACCTTCATTGATAAAAAAATGGTCAACAATAAGTTATATTAGCGAAATTCTTGATTTTATTAGAGAAAAGCGGTTAAAGAGGAATCCAGAAACACGACTGTTTTGAAATATCACAAAAAAACATTGTAATTTTAGGATTTTACCCAAAGAATATCGTTAAAAATTTGAAAATTTACAGGAATTTTCAAGAATTGGCGGTGATGTACTTGATGATACGCTTAATATAGAAAAAAAATGGATGCGTATGGAACGCATTTGAAGGCATCCAAATACAACAGTTCGGGTAAGCGACATTAAAAGTATTTCCCCCTATTTTTTCTATCGCCAGAAAATGAATAAAGATTTTTATAGCGCAGAGGACTTTCAGTTTTCCCAATTTAAAAAAGGGGACAACCGCGCTTTTGAGTTTTTTTTCAACAAGTACTTCAATGATATCGTAGGGTTCAGTCAAAAGTTCATTGGCGATCGGGATAAGGCCAGAAGCGTATCCCAAGATGCTTTTATCAAATTGTGGACCAACCGGGATAAAATCCGTAAGATAGGAGGCATCCGTTCTTTTTTGTTCACTTCGGCCAAAACCGATTGTTTGAACCTGCTTCGTCATAAAAAAGTCAAGAGAAGATATGAATCCTTGAAACTTCAGGAAAAAGAAAGATTATTGGACATGGAAATCCTTGATTCTTTAAGGTTTGATTCCATGACCTTTTCCGAACTTGAGGAATTGGTGGAAAAATCCATTGCCGAGATGCCTGAAAAATGTAGGCAGATCTTTATGAAGAAGCGCATGGAGAACAAGAAGAACAAGGAGATAGCCGAAGAAATGGACATTACTCTCAAAGCCGTGGAGGCCAACATGACCCGGGCACTCAAATTTCTCAAATTGAGACTCGCCAGCTACATTCCCTACATCCTGATTTTAATTTTTTTAACGCTTTTTTAAAAAAAACTTAACTCGCATATAGGGTAGCAAGTCTTTGAGGTGTACCTACTACAAACACCAAAGACTTTCAATGGAATATCGTTTGATAACCAAATACCTATCAGAAGCAGCTTCCGAAGCCGAGGTGGCGCAAATTTTCCAATGGATTGAAGCCTCTCCCAGTAACAAGGAGGCCTTCATGGAAATAAAGAAAATCTGGGCCTTGGGCACCAAAGGCGATGAGGACATTGAAAAAGCTTGGTATGAAATCCAAGAGCGCCTCAAGATCATTTCGCGTAGAAGAAAAAGAACCAATATCCTTAAATATGCGGCCATCTTTATTGGACTGGTTGCGGGAGCCTACGTTTGGTTGTCCCAAGAACCTGTGGAAAATCCAGGATTGATCATTGAGGACAGTGCCGTAGTCCTTAGTACGGGTGACAATACCACAGAGAAACTCAATGTGAACTCAGAGCAGAACTTCTCGACCCAAGGAGGAAAAGTATTTGCTACCCAAGTGGGGAACAAAATTGTGTACAACGCCAATGAGTCTATAAAGGAGTTGGTATATAATGAGATAAAGGTACCCCATGGAAAAACATTCCAGTTGGTACTTTCGGATGGGTCCTTGGTGCATCTTAATTCGGGAACTTCCATGAAATTCCCGGTCAACTTTTTACCAGATCAAGAAAGAAGGGTGTACTTGGACGGAGAAGCCTATTTTGAGGTAGCGAAGGACAAAAAGCGTCCCTTTTTGGTCGAGGCCAACAATATTGATGTCCAGGTTTTGGGAACACATTTTAATGTAAGTTCCTATAAAGGCACCGAACCTTTTGCTGTATTGGTGGAAGGGAGTGTTTCGGTATCGGATAAACATGAGGGAGAAAGCTCTAGGGCTTCCCAGGTCATTGTACCCGGGCAAAAAGCATCGTTGACCTCGAATGGGTTTGCTGTTGAGGAGGTGGATGTGAACGATTACTTGGAATGGAGACAAGGAAGATTGATATTCAATAACGAGTCTTTCCAAGAGATTGTCTACAAAATTGAAAGAAGATATAATGTAGAGATCAACAACTCCTATACAGAGCTAGATCCCATAAAGTTCAATGGTAAGTTTGGAAACGAAACCATTATTGATCTATTGGATACGTTCAAGGAAAGTGCCGGATTTGACTACTATATTGAAGATAATAAAGTGATAATTAATCAACCCAACTAAAAACCACTTGCCAATGAATTAAAACAAACTGACTCAAAAAAAGGGAACGCGGCCACGTTCCCCTAAACAAATGATTTTAACTGAAGGATTGTTAATCAATCAAAATCTCTCAAAATTATGAAAAACAACCATTGGTTTTCCTGTTTTTTGGAAAACATTTTAAACAAGAACCGAACATTGAAGGTTTCGATCTTATTATTTATATGTGTCTTGTTCAATCTCCATGCGAGTTCATATTCCCAGAACACAAAAGTGACGGTGAGTGTGAACAACGCCCCTATTGAAATGGTATTGGGCCAGATAGAGAACCAAAGCAAATTCAAATTCTTTTATAAAACAGGTGAAGTTGATGTGAACAAAAAGGTGACCATCAACGTAAAGAACATCCCTATAAAAGATTTGTTACACAAAATCTTTGTTGGGGACAATATCTCTTTTGTAACCGTAAAGAACCAGATTGTCCTGAAGAGCAACAGACCCGCACAGCCTGTCTTTTCTGGAAAAACCCCTATGGCTAATAGGGAACAACCTGCTCCACAGATTTCCGTTAGCGGGACCATTGTGGACAGCAACGGAGTTCCTATTCTTGGAGCCTCGGTCATAGAAAAAGGAACCACTAATGGTACCGCGGCCGACTTTGATGGGAACTATGTGCTACAGGTTTCCGGTCCTGACGCCGTATTGGTGTTCAGTTCATTGGGATTCTCTACCCAAGAGATTGCCGTAGGAACCGCCACTACCTTGAATGTGACCTTGATGGAAGATGCACAGAGTCTTGATGAAGTGGTCATTGTGGGGTACGGTACCCAGCGTAAAAGCGACTTGACCGGTGCCATTTCATCGGTTTCTTCGGATGACGTACAAGGACAGCCTGTTGCCAATATCAACGAAGCCGTTCAGGGAAGAATCCCCGGTGTAGAGATCACTTCCAGTTCAGGTGAACCTGGAGCCCCCCTACAGATCAGGGTTCGTGGTATGGGTACTTTTGGTAATACTGGCCCACTATATGTTGTGGATGGTATGCCGGTAAACGTTACCGATGTGAACTCCATTGACCCAAATTCAATTGAGTCCATGGACATCTTGAAAGATGCCTCTGCTTCTGCCATTTATGGTTCCAGAGCTGCCAACGGGGTAGTTTTGATCACCACTAAAGCAGGGAAAAGTGGTAAGCCTAAAGTAACGATAGACAGCTACTACGGTATTCAGGAGTTTACGGATTTCATTCCTTTATTGAACTCTAGGGAATATGCACAATTGAACATTGATGCTTCCGCTGCGGCCGGAGCTACGGTAGAACCCGCATTTGCAAATCCTGAAAGCATCACAGTCGATACAGATTGGCAAAAGGCAGCCTATCAGGCGGCTCCTATCCAAAACTACAATGTATCTATTTCAGGAGGTAGTGAAAATGCCAAGTACTCGGCTTCTGGGGGCTATTTTGACCAGGAAGGGATCATGGTATTCAGTAACTTTAAAAGGTATACTGCACGGGTTAAGAGTGAATTCAAGATTGGGGAAAAATTGACTATTGGGGAGTCCATTAACCTTAGTAGGGGATTGGGACTCAATATGGGTCAAGGAAACAACTTGGATTTTGCCTACCTATTGGGAGCTTCACCAACCATGCCCATTTTCAGGGAAGGAAACCTTGGAGGGTATGCTGGTCCAAATGCGGCTGAAACAGGAAGGAACAACCGTGAAAATATTGTGGGTAGAAGGAACTTTAGACGTACCTATACCACGATCAATAAGATATTGGGAAGCTTGTATGCCGAGTATCAGATCATTCCTAATTTGAAGTATCGTTTGAACTTGGGTATCAATGCAGGTTTCAATACCTCTAAATTGTATGTGCCCAAATTTGAGATGGAGAACAGGACCAACCTTGTTCAGCAATTGACCGAGAGCAAGAACGAGTCTTACGAATATTTGGTTGAGAATATTTTGACCTACGATAAGCAATTTGAAGATTTCTCCCTATCCCTTCTTGGTGGATATACAGAGCAGAATGCTTTTTATAGCAACCTAGGAGGATCTATCCGTGAATTTCCTAGCAATGAGCTACAGGTGATTGACGCGGGAACAGGAAGCTTCACCATTCAAGGAAATGAGTCTGAGTGGGCTTTGAGGTCTTATTTGGGAAGGGCCAATATTACTGTTTTGGACAAGTATTTGTTCACAGCGACCTTCCGTCGTGACGGTTCCTCAAGATTTGGTAGCCAGAACAGATATGGTAATTTCCCATCCGTAGCTTTGGGATGGAACATTTCCAGGGAAAACTTCATGTCTGCCATACCAGCCATCAGCAACCTAAAGTTAAGAGGAAGCTGGGGTAAATTGGGTAATCAGGATACCAATGACAATTATGTGAACCAGACCACTATCAATACCACACCAAGATATATTTTAGGGTCAGGCCAAGGCATAGCTGCCGCTGCGGCGGTAACCAGTTTGGGTAACCCTGCCTTGAAATGGGAATCCACAACACAGACCAACGTAGGTGTTGATCTAGGATTGTTGGATGGATCTATATTCTTCACCGCAGATTACTGGGTTAAGGATACTGATGGTGTTTTATTGCGTACCCCGATTTCCGTGGCCACTGGTATTGAAAGATCCTTGGGCCCATACGAGAACTCTGCAGGGATCAAAAACTCAGGTTTCGAATTCTTGTTGGGATATAGAAAAGATCGTGAGGATTTCAACTATGAGGTATCGGTTAACTTATCCACGGTTAAGAACGAGGTCACTAGCTTGGGAGATGGAACAGCATCCATCATCAACTTGGTGAACAATGCCTATAACTACGGAACCTTTACCCGTACCACAGTTGGAGAGAGCATGTCCAGTTTCTATGGTTATGTTGCCGATGGGATCTTCCAGAACGATCAAGAGGTGGCCAGCCATGCCACACAGCCTGGTGCCGCACCTGGAGACGTAAGATTTAGAGACCTTAACGGAGATGGGGCCATCACGGATGCAGATAGAAAGGTGATAGGAGATCCATTCCCAGATTTCAGCTATGGAATCAACGGAAGCATGTCTTACAAGAACTTTGATTTGAGCTTGAGCTTCCAAGGTGTTGCCGGAAAGGAACTTTACAATAGCCAGAGAGCCTATTTGGAAAGTATGGACGGTGAGCACGAGCAAATGGCCACTACATTGAACCGCTGGACCGGGGAAGGTTCCACAAATACGTTCCCAAGAGCGGTACGTGGAAATCCTAACGACAACACGCGTCCTTCAACACGTTTTCTTGAAAATGCTTCTTTCTTGAAATTGCGTAACATCCAAGTAGGGTATAGATTCCCAAAAACGATCTTGGATTCTGTTGGACTGACCAATGCCAGGGTTTATGTGAGTGCCCAAAATGTGTTCACCATTACCGATTACTCAGGATATAACCCTGATGTACTTGGTGGGTCTGGTTGGGCAACCAACGATTTGAATCCTCTAGCAGTAGGGGTTGATACGGGAACTTATCCTTTGCCAAGAACCATTCAAATGGGCGTGCAAATAGGATTGTAGGAAACCGAGGAAAATAAATCGAAAAAAATAGAGATCATGAAATATATATATAAAATACTTACTCTTAGCTGCTTGGCCTTATCTCTAGGTAGTTGCGACAAAGATTTTTTGGATAAAACTCCGCCAGATGCCATTCCGGTAGACGGGTTTTTTAACTCGGCCGAGCGTGCGGAGCAAGGGGTAAATGCCATTTATGCAACCCTACAGACCACTGAATTGTATTCAAACACCATGTCAAAATTGTACACTCCACCCACGGGTGAGGTGGTGCTTACCAATACTGGTGGTTATGGATTCAATGATTTTACCTATTCCGCTGCCGATGGTATCCTAATGGATGTGTACGGAAAGCTGTATGAAGGCGTATTTAGGGCCAATACAGTAATCAAGGAAGTACCTTTGATGGAAGACATCGATGCTGGCCTTCAGAGTAGGTTGGTGGGAGAAGCTAAGTTCCTACGTGCATTCTATTATTGGCACTTGACCACCTTGTGGAGCGATGTGCCCCTGTTCACAGAGCCTTTTGAGGTACCTTCTGATGCCCTTGTGGCCAAATCCACCAGAGCTGCCATCTATGAAGTGATGATCCAGGATTTGATCGATGCGGAAGCAGTGCTTCCAGAGGTGTACGGAGCTTCAGATTTGGGTAGGGCCACCAAAGGAGCCGCACAGGCCCTTTTGGGAAAAGTCTATCTGTATGATGAAAACTATGAGCAGGCCGAAGCTTGGCTTGGTGAGGTAATCGATTCAGAGCTGTATGATTTGGTGGAGAACTTTGGGGATGTTATCAATATCAACAGTGAGAACAACGTGGAGTCCATTTTTGAAATCCAGTTTGCCGAAGTAGGTGAAGGAGACGTTGGTACCTTAAGGGTATCTTACAACAACCCACAGGTAAATGGAGGTTTTGGAAACAATTTGCCCACACAGACCATTGTTGATGCTTTTGAAGATGGTGACCCAAGACTCAATGAATCCATCTTTATTGATGGGGAAGTTTTTGCTCCTGAACTGAGCACGGAGAGTTTGAACTTGGACACCTATCAATCCGTATGGTCCGCAACAGGGTACAACCTAAAGAAAGGCTTGTTTCCCGTAATGTATGTGAACAACAGAGGTACCAACTTCCCGGCCATCAGATATGCAGATGTATTGTTGATGTATGCAGAGGCTGCCAATGAATTGGATATGAGGGATGTTGCCCGTGATGCAGTGAACGAGGTTCGTGATCGTGTGGGAATGGCCTTGTTGGATGCAGGAACCACAGGGACCAAAGAAGCTTTGTTCGATGCCATTGTGCACGAAAGACAAGTGGAGTTGGCCTTTGAATACCATCGTTTCAATGATTTGAGAAGATGGGGATTGGCCCAAACTGTCTTGGGACCCAACGGTTATGCAGAACGAAACAGATATTATCCATTACCTCAGGAAGAAATAGATACCAATGAAAACCTTGTTCAAAGACAAGGATGGTAATTGGTTCATTTTTAATGACAGGGGAAATTTAAAATAAGTTGAACAGTGAAGGGTGCCACATGAGTGAGTTCTGTGGCACTCGGTCACTGTCTTTTCAGTACAATTGGGAGGAAATGGACGGTATCATGGAATTGGAATAACCCAAAAACAATAACAGATGATTACAAGGAGAAAATTATTGAAAAACTTATCGGCTGTTCCGGTAGTAGGCGGATTGGTAGGTACCGGAATGGTATCGGCCTGTGAATTCAACAAGACCGACCCGGGAGCTGGAACAGAGGAACCGACCAGGAACTTTTTCGAGGAACTGGGCGTGACCCCGGTAATCAATGCGGGGGTTACCATGACCTTTTTATCGGGCTCATTGATGCGTCCAGAGGTTATGGCAGCCATTAACTCCACCGCCCATGATTTTGCCAATATGTACCAACTACAGGACAAGGTAGGGGAAAAGATAGCCGAAATGCTTAACGTGGAAGCCGCTATGGTGACCTCGGGAGCAGCCTGCGCCATGGTATTGGGTACCGCTGCGACCATAACAGGTATGGACCTGAAGAAGAGAAGGCAATTGCCGGACCTTCCCGATCCACGTCCGGAAGTTATTATGCAGAAAAGCCATAGATACGTATTTGATCAAGCAATCCCTACGGCAGGGGCCCGGATTGTAGAGGTTGATGGCGCGGAAGAAATGGAAGCCGCTATCAATGAAAATACAGTGATGGCTTTGTTCTTTAATGCGGCAAGAGGCCCCATTTCACACGAAGAGTTTGTAGCAATAGCCAAGCGCCATAATGTACCTACGTTTATTGATGCCGCTGCTGATGTACCCCCAAAGGAAAACTTGTTCAAGTTTCAAAAAATAGGTTTCGACCTGATTACTTTCTCAGGAGGAAAAATGATCAGGGGACCTCAGAGCGCCGGACTTCTTTTTGGTAGAAAAGACCTTATTGAAGCGGCCAAGTTCAACCATAGCCCCCATGAGGCTCCAATAGGTAGGCCAATGAAGGTCAACAAAGAGGAGATTTTTGGAATGTACGCAGCCCTTAAGGCCTATTTGGAAATGGATCATGAAAAGGAATGGCAGGATTGGTTGGATCGTATTGAGAACATTAAATCAAAGATAACTGCCGTTGAAACGGTTAAGGGAGAGACCCATATCAGTCCTGGACCAGCAAATGCCTTTCCAAGTATGTTGGTGAGCTGGGATCAAGAAAAAGTAAAAATGAGCCCTAAAGAAGTAAGCGATGCCCTAAAAGCAGAGAACCCTTGCATATTTACCAATGTAAGACGTGGGAGAGATGGAGCCGAGGATCAACTGAGTGTGGGTGTTGTACTACTTAAACCCGAACAGGTAGACTACGTGGCCGAACGTTTGGCCGACGTATTGAGTAAAGCCGTTTAAGGCTTTAAGATATTTGGCCATTGTATATCCAATGCAATGACCCCGCCGCTCTTGTAGTGGCGTGTAAAATCGAGCAATCATTGGAATTGTTTGGTTAGTTTTTTAGATTGTATGGGGCGCAGGTGACAACCAGCGCCCCTTTTTTGTTTTAAAATGAGCGTGTTAAGATTTTTACGCCATCTTATTCCAGAACCATGTAGCCAAAGTATTCAGGTCTGTGAAAAGCTGGTCTTTTTGCCATAGTGGAACTCCAACAGGCAAAGGTCGAGTTTTCGGCATTGTTCCTCCAATCTTTCTCGGTATGGTCTTCTTGGGAAATGATTCGGTAAAAATTTAATCGATATACATTGTCCGGCGTGTTTTCAGGGTATTGTAGCAACTTTAATGGGAGTTTCATATGTCCACCCCATGTATTGGTGTTTTGGTCTTTAAAAGCGCTATGTTCCACACCCATGGCGTTGGGGTCCAAATGTTCCGAGCTGAATTTCCCGTCACCTTTAAAGTTGTTGTGTATGGTGGCCAAAAACATGGCGTTGTTGGGGTTTAATTGAATCTCCACGTAGTCTTCCATGGGTTCTTTTCCTTTGCTGATAAAAAGCTCAAATACCTCTTGCGTGAACATGGGGGTGTTATCTTCGGTAAAATGGTTCTGGTCCATTCTGGGGTTGTCCCTGCATTCAAATTTTATTTCCAGAAATTCATCATCGTATTTCACCATGACCAAGGTTTCCTCTTCAATGGGCGCCCCTCCAACGCTGTGTTTAAAATGAAGGTCCCCCAATGGGGTAAAGGATTCCTTGTTTATGGTAAGTGTTGGTAATTCTTCAGTTTTGTTCTCAGTCATGGTTTGGATTGTTTCAGTTGGCACGGTACTTTTCTCCTCCTTTTTCTTCTGGTTACAGGATAGGTATAAAAGAGAGCAGAACAGAAGTGCAATGGGTTTTGCGTTTTTCATGGTTTATAGGGATGTTATTCGGTTTTGATTAATTATTCGGTTCAAGTTCGGTAGTGCAGATGTTCCCGGCTTTCCAGAATCGAAAAATCTGGGATAACAGGATATTCGCTGTTTAAGCGTACTCTAGGCATTGTACATGAGAAAGAAAATGGTCTCATATTTATGCCCCAGTTTTTTCTCAAGGATTTTAAAGGCACGGGTCATATGTGCCTCAATGGTCTTGGTGGAAATTCCAAGATGATCTGCAATTTCAGTATGTGTGAGCCCTTCTTTTTTGTTGAGCAGAAAAATATGTCTACACTTTGTGGGGAGATTATTGATTTCCAGATTTACCAATCTAATGATTTCCTCAAGATTATCTTCCTCTTTTTCCACGACAATATCTATGGCTTCCAGATATTTTTTTTCCAGATATAGAACAGATTTGTTCTTGCGGTATTCATCAATGAATTCGTTGTATACGGATTTGTATAAAAAGTTTTTGATCAAAAAATTTGGATTGAGCTTTTTTCGTTTTGTCCAAACCCTTACAAAGACGTTTTGTACAATATCCTCTGCTTTACCATGGTCGCTGGTCAGGGTATAGGCATAGGCACAAAGTCTTTGGTAATAGGCATCCATCAAGTATTCATAAGCCTTTTCGTCACCCTTGATCAACCTTTTGGTCAAAAAGTAATTATTGTTGGTATAGTCCATTTAGAGGTTGATGATTTTCCATCTACTTTATCGTTTTCGCCCGAAAAATTATAAAAAAAATCATAAAAAAATACAGGGTCAAAAAACTTTCACACGTATTTAAGAGTAATTGCAAAGTATGAATTCGACCCAAGGGCATAACCTAATCATCAAGTTCCTCAACAAGGAGGCCAATCGCAGGGAATTGGAGGAGTTGGATGATTGGTTGAGTGACCAAAACAATATCACGATCTTTAATAATTTAGTTAGAATCCACTACCTAACAACGAGTTGCATGGCAGACTACGACCTACATAAAGCCAAGGAATCCATAAAACAGAAAGTGAAGTCCAACAAAAGAAAGAGTAGACTTCATACGTACACCAAGATCTCTATTGCCGCATCCATATTGTTGGTGATCGGGTTGATTTTTGGTGGCCGCTATTTTCAGAAGGATACCGAAAGTATCCCCAATAAAATTGTCATCGGCTCCGATAAGGCGGTGCTCACTTTGGAAAATGGTGATCAGGTGGCGCTTGAGAAAGGCAAGAGTTTTCAAAAAGGCACCATCCGGAGCAATGGGGAGCAGATTGTTTATGGCATCCATGAGCGCACAGACGATGAAGTCGATGTTTTATACAATTACCTGACCATACCTAGGGGAGGCCAGTTTTACCTTCAATTGTCCGATGGCACAAAAGTATGGTTGAACGCTGAGACCAAGCTAAAATATCCGGTAACGTTTTACGAGGGACAGACCCGCGAGGTAGAACTTGTGTACGGAGAGGCCTATTTTGAGGTCACACCAAGTACCCAGAACAAGGGTTCGGACTTTAGTGTAATATCCAATGATCAGAAAATAAGTGTCTTGGGCACCGAATTCAATGTGAGTGCTTACAAAGATGACGATGCGATCGTGACCACCTTGGTAGGGGGCAGGATTGCATTGGAAAAAGGCAATTCCAGAAAAACACTTCGCCCCAACCAACAATCACGAATCCTAAAGAACATGGACCAAATAGAAGTCGTTGATATAGATGCCTCCCAAGCCATCTCTTGGGTAAATGGGGTGTTTATCTTTGATGGGGAGTCCTTGGACGAAATCATGAAAGTGCTCTCACGGTGGTATGACATAGATGTAATATTCGAGTCGGCCCAACGTAAGGATTTTAATTTTACCGGAATATTGGAAAGGACCAAATCATTTGACGATATTTTGGCATTGATTGGTGTGGCGAGCCAAGGCGAGGTCAAATTTGAAGTGAAAAATAAAACTGTACATATAAAATAGGACAGTAAATAAGGAAATGCTGATTGCATAAAAAAAGGAAAAGGCTAACACATTCCACCGTAATAGCCTTTGTCCTCAGCGGATTAATTAAAACTATGTCTAACTAAACCAATTGCTAATTTATGAAAATTAACTTGAATTTGGGCCGATCTAAAACAGGTTTTCGGCTCCTAAAGTTTCTGATGAAAACTTTTACCTTTTTATTTTGCACGCTGGCTTTTGCCTTGGGACCCAAAGAAGGGTTTTCCCAAGATGCCGATATTTTGATCGCAAAGGATCGAGTGCTCAGTGCAAAACAGGTTTTCAAACTTATGAACAAACAGGCCGACTATAAATTTATTTATAGGAACGACTTGTTGGAAGATGCGCCGGAAGTTCCGGTAAAACAAGGTGTTGTAAAAGCAAAACAACTTCTTGATATGTTGCTTACCCCTATAGATTTCACATATGAATTCACCACAAACAATACCATAGTGGTCAGAAAGAGGGTGAAATCCGAGGTAAAAGCCGAGGAATCAAAAGTAGAGACCGTAGAGCGTTTGCAGCAACAAGTGAGCGGTACTATTCTGGATCAACAGGGAATTCCATTGGCCGGGGCAAATATTGTTGAAAAGGGCACCACCAACGGTACCCAGACCGATTTTGATGGGAATTATGCCATCTCTGTGGATGACAATGCCGTTTTGGTCATTAGCTATATTGGCTTTCAAACCCAAGAGATTCCTGTCAATGGACAATCAACCATCGATATTACCTTGGTGGAAGATGCCAATCAGCTTAGCGAAGTGATCGTAACCGCCCTTGGTATCCAAAAGACCAGAAAGTCTTTGACTTATGCGGCCCAGGATATCGATTCTGACGAATTGAACCGGGTAAAACAGACCAACCCTATGAACAGCTTGTCCGGTAAGGTGGCCGGTGTGGCCATTACCAGGAGTTCATCTGGTGTAGGGGGTTCGGTAAAAGTGACCTTGCGAGGGAACAACTCTTTTGGCAACAACCAGCCCTTGTATGTGGTAGATGGTGTGCCTTTATCCAACCCAACGGCGTCACAGCCCACAAGTACCTTTGGTGGAGGTAGGGACGGTGGAGATGCCCTTTCCTTGATCAATCCGGATGATATTGAATCCTTGACCGTATTGAAAGGTGCTTCCGCATCGGCACTTTATGGAAATGCCGGTCTTAATGGGGTAATATTGATTACTACCAAGAAAGGCCGAGACGGTACCTTTAAAGTGGATTTTTCATCCAACATTACGGTGGATAGGGCTGCTTACATGATTGATTTCAGTGATGCGGCACAGCAGAATGTTGATGATTTTCTGGAAACAGGTGTAAACAACATCAATTCCGTGTCCTTGTCCGGTGGAACAGAAAAGGCACAGACGTATTTCTCGTATAGCAATAGCTTTGCTTCGGGGATTCTTCCAGATAATACTCTAAAGCAGCATACTATTAACTTAAGGGAAACTGCCAAGTTTTTTGATGATGTGTTGACCATGAATGCCAGTATTATGGCATCTACCCAGCAAATACGCAATAGGGCTGTTTCAGGATTTTATTTCAATCCTTTGGTAGGGACTTATGTGTTTCCAACTGCCGATGGACGCCTATCGGATTACGCCGATTTTGAGGAGTACAACCCAGACAGGAACATTCAGGTGCAGCGTTGGGTAAGGCCATTGTCCGATATTGAACAAAACCCCTATTGGATTGTCTACAGGAACCCAAGGGAGGACACGAACAGAAAATTGTTGGCCTCCTTGAACTTGAATTTCAAGGTGAATGATTGGTTGTCCATCCAGACCAGGGGCACCTATGATCAATCCTTATTGGATTTTGAGCGTAAGGCCTATGCTTCCACACAAGCCACGTTGGCCCATGAGAACGGGAGCTACACCTTTAATAAACAAGATATCCGTCAGTTGTATGGTGATGTTATCGCCAATATCAATTACGATATCACGGAAACCCTTTCCTTTACCGCCAACGTTGGGGGTAGCGTAAAGCGAAATACAACTGAAATCCTTAATGCGGATTCAGGATCACAGGGAGGGCTTCAGTTTGCGAATGTGTTTACCCTTCAAAACTTTAATGCCAATTCGCAGGTGGCGCTATCGCAAACCTCATTGAACAGACAGATAAACTCTGTTTTTGCGAGTACCACTTTCGGGTATGATGAAAAGATCTTTATCGATCTTACGGCCAGAAATGACTGGTCATCGACCTTGCCACCGGAGAACAACTCATTTTTCTACCCTTCTGTGGGTCTAACCGGGGTTTTGACCGAGATGTTTGATTTTGGCGAGAAGATTTCTTTTGCCAAAGTACGGGGTTCTTACGCCGAGGTGGGGAATGATTTCTCCCCGAACCAGATCAACCCCAACAGAACCATTCTGTTTGGAAATGGAATCAGTCCTACCGATCCTATCAGACCTTTCCCCGGAACCACACCTAAGCCAGAAAAGCAGAAGTCTTTTGAATTGGGTACCGAGTGGAGGTTTTTCAGTAATCGTTTGGGCTTTGATGTAGGGTACTACAACACCAAGACGGTTAACCAGTATTTCCCCTTCCCAACTTCCGTTGCGGTTATTGGGGCACCCAATGCAGGTTTAAACTCAGGGGAGATTGTTAACAGGGGTATTGAGGCCACGGTTTTTGCCACGCCTATCCAGAGTGAGGATTTCCGTTGGAAGACCACATTGAACTTTGCACGAAACAAGAACGTAGTGGAAAGCATCTATGATGGCACGGTTGCCGATGGACTTATTGAGCCTACATACTTTACTCTTTCCGGGGCAGGGAACAATTCCTTTGCTTCCTATTTGGTAGAAGGAGGTTCCTTTGGGGACATCTATGGCCGGGTGGTAAAAAGGGATGAGCAGGGTAGACCTGTTGTAGTTGATGGTGGTTTGGTGGAAAATGACCAAAACCCCGACAATGTTATCGAAGGTTTGGAAAAAGTGGGTAATGCCAATCCAGACTTTACTTTGGGATGGAACAACTCCTTTAGCTACAAAAATTTTAGTGTTGACTTTTTGATCGATGGTAAGTTTGGTGGTGAGACCATGAGTATGACCCAGGCTGCTGTTGAAGGCTTGAGCAACAACACAGCGCGTGAGACAGCCAATGGAGCCATCGAAGTGGTTGATATCAATGGTAATCCAGAAACTTGGACGGCACAACAATACTACGGTGCAGCAGGTGGAAGGAATGGTTTTACGGGTGAATACGTCTATAGTGCCACCAATGTACGGTTGGCCGAATTGGCGTTGGGCTACACCTTTGATTTGGGAGAAGAATCTTTCTTCAGCAATGTGAGCGCCTCCTTGGTGGGAAGCAATCTGTTCTTCTTCTACAAGGATGCCCCACATGACCCCAATGTCAGTTTAAGTACGGGCAATGCACTACAGGGAGTGGACGTTCTAGGTCTTCCCTCCACAAGGAGCACAGGTCTAAACGTAAAACTAACTTTTTAAAAAAAACTCATGAAAAATATATATAGATTGGGCGTTTTGGCAGCTACTTTAGGGTTTTTGGCTACGTCCTGTACTGAGAACTTTGAAGAACTCAATAAAAACCCAAGGGAAATCACCCAAGAACAGCTCGAAGGGGATTTTCAACATGTGGGATCCAAATATAAGCCCGTGTTTGAAAGTATCTATATTTTCAATCCAGGATGGCAGTACCAACTTCAGCAGAACTTGAACGCGGATGCCTACGCAGGATATTTGACCCCTCCAAACCCTTTTCAGAATGGATCCAACAACACGACCTATAACTTGGTGAGTGGTTGGAACAATACCATCTGGTCCGTTCCTTACTCCAATGTTATGAACAATGTCAAGGACATTGAGGGTCTGACCCAAGGGGAATATCCTACCCTGTATGCGGTGTCCCTGATTTTGAAGGTAGAGGCCATGCATAGGGTTTCAGATGTTTTTGGTCCTATTGTATACACCAATTTTGGTGATTTGGACAATGCTGGGGTATATGACTCACAAGAGGAGGCTTATGACGCATTTTTTGCCGATTTGGATACCGCCGTGGATAATCTTATGGCGGATATCGATAGCCCAAGATTTTCGGCGTTCGACCTCGCTTACGGAGGGGACTATTCAAAGTGGGTGAGATTTGCCAATTCCTTGCGGTTGAGGCTGGCTATCAGAATTTCCAAAGTAGCCCCTGAAAAGGCCAAGTTGCAAGGTGAAAAAGCCTTGAGTCATCCGCTGGGTGTAATGGCCGGCAATGACGATGGATTCTTTGTGACCAGCACCAACAGCCATCCGTTGGCCCAAATTGATAATTCATGGGGAGATACCCGTATGAACGCATCCATGGAGTCTATTATGGGAGGGTATAACGACCCTCGAATCAGTGCCTATTTTTCGGAAGTGAACCCAGGGGATTCGGAAACCGAGCCCATTGTTCCCGGAACACTTAAAGGAATCAGGAATGGATTGCCTTTGTTGGATGGATATGCAGATGCATCGGCCCAAAAGGCCGACTATGTGAGATTTGCCGTAATCAATGACGATTTGACCCAGTACACGGCACAACTAATGACGGCTGCTGAGGTGGCTTTCCTGAAAGCAGAAGCCGCTTTGAGGGGATGGAGTGGTGCTGGTGATGCACAGGCCAATTATGAAATGGGAATTGCACTTTCTTTTGAACAGAGAGGTGTGGGCAGTGCGGACGATTATATATCGGACAACGTTTCCATGCCTGCAGATTATGTGGATCCCGTATACCCGTCCAACAATATCAATGCCCTTACCGATGCAACCATTGCTTGGGATGGTGCTGATGACAATGAAACCAAATTGGAAAAGATCATCACCCAAAAATGGATAGCGGTATTCCCTGATGGACAAGAGGCGTGGAGCGAGTTCCGTCGTACCGGATACCCCAAAATTTTCCCGGTAGTGAGCAATCAAAGCCCCGGAACCATAGATACGGATATTCAAATACGAAGGATTCCTTTTGTGGATAGTGAACTTTCTACCAATGCCGAAGGCGTTGCCGGAGCCGTTTCCAAATTGGGCGGTCCCGACAATGGAGGCACTAGACTTTGGTGGGATACTGGCGCCCCTAATTTTTAGAGTTTACATGTTTAAGTTGAGTTAAGTTTGAAGCCGCGGGTGGGAAAGCCAGTTTTCTCGCCCGCTTTTTTGTTTTATATCTTGAATAATGGAATTCGAAGGCAAATGGATTCATAAGATATTAAGAGCTTTCAAAGAGGATTCTTTTTTTGAAGGCTTTCTTTTGAAAAAATAACAATTGTTTGCAATTTAAATCCAAGGAAATCGAAAATTTAATAGCTTGCAGGATTATATATATGAAGATTTTTTATTAAAAATCACAAAAAAATATAGGGTTATTAAAGTTTCGTGCGTACTTATAATATGGGTGTAATAAACTTGGGAAATTTTTCAAAAGGATATAAGGCCTACGGAAACTAATATGCGACTCAATTCAATAGACATTCTGAGGGCGTTGACCATGGTTTTTATGATATGGGTAAACGACTTTTGGACATTGGATAATGTTCCAAAATGGCTTTTGCATGCCAAGGCAAGTGAAGATTATTTGGGCTTTTCCGATATTATTTTTCCCTTGTTTCTTTTTATAGTGGGTCTCAGTATTCCTTTTGCGATCAAAAATCGCTTAAAGAAAGGGGACTCGCGTGCATCCATCGCAAAGCATATTCTAATAAGGTCGTTCTCCTTACTCTTCATAGGAGTCTTCATGGTGAATTATGAAACGGCATTTAGTGAAGGCATGATAATTGGAAAATATCTTTGGTGCATGTTGATGGCCTTCGCTGTATTTTTGATATGGATCCATTACAAAAGAAGCCCAATTCCTAAAAAATGGCATCTCCCACTTCAAGTTTTGGGAATGCTCATATTCTTGTTTTTGGCCTTGATCTACAAAGGAGGTGCTGCTGGAGAGCATTGGATGCGTCCACAATGGTGGGGTATTTTGGGATTGATTGGGTGGGCCTATTTGGCAAACGCCTTGATTTTTCTATATGCAAGGGGGAATTTTGCTATAATGATTGTAGTTTGGATTCTTTTCAATCTGTTATCAGTGTTGGCCCAAACCGATTTCTCTTTGGAATTGAATGGTCCATTCAGATACTTCTCAACTTTGATCGGGGGTACTATACCCGGATTGACCTCGGCAGGGATTTTGGCTTCATTGATTTTTGAAAGATATGCCAAAATCAGCCTGAAGCAAGTGTATAGTATTCTTGCGGTTTTGGGGATTGTATGTCTTGTTTATGCATTGGGGACTCGCCCATTATGGGGAATCTCCAAGTTAAGGGCAACACCCTCATGGCTGGCCGTGTGCTCTGCCATGGGTTTTTTCCTTTTTGCCCTTCTGCACTTTATCGCAGATAAGAAGAAAATTACAAAATGGGCCAAGATCATCGCTCCGGCAGGAACGGCTACATTGACCTGCTATATGCTGCCGTATATTATTTATCCAATGCGGACATTTGTGGGCTTCACCTTGCCAGATGTTCTGAACACCGGGGTAATAGGGCTTTTGGGTTCCATGGTATTTGCCCTGCTCGTAGTTGCGATTACGGGATGGTTGGAGAAGAAAGGAATTAAACTCAAGCTATAAAAACAGGATTATGGGGAGAAAAATAACATTGCTGATTTTACTACTTGCCACCACCTTAGGTTTTGGTCAATCTTCATTTGTGGTGAGAGGCTTTTGTATAGCCGCCCCATCCAAGGACAAAGTAAACGATTTTGTAAAATTCATTGAAAATGAACTGGCTCCCGGTGGAATCAACACCCTTGTTCTGAGGGTCGATTACAATTATGCCTATGAGTCCAGGCCAGAGCTTAGGGATGAGAATCCGTTGAGCAAGGAAGATGTAAAGAAATTGCTTGCGGTGAGCAGAAAGCACAACATCAATTTGATTCCACAGGTCAATCTTTTGGGACACCAATCCTGGCATAGTGATTTGAGCAAACTTTTGGAGGCCTACCCAGATTTTGACGAGACCCCAAATGTAAAACTTCCGGAAACATATGAATGGCCCAATGCCGATAGACTTTATTGTAAAAGCTATTGTCCGTTGCATCCCAAAGTACATGATGTTGTTTTTGATATAGTGGATGAGATTATGGAGGTTTTCGAGGCCAACGCTTTTCATGCCGGTATGGATGAGGTGTTTTATCTGGCCCATCCAGATTGCCCACGATGCCAAGGAAAAGATCCTGCCATGCTTTTTGCAGGGGAAGTGAACAAAATAAGCGATCATTTACAGAAGAATGGCAAAGAACTATGGATCTGGGGCGATCGTCTCATAGATGGAACGGATTCAGGAATAGGAATGTGGGAGGGAAGCTATAACGATACCGCCAGTGCAGTGGGGATGATTTCAAAATCCGTGGTCATTTGCGATTGGCATTATGAAAAGGCCATTCCCACGCCAGCCTATTTTGCCATGAACGGATTACAGGTTATTGCCTGTCCATGGCGTAGGCCCAATGTGGCAGAACAACAAGTGGAAATGATGCACTCCTTCAAAGAAAATTCAACCCCAGAAATGGCTGAAAAATATTTGGGGGTAATGCATACAGTGTGGTCATCCGCTGATTCATTTATGGAGAACTATTACAGTGAAAAACCGGATGAGGCCAGCGCAGGAGTGGTAAATACCCTAAAAGCAATGATTGCCGCAACACAAGAGATAAAGAACTAAACTAAAACCAAACAATAGAGTAATACCCTTGACTAAAATGAGTAATTTTTTGAACCAAACTAGCCAATCAAACTTTAAATGCGCTAACCTAAGGCGTGTTTTTACGTATCCCTTACTTTGTATGATTGCCGCAATTTTTCTTGTACAATGTACCTCAAAGGACAATGGATTGCCCCCCGGAGACCCGGACAACGCAGGTCTTTTTGTCCCAGATGGATTTGAGGTTGTGGCCGTTGTGGACAGCTTGAAAGGAAGAGCCAGACACCTTACCGTGAATACCAATGGCGATATTTACGTAAAGTTGAGATTCCCAAATGATGAAGGCGGGAATGCAGCACTTCGGGATACCGATAATGACGGTAAGGCCGATATCATTGAAACATTTGATGATTATATAGACCGCAGTAGTTACGGAACCGAAATGCGTATCCACAATGGATATCTATACTTCAGTTCGGTAACACGGATCTACAGACAAAAATTAACGGACCAATTGGTGCCCGATACCGAACTGGAATTGATCTTGACGGACAGACAGCCTCCAAGACAGCACGATACCAAGCCTATAGCCTTTGATAATGAAGGAAATTTGTATACCGTGTATGGCGCTCCCTCCGATGTTTGCCAAGTGGATGATAGATCACCATTGTCCCCAGGAATGTTCCCTTGTCCCATATTGGAAGATAGGGCTGGGGTTTGGAAGTTTGATGCCAACAAACTGAACCAGTTTCAGGAAGATGGGGAGAAATTCGCTACAGGTCTACGAAGCGTTGTGGGAATGGATTGGAACGACCAAGACAACAACTTATATGCCGTGGTGCACGGAAGGGATTATATGCATCCCACATGGCCAACCGAATTTACACCTTGGGAAGGTTCTGTATTGCCTTCGGAAGTATTTGTGAGGCTTAAGGAAGGGGATGATGCCGGATGGCCATACCACTACTATGACCAAATCAAAGAAGACTATTTCCTTAATCCCGAATATGGTGGTGATGGCGAAAAACAAGGAGAGGATGTGGACAAATTGACCGACCCCGTTGTTGGTTTTCTTGGACACTTTGCACCCAACGATATCATGTTCTATGAAGGAGATCAATTCCCAGAGCGATATAAGAATGGGGCATTTATAGCTTTTCATGGTTCTACCAGTAGTGCCCCATACCCACAAACCGGTTACTTTATAGGTTTTGTTCCAATGGAAAATGGAATTCCAACAGGACCTTGGGAAGTATTTGCCGATGGTTTCGCAGAGCAGGAAATCATCAAGAACACCAGTGATGCAATGTACCGTCCCATGGGATTGGCAGTTGGGCCTGATGGTTCTTTATATGTGTCGGATTCCGAAAAAGGTAAGATTTGGAGAATCATGTACAAAGGGGATAAGGACGAATTTGGTGAAGCTGAACTGGCTGGGATGGAAGAACGCAAAAGAACGGCTTCCAACATTAAAACCCCTGTTGAGTTCGAGGACATAGTTGTTCGGGATAAAGATGAAAAAGGCAAGTACAGTGATGAAAATATAGGTGAAGGTGGAAAGCTTTTCAATACCTATTGTTCGGTATGCCACCAACGAAATGGTTTGGGCAACGATCGTTTCCCTCCCTTGGACGATGCCGAGTGGATATTGGGTGATAAAACGCGCTTGATCAATGTAGTGCTTCAAGGTCTTAGTGGAGAAATATTTGTACACGAAAAGTCCTATAACAACGTAATGCCCAAGTTGGACAGACTTACAGATGAGGAGATAGCGGGTATATTGACCTATGTGCGCGGAAATTTTGGGAACAAGGGCTCAAAAATAACCCCGGAAGAGGTGGCTAAAGTGAGAAAGGCGAACGAAACACCATAGGGATAACCAATTAAACCACTTTTTTTATGAAATCTGTATATCGTATAACAATGGCTATTAAGAATATGGGCGTTTGCAATTGCTTCCGTAACTTTAGGCTGATGACCGTATGCTTCGTGTTGCTGTCCACGGCATGCAAGCAAAAATCAAATAACCAGTCAACGTCCGAAGCACAGGAAAATAGCACTAAAGAAGAATCCACCTTGTATCAGAGCAGCGTTTTTACTGAACCATCAGGTTTTACCGGAGGAATAGAAGGACCTGCTGTTGACGCAAACGGTATTCTTTATGTGGTGAATTTTGAAAAGCAGGGTACCATTGGTCAAGTGGATGCTGTGGGGAATGCCTCCCTCTTTGTCACCCTTCCCGAAGGAAGTATTGGGAATGGCATTCGGTTTAACAGCAATGGGGATATGTTCATTGCGGATTACACCATGCATAATGTGCTAAAAGTGGATATGGATACCAAGGAAATCAGTGTTTATGCCCACAATGACGAATTGAACCAGCCCAATGATATCGCCATTATGGACAATGATATCATCTTTGCCAGCGATCCTGATTGGGCCAATTCAAAAGGACAGATTTGGAGAGTGGAAGAGGGGACCTTTACCTTGCTCGAAGGAGATATGGGAACCACCAACGGTATAGAGGTAAGCCCGGACAACAAAACACTTTATGTGAACGAATCCGTCCAACGCAATATATGGGCCTACGACCTTTCCCCCGAAGGGGAAATCAGCAACAAACGTTTGCTGACCAAATTTGAAGATTTTGGAATGGACGGTATGCGTACCGATGCGGATGGGAATTTGTATGTGACCCGTCACGGAAAAGGAACCATTGCCAAGATATCCACAACAAGTGGGGAAATCCTTGAAGAGATTCCTTTAACAGGTAAAAAAGCTTCCAATATTGCATTTGGCGGTGAGGAGGGAACCCAGGCATTCATTACCCTTCAGGATAATGGCAATGTGGAGACCTTCACTGTGGAGAGTCCAGGTAGGGCATTCCAAATGATAAAAGAAAGAAAAGAATAACATAATCTCATAATACAATGAAAATACATAAATTAAAGTACGCACTTATTGCTTTGGCAGTCTTGTTCTGTTCAAAGGCCGTTCAAGCACAGGAATATGATTTGGTGATCAAGAACGGAACACTTATCGATGCCAAAAATGGCATTAACAAGAAAATGGATGTGGCCATTTCAGAAGGGAAAATTGCTGAGGTTGCCAGTAACATATCGGCCAAGAAGGGTAAGAAAGTTATCGACGCCCAAGATAAATTGGTCACTCCGGGACTTATAGATCTTCACGGACACGTTTTCTTCGGAACCGAAGAGAATTCAATGTACAGCGGAGGGTCGCACAGTGTTGCCCCTGATAACTTTACCTTCCGAAGTGGTGTGACCACCATCGTGGACGCCGGTAGTGCAGGATGGCGTAATTTTCAGGTTTTTAAGAAAAACGTGATCGATGAATCCAAGACTCGGGTATTGGCATTTTTGAACATTGTGGGCTCCGGTATGAAAGGTGGTGTGATCGAGCAGAACGTTAACGATATGGATCCAAAAATGACTGCCTTGACCGTAGGAAGATACAAGGAGTTGGTAGGGGTAAAGTTGGCCCACTATTCAGGATTCGAATGGACCCCAACAGAAAGAGCTGTTGAAGCGGGTAAATTGGCCGAAGTCCCCGTAATGATCGATTTTGGAGGAAGTAGACCTATGTTGTCCATAGAGACCCTGTTCATGGAAAAGTTAAGACCAGGGGATATCTTCACACATGCCTATGCCTCATTGGGTAGCAGGGAGCGAGTGGTTGATGACCAAGGAAAAGTGAAGCCTTTTGTTTTTGAAGCCCAAAAAAGAGGGATTGTTTTTGATGTAGGCCATGGAGGAGGAAGCTTTGCTTTTTCACAAGCAGTTCCTTCCATGCAGCAAGGATTTAAACCCAATTCCATCAGTACTGACCTGCATATAGGGAGTATGAATGGTGGTATGAAGGATATGACGAACATCATGTCCAAATTTTTGAACATGGACATGTCCGTAGCGGAAGTAATTGCCATTTCCACATGGAACCCTGCCCAATACATCAAGAGGACCGATTTGGGGCATTTGAGTGTTGGTGCCATTGCCGATGTGGCCATTCTCAGCATTGAAAAAGGAGAGTTTGGCTTTGTGGATACCAAGAATGAAAAGATGATGGGAGATCAAAAGTTTCAGTGCGAGGTTACCCTGAAGGATGGAAGGGTAGTGTATGATCTTAATGGATTGTCCAGCAAAGAATGGGACAAATAAAAATGACCAAACTAAAACAAACTAATACTTAAAAACATGAGCATGAAACGAAGGGAAATAATCAAACAATTGGGAGTTATTCCTGTAGCGGGAAGCCTAATGGCCAGCCAATCAATGCTTGGTGGTACATTGGGAAGTGTTACAGGTCCATTGATGACTAAGTCATCCAAAGGCCCAAGCATTTATGAATCCTTGGGGATAGACACCATTATAAACTGTAGAGGTACCTTTACCATATTGGGGGGCTCCACGGAACGTCCTGAGGTTATAGAGGCCATAGAAGCCGCATCTGGGTACTTTGTACAATACGATGAGCTGGCCGAAGGGATTGGCCGTCGTTTGGCGGAAATCACCAAGGCGGATTGGGGAATGGTCTCCGCAGGTTGCGCCGCAGGTATGAAACACGTTACAGCTGCCTGTGTGACCGGTGGTAACCCAGAAAAACTGATCAGAATACCCCATATTGATGATTTTGAGAAGAACGAAGTCATCATCCCAAGAAGTTCACGAAACTACTACGATCACGCTATCCGAAATATTGGGGTAAAAGTGATCACCGTGGATTCACCCGAAGAAATGAGGGAGGCCATCAACCCAAGAACGGCCATGATCTATATCATGACCGGGGATGACAATGAAACAGGAAAACCACTTTCATTGGAAGTGATCAGCGAAATTGCCAAGCCAAAGAACATTCCAGTCTTGGCCGATGCGGCCGCGGAAGATTTAAGCATCCCTTGCGTTCACTTGGAGCGTGGTGCCACCGTGGTTGCCTATAGTGGAGGAAAGGCCATTTGTGGACCACAGTGTGCAGGATTGTTATTGGGAGACAAAGACCTTCTTATGGCAGCATGGCAGGCCAGTTCGCCACACCATGGACCTGGAAGGGACAATAAAGTAGGAAAAGAGGAGATGTTGGGGATGTTGGCCGCTGTTGAGGCTTGGACGACCAGAGATCACGATAAAGAGTGGCAGACCTGGTTGGGTTGGTTGGATGAGATTTCTTCCAAGTTGACCAAAATTGATGGAATCACTTCAGAAGTGACCTTGCCCAAAGGCTTGAACAACAGGACCCCTAGGTTAATCTTGAAATGGGACCCGGACAAACTTCACATTACTGGGGAGGAAGTGGCCGAGGAAGTAGCCCGTAACAAACCAAGGATAGCCATTGGAGGTTGGAGTAGGGGAGACAGTACTTCCATTACCATCACCCCAAGCCAGATGCGTCCCGGAAATGCAAAAGTGGTTGCGGACAGATTGTATGACTTCCTTTCGCAAAAGAGAGAGCCAATTTCTGATGAAATGGCAGCCCCAAGTGAGGATATCTCTGGTCATTGGGAAGCAGACGTAAAATACTTTACAAGCAATAGTACCCATAAATTTTATTTGGAGCAGGATGGTAACTGGATATCAGGTACGCACACCAGTGAAAATGGCAGTCAGGATATGATCGGTATGATCGAAGGGGATGAAGTGGTACTCCGAAGCAGTTTTAGGATTCCAGGAAATGGTGTCAATTTTTGGTTCATTGGTAAGATTTCCAATGGAGAGCTCAGTGGTTCCGTATTCCTTGGGGAATATTTAACAGCCAAGTTTTCTGCCAAAAAGGTATCTTACAGGCAAAATCGTAAAAAATTGAATGTACCGGGAGGCCCACCATTGGCTACCTAGTCTTCAAAAAAATGTATATAATAGAAAAATAAACAAACCTTAAATCATTTTTAAACATTGTAATATGGAAAATCAAACATCAAGAAGATCATCTTTCAAACGAATTGGAGTAGGATTGGCAGCTCTATTTGGAGTTGGGGCAACTGCTGCGGCAAAGGCCATGACCGGTGGGGAAAAAGCCAAAAAGGAAATAGTTGGAGATATTGTGACCGACCAAGATGTTCCTTTGTTCTCTGGAGCCGTAAAACATGGAAACACTTTGTATATTGCTGGTAAAGGGGCTCACGTTGAACCTTTCGAAATAAAAGCACATACCAAAATTGTATTGGACAACATCCAAAAGGAATTGGAAAAGAACGGTTCCTCCATGGATAAAGTGCTAAAAGTGAATGTATATTTGGCGGATCTTAACGATTACCACGCCATGAATGAAGTGTACCGTGGACGTTTCGGTAAAAACCCTCCTGTAAGAACTACTGTCGCTACCTATGGTGGTGTTCCTGGGGATTCCTTGGTGGAGATTGATTGTATAGCTGCTTTGGACTAAACAAATAGTACAAACGATTAACTTAAACATGATGAAACATATGTTCAAACTGAACATTGCCATAGTATTTTTATTTTTTATCTCAATAGGTCTGAAAGGTCAGACAATCCCAAAAGAGGAGTTGATTTTCTTGACTTCGGAATGGAAGGGTGAACGTTTTGATGACGGACGTCCACGGATTCCGGATGGCCTTTTGGAACGTGCTAAAAAAATTGGCATAGACGACGCTTGGACCGTACTCAATAACGAGGGGTATACCAACCAGTTCGAAGGGAATTGGAAAATGATCCATGACGATGTTCCAGTAGTGGGCCGTGCGCTAACGGCCATGTATATGCCAAGCCGACCCGATGTTGAAACTAACATCAAAGCGCGTGGACATGCTGAGGGCAGAAAAGGAAATACCAATTCCTGGCCCATCGATATGCTTACCCAAGGTGACGTTTATGTTGCGGATGGCTTCGGTAAAATTGATGCCGGTACGCTCATGGGAGCTACTTTGGCCACTTCAATTTTCAGCAAGTCTGGCAATGGTGTGGTCTTCAACGGGAGTGCAAGGGATTTGGAAACTGTCAAGGAATTGCAAGGTTTCAATGCTTTTGTACGGGATTTCCATCCTTCCTTTTTGGAGGAAATGGTGACCATGGGACTCAATGTGCCCATCCGCATGGGAGCTGCCATAGTACTTCCCGGTGATTTGGTGATCGCCAAACAAGAAGGTGTCCTTTTTGTGCCCGCCCATTTGGCCGAACAAGTTGTGGCCACTGCAGAGTTTGTGGCCCTAAAGGATGTGTTCGGTTTTGAGATGATAAAAACCAAAAAATACACCACAGGTGAAATTGATAGCCAATGGACCGATAAAATCAAAAATGATTTTATCGCTTGGCTAAAAGGAAAACCTGAACTTGGCAAAATGACCAGGGAAGAACTGGACAAGGTCTTGAGCAAAAGGACCTGGTAGAGAAGATAAAAGACTAATAAACATTTATGACTGTAAAAAATAGTACGGCCATTGCCCTTTCGGCAATGGCCCTGTTGCTATCCCTAGCTTCCTGCGGGGATGCCAAACAGAAACCGGAAGAGACAACAACAGTGGTTGAATCCGCAGCCCCTGCGCCTAAAGTATCGGACGTGGAAGCTGTGGTTTTGGAATTTAACAAGGCATTGGAAAATCCAACCCGTGAAGTGTTGGAAAAGCTTTGTTCAGATAAAATGACCTATGGCCATTCCAGCGGATTGGTACAGGACAAAGAAACCTTTATCGATGATGTGCTCAATGGCCCCTTCGATTTTCAATCAGTGACCGGACCAGAGCAGAGCATAACCTTATCGGGCAATACCGCAGTGGTACGGAACATCTTTTTGGCAAGTGCCACCAAAGATGGTGAACCCTTGGAAATCAAGATAGGGAACATGCAGATTTATGAACTCTCCGAAAACGGGGAATGGCAATTATTGGCCAGACAGGCCTTTAAACTATAGCCAAAGGTTCCCAAAGGGAACAACAACTGTACATAAGAATAACCAAAACAAACTTGACTTTTGAAAAAATTAAATAAACACTCAATTTCCTTGGGGATTTCCCTGCTTTTGCTGGTTATTGCCATAGGCATGGCCGCAACGGGTAATTTACCTAGTGCAGGTCTCGTGATCATTGGCGTATTTGTTTTTTGCGCCTATGGTTTCAGTGGGTACGAATCTTTGAATGGCAATGTGTTCACGGCCTTGATATTTGCCGGGGTAACATTGGCATTGTACTATCCCCAATATTTCACTTATATAGGAGACTTCAAGCTTACAGGATTGATCATCCCTCTGATCCAGATAATCATGTTTGGTATGGGAACCTCCATGAGCGTCAACGATTTTGTGGGAATCATTAAAACTCCAAAAGGGGTTTTGGTGGGGGTAACCGCCCAATTGGCGATTATGCCGGTTATGGGTTTCTTGTTGGCCACAGTCAGTGATTTTCCACCTGAGATTGCCGCGGGTATTGTATTGATCGGCTGTTCGCCCAGTGGGGTGGCATCCAATGTAATGGCCTATTTGGCCAAAGCAAATTTGGCACTTTCCATTACCATTACATCCATAGCTACACTTTTGGCCCCATTTGTAACTCCTTTGTTGATGAAATTATTGGCAGGGGAATTCATCGAAATAGATGTATTGGGGATGATGTGGAGCATTGTTAAAATGATCATCTTGCCTATTGGGGCTGGTTTGTTGTTCAACAAGCTAAGAGGCAATGGAGCCAAGTGGTTGGATAAGGCCATGCCCATAATCTCTATGCTGGGTATCGGATTGATCATTGTAGTGATCACTGCGGCCGGTAGGGATAGCCTACTGGATATAGGTGGTCTTTTGATGGTATTGGTATTGATACATAACCTTTTTGGATATACCTTGGGCTATTGGTTCGCACGACTAGTGGGCATGTCCGAGAGAGATTCCAGGACCATATCCATAGAAGTGGGAATGCAGAATGGGGGACTTGCCTCGGGTATTGCAAACTCCTTGGGGAAAATTGCCACCATGGGACTTGCACCTGCCGTATTTGGCCCGCTAATGAACATTACGGGATCCATCTTGGCATCGTACTGGCACAAAAGACCTCCCAAAGGTGAAGAAGTTGAGGAAGATAAAGAGTAAGAATTCAGATTAAATTAAACAATAACAAACAAATAATACGATTAGTAGAAGGAATGAAAAGAGTTGTGACATTTGGTGAGATTATGCTGCGATTGGCCCCTGAAGGTTTTCTAAGGTTTTCGCAAGCAAGTAGTTTTGATGTGGTGTATGGTGGGGGAGAGTCCAATGTGGCGGTTTCCTTGGCCAATTATGGGGTGCCTGTGGATTTTGTGACACGGCTTCCCAAAAACGATATAGGGGAATGTGCCCTCATGGAGATGCGAAAAAGAGGGGTTGGCACCGAACATATTGTGTTTGGTGGAGATCGTCTTGGAATATACTTTTTGGAGACCGGTGCCGTGAGCAGGGGAAGTAAAGTGGTCTATGACCGTGCCCATTCAGCCATGGCCGAGATTACCAAAGGTATGGTGGATTGGGACACAGTGTTCAAAGGAGCCGAATGGTTTCACTGGACAGGGATTACCCCCGCTATTTCCCAAGGGGCTGCAGATGCCTGTATTGAAGCCGTTAAGGCCGCAAAAAAAATGGGACTTACGGTTTCCACAGACTTGAACTACAGAGCAAAACTTTGGAAGTACTGCGACGATGCCAAGCGTGAGGAAATCATGTCCGAACTGACCTCATATTGCGATGTTGTACTGGGCAACGAGGAAGATGCCGAGAAGCACTTTGGAATCAAACCAGAGGGATTGGACATCACTACCCAAGGCGAGCATGTAAAGGCAGAAGCTTTTTTGTCGGTCTGTAAGCAGATGATGGAGCGTTTCCCCAATGCCAAAAAAGTGATCACTACCCTTAGGGGATCTATATCTGCCTCGCACAACACTTGGGCAGGGGTTTTGTATGATGGGAAGACCATGTACAAGTCCAGTGAGTATCAAATCACCCATATTGTGGACCGTGTAGGTGGTGGGGATTCGTTTATGGGAGGCCTTATTTACGGACTACTTAAGTATCCCGAAGATGATCAAAACGCATTGGACTTTGCGGTAGCGGCTTCTTGTCTTAAGCATACCATCAAGGGGGATGCGAACTTGGTAACCGTGGATGAAGTGGAGAAACTCATGGGAGGAGATGCTTCCGGAAGGGTTGCCCGATAATAATTATTTAGAATAGAAGAAGATATATGGCAAGGTACAGTAGATTGGAAGTAGCACAGGTCATGCAGGAAACGGGTATGGTCCCGTTGTTCTATCACCCTGATGTGGAACTTGGAAAAAAAATGCTCAAGGCATGTTATGATGGTGGGGCACGTTTGTTGGAATTCACGGCCCGTGGCGATTTTGCTTATGAGGTCTTTTCAGAACTCAACAAATACGCTTTGGCCGAACTCCCGGGTATGATTATGGGAGTGGGGTCCATTACGGATGCAGCAGCGGCTTCACTTTTTATACAGATGGGGGCAAACTTTATTGTGACCCCATCATTGCGGGAGGACATTGCAGTGACCTGTAACCGTAGAAAGATAATGTATTCGCCAGGCTGTGGCAGCCTTACGGAGATCAACCGGGCGGAAGAGCTTGGTGTGGAAATTATTAAACTCTTCCCAGGATCCACCTATGGCCCCGGTTTCGTGAAGGCGATAAAGGGACCACAACCTTGGACCAGCATTATGCCTACCGGAGGGGTAAGCACGGAAACCGATAACCTAAAAGCATGGTTTGCCTCTGGGGTGACCTGTGTGGGAATGGGATCTCAGCTGATCAGCAAAAAGGTTTTGGCAGATCAAGATTATGCTGGACTGGAAGCATTGGTCAGCGATACGTTAAAGAACATCAAGGAAATCCGTAGCGGACTCTGAATGTAGGGATAAGCCTATTATGAATCTGTAAAGCCAATAGCAAAGAATTTTTGTTGTTGGCTTTCTTTTTGAACAACATTTATTGTTTACAGACATCGGGATTCCAAGTAATGAACCGCAGTATTTGTGGCAGGAATATCCCCAAGAAAATCCTATATTGAACAGGAATTAATTATTACAGATGATGAAGAAAACAGTTTTAATATCAGCTAAAGGTGTTCTAGGTATATTTTTAACACTGGTTTTGACAGTAAGTTTAAATGCCCAAGAGAACTTTGGCGGACTGGCCCTGTATACGGTCAGGGATAATATGGGAGATGATGCCAAGGCTACCTTGGAGAAGGTAAAGGAGGCAGGCTACGCCTATGTGGAGGCCGCTGGTTACAATGATGGGAAGTACTATGGAATGGCTCCTGAGGATTTTAAGGCGTATTTGAATGGTCTGGGGCTACAGCCCGTAAGTACCCATCAGGCATCCGCTACTTTGGATAATATTGACACAGAACTGGCAGCTGCAAAAAAAGCTGGATTTGAGTACTTTGTCATTCCAATACCTCCAATGGGACTCTTCACGTATAACTCGGAGACCAAGAGTATGGGAATGAAAGGCCCTATATCCGATTTGGCTGAAATACTTACCCAAATGGGGAAAAAGTGCGAGGCCGTTGGTTTAAAGTTATTGTACCATAACCACGATTTTGAATACAAAGTAAATGAAGAGGGTATTGTGCCCATTGACTATCTTTTGGAGCATACAGACCCAAAATATGTAAACTTTCAAATGGATCTGTATTGGGTGACCAAGGCCGGTGCCGACCCCATTGCCTATTTTGAAAAATACCCAGGTCGATTTAAGGCATGGCATGTCAAGGATATGGATAAAGAGGGAAAGTTTGCCCCAGTCGGTGAAGGTACCATCGATTTTAAACGGATTTTGGCTCAAAAAGAAGCTTCAGGGATGATGAAATATTTTGTGGAACAGGATATGACCTGGGATCAAAAACCCATGGAAGTCATAAAAATAAGCCATGAAGGACTGAAAGAAATAGGCTTTCATTAGAGAATTGGCAGAAATGGGGGTGAAGGGTGTAAGAAATCAAAAAAATATTTTTTACAACCGAAGACATTAGTATCTTTGCACCCGCAAACTTAGGTCGCGTAGCTCAGCTGGATAGAGCATCTGCCTTCTAAGCAGACGGTCGAAGGTTCGAATCCTTCCGCGATCACCGCCAGAAGCCCCTGTATTTACGGGGGTTTTCTTTTTTTAACACTTTCCGTTTTTGCGTCCATGTTCTAAAAACCGTACTTTTTCGGCAACTTTTCCGAAACAATTTCGAAACCGCCATGAACATCACAATCAAACTGGACAAATCAAAAAGAGCGTCGAACGACCAAGGCCATCCCGTAATAGTCTATATTACTGCAAATTACGGAGAAAAAAAGATAAGAACCGAGTATAGGGCCAAAAAAAACGAGTGGAACGAAAAACTGTCCGAACCTACCAAAAAACACCCGGATTACATAAACCTACACAGGTATATCACAAAATTGAAGTCAAGGATAAACGATGTGATATACGAGTCCACCAAAAAAAGATTGAGCATACAGGATTCCGTGGATATGTTGTTTCGGAAAAACAGCGATAGGTTCTATGATCTGGCAAAAGAGGGACTCCCTAAGTTCTCCACCAAAATGAGTGCGCTTAACTCTTTCAATGAGTTTGCTCCAAATATCAGGATGGACGAGCTGGATATGAAGCTTGCTAAAAAATACGTGGCGCAAAGAATCAAAAAGCATTCCCCCGGAGGCGTGGACTCATATAGACGTTCGTTAAAAGCCCTATGGAACACACTTAGTACAGAACCCAACCCGTTCAAGTTCCCTATCAGCATCCCCGACAAAGAACAACGTGTAGCCACCACGAAGGATTTAAAGAAAATGAAAAAGGCCAAACTAGAGGGGATGGCAGCTTTTTATCGTGACTGTTGGCTTTTGATGTTCTACTTAGGAGGGATAGATTTGGAGGTATTGGCAAGATTGAAGAAAGACAATATAGTAGGGGATAGGGTCAATTTCAATAGGTCTAAAGGTAATTCGGAAACGTTCTGCTCGAATATCATACTTCCAGAGGCCCAAAAGATAATCGACAAATACATGGAAGATTATTTTGTCCCCATCCACAAATACAATTACAGGGAGTTCAGGAGCAACTTTTCAAGGCGTTTTAAGGAGGTTTGCAAGAAAATGGCCCTTACGGCACAGTTGACCCCTAAAAACGTAAGACATACGTTCATAGATAGGGCACAGCAGCTTTTAATCGATGAAAGGGTAACAGCACAGATAGTAGGGCATAAGATACGTACAACTACAAGTATATACACAAATGAGTTTCCTAGAAGTGTTCAGGACGAGGCCCATGCTAAGATAATAACTCTTTAAAGTGGTATTCGAGTACGGATGACAATTCGAACTTAAGGTTTCGTTTGGAATCATCCACTATGAAAAGTTCCCTGTTGAGACGAATCCACCTTTCTGACTTTCCGATAATACGTGCGGCCCTAGAACTGGAAACGAACATCTTTTCCATTCTGACCCTATGAAGTGGCGGTATGTCCGTGGTGAACTTCATCCTCTTTCTGTTATTGTCTTTTTTTAAACAATATTTTTTTATTCAACTTTCTTTCATCATAAATAGCCCAAGTGCATAGATGACTAATTATTGGGAACAAAACACAGATCACCAACATCATAAATAAATCGGATGTGAAGTCCCTTTTTAAGGTGATACATCTTACCAAATACCAAGCACTATGAAGGCCCAATAAAACCCATAAAGAAACAATCCATACCATATCAAAAAAATCTTTTCATTTTCCTTAATTTCCTCTGCCACTTCACATCCAAGACCAATCCTATCATCGCATAAGTCTCGAATCTGTACCCTTCCTTTAAAATATCCTTTGAATCCCTATAAGCCCCGTCCAAAGCGACCATCAGCCAGACCCCTTCGTCCAATCTGAACTGGTTTTCAATCGTTGCAACGGGATGTATGTCAAAATCGTCAAAGTTGTAACCTCCACCCACTCCCAAGTCAAGTCTATACCCTTTCTGCTCTATCCTGTTCTTCAAAAGGAGTTCTGCGGTATAGTAGTTGTCAAGGTTCATTGTGGTGCTTCTAAAGTTCGCTGTGAGGCCCAACCTATCAAAGATTTGGGTATAGCCCACTTCCCATGCCATTGTGTTGCCGTCCCTTCTTTCCGAGACATCGACCACACCACCTGTGATATGAAGCTGTGAAAGTCCAATGAAAGGGGACAATATCAATATGTATGTAAGGGTTTTCATTTCTTCTGTTGTTTATTGGTTAATCAGGATTTCTTCCATCAAAAACTACTATCATGCTATCATGCATAGCAGGACTATTCTTTAAAAAATTCCCACCTTGTCCATAACCGATGAACTTAATTCGGCCCTTTACAAACCTTATTTCAGTTTTGTTTGGCTCAATGATATCATGATAAAGTTTTGTGCTTGTACTAACAGGAATCAATAGAACACATAGTTTTCCTTTTTTACTTTCTTCAATAGCTTTTAAAACAAAGTCAGTTTTTTCCTTTGCAGAATATGGCGGGTTTACAAAGTTCCTTTCTCCCCACTCTATTTCAAGTCCATTCCATAGACTGGTATCATGTCTCAACGGGCATGGGTCAAAATCAAAATCAAATTCTTCATCCAATGGACCGTAGATATAATCAGGGGTCTTCCAATGGTTGTTCTTAGATGGATTTTTCTGTCTGTTCGCCTTTTTTTCCATAACCTTTATTGTTGCCTTGACTTTGTTGGTTCAAACTTTGGTACATCACACATTTTTGGGACCGGACAATCGCCCTGACAAGGTTCTCCTAACCCCTTTCTTCTTCGATAGCACCAAAAATGTCTGTTCATGAACTTCTCCATCACTATTTATTTGTTGGTTCTACATTAAACCGATATACGTATTCACCCGTTTTCATTATCAACATAGTTTTTCCTCCGAACGGGAACCAGTTTATTATTTCATATTCATTCCCTTGTACCAACTTATTTCCAACTTCCCCTATTTGCTGTGAATAGTTGGTTGATAGCTTTACTTTTAACCCTACCGACAATTTAAAATCACTCATGGTTCACTATTTGTTGGTTCTGTGGTATTCAATAGTTTCTCGGCTTTGGATTTGATGTAATCCAAACAATCGTTCCAACCTTTAGCAGCAGAAGGAGAATCAAAATCAGTATCTCCGTAGGTACATCCTGCTCTGCCACGTTCCTCATCGATTCTGGTTACCCATTCTAAAAATCCCCTAAGCCTTTCTATGGTCTGCTTTTGGGAGGTGGTTTGTTCTTTCAAATAATCAATGATGCGGCTATCTGGTACGCTTTCAAACCCCATCCAACTGCCTCTATCATGGCAATATCTTTCCCAAACCCAATCATCACCATCATTTGTTGGCGTGGTATAACTATCGAATGGGCCTCCATAAGTATCTACCAAGACCCCTGATTCATTTTCAATACTCATGAAGAAATCAAGCCCTGTAATTGGACAAACTCGATTTATCTTTTCCTTTGTAGTTTCCATCACTATTCCTTTATTGAGTTAATCCATTTTTTTCTAAAACCTCCTTTAATGGTGAGTTTTTGCTTTTCCTACATTTTGAACATTGGCAATTTTCAATTCTGAATCTCCCACAACCAACATTGAAAATCAATCCTTGGTTCATTCTTTTCCTATACTCCCCATTGTTAATCCACTTTTGCAATGTTTTTGGGTTTCTTATCCTGATTGTCCCGATATAATTTTCCATTATCGAAGTGTTTGTTGTTCAGGGAGAAGCATTGATCCGTGAAGCGCATATTTGATTGCCTCTTCAATGGTTTCAAAATCTTGGTAGGTATCGCATGTATGACCTCCTTCATCATAGGTAACCTCAATATTGAACCTCTTTAATTCCTCATCATCAGGCTCACCTAAAAAATGGTCGGTTGAAACGAATATTTCATGGTTCTTATAAGTGGCATGGAACTCATCCTTTGTTGATGTGATGATTTTGTCCTTTCTAAAAATGCATCCAGCTATTTTCATAGTCTATTCCTTTATTGGTTTTTAAAGTGCCTTTTCTATGGCTTGTTTCATTTGGGCGTAGCTTCTTTTGCTTTTTGCTTCGCCACATTCAACCTTCCTAACAAATTCCATACAAGCCTCCAATAAGTCTGGTGCTGCTGCTATTAACTTGGCGTTGGCTTCTCCGTACACTCCATCAGTAACACACTCACCATCTTCATTAAATTGTATCTCATGTGTACATAATCCAACTTTATAGGGGAGCTTAACCGCTTTCCACTCACCTTTAGTTCCTTTAAATTCTTTGGTTGCTGTTTCCATTGTATTGTTGTTTTTAGAAATAAATGTTCAAATCACCTGACCTCACTTTTTTAAGTGTCTCGGTCAATCTTTCAATAGACCTCTCGGATGATTTTATCCTGTATTTTTCGTTCTCGATTTCATCCTGTATGCCATTGATTATCTTTTCGGCATTTCTTTCTGCACCCTTCTTCTTCACGAAAAACCTGTAGCAATGATGTTGATAGGAGAGGTCAAAAACATCTTCATTTGAATAATATTTTGTGTCATGTTCATTTATCTCTTCAACATCGTCAAGGTTGCAGATGAACTTTAATTCGCCTTCGGAAAATGCTTCTTCGAGTGTTTTTCTCCTACTATATCCACCTCCTGTTTTAAAGCCATTATGCTTACTTGACCAATAAGTATCCAATAAGGAAAGACCTCCGTCATTGTTCTTGACTACCACCATTTGACCATCAAAGCAATGGTACGGGTCATGCCTTTTTTTGCTTTCGTAGTTATTGTACCTGAAATGGTAAACATCGTTTTCCTTGATTTCTATTTTTTCTTCGGTTTCCATGATATGTGGTTTTAATTGTTCCAAAAATATTCGCACCTGTCATCACCTTCCTTGGGTGAAAAATCAGCGTATGACTGCCTATACTTATTAGGTTTTACCGTATACCTAAAGCATTTCATTTTGCTAGGGCAGTCCTCGTTTCCGCATTTACTTATGTCAGGCATGGTTTTCTTTTTTAATTGTTCCTTTCTATATGTGAGGGGTTATCCGTATGCTTCTCCATATCCATAATTGTACTTGGCTTCTCCCCACATTTCTAGGGTGAGTACCATCATATATTCAGAATCTGTTATGGTTTTTTCCGCTTCTTCTTTTGAAGTGAAAACCTTTTTTGTTACCAATTGTTCGGCATAATCCTCACCCTTTCCGTAATGAAATGCCACTACATATAAATTCTCTGTATTCACGATTGTTAGGTTTTACTGGTTATTGTATCTGAAGAATCCTCGTAAAGCGGTTTTCCAGTGAAAGGACAGAACTTGGCGTAGACCATCATTTCCTTATAGGTCTTGGTGAACTTTTCTTCTCCTTTTTTACCCTTCTTTCCGCGATACATGCACGGTAACATTAAATGCCTACCGCTTCCTGTGATCCAAAAAGAAGAAGCATTAAACCCTGCTTCTGGATCGCCAGTTTTTTCACGAACCTTTTGCTCAACATTTTCAATGGCTTTCCAGTTCTCTTTGATTTTATTTTCCATGATATTCAGTTTTATGTTTTACTTCTTCCGATTGTTTTTTGATGCGTATATGGCTTTCCACTCCTTTTCTGTGGGGACGTCAAAACTTCCATATGTATCCGCCATGAAATTCAACAGCAACCTCTCAAAAGGCATGTCCAATTTGCTTTCCTCGGTCTTGTAGAACTCGGAGATTATCTCGTCCGTTGTCCTTTCGTGTTTTCCGTCGATCCTGTTGTCCTTGTAAAATGTCAGTTTCATCGTATATGGTTTTTTATGTTTTACTTCTTTAAAAAAACATTGGAATAGGCGAGATTCGATACTCGCATTGGTCTGCCGTAATCCTAGGAATCACAGCCCCTTTCAGCGTACTATGGTCAATTACTCCGTTCACATGGCGCACACTGGTAATACTTGCCGCTTATTGCGCTTATACCACTATTCCAATGAGTTGTAAATATTTTGGTTGAGCAAGGGTTTTCACCTTGACGAGACACTTTGATTATTACCGGACATCCTCTTACTCACACAGCTTGCAATCAATGTTTTTATCGGAAATTATCTCTTGCAATAGATGTGTCTCTCACCGGGGTTAGCGTCTTATTCCGCCACTCAACCAATTTTCTCTTTATTTTATAGTCAATAAAAAATCCCTGTTGTTCCTTATAAAGGATATTTCATCATCGCCCATTTTTTTCGCGATCTTTAAAAAATCGTCTGACAACCTTGCGTATTCATTCAACCTTTCAACAAAAAAAATAACATCGCCACAACCCGGTTTTGTACTGGCATTGTTTGAAAGTCCATTAGATATTTTTCTGGAATAAAGAAACCATCCTAACTCCGTGTCTTGGCTCAACAACATAGTCCTCTTTATTTCAGTCCAGTTCTTTTTTACAGTATGTATCATTATTAGAATATTAGTTGTCATTTCAAAAAATTGGAGTGGCACTTAACTGATACTTGATTTAATATTCTCGTTTTGAATCACCACTCCAATAAAAAACCCCTTACCAAAGGGTGGCAAGGGGCAAACCGAATATTAACCAAACTAACTATGAAAAACTTTTACTCTACACAATCCCGCCATTCGGCCCCTTTTGGGATTGTTTCTGAAACAAATATATAACTAAAGTTCGGATAAAACAAATAAAAGTTTGTAAAAAAGAAAATTAAAGTTATATTTGTCTTGTCGTTGTGGTAGAACGAGGAAAGATTTTCGGGTGGCCAATAGTGAAACCCATAAAGCCTCTAACGTGACTACCACAAGCGTTAGGGGCTATTTTTTATACCCCATTACATAAGGAGTGTTTTTAGAATTTTGACTTACTCAAAAGAGCGGAACCGTCTATAAACAAGCGAGCGCATACGGGCAGGACTGACGGCCTTGCGGTAATTTTATCCCATAGAGGAATGTTGGTGCCGTTATGCGTGCGAGGAACTGTTTTTGCAGTTGTGGGAAACCACCGTAACCGATTCTCCAATTCGAGAACAAACGCTTTGCTAGGTAAAATCTTCATGGTTTTGCTTTTAAGCGTAGCGTTTTCTTAAAATCCATTCGTGAACTAATGATAGATAATATGATAATAAGTAAAAACGATATCGAAAAACTTCAAACAGGAAATGGGGGTTATGATAAAAAAACACTTGCCCTTTTCGGGATAAAATGGCCCCCTAAAAAGGGTTGGAAAAAAAAGGCCATCGGAAAAGAGGTGGACAAAGAAAAGTATATGCAACTATTGATTTCAAAAAGTGGAAAAGAAGAAACTTGAAGAAATAGGTTATAAGGTAATTGAAACCAAATCCAGTTTGATAATAACCCACAAAGGTTATGATGTCGTCTACTGGAAAAAGAAACAATGGTTTTCGGGAAAGACCGTTCAGGACGGTAGGGGTATTGATAATTTAATTGCTCAATTAGTGGGGGAAGATGAAAATGAAAAGCATGTTGATTTCTACCACAACAACCCGGAGAGCTACAACCACTTGATAGGAATATTCCAAAAGCACACCCAAATAAAATTGGAAGATTCAGCAAAAGAGAGGATCAAAGCAGAAATGAAAGCAAGGTTCAATATAAGTTTAACTAGAAAATAAGTAATATGGATTATTCAACATCAAATGCCGATTATGTATTGGAGGATTTAAAAAAATTCAGCCTTAAGCTACCAAGAGGAACTGCAGGGGAGTTTAAAATGATCCTGCAACAAGTGGAACTCTTAGAGAAAGACATTTTAACCTATAAAAAACTTTTAGAAAGCACAATTGAGAAAAAGGCTGACTAGATCACAAAGTTTTCATCATTGTATTTAGGATGCTTTCTCACAATCAAGGAAACCATATTTTCTGAATAAACAATACTGATAACCAAGTATATAATGTCATTAAGCATAACACAGTCATCCTTTTTTGGAGTAGTGTCTAGTTTGATGGTTCCGATTTCTACTAGGTTTTCAACAGACAAAAGAGTGATTTTCATGGCTTTGGTTTTCAAGGTGGGCAATAAATATAACGAATAACTAAATATATAAAACAAAAAAAGCCCTTTAAGGGCAGTATGTTCTTTGAAATATTGGGTCTAGGATTTATGGTTTTCCATAGAATCAATCTCATCTTTGTAAGAGGCCATTATTCTGTTTTCATCGTAAACCGATGGGTGAAATATCAGGCACGTGTGTATCTCGTCATTTGGAGTTGAAATTATGTGTGGCAATGCTAAAAGTTGACCATTTCCGTAGCAATTGTACCATCTTTTAAACTTGTCTTGTCTCACGTGGCCTTTTCCATCAAGATTGTCGCAAACGTATGTCATCACCTCGTCAGCATTATCAAGTAGGTAGGTTTCTATAATGTGGCATACAGTAATACCCACCCTTATATCTAAAGGGGGTGGTTTTTGAGGTTCACAGAAAACACTTATTGTCCTTATAATTGAAACATCAGGAAAGTCAATTGGGAACTGTTCCATACGGACACCGAACTCATATCCGTAATCACTTTGGAACAAAAAAAGAGGGTAACCAGTACCCTCTCCTTGGTGATATTCGTAAATGCTATTCTGCAACTTTGATTTCCCCGTTTTTTATTTTACGGCGTACTTCGTCGTTTCGTTCCCGTTTTTCCTCCATCATTCGGTAGAAAAACTGAACAACCTTGTTGGAAGTCTTAATTTCCTTAGCAGATTTCATGGTTTTATGTTTGTTAGTGATTGAGTTTCAATGCAAAATTAGTTTAATATATCAAAATATTTTTATAAAGCAATGCTAAAATCGTTGAAAACAATGCTCTCATGGATATTAAAACACAAAATCAATGCCAATATTGCCTAAAATCCACGATCACAGACCCAATATTTATAATGAACCACAAAATTGACAAATGTCAAGAAAACACATTGTTTAAGCGAAAACCCTATAAAAAGTATGGTTTTTCTGCAATGTTCTATAAAATAAGTAGTGTATCTTGTGGGGCTTTCAAAGTTGATAAAACCTTGATAAGTTCCCTCCAAAACAACACTCAAAACATTGATTATGAGGTAATTTAATGGTGTATAACATTAAATTATCTTAAGATGAAAAAAGCACTTTTGGCATTGATGCTGTTGTTCGGAACCTCAATTTTAGCAGTTTCCTGCACGGCTGACGAAGAAACATTACCAGTAGTAGTAGCAAGTGACAAGGACGAAGAACCAGACAAGTAGTTTAGTTTTATTTATCATCACAATAGGGGTGGCTATTGCGGTCGCCCCTTTGGTACATATTGGTTTTCCTAGACAAAACGCAAAAGTTGAATCGTACAGTAAGGAGCTTGATAAATCAATTCAGATATTTGATGACGAACTTATTTTATTGCGCACCCAATACGACAACAAAGAAATATCTGCCGAAACATTTATTTCGCTCACCGATTCAGTAAAAGAGAAAAGGGCCTCACAAGAAAAGGTCAACGAAAAACTATATGATGAAAAAGTGGAACAGGAAAGGGTTTTTGGGTGGAAGACCTGGAGGATATTTTTGATAGGCTTCGGCATAAGGATAGTCTACCTTTTCTTTTCGATAATAATAACACTTTTGGTAGTGTTCTTCATTAAGCCTGAAAAGGGCAAACTTAGAAACGCTTTGACAACGTTGCAGGTTTTTTGCTATGCAATATCCATATATGTAATAACATGGGTTTTCTGGCCTTCACAGGATTATCCAATTGAAACTTATTGGGTGGCTATGTTGCTGGGTTCCGTTATCCTTTCAATGGCCTTGGTAAGTTTCTTAATGTGGTATAGGTTCAAGATTGAAAGACTCCAAGAGATTTCCAAGAACCTGATAAGGTTTACATATAACATTGAAACGGTAGGTAGGTACATCATACCCGAAAAAAGGAAAAAATATAAAAGAGAGCGAACTGAATTGGTAAATCAATCATTGGACAATGAATAAAAGAATAGAAAAAGCAAAGAAGTCCAAAATCTTTCCAGAGGAAAAGATTGACGAGTATTCATCCGACCTAAAAGACCTCATAGAGGAACATGAGCGCCAAAAGAACGAGGAGCTGAACAAAAAACTAATGGATGCCTATATGAAAAGGGATTCCCTTTTGGGCGAAATGAACCTACTTGGAACCTAGTTCCTTTAGTTGTTTCTGCAACTTCTTGATGTCGTCCTGAATACTTTCCAGAATATTACTTTCCTTGGCTATCCTGCCTACTAGGTTCATAAATGCAGGTGATTCCTTCAAAGATTCTTCGTTCTCCTGAACCAACCGTATTATTTCATCCGTAGTAAAAGAACCACCTCCCCTAACATCAGAGTATAACATTTCCCCCTCACCAGTAATAAGCCACACAAGGTTTATGTCCGGGTGTTTTTCCGAAAGCCGTTCAAAGAAATCAAACTTTGGTCTGGTTTTTTCGTTTATCAGCTTCCCAATCGACACCCCAGAATAACCTACATCTTCCCCTAACTCCTCTTGGGTCAGGCGCTTATGCTTCATTACAAGGTGTATTCTATTACCTAAAGACATTTGGTTGATGTGTTAAAGTTCGTAAAAATATTAATTAAAGTTTGGTTATCCTAACTTTAGTTATTATATTCGTACTGTTGTTTTATTACAGTAACATTCAAAGATATGCAAACCGAAGCTATTTACAACGACATGAAAGGGCAAAACCCGCAGATACTACAAAGTGTGTTCCTCAATGTAATGCAGTATGTGGAATGTGAAACCGGTGATAATTTGGATTCGGTGGCGTTCACCGCTTCGAACTACGGTTATACCATAGGGTTCTACGCAGAACAGTCCAACGGGCATAAGTTGATTGTTGACGAGTTCGGGCATATGGTAAAGGGTGAATGGGTGGAGTGTGAACCTACCAATGAACAGATTGAATACTTGGAAAACCTTGTCAAAAAAGAGATAAAAAGGGTAACGGACTGGATGGAGGGTGAGAAACTTGAAGAAGCCTACGCCCTTCAACTTCAGGCCGATGAAATGAGGTACGGAACACCCGGGGCTATTTACGGAAAACATTATTAATCACTAAACGCCAAATAAGATGGAAACAGCATTGAAACTTTTGTTGAATGGAAGACAAGCCACAAAGAGCATGTTGGTCACAGCACAAGAACGTCTTGAGTACGCAAAGTTCAAGAACGATGAAAAGGAAGTTTTGACAACGCAGGGCCTTGTTGATAATTGGAAGGAGAAATTAAAGGAATATGATGTTGCCATTTCAGAACTGGGCCAAGGCAAAAAACTGAAAACAGCATGATCTACAAGAGCATCAACAACGGAAAAGTGTTCACGACCAACAACGATGGTGTGATAGAGGTGTTCACAAGTGACGAAATGAAGAATTTAAGGCATGAGAAATGGTGGCAGAGGAAACTAAGATTGATAAAGGAACTATGACACGAAGGGAAAAGGAGAAATCGATATGGAGAAAGGTAGGGAAGTTGAAGAACAAAGCGGCCTATTGTAACGATGCAATGGCCTATTTGGAAGAGCAGGGATTCAATGCAATGGACGGTTTTTCCTTTTACACGAACTACATCTGTAGGAAGAGATTGCCCAACGAAAAAATCAAAATCGACTTTTTATATGACTTCACAAGGGATTATAAGGGCAACGCTGACAGCGAAGCCGAAAAGGAAACCGAACCTGACACGCTGGATGTCAAAGCATAACGTAAGCGTGAACCACACATCATTGAACTTTGGAACAGTGATAGCAATAGAATCAGAACATCTAAAAAACATTTGAAATGGAAACAACAGAAAGATTTGAAAAAGCGGTGACCAAGCTTTATAAGGCTTTTCACGAAGGGGCGCTTAACGCATATAATTGCCATGCTTGTGCAGTTGGAAATATGTGTGATGGCTATGCTAAATGGGGTGTCAATTCCAGAAATCGTATAGGTCAAATAACGGACATCAGATGTAAAGAACTTTCTAAATATGAGCTGTCTGAATTAGGCCGGGTCGAGAAAATATTTATGTCTTATTTTCCAGAGTCACATTTATCGGACAATAAAGAACTCCAATTCAAAGGCCTCTGCGCAGTAGTTGAATACCTGTGCGAACTGGACGGGATTCAAAATGTCATGGATTATTCAAGTCTTTTTGAATACGATGAACAAGGGGCAAAGAAAGAACTTCAAACAGTATTCCCATGATCTTATTGATACCAAGTTTCCTACTCACCTGTATGGTATACTTAATGAAAAGAGAAACCGATAAACACAAGAAACGATGAACTGGATTAGCGTAAACGAAAAGTTGCCGGAACATACATCTGATGTGCTTGTTTGTTACCCGCTGGTCGATGGATACATAGGAATGGCCTCTGCTTGTTATGATGAGGGAAAATGGTGGGATTATAAAGGCGACCAAGTGATCAGCATTTATCAAATAACCCACTGGATGGAATTACCAGAACCTCCAAAACAAGATTAAAAATGGACTACTACACCAAAGGAATATTGATAATGCTTTTATATGCACTATTGGATCTGTTGGTGTGGTTGTATGTGAAAAATAAACTGTAAAAACTTTAAAACGATAATAATGGGATTAGAAACTATTGAAAGCAACAAGACCTATTTGACCATTGTGAGGGGAACGCTCACGCAAAAGGTCGATGAAAACACTCCCAATGCCAAATTAAGAAAGTATGAAAAATCAGACGGCAGCGAAGGAGAGAAATGGGAGTTACAATACAAAAGTGTTTCTGGTGTAATCAACTCGCTTGATTTCAAGGATAGTGATTTTGGGGAGCAATTTGTAATTGAACTTAAAGATGTTGATGAAACCTATTCCTTACAATTCCCTGTGGACAGTAAATACTTTTCGGATTTTGGAAAAAAGGTGTCGAACATCCATTTAGATATGGAGATTGTTTTAAGACCATTTGATTTTGAGCCAGAAGGGAAAAGGCGCACCGGAATTTCCATCATGCAGGAGGGGGTGAAAATAGAAAACTATTTCTGGGACAATGACAACAAAAAAGTGTTGCATGGTTTTCCTGTCCCTGAAAACAAAGGAGAAGGATTTGACAATGATGATTGGAAGGTTTACTTCATCGATGTAAAAAAGTTTCTTAAGAAACATGTTCAAGGAATAGTGCTTCCAGAATCATACACCCCACCGTTTGAGCCGGCAGACGACATCAACGAAGAAGACCCTGACGATTTACCATTTTAGCTATGAAGATTTTTTATAACGAAAAACTGCAACAGATCAACGTCCTTGACGAAAGGTTTTATACGGACGACAACGTTAGGTTCTATCCAAGCGCAACAACGGTATTGTCCGTGTATCCAAAGGGAGGTTATTTTCAAGAATGGTTGAAAAATGTAGGAATAAATGCTGATGAAATAAGGGATAGGGCGGCAGAGGTTGGTAGTAATGTCCATGACGCCATTGATAAATACTTGAAGGGTGGTGAAATCAATTGGTTCAATGAGCACGGATTAGAATTATACACATTGGAGGAATGGCAGATGATAAACAAGTTCGTTGAATTTTGGGAAAGGTTCAACCCAGAACTTATTTCAACAGAGATAAGCCTAATATCCCATAAGATGAAATTGGGGGGTACTTTGGATCTGGTATGTAAAATAAACGATGAGATATGGTTGATAGACCATAAAACATCAAATGCAATACAAAAGACCCATGAGCTTCAATTAGCGGCTTATGTGGAACTATGGAACGAACTCAACCCAAAATTCCCGATTCAAAGAAAAGGGGTCATGCATTTAAAGGCCCAGACCCGAACCGAGGGAAAGAACGGAAAAATACAGGGTAAGGGGTGGAAACTCCATGAATTTGAAAGACCACAGGAAGAAGCCTATAGACTGTACAGGTATACACGGGCAATATGGGATGAAGAAAATCCAAATTACAGGCCCAAGAACCTTGTATATCCGGTTTCATTTAAAAGGACCGCATAATGTTATTGATAGGAGCGCAGTTAGAGAGTTATCGAAGCCTTAAGGACAAAACGTTAAAGTTGAGTTTTGAGACACAAGAGCCCAATCCAGAGCAATTGGCACAGATAGCCAAGACTTCCCAAAAGTTCGGTTATCTAGCCTTTAAGGAAGATAATTTCAAGACCGATGAAATAGAGGTTCTGAACTCTTTGAAAGCTGACTATGATGAAAAAGGCAAGTCAAAGAGCCAACGGTTAAGGGCCGTACTCTACAAGAATTTTGAGCAGGAGGATCTAGGGTACAAAGTATTCGATGATTACTACAACAGAAAGATGGAGGAACTGATAAACCACTTTAAAGGAAAGTTGGATTGAAAGCTAAACCAAAAGCGTGTAAGGGTATAAATAAGGCCCACGGTTACGAGGGCTGCGGAAAGGAGGTGCTGAACAGGAAATTTGGATTGTGCCCTTACTGTTTTTGGGATTGGATGCAGAACACGGAAGGAGGGAGATTGCACTACAAAAAACAGTTCATCCCAAAAGTTGAATCAAGGACAAAAAAAGAAATAAGGAAAAAGGAAAGGCAGAGAAGGGAAGACCTAAAATCGATTGCAAGGTTGATACAGGAAACCAGAAAACCCTTCCAAAAGTTCATAAGATCAAGGGATGCCAATGATGCGTGTATAAGCTGCGAAACAACAACAGCGAAGATATGGCACGCAGGCCACTACAAAAAGGCCGAACTCTTCACAGGGCTGATATTCGACGAGGTGAACGTGAACAAACAATGTGAAAAATGCAACACCTTTTTGGACGGGAACGAAAGCGAGTACCGTGTCGGATTGGTAAAAAAATATGGTCAGGATGCGGTTTTGGAACTGGAACAAAGGGCCAATGAATTGAGGGTTTACAGTTTTTCAAGGGAAGAACTGAAAGAATTGAAATTGAAATACCAAAGACTACTTAAAAAGCCAAGATGATGAAAGTATTGAACCTTTACGCTTGCCTTGGGGGGAACCGGTATAAATGGGACGATGTAGAAGTAACTGCGGTTGAACATGACCCAGAACTGGCAAAATTATACCAAAAGCGTTTTCCAAATGACGTGGTAATTGTAGGGGATGCGCACCAATATCTTTTAGATCATTATAAGGAGTTTGAATTTATATGGAGTTCCCCCCCATGTCCAACACATAGTAAGGTTCGATTTGCAAACACAAAGGCAAAGCCAATGTTTCCATCAATGATACTGTATGAAGAAATAATATTCCTGGAGAATTTCTTCAATGGAAAGTGGTGTGTTGAGAATGTTACCCCATATTATGAGCCATTGATACCAGGAATAAAAAGAGGCAGGCACATCTATTGGACAAACTTTAGGCTTCCAAACGTATTGAGCGATAGAAAAGTAAAAGTGGGCAGCGGTAAGGATGAAGTGAAAAAGTTATGCGCATTCCACGAAATAGACCTTTCTGGTTATAACGGTGAACAACGAAAGGACAAGATAGCAAGAAACCTTGTGGACTATGAGGCCGGTAAAACAATCCTTGATGCGGCAAGGGAAATAATAAGAAAGGAGAACGTAGAACAACTAGAACTATTTGAGCAATGAAACAGACAAGCATTCTAAGTTATCACGACCCATTGACAAGGGCCAACATGAAAAGTGAAACTGAAAGGATATTGGAGGTGTTCCAGAAATACCCAAAAAGGAAACTTACGGCCCATGACGTGGAGGAACTGTCCGACCTTAATTACTTCGTCATCCAGAAGCGTTTGAGCGTATTGGAAAGAAACCAGAAGATAAGGATATCCGGCGTAGAGCATTTGGGCAGATACCAAAGGACACAATACTCTTTAAGGGCATGAGGGATGTTGAAAGGATAATAAGCATTTCAAGGTCTGTAATGGGAGATTCTTTTTTGTCTCCCGGAAAAAAACAGGTCGATGTATATAAAAGGGCGGTTGTCTATAAAATTTCAAGGGAGCTAACCGGATTTAGTTTGGAAAGTATCGGAGAAAAGGTCGGTGGGAGGGATCACGCAACGGTCAGGCACGGCATAATACTTTTTGACAAAGAAATAGCCAAGAAACCACATTTACGGCTTTATCATGATATGTACAGGGTGATAAGGAACAAAGCCAAGGCCGACATTCCCAGTTACGCAATAGAGGCGGCAACCACAAGTGAATTATTGGAGCATGTCATCATCAACCAACGTGCCCACATAAAAAAACTTGAAGACATACTCGATAAAATACCCAATACGGTGAAAATTAAGTACGCATGACACTCGAAGATCGCAAAATCGAATTTATTGCAGAAGTGCATACTACGGCACTTAATAAGTATTCCGATGAAATGTTACAGGATTTCATTGAGTACTGGTGTGAGCCTAACAGAAGTGGTAAGAAAATGAGATTTGAGGCGCAGAACTTCTTTTCAATGGGCAGGAGATTGGCAACATGGGCTAGGAACGAAAAGAAGTGGAACACTCCCAAGATAAAGGATATAAAGGTCAACAAACCGCAGACAATAACAGAACAATTGATCTATGGAACAACTGGTAAAAATTGAAGAAAAGGGGATGTCCGTCCCGTGTAAGGCCCTTCCAGAAGAAACACTGAACGCCCAAGTGGCAAAGTTGACACAATGGTTGGAGGTGCTTTTAGGGGTCAAGGACACTATTGACAACCACAAGCGGATAGCATCCGTGATGATTCAGATAAAAGAAAATGCATGGGGATTGTCCGTAAACCAGATAATGGAGGCTTTTAAACTCTATGTGGATGGGAAATTGCCATTGGAACCGATGTCCGGGTTTATAGACTCAATACACTTCAATAAGGTCATAAATGCCTACAAGCAACAAAAATCCCCAAAGGTCGACAATCGCCAGACAATGTACAATGTCAACGATTATTTCATCAACAACAAGAAATTGACCGATGAGGAAGGTAAGATAATATCCGGGGTAGTTGAGACATTCAACCATCTATATGATGTGGGGGTTTTGCCCAGTAGGACAGGGGCGAGTGATGTGGTGGTAGAGGCCTATGAAAAAATGATGATGTCGGCAGGTGGATTTTTATTGGCCCCGTTGATCGATGAAAGAAAGAAGCTGTATGAAGAGGGAATGAAGAAAACCCCTGCCTATAAAAGAATACAGGATGAAATATCCAGGATAAGAAAACAGAGCCATCCAGACCTATTGCCAAAGTTCAAACAATTGGTGCTTGAATCATTTTTTAGGAAGCAAAAAAGGCATTTAAGGGAGATTTTATGAAGAAATATGGTTTTCCACCTGAAAGAGAAGTTGATGTGGTAATGTACAAGCAGACCGACTACGCCAACGCACTTAGGCTAAAAAAGTCGGGCGAAGAAAAAGGATGGACCGTAAAAATCGGCCAAAAAAGATATTTAAAACAAGGTAATAAGATATGACACTCGACTACGAAAAACTGGAAAACGACATGTACGCAATGGTAAGGGACAGGGAAAGTTCACAGGCCAAGGAAGCGAAAAGAATAGGGGTCGCCCCCAGCATCTTCAACAGCGTGAGAAGCTATTGTGACATACATATCTCCACCTACTTCAAACTGGTGGAATGGCTTGGAAAAGATGTTGATTATTATGTAATGAAATAGGTGTAAAAACTTGTATATCAGATAGTTTATTCGTAAATTAAAGTAAATATAGGGTTGGAATGGAAGCAAAGGAATTTAGGGTCGGAAATCTATTGAACTACACTACTGCCGAAGGTGATGTGTTGGAAACATCTTTGGATTGGCAGGATTTTAAATGGCTCGAAGAAGATAGAAAAGGTTTTGAGTCCGTGCACGATTATATCCCATTGACCGAAGACTGGCTGATTGATTTTGGGTTTAAATTCAATGACGAGGATGACGCATGGCAAAATCACCTCCTACATATTGAAGAAAGGAACGAGGACAGGCATTTAGCGCCAGAGACACGAGAATTGTTAAAAGATTGTTTTGGAGTTTGGCTAATGCATCACAACTGTTTTTTGAGAGAAATAAAATATGCTCACCAACTCCAGAACCTGTATTTCGCACTCACAGGAAAAGAACTAACCAAGAAAGAACAATCAAAACCAACACCATGAGCGATAAGGAAAAGAAATATAAAAGCGATTTAGTTAGAGAAGGACTATGCTTGAATTGTAAAAATCCAGTTGGAAACGATGTGTTCACGGTATGTGATGATTGTTGGGATAAATATCCGCTAAAATCAGTTTTATCGAAAGAAGAGGCAAAAGCTGAAAATGTAGTTGATCAAATAAAAAACTCAACTTCTCTCGAAGCAATATTCCATTTGAATCAATATGTGAAACACCAAATGTCAAAAGAGTTGGAAGAGGCTGAAAAGGAATTTAATAAATGGTTTCCAACCCCAGGAAAAGAAAGGTATGGATTTGTTTGGCTATTGATCCGCCTAAAGAAAAAGATAGGATGAAAGAGGTTATATTTTTATTTGTCGCCCTAAGCATTTTCGCTATCTGGATAATCTACGAAACCAACGACTAAATCACTAAAGTAAAGGATATGGAAGATGAAATACAATCACACCTAAACAATAATTACTGCTCCACTTACAATGAAGTTGGAGAGGAAATGTATTATAGGCCAGACGTAGAAGAGGCAATCAAAACTTTCAATGCTGACACAATGGAGCAGAACGAGAGGCTGAGCAAAGCAATGTTGGATTCTGCCCATAACCTCATACAATTCGTAGCAGTGGAACTCCGAGGGGAAAAACTTTCAGATGAAGACATTGAAAGCATGATACACGACTATGTCCATCCAAAGAAGGAAACCAAGAAGGAATGATAAAGGACGGACAAGATTATTATTTAGTAGATGGAAAAAAGTGGAAGGTTGTTTTTACAAATCTATTTCAACCAAATCACTATGGAGTGTATTTCTGGACACCATCAATTGAAATATACAGAAATACCAAATATGTTTTTGAAAAACGTTCAAGCGGGGTAGCATTTTACTTTCTCTTTTGGCTTTTGGAAATAAGGTATATAAAATGAAGTACCAAACAATGACAAGGGCAATAGACCCCAAAGATGGTGAACTAAAGACCTGGATAGGCCCACGCATCGAGGCCATATCAAGAATGGAAGCGGAGGAAAAGATAAAGGAGTTCGGCTATCTCCAGATAACTGGATTGATCCACACCGAAGTTGACGAGAAGACCGGGGAAAAGAAAGAACTTATGAATTGGAATTGAACCTATTGCATATGTTACAGATTATCACTATATTTGCTAATGACGATTATAATTTATAATCGAAATGTCGAAGAACGCTATTGATTACGGGAAAAGCTTCGGAATCTGCTTTATAGAAATAAAGAACGCAAACAGCACCGAGGCAAAGATATTGAGAGGCATCCTTAAGAACGAGGCCCAAAAGATAAACCCCCAAATCGAAATAGACTTCCAAGACTCAAGGCTATACTACAACGAGCCTAAACCCCTTTACCAAGAGATAGATTGATGGCGAGCGAAAACCCATATAACCTTACGGACAAACAGAAAAGGTTCTGCGAGGAATACATGGTTGACCTTAACGCCACGCAAGCAGCGATCAGGGCTGGATATAGTGAAAAGACCGCATCCGAAGCGGGTTATGAAAACCTCAGAAAACCTCAGATTGAAAATTATATCCTAGAACTTAAAAATGAAGTATCGGAGCGCAACAAAATAACCGTTGATGAATGCATCCAAATACTCGCCAATATTGCAAGAAATGACATTGCTGAGTTCTACGACGAAAACGGAAACCTAAAGGACATTCACTCCATTCCTAAAGAAAGCCGAGAAGCCATAGAGGAATTATCCACTTATGAAGAAAAGCATGAGGGGATGGTAATTGGCCATATCAGAAAGATAAAATCCTCTGGAAAGCAAGCAGCAATAGATAAGCTACTCAAACATCTTGGCGGTTACGAGAAAGACAATTCTCAAAAACAAATCTCATTCTACATAACGAACAGCAATGAATGAGCCAAATTGGTCTAAAATTCGATTGGAAGCTGTTTAACCCAAACTTCCACCATTTAGAAAAGGAGTTCAAAAACACCTATCGAAGATTCATTTGGCTTTACGGAGGTTCGTCTTCAGCTAAATCCTACTCGGTAGCCCAAGCAGTCCTTATAATCGGCAACCTTCTTGAAGGTACTGACACAATTGTTTTCAGGAAAGTGTCGTCCACCATTGACGAATCAATTTATAAAGACTTCAAATCCATTATTTCACAAATAGGACTGAGCAGTTTCTTCCAATGTCAATCAAAAAAGATAAAATGTATCAATGGCAGTGAGGTTGTTTTCAAAGGACTTGACGACCCGGAAAAGATAAAGGGAATATCCAGGTTCAAAAGGGTGGTACTGGAAGAAATATCCGAATATGAACTGGAAGACTTCAAACAGATAAGAAAGCGTTTAAGGGGTATGGAGGGGCAGCAGATAATAGCCATGTTCAACCCAATCGACAAAGAGCATTGGATCAAGAAGGAAATATTCGACAACGAATCAAAAGCAGAACTTTCAAACTCACTTGTTGACCATAATGGAGTGCTTCAACTCAACATTGATGAAAAGTACACTTTTGTAACGGAGAAATGGGAGGGAGAGTCTATAACCATAGGTGATGAAACATATCCGTCCAATATTGTTGTTATTAAATCAACCTATCTGAACAATTTTTGGGTGGTTGGCTCCCCTTGTGGCACGTTCGGATTCAAAGATATACAGACCATTGCGGATTTTGACCATGACAAGAGGACTGACTATGAATTTTATCAGGTCTACGCTCTAGGTGAATGGGGAATATTGAACAAAGGGGGGGAGTTCTATAAAGAGTTCAAGCCATCTAACCAAGTAGGTAGCTATAGATACAATGAAGAGCTTCCATTACACATTTCGTTTGACGAAAACGTTAACCCTTACCTTTCTTTATCGATTTATCAGGCACAGGACAAGAGTTCTTGGAAAATTGACGAGATATGTCTTGAACACCCTAAAAACACCTTAAAACACACCCTTATGGAGTTTGAAAGACGTTATCCCGTAAATGCCGAAACGGTTTTCATCTATGGAGACAGAACCAGCCTGAAAGCAGACACTAAATTGGAGAAGGGGCAAAACTTTTTCACGATAATAGAGGATGATTTAAAAAGGAAGGGGTATAAGCCATCACTTAGGCTGCCAAGAAAAAATCCAAGTGTTGCAAGTAGGGGCAATTTCATCAATGAAATATTTTCTTCAAATATATTCGGGATAGATTATAAGGTGGGTGAGAACTGTCAAAAGACAATAAACGATTATCAAAGTGTAAAGGAGGCTTCGGACGGAACAAAATCAAAGGAAAAGGCCAAACACCCGATAACAAAGGTTACATACGAAAAATACGGACATTTAACGGACACGGACGACTATTTCATATGTGAATATTACAAGAAGGAGTATGAACAATATTTAGCCCCTGTCAAACGCAAAAAATCCTTCGGAAGCCAAAAAAGGATAAGATGAAAAAATTCAGGATAGCACAAACGGTCTACTTGACCACTGACAAAGAACAGGAAAAGAGGATTGTAACCGCCATTACGGAAAGACAGTCGGGGTTTGTTTATGAGTTGAGTTGTGGGCTGGATATTTCGAGCCACTATGATTTTGAGATAAGCGCCGACGAGGACACCTTGATGAAGGTCAAGTGATCAGTCCGGTGAGGGGGAGGGGTTAGTTACAAGGAAATTTTGATATGGCGGCATTTACTGTATTCTGGTTAGGGCCTGTAATGGTGGTTGGTGATGTGGATTTATCTATAGTCAAGTTTACAAACCCTGGTTGTTCCCAATAAGAAACGCAATGTGTTCTGTTGAAAACGTCATATTGACCTTGTGATTGATTGATAACCGCACGGAAGGTAATGGTTTCGCATTCGCAATCGTTTTTAGAATCATCGTCTTTTGAACAAGAAACTATAATAGCCAAAAGAAGGAAAAAGTAAACTATCTTCATAGTAATTAGGTTGTGTTAATCAATGAATTGAATATCTACAAGCTCAACTCTATTGCCGGACAAATAACGGATTTCAGCAACCCAATTACTTCTAAGTGTTGCCCCAAAAGCGTTTTGTGAATCAACATAGGATGATACTATATAAGTTCCGTTCGGTGTTTTCTTAACCGTAGCGGTACTGGTTGGAGGGAATTCTGCCGTAGATGGTGATTTAAGCCGTTGTTTCACAAACCTCCTTGCACTTAATGCTGCATCCCTATAATGTGATCCTTGCGAAGGGATTGGCTTGTCGTAATCAAATATCATCGGCTCAATAAAAAGATAAGTAAAGAATAGCGCGACAACCGATACTACCGCTATGGCTGTTTTCTGCTGTGTGTTCATATGGTTATGTACTATTATCCTTTTTGTAATAAATCGCAAACGTCAACTTCTAAAAATGACGCTATCTTAAACAACGTCTCTAATGATGGTTGTAATTCATTGTTGCAATATCGATTCACAGTAACCCTTCCCTTATTTAGCTCTTCTGCCAGTTCAGCCTGGGTTTTCTTTTTCTCCACTAAAACAACCTTAATTCTGTTGTATTCTGCCTTTATCATACTCCAAATATACGTTATTATCGTGTAACAATATTAATGTATCAAAAAAATATACATAATTATTTTGTTGTGTTGTATAAAACTGTATATTTGTATCATATAATGATAATTAATAATCGTCATGATAACACCACCAGAACCATTCATCAAGACCCAGATAGGGAGTTACAACATCTTCCTATGCCACCCAGGAGGGTTGGTAGAGAAACAAGAGAAACCTATCCATAGGTACATCAAGAACCCAATTTATAAAAACCCTAATTACATAAACTCATGAAAACACAGATCACAAAAGAAAATGCAATCAAGATTTTGGAAACCATAGTCAGGCAGCAGACGTTTTGCGAAAAGGTCGGCAAGCTATGTGATTCCGACATGGAAGAATGGAGTATCAATTTCGGGGTGCTCGAGGCCTTGTTCAATATTGATATGTCAAAAATGGAAATGCACGAGTACAGTAAGTATTTCGATGCATTCTTTGACGTAATCTATGGAGAAGGAACCGACTACGCCAAGAAAGCGGAGAAAATCTACAACAAGGTATTGAAGTTGACCCTAAAAGAGGAAAAACAGAGCATCATACCGGGAGTGATAAGTATGTTGTCCGGTAAGAATTACAGGATAGAAGGGGAATTTGGTTTGCAAACTTAAGGATATGGAACTGATTAATTCGAACACCATCAGCAGCAGGGAGGTTGCCGATATGACAGGAAAACAGCATCCTCATGTAATGCGGGATATTCGCAATATCGAGGAAAATTTAGCCAATCCAGATTTGGATTCGCTATGGAAACTAGGTACTTACGTGGATGAACAGGGCAAAAGGAGACCCGTGTACCACATGACCAAGAAAGGTTCCCTATTATTGGCAACCAAGTACAACGACCAAATTAGGCTGCAATTGATAGATAGGTGGGAGGAACTTGAAAGAAAGGCCCTCCTGCCCAATACCAAACAGCTTGCGCAGATGGTCATAGCGGCGGAGGAAGAAAAGGAGCGCCTAATGTTGGAGAACAGCAAAAAGGATGATACCATAAGACAGCAGGCCCCAAAAGTGGAATACCATGACAAGGTATTACAGAGCCACGGCACGTACAACACGAACCAGATAGCTAAAGAACTCGGTCTGAGCGCAAGGAGCCTCAACAAGAAACTCCACGACCTTAACATCCAATATAAGCAGGGCGGTACGTGGTTGTTGTACAGCAAGTACCAGAATAAGGGTTATACCAAGACCAGAACCTACACCTATAAGGATCAGTACGGTATCGAATCGACCGCCATGCAAACGGTTTGGACTGAAACAGGAAGGAAGTTCATACATTCACTTATTGAGGAAAGCGATGTGGCTTAATCATGGGGAACCCCATCTTTAAAATTTAAATACCCTTAAAAAGGGGTAATTACCCCTATATGTTTCTGGTATTTTAAATATCCGATATTAGGACATTTAAGATTATAACCAAAAACCTCAAAACACCTTCTAATTTAGAATTAGACTAAATACAAATACCTTAAATTTGTAATGTCCACTTGAATATGCCTTAACGGGTATTGAACGGTGGACTCTTTCATAGTGGACAACTAAAGACCCTGTTCGACCCCGTAAGGTCCAGATAACAGGGTTTTTTGATGGTATTAGACGAAGCGCAGGTAAAAGAAATCATTCTTGAAGGTGTTGACCCGCTTATTTCCAAAGCAAGGAAAAGGGCGGATCGCATCAACATGCATATAACAGGGCGCAACACCAAGGATTATCTGGAGAAGCTCGACAACTACGAGAACGAGGCCCAGAGACAGTTGAAGGAAAAACTCCTTAAGTCCAACAAATCCCTCTTTTCATTCCTTCTAAGGCCTGCCGACCAAGTGTTTTCGGCAAACGGCGGCTCCATTCAATACAACCTTTCAGAACGTTCTTTGGAATCATTGAAGGATGCGGTAAGCGACGTGAACGAAGGGCTTTCCGTGAAGGACTTTCTGAGAAAAAAAGTCTTCAAAAACTACGTGATAGACCCTAACGGACTGTTGATGTGCGATATAGATGAGTTCGGCGGGGTTTCGGTCAATTTCTATCCAACAAAGGAGCTCTTTTGGTACAAGCGAAACGGAAACAGGGTGGAGGCCATAATCTTCAACCCTTATGAAAACCCGGACGACAAAAACGACAATAAAGAGTACTTCAGGGTCATAGACGATGTTTCGGATAACATCTACATAAAAGACGGTGAGGATGTTTGGCTTGACCAGACCCAAGTGCTTGATAATTTCTTCGGATATGTCCCTGCAAATGTTGTAGGTGACATCTTTGACGTGAACGAACCATTGTTCCTTTCCTTTATCGACGATGTTCTGGACGATGCCCAAGAGAGATTAAGGGACGTGAACACCAATGTGGTGCATAAACTGGCTCACGGATATGCGAAATACTGGCAATATCCAGAGGCATGTACCACCTGTGGAGGTGGCGGGGAACTCAAATATCAGGAAGGTGAAGAAGTAAAGACCAAGGTCTGTTATACCTGTGACGGTTCGGGTGTCAAGTCAAAGAAAGATGCATCCGACCTGATGTTGATAGACATTCCACAGGAAGGGGAGCAAAAGCTGACCCCGGATGTTGGGGGATATATAAACCCATCGATAGAGATTTGGCAGCAATATGATAAGGACATAAAGGAGACAGGGGATTATATGTACGAATGCCTTTGGGGTTCTTATTTCTCACGTGATCCCGAGGCCGAAAAAACCGCCACAGAGACTTTTGTAAACGCCCAAATAAAGAATGCAAGGAGAAACGACCTGTCCAAGAACTTCGAGAGGTTGCACAAGTTCATTCTTGATTGCTATGGCAAACTACTCTTTGGAAAGGGTTATGAATCATCGGTAAGCTACGGCACGAAATACAACGATGAAAGCCCGGACGTAATCCTGGACACCATTTTTGAGGCAAGCGAAAAGAACATCAGCTCATCCATTATAGGCGACCTCCAGATGAAGTACTACCAATCGGAGTATGCCAACGACCAGATGGAACTTTCAAAGAAAATCAAACTCTACAAAGTAGACCCTTTTCCAAACCTCTCAGCACAAGATGTAAAGGAACTTGGGGTGACGGGATTGGAGCTGAACAAGAAAATATACTATCCGCAATGGGTCAACCAATTGACGGATGCAAAGATAATCCTCATGGGCGAGGATGAATTGAGGAAAGACCTCAATGATTATGTTGATAATTTAAAATTAGACACGAATGTCAGTGAAGAAGTACAGGAAGGAGCAGCAAAACCCGAACAATAAGGAATGGGTCGATGCAGGGGTAGCCACTCTTTTGGAGGGTGAGGCCGAAATTTTGAACGCGGAATCTGGTGTAAGCAAAATCAGATATGTAGAGGAAAAAGCATCTAAAAAGAAAGCAGAAAAATAAATCATGTTATCACAGGAACAACAGGACTTCATCAACGCAACGCTTGGAGTCACCGCCGACGAACTGGCACAAGCAATTTCCGACGAACAGGAAGTAAAATTGGAACTCCCGCAAGGTCGCTTTCTGACCAAGGAACAAGAGGAAACCCTTTTGGACAACCATGGAAAACAGAGATACGATTCAGGGAAGGCCAAGGCTACAAAAGAAGCATTTGACGGTAAATCAAAGGATGATTTTTTAAACGATTACAAAGCATCCGTACTCGAAGAAGCAAAATTGGAGCCCAACAAGAAAGTTGAGGAACTGCAAGGGTCTTTGAAGGCTTTGCAGGACAAGTACGAGAATGACATCAAGGAAAAGGAAGGGCTTTTATCGGAAAAGGAATCAAGTCTCAAAAAAATAGAGACCACATCCAAGATAGGGTCGGCCCTGCCAGAACTCATTGACGGGATAACAAAGGATGTTGCGATTACAATGTTCAATGCCACACATGAGGAAAAAGAAGATGGAATTTACAGGAACGGCCAACTTTTGAAAAATGATTTGCAGACACCACTGAACCTTGAAGAGGCGGTAGAGTCGTTCGTTACCGAGAGGAACTGGAAAAAACAGGAAGTCAAGGGACACGGGGGCAAGAAGCCCGGAGCCAATGGCGCAAAGCCAAAGACATATCAAGAATTTCAGGAATACTGCAAGTCCAAGAACATTAGCGAGGGTTCACTTGAGGCCAAACAGTATTTAAGGACGCTCAAGGAAAAAGACCCTGAATTTCAAATGGATTAAAAATTTAAAAAATGGCAAATTTAGAGAGTACAGAAATACTGAAGGCCATATCAAAGGCAGAGGGCAGTTTTGGACAAGCGGAAATGCGCGAGGGTTCCAATGCAACTTCTGTCCTGTTGTTCTCGAATGAGGCAACGGCATTTCAGAACCTGAAATCAATGAAGAAGTCCTTGGTGCAACCATCCGAGACCATTCTTCAGAAAAAAACGCCCATAACGTTGGCCAACAACAAACTGGCGGCGCACACAGGTGGTATCGGGGATTCTTTTACCGATTCCATCACTTGGGTACAGAAATCGGCACCTTTCAAGGTATCGTACAAGTTGGCAGAAAACAACCAATTTGGTTATCAAGAGCAATTGAACCAGCGAATGTTGGATGCCATGCAAAGCATCCGCGCCGCTATCAATGCCTATGGTCTGGCACAATTGGCCGCGCTAAAGACCCAAGTATCTGCGGGAACGGGGCTATTGACTTGGGACGGTGTCAATTTCAAATACACCAACGCCACTGGCGCCGACAACGTTGCTAAACAGGCAAGCCGTATCAAGGCAGTCGCCCGTAAGAACAAGTACGCTGGAAACCTTGACATCATTGCGGGGCAACAATTGGTCGCGGACATGACCCATAATGCCGCCCAAGGAACGGCCAACGCAACCAACTATGGTTATCAGTTCGGTGGCCTTTCATTGGCAGAGGATGAAACCTTGGATGAATCTACACTTGGTTCTGGAGGGTTTGGCTATGTACTTCCTTCCGGGATGGTCGGAATGACATCATGGAACGAGGCCATCAACAGGGACGGACGTGGAGATGTGAACGATAACGAGGGATTGTTCACTACGATTGCAGACCCAATAGTACCTGGGCTATCATATGACGTACACGTTAAAAGGGGATTGGCGGATACAGCTGTAACAGGCAAAACCTTCTACCAAGACCCTGTGGACGAGTACGAGGTTACAGCGATCTATACGTTCAGCCATGCTATGATAAGCACGGCCAATGAGACACCGATTTTCGCATTTGAACAACTATAATGACTTACACAGAGGCAAGGGATATACTTGATAAAAGGATAAACTGGAGGGATACCGGGGGATATCTGACAACTGCCAACAGTGAGACTGACAGTGGAAGGTGTTTTCAGGACGAGCATAGTGCGGTAACGTTGGATAACATTAGGGCATGTCAGCCAGAAGTCGGTATTTCAGATGCTGATTTCAACACATATCTAACACAACTTCGCAGTGCGGTCATCCTTCAGGTTCTTGCCGATGTGTTCGGTTCGGAGAGCGAGATAACGGACAATGAGATAAATCTAAACTTGGGCGTGTTCGACAATGCCATTTCATTGAGGATGGTGGTTACGGTAATCGAGTTAATTGTAAACTCGATTCGGAGCAATGGTACTGAAACCCCTTTAAAGGGTAATATCAGCAAGCTTTTCGCGGACCTCAATGGTCATGCGGATTCAAAGTGGATAGGTTTCAGGAACCGTTACAAATCACATATAAACGAGGTGAAAAAGGCATTGAACAGGCAAACAAGGTTCAAGAGTGTCACTGCCGGAGCGCATGGAAATTATCTAAATCCCTATCCAAGATGAACCATCTAAAGGCAAATCCAGTAGGGATTGATAAGGTCATTGACAGGATACAAAAATTGGTACACGACCCTCTTTTGGCGAGTTGGGGTTCACTTGATGTATATGGTAGGGTCTACCGATTGAAGGATAACGGGAATGTCCATTTCAAGCTGTACAAGGGAAACGGTGAATATGAGCCGCTTCTTTTCAGCGAGGGCAACAAGATATTCTTTGTTCAAGGTGACAATACCGTTGCGGAAGGTGGACGTGAGACCAACGACCTATTCATGGTGTGCAATGTCAAATTGGACGGTGTTTTGGAAAGGAACGACGAGGAAGTACATTCCGAGGTGGTCGACCTGATAGTAAGTAAGTACTTGAAAGAGTACAAAGGTTGCCGACACGGAATGAACGAACTAAAGAAACTCCTTGAGAACGAAGTCCAGGGAAACTTCAAGTTCGGTGACATACACCCTTATCATGTGTTCATTGTCAAGCTCAGTGTAAAGTATTATTTAATCAACAGTGATCCTTGTGATTGCTAAAAACAATAAAAAGAAATGTCAAAATACGTAGGTATAGTCGCTGAAGGGGCCAACGATTCAATCGTTGCTTCCGGTGGCCTTGACAAACAAGGTCTTACCGGGGCGTATCGTGGGCTTGCATGGACAAAGGAGGGTTTCTCCTTCGCCAGTAAGACAGCGGCAAAGGATATAGATACGTGGAACACCGCCATTGCTGCGGGGAACATCATCCCCATAGGAAACGGTGAGTTCACCGACCAGAGTACGGACGCAACTTTCTATGAAAGGGCCGCACTCAACATCCGCATCAAGCAGACCAACAAGATAAAGGCACTGCAATTTGAATATGCGGTGAACGCTTGCACAAGGGCCGAGCTTGAGAAGATGGAAGGAAAATCCGGTAGGGTCTTCACCATTTCGGAAAACGGGATACTTGAAGGCATCATCAATGATGACGGAACGGTACAAGGAAAGCCTTTGAGTTCCATAGATGTTGACGATGTGGAGCCAACGGAGGATGCCCCGGTCAAGACCACAACGGTAACAATGACCTTCAGCAACCCTAAAGGTGACGTAAGGAACCCATTCCAATCAACCATCGATTTCGATGTGGAGGATTTGGATCAGGTCTTCTCCGTGGCCCCGACCGTTGCCAATGAATCAACCAACGGTTCAACACTTACTGCTGAGTTCACTTTAGTTGATGCGTTAGGAAACACTGTGTTGACAGGCGCTGTTGCGGCCGATTTCTACGCAGAGGATGAGGATGGTAACGAACTTACCGTAGCCTCGGCCCCTGAAACAGGAAGTACAGGAGTGTATACGGTCAATGTTACCACGGCACTTACCAAAGCCTATATATCATTCGATGGCATCAGGAGCATTGGTAGTGTGTTGTACTATTTGGAACCAACCCTTGTAACAACTTCGTAATGGAGGATGTGAGCAAATACATATTCAGTCCAAGGTTCAGTAAATGCTCCGCAGGCAACTTCAAGGAAAAGGTAAAACAACGCTATCCCAAGATTTCCAAAAAGGAATTGGATGCAATTGTTGATCGTGAGTACGGAAAGGAACCTGAGTTCATTGAGGTAGAGGAACCAGAAGAGAAAAAAGATGGCGACAGCGGTTCAGTTAAGGGCAAGGCTGGAGCCTCTAAGGGATAGGGAAACGGTCTATGGGCTGTTCTTGGATGTCGTAAAATCGTTCGAGGCATATCTCATAGACCTTAACCAAATCAGGTTAGAGGAAGGTCAGGATATATTCGGTGACCTTATCGGTAGATATAGCAGGGCCACGGAACTGGAGTCTTTGTTTGGCGAAGGCCCAAGGCCAATCCAACCAAAGAGAGAAGGCGAGCCTTATAACTTCCAATGGACGGGCGGTCTTTTCGATGGGATGTACATAGATATCTTCCCCGACAGGGCGCAGTTCACAAGCAGGGATTCAAAGACACCTGAACTTATTGCAAAATATGGGGATATGTTCGGATTACAGCCCCAAGACCTTGAGGAATCATTAAGGGAAAAACTATATCCGGGATTCATGAAACTTATCAGAAACCAATTGGGATTGTGATGGAATTGGTATCACATAGACACTTTTACGATGCTTTTCCATTCTTGAAGTTCTTCAGGATAATGGAGGATGAATCAAAACTTAAGGAACATAATGTTTCCGAAGAGGATTGGGAGGCCATAAAGACCAGATGGGTCAATACCCACGAGGATTTGTCAACTGATGGATATTTCAAGTCCAAGCGTGACGAGTTCAAGATGCGTAACCGCTACAACAAACTGTTGTTCCTGAAACAACGGGCAGGGGTTTCACAGAAAGGACTTAAGGAGATTTATGAAAGAATCGGGTTCAAATGGCACGAAGACCAGACACAAAGGGAAAAGTATCTAGAGCAACAACTCCTAAAATCAAAAAGAACCCAACAAATATATGACGGTCAGCGCAGCACTTTGGAAAAGCAGAAAGTGGAGGAACTGGCCAAGGAAAAGAAATTCGGGTTGGAGGAAGCGCACGAATGCATTGCGTCCTTAGAGCTTGCCGGGGCGTCCATACCAGACTATGAAAAACTCACATTGGGTAAATACGATGCCCTTAACAGCGTGATACAAAAACGAAACAAGAATGGCTAACGATGGTCAAATCAGGGGTCAAGAGGTCATAAATGACGACGTGTTCCAGAGATTGGAACGCTTCGCCTCCATACTCGATGAAATAATCCTAAAATTTGACAGCGCTGAAAAGAAAGGGCGCACGGCCTCCAATTCCATTTCGTTCGCAGATGCAGAAAAAGAGAATGCAGAAGCGGTAAAACAGAGCAAAAAGGCACTTTCCGAGTATGAGAGAATCCAAAGACAACTTGAAAAGCAAGAGGAAAGGCGTGTCACTTCACAGACAAGATTGGCCAGAAGATTAGCGGAGCAACGTGTGGAAACACAGCGATTGAACCGTGAGACAAAGCGGAATGCCGTGATCAACAACGAGAACGAACGGGCCTACAAGAGATTATCAGCGCTATATGCAAAGCAAAAAGACGATCTAAAGGATTTGGTCATCTTATACGGACAAAACTCAAATGAAGTCCGTGAATTTGCGAGGGAGGTAGAGAAGACAGGGAGTAAAATAAAGGCAGCAGACAATGTTACGGGGGATTTTAGAAGAAATGTAGGCAATTACCCATCTGCATTAAAGCCTGCTATTACAGCCGTTAAACAATTGGCTGCAAGTTTTGGGATAATAGAGGCGGCAAGATTTGCAAACAGACTTATATCAGACCTTTCAAGAATGGCTAGAGAAGCGAAAGGGGTTGAGTTTGCTTTTGACAGACTTGGAAGACAAGGTGGAGAGTCATTTGATAATATCCAAAAGAAAACACGGGGGTTATTTTCTGAACTGGAAATTAAACAAGCCATTGTTGAGTTTGACAACTTCCGGTTGAGTGGGGAACAATTGGGAACAATATTCGAGTTCATTGCGGTAAGGGCCGCACAGACAGGCCAAAGTTTTGAATACTTGCGAAACTCCGCAATCGAGGCCATAACAAAGGAATCCGTATTGCGTGCCGACAACTTGGGTATTTCCCAAAAGGCGCTCAATGAGGAATTGGAGAAAGGTGTTGATTTCCTTACCGCTTTTGGTAATGTGGCCCAAAGGGAAATTGATAGGGCCGGAAACATCTTGGAAGATGCCAACAATGGGGCTCAAAAGTTCAACGCTTCATTGGATAACCTGAAACTCACATTAGGACAAACATTCACGGACATAGGCGGGTTTTCGTTATTTGCAGATTACGTTTCAAGGATTGACGAACAAATCAAGCAAATCAATTATTCCTTATCTGAAAACATAGACTTATCTCAAAGATTGGGATTCATTATAAGGACTTTGACAGGTTCGGGCCTTGCTCAGAATAGAGCCTTAATAGAAGAAGCTGAGGCCAGAAAGCGGGTTGAGCAAGAATTACAGGCCCAAATCAAAGCAGAAAGGAAGCTTTATGAGCAAAGGCAAGGGTTTGTTGGCCCAAAATCTGAGGAAAACCAAGATAATTCTGGTGGTGGGTTTAGCATACTCGGAAATATAGGCCAAACCGTCAATCAAAGAATTGAAGAGCTTAATACCAAACTTGATGAATATAGGGATAAGCTTGGAAAAACAGTCAAGACAGATAAAAGCGCAATCGAAGCCATTAGAACGAAGATAAACGAGCTTACCAGAGAAAGAGATGCTTTGACCGACTTATTTGATGTTCAACAAAAGACTACTAAGGCAACTGAGAAATTCATAAAAACTTTTGACCTTGATACAGAAGAGGGGCTTACAAGCGCTATTTCCCTACTTGAAGAGCAACAGAAGAAACTCGTTCTGGGCGGTGACGAATGGCAGGAACTTGGAAAACAAGTTGAGAATTACAGAAAGTTACTTAAAAAATTAAAGCAGGAGGCAAATTTCTCCGTTGAGGGTATAACCTTCATAGATGGTGACGCTGCGCAGGACGCACTTGATGTAAAGAACTTTCTTGATACGGAGGGTATTGAGCAAGGAATGAAGACCCTTTCCGAAACATTGGGCATTGAGCAGTCCCAACTTGTTGATGAATTTGAGAAATACTATAAAAAGGACTTTGAGAATTTCCAAAAGTATGCACTCCAGAAAGCAGAGGCCGAAAAGGAACTTGAATTTGTAAGGAGGCAAGCGTTAGTTGATGGTCTTGGGGTTGCTCAGGATTTCGCACAAGCATTCTATGAGATCCAATCTGATAGGATTGATGAAGAAATAGAGAAGCAAAATGAAGCCTTTGACAACATAATAAACAACAAAAACTCAAGCGAAGAGGCAATTGCCATTGCTGAAAAAAAGCGGGAAGAAAACGAAAAGCGTCTTGAAAAGGAAAAAGAAAAACGGCAAAGAAGGGCTTTTTTAATTCAACAGGGAATAGAAGTTGCAAAAGCAATTATAGCAGGTGAGAATGCAGCATTAGCAGCATTAACACTGCCGCCAATAGGCCTAGGGCCAATAGCGGGCAAGCCTTTTGCCATAGCCGCTAGATTGAATGCAAAACTAGCAATAGCCTCTATTCTCGCCCAAACCATACCTCAATTTTATAGAGGAAAAGAAGCTGCCAACAATTACGAAGGTATAGCATCCGTGAACGAAATGCCGGGACAAAGGGAATACCGTGTCAATAAGGACGGTGTGATTGAAATGTTCCCCGCAGGGATGCAGTATACCTATGTAAAGAAGGATGATATAATCGAAAAATCAGGATCGTCCCTTAAATCCAGTTTACAGGATAGAAACTCCGAGGTGTTCAAACGAGTTGTAGGAAGTAAATATTCCAACGACACCCAAGAACGTATGAGGGTGGTCTACGCGGGAAGTCAAAGTGATTCAGGATTAAAAGATGAATTGGTCAAGATGAACCGATTATTGAGGAAGTATTCACAAAGGCCAATGAACGTTACCGCAAATGTGACCATTGATAAACCACGAAAATATTTCAGCGCATGAGGGTAGGACGTTCGGAAATATCAAGGTTTTTTCTTTTATGCAGTGAGTACAAGGGAGGTAATCGTGTGCAAATCGAGGATATAGAGGATTATGATACCAAATTTGCCGATGTACACACACGGGAAGCGCAGGGAAACTATTTCTCCACATCAAAAAAGGGAAGGTTGACACTCGGAAAAGAGGCGTACTACTATCTATTGGGAATAAACGTATTGTTCGGAGTGAGGCCCAATGTCCGATTGATAACGGAGGTAAAGGACGAGAGAAAGCCAACGGAGGATTGGAAACAGATTTCAAATGTTGCCATCGACCTAAAGACCATGAAGTTCGATGATGAACTTGAAACGGTCAGTGTGGAAACGGCAAAGGGCGGGTTTATAGACATTATCGAGAGCCGGTGGGACGATGAATTCAATATCACCGCTGAGGGGCTTAGTGAACTGCCCTACGTAAATCTTAAACTTGACCCAAGAAAGATATTGAAGCGTTCAAAGTTCATTTCCACGAACATTGAAGTCGATATTGAGGATGACCTTGGGGCAACGGCAAGGGCTATACCTTTTGATATAGAATACAGTAGCCAACAGCAATTTGTTGGGGCCGTTTCCAATGTTCTTGCCAATTCCGTTGGAGGGAACTATACCGATTTAACGATTGGGGGAAACACTTTCATCACCAACGCCCCGCAGGATTTTCTGTATATTCTGAACGGCACGGTTTCCATTCAGATAACTTCGCCTGCATTGGCCGGAACCATAAGCATGGATTTGGTAAGGTTCAGTGGGGGCGAGGATTACACATTTGAAGAGGTGATTTTGAAACTTGACAACGGGAACACTTCAAGCGCAAACATATTGACCTACACTTTTGACAATTACGAACTGAACGTAAAGCAAGGGGAGAGTATAATGATTGGCACTCTTTCGGATTCCACTTCTTTCGGGAGCATAACCCCAAAATACAAGATAGTCGAAGGTTCTGGATTCACCATTTATACCGAAACCCCTTTTGGACAGACATACACCAAAGCCTTGCTACCAAAGGATGCTTTCCAAAGATTGACGGATATATCGACCGAAAGGACAGATATAAACATTGAATCATCTGTTTTCGGGAGTGGTGGGGATTATGAAACCGTTTTATTGGTGCATGGATCATGGATTCGGAACATGCCGCAGATATTGAACGAAGGTGAAGATGATGAGCGAAGGATACAGCACAATATCAGCCTTAAAAAACTTTACGAGGGGTACAAGATTTTAAAGCCATTGATGTACGAGCCAAGGACTGTGAACGGTAAGAACATATTCTACCTTGGGCTTGAAAAAGAGACACAGGCCAATTTTATAGGAGTTCGGTTAGGGGAGACACGCAACGGTGAATTTAAACATATCCCACCTACAGAGGCAACAAGGGATGTGATAGGGGAGAACTACTATGGCACTATAACCATAGGAAGCACAACCTCCGGGACAAACTACGCAGAGGTAAACAACTTGTATTCGATTTGCGGGGTCGGCAACTGGAACACATTTAACAAGACCTCAAAGGAAAAGTATGAGGTCACCACGGAGTTCAGGACAGGCTCGGAGGATATAGAACTAGAAAGACAGTTCCAATGGGAGGATTATCCAGACCTTGACACGGAACGCCAAAACGATTGGTTCTTGGTACATGCCAAAAAAGTTGGCAACGAATACCATTTGGTGAAGTGGCAGGACATCTACGAAACCAAGCCGCAGAACGTATACGATGCCGATTCAAATTACAACTGGATATTCTCACCGAGAAGGTTGTTGGAGGGGCATGGATGGAAGATAAAATCCTGTCTTGACGAAAAACCGACCAATTACCTGAGACACATTTCTGGCCTTAACTACAATGAATCATTGATCACCAAAAAGGCAGGGGAAAGCACAAGGCCTGAAAACGGGAATGTTTACCACAACGAACTTGAAAAGGCAACCGTGAGATTGTTGGATACTGATTTCAAGATGCCAGTAAGACAGGAAATAATAGACCAGTTCAACGGCACGACCTATGGAATAAGTAATAAATATGGGCTTATTGAACATCTGTACAAAGGGGAAATCACCTACAGTAGACTATTGGAGAGTGACCTGAACAGGGATGGAAAGTTTAACCTAATACCCGCTGCGATATGAGTTTTTTAAACATAACGTTCGATACACAATCTTCCCCAGGGAGTACGCTTGGGTATGTTAGGTTCAAACTGACAATTGATGGGGTAGAAAGTACCTTGAACCTTTTTTTATATCAATACGCATCAACTTACGGGTATTTCACATACTACCCTTGGAATGGCGACCAAAACACCACGGATTACAACCAAGCATCCAATTATGCGGACGCTTTCAATAGGGACTATTCCAATGTAGGGGGAACAGGTAACCTTTCAGCCAGTGTAATGGCTAACATCGTGACCATTTCATCGGTAAAAGGGACGTTCTCCGATTTTGTGTACAGTGGGGATTATATGACCATATCGGGAAGCATAACCAATACTACCCAACAAGTACCCAAGACATTCAGTTTTACATCTACCTCTATCGGGGATTGTGACACCATAACCTATACCGCACAGGCAGCAACAGGCGGTACTGCCCCATATAGACTTAATTTATTGGGCAATGATATATTGACCGGATGGGACGGAAATACCGATGAAAACTTTGAGCTTGATAGAGGTGTGGCGTATTCTGGTTATCTATACGATTCGACAGGAACGCAAATACGCTCCGTATCCATAAGACCGCCAAGAAAATTATTACCCGGTGACTTTAAGGTGGACAATGCATATAATAGTGGGTTTGCAGATGTTACCGTAAGGGTAGTGACGGAGGTTGTTGGAACCACTCCATTGGAGTATGCGCTTGTTGATTCTGATAGCAACCAATCCCCTTGGCAAGTTTCCACTTTGTTTGCCGGACAACTTTCAGGACTTTACACATTAAAGGTCAGGGACAAATACGAATGTGAGATTGAAAAGGCGTTTGAGATATATGATTTCACTGACCCAACAAACGAACTTGAGGAAATACGATACTTTAAGATCAGTGATTTCAATTCCCTTTCGTTCGCAGAAAAAAGGACTTTCGGATTTTTGGAAAGGCCCAACTATGATAATACACTAAGTCATCAAGAAGAAGTGGGGATTCCTGTTCAGTCAGTTTTTAAGTTTCCATCCACATCAACCATAAAGACCCAATTCAAGTCCAGTTATCCAGTACACGTATGTACACTATTAAAGTCTGATGGAACAAAGGAATCTTTACCATTGGAATTGACTCAGGAAAATCTTGGAGTGATTGAGAGGGTAGACTGTAAAGTATTTCCAATCCTACAGGACTTTGGTAGCGGAACCACAAACACCGGAACAGGGGTATTCTTTGAAGGGGGAAATAGTTATGTTCCAAACACTTCAACCCTTGCCAACGACCCAAATTCTCCATACAACGGAGGTCTTCCATCATGGGCCAAGGTAGGCAATTATGTTTCGCTTGCGACATTCGGGACACATCAGATCACGGCAACAGACCAATACGATGAACAAAGGGGGGTTCTTTATTTCAAGGTGGATATTGATATTGAAAGCGAGGTTGTCGATATAATCCAAGTCAAATACAACAGACACCCATACAACATATTCAGGTGTGATTTTAAGATGTCCAAGGTTTCCGACCACGCAAAAGTGGTTATTGAGGCGGGGTGGGATTTTGACCAAATAGAAAGGCGTTTCGATTCTGAACTCATAAAAGTATTGGACAGTCCAAAAGACCACTTAAAAATAACATGGACATCGGATGTGAATTTTGACGACATGGTTTTCTCTGATGGCATCGATTGCGAAATGTGGATAAAGGGAAGGATAAGGCCATTTCCGATAGGAGCCTCCGAAACCGCTGAAAGTGACGATAGTGTAAGAAGTTTGAGGCAGCGCCATAGGATGGGCCAAAGATTGGATATTCCGCTCATGAGCGCAAAGCAATGGCATAAGTTGGGGCTTGCATCAGGAATAGCGGATGATGGGGAGTTCAGGATAGAGAACATGCTTTTGGTTATCACCAATCCTTTGGAAGCGGAGGATATAGGGGATACCAATTTTTATGATATAAGTGCCGAGTATGCCTATGCGGGGGAAAACTTGGCGGTCAAGGAAGATGAGATAATACTGAACCCAAGTACGGGGGTAATCGGTTCGGGACAAACAGGCAAAGAACCTAAGAACGACCCTGTTTTGAGATTGTTACGGTTGGACAGCGGCAAGTTTCTCCAGACGAACTCCGGCAAGTACATTTCTTTAGATGTATAGAGCGGTTGTCTATGTAGTAATTATTGGTGCTTTTGTCAATATATGACGGGCTTGACCAGTTCGATTGTTTTTTCTCGAACCTATCAAGAACAAAGTAAGCAACTAGATAGTATAGAAACATGGTTCAAATATAAGTAATTCAATGTGTTGAAAATCTAATTTAGAATTAGACTAAGTTAATATAAAGTAAATTTGAAATATGTACACCACAACGGAGAACGGGCTGAGATTGGACGAGATTTTTGATAATGCCGTCTATGTTTCCGACCTGACAAACGAGGAAAAAAGGGAGGTGCTTGATGCTATAATGGAGCAGGGGTATCAATTGAAGTACACCGACCCTATTGTAAAGGCGGGCGACAGGGTTTGGGGCAAGGATGCAACCAATACGCTGTTCGGTGGTGACAACTTCATTGCCACGGTGGTAACGGCCCCACCAACATTGGCGGCACATTTCACGGATGTATTCAGGTATTAGATGGTATTCAAGGTAATCATAGTATTGGTAGTGTTAGGGCTTTTTGTTTATGTAATGAAACTTAAAAAAGACCTGAGGGAGAGAACGTTCCTTTTTTGGGAAGAGGATGGAAACGGCAACAAGGTGTTGAAGAACAGTAAAGGAGAGGAAATTTTCAAGTTATGAAAAAAATGGTACTGGCCCTTTTGATGGGCCTTTGTTTTATAGGGATGTATGGTCAGGCCGACCCGGTTGTGAGGTCTGTTAGGTTCGAGGCCCAATCAGAGGCCGAAATGAACGCCCTTCCCGCTAATAAATTACAGGAAGGCTCTGTTTGTTACAGGGAAGACACGGATTCACTTTGGAGGTACAACGGTAGTACGTGGGCAGAGATTTCTGGAAGTTCAGGTTCGGGTCATATTGTACAAGATGAAGGAAGCCCTTTAACCGCAAGGGCCAATATTAATTTTGTGGGAGCAGGGGTCACCGCAACCGATGATTCTGGAAATGATGCAACAGTAGTCACTATTCCAGGAACACAAATATCGGTTACCACAACTTCCGGTTGGGGTGATTATGTTGACACACAATACACAAGTGGAAGCCCGTTATCGTTATCAGCGGACACGGACACACAATTACCAAACAACAGGGGCACAATAGTCGACTCTGAAAAACCATCGGACATAACTGAATTTGTCAACAGCTCTGGTCTTATCGTGGGCAATGAAGGTGATGCCTATGTACTTACCATTGAATACAAAATTGTACCAACTGATCCTGGTACAACCTATGTGGAGACATGGATTGATATAGGAGGGGCGGTAGGAGAACTTTATAGAAGAATTGTTTCTTTTCCAAAAGGAAATGGAGTTGAAAGAACCGTGACGTTCTCAACAGGAGTTTATACACTTAACACATGGGAAGCCAATAGCGGTACACCATACATAAGGGCCAACGGAACGGCCAATGTTTATGATATTAGGTTCATTGTTTACAGACTGCACAAGTCTGGAAATGAATATGTTCAGTCTAACTCTATCACATCCGATATGTTGGCAGGAATAATCAACGGAAATTCACCTACAACATCCGAGCCTTTTTTAACTGAAAACGATATAAGCGCAACCGTTCAGCCGTACAATGCCAATACTGATACTGATTCGACGGATGACGCTACTTTGGCGGGCAATAATGTGTACACGGGAACACAATCCTTTACCAATGACATATCCACAACAGGGGCCAGTGATATAAACTTTCAGAACAGTGACATCCTGCTTAGCGGTGATTTATTGGAGGCCAATAAAAACACAATAGTAACTTCTGGGTCTGATCCTACTGGACAAGCCTCGATATTGTTCAACCCCAACGGTACGTTGTTCGCATTAACAGCAACACCAACTGATATTACATATAATGGAAACAGTCTTACTGCATCAGGAAGCGGCGACCTATGGAGTGATGTAGTGGACTCGGACATACTTGTTGATACTGATGCAACTTATGATTTAGGCAACGCAACATCACAGTTCAACATCTCCCATTTTGAAAGATACACTACCCCAAACGTTTCAAATGATGCTTGGTGGATAATGGACGGTAGTAGCGGGGACCATTTTGGACTTGATTATTCCGCAACCCCTTCAACGGCATTTAGCCCTTTGTATACGTTCCATAATACAGGAACGCCGACAAACTCAACAGATGTGGCTACAAAGGCTTATGTTGATGCTAATTCAGGGAGTAGTGATTATTTCCTTAAAGAAACCGTTAGAACCGCAACTACTGCAAACATAACATTGAGCGGTGACCAGACCGTTGACGGAAACAACCTTAACAACGGGGAAAGGATTTTGGTGAAAGACCAGACCGACCAAACAGAAAATGGGATTTACATTGTAAACACATCCGGGGCGTGGTCAAGGGCAGCCGACAATGACACCAAGGAAGACGTGGCAAGGACATTGGTTTATGTCAGGGCGGGTTCAACAAATTTCGACAAGTTCTTCCAAACTGACTTTGATAATGTGGATGTATTGGACACCAACAATGTGGTTTTTACAGAAGTTGATCTGTACGGAAGTGGTTCCGGGGACGTAACGGCAGCCTCCAACTTCGGAACAGACAATGTCCTTATAAGGGCCGATGGAACAGGTAAGGGGGTGCAATCCAGCGGGATAACCATAAGCGATACCGATCTTGTTACATTTCCGGGAGGAACATATTACTCTGCTGGAAATATGAATTTAGGGGATTCAAGGTTTTATATGGGCGAAGATGAAGGAGTTAGCGGAAGAAGGTGGTCTGTAGAAAAGAGTCAAGCAACGGAAAAGTATGTTTTTTCGTACCAACAATCAGACCAGACAACTTCAACAGGAGGGACATATACGGCTTTTTATACATTGGACGAAAGCGGAACCCCGTCAGGATCAACAGATTTAATACCTAAAAGTTACGCAGACGCAAATTATGACGACCAAACAGCCGCAGAGGTAACCTCCAGCGCGACAGGGAACATTGCCGCTACCAACGTGGATGACGCAATAGCGGAACTTGAATCAGAGAAACTGGCCTCCATTTCAGCGAGCAGGACAAACGAGGAAACATACAGTAATGTAATCGGGCAGCCATACGATGATTCCGTTTCTGACGGCGCTCCCCCCGCCGGAACCCTTATTCTTGAATATGAAGTTCCCCCTGCCATATTGGGTACTGGGACAACTGCTGATATGGACGATTACATGGGCTACAACACAGGAACAGCAGGATCAGGGACATCATACACCATACAGAACGTTGTTGAGGGCGGATTTTCCTATTTCTATGTAAATGCGGCGAGTGAGCCGACCGTATCGGGAACAGGGATAACTGTGGAGAAATTTCCCAATACAACGGCATTTATAAACAATGAGGATATGTACATGTGCGTATGGGCGGTAACCGATACCCTTGTACATTATTGGTTCGTGGAAAAGCAATGAGAAAGATACTTTACATACTTCTTCTTGTTTCCGTTGGTCTTAATGCACAGCGCAAGATACAATTGGACAGGGCCGCACCCTCTGGGGCGATTGCCAACCATTTATTGTTCGCAAGTATACAGCAGTCGGCAAATTCCGTGACACCATCGGAACTGTACACCCTTGGGGACGCGGCAGACCCGAACAGCGAGACGAACACCGTACAGGAAGGCTCCGGGGCCACGGGATGGCACGACAATTCCGGTAGTGACATAACCTTTACATCCGTTGCGGGCGATGCTACAAGCTACGCCATGCACATGGAACTTTCAGGCTCCAATGCGGCTAGGGCAGAGTGGTATGTTGACCTTTCGAGCGGGGTGACATATGATGTGGTGATAAGGGGAAGGGCATCGGCGGCATCTAAAGTAAGGCTCATAGATTGGCAGTCCCCAAATACAGGGGATTATGCAGGTATAAGTTCACAACCCTTTTTAACGACCTCATGGGCCACGTACAATTTAACGGTAAGCCCTTCCGTGACAGAGACATATAGGGTTTGGTTTGATTTCAACGGTGAAACCTCCGGGGATTGGGGGGAAATAGAATCCATATCAATTATAGCGCAATGAAAAGACTATTCTACATACTTTTTCTAGTTCCAATATTGGTTATTGGGCAAACGGATGTTTCAACACTTCCCACAGACCTTGACGGGATTCAGAACGGCGATGAAACGGGAATCGATTGCGGCGGCTCTACTGGACGTGACTGTGTTGGCGGGGCAGCTTTAAAGGCTTTCCCCGGCGCGGAAGGTGCAGGAAAATATTCAGAAGGAGCAAGGGGGGCGACCACCCCTACATTATATGTGGTCACAAACTCCAACAGAACAGGGGCAGGCTCCTTTACCAACGCTTTTGGATGGTCGGGGTCAGGAAATGTTACAGGAGGTGATGTGTTCGTTGTTTTTCGGACAGGAGGGACAATGGACTTCTTGGCGGAGCATCCTGCATTTACAGGCGACAACATTACAATATTCGGACAAACGGCGCCTGCGGATAGCGGTGGCTTTGTAATTTCAAATGGAACGCCTGACTGGAGGGGCGATGACATAATTGTCCAAGACATGCAATTTGAGGCAGGGGACAGGGGATATAGAAACCCTGATGGATCATTGACGGGCTATGACCCGAACACGCAATCAGATGCACTATCATATTACCTTGGCAATAATGGCATATTCGACCATTGCAGGGTCGCTTTCGGGGTCGATGAATCCATGACCGCTTCCAACGCGACAAATGTGACCTTTCAATACAACTTGGTACACCACGCTTTAGCGGATGCCGGACATGGTGACGGGGGCGTACACTCAATGGGTGGAATCCTTGACCGTTCGGATGACGGTTCGCCGTCCGGGGGCAGATACTCCCTTTACAGGAACTATGTCGCTTATTGCCGTGACAGGAACTACCGAAGTGCAAAATCCATTTATGAAATGGTCAATAACGTTTTCTTCGGGTTCTTCGGGCAATGTACTTTTAGTTCAGGGCAATCTTTCAGTCTTATCGGCAACCATTGGGAGAAAAGCCCCAACCAAGAACTTTACAACGGGCAGACCGTTGCGCAGTCAAGTGACGCCACACACGGTTACGGTGGTGATGTGTATTTCTACGACAACACTCGGAACCACAGCACAAATGCCTTTTACGATACGGATTATACGAACCAAGGAGTGATAGTGAACAACCAATCGGACACTTTTACGACATTCCCACCAATCTGGACATCCTCACAGGTACAGGATTCGGTACTGGCCAATGTAGGGCCTAGAATCCACAAGGCCACTATCCATAATCAGGTCATCAATGACTACGGCATAGGGAACTTCGGGATAATCGACACACAACACGAGGTCGGGGGTTTTACACAGGCCGCTGCGGGGACGCCTTGGCCCGATACGGATTCGGACGGAATGGACGATAATTGGGAAATGGCATATTTCGGCGATCTGGACGAGACTTGGAACGGCGACCACGATTCTGACGGTTATCTGAACGTTGAGGAATGGGCCGCTGACCTCGTTAGCGCAGAGAACACACAGGCGGCTGGGTATACCGTTACACCAACTTCTGGACTTGTGACAACGGAGGCGGGAGGTTCCGACACATTTGATGTGGTACTCGATGTCCAACCATCTTCAAATGTGGTGTTCGATATAACAAGCAACAACGTTTTTGAGGGAACAGTAAGTGCGGCCACGCTTACTTTCACAACAGGGAACTGGGACACACCACAAACCATAACGGTAACGGGTGTCGATGATGCCGGGGCAGCGGACGGGGACGATGCCTATACGGTTACCGTAAGTGTTGACGATGCAAGCTCCGATGATGATTTTGACGGACTGGCGGACACGTTGGTGAGTTTGGTGAACGAGGACGATGATGCGGGAACGGTCAATGTTGATGGGGTTTCAATAAACCAGAACAACTTCGATATAGAACTTGGTAGTACCCTTCAACTTACATTGACATTCGACCCATTGAACCCTGACGATACAACGGGAACATGGTCGAGTTCAAATGAAAGTGTGGCAACGGTGAGTTCAAGTGGATTGGTGACGGCCGTTGCACTTGGGGACTTTACCATTACGTTCGAGCCGACCGACCAGACCAACACGCCTCCCGATGCAACCGCTGACGGAACGATAATAGAGGTTCAGACAACTAAGGATCAAAGAAAATTAAAAGGAAGGAATTGACATGAGCACAGATTTAAGAAAAAAGATAGCGTACTGGTTCTTTTTGGTGGCCGGATTTGTTGGGGTGATATTGTTCACTTATCAGTTTTTCGCAACTGATAAATATGGTTTTTGGGAATGGTTGGGCATATGCTCCGTCTTCTCTGCGTTCATTTTCAAACCGACCCTTCTTTTGGACATTTTCGACACCATAAAGAATTTTTTCGCGCAAAGAAAGGCTAAGTAATGGAACACAAATTAAGTATAGCATTGGCGGGCATTTTAGGGACTTTGTTCAGTTTCGCAATGGATAACAACGATATCCTTTTTAAGTGGTTCAGATGGCTTCCCGGATTGCTTTCAATAGCGTTTATACTTTGGCAATGGAGGCAGAAAAAAAGAGGAAAATGAATTGGTACAGAAAGATTCCAGAACCCATGAAGGTTTTGTTTTGGTTGATGTTGGGCGCTGCCCTTCACGCAATTTTTTGGTAGATGAAAATATCAGACTTCAACATATCAGGAAAGGACATTCCACAGGATGTGGCCGATAAGATACTGGATTTCCATTTAAGGCCGTTGGAGAGGGTGCAGGAATGCGTTTCCTTTAAAATATCCGTTTCCCTAAAGTCAGGGTATAGGCCAAGGTGGTGGGAACTCAATAAAGGCAGGAGCGGTAATTCACAGCATTGTTTTTATGGGAAGGGCGCGACCGATGTAACGTGTGATGATTTCAAAACGAACAAGGACGCCCTTTTGGAGGCTTTGATTAGTGAAACGGAGTACACTAGAATATGCGAGTATGAAACATTTTACCATGTTGATTATGCGATGCAGGACGAAAGATGGGTGTTCAACAAGGATTGGGAAAGAATGTACAGATTGGATGATCCCGACGAATGAAGATGAAATACTCGACCCCGTAAGTTTTGTAAAGAACTTCCCTTCCTTGGATGCTTTCAGGGAGTGGACAAAACAGGCTGAAACCATTAACGACCTGAGAAGTGTAAGGGATGCCTTTGAAAAAGCGGAACTATTTGAGCATGTCACCATTATACAGGTGACCATAGACGAAAAGATAGACACCATATTGAGTGGACTTGGATTTGAAATTGAATAAATATGAACTTCAAGGCGAGAGTAAGAGAAGTAGAAAACAAAGAAGATTTCTGCGATGTGGACATAAGAACCTACAAAGGCGAAATCATCGGACGTTTCGAGAGGTCGGAGCTGAGACACTTGATTGAGATAATCGATAATTCCATAAATGTTGGCTGTGCCTAAGAGAGGTCGAAAAAGGGACTATAGGCACCAAATGGTCGTAGATTATTGTGAGGACAACCCTAAGATGCCCACAGTCACGTTGGCAAGGATGATACTTAAGAACCATCCCCTGGATTTCTCAACAATGGATTCCTTGCGCAGTCGTATCAGGGCCATAAGGAACGAGCATTCAGAGGTTTCCAACAAAAAGGAAAGCGCCCACCTAAAAAGAACGGAAAAGCAAAAACTTATGGCAATACAGAACCAGGATTGGCACGACATCCCTGAAACGGACTATACGGAAATCGAACCGTATGAGATTCCTAGGGGCAACAACAGGATACTTGTACTTTCAGACGTACATGTGCCCTATCACGACCCGAAGGCCATTGTTTTGGCAACCGAGTACGCAAAGAAGCATTTAAACCCCAACGTCATTTATTTGAACGGTGACATTATGGATGTTTACCAAGCAAGCCGATTTGTAAAGGATAGAAGGTTGAGGGATTTGGCAGGGGAACTTGAACTCACAAAACAATTTCTGGACTACATCAACAAACAGTTCCCAAAGGCCAAGAAATATTATAAGATGGGCAACCATGAGGACAGATGGGAAATTTACCTAAAATCACATGCGCCGGCCTTATTAGGGATAGACGAGTTCAAACTTGGTGTGTTGCTGAAACTTGGTGAAAAAGGATATCAAGTGATTGACTCCAAGCAGTTCACCTATGCCGGTAAGCTCAATATTTTGCACGGACACGAGGTGTTTGCGGGATTTGGCGGTCAAGTGAACCCGGCAAGGACGATTTTCACAAGGGCCAAGGCATCAACATTGATAGGCCACCACCATAGGACATCCGAGCACAACGAAAAGGATATCCGGGGGAACATCATAACAACGTTCAGTGCAGGGTGTCTATGCGGGCTTAGACCTGAATACATGCCGCACAACAATTGGAACCACGGGTTTGCATTTGTGGAGGTCGATAGGGACGGTGGGTTTCAACTTGATAATCTTAGGATAGTAAAAGGAAAGGTAAGGTAATATCTGTAAAATAGCGGATAATTGAAAATATCTGTATGAAAAATATATTTAGGTTGACTTTGTTACAAATTCTAATATTTATTGCCCTGACTTTGTCACAAATTTAATGGATAATTGTGACAAGGGTAAAGCTTACCCACATAGGTTGAACGAGGGTAAAATGCCAACTATATTAAACATTATGCTGATATACGTATAGAAATGTGTAATAAAGTAAATATATACGTTTACATTTTTTTCTTTTTGTTAATAGTTGTATTTACATCTTGCGGCTCAAAGAAGAAGACCGTAGAGGTGAACAAATCCACTTATAGGGAGAACAAGGACTTGAGCGTGTTCCAACAGAAGAGCGAACTATCGGTGATCACTTTCACCAAAGATGCCTCTGAAATGATAATTGAGCCGAATGTGCCGGATAAACCCCTCATAATCGGAAATGATACGATTATAGGCGCAAAAAGTGTCATATATAGAAAATCAAGGGTGGATTCAACGGCATCGACAAATAAAACATCAAATGTCGAAATGAGCGACAAAGGCGAGGTTTATAGCTCAACCAAGACCAAGAACATAGACAAGGAAAAGAAAGTACAAGTACTATGGTGGCAATGGGTGATAATAATAGGAGGTATCCTAATAGGTGTTCTTTATCTTAAGGCTAGGGGGAGGAAATTGTTTTAAGGGTTTTTATTTGCAAAGTAAAAAAATAAAAATGCAAAGAATACAGAGAAAACGAACGGTATCCACCCAAACTCCAAGAATACCTGCATTTGAGTTTTTTCAGGATGCAACACCCAATAAACCCCCGGAGATAGAATCAAAACAATTAAAAGAGCTAAATATATTTTCATCAGTCTAGCTTCCATAATCTCATCTATGTATATGGCGGGTTAAATTCCGTCGAAATCTGAATAAATATCTTCTTCTCCACAAGTAACAATATCTTTCTTCATAACCCTTGGTTTAAATCCTTGTTCCTCCTTTTTTCATTTTATCCTAATTTTTGATTTATTTGGAAATATTGATATAAAAACCGAGCTGTTCAAAAATTCGCTATGTTCACGTATCATGAACAAAGTTATATAGTGAACGCTATACCTCACTCGGTTTTAAAAAAAGCCCAATTTATCAGGAATCCCGTTTCAAGTCCCTCCATGTTATTTCAAACAGTCTCAACGGAAACTATTTCAACTTCACACACCATTAGAGAGTCCGCCTCGATTGTAGTCGACATTTACTTGTTAAGCTATGCTTAGTGTGTACCCTTGGGTCATCTGCTCTCCCAGACCTTGGGCCTAACCCCTTCTGTATATCTAAAATACAAAAAAGGCGGGAGAAAAACCAATCTTTTTCGTATTATTACCGAAACAAATGTATTTAAATAACTGAAATACAAGTAAATAAAACTGCCTTCTAAGCAGACGGTCGAAGGTTCGAATCCTTCCGCGATCACAGATAAAAAAAGCAAGCTTTAAGCTTGCTTTTTTGTTTTGTACGATTTGGATTTTCCGTTCTTTCCACTATCCTCCAGTCACCTCCCGAATCACGCGGAGCCAGTTGAGACCAAGGATTTTCTTGATTCGTTCGTCGCTATAACCTAGCCTTTGCATGGCCATGGTGATTTGGGGAAAGTCACTAATGTCTTTGATTTCACGTGGTAGCTCCGGGCCACCATCCAAATCGGAACCGATGGCCATATGGTCTTCTCCCACTAAATTCACACCATAATCGATGACCTTGGCCAGTTGGTCCACATGCATCCAGTACTCATCAGGAATGGTTCCCTTGAAATTTAAAGGAACTTCTTTGGCAACCGCCCTATCTGCTTCCTCAAGGGTCTTTGCAAAATCCTGTACTGAGGATGGAGTGGTCTCATTTGCGGCCTTTTGCTGCCAACCAAAATATTTTGGATTGTTGAAAAGACTGCCAAAGTGAATCCCGATCACACCTCCTTTTGAGGCAATTGCTTTTGCAGCTTCGTCCGTAATACAGCGTGGGTGGTTCACAATACTATAAAATCCACCATGGCTGTAGGTGACCGGATGCTTACTGGCCTCAACCGTCTGTAGGATGGCATCATTGGAGGCATGGGCAACATTGATGACCATACCAAGCCTGTTCATTTCTGCAATGATCTCTTTGCCAAGATCGTTGATTCCGCCCCAACGGCTCACATCATTACACGTGTCGATGAAGGCATTGGTTGTATTGTGAGCCGTCAACTGGATCGATCTAAGTCCCAAGCGATAGAGGGCTTGAAGCAATAGAATATCCCCATCAAGGTCGTAACCGCCCTCCAAATCCAGAAAAGCAGCCATTTTCCCTTTTTTGTTGATGCGTTCTATATCGGAAGCATTGAGTGCCAATTCAATGACATCGTTGTTCTTTTCAATCTGTTCCAAAGCTAGATTGATCACACGAAAGGTGTTTTTGGTCTCCAATCTTCCCGGATAATAATGTTCCGGGGTATATACGGAGAAGAACATGGCATCTAGCCCCCCCTCTATGGCCCTTGGAAGGTCCACGGTACCATCCGAATAACGCTGCCCTATATCTGTTCCCATCAACAGTTCACGGGTCATAACATGGGTGTGTCCATCCATAACAAAAGCATTCCGGTGTAGCTCGGGCATGGTTTGTTGGTCAAAATCCAAAGGTATTTTGTTCCCAGCTGCAGGAGTGGACAATAAGGATGTTATGGGAAAAACACTTCCAGCCAAGGGAAGCATGGATAAACTCTTTACTAGTTCTCTTCGTTGCATATGTGTATTACTTTTTATCATTATTGTTGAGTCTTGCTCTATTCGCTAAACCCTCTTATGTACGGGCGACTTGGTGGCCGTTCCCCTGTATTGAATTGTGCTCCCCGAGTAGTGTGGTATTTCATATTGAGTACTGGGGTTTCAATGCGGCGACCTATTGGGGAATATTCACTGTTCTCCCAGTTGGATTCCATATAGTGGTTTACAATTCCTGTTGACAATAGCAGTCGCTCTGCATGGAAAGGTTCTTTTTTGGTCACCATCATTTCGGTAATCCAGTGCGGTTGTGCATTAGAGGCATGATATTGGTCAAAAGGGCCGGCCCAACCCAGCATGGAGATGATAGTGGGGTCGTTTTGCCCTTCAATTTCACCGGCATAGGTCCATCCCACACCTCGGCCACCAATAACAGCAGCTAGGGTGCCATCATTATACTCTATAAGACACATATTGGTTTGGGGGTGCTGTTGAAAGTGTCCGGCTTCCAATTCAAATTTTTGCTCCACGGAACCCAATAGTTTGCGGGCCCATGGGGTGTTTTCCACCCATTTCCAGGTTTCCGGACCGCGTATGGATTGAACGGATTTTACACCTGTTTCTCCTCCTTTACGACGTTCCACAAAAGCCTGGAGTACATCTATGGCGTGGAAAATGGCACCTTCATCTGAGGTTCCGCCAAGTACGATGGAATGTTTTATAGGTGTGTCCACGGGAAGTTCCTTTTCAGGTTTCCGATAGTAAATGGGTATGGAGGAACCTCCGGTCAGTGGAAAGTTGAGCTCACGCGATTTGTCGAACATCCACTTGGCCTCGTCCCAATTATAGGAAAGGTGCTTGTCATTAAAAATGGGAACGGAACGGTTGCTCCGCTCAAAAACCCGAATAACCTGATTGTAGATCCACCAGCGGGGCAAAAGCCAATGTCCTTTGAGGTCGGTAGGGTAGTTTCCATGTTCCCCAACAATGACCACACCATCCACCGCAAGTTCATCACCACCAAGGGTCACGGCTTCGCCAACGGTATCAAAAATGGGAATGCCCTTGGCTTTGCATATTTTCTGGCCCAGACCACTTTCCTTAAGTTGGTGAATGTAAACGGAAACGACCTCTACACGTGACTCCATGTAAGCACCTTGCCACCAATAGCCATCCAACAACTTGGTAAAAATCCAATCTGCATGCGACCGGGTTGCGGCCCAATAGGTGGTAAGACATGCAATACGCACTTTTTTTTGTGGCTGCATTGGAATGGCACTGGAAGTCAATCCCATTAGTGCCGCTAAACCGGCCATTCCGGTCAGTCCCAATGCTTCGCGACGTGTAAAATGTGTTTCAGTTATGGTGGTTTCTGAGGTTGGGCATGAATCAGCCGCCCCGGCTTTGATTTCGAGCTGTTTCTTCGCTTTCATGGTTAAGGTTATCTTGTAAGTTCTATGGAGTGACTATAGTATTCCATCATTGCCTACAAGTTACTTATAATTCATGGTAACCCTTGGGAAAAGAAACAAATTGTTTGTTACAATTCCTTGTGTTTGAAGACTTATTAGTTGGAATAAATGAATTACGAAAGCTTTTGGCACTAATCCATGTTTTCAATTTTCCAAGAGAATTAATGAACATATCACCAAAAAATATCCTTTGATTTTCATATCCTTATATGAATTTTGATAAATCAAGTATAGACATTAAAAATGGATTTGGACCCATGGGTAAATATTTTTTGGAATAGTAAAGGATTAACATTGTTTCTGAATACTAGCACAGTTTTTTTTATCGTTATTGTAGGTAATCATGGCAAACTATTAGCGACATTTTTCCTAAATTTAGTTTAATAACCCAGCGTGCTACATGACGATTGACCAATCTCTATTTCAAAGGACCCCCGTTCCAATAGCGTTATTGGATACCCACTTAACTTTTGTGGATTTTTCAGATCGATGGCTCAACCATTTTGGGCTATCACGAAATTCCTTGGGAAAACCCTTTTTTGAATCCATGCCAAAATTGCCTGAAGAGCTAAAGTTGGACATCGATTATTGCTTGGAAGGTGTCAGTTTTAGGACGGATACCATGAGAGTGATTTTGGAAAATGGTGAAAGTGTATGGTACGAATGGAAGATAGATTCTGTAAAAGACGAAGATGATGTGGTAAGCGGGGTAATCCTGGTTTTGGAAGACATCACCGGGAGAAAATTGAATGAGACCCATTTGATCAAATCTCAAGAAGTGGCACGGATTGGCGGTTGGGAAGTTGAGTTGGTGAACAATGCCATTTACTGGTCCAGTATTACCCGCGAGATCCATGAGGTACCCGATGATTATATCCCTAACCTCAAAGATTGGATATTCTTCTTTAAAGAAGGTTACAGTCGGGACACCATAACCCAAATGGTACAGACAGGCATTGAGCTTGGAACGGCTTGGGACACGGAGCTCCAGATTGTTACTGCCAAAGGCAAGGAGGTTTGGGTAAGGGCCATAGGCGAACCTGAAATGATCGATGGAAAATGTGTTCGGATTACCGGAACCTTTCAGGATATTGAAAGGCGTAAAAAAGCTGAAATCGAATACAAAAATGTCAGTGAACGATTGGCATTGGCCACAAAAACTGCTGGAATCGGTATATGGGAATACGACATCCAAAACAATGAAATATTCTGGGACTCCAACATGTACATGCTTTATGGTATTGAGGCATCCAGTTTTGAGGGAGTATATGAAGCGTGGCAAGCCTGCGTACTTCCAGAAGATTTGGAAAAAACTTCCATGGAGGTACAAGACGCCATAGATGGGAAAAAGGAGTTCAACACCACGTTTAGGGTAAAATGGCCCAATGGAAAAGTCCGGTGGATAAAAGCCGAAGCTACAGTTATAAGGGATAAAGAAGGACAGGCCTTGCGAATGATTGGGGTCAATACGGATATAACCGAGTTAAAAACGGCCCAGTTGCAATTGGTTACCAGTGAAGATTCACTCCAAGGCGCTTTTGAGAACTCTTCCGTGGGGATGGCATTGGTAGGGATGGATGGTAGGTTCATTCAAGTGAACCAAAGTCTGTGCAATAGTTTAGGGTATACCAATTCGGAACTTTTGCAATTGACCTTTCAAGATATAACCCATCCTGACGATCTGGAAATAGATCTTGCCCTACTTCGGGAAGTTGTGGAAGGAAAACGATCCACGTATCAAATAGAGAAACGCTATTTTGATAAAAAAGGACAGTTGGTGTATGTACTTTTAACCGTAACTTCAGTAAAGAAAATAGATGGGAAAATCTCCCATTTTATATCGCAGATTGTGGATATTTCATCCCGGATCAATGCGGAAAAGAAGCTAAAGGGATTGTTGCAGTTGACCACCAACCAAAACAACAGCCTTCTCAATTTTGCACATATTGTTTCGCATAATTTGCGTTCCCATGCGGCCAACCTTACCATGATCAGTGAGTTCCTTTTGGATGAAACATTGGCCATGGAAGAACGCAAGGATACGTTGACGATGCTGGGCAGGGCTTCCCACGGGCTCAATGAGACCATTGCGCACCTTAATGAAGTGGTGCAGGTAAAACTGGAAACGGAAAAGAAACTAAAAGTGGTCCCCCTACAGAAAACCGTGAACAAGATTTTAATGGATGTAAACGCCTTGATTATTGAGAACAAGATCCAGGTCAAGGTAGATGTTCCAGATGAAATGAAGGTAAAAGGGGTGGTGGCCTATATGGAGAGCATTGTCTTGAACCTAGTGACCAATGCCATCAAGTACCGTGACCATAAAAAGGAATGTACACTCACCATTTATGCCAATGGAGAGGGGCAGTACATTGAATTGATGGTGGAGGATAATGGACTCGGAATTGATCTGGAGAGATATGGTCAAAAATTGTTCGGGATGTACAAAACCTTTCATGGTAATAAGGATGCTCGCGGCATCGGACTTTTTATCACCAAAAACCAGATAGAGTCCATGGGCGGACGCATAGAGGTTGAAAGTGAAATCAATATAGGGACAAAATTCAGGGTAAAACTATTAAAAGCGTAAAAACAATGGGCCAGTTGCAAAGTGCTTGTATTGTGGACGATGATCCCATACACTTATTTGGTATGAAGGTCTTGATGAAAAGACTGGACTTTTCCGATGAGGTATCGGTGTTCCAAAACGGACAAGAGGCCATAGATGGCCTTTTGGATATGTTAGGGGCCGGAAAGTCATTGCCTTCGGTTATTTTTTTGGATTTGAACATGCCCATCAAAGACGGTTGGGGCTTTCTGGATGATTTTGTGAAAATACCCCACCACAATAGGGAAAAGGTCACCATTTATGTGGTCAGTTCATCCATACACCCGTTGGATCAAGAACGTGCCAAAACATATGAGGTAGTGGGAAACTACATCATCAAACCTGTTAATGAAGAAGAATTGAAACAAATCTTAATCGGAGAAGATTAGAATTGTTTTAGGAAGTTGATTTTTACAATGGCCTGTTGCTCGGTTTGATTTCCGTAGAGGGTCTCATTGAAATCCCGATCGTTGAACACCAAATACACAAATGACAGCGGGCTGTATTCCCATGAAAAACGGATATTGATGTTGGTGAGGTCGTTTTCCGTATTCTTTTGAAGGAACCCTGACAGCTGGACCCTTGGGTTCAAGGCCAAACGGGATTCCAAACTGAACAGATCTACTTTTTTACTGATACTACCTGTTCCTACACCATCAAATTCAATTCGGTTAAAACTTCCGCCCAAGGAAATATGGGGAAGGGGAGAGTATCCTACCTGAGCATTGTACGAGGTCAAATCCCCATCAAAATAGCTGCCCCATTCTATTTCACCTCCAAAATTGAGCTTTTTGGAAGGGTCACTGTTCCCAAAAACCGAATGTTGTACGTAATCATATTCGCCCATGGGGACTGATAGGCCCAAAGGGGTAAAGGTTTCGGTCAGGTTTTGAAAAAAGCTGGTGATCTCATAACCAAAATTCCCTCCATTTTGAAGATTGAGGTACAATGGGTTTCCGGTTAACTGGCGCTCAATCAATTTTCCCGTGGAGGCTTGGTGATAAAACTGGGCATGTGCACTGGGTTCATAGGCGCGCAACCATTGCTTGAAAGGCATCTTCTCACCTCGGAAGAACCGAGTGAGTCCAGGGGTGGTTCCTATAACATCACTCCTGGAGACAAATCCCATTTCCGGGTTGAAATCTTTGGTGATCACGGATTGGGTCCACCATGCTTTCCATTTATTGGAAGTATAGTAATATTGTGCAATCCCCGAAAAACCGCCACCGCCTATTTCCGTGTTTCCGGAGTAACTTAAAAGGGCGTTGATGGAATGTGGTTCCCCTAAACGTATAAAGGCATCCACAGTACCGGTAACATTGGTGTTCTCCGAACCATTCTTGGCGGTTACCAGTGCCCCGATGCGGTTCTGTTTTCCAAAATTCTCTGAGTATCTTCCTACCATGAAGTTGGTTCCGGACACCGTTGAATTTCCTGCTTGGCGAATATAGATCCCGCCATAATTTCTTCGTGAAGCCCTATGTACAAAACGTCCTCCAACATCAATGGGAAGCGGATTCCCTTCGTTGTCAAGCCCTATACTTCTACTAAAAAAGGGCTGTACCACCATGGATCCTCCCTGTGAACGGTCACCAGGACCCACATTGATTCCAAAAAGGGAAGCATTTTCAAGAAAGAATTGTCGTCGTTCCGGGAAGAATACCGAGAAACGACTGATATTGTTTACCTGTCGGTCAACATCGGCTTGGGCAAAATCGGTGTTCACCGTAATGTCCAAAACATTGTTGGGGTCAATGGCCCATTTAAATTCACCACCTGCTTTCACATCCGTATTTTCATCTTCAATATCAGGGTTGTTTCCCTTATACCGATTATAGGAGGTGAGGAGGTAGGGTTTTACTTGGATATTGGCCGTTGGTGGTGGGGGTTTCAGGTTGGTGAGCCTTCCCGCATAATCCATTCTCGCCGCACTGAACGAACGTGGAAATGGGGAGAAAGCGGTAATCTCGTTGGTCAATCTTCGGTTGCGATACAATTGAAAGCCCCAAATTTGGGTGGGGTCATCGGTCTTGGGGTATCTTAAAGTCTTCCATGGAATGGCAATTTCGGCAATCCAACCTTTGTCCGTTCGGGTGGTCCGGGTAGTCCACCTACCATCCCATTCAATATCGTAGTACATGGCATCAAAGGATAGGTAGTCCCGTTGCACCCCATAGGGGTTGACTACTATGGACATGGCATTTCGCTCGTCATTGAACCCGTCAAAACACAGAGTTACCAAATCATGGGTCCTAAAGTTAAAGTCCCGTTTAAAATCTGTGGCCCGAATGGCTTTTTTTCCCAAGGAGTCCTTGCAGAAAATCCCAAAATATAGATTGTCTTCGTCAAAAAGCACCTTGATTTCCGTATCGTGATTGGGAGCTTCACCTTGGTAAGGGTCTACCTGGGTAAACCTGGGGTGGGGCTTTGTTTTTGCCCAATCTGCTTCGTCCAGAACACCGTCCACTTTTATGGGACCCGAAGTCTCCATGGCTTCCAGCTTATTTTTATTGGGATTGGGTTTAAAAATTTCTACATCTTGGGAATAGGTCGTTAGGCTAACGAGAAAAAAGAACAATACGTAAAGGCGCTGCATTTTTGCAATTTGGTTGAATGCTGGCAAAGCTAAACAAAACGATGAGGTAAGGGGTAAAAATCTTGTTAGATATTACGGTATTGGGCATTAAGTTGTGAAACTCTCAACGAGAATAAGAAAACGTAAGTATATCCATAAAAAAATGCCCCATCAGATGAGGGGCATTTTTCAAGTATAAATCTACTTTGATTTTACATACGCAATCGCATGAAGAGTTCATGGGTATTGTTGTCCAAACCGTCAATGGAATTTTGGATGGAGGTCTCATAGGCATATCCCAAGTTGAAACCGTTGCTCACATTGAAGAGCACAAGTCCACTGATACTCTCATCATGACGGTATGATGCCCCAAATTCAAAACGCTCCCCAAAGTCCAAGATACCGGTGACCTCCAAGGATATGGGAGAGGCATCTACATATCGGAACATTCCCATGGTCTTTAGGTCCAAGGTTTTTCCCAAGAAAAAGCTATAGCCTCCACTGAGGTAAGCATGCATACGGTCTGCGCCCAAATAGGCATTCCCATCTCGTTCCTGCAATCTATCAGGAGTGAGAAGTTTAGGGGCCGAAAGCGATACAAAATATCTGTCGTGCTTCATGTAAGCCCCTGCACCTACGTTTGGGGTAAACCTACTTTCATAGTCCGTTAGGGCCCCATCCTGTCCCACACCGTAGGTAACCAGACCATTGGTGTTGGCATCATAGGAGTTGGCGCTTCCCTTGATCCCGAAATAAAGCCTGTGCTCTTCATCCAGATCAATATAATATGAAATATCTATGGCCACCCATGTTTGCTGTTCTATAAAGGTACGGTCATTGAGAATGGATGCTCCCAATCCCACATTTTTTCCCATAGGCATACCAAAAATTGCACTTTGGCTCTCTGGCGCACCCTCTATACCGGCCCACTGACTCCGAATTCCCAATGAGAATTCGGCAGCTTCGGAGCTACCAGCAAAAGCCGGATTGTATATGTTCATGTTATACTGGTAAAAGGTATAGTTGGGGTCTTGTTGGGCACTCACCGTTGCGGTAAAAGCCATGGCCGCCAACAGTATCTGTAATTTATTAATTAGGTTCATGTCTGTATTGTGTGTTTTTTGTTGTTGTGGTTAATAGTTGATAAAGATCCAGCCTTGCAATGGAGCACTTCCATCTCCCAAGTCAATGATGTACAGGTACGATCCAGCAGGAAGCTTTTCATTTCTACTCTTGTAGAAACCTTCCCAGTTGTTTCGGTAGGACCTTGTGGCAAACACTTCATGGCCCCATCGGTTGTAGACCGATACCGTGTTATTGGGATAGTTGTCGATACCCGGAATGATCCAAGCGTCGTTGTTGCCATCCCCGTTGGGAGTAAAGGCCTGAGCGGGAACCAGGGTAGGCTCATCACTCGTTGGAAATGCATCGTCACCATCCACAACACCATCGTTGTCATCATCATCATCCAAACTATCTGGAATACCATCGCCATCTGTATCCAATGGAATACTTGAAGCATCGGTTGGGTCTGTTCCTTGCTCTATTTCAAGCTCATCGGAATACCCATCTGCATCATCATCAGTATCAGCATTGTCACCAATGCCATCTCCATCGGTATCGGTATCCTCGTTGGCATCCGTTGGGAATGCATCCTGATCATCTGGAATGCCATCGTTGTCGTCATCGGTATCCACATTGTCTCCAAGACCATCTCCATCATTGTCTTCATCGGTGACACCATCGTTGTCGTCATCATTGTCCTCATTGTCCCCAATGCCATCTCCGTCTGCATCAGAATCCTCATTGGGGTCTGTTGGAAAGGCATCTTCAGAATCAGGGGTTCCATCGTTATCGGCATCATCATCTGCATTGTCTCCAACCCCATCTCCATCGGTGTCTGTATCCTCGGAATCATCTTTAGGGAACGCATCCTCGGAATCAGGGGTACCGTCGTTGTCATCGTCGGTATCGGCATTGTCGCCAGTCCCGTCACCATCGGTATCGGTATCCTCCGAATCATCTTTGGGGAACGCATCCTCGGAATCAGGGGTGCCGTCGTTGTCATCGTCGGTATCGGCATTGTCGCCAGTTCCGTCACCATCGGTATCGGTATCCTCGGAATCATCTTTAGGGAACGCATCTTCGGTATCAGGGGTACCGTCGTTGTCATCGTCGGTATCGGCATTGTCGCCTGTCCCGTCACCATCGGTGTCGGTATCTTCTGAGTCATCCAATGGGAAATCATCGTCGGTATCAGGAGTTCCGTCGTTGTCATCGTCGTCATCGGCATTGTCGCCGGTCCCGTCACCATCGGTATCGGTATCCTCTGAGTCATCCAATGGGAAATCATCCTCGGTATCAGGGGTGCCGTCGTTGTCATCGTCGGTATCGGCATTGTCGCCAGTTCCGTCACCATCGGTATCGGTATCCTCTGAGTCATCCAATGGGAAATCATCGTCGGTATCAGGGGTACCGTCGTTGTCATCGTCGGTATCCAAATCGTTTGGAATTCCATCCCCATCGGTATCTTGGGCCGCTGCGATAGTTGCACTGTATGTAGTGGCACTCAACGCATCGGAACCATCTTTGACTTTAAATGAGAAGGAGGTATAATTGGCGCCAAATTCACCACTCGCTGTAGTGTATACCAATAGGGTTACATCATTGATCATATCATTGACCGAAACAGGGTTTCCGTTGTAGGTCAATGTACCTTTTGAAGGCAATGAGATAATTTGTATTCCATTGAAACCATCACTTGGGTCATCATCGGAAAAAGTAAAATCTTCCGCAGCAAATGTGTATCCTGCATCTTGAATGACATCTACGGATATATTACCTCCTTCAGGGACGTCATTTACATTGTTGATGGTAAGGGTAGCAGTCACAGTTTGTGTGAAGGATACCTCATCTTCAAAATTATAGGTGAAGCTATCCGAACCAGATTCATCCCCATCATGTTCATATGAAAAGGTTCCATCTGGATTAAAGGTAAAGGAAGCTGCATGCGATGGACCTGAAATCAAATGGTACACCAAGTCATCGCCATCAATTTCCACATCGTTGGTAGAAACGTCCTCATTCAAAGTATCGTTTTCATCCATGGTAAAGGCATCTGCATTTGCCACGGGCAAGTCGTCTTTGGGTAAAATGGATAGGGTAATGTTGGCTGTTACTTTCTGGCCTTGATCATCCAACTCATAGGTTACGGTATCCGTTCCATTTTCATTGGCATTTGCAGTATACACTACCTGATTGCTTCCATTGACCAGGGCATTACCCTTGGTTCCCTGTACCGTAATGGTCACGGTTGGGGTAACGTTGGTATCGTACACATCATTAAAGAGCACGTCTATTGGACTGGAGGTGGTATCCTCGTCCAAAATGGCGAGATCGTCATCGGCACTTACCACCAGGGTAACATCGTATGGACCAAAGGTTGCTGTACCTACATTCCCGGCATTATCTTTAACTTCGGCATGGATGTACCAACCGGAACCTCCACTAGCGAATGTGGTAATCTTGGATTGACTGTTGCTCCATGAAGTCCACGCGGCATTATCGGTCGCTGGGGGAGTGGCACTCTGAATTTTGGCAAAACGTTGTACATCAAAACCACTACCTCCGTTTTCATCGGCAAAAACCAATTGGATGTCCGTGTCGGTGTCCAGGTTGCCGCTGGAAGGCGTTGCAGTGATGGTAGGGTCTGTATTATCATCCACAATGGTCAGTGTGCGATAAAAAGGTTCGGACCAAACACCGGTATCGGTTTGTGTTCGAAGACTGATGATGTATTCTGCAGATATATTGTTGTAGGCCGAGAAATCGGTCATAGGAGTACCCGCATTGTAAATTTCCGTATCGGTAGGGTCACCGTCCGTATCATAGACCCGTTGGGTAACAATCCACTCTTGGGTGCTCAAAGTTCTACCGTAGGGATCTACAGAGTTATCCTCAATAGCAATGGTCATGCTACCTGTGTAGGTATTGAGCATATCCGGAAGAATGTTGAACTGGGCTATGGGAAGGTCACTTGAACCTCCTGAGCCTGAAGTTTTTTCCACATAGATACTGGTTGGACTACTCCAAGTTCCTTGGTGGTCCTGTACGCGTAGCATAACCAAATATTGGCCATCACTCACGGAATTCTTATCAAAAGCTCCCGTGTTCCAATCGTTTGTGGAGGCTGCATCCACGGATTTCCATTTCCATTCGGATTGGGCAATACCATTATTGGCACCGCCATCCAAATCATAGGAGGTATTGTTGATGAAACCGGTATCCCCGCTATACGTAAAACTCGCAACTGGCTTACGGTGGAAAAACAACGTCGTTGGTGCGGTGGGCAGATCTTCGAAAGTAAAGGTATACTTACCCGGTTTTTCGTAGTATTCCGGTACGTCTTCGAGGTATAACCCGTTCCAAGACACTTTTCCGGTATTGTTGTCAAAATAGGTTTCATCATGGGTAATGTTCCAGCGACCACTTGGGTAACTGGCGTTGGCCGTATTGGTTTTAAGCTGGGCAGGGTCTACATCGATTTCAACCGATGTCCCGGCGATGAAGAATTCCCCGGCACTTACCGTACCAAATTGATATTGCTCGTAGATGTATTGGGCCATGTCATCGATCCATGAGTTCCAGCTTCCGGCATCCCTGTTGATGAATGTACCCTGGTCGTTGTTTTGTGTAATGAAACGCTCAAATTGGGCCTCATTGGTATTGGTACCCCAACCAATGTAGTGGATGTCCTCATTGATGGTTCGCATCAAGATTTCCGATAGGTCGGTATCAGAATCAAAATCCGCAACCTCAAGATCGTCCAAGTTTACGTTGAAGCGCAAGGCACTGTTTCGCCATTGGGGCTCACGCAGTACATCTTTAAAGGCACGAAGTTCCAATTTTTCAATGTTGATGTCCTTGAAATAAGCCCCGGATTGTTCGTGTACGTAAAAACCATAGCTACCTTGGGCATGGGTAGTGTCATCAAAATTAAAGGCTTCCACCCAATCGGTTCCGGCAGTACCACCACCACCTCTCCTTGAGATTTTGATGTTATTGCCATTCAAATCAATTTTAAAATCTATGGTCTGGCCATTGAAGTATGCAGCAAACATGTCCGCCCTAGTTCCGTCCCACCCATAAGTGGCAGAACCGGAGTTTCCACTATTGGTGTTCAGGGCCAATACGGTTATGGAGCCGTTCTGAACTTTAATAATGGCCTCGGCAGGATCACCGTCGGTACCATAACCGCTAATATTACCACAAGCTGAGTGGTTGTCTATAATGTAGGCATAGAAGTTTTGGTTGTCCACTTTCCTAAAAATAAAACCTACCTCACCGTGAGCGTAAGGAGCTTCACTGAGTCCCCAGGTTGCTGAAATGGAGCCGTCAGCGATATCCCCTGTGGGGTCATACATGGCAAACCCCCATCCGTAGGAAGTATATCTGCCCACAAAATCTGCAATGACCCGGTTTGTTCCTGAGTCAAAAGAGAAATAGTCCCCAGTATAGGAGTTGTGTACGGGTGGCTCTGTTCCATTGAAGTTCATTTTGTTCCAGCTATTGAAGATGTCGCTGGCATCTGCTTGGTCCGAGGATATGGAGCTTCGTTGAAAAGCCTCTACCCTTAGTTTTCCCAAGGGAATTCCTTTTAAGTGCATGGCTTGTTCCAGGTCGTCCTCGAAAGTGGATAGGTCCACGTTGGCCGATCCAACGGTAACCATTACATCCACATTGGGTCCTTGTTGTACGGTCATATCCACAGTTTGGGCCTTTACTGTCCCTGCCAGTAGAAATAGTACGAAAAGCGATAAAAAGCTTGTAAAAGTCTGTTTCATGGTCGGTTGATCTATTGAAATATTGAATTTTGGGTTGCTTGGTTCATGGTGGTATGATCAAATGTCAGATTGCCACCAAAAACTGAGTTACAGTTGGTGGGTACGGCAATGTTGAAGTACGATTTGTCACTGATTTTCTTGAGTAGGGACAGACCTTCCGCATTGGACCCCAAGTTGCAGTCATAGACCATAAGTTGAATGTGGTCGCCTTGGTAGAGTCCTTCCAACATGGATAGTTCAAATTCTTGGTCCACACTATCGGAATCGTAGGTGGTGTTTCCCAGTTCAAAAGCATTGTAACTTGCATTGACAAACAGGTGGACTGCCAGAGTGGATCGATGGTTTTCCAGGTACTCCCTAATGGATTTCCACGGATTTCCATTTTCATCGATTTCCAATACCTCTGTCTGGTTTGGCAGATTGTCCAAGACCTGTTGTTTCTGTGAATACTTGGCATCCAGGACTACAACACTGCTGGATTGTGCCATGGTTGCGGTCACTGCAAAAAAGAATAGGCAAAAAAAGGATTGCATAAATTTCATGTAGATTGAATCTTTCATTGATTTTTGGTTTAAGGTTGTGTCAATTGTTTTTTTGTTCTGTATTTCGGTTCAGTTAAGGCATAGGAAGGTCATGCCTGCAAAATCGAGGCAATTCACTTAGTGGCGCCAAGGTTAATGGGACCGCCTTAAAATCAAGAAAATATATTGGGTGGGTTCTAGTAAATATCTTTCATAAGAGGGAGCTTTTTTTAAATGTTTTTTAGGTTGAGGTGACCATTATTTTCCTACAGTCACGGCATTAAGAATTGTACAATTTTTCTTATTCTCACCTAAGAAACGGAGGTGGTATAGTCTTATTTTATGAAATCGTTCGGAGAATTGACAAATATCAATTTAGAGTCATTTTCTTACAGTAAATGAAGCAAAATAGACCTAAACCCCTTATTTAAGGGGCTTGGTTAAAGGGTTATTCTTACAAAATATAGGTTTGGTGTAGGACTTATGGTATTGAGATAAGCCTTCTATAGAATTTCCTTCATGATGCGGGAAAGGGTTTCCGGTCTCATCGCCAAAAAAGATGCCAGATGTTTTCTGGGGATTCTTCCTACAATATCGGGTCTAATGTTTTCCTTAAAATAGAGGACCCGCTTTTTTGCGTTGGGAATCCGGGCCAAATACACCCTATGCTCTGCCAAAATGTAGTATTGCTCGAGCATGATTCTGTTGATCTGGCGTATTTCAGGAAAATGATTGAGGCAATACTTGTAGTCTTCATAATCCAGATAGTCGCAATGGGTTTCTTCAAGACTTTGGATAAACTCCCTACTCTTCTCATTTCTGAAGAAGCCTGTTATAGAGGTGAAGATTTCATTTTCGGTGTCGATCCATGTAGTGATTTCTACGGAATCACTTAAAAAATAGCCCCGGACCATCCCTTTTTTTATAAGGTAAAGTCTATTGCAAACTTCCCCGGCCCTGCTAATGATTTCATTTTTTCTGAAAAAGCAGCTTTTGATCTTATTGGCCAGATAGGACTTAAGTTCTGAACTGAGTGGATAAATGGAATTAAGGTACAGGATAATGAAGAGATTCTTCTCTATATTCTGATTGGAATGCATTTGGAATGCTGGTTTTGGTATAAAGTATTGAACAATGCTTCAAAAACACCAAAATGGGGCAGGACAGGTATTTTTGGACCCGAAAGATACGGCTTGATACGTATATGAAGTAATGTTTTTGTGAAAAATAAACATTTGTTCCTCAGATATTGATATTTATCAAGTATTGTGTGTCGTTTCATATAGGTAAATACAAATAAAAACAATTTGAAAATAAATTTATTTTAAATAAAAAGGAATCGAAAGCTTTTTTTTGTGAAACATTTTAGTTTATTTTGTTGATAGGTCAGCTACTTAAGCTTGGCCGTACCTAACCATTAAAGTAGAATATGACCATGGAAATGGTAGAAAAGAATAAAACCTATACGGAAATAGAGATTTTTCAACAACCTGAAGTTTGGAAAAAAGTCTTCGAGGAAATTCAAGGGCAACGGGATGGGATCGGCAAGTTCCTCTCCGCTCATTTGTCAAATCCCAACACAACTATATTGTTGACAGGAGCCGGTTCATCTGCTTTTATTGGAGAATCGGTAGAACTTGTTATTGCAGAGGCTACGGGGCTCAATACCAGGGCCATTGCCACAACGGACTTGGTGACACATCCTGAGGCAGTGGATCCCTTAACCGACACTCCTGTTGTTTTAATATCCTTTGCGCGGTCCGGTAATAGTCCCGAAAGTGTGGAAACCGTAAAATTGTTGGAGTCCAGATTGGGAAAACTAAAACATTTGGTAATTACCTGTAATCCAGACGGAGCTCTCGCCAAAATGGCAGAGCAGGATTCCTCTACACATTATTGTATTGTATTGCCAGAGGAAACCAATGATAAGTCCTTGGCCATGACCAGTAGTTTTTCATCCATGCTGCTTTCCAGTTTATTGGTGTTTAACTTGGACAAGTTGGATAAAGCACAGGCTTGGGTAGAGCATGTGGGAAAGGAAACCGTGAAAATTTTTGATAACGCAGAACTTTTGAAGGGCTTGGCCCGTTTGGATTTTGATCGGGCCATCTTTTTGGGGTCCGGCCCACTTTTGGGAATCGCCAATGAGTGCCATTTAAAGTTACAAGAACTCACGGATGGTCAGGTGATTTGTAAATACGATTCCTGTTTGGGGTTCAGACATGGTCCCAGAGCAGTGGTCAAGGAAAATACCCTGTTGGTCTTCTTCCTGTTCCCGGATGCCCATGTGGCCAAATATGAGAATGATCTGGTTTCCAGCATAGTTCAAGGGGGCGGTTATCTGGATATGGTCTTGGTGGGACAAGAAAACGAGTCCATGGAATCCAACTATATGTTCCCAATAACCAAACACCCCGATGATGCTGCCGGTGTTTTCATTTTGCCTTATGTGGTCATAGGTCAGCTTTTGGGACTTTATAAATCCCAGGAGTTGGGACTGAATCCGGATAATCCTTCAGTCAACGGCGCCATTAGTAGAGTAGTGCAAGGAGTAACCATATACGAGAAGTGACATGATTCTTTGTATCTGTCCAAATCCATCCATTGACAGTTATGCCTACTTCAAGGAGTTTGAAATAGGGTCGGTCAATCGTATGGAAAAAATAAAACCCTACCCGGGAGGCAAAGCGACCCATGTTGCCTTGGCTTTGGCCGAAATGGGAAAGAAAGTGACCCTCTTTGGATTTTGGGGAGGAACCACGGGCCAATGGATCAAGAAGGAATGTGAAAAAAGAGGGATACAGGTTGAAGGGGTAGAGCTGTCAGAAAACAACAGGCAATGTTATACCTTCCGTTCTAATGATGCTTCTGTGGCCAATACAGAGATTTTGGAGCCTGGTCCAACGGTAAGCCCCGAAGACTGGGAATCCTTTACCATAAAGTTGCAGGAACTTGTAGGGCAATCCGAAATGGTGAACCTATCGGGCTCTTGGCCCAAAGGTGTCCCAGGGAATGCAAGTCAAATTGTGGCTCAAAGCTGTAAGGGTTTGAACAAGAAATTGATGTTGGACGGAACTGGGATCCAACTAAAGAATGCGCTTCGGTCCGGGTTTTATGGACTGCATATCAATGAGCACGAGGCCAAAGACCTTTTTGGAACCGAGGACGCTGAAAAAGTGCAGAAGGATCTAAAGGATAGTGTGCAGCTTCTGGCGCTGACCAAGGGTAAAAAGGGACTTTACCTTGCGGATGGTACTGAAGTGGTGCATGCCCTAAAACCCTTGGAGAAAGTAATCAGTACCGTGGGTAGTGGGGATTGCCTTACCGCAGGAATATTGTATGCCCTTTCCGAAAATATGTCCTTGGAGCAAGTAGCCCGCTATGGAGCGGCCTTTGGGGCGGCCAATTGTGTCAATGACGATTTGGGCATGCTAAAACATAAAGATGTAATGGACTTTTTACCATCGACCGAAACCAAACTTTTGTGCCATGGCTAAAAACGATCTACTGGTAGTTGGGGAACTTAATGTGGACCTTATCCTTAATGGGATTCAAGGCTTCCCCAAAATAGGAAAAGAAATAGTGGCCAACGATCTAACACTCACTTTGGGAAGCTCCTCGGCCATCATGGCTGCCAATGCAGCCGCACTGGGTCTTTCCACAGGTTTTGCCGGAATGGTGGGCAACGACCAATTTGGGGATTATATCTTGGAAACCTTGGAAGACCGCAACGTAAGTACTGCCTTTGTGAGAAGGTCGGACAGCCATCAGACAGGGGTGACCGTGGTGATGAATTATGATGAGGATAGGGCCAATGTTACCTATTGTGGTGCCATGGAGGCCATGACCTCTTTGGATATCCCTTGGTTTGAAATGTCGGACTACAGGCATTTTCATTTATCCAATTTCTTTTTGCAGAAAGGACTCCATCAAGAGATTACGGCCATATTTAAAAAAGTGAAGAGCTTAGGGTTGACCACATCTCTGGACTTACAATGGGATCCTGCCGATGTATGGAATTTTGACTACAAAGAATGTCTACCCTATGTCGATGTATTTATGCCCAATGAAGCGGAAATTTTACGCCTCACCCAAGAAGATAGCGTAGAAGATGCCTTGAAACAGGTGGAACCCTTTGCCAATACCATAGCCCTTAAAATGGGAAGTAAAGGCAGCTTGGGAATCAAGAATGGGAATCGGATTCAAGTATCGGCCTTCAAGGCAGATGTTTATGTGGACTCCATCGGCGCTGGGGATTCGTTCAATTCCGGATTTATTGCAAAATACCTGCAAGGGGCAGAACTTGCGGATTGTCTCTTGAATGGCAATTTGATGGGGGCCATCAACACTACAATGGCAGGAGGAACAGAGGCTTTCAAGGATAAAAAGGCCTTGCAAACGAAAATAGAACAATTACAACATAGCAAAACAACATCCTAGTATGGAGCTTAAACAAACACTGAAAGAATTCACAAAACAGGGGCGAGGGCTTTTGGCAACCAACTACTACAATGTGGAAACCTTGCATGGCGTGCTTAAGGCGGCATCCGATTTGAATGAACCCATTATTTTGCAACTGACCAAAAGTTCCATTGATTATATGGGACTTGAAACAGCGGTAAATCTAGGTCGTTCTGGACTAAAACAGTTTGGCGTAACGGGTTGGATACACCTTGATCATGGAGGTTCCGTTGAGTTGGCCCATAAATGTCTGGATGCAGGATTCGATTCTGTTATGATTGATGGAAGTGAACTTCCATTCGAGCAAAATGTGGCCATGACACAGGAAGTAGTGGAATTGGCAAAACAATACAAGGCCCATGTAGAGGCCGAGCTGGGTTTTGTGGCCAAATTGGGTCAATCTACGGAAGGAGCAGGTTTCACCCAACCTGATGAAGCCAAGGATTTTGTGGAACAAACCGGGGTTGATGCCTTGGCCATCGCTATTGGAACAGCCCACGGATTTTATAAGAGCGAGCCTAAGTTACAGTTGGAACTTTTAAAGGAAATTGCGGCTATTACCCCTTCAACCTTGGTGCTGCACGGCAGTTCCGGTGTTCCCCATGACCAAGTGCAAAAAGCCATATCCTTGGGCATATGTAAGATAAACCTCGCTACGGAGATCAAGAATATCTTCATGAAAACACTCCAAGAAAGATTACGGAGCAATGAGGAAATAGATCTTAGAAAAGTCTTTCCTGTGGCAACCAATGCTGTCACGGAATTGGTGAAGACCAAACTATTGATGGTAAAGAACTAAAACCATGCTACGACCATTCTTTGATGCCCATGTGCATCTGAATACCGAAAGTGGGGAAAAGATGAAAGCGGCCATAGGCCATGATGTCTATTTCTTGTCCATAAATACCGATATTCCCTTTTTTCCTTCCTTAAAAGAACAGGAAGATATGGTTCATTCCCTGAACGAAACATTCAATGATCGTGCGGTCTATGTCTGCTCTTTTGATATGCGGCAATGGGGAAAGGAAAACTGGTTGACAGATGTGTTGGAGCAGATCAGGAAAGGTATAGCCCGCGGGGCGAAAGGAGTAAAAATGTGGAAGAATATTGGCATGGATGCCGAACTCCGGGATGAAAAAGGAAATTTCCTCATGCTGGACCATCCTGCGTTCGATCCCATTTATGAATACATTCAGGCCAATGATTTGGTACTTATTGGGCATCAAGGGGAGCCCAAAAACTGCTGGCTTCCTTTGGATGAAATGACCGTGGATTCGGACCGTGACTATTTTAGTGCCCATCCGGAGTACCATATGTACCTTAACCCGGAGTATCCCTCTTATGAAGCCCAGATTGAAGCAAGGGACAATATACTTAGACGCCATCCCAAATTAAAATTCGTGGGCTTGCACCTTTTTAGCTTGGAATGGAATCTGGATGAAGTGGCCAAACGATTGGATGATTTCCCAGAGACCATGACCGATCTAGCGGAGCGGATTTGTCACGTACAGTATCAAGCATTACAAGACCATGCAAGGGTGAGGGATTTTTTCATCAAGTACCAAGACAGGATTATTTATGGTACCGATGTGATTGACGATGGCTCTCTATCTGGTCAGGAAGTGGCGGATAGATTGGAACACCTATGGAAATTCCACTGGGATTTCTTTGCAACGGAAAATACAATGGAAGCACCGGAATTCAAGGGGGAATTCAAAGGCTTGGCCTTGCCCGAAACAGTTCTGGAGAAGATATTTTATACAAACGCTGTCAAAACCTATGGGAAGCCAGGAGTTTGATGGACTAAAACTCAATCTTATGAAAAACAACAGGAGAAATTTTATACGATCAGTCTCCATGGCGGGAATTGGTGTGGTCGGGGCCAATGCACTGGTTTCTTGCAAGAATGAATCATCATCAGTTGCCGGGGCAGAACCTGCCACACCTGTCAAGGATGATGGAAAACAGATTTTTAATATGTCCGGATACGCAGCTCCAGCTTTGGAGACTGTTCGGGTTGGGTTTATAGGATTGGGAATGAGGGGTCCAGCTGCGGTTGGACGTATCAGACTTATTGAAGGCGTTGAAATAAAAGGTCTATGCGATTTGGTTCCCGAAAAAGTGGAAAAGGCCAAAAAAATATTGGAAGATACCACGCATACCCCAGATACCTATTCCGGTAGTGAGGAAGTTTGGAAAGAGATGTGTGATCGTGATGATATCGACCTAATATATATTGCCACCCCTTGGGCACTGCACACCCCAATGGCCGTATATGCCATGGAGGCAGGTAAACACGTTGCCGTTGAGGTTCCAGCAGCCAAGACCATAGACGAATGCTGGCAGTTGGTGGAAACCTCCGAAAAGACCAAGAAGCATTGCATGATGCTCGAAAATTGCTGCTATGATTTCTTTGAGTTATTGACCTTGAATATGGCCAGACAAGGATTCTTCGGGGACATTATCCATGGTGAAGGGGCATATATCCATGATTTGGTGAGCCTCAACTTCAACAAGGAAACAGGATATGAGGATATGTGGCGTTTAAAGGAAAATGCTACTCGTAATGGAAGTTTGTACCCTACCCACGGCTTGGGTCCCATCTGCCAGGTCATGGACATCAACCGGGGAGATAATATGGATTACCTTACCTCATTATCCACGAATGATTTCACCATGCAACAGAAAGCGATGGAACTGGCCAAGGAAGATCCTTTCTTTCAAGAATATACCAATGCTGCCTTTAGAGGTAATATGAACACTACCTTGGTCAAGACCAAAAAGGGGAAGAGCATCATGATCCAGCACGATGTAAGCTCACCCAGACCGTATTCCAGGATACATTTGGTGAGCGGTACCAAAGGTATTGCCCGTAAATGGCCTGAACCATCTAGGGTGGCTACTGGGCATTCTTGGTTCACAGAGGAGGAAATGAAGGCTTTGGAAGAACAGTACACTCCCAAGATTGTGAAGAAAGTGGGGGAAATGGCCAAAAAAGTAGGCGGACATGGTGGAATGGACTTTATAATGGATTGGAGACTTATCGATTGTTTGAGAAATGGACTTCCTTTAGATCAAGATGTGTATGATGCTGCACTTTGGAGTGCTGTTGCACCTTTGAGCGAGCAATCCGTTGCCAATAGGTCACAATCCATTGATGTTCCGGACTTTACCCGTGGTAGTTGGGAAAGCAATGCCCCAGTGGATATTTCTTTGGAGAAGGGAGCCACTACAGGGGTCAATATGAGCGTCTTAGGATAGGTTTTCGATCAGGATTAATGCCAATAGGCGATTTTTTGGTTATAAGATTAAAGTTATATTTGCCTTTATAGCTAACCATAGGCAATAGAATTTTGATGAAAAAAACCGCATACCGTAGGGCGAAAATCCTTGAGGAACTCGATAAGGATGGCCAAGTAAATGTCAATATGCTCAGTAAACTATTTGGTGTCAGTGAAGTCACCATTAGAAATGACCTGGACAAGCTGGAAAAAAACAATTTATTGGTCAGGGCCCATGGAGGGGCGTTCAAATCAAACAATCTTATTCTAACCTTTAGTCAGAAGAAAAAGCTGAACATGGAGGTGAAGACCAGGATTGGAAGAAAAGCTGCCTCGCTCATAGAAGAGGGAGATACCATTATCTTGGATTCGGGGACCACCACTTTTGAGATTTCAAGATTTTTGCGCGACTTTCAAAAGCTGACCGTGATCACCAATGCGTTGGACATTGTGAACAACTTGGCCCAGCAAGACAACTTGGAAGTATTTATGCCGGGAGGCTATCTCAAGGAATTTTCAATGTCCTTGGTAGGTCCATTGGCAGAACGCAACCTGAAGCAATTGTCCTGTAACAAACTGTTCTTGGGTGTGGATAGCATTAAACCTGATAAAGGAGTGTTTACCCACCATATTGAAGAGGCCCAGTTAAATCAACTGATGATCAATCTTACCGAGGAGGTGATTTTGGTTTCCGATAGCTCCAAATTTGCCAAATCGGGGATGGCATTTATCTGTGAATGCGACCATATCCATAAATTGATTACGGATGATGGTATTCCGGATGAGCACCTAAAAGCCTTGGAAAAACATAATGTGGAAGTGATAGTGGTATAAGCCCTTCAATCACATAACATGATTAAAAAAGCCCCATTTATGGGGATTTTTTAGTTTTTAGATACTTTTTACAGAATTATTTGATAGTGGAATCAAATATTTCAGCTGCCTTTTGGGCTACTTTTAAACGTACACTGGAAGAGTTCCTCCGGCCATAAATGGCTTTGGTCTTAAAGGCCAAGACCGTTTCTATGGCAGGGTAAACCGTTATGTTCTGACCCATGGCCCCTTTGGCGGAATAGGCCCCCTCAAAACGAGGGTCATCCACAGCTTGCCACAGCCACCACATGTATCCGTAACCATAATTGATACCCGTTCCCTGGAAAACGGGAACGTTGCGGTTGAGTTCTTCATGTGAGGTACGGGATTTCAACATTTCATCTACCCAAGATTCACTGATTACTTGGACATCTTTCCATTTTCCCTTGTTGAGCATCAGCAATCCCAAACGTGCCATATCACGGGTGGAAAACCACATCGGATAGGCCAAGTATTTTGAGATGGAGGTATTGCCTTCCTTTTGTTGCATGGAGCGGTCCCAATCCTGCATATGTAATGGGTTGGCCAGTTGGCGTTCCACTTCGTCGTAGATGTTGCGTCCGGTCTCTTTTTCAAAAATGTACCCCGCCACATTAAAGTCCCAATTGCTGTACAGCCAATAGCTCCCGGGTTTTACCGAACCCCGCTTGGGGGCATATTCCTGCATTCCTCCGGGATACCCTTCAGGATGATATACTCCAGATCGTGCAGAGATAATATCTTGGACGGTAGCGTTCTGTTCAATAGGGAGGATGCCTTCCACATCATCTATCCCAAGTTCTTTGATCGTCTTGTTGAGGCGGATAGTACCATCTTCAACATACTGCCCGTAAAGTATGGACAATACACTTTTCCTACAAGAGGCAATATAACTGAGTTCCTCCAAATCCCCATATTCAAAAACCACCTTGCCCTTGTGAACAATCATGAGTCCGGTAATTTTGGTGCTGTCGATAAGGTATTCTTGAAAAGCCTGTGCCTTTGGATTTTGCCAAGCCTTGGCTTCTTCTGGACTGGCCTTGTGCCATACGCGGTCCGGGAACTCTTGTGCCTCAAGATAAAAGCACGTCAGCATTAGAACGGCCGCAAAAGCGCAAATAAATCTACCTGTTTTCATATTGAATTATTCTGTTTTCTTGAACCAAAGGTTACGGGCCCTGCCGTTGGATGCCCGCATCCCTTTTATATTCCCCGTATCGTCTCTGATAAATTTTAGCACACTCAAGGGATACTTGCCCTCAAAGAGGTCTTTTTGCTTTTGGTTGAGCTCCAATTTTCCATGCCTGATATGGTGGGCGTACAGCTTTCCATCTGAAAAATGTAGGGTATAGGCCGTTTGGATTTCAGGGCTATAATACGTACCGACATACTCCACTGCATTTTTCGGGTCCAACGCCGAAGGGGTATATTTTTTAAAGACCAAGGGTGCACCGCTATTGCGTAGTAGAGTCATTGTATTTCCATCAAAGGTGATCACGGTTTTGTTTTCAGGGTCAATTGCCTCGAACCTATCGGTGTCGACCGGAACGAATTTTGGACTTCCTCCAACCAAAATTAGGGTATCCCCACTTACTTCAATTTTCTGCTCTTGAAGGGTAATATCATCCCAATATAAGCCTGCATAAGATTGCATTTTGGTTTTTGAGACTCTTTTTAGAGACTTAGGCGCTGGTGAGTGGGCCGGTTCTAAAAGAACCTCTGCAATTTTGGAAACCTTGGAAGCTGGGGATGCGCTGGAAAAATTGGTGAGGACCACAATGCTGATTTCTTTTTCGGGAAACACGGCAACGTTGGAACGGAATCCACCAATGGCCCCTCCATGGGTTACTCGCTTTTCACCAAAAAGTTCATCCACATTTACCCCAAAGGCATATTGATTGGGACTGCCGTCATTGAGTGGATCCACAGTTAGCATGAGTTCGAAAGCCTTTTCCCAACCCGGAAGAGGGTCATAGAAGTTTTTCAGGTATCCCAAAAGATCATCGGTGGTAGTATGCATGTTCCCGGAGCCTACATAGCCCCAATATTCCACGGCACGTTCAAAACCATCAACGGTAGGGATGTACGAAGTGGCATTATTGGGCACGACCCGGTTGTATTGGTCTTCCACATAAGTATTTTCCATTCGCAAGGGAACAAATACATCTTCCCGCATATAATCCACAAATGACTTGTCCGTAACCTTTTCAATAATGTTCGCCAAGAACATATAACCGGTATTGCAATAGAGGTATTCCGATCCAGGTTCAAAATTCAATTCTTGCTGATCTACAATGATCCGGTCTAGGTCCGCATTGGTCTTGGCATCATCACCCCGCCATCCCGCCAAGGCAAAAAGGGCATGGAGGCTACGTAGTCCACTGGTGTGGTGCAACATATGGCGTATGGTGATCTTTTGTCCAAGGTCCGGCAATCCATCGATATAGCGGTCAATGGTGTCATCCACCGATAGTTTGCCCTGCAGATGTAACTGTACGATCCCCAAAGCACTGAACTGTTTGGAAACCGATGCCACATTGAACTGGGTTCCCGGGGAATTGGGCACCAAATATTCCAAACTGGCCAAACCATACGCTTTGGAAAAAACCGTTTTATTCCCCTGCATGACGGCAATGGCACCTCCGGGGTGGTTGGGACGGTTCCAGTCGAGGAACAGACTGTCAATTTGAGCTGTCTTATCCTCGGATAACTGGGCGGAAGCCATTCCATAAAATAGAAAAGTGACGAGGAACAATGGAGTGTAAAATGAACGTTTCATGGTATTATTTTTTGAGTCCTGCTTCGGCCAAAGTGATCAATAGGGCCAGTTTGATGGATTCTGGTCCTGTTTCATCATTCAGGTACCATTCGTGGAGGGAGTGTGCGCCTCCGCCTTTACCACCCCGACCAATGCATACGGAAGGAATTCCTTTGGACACAGGAATGTTGATGTTGGTTGAGCCACGTCCCAATTTAGGTTCCACACCAAAATATTCGGTAGCGGCCATTGCTTTTTGAATCAAGGGTAGGGAAGGGGAAAGCTCCCCGGAAGGACGATCTCCAATTTGGACCAATTCATAGGTGACCTCCCCTTTTATACCGCTGGAATTATATTCGGTAATGGCCTTTTCCACGGCGTTTTTAAACAAATCTTCAATTTCATCCAGATTCTTGGGGTCTATTGCACGCATATCGACTTCCATCCAAGATTCAAAAGGAATGGAGTTGACTGAGGTCCCTCCACCCATTCGGCCCACATTGAAACTGGTTTTTGGGATGCTTCCCGAAGTATAGGCCCATGCATCGGATGAAAAGGTGGAGATGATTTTGCCTAGGGCATGGTGCGGATTGGCGAGGCCAAAATCGCCCCACGAATGACCGCCCTTACCGCGAACGATTACTTTGTAACGTTTGGAGCCTAGACCTGCATTGCTGATTCGGCCTATATCACCACCATCAATGGCAATCCAGGAGTCGATGTCCAACCCAGATTCGTTGAATAGATACTTCATGCCCCGAAGGTCTCCCAAGCCTTCTTCGCCCACGGTTCCAACAATAAGTAGGTCCTTTTGGGTCTGGATTTCGGATTGGTTCATGGCTTTCAATAGACTGATGAGCATGGCAAGGCCACGGGTATCATCCCCCACACCGGGAGCTTTTAGGGTATCGCCCACATGGGTAACCGTTGCGTTGGTACCTTCAGGGAAAACCACATCCAAATGGGCATCTACACCCACAAAACCCGATTCTCCTGAGGTTCCTTTCCGTAAACCGATGACGTTACCTACCTTATCGGTCCACAGACTGTCCACTCCTGCCGCGAGTAACATTTGGCCAAAGGCTTTGCCTCTTTCCTCTTCTTTGAAAGGAGGGGCCAAGATTTCGGTCAAAGTCACCAAATCTTTCATGGTTTGATGTTCTTGTGAATCGATATGTCCAAAAGCGGTTTGTACCTTTTTGGACTTGGCCAACTTGGCAATTTCTTTGGTATACTCCTTTTCTGCTTTGAGACTCTGCTGTGCCGAAACACAGGCAGATATGAGGGCAATGGCTATGAACGGAGCTTTTAAGTATGATTTCATAGGTCTATTCTATTGTTTTCGTAATACTTTACCGGAACGGGCATCTACAAAAGTGCCATTGTCCACGGTTAAACTTCCATTTACAATGACAAAGGGGATGCCTTCCGGGTATTGGTGCGGTTTTTCAAAAGTAGCTTTGTCAATAACGGTTTCAGGATTGAAGATGACCATATCTGCCTTCATGTTTTCCTTGATTTGTCCTCTGTCCATCAGCCCAAGGGTCTGTGCAGGCAAAAGGGTCATTTTCCGAATGGCTTCTTCAAGGGACAAGGTCTCTTTCTCACGCACATAATGCCCGAGTACCCGTGGGAAGGTACCATACCAACGGGGATGTGGGTGGCCCATACCGGGTTCCACCAAACGCCCATCGGAACCTATCATGGTCTGTGGGTGTTGCATGATCCGTGTTACATCTTCCTCGGCCATGGCATGAAAGACGCAGGCAGCCCCTCCATTCAATTGGGCCTCAATGACCAACTCTGCACCGTTTTCCACCGTGGGCTCCATTCCTTTTTGTTCCACCCAATATTTCAATGTTTTTCCCTCCAGTTCGGGTTGCCATTCCACTTTTGCAAATTGAATGCGATTCAGGTCGGAACCACCTCTATCATTTAAAATATTGAAGACAATCCCATTTCGGATACTGTCCCTGAGTATGGGGTCCGAAACCCTTTTTTCAAAAGCTTCCAATCCTCCGGCCATGGACCAACTGGGAATGATGACGGATATTCCGGTATAACTGGCCGTATACGGATATTGGTCCATTTTAATATCCAATCCCTTCGCCCGTGCAGAATCTACCATGGCCAGCGTACGGGAACTTTTCCCCCACATGGGTTTTCCAATGGCCTTGTGGTGGGTGAGCACCACGGGAATATCGGCCTGCTCTGAAATTTGGATGGCTTCCGCAACGGCATCAAAAAGTCCTAGACCTTCTTCCCGAAGGTGGGAAGTATAGATTCCGCCATATTTTGAAGCTACCTTGGATAGGGCAATGACCTCTTCCACATTGGAAAAAGTGCCGGGAAGGTATTTAAGTCCAGTGGAAATTCCATAGGCTCCCGCCTGCATGGCACTGTCCACTTGAGCCTCCATGGCTTTTTGTTCGGTTGGGGTGGGAGTTCGGTTTTCCAACCCCATGATGTTCCTTCGAATGGTATTGTGCCCTATCAAATAAGCGACATTCATTCCGATGCCTTTGGCCTCAAGACTGTCCATAAAAGACCCCAATGGCCATGGGGAGCCCCCATCGGGTCCACCCAATGCTGTGGTGACCCCCTGCCTTACGTGGCTTTCACAGGAAGAAAGTTCCATAATGGGTTCCAAATGCGTGTGCATGTCTATAAAACCAGGGGCAACGGCAAGTCCTTGGGCATCTATGGTCCGGGTGGCGGTGGCATTGTCCAAATCACCGATTATGACGATCATGGAATCCTTAATCGCAATATCGGCCTTGGTCGGGGTGTTGCCAGACCCGTCGTAAACCGTTCCGTTTAAAATCAGAAGATCGTAATTGTTGGTGCCTCCACATGAAAAAATGAACAGGAGGCATAGTCCCATACCTATTTTCTTTAATGAATCAAGGTAGGGAAGGGTATTGGTTTTTCTAAAATTGTGCATGGTTATACTATCAATGTTGAGGAATCCAATTGCTTGAGTTTGGCGAAGGCTTCCTGTAGTTTTAAGGTTGTTCTTCCAATGGCGTCCGGAAGATGGAATCGGTGTTCCCCAAGCTGAGCAATCGAAGCAATTTGGGTTGTGGTACCGGTCAGGAAGGCTTCATCCATTGCGGAAACTGAATTGGCGGCAATGGGTTCTTCCACCACAGGAATCCCCAAATCCTGGCACAGTTCCAGTACAATCTTTCGGGTGACACCATTTAAAATGTGTTCGTTGGCCGGATGGGTGTACACTTTTTCATCCTTTATAAAAAAGATATTGGTATGGGAACCTTCGGTAATCATTCCGTCCCGTACCAGTACGGCTTCATCCGCGTTTTGGTTCATGGCCATTTCATTGGTCATGACATTGCCCAGCAAGGAAATGGACTTGATATCACATCGGTGCCAACGAAAATCGGGTTGCAGAATGGCCGCTATATTTTTTGTGTTGATATGGGGAAGTGAAAAAGGTAGAGCATACATCATGGTTGTAGCCGGGAAACCTTTTGGATAGGCATGCTTTCTTGGGGCCACGCCACGGGTCACTTGCATATAGATCAAACAGGACTTATCTTCAAGGGACGCGGCTTCGAGCAAAGGAGCAATTTGGGCCTCCATTTGGCCAACATCATAAGCAATGTTGATTTTATCCAAATTTTCTTGCAAGCGGTCTAAATGGGCCTTTTTGTAAAATATGCCATTGTCCAACTGCACCATGACCTCATAAATACCATCGCCAAAAAGAAACCCGCGATCAAATACCGATATCTGGGCAGCATCAGAGGAATAAATGGTCCCGTTCAGGAAAACCTTTTCTGGAAAATTACCTTTTGGAAGCATAGTTTGTGGTCGGTTTTGAATGGTATTGCTTGTGAAGGTAACGGTTATTTTCCTAAATAAAAACTCGATTTTGACAGGGCTGGGGGAATCTTTTACGGCTTAGATTTAATACCTTGCAAGGGTAACAGAATTGGAAGTCATAATAAAGTTTTAGGAAGGTATTTCATATGGAAGTAAACATAAGGGGTGTGTATCGCACAAGTGGATTTTTAATGGTATTGATTGCCCTGTCGTTATTAAGTTGTGGAGAAAAGGAAAAGAGGCAAAAAGAAGATATCAAGAAACCCCAAGTAGAGGAGAAGTTGGACCTTTCCTCTTTGGATACGGTACCTCCTATTGCTATTCCCGAAGGGATGGTATGGATTCCCGGTGGGGTATTTGTGCAGGGTGCTGTTTCATCCGATAAAATGGCCATGCCCCATGAGAGCCCCGCCCATGAAGTTGCGGTAGACGGTTTTTACATGGATGCGCATGAGGTTACCAATGCCCAATTTGCCCAATTTGTGAAAGAAACGGGATATATCACCGTAGCGGAACGGGAGATTGAATGGGAGGAAATGAAGAAGCAACTCCCTGAAGGAACACCCAAACCCCACGATTCCATTTTACAGCCCGGTTCGTTACTGTTCAAAAAAACAAAATCCACGGTACCTAATCTCTATGACTATTCCCAATGGTGGAAGTGGGGTATCGGTACCAATTGGAAACATCCCGATGGACCGGAAAGTTCCCTTGAAGGAAAGGAGAACCATCCCGTGGTACACATTGCTTATGAGGATGCCATTGCGTATTGCAATTGGGCGGGAAGGCGATTGCCCACGGAGGCGGAATGGGAATTTGCGGCCCGGGGCGGTAAGGAAGATGCTATTTTTTTCTGGGGTACCGACTTGGAACAACTCAGTTCAAACGCCAATACCTGGGAGGGGGAGTTTCCGGTGGAAAACCTCAAGACTGATGGGTATGAGAAACGCGCCCCGGTAATGTCCTATCCCCAAAATGGGTATGGTCTTTATGATATGGCCGGTAATGTATGGGAGTGGACCAATGATTGGTACAATACCCAATATTATGGACAACTCCAAGCCGAACAGCAGGTGACCCTAAACCCCCAAGGAGCCTCAAGGCCCTATAATGCCACCAATCCCTATGCCCGTGAAAAGGTCATTAAAGGCGGGTCTTTTTTGTGCAGCGCATCTTATTGTGCCAGCTATCGCATATCGGCACGGATGGCCACCAGTCTGGATTCTTCTTTGGAGCATTTAGGGTTTAGGACTGTTCTAGATCCAAACATGATCAAGGAGTAAACTACTCGGGAACAGCCCTATTGCACTATTTACGGGCGTTTTGGTCACCCAAATCCTTTTCCACAATGATGAAATCCGATCGGCGGTTGACCAGATGTTCCTGTTCACTGCACCTGACCCCATTGGAGCAATGGTTCTTGAGTTGGTACTCTCCATAGCCTTTTGCACTTTCAATCCTATTGGAATCAATGCCTTTGGCAATCAGGTAACGCATGGTGGACTTGGCCCGGTCATCGGACAATTTTAGATTGTATTGGTCGGAACCCCTGGCATCGGTGTGCGATTCAATCTTGATTTTGATGCCGGGAAATTCTCGCATGGCAAAGAGAACCTTTTCCAACTCAATTTCTGCACGGGGGGTAATATCAGACTTGTCGTACTCAAAATAGATGGGATTGACCTTTATTTTTTCAACATTCCCGTCCTTAACGACCAAGCTTTCAAAAGGGGTTAAATAAATCATGTTGTTCGTTGAAGCTGTTTGGGGATTTTCGCCAGTGGGCACCATAATTTCCTTTTTCACATATTTTGGTTTGATGAACACCAGTTTATTTTCCTTGTTGCATGGTAAAACAAAACTGAAGAATCCGGTTTCATCGGTTTTCATGGCATCCAAAAGCCCTGTGTTCACATCGTAGAGTTCAACACTAGCCAGAGGAATGGGTTCGCCCGTTTTTTCATCCAGCACATATCCAGAATACTCAAGACAATCAATGGGCTTGGCCTTTTTTAGATAGTAGATGTCGTCATCCCCGGCACCACCAAATCGGTTGGATGCAAAATAGCCATCCCCGGCACTGTGGTCCATCACCAAAGAAAAATCGTCCATATTGCTGTTGATGGGCTTGCCAAGATTCTGGGGTAGGCCGTAACTGGATTTGGACTTGATCGTTGAGGTGAAAATATCCAGCCCTCCCAGACCATAATGGCTATCCGAGGAGAAATATAGGGTGTTGCCATCCACAAAAGGGAACATCTCCCTGCCCCGGGTATTGATGGTCTCCCCCAAGTTCATGGGTGGGGTAAGGGCATCACCGTTCAAGCCAAGTTCAACCACGTACAGGTCGCTTTCTCCATGCCCTCCGGGCATATTGGAGGTAAAATACAGATACTTGCCATCCGGGCTCAAAGCCGGATGTCCACACGAGTATTCCTTACTGTTGAAGGAAAGGGAAGTAACATTGACAAGGGTATTTGCATAAATCGTTCCTTTTAGGATCTGCATATTGGAGAGCCCTTCACTGTTGGCATTCAGTTTGTCTTTTTTGATGAAATTCCTGGTGAAATAGATGGATTTGGACCTTGGGTCAAACGCCACATTGGAATCGTGAAAAGAGGATTCCAGGTTTTCCAGAAACTTTTCAGGGACAAATTGTGACATGTGGGGGTTGGTAAGGTATAGGTCCAAGTACGGTTGGTTGTTCCACGGATACAGTTTTCCATTGGACTTTAGGGTGTCCCTAGCCGAGGCAAATACCAGCATATCATCATAGATTGAAGGGGCAAAGTCTGATTTATCACTATTGAATTCCAAATTTTGAACTTCGTATTTGGGGTTTTTCAGCAAAAGACTGTCCAGATTCTTTTTTTGGGCCATGATCATATCCAATCGGTTTTGATCGGAGTAAAAATCACGTAGAAGCATATCGGCTTCAGCAGTTTGCATACTGGCTTTTAGGCACTGGACCAGTTTGATGATGTTGTTTTCACCCATTCTTTTGCCTTCAATGGCATAGAGTTTCTGATACCAATCCTTGGCTTTTTGGTATTCATTTCGGTTGAAATGACTGTCAGCCAATCGTTGGATCACATGGACGGAGGGTCTGCTTTTTCGCATGGCCAAATCTTGATAGAGCACAATGGCCTTTTCAAATTTGAAATCGTTGAACAATTGATCGGCCTTTTCCAATTTGCTTTGTGGAAAAACACTGGTAAAGACAGATAGTGTTAGGAAGAGTATTATTTTTTTCATCATGGTGCTTTTTAAAAAAATCTGGGCGACAAAGCCCTTTTGTTGGCATCAAAAACGGTGTATTTCAAAATGATTTCGTGAGAACCATCATTATAGTTGTCCAATCCTGATATGGAATAATCATAGGCATAGCCTATAAAGAATTTTTTGGCCAAATGGAAACCGGCCAATGCACTGATGGCATCATCGTAGCGATAGGCAAGTCCAACACTTACTTTTTCCTGAAAGAGGAAATTTGCCGAGACATCCAAGGTCAAAGGGGCTCCAGAAACATGTTTGGTCAAAAATGCAGGTTTGAATATGATTGTATTGGAAACATCCCAGACATAACCTCCCATAAGATAATATTGACTTTTTCTATCGGTCACGGCAACCTCATTGTCATTATAGATCTGAGAGTTCATAAGGTTGTCACTGGAAAGTCCCATATACCAGTTGGAACCGTAGAAGAAGGCGCCAATCCCAAATATGGGTCTGGTCTTGTTCAGGTTTTCAGCAAATATGGGGTCTTGGTCATCCGCGTAATTTCCCTTGGACCAATCAATGGATAGGATGTCCAATCCGGCATTCAGGCCGAGGGAGAGCTTGGTCTGTGGTCCTGTTGGAATCTCATAGGCAAAGTGTCCATTGATCTTTACATCATTGGAAGCCCCGATCTTATCATTGATGGCTGTTAGTCCTAGACCAATTCGTTTTCCTGTTCTCCCTTGTACGGTAAACGATTGTGTTTCTGGAGCGCCATCTATGCCAACCCACTGTGTTCGATAGAGTACATTGGCCTCAAAATTACCCGAGGTGCCTGTATATCCTGGATTGAGTATCGTGGTATTGTACATGTATTGGGTGTATTGTGGGGCTTGTTGCGCCTGTATTTTGGTCAGTGGTATGACCAAAACCAGACCTATGAGTATGCCGAGATTCTTTATGTTGATGTTCATAATTGTTGGATTTATAGGTTTGGAATTTGGATTTTATCGTGCCAGTTGGAGCCAGCCCACAAGATTTCTGTTGAGCTCGGGAATATTCACCACATAATAGTAGGTGCCAGAAGGGAGGTGTTGCCCTTTACCCATGACACCGTTTACATTGGCAATCCCATCCCAATTGTTTTGATAGTCCATGGCCTCGAAGACTTTGTTGCCATTCCTATTGAAAATCTGGAGTGTATTGGAATAGTTTTCTATGCACTCTATCTCAAAGAAGTCGTTGTACCCATCATTGTTTGGGGTGAATTCGTTGTAAACCTCCAAGCAGAACTCTTCACCCAATACTTCCCCGCAGTCTTCAACTTCCACTTGTAATTCTGTGGCTTCGGTCGGTGTACAACTGGTGCTGTCCTCATATAGAACACTGATTGAAGTGTTTTGAAGTTCGGTCCATATGACCGTGGCACTGGCATCGGTTGTACCTCCACCATCGACTATGGTTCCTCCTGTAACAGTCCATGTGTAGTTCTGTTTTCCACTTTCAGTGGAGTAGGTGTATTGTTCTTCTTCCAAACAGGCTTCACTTGTTTGTCCCGTCAAGGTAATAGGTTGGTCTTCCAAGAGGGTGACTGTAATACCAATCCTCGTCAAGACAGATATGGGGATATCCAAAATACCGGCAAAGTAAACTGAGCCATCAACCAAGGGGGTGTTAAGGTCAAGTGCAACGGAGGTATCCAAACTATCAAAGAATACAATATCGTTTCCTGTGACTTGCAAATCCAATAAAGTAGGATTACTTGAAGCACAGAAAATTTGAAGAAGATCATCCACGACAAGTTCGGGAAGGTCTACGGTAATATCTCCGGTCAGGGTGCAAAGTGCCCCTTCCAAGAATACCTCAATGAGGCCATCAACATCCAAAGCCACGTCGGTACCATCGACCACAATATCAAAATCCAAATTGGTATCCAAGACCCCTGTGTAGATCTGCCCATTGATGAAAAGGGAAACCGTATCCCCAACATTGGCGTCACCGTTTACCGATCCGGTTAGGTTATAGGAGGGTGTCCCTTGAAAAAAGTCAATCAGATTGGATAGATCAATGACGGGAGTTGAGTCAATGGTAATGCTATTGTTCGAATCAATGATGTCTACCGTGGCTTGGGCCAAATCTCCTGCAGCATTCTCACAGCCTGCTGTAGCTTCGGTAATACGCACGTAGAAATTATAGGGTCCACCAGCTTCATCCAGGCCGGTAATGGAAAGGGTACCGTTTGGGGCTATGGAATAGGTAACAGGTCCTTGCACCAGCCCATTGGTAATTTCGTTGGTGGCATTGGCATCAAAATACCAACTGTAGGAGCCATTGATCGTACTTGAGGGAACTAGAGTCACAATACTTGAGGAACAGATTGGGTTTTCATCTCCGGTAATGTTTATGTCACCTGCCGTTGGTATATCAACCACGGTAACGGTAACGGGCACCCTTGGAGATTCCTCGGGACAGCCTGGCTCGGCTGCTGCCACATAATAGGTAGTGGTGGTGTTCAACACGGGAGTTGTATAGGCTTCCCCAGAGTTTACGGTATCCAAAAGGTTTCCGCCGGTTTCGGCATCATACCATCTTAGTTCGTTGCCTCCGGTAGTTGTGGCTATCAGGTCAACGGAGTTTCCGGTACAAATGCTCACATCTTCCGAATTGGCATCCAGTATGGGTAGGGCTGGAGCCCGATAGATATCAAAAATCTGCAATTGCTGTTCCAAGGCAACATTCAACAAAGATGATAGACGGACAGTAATTCGAGTTGCCTCATCACCTGGTGCAACGACAATGGTAGCTTTTTGACCACCTTGTAGCAATGTTAAGAGATCTAAGGTCAATATATTGTTCAGGCTCTCTGTGTAAAAGGGGGACTCAGCACCATTTTGGGCAATTACCTCAATGGAACTGGCCACTCCGGCTTGTAGCAAAGAAGGGTTTATGGCCAATGTGATATAATAGTTATCATCAGAGTTGGAAGGTGTGTCAAAATAGGCAGTCTGTTCTATACTTGCAGCGACACCCAATATGCCGAGACTCAATTCTGAAAATGTATTTGCATCACCATCAAGTAACAAATGGGGATTGGTGACACCCGCCCCGCCCAAGTCCAGTAGGTCCAAAGTGAGCCCAGTACCAGTATAGGAAGTATATGTGGGGAGACCGCATGAAGCCAATCCTTGATTGTGGAAAGCTCCAAAAACACCCAAGGTCTTGGTATTGTTGAGTCCAAGCAATGCCCCTATCTGGTTGGTCATCCGTATGCGGTTGTATTGAGCATTCGGAGTAATGGCCATAAAGTAGTCATTGTCCACATTGGTCACTACTTTCATTTGGTCATTGGTAAAGGCGTTGGCCACTCCTGAAGCCTCTTCCAGTATGGTAGTATTGCCATTTTTGGCGGTCACTGTAAATTCTTGATTCCCTATAAGGATCGCACCTGCAATGTCCGATAGGAGTCCTCCAAGGCTTCCCCCTAATAGGTAGGGAAGAAGATCATCTTCGGTTTCCAGTTTAACATATGATGTGGTATTGGGATTTAAAGCAGATGGAAACTCCATTTCCAAGTGACCGGAGTAGGCTCCAACTCCCAATAAGACACCTGTGCTTGCCCTAACCGAAGCATTGGTGGTCAAATTGCCGTCAACGGCATTTGCGGAGAGATCTACTTCGTCTTCGCTTACGATGGTTGGAGCAAAGGTCTGCCCTGTAACGCTTAACGAAACAGTCAATAGCATTATGAGAAATACGCAATAATTTTTCTTAAGTATTATTTGATCCATATCTAAAGCACTTTATTTTTGTATATAACAGAAAAAAATGTTAAATATTTTGAATCGAAGGAAAATACTTACTTAAAAATAAGGAATTTTGAATAAATAATTGATTTACAGTATATTGATTGTTTTCACTCTTTAAAGGGGTTTAGAGTGAAATTTAGTTATGCTAACAAGAAAAGTATCTAGTGGCAGGCCATCAAAAAAGATGTTATCTGTAAAATAGTTGCGTAAAATACAGTACCCCTTCAGGGTCAGATTTAATACTTACTGCAGTAAAGTCATAATCCCCTTCCATTACTTTTTGGTGGGTTGGACTTTTGGACCATGCATCAACCAAAGCTTCGGCAGAAATATATCTACGTCCAAGGTTTTCAGCAACGTGACTTGCGTTGGTCTCCATGGCCAATTCAGACGAGCGTTTTTCAAAATCCTTATGGCTTATTTCCCCATCCTTGATCATGGTATTGGTATGGGTTGTGGCATATGTGTAAGCCGTGACATTAAACTCTAAGGCAGTGAGGTTTTTAGAAAGGCGATATTCATTCACAAGGTGCAAAACTTCCATTTCCATATCAGTGGCCGTGCTGGCTACAAAGAAGGCTTCTTCCTCATCTGTGGAGGAGGTGCTACATGAGATAAAAAGTACAGACAAAAACAGTAAGGGAACAACAGCGAATTTCATTCTTTTCACAGCGAATTTTTTTAAAATCGTGTGCAAAAGTAGCTTGCTGTTCCAGTTAAAAAAACATCAAAGTGAGTACTTTATATAAACGGTGGATAAAAGGCGATGAAGTGCATGCTTTTCAAGCTTCACCCTGTGGTATGGCCAATAAAAATAACCCCTTATCGATAAAATACAGTCCGCCCTCCAACAGGGGGTTGGTCACTGTCCCATGAAAAAAAATCATGGAATGGAATCAATCAAAAGAAGAATGTCAGTGAAGGTTTTATTTTATTGTGAAATCAAACAAAACAAGGTCCAATGATTATCATTCTGTAAATTTCTTTTGTTTGTTTTGGATTTTGCCGTACTTCATCAAAAAAACAAAATATGATCATTTTTGTGGATATGGATGAGGTGATTGCCGATACCTATGGAGCGCATTTGGAATTGTACAACTCAGAGTTCAATACTCAAATAAAACTGGAAGACTGCCATGGAAAGGGAATAAAACAATGTGTTCCCGAAGAGCATCTGGAACTGGTAAGGGGATATACTGCGCGGGATGGGTTTTTTAGAAACTTGGAGGTATTTCCCGATAGTCAGGAGGTTTTGAGGGAACTGTCCAAGGAACATGAGGTGTACATTGCCTCGGCTGCCATGGAGTATCCAAACTCATTGCGTGAAAAATCGGATTGGTTGGATGAGCATTTTCCATTCATTCCTTGGCAACATCGAATCTTGTGCGGACATAAATATATTTTGAAGGGAGATTTGCTGATTGATGACCATTCCCGTAACCTTAAACCCTTTGAAGGTAGAAAAATCATGTTCACTTCTCCCCACAACATGCGTGAGACCGAGTTTGAACGCGCAGATAACTGGAAGGAAATCGCAGCCAAACTTTTGTAGATTTGTGAATGCGATTATTTTTTAGGGTACCCCATACATTGCTTTTAGGCACTTTTTTACTGTTTCAGGCCTGTGCCGCCCAATCCAATCTGATAGAAGGACAACAATTGACCATAACCAAGGAAACCCTACAGTATTATCTATATTATCCCGAAGATTATTTGTCCAACCCTTCGCAAACCTATGGTTTGTTGCTCTTTTTGCACGGAGGAGGGGAATCTGGGGAGTCCCGGGAAGAATTCAAAACAAATGCCCCCCCAAAACTTTTAAAAGAAGGCAAGCAATTCCCTTTTTTAATATTGGCGCCTCATAATCCCCATGAAAGAAAATGGTGGAACACGGAAGCCGTTATGCAACTTTTAGATTCCATTGTTGCTGAAAACAGGGTCGATATAAATAGAATATACCTCACAGGGATAAGCAGGGGAGGTAATGCCGTATGGGAAATGGCCACCCAATACCCGGATAGGTTTGCAGCCATGGCCGTGGTATGCGGCATGGCGCCCTTACCATATGCCCATTGGATTGACAGGGAAATGCCCATTTGGGTGTTCCATGGCGAATTGGATGAAACCATCCCGGTCGAGGATTCCGATGCCATGGTGGAAAAGCTTAAATCAATGAATTACAATATCCAATATACAAGATATAAAGGGGTAGGCCATAATGTATGGGACAGGGCTTACACCACAGATTCTTTGTATACTTGGTTGGCCAAACAAAAACGGATAAATTGAATGTTATGAGATATTGCATTGTGCTCTTGGGATTGATTTCTATTTTCTCCAGTTGCCATGAAAAACCCAAGGAAGCCAAAACGGCGGAACCGGTTGAAATGATGGCCAAAGAGCTGGCAGACTCCATCGTGGTCCAAGAACCTGAAAAAGGATTAAGAACTTTTGAAGGGCTGGCGGACACCACTTTCGTGCGTTTGGCGGATTTTAGCGACGACTTTGCCTATGACTTGAGATATGCCACCGAAAATAATTTCTTAAAGGCGAAGGTATACGACTGCGCAGAGTGTTATACCCGGGTAAAAACAGCCAAAGCGCTTATCAAGGCCAATGCCGATTTTAAAGAGAAGGGGGTAAGAATAAAGTTTTTTGATTGTTACCGACCCAATTCCGTTCAATATAAAATGTGGGCCATTGTACCCAATCCCCAATATGTGGCCAATCCAGAGAAGGGGTCGATCCACAACAAAGGAGGTGCGGTGGATATTACTTTGGAAGATTTGGAAGGAAACGAATTGGATATGGGGACGGACTTCGACTTTTTTGGAAAAAGGGCCTATCATGACAATCTGGACTTGCCAAAGGAAATCTTGGAGAATAGAAAGTTGCTGAAGGAAACCATGGAGGCCCATGGGTTTTGGTCCATCAGGACCGAGTGGTGGCATTATAATCTTTCGGCCGGCTCCAATGATAAAGTAGCCAACTTTAAATGGGACTGTCCAGAGCAAGACTAAATGAAAATACAATGAAGGCAACAAGAATAAAATTTCTGTTTTTGGTGATGATGTCCTTAGGTGTGTCGGCACAAGATGCTATTGTGCCACTTTGGCCCAATGCAGTTCCCAACCAAAAAACGGACACCAATGAAAAAGAGCAAGTAGAATATAGGGAATCAGGTATAATTTGGATTACCAATGTTCAAAAACCAACATTGGAGGTATACCTTCCTGCAAAGGGAAACGCCAATGGAAAGGCGGTGCTTATCTTCCCTGGGGGTGGGTATTCCGGATTGGCGTACGATTGGGAAGGTAGGGATATAGCCAAGGCCCTAAATGGAAACGGCGTTGCTGGAATTGTGGTGAAGTATCGGTTGCCACGGTCAAAATCGATTGTGGCAGACCAACAAATAGTTCCCTTGCAAGATGCCCAAAGAGCCATCAGGATGGTGCGGAGTAAAGCAGAGGAATGGAATTTGGCAAAAAATGAAATTGGCATCATGGGATTCTCAGCAGGTGGACATGTGGCTTCTACCTTGGGAACGCATTTTGAAGACATGGTGTACCCAGCGCAGGATGCTATTGATGGAATTTCTGCCCGCCCTGATTTTATGGCGCTGATCTATCCGGTGATTACCCTTATGGAGCCCGCTGTAAATATGGGGTCACGGGAATCCTTGGTGGGCAAGGAGCCAACTATGGAACAATTGAACTATTTGTCCAACGAGAAGCAAGTAAAGGCCAATACGCCGCCTACTTTTTTACTGCACGCAGTAGATGATAATCCGGTGCCTGTAGAAAACAGCCTCATGTTTTTTGAAGCGTTGAAGGCCCATGATATTTCGACTACTATGCATATTTATCCTTCGGGTGGGCATGGTTTTTCCTTGGCACACAAGGATAAAAGATTAAAAAATTGGCTGGACCTGTTTGTTGCTTGGCTAGATAATTTGGATTAATCCAATTCTTTGGAACAGTCAAGAACCACTAAAGAATCATCATGGTTCTTGGTAAAGAACAGGTAGCGGTCGCCGCCATCCTTGATTTTGTGCTTTTTTCGCAGTTCTGCCACGGAAAGTGGAAAGTTTCGGGTGGTGATGTTGGCCTTCGTTTGTGAAAAGCTTCGCAAGGTCTTTTTTGAATAGGGGAGGACCTGTATTATGGAGAACCTTCTCCCGGGGAATTCCATCAGTGTTTCAGACGTGTACAAATGGGAGTGCTGATGCAATTTGGACAATCCATATTTCTCCCCCACGATTTTAAACCCCCCGGATTTTAGAATAGCAGCATTGGGTTCATATAGGAATTTTTGCGGTTCTCCCAATTGTGTGGTACTTGCTTTTTCCTCATCGAGGATAAAGTCGAAAACAACTTCTTTGTCTTGGGTGAGGTTGATGGTTTTGATCATGACATGCCCCGTATAATTCTGCTCCAACAAGTAGAGCAATTCCTTTACCTCATTGTTAACGGCCACCACATGGATCTCTTTTACATAACTAAGTTCCTCCAAGCCTTGGGTGAGATCTAAAATTGGGGAAACTTTGATGAGGATATTCTTGGTATGGTTAAAAAGTAAGGGGAGGTGTTCGGGAATATTGGGAAGGCAATCCTTGAGCAAAAACACCTTTCCAATATGTTCATTTCTTCGTGAGGGATCTACAAAAATCCAATCGTATTTTTGGGAATGGTTTTGTACATAGTGAATGCCATCTTCAGGAATGCAAGTGATATTTTTTTGTCCTAAAACCCCAAAATTATAGGAGGCAATTTCACTGAGTTCCTTGTTGATTTCACAATGAAAAACGGCTTCCATTTTTTTGGAAAAAAAGTAGGCATCCACTCCAAATCCACCGGTAAGGTCAAGCAGGTTTTTACCCACCACCAAGCTTGCTTTATAACGTGCCGTTTGCTCGGAACTGGTCTGTTCAATGTTGAGCTTATTAGGGTAATAAATGCGTGGTGCGGCAAACCAGGTGGGGAGCTTGTCCTTGCATTTTTTCTTGGCCTCGAGTTGCCCTACCAACTCTTTTTGGGAAATCCCTTCAAAGAGGGGTTTTTGGAGCAAAACTGACATCGTGTCAGCATTCCAATTTTTATATATAAATACTTGTACACCAGTATGTAATATCAATTCATTCAAACTGATACTATAAATTTTTGGTTAATTTCTTCACAAAGGAATATTCAGCCAAAAACTCCTTTAAAATCACCTTTATGGCGGTATATCCGGGTACGGCTACGACCATTCCAACCACCCCAAAAAGTAGTCCGGCGATAATGATGACCAAGAAGATTTCAAGGGGGTGGGACTTCACACTGGTCGAAAAAATAAAGGGCTGTGAAAAGAAATTATCCACCAGTTGACCAATGGCCAAACCTATTAAAACATACATGGCCTTGGGTAGGATAACCGTGCTAAAATCCGCTCCCAAAAAACTGGTCATGGTAAGGGTCACCATGATCACTCCGCCGATGATCGGACCAATGTATGGAATGATATTGAACAGGGCACAAAGGAAGGCGATCACAATTGCATTTTCCACCCCAACGATCAACAGTGCAATGGTGTAAATCACAAAGAGTATAAAAAGCTGAAGAAGGATGCCCGCAAAGTATCTTGAGAGCAATCCGTTGATTTTATCAATGGATTTTACGAGGTTACTTTCCTTGTCATCGGGAACAAAGGTAAGGATGCCATTTTGGAACAATTTGCTGTCCTTTAAAAAGAAAAAGGAGATGAACAGCACTGAGAACAGACCGATGCTAAAATTGCTCAGGACATTCATGAATGAATTGAGAAAATTGGGAATGAACCCCAAGTCAAGACCTTTTAGAAAACTTTCCTCCAAATGGGATTCCTCCACCAAGCGCTCCACGTTTCCGGAAGAGGCCCCAAAATATTCCAAAATCTGAAAATACAGTTTGTTGATATCGCCTTTTAACGCTTCAATATCCAACAGGGAAAGGTTTTTGCTCTGTTCCGATATCAAGGGCACAAAAAGCGCCAATATGCCCATAAAAATACCGAGCATAAAAATCATGGTGGCAATTACGGCGAGTGTATTGGGAAACTTTAGCTTTTTTCGTAAAAAGAGAACAACGGGCCTACCCAAAAGGGCAATTACGGAGGCAATGGCCAAATAGGTGATCACGGATTGGATCTTGTACAAAAAGTAGCCCAAAAGAACCACACCCACAATAATGGCTACGGCCCTTAGAATTCCATTGGCAATGGTCTTTGAGGTCATAGATTAGCTTTTAAAGGCATATTCAATAATATTGGAACCCATTTGCAGTGCTTTCAATCGCACCTCTTCTGGGTCGTTGTGCACCGACGGGTCTTCCCAGCCATCACCCAAATCGCATTCAAAGGTAAAGAGCAAGAGTAATCTGCCCTTGTCAAAAACACCTAAGGCTTGAGGTCTCTTGCCATCATGCTCGTGTATTTTGGGAAGTCCGTTGGGAAATTTGAATTTTTGATCAAAAATGGGGTGGTCCGAGCCCAATTCCTCCAATTGCTTATCAGGAAATACCTTGAGAAGCTCCCTTCTCAGGTAGGGTTCCATTCCATAATTGTCATCAATATGTAAAAAACCACCGGAAAGGAGGTAGGTTCTCAGGTTTTGGGCCTCCTCGTCGGTAAAAAAGACGTTGCCATGCCCCGTCATATGGAGAAAGGGATATTTAAAAAGGGTAACGCTTCCTGTTTCGACCGTTTCTGGTTCAGGGTTGATTTTGGTGCCGATGGCATTGTTGCAAAACGCAATGAGGTTGGGTAGCGCAGTAGGGTTGGAATACCAGTCTCCACCCCCTCCATACTTGAGGATGGCAATCTCTTGGGCGCCCATTGTGCCCATCATAAAAAAAGTTAAAATGCACCCTAGTTTGGTAAGTTGTCCCATGGATTTGCGATTAACCAACTACTCAAAAGTACGGTATTCATGATTAAAAAAGTCATAATTGTCTCATTTGCCTTTTTCGCGATGTCCTTGATGGCACTTTATACAGCGCGGACCGAGGAAGTTTCAAATCCGTTGTCTGAAATGGAAAACCAAGAAACGCCAATGGTCGTCCTGGAGCTCTTTACCTCCCAAGGTTGTTCCAGTTGCCCGCCGGCCGATATTCTCTTGGATAAAGTAAAAAGGGAATTTCCCGATGAGGTTTTTGCACTTTCCTACCATGTGGACTACTGGGATTATATAGGTTGGAAAGACCCTTTTGCCCAACCGGGCCATAGCCGAAAGCAGCGCGAATACAATAAAAAGTTGGGTTACGATGGCAACTATACCCCTGAGATGGTACTTAATGGTAGCCTTCACTTTGTGGGGTCCAACCAAGCCAAGCTCTATGCTGAAATAAATTCCCATCTAAAAGAGAAGGTCCAAAACGGAATTCAGCTACGAAATGTTGTTGCTGGTGAGAGTGCCGTTTCGTTTGAATATGCCGCTACGGGGAATTTGGACCATAAACTGTTGCGGGCCATTTTGGTAATCGATGAACGAACCACCGAAGTGAAGCGCGGAGAGAATCGGAATAGGACTTTAAAGAACAGCAATATTGTGGTTCAGGAGGCCTATTTGGATTTGGAGGCTTCGGCGGGAAAAGCTAGTATGAAAATTCCACAACTGGTTTTGGAATCCGACAACTTAACTCTCGTCTTGTTGGTCGAAACCGAAAATCTTGATATCACTGCTGCGGCCAAGGCCCCGATAAAGCGCTAACTATTGATGATGGCAACGGTGGTACAGGCTACAATCGCAGCCGTCTCGGTTCGCAGTCGCGTATTGCCCAGAGAAATGGGGATATACCCCTTTTTGCGGGCCAAATCGATTTCCTCTTTGGAAAAATCCCCTTCGGGACCGATGAGAATAGTGATGTCCATATCGGAAATGACCTTTCGCTTGAGTTCCATCTTTTCGCCATCATCACAATGCGCAATGAATTTGAGGCCCGTTTGTTCCTGTTCCAAAAAATCCCTGAAGGAAATTGCCGGATTCAGTTTTGGTAGCACCGTCTGTAAGGATTGCTTCATGGCGGATTGCAGCACACGCTCCATTCTTTCTTGCTTCACCACTTTTCGTTCGGAATGATCACAAATGATGGGGGTAATCCCATCCACACCGATTTCGGTGGCTTTTTCTAAAAACCACTCATACCGATCGTTCATTTTGGTGGGGGCCACAACCATATGAAGTGCATACCTTTTAGGGATGGTCTTGTGTTTTGACACAATGGTAGCTCTGCATCGCTTTGGGTCGGAGACCAATATTTCCGCTTCGTAACGGTATCCCTTTCCATTGGTGATATGGACAATATCTCCCTCTTTTTTTCTAAGGACTTTGGCAATATGCTTACTCTCTTCCGGTGGGAAAGTGAATTGGGTAACGCTATTGTCCAGTAAGGGGTTGTAGAAAAGTTGCATAGGCTAAAGTTTACTTTTGGCATGTTCCAGACCCAGTTCGATCCACTGGTGCAATTGTTTCTCGGTCTTGAAACCTTTTTGGGAGACAAAAACAAATTCTTTCATGGGTTTCCCGGTAAAATCCATGGGACGTACATAATCCTGCTGCAAGATACGGTCCATTTTTTCTCCGACCACACGAACCATCAATTCATCTTTTACCACTCCTACGGTCATTTTACCTTGATAAAGAAAAGCAATGCCCCCAAACATTTTCTTTTCGGTAAAATCTTCCGGAAAGAGGCCCAAAAGGTATTGGACCCTACGGGCTATTTCTTCATTGTAGGCCATATGCCAGTGTTCTACTATGTCCAAATATCCGAATAATCCGCGAATCCAAGACTGGTTTAGCTCCCAATTGCATAGCGTGCCTTGGCGACCACACTTTGGTCGGTAAAATCCCCTTTCAGGAACTTTAGGTAGCCCACAATCCCGATCATGGCGGCATTGTCCGTACAATAGGCAAACTTGGGGATATAGGTTTTCCATCCCAATTTTCCCTCAGCCTCCTTAAGTCGGGCACGTATACCGGAGTTGGCGGCCACACCACCTCCAATGGCAATCTCTTGGATTCCGGTTTGCTCCACGGCCAAAGTCAGTTTATCCATTAGGATTTCCAAGATGGTATGCTGTACCGAGGCGCAGATATCCTTGATGTTTTCCGTAACAAAATTGGGGTTCTTTTGGGTTTCCCGTTGAAGGAAATAAAGAATACTGGTCTTTAGACCACTAAAACTGAAATTGAGTCCGTCTACCTTGGGTTTTGGAAACTCAAAAGCATGCGGATTGCCTTCCCGGGCGTATTTGTCCACCAAGGGACCTCCGGGATAGGGCAGTCCCATAAGTTTGGCGCTCTTGTCAAAGGCTTCGCCCACGGCATCATCCAAGGTTTCGCCAAGGACTTTCATATCAAAATGGTCACAAACTTTCACAATTTGTGTATGTCCCCCGCTAATGGTCATCCCCAAAAAAGGGAATTTCGGGGGGGTATTGTCATCATCTTCAATAAAGTGGGCCAAAATGTGGGCCTCCATGTGGTTTACTTCGATTAAGGGAATGTCAAGTCCCAAGGCCAAAGACTTGGCAAAGGAGGTGCCCACGAGCAGGGAACCCATAAGTCCGGGGCCACGCGTAAATGCTATGGCAGATAGTTGTTTTTTATCGATATTTGCCTTGGCCAAGGCCTGATGAACCACTGGTACAATGTTTTGCTGATGGGCCCGTGAAGCCAACTCTGGGACAACACCACCATATTGCTTGTGGATTTCTTGTGTGGCCACCACATTGCTCAGTACCTTTGTATGGCACAAAACGGCAGCAGATGTGTCGTCACAAGAAGATTCAATGGCCAGAATATATTTTTTTGGATTTGTCACTGGTTTTGGAACAAAAATTGGTCATCAAAGGTAAAACATAAAGCCCTATCAAAAAACTTCGTAAAATACTAATACGATTCTTTTTGGCCCTAGTACTGCTCATGGTATTGGGGTCTTTGGTGTTGTCCATGCCGGTAGTGCAGACCAAAATTGCCAAATACGCCACCAATTCCATCAATGCGGAGTTCGGGACCAACATACAGATCGATCGGGTTAGCCTTTCACTTTTTACGCTTAATACCGGCATCAAGGGAATTTATATAGAGGATTATAAAAAAGATACCTTGGCCTATATCCATAAGTTGAGCACTTCTATATTGAACATACGGAACATGGCCAATGGAAAGTTGGAGTTTGGGGACATGGAAGTGGACGGTATCATTTTCAATTTAAAGACCTATGAAGGGGAACGGGACACTAATCTGGATGTTTTCGTGGCCAAGTTGGATGACGGGAAGCCAAGACCTCCGGGAACACCTCCCTTTTTTATGTCCACCGATGAAATCTTGATCAATAGTGGTAGGTTCCGGTTGATCGATGAAAATTTGGAGGCCCAAGAGTCCCTCAATTTTTCAGAGTTGAAGATATTGGCACGGGATTTTCAAATCTTGGGGCCGGAAGTGACCTTGAAGATTGAAGACCTTTCCACCCTGGCCAAGCGGGGTATTCGACTAAAGAAACTGACCACAAATTTTAAGTATACGAAGGAACAGATGCGTTTTGATTCCCTTCTTGTTGACACGGAAGAATCAGAGATCAAAGGGAACTTGGTCTTTAACTATAATCGGGAGGATTTTGCCGAGTTTTTGGACAAGGTGAACATCGAGGCACAGTTTGATGAATCCAGTGTGGCCCTGAACGAAGTGAATGCATTTTACAATGAGTTTGGCAAGGACCGAGTAGTGACTTTTTCTGGACAGATGGGAGGAGTGCTCAATCAACTAAAAGTGGATGACCTATATGTGCATATGGAAAATACCGGTATCCATGGTGATTTTGTGTTCTCCAATATTTTTTCTGATGAGGCTCCCTTTGTCATGCAGGCCGATCTGGACAACCTTACCTCCAGCTACTATCAACTTAGGGCCATTTTGCCCAATATTTTGGGGGATAACATTCCCGAAACTGTACAAAAGCTAGGACAATTTACGGTTCGAGGTGATGCAGAAGTGACGGAGACGTCCTTAGATGTAAAAATCAACCTCAATACAGCGGTGGGTAGCAGCTATATGGATGTGCAAATGACCAACCTCCAAGCAAAAAATGACGCTTCCTATATAGGTTTTATATCCCTTATAGATTTTGACTTAGGAGATTTTATCGAAGATGATGAATTGGGGCTGACCTCCTTGGATTTCAATGTGGAAGGAAAAGGATTTGCCGCTGAAAATTTGAATACTGAGGTTATTGGTGATGTTTATAAACTGCAGTTCAACAACTACGAATACAATAACATTAAGGTTTCAGGGATCTTAAAAGATCAGTTGTTTGATGGTTCCCTGCTTTGCAATGATGAAAATTTCCGATTCGATTTTAAAGGTTTGGCGGACTTTGGCGGTACCGAGAACAAATTCAACTTTATTGCTGCCGTGGATTACGCCGATCTTAAGGAACTCAATTTTATTGATGATAGCATTTCCATATTCAAAGGTCATGTGAATATGGATATTGAAGGAAGGACTTTGGATGATATGGTGGGCCAGATGCGTTTTTCCAACACCACCTATCAAAATATAAATACCACCTATTATTTTGAGGATTTTGCTGTTTTTTCCTCATTTGACAGGGATACGGTCCGCACCATTGAAATCAATTCACCGGATATCATCACAGGGTATGTCAAAGGAAAATTTAAGGTGAATGAAATAGGCAAATTGGTGCAAAACTCCGTGGGAAGTATTTATACCAATTACAAACCCTTTGAAATTTCAGAGGGACAGCATGTGGATTTCAACTTTAAGATCTACAATAAAATTGTGGATGTTTTCTTTCCAGAAGTGGTCTTTGGCCCCAATACCTTTATGCGGGGCAGTATCGTGTCTGACGAGGGCGACTTTAAGCTTACGTTCAAATCGCCCAGTATAGAGGCGTTTGACAATAGGTTCGATAATGTTGAGCTCAAGGTCGATAACAAGAACCCGCTCTTCAATACTTTCGTTTCGGTGGAGGACATGTCCACGGTCTATTATGACATTAAAGATTTCAGTCTTATCAACACTACATTGAAGGACACGCTTTTCTTTAGAACGGAGTTCAAGGGTGGCAGTGAGTACAACGACAGCTACAACCTCAATTTCTACCATACCTTCAATGCGAACAACCGATCGGTCATTGGCCTTAAAAAATCGGATATCAGCTTTAAGGGGAACACTTGGGTGCTGAACAAAGATGGGAACAGTAAGAACAAGGTTATCATCAACAAGACCTTGGACAGCATAACGATAGAGGATGTGGTGATGGACAACAACAATAAGGAGCAGATCAGGCTCCGGGGCGAGTTGGCCGATTCTACCTATAAAGACTTGGACCTACAGTTTAAGATTGTGTCCCTCAGTAAGATTACCCCAGCCATAGACAGCCTTAAGATGAACGGATCGGTGGATGGTTTTCTCAACATCCTACAAAAAGACGGCAAATACCTTCCCACATCCAGTCTTAATGTGAAAGACTTTAGCGTTAATGGCATGCGTTTGGGAGATTTGGAAGTAGGCATTTTTGGGAACAACAATCTTACCCAATTTGGGGTGAGTACTTGGTTGGTCGATAATGGCAAGGAGAAGATGAGCATCAACGGGAAGGTGACCAATATCAATAACAAACAACAAGTGGATCTTGCCGCCAATTTCACCGATTTTAGTCTAGAACCCTTTAGCCCATTGGGCGATGGGGTCATTTCCAACATACGGGGCAGTGTCATAGGAAGCGCCAAGATCACTGGAGATCTGTACAACCCGTCCATCAATGGAACGTTGAGCCTCAACAATGCAGGTATTGGTATTCCCTACCTCAATGTGGACTATAATTTTGCACCCTATTCCCGCGTCCGGCTTTTTGATCAAACTTTCTATTTTGAGAATGTAGGGCTTTCCGATGTAGCGGAGGGCACCAAAGCTACTCTGGATGGAACCATTAGCCATACGGGATTTTCTGACTGGTACCTTGGGTTGGATGTGGATACCAAGAACGATCGGTTCATGATACTTAATACGGAATATGATGAAGAATCCCTTTATTACGGAAAAGGCTTCATCAATGGTACGGGAAGTATCTATGGACCAACCGACGCCTTGACCATTGCTGTGGATGCGACCACGGCGAGGGGCACCTCCCTTAAGATTCCGTTGAGTGATGTTACCAGTATAGGGGACTATTCGTTTATCAATTTCATTGAAAAAGGGGAATCCAATTCCTTTGAGCAAGAACGGGTGTTGCAAGATTATCAAGGCTTGGAAATGGCCTTTGACCTTGCGGTGACCCCAGAGGCCGAAGTAGAGATCGTAGTAGATCAGAGCACGGGAAGTTCCCTTAAGGGAACTGGTGAAGGAATTTTGTTGATAGAGATCAACACCAATGGAAAATTCAATATGTACGGGGAGTTTGTTGCCGTAACGGGTGAGTATAATTTTAAGTATGGCGGGGTCATCGACAAAAAGTTCAAGGTGCGCCCGGGAGGTACCATTCTTTGGGAGCGGGATCCCTTGGCCGCCCAGTTGAACCTTGAGGCCGTATATGCCCTAAATGCCAATCCGGCCCCATTGTTGGACAATTCAGGTTTTGCAGGAAGGATACCCACTGAGGTAATCGTGCGTTTGGACGGGGAGCTGGAAAGCCCCAATATCAATTTCGATATTGACTTTCCCGGAACCAGTTCCGTGGTACAGTCCGAGCTCCAGTACCGATTGCAGGATCCCACTGTAAAGGAACGAAATGCCTTTTTTCTTTTGGCGCAGGGAACATTCGTGGATTCACAGTCCGGAATCAACCAACAGGCTGTTACCGGAAACCTTATACAGACAGCCTCTGGACTCTTGAACCAAATCTTGGGGAGTGACAATGACAAGTTCAATCTAGGAGTCTCCTACGAGCAAGGTCTTTTGGACCCCAATGCCAGTACGCGGACCGAGAATAGGATAGGGGTCACGGTTTCTACCCAGATATCGGATAAAATATTGGTAAACGGAAGAGTAGGGGTGCCTGTGGGAGGAGTTTCCGAAACGGTAGTGGCCGGTGATGTAGAGGTGCAGGTGCTATTGAATGAGCAGGGGACCCTAAGTGCCAAAATCTTTAATCGGGAGAACCAAATCCAACGATTTTTGGCCGAACGGCAAGGGTATACCCAAGGGGTTGGACTTTCCTATCAGGTAGACTTCAACAGTTTTAAGGAGCTCATGCAGAAGGTCTTTAAAAAGAAGGACAAAGTACAAGAGGCCCCAAAACAAAAAGAGGCGACTGAGGTTATGGGGCAGGACAGTCTGATCCGGTTTATGCCCAAGAAAGATTCTCCTTCCAAAACAGGACAATAGGCTTATATTTTTTCACGCATTTTGATGAATTCTTTACGAAAACGTTTGAAAAAATCAATGGAGGTAAATAAATTATTAAGCCATTCATATTTTGGATAAAGTTTCCTAGTTTTGATCCTTTAAAATTTTGAATGGCTTCAGAAATAAAGAAAATAGGAGTTTTTACCTCTGGAGGTGACTCCCCGGGAATGAATGCAGCGATTCGTTCTGTAGTCCGAACTTGTGCTTACTTAAAAATTGAATGTATTGGTATCTATCGTGGGTACCAAGGTATGATAGAGGGTGATTTCAAGGCCCTTGATGCACGGAGTGTCAACAACATCATCAATAAAGGCGGAACCATACTTAAATCTGCCCGTTGTGAGGAATTCAGGACAAAGCAAGGAAGACAAAAAGCTTACGACCAATTGGTCAAGGAAGGTATAGATGCCTTTGTGGTGATCGGGGGCAATGGTAGCTTTAACGGTGCCATGCTCTTCAACCAAGAGTTTGGTTTTCCTGTAATGGGTATACCAGGAACCATTGACAATGATATTTTGGGATCATCCTATACCATCGGTTTTGATACCGCGATCAATACAGTGGTCGAAGCTGTGGATAAGATCAGGGATACCGCAAGTTCCCATAACCGTTTGTTCTTTGTGGAGGTCATGGGAAGGGATGTAGGCCATATTGCCTTGAACGCAGGTGTAGGGGCAGGTGCCGAAGAAATTTTGATTCCCGAATTGAACCTGGGTCTCGAACGTTTGGTAGAGTCCCTTAAACGAAGTAAAAAATCAGGCAAGTCTTCCAGTATCGTAATTGTCGCCGAAGGCGATAAGATCGGGAAGAATGTCTTCGAACTTAAAGAATATGTGGAAGAACATTTGCCCATCTATGATGTAAGGGTGTCCGTTCTAGGGCATATGCAACGCGGTGGAAACCCAACCTGCTTTGACCGGGTTTTGGCCAGTAGAATGGGTGTGAAGGCCGTGGAGAGCCTATTGGAAGGCAAATCCAACTTCATGGTGGGGATAAAGGATACCAAACTGGTACTTACCCCCATTGCCGAGGCCATAAAGGCACATACGGAAATAGACCAAGAACTCATTAGAGTTTCTGATATAATGACAACATAATTAAAAACCAAAAAGGAGAGAAAATGTCAAAATTGAAAATAGGAATCAACGGATTCGGTAGAATTGGAAGGTTGGTGTTTCGTGCAACCGTAAAAAGGGACAATGTAGATGTAGTGGCCATTAACGATTTGCTGGATGTAGAGCACTTGGCCTATTTGTTGGAATATGACTCTGTTCATGGAAGATTTGATGGCACCATCGAAATCAAGGATGGAAATCTTATTGTAGACGGAAAAACCATCAGGATCACTGCAGAACGCGACCCCAAAAACTTGAAGTGGGATGAGGTTGGTGCAGATGTTGTTGCCGAATGTACCGGTATCTTCACTACTTTGGAAACTGCCCAATACCATATTGATGGAGGAGCCAAGAAAGTTGTGATCTCCGCACCGTCCAAAGATGCGCCAATGTTTGTTATGGGAGTAAACCACCAAGATGTCAAGGCGTCCGATACCATTATTTCCAACGCATCCTGTACTACCAACTGTTTGGCTCCTTTGGCCAAGGTACTTGATGATGAGTTTGGAATTGAGGAAGGTCTAATGACCACGGTCCACGCTACCACAGCGACCCAAATGACCGTTGACGGACCATCCAGAAAAGATTACAGAGGAGGTAGAAGTGCCCTTTTGAACATTATTCCAGCAGCTACTGGAGCCGCCAAAGCGGTAACCAAGGTTATTCCTGCTTTGGAAGGAAAACTTACCGGTATGGCCTTTAGGGTGCCTACAGCAGATGTATCTGTTGTGGATTTGACCGTTAGGTTGGAGAAAGAGACCTCTTATGAGGAAATCAAAAAAGCGTTCAAAAAAGCTGCTGACGGTGAGTTGGCCGGTATTTTGGGCTATACGGATGAAGCTGTGGTTTCCCAAGACTTTGTGGGCGATACCAGAACAAGCATCTTTGATGCCGGAGCTGGAATTGAGCTGAACTCCAAATTTTTCAAAGTAGTATCTTGGTACGATAACGAAACCGGATATTCAAACAAATTGGTAGATTTGGCCGAGCACGCTGCGAGCCTTTAATAATAGTATCTTGCATATAATCCCAGGAGAGGGCAATCGCCCTCTCCTGGGATTCAACAAAAAACTTTGACGCATATGATTTTGATTGTGGATAGTGGAGCCACTAAATCCGATTGGATTGCATTGGACGACAAGGGGAAACAATTGTTTCTTACCCAAACCCTTGGGTTAAGTCCAGAGGTGCTTACACGTGAGGTGATTGAGGATAGGTTGGCCAATAATTTTGAGCTTTCCAAGAATAGAGAAATCGTAAGTCAATTGTATTTCTATGGTGCAGGTTGCGGCACGGATAGAATGAAGAATTTCCTAAAAGAAATTTTCAAGGATTTTTTCCCCAATGCCAAAGCTGAGGTTCGGGAAGATACCTTTGCCGCCATATATGCCACGACCAAGATTGGACGTCAAGGGATTGTCTGCATATTGGGCACAGGTTCCAATTGTAGCTATTATGATGGTCATCAATTGATGCAAAAGGTTACCTCGTTAGGCTATATCTTAATGGACGATGGTAGTGGTAACTTCTTTGGAAGAAAGTTGTTGCGTGATTATTATTTCCATAAGATGCCACAGGATTTGGGAATCAAATTCGCCAAGGAGTACAATCTGGAGGCAGATGTCATCAAAGAAAATCTTTACAAACAGCCCAATCCCAATACCTATTTGGCCACGTTTGCCCGTTTCATTATTGAAAACAAGGAGCATCCGTATTGCAAGGGGGTCATTGAAAAAGGCCTGCAACAGTTTGTGAACAACTACATTATGCAGTTTGAACTGGCCACCAAGGTACCTATCAACTTTGTAGGTAGTATAGCGCACTTTCTGCAGGACGAACTAAAAGCCTGTTTGGAAAGGAACGATCTTATTCTTGGGGTTATTCGCAGAAGACCTATTGAAGGTCTGGTTGAGTTTCACCAAGAAACTATTTGATTGCGATCATAGAAATTTCAACATTCACAAATTTGGGGAGATTGGCCACTTCCACGGTTTCCCTGGCCGGGGCGGTATCCGCATCAAAATAGGTGCCGTATACCTCGTTTATTTCCGAAAATTGGTGCATGTCCTTGATGAAAATAGAGGTTTTTACCACATGATCAAAGGTAAGGCCAGCTTCATCCAAAATGGCCTTGAGGTTTTCCATGGATTGCTTCGTCTCCTTTTTAATATCCCCTTCCACCAATTTGCCCGTAGTGGGGTCTATTGGAATTTGCCCTGAAATGTATAGGGTATCCTTGATCAATACAGCTTGATTGTAGGGGCCAATGGGAGCAGGCGCCTTTGGAGTGTTTATGATTTTCTTCATGGAAAGTCTATGCTTTTGTTTAGAGACTTGAAGATATTCAAAAATTATCTTCTACCACTAAAAGGCTGGCTTCTATTTTCCCATTTCAGGTCACTCAAGATGGAACTCTTTATACCAATAAAGAAATACCATCGTTCATAACGGCCAAAGGGGGTCCAGTCAAAACTGAGCCTAAAACTGTTCAAATCCCTTTTAAAATTGAACCGTGTATCTGCAAATCCCTTGTTTTTAAGGTCATAACCGGAGTTAAAGCCCACTTCCCATTTAGGTGAAAGCTGAACATTTCCAGTAAACATCAAAGAATGGTTGGTGATTTGTTTTTCCCGGTTTCGGTTGCTGTAGGTAGCCACATAGGTGAGTCGTAAATCCCATGGAATTTTGGTACTGTATGTTGGGTTCTCCACATCATCATCATCACCGGGGGATTCATCCTTATTTCCAAAGTGGGATTCGCCATCCCGGGCACCCTTTAGCTCAAATGGATTGGCCCCATAGTCTGGGTCTTCCTGTTTGTCCTTATCCTCCTTGTTTTTTGCCCCTTTTTTAAACATATCACTGTCCAAGGTAAAGCCTGTGTTCAATCGTGCCGAAGTAAGTCGGGCCAACCCTCCCCCGTTTTTTATGTTCAGGGTGTTGATTCTTCTACCATTGTTGTCTATCGCATAGGGGTCAAAGGAGGCCGAAAAATTAATGGGCACCTTCTTGATGATTTCTGTGGAACCCGAAAGATTGATTGGACTCAATTTCAGGGAGTCTGCCTCAAAATTATAGCTCGTGGATAGGGTAAGGTTACTCAGAATACTGATTTTCTTCGGTTCCGTGGCCGTCGAGTCTTTGTCCCTCACCTTGGCCTCCAAGGTATTCTGCAATGAAAAGTTCAGGGAACTTCCCTTGCTCAACGAAGGCCTTCCATAAATACTGGTCTCAAACGGAGTGTATTGTACCTCATCGCCATCGCCATCAGTGTAAGTATCATAAAATTGTTCAAAGGAAGGGGTGTAACTGTATCCAATGGAAGGTCGCATGACGTGGCGTATGGCCTGAATCTTTTTGTCCTCCCCAAAATTAAAGGTACCATAGACCACGGTACCTATACTGGCACCCAGGTTATAGCGGTTAAATCGGTCAAACCCCGCTACCGTGTCCGTGACAACCGCTTGTTCCTCCTCAACATATCTGCGGCGTATGGTCTCCAAGGTCCATACATCCTCATAACCTCCGTTTAAACTTACGCTCAAGTATTTGGCCACCTTAAAGTTGGTGCCAATGGGAATACGGTGTCTGGCCCCGACCCGGGCACCTTCGAACATTTTGCTGGTGAAAAAATCCTCCTCATTGGTGGTGATACTGTTCTGGGCGTTCACATCGTATTGAAAGTTGATGTTCTGCAAGATTCCCTTTTTTATTCCATCTCGCTTCGCAAATGGAAAAATACGCTCCATACTGGCCTGAAAGGTCGGTAGGGACATGTTGATGGTCCTTTCCTCTGTTCGGGTATTCTGGGTATGCGTCAACGTAAGACTGGCATTCACCGAAGGATATGCAGGAAACGTTTTGGAATAACTGATGGAGGACGCAAAGGTGTTGGTCTGCGAATTGTTCCTATTTATTTGATTGAGCGAGTTGGTGTAATATTGGCTGCTCCCCAAGTTCACGGATGCCGAGAACCTTGAATAAGGACTGGCCTTTGGGTCTTGGGTGTGCGATATACGGATATTGTAGTTGCTGGTCCTGCTATAATCATCAAAGCCTTTTTGGCTTTGGATCAGGTTTTCATAATTAAAATTGATGTTGCCCCGGAATTGATACCGTTTTGAATACTCCGACTGCCCCCGAAACCCATAACTGCCATTGGTATAGAAATCCCCTGTAACACTAAGGTCCACGTATTCGCTGATGGGCAGATAATATCCTCCGTTCTGTAGGAAGTACCCCCTTTGGGGGTCGTTTCCAAAAGTGGGGAACAAAAGCCCTGCTACCCGCCCTGTAGTCAATGGAAAATAAGCAAAAGGCAAGGCCACTGGGGTGGGTACGTCTACAATATACATATTACTGAAGCCCGCTATGATCTTTTTCTTGGGAACAAACTTGGCCTTGCGCACCCGTATGTAATAGTCGGGATCAACGGTATCCTTTGAGGTGGTGAGTTTGGCCTCGCTTAAAAAGTAAACCGAGTCGTTCTCTTTTTTGGTGACCTCGGCATATACTTTCATGGCATCGCTCCCCAATTGGCCTAGACCGGCCTGCTGTTCCGTTCTGGAATTCCAGATAAGGGCCTTTTGTGTATCAAAATTAAACCGTATGGAGTCCGGACGGACTTCATTGCTACCTTGTTTAAAATAGGGGATTTGTGAGTAGGTGCCCGTGGAGTCCTTCATCCGGCCCGCATATACCTCATTTTTTACATAATCCATTACAATGACACCGGCTTTAAGCTCCGTGTCCTGATAATAGATTTCTGCCTCATCGTACAGATAAATTTTGTTATCTTTCTGACTGAGTTTTACGTATTCCTTGGCTTTATATTTGATTTTATCCAACAACAAAGGCTGTTTTTGGGATGCGGAATCCACCTCAACGGAATCCACCTCATTGGGATCTTTTAGCAAATCGGAGGTAAGGACGGGAGCCGTTATGCTATCCTTGATGGCTTTGATGGGCAAAGGGGTAATGAGGTCTTCTTGAGCCACCGAGGATATTGTGCCACAAAGAAGAACAAATAGGAAAACTAAAAGATGTTTGTTTGATTGCAACGTGATAAATCCTATTTTTGTGCTGGTTTGGCTCAGTTTTTGGGCTCAAACTTACATATATTTTTTGTTCTGATTATGGCTGATTACGATATTTTTAACCATTACAGGACACTATAATTACTCGGTTCTTATGAATAAAAGCAGGTCAACATTTTTGGTTTTTCTCCTTACACTTCTCACACTGACATCTTTTACCAAAAATAATACCGAAGTCCCCCCCAAGGATAAATTTATTGTGGTTTTGGATGCAGGGCATGGTGGGCACGATCCAGGAAACCTCGGAAATGGGTATCTGGAAAAGGATATATCATTGAACATTGTGCTGAAAGCTGGCGAGGAATTGAGTAAGGACCCCAGCATTAAAGTCATATACACCAGAAAGGACGATACATTTGTGGATCTCTTCAAAAGAGGGGAAATCGCCAATCAGGCCAATGCTGACTTGTTCGTTTCGGTTCATTGTAATTCCCATAGTTCAGACGCCAGTGGTGTGGAAACTTTTGTTTTGGGGCTTCATAAGAACAAACAGAACTTTGAAGTGGCCAAAAAGGAAAACTCCGTGATCTATTTGGAAGATGATTATGCGCAGCGTTATGCCGAGTATGACATCAATTCCCCGGAATCTGTGATAGGTCTTACCATTATGCAGGAAGAGTTTTTGGACCAGAGCATCATGTTGGGAAAAAGGCTTCAAGATAATTTCACCAAACAACTAAAAAGAAAAGATAGAAAAGTCAAGCAAGCAGGATTTATAGTGTTGCACCAAACCTTTATGCCCAGTGTTTTGGTGGAAGCGGGCTTTTTGACCAATAAAAGCGAAGGGAGCTACCTCAACTCTTCAAAAGGACAAACAGAAATGGGCAAGGCCATCGCTTACGCAGTTTTGGCGTACAAGGCGGATATCAGTGGGGCTCCAGTACCAAGTGAAACAAGTATTGAAATTGAAGATACCGAAGTTGCCGTGAACCTTCCAGAAGAGACCCAACCTGTACACCAGGAAAAAAAGGAAGAGTCCACACCTCCGGCAGAAGTCAAAAAAGAAACCGTGACTCCCCCAGTGGCAAACAAATCGGATGTGGTGTTTAAAATACAGCTTTTGGCCAGTGCCAAGAGCATTCCCCTTAATGGCGCCAACTTTAACGGTCTGGACCAATTGTCGCGGGAACCCTTTAAAAACCTGTATCGATACATGTATGGGAATGCAAGTACTTTGGAAGAAGCAAAACAGCTAAAATCCAATGCTGATGCCAAGGGGTATACCACTTCATATATTGTGGCCTATAAAAATGGAAAACGCGTACCCATATCACAGGCAGTAAATTAGGAGTGCAAAAACAATGGCAGTCTTGTTAAAATTATTCCTAATTTTGTTTAGAACCATAAACCGAATCTTTTGAAATTATCCAGGGAAATCAAAACTGGGATTATAGTACTCGTTGGGATTTTGGCCTTCATCTTTGGGCTGAGTTATCTTAAATCCGCCTCCCTTTTTGAAAACAACAAAACCTTCTACGCCGTATACGACAATGTTGGCGGACTGCAACCCGGTACCCAAGTGTCCATCAATGGTTTCACTGTGGGCAATGTGAACAATATTAAGTTCAAGGACAGCTCAGGAAAGCTGGTGGTTACCTTTACCGTCAGCAACGAATTTGATTTTTCCGGGAACAGTGTGGCGGAACTTTATGACACCGGTATCATCGGCGGAAAGGGAATCCAGATAAATCCCGTTTTTGATAATGCCCCGCTGGCAAAATCAGGAGATACACTTACTTCAAACATAAAACCGGGAATCACGGAACTGGTACAGCAAAAACTTACCCCTTTACAGATGAAAGTGGAGGGAGCGGTTTCCAATGCCGATTCACTGCTGATGAATGTAAACCAGATTTTGGACGATCCCACCAAAAAAGAACTCAAACAAACCATTGTGGCCCTTCACGAGATGGTAAATGCCTTTAAGGGAAGTGCGGACAAGCTCAATGGGCTGTTGGCAAACAATAAAGAAGAATTGGACAATTCCTTGAAGAATGTGAACAAAATCACCACCAATTTTTCAAAACTGTCCGATTCATTGGCCAATGCAGGTCTTGCCGAGACTGTCTCCAATTTTCAGGTTACGGTGAACCGATTGAACTCGGTGCTCGAAAAAATCGAGAAAGGCGAAGGGTCTTTGGGGAAGCTTACGCAGGATGAGCAACTCTATAAAAACCTAACGGATGCCTCAAAGGAATTGGACCTTCTGCTGCAAGACTTCAGGCTTAACCCAAAACGATATGTAAATGTGTCCGTGTTCGGGAAAAAGCAGAAAGAATACGCCCTTCCCGAAAACGACCCTGCCCAACAACAGGAAAACTAGCCTATGGAATACGTGCCCAACATTCTTTTTCTGATAGCCCTTATTGTGGGAATAGGTTTTTTTGCGAGAAATGTGAAAAAACTGTCCAGAAATATCAAATTGGGGAAAGATGTTGATGTAAACGATAACAAGTCGCAGCGTTGGCGCAACATGGTTCGTATCGCATTGGGGCAGACCAAAATGGTGGTTCGTCCCGTGGCCGGTCTTATGCATATTATTGTGTATGTAGGCTTCATCATCATCAATATAGAAGTATTGGAGATCATCCTCGATGGGATTCTAGGGACGCACAGATTGTTTTCGCCTTTGGGAGGATTGTACGATTTCCTTATCGGTTCTTTTGAAGTCTTGGCCCTTTTGGTAATCGTGGCCGTCGTGGTTTTTTGGATCCGTAGGAACATTATCCGACTGAAGCGGTTCATCAAACCTGAAATGAACGGATGGCCCAAGAAAGATGGGAACATGATCCTGTACATCGAATTTGTTTTGATGTTGCTGTTTTTGACCATGAATGCTGCCGATTTTCAGTTGCAGCAATTAGGAGCCGAGCATTACACCCAGGCAGGCGCTTTTCCGATAAGTCAATTTATAGTGCCGCTATTGGACGGATTGTCCATCTCCTCATTGATGGTTATTGAACGCACAGCGTGGTGGTTGCATATTTTGGGTATTTTGGCCTTTTTGAATTACCTCTATTATTCCAAACACCTGCATATTCTTTTGGCATTCCCGAACACGTACTATGGAAGGGTAAAGCCCCAAGGGGAGTTCAATAATTTGGAATCGGTGACCAATGAGGTCAAATTGATGATGGACCCATCGGCAGACCCATTTGCCGCACCTGCGGAAGGGGATGCTGCAGTACCTGAAAAGTTTGGCGCTTCGGATGTCATGGATTTAAATTGGGTGCAATTGCTCAATGCATATACCTGTACGGAGTGTGGTAGATGTACTTCCGAGTGTCCGGCCAACCAGACAGGAAAAAAATTATCCCCAAGGAAGATCATGATGGACACCCGTGACCGTTTGGAGGAAGTGGGTAAGGTCATGGATACCAACAAAGGGGAGTTTGTCCCGGATGGAAAGCAGCTTTTGGGAGACTATATCAGCCATGAGGAACTGTGGGCGTGTACCACTTGTAATGCTTGTGTACAGGCTTGTCCTGTGAGCATAGATCCCTTGTCCATTATTGTGGAAATGCGAAGGTATCTGGTAATGGAACAGTCTGCGGCACCAATGGAGCTGAACACGATGATGTCCAATATAGAGAACAACGGAGCCCCTTGGCCGTACAACCAAATGGACCGTTTAAATTGGGTGAACGAATAATTTTAGGATTATGAGCGAGCAATTGACAGTGAAGACCATGCAGCAATTCATGGCCGAAGGAAAGCAGCCAGAAATATTGTTCTGGGTGGGCTCTGCTGGTAGTTATGATGACCGTGCCAAAAAGATAAGCCGTGCCTTTGTAAAGTTGCTGAACAAGGCTAAGGTGGATTTTGCCGTCTTGGGACCTGAGGAAAGTTCTACCGGAGACGTGGCCAAAAGGGCAGGAAATGAGTTTCTGTTCCAAATGCAGGCCATGATGAACATTGAATTGTTGAACGGCTATGAAATAAAGCGGATTGTAACCTGTGACCCACATTCCTTCAATACCCTTAAAAATGAATATCCAGGTCTTGGAGGAAAGTATGATGTAGTGCACCACACCCAATTCCTAAAGGAATTGTTGGATTCCGGACGTTTGACCATTGAAGGCAACACCTACAAAGGAAAACGCATTACCTTCCACGATCCCTGTTACTTAGGCCGTGCCAATTCGGTTTTTGAAGCGCCCAGGGAAGTACTCTCCAAAACAAACGCCGATTTGGTGGAAATGAAGCGACACAAGAGTAGGGCATTGTGCTGTGGAGCGGGAGGGGCACAAATGTTCAAAGAACCTGAAAAGGGAGATATGGACATTAATGTCTTACGTACAAAAGATGCTTTGGAGACCCAACCCAACATTATTGCAACAGGATGCCCTTATTGCAATACCATGATGACGGATGGTATCAAAGCCCATGAAAAAGAAGATACTGTTTCGGTTTTGGATGTGGCCGAACTTTTAGCAAACTCCATTTAGTATGTTGACAGATTTTAAAGACCTTCCAGGTCACTCTAGAATATGGATTTACCAATCCAACAGAAGTTTTACCGATGCAGAACTTAAAGAGATTGAAGAAAGCCTATCCGGATTTTTAAAGGAATGGACCGCCCATGGCAGTGAACTGCATGCAGGTTTTGAGATTCGATATAAAAGATTCATCATCATCGGGTTGGACCAGTCCAATACCGGCGCTTCGGGATGTTCCATAGACGCTTCGGTTCACTTTATCCAAAGTTTGGAACAGAAATACAATGTGGTTTTACTGGATAGAATGAACGTTTCCTTCAAACAGGGAGAGTTCGTCGCCTATAAACCATTGCAGGACTTCAAACGGATGGCAAAGGAAAAGGCGATATCCAAAAACACCATAGTCTTTAACAATTTGGTGGCAAGTAAATTGGAATATTTGGAGAATTGGGAAGTCCCTGCCAGTGAAAGTTGGCATGCCCGTTTTGTATAGCAATGCTCTTAAATTATCTTAATTTATGTGCATTCTTCGATGAAATGCAATATTTTTATATGCTATAAGTTCATGTCATAGGCAAGATATTTATGCGATTAAACTACTACTTTCCCTTTCTTTTATTGTTCAGTGTGTGCCTAAGCGGTCAAAATGACCCTTTGGTTGTAAAAGATTCTTTGGCCCAAGCCCATTGGGTGGAAGGGCAATACCAAAAAATGTCCTTGGAAGAACGGGTGGGGCAACTCTTCATGGTGAGCATTGCTTCAAATCAAGATAAGGCCGCCACGGATAAAATAACCACATTGGTGAAGGAACAGGGTATTGGCGGGGTTATTTTTTTACCGGGTAGCCCTGTAAAACAGGCAAAACTGACCAATACTTACCAATCAGAATCTAAAATTCCTCTTTTGATCGGGTTGGATGCTGAATGGGGACTTGCCATGCGGTTGGATTCAACCTATGCCTTTCCTTGGAACATGACCTTGGGGGCCATTCAGGATAACAAAACTGTGGAAAAGGTAGGGTATCAGATAGGAAAACATGCCAAACGCTTGGGGGTGCACATCAACTTTGCACCAGACCTGGATGTGAACAACAATCCCAAGAACCCTATCATTGGGAACCGTTCTTTTGGGGAAGATCCTATAAATGTGGGCCAGAAGGGTGTGGCCTTTGCAAAGGGTATGGAAGCAGCTGGGGTTCTTTCATGTGGAAAACATTTTCCAGGTCATGGCGATACGGCAACCGATTCCCACAAGGCATTGCCTATCATCGCTTCAAATAGGGAACGACTGGATTCCATTGAACTCTATCCGTTCAACAAGGCCATCAATAATGGTCTGAGTTCGGTGATGATTGCCCATTTGGCAGTTCCAAGCTTGGAAGAAAGGGAGGGCTTTCCTTCCTCACTCTCCAAAAGTATTGTGGTAGATCTGCTTCAAAATGAAATGGGTTTCAAGGGATTGGTCTTTACCGATGCCCTGAACATGAAGGCCGTTTCTGAGTTCGCACCGGACGGAGAGGTGGAGCTACAAGCGTTTTTGGCTGGAAATGACATGTTGCTGATGCCTGTGGATGTGCTGTCGGCCAAGAAAAAACTGATGGAGGCCTACGAAGCCGGGACCATTACCGAAGAACGCCTTTCCCATTCCGTAAAGAAGATTTTGATGGCTAAATACAAGGCCGGATTGTCCGATTATAAGCCCATTGCCTTGGAAAACCTTTATGAGGATTTAAATGGAATCGAGAACGATGTACTTTATGAAGAGGCCATTGAGGGCGCCATTACCGTAGCCAAAAACAATTTCTCCTTGATGCCCATCAAAAAATTGGAGAACAAAAAAATAGCCTATGTCCATTTTGGGGATGATGAGGGAGCACCTTTTTTGGATGCACTGAACCAATATTTCAAGGTTACAGCCATCAAGGCAAAGGACATCGCCGGATATCGTAAAGAGTTGACCAATTACAATTTGGTGATCATAGGGTTCCACAAAAGCAATGCAAGCCCTTGGAAAGGGTATAAATTCTCCAAGAATGAGATTTTTTGGCTGGAGGAAATATCGCGTTTGCGTACCAGCAATACCATTTTGACCCTTTTTGCCAAACCCTATGCCCTGTTGGATGTATTGAACTTTGATGCAATGGATGGTGTGGTGGTAGCCTATCAGAACAGTAAAATTGCCCAAGAAAAAGCTGCGGAGGTCATTTTCGGTGCGATTGGCGCCAATGGAAAACTCCCGGTTTCCGCACATCCAGAGTTTCCGGTAAACACCGGGGAGAAACTGAAATCCTTGAAGCGTTTAGGCTATAGCATCCCGGAACGGGTAGGGTTGAGTTCCACAGGACTTGCCGAAGTGGACAGTTTGGTGCATTCCGGTCTGGATTCCCTAATGTTTCCCGGGGCACAGGTTTTGGTGGCGAGAAAAGGTAAGGTGGTCTATAACAAAAGTTTTGGAAAACCTACTTATGATTCCACAAGACACGTGAATACCAACTCCATTTATGATTTGGCGTCGCTGACCAAAATATTGTCCACCCTGCCCTTGATCATGAAAATGGAGGAAGAGGGAAAGATTGCCCTAAATAATACTTTTCAAGAGTTGGTGCCGGAATATGGGGATACTGAACTAAAGGATGTAACCGTGCTCAAGGCGTTGTCCCATTACGGTCGCCTTCCGGCTTGGATCGCTTTTTATCTGGACACGCTTACCAAGGAAAGAAAACCGTCCGATGAATTTTATAGAAAGTCACCCACAGAAGGGTATTCCTATCAGGTAGCCGATCATTTGTATCTCACTAATGCCTATAAAGATTCTATCTACGATAGAATAGGGAGGCAAAGTTTGAAATCCAATCGCTACAGATATAGTGATGTGGGCTATTATGTTTTTAAGAAATACATTGAGGACACTTATGGTAAGCCTATTGATGAGCTTATCAGTGAGTTTCTCTATACGCCTTTGGGACTGCAGCATACGGCGTTTAACCCCTTGCATAAGTTTCCCAAAGATGAAATAGTCCCTTCCGAAGAGGATGATTACTACAGGTACCAGACCATTCAGGGATATGTCCACGATATGGGAGCGGCCATGCAGGGCGGAGTAGGGGGGCATGCCGGACTGTTCAGTACGGCCAGTGATGTGGCCAAGATCATGCAGATGTACCTGCAGGGCGGATATTACGGAGGGGTTCGTTTTTTTAATGATAGGACCGTGAAAAAATTCAATACCTGTTATTTCTGCAATAAAAATGTACGACGCGGGGTGGGATTTGATAAACCCCAATTGGAAGAGAGTGGGCCAACCTGTGGTTGCGTATCCCATAAGAGTTTTGGACATAGTGGCTTTACGGGAACGTATACTTGGGCAGACCCTGATGCAGAGTTGGTCTATGTGTTCTTGTCCAACCGAACCTACCCATCGGCCACCAATACCTTGTTGATCAAGTCTGGTCTTAGGACGAGGATACAACAAGCTATTTATGATTCTATTATAAATTAAGAAGCAAATATTACCGTAGCTTTGTTTTCATGAAAATTGCAATTGTTTGTTATCCCACTTTTGGGGGAAGTGGTGTTGTTGCCACCGAATTGGGAATAGCCTTGGCGGAAAGAGGGCATGAAGTGCACTTTATTACCTATAAACAACCGGTTCGATTGGGACTTTTAGGGAACAACATCCATTTTCACGAGGTCCATGTTCCCGAGTATCCCCTGTTTCATTATCAACCCTATGAGCTGGCATTGTCCAGTAAGTTGGTGGATACCATAAAATTGTATGAGATCGAGTTGCTGCACGTGCATTATGCCATTCCTCACGCCTATGCAGGCTATATGGCCAAGAAGATGCTTCAGGAGTATGGGATTTTTATTCCTATGATCACAACCTTGCACGGAACCGATATCACTTTGGTGGGCAAACACCCATTCTATAAGCCCGCTGTTACCTTCAGTATCAATAAATCCGATGTGGTCACCTCCGTTTCCGAGGCCTTGAAAAAAAGTACGTTGGATCTTTTTGAGATTGAAAGAGATATTGGGGTGATTCCCAACTTTATAGAAAAAACCAAGTACAGTACGGAATATACCGATTGCCAACGTTCTTTGATGGCCAAGGACAATGAGCGTATCATAACCCATATCAGTAACTTTAGAAAGGTAAAGCGCATTCCTGACGTTATTCGGGTGTTCCATCGTATTCAAAAGGAAATTCCTTCAAAATTGATTATGGTGGGAGAGGGGCCCGAAAAGGAAAGTGCTGAGCAGATGTGTGATGATTTAGGCCTGAAGGATAAAGTGTTGTTCTTGGGCAATAGTACTGAAATTGATAGGATTCTCTGTTTTTCAGATCTCTTCCTGTTACCCTCGGAAACGGAAAGTTTTGGTTTGGCCGCCTTGGAAGCCATGATCAACAAGGTTGCGGTGGTTTCCAGTAATACGGGAGGTATTCCAGAAGTGAACATTGATGGAGTTTCGGGCTTCTTGTCCAATGTGGGCGATGTGGATGATATGGCCTCCAAGGCCCTACAGATCTTGAGGGACGACCAAACTTTGGAAAAATTCAAACAAAACGCATACAACGTAGCTTCCAAGTTTGATATTATCAATATTTTGCCCCTGTATGAAGAAATCTACGAGAAAGCCTATAATTCCAGGTTCAAGAACACCGTTTAATATATGAAATATGCCTTGTCTTTGCTGATGTTGATTGGTTTGCTTTCCTGTAAGGCGCAGTCCCTATATGGGGAAAAAATGGAAGATTTGGTTTTGGTGGCGCATGATGGATACAGTGGTATTTCTGAGTATGAGACCATGGTTATACAGGATACCAAGTCGTTGAACAAATTCTATGCACAGATCAACAAGACCAGAAAGCCCGGTCTTCCTGTTCCGATTATTGATTTTTCAACCGAAACGGTTTTGGTCGTCTGCTTGGGAGAACTTCAAGGAGAAAAGAATCCAATGCTATCAAGAATTCAGCAGACCGAAGACGAACTATTGGTAGCGATAGAACTATCCAATCCGGCAAAAGAAGAAGGATTCCAAGCTGTTTCGCACCCTTTTTATTTGTATAAAATGCCACGTACCCCAAAGGAAATCCATTTTCAAAAGGTAGGGTGGTAAACCCAAAATAACTTTCCTTTTTTTGCGTCTCATCGAAAATTAAAGCACTTGAAAGTGCAAACTTCTCCTTTTTGGCATGTTGGCCTAGCTTTGTTATCAATAACCTCAAATCTTACATAATGAATATTTCAAGATTGGCCTGTGTGGCTTTGGCATGTATTTTAACCACATCTACTTTTTCCCAAGAACCAGAATTGGAGCTGACCAAGAAAGATAGCATTGTAAACAGCTATTGGCTTGTTTCTTTGGGAACCAACATAGTGGATGATTCCGGTCATGAGTTTAGCAGACTTTTTGATATGGAAGATGCCTGGAACATGGTACCTTACCCCTCCAGAATTAGTGTTGGCCGCTATTTTAAGAATGGATTGGGATTGGAAGCCATTGGTAGCTATAACCAATACAAGGAAGGAAAGACCATTGATAAAGTGGTCAACCCTGAGGACAAAGATTACTTTGGAATTGATTTTAGGGTAAGCTATGACCTAAATATGATTTTGGGGGAAACCGGATTTTTTGACCCATATATTGGTATTGGTGCCGGTTACACTGACGCGAATAATCAAGGTAGGGGAACTTACAACGCCGTGGCGGGATTTAGGACATGGTTCTCTGACCATTGGGGGTTGGATTTCAATACTACGGGAAAATGGGCAATGAGTACGGATAATGCCACAAATCACATTCAACACGCATTGGGTGTTGCCTACAGGTTTGATGTGGAAAAAGGACTTTCCAGAAAAGGACAGGAAAAATTGGCCTTGTTGGAAGAAATGGAAAAAGAGCAACAAAGGGTTCAGGATTCCATAGCAAAAGCAGAAGAAGCCCGCTTGTTGGCGGAACGTTTACAAAGGGAGAAGGAAGCTGCCGAATTGGCCGCTGCTGAGAAAGCCAAAAAAGAGGCCGAGGAAGCAAGACGAGCTACCCTTCAGAACAAAATCAATCAATTGGGCAATGTGTACTTTAGATTGAATTCATCTTACCTCACCTCAAAGGACAAGGAATTGTTGGATGAGCTTGTGGCCATTATGGAAAGTGAACCTAAACTGACCATTAAGATTGCTGCACATACAGATTCCAGAGGTACACACCAATACAATCAGTGGCTGTCCGAGAGAAGGGCTGAACGTACGGTTGAGTATGTGATTTCCAAGGGAATATCTCAAGATCGTATACGGCATGAAGCTTTTGGAGAGACACAATTGGTGAACGATTGTGCGGATGGGGTACGTTGTACAGAGGAACAGCACTCCAAAAACAGAAGGTCGGAATTCAAGATAATAAACCTGTAGATAGGGTTGACATATAAAAAAAGCCGAGCATTAGCTCGGCTTTTTTATTTTGTTTAGAGATAAGCTATGCTTATTACCAATTTTTTATCGGGATAAGTCTGTCACATTTAGAGAACATCAATCCTTCTTTAAAGTTGTTGAATCGGTCCACAGAGTCGTCCCCATTGAGCCAAGCAAGATAAATGGCAGGAGTGTTTATTCCAGCTTCGTGTGAAAAGGGATATCCTCCACCAAATCTTGGGTTCATCTCCAAATAATACACCTTTCCATTACTTACAAAAAAGTCGCAGTCCATGTTTCCAATATGCTTGGTCTTTTCAGCAATGGTTTGTGCTATTTTAGAGAACTCCTTGTTTATTACAGATAATGCTTTATCCGTTTCACCAGACCTCATACCCATTTTTTTTCGGATGAATGAGCCATAATGATTTCCTTGAAAATCGTTTAGGATGTCTATTCCATATTCGTCCCCATTTATTTTTTCTTGGATAAGGATACTTTTTTCAATATCGTCCGCACTGGCATCCTTAAGAATGGATTTTTTGATTTTGATACGTTGCAATTCATAGGCCAATGCAAGTTCTTCTTCATTTTCAACCACATCAATGGCTATGGAGGCGCTTCCCCATCTGGGTTTAATGACAAGGGGGTATTCCAACTCACCATTTTCCAATGCTTTTTGGGCATCAAAAAGGGTCAGATACGTCTTGGGGGTATCTACCCCAACTTCCTTGAAAAAGTTGAACGTTTTCCATTTGTCAAAGGCAATGTCAATTACATTGGGGGCAGATATAATTACCTTGGCCCCAAGACTTTCAAGTTCTTCCTTGTGTTTGGCCAAAATGGGCAGCTCCAAATCATTGAGTGAAATGATCGCATTGATTTCATGTGTTTTTATGAGCTCCTTTAATTTTCCGATATATTCTTTATCATAGATGGAAGGGACCTCCAAAGCTACATCGGCATCAACTAACGCCGGTGCCGACAATTGATTGTCAGCCGCCAATATGAGTCCATTGCCCTGTAAGGCCTCTTTAAAATAGTTGATCAAATAGTTTCTGCGGCCCGCACAGGTAAATAGGATGTGGTTTGGTTTCATAAAAGGAATACTAAACGGAAAGGGATTTTTCTCTTGATATATTTTTTTCAGTTAAGAGATTTCGACTGATTTTTCTTTTTTTCGAATTTAATAGGGGAATTTCATTCACATACTCCATTTTTACCTTGGCATCTTGGCCTACATAGGACTTGAATAAGCTTAGGAGCTCTTCTTCTCTATTAAAAGAGTCATCCATATTTATTTTGATAGTGTAGGTTGCATTGTCTACCTGTAAAAATTGGATTTGTTTGACCTCTGGATATTTTGGAATGATACTCATGAACTTAAAAGGACTTATCATGGAACCCATGGTATCCAATAGAATATCCGATTTTCTTCCTTCCACTGTTTTCAATACAGGGAAAGGTTGATCGGGATCGATCGCTATGGCGCCAACATCTCCAGTATCGTACCTGATCATGGGGGTGGCATGGTTGTATAGGTCGGTAATCACAATACGGCCCAATTCGCCATGTTTCACAGGTCTGTCAGAGTTGAAATCCAATATTTCAAGTATGTAACTGGCCCAATTTATGACAAAATAATTACTGCTGGCGGTCTGTTGTGCTATGATACCATTTTCAAAGTTTGAATACCTGGAGACCATAGGGGTATCAAAGTAATACCACATTCTACTGCGGACATCATCACTCAGGTTTTCAGACATTCCTATGATGGACTTGATGTTGCAATGAATTGGTTTTGAATTGATAGCATCTAAATAGTCACATATTTTTTCAAGACCGGAAGGATAGCCCAGCCATCCCTTTGGGGATTTGTTTTTTTGGAGTTTTGTCAACAAATGCTGAATTTTTTCACCTTCCAAATCCTCTATATTGATCGGGGAAATGTTCTGTATTAAGGCAGGTATTCTTTTCTTCCTAAGCTCTTTGGTCCATAGTCTTACATAGAGTAATTTGTCACCAATGGTAAATCCAGCTTGCTTCGCAAAATAAATGGTATCCGCCGTGTTCCTATTTTTTTTCTCTTGATTCTGATATATCATGAAAGGGACCCCCGTAGAGCCACTGGTGAAAATTTTGTTGACCTTTTTTTCCTTGGAAGATGTAGTCACCAATCCCCCAAAATGTTCTTTTATAACATTCTTGTTGACAACAGGGAAATCTTGGAGGGAGGTATATGTTTTGCGGTTCTTGTAGAATTCGGTTTCATTTACGGCTAGATCCAACAAGTTTTTTAAGGCAGGATTGTTCTTATCCATCAGTAAATCAAATGACCCAAGAGAAAAAGAGGCTTCTATGTCTCTTAAGTTTTTTTTGATTTTACCCCCTTTCACCGCATCTAAAATCCAGAACATTTTGTTCCTCGCGAGGTTAAAAAAGTTGTGTTCCATTTTTAATAGAGGTTAAGACAAATTTTTAAAAAATAGGGCGGATAACTAAAGGTCCAACTAGGTCGTACCTTTAATTTGAAACCAAATTACGCTAAATGTCACAAATACTCTTAAAGAATACATTATATTTTAAGTTAAACGCTCCCAAATGGTTCAAAAATAATAGCTGATACACTCATGCCCCGAGGGCTATTGGGAATCAGGTTTGGCCCGAACGTACATGGTAATAACGAACAAAGTTGGGTATGAAGTATGTATTGCTATATTACCCAATCTTCATAGAGGGGCAATTATGTGGTACTCAAAGTGTTTTTTTGCGTTTCATCGATAATTTTTAGGTCCAGGTCCCCTTTTTCTATAACACACTATATTTTTGTAATGTTCCCTTGTTCGTATAAAAACACCGCCAAGAAAATGATTTTCAAAAGAGTTTTACCCCTAATTTTGATTTTAGGTTTCCCTAGTACTTTTTTTTCTCAAAATCTACATGTCGAATCCAATGCAGCTTCCATAGAAAATGAAGCAAATGCCACAACAGGATGGATAGGAGATGCAACCATTACCTCAGATGGAACTGATGCCCAGTCTGGTAGTTTTTCAATTAGAGCGGTATCTACCAGCGCCAATGGTAGGATTTTGGAATATTATTTTGATGCCGTTGTAGGGGAAGACTATGTCATACGAATTTGGGCGAAGGAAGGCCCTAAGGGGACGGTGCCAGGTGCTCCTGCATTTGCAGCTTGGGCCGGGATGGCGGGATTTTCCGTTACAGAGATTTCTGGAACTGAGTGGGCCGAGTATGTTTTTAATGTTAGAGCTACCACATCTAGACCTAGGATAAGGGTGTATACAAGTCCATCCTCTACAAGCACTATCGCAGGGAACACTGTTTTGATAGATGCCGTGTCCATAGTTGTTGCCGGTAGTGACACCGAAGCCCCCAGTGCGGTTACGGACTTGTCCTCTTCCAATACAACATCAACCGGTACGGATTTAACTTGGAGCGCATCCACGGACAACATAGGGGTGACCAACTACGAAGTTTTCAGGGATGGTGTGAGCATTGCCAATACGGGAACAACCACAACTTTTAATGTGACCGGCCTGTCGCCGGAGACAAGCTATGATTTCACGGTATTTGCCGAAGATGCGGCAGGGAACACCTCTGCGGTGAGCAACACGGAGACCGTTAACACCTTGGCGGCACCGGACACGGAGGCCCCCAGTGCGATTACGGACCTGAGCTCTTCCAATACTACGTCAACCGGTACTGACCTGGCCTGGAGTGCATCCACGGACAATGTGGGGGTGACCAACTACGAAGTTTTCAGGGATGGTGTGAGCATAGCCAATACGGGAACGACAACGACCTTCAATGTTACTGGACTATCACCAAGTACAAGCTATAATTTCACGGTATTTGCCGAAGATGCGGCAGGGAACACCTCTGCGGTGAGCAACACGGAGACCGTGAACACACCAGGGGTTCCGGATACGGAGGCTCCCAGTGCGGTCACGGACCTTGGCTCTTCCAATACAACATCAACCGGTACCAGTTTGTCCTGGAGTGCATCCACGGACAATGTAGGGGTGACCAACTATGAGGTTTTCAGGGATGGCGTGAGTATCGGCAGCTCAGGTACAAGTACCACGTTCAATGTGACCGGACTCACACCAAGTACCAGCTACGATTTCACCGTATTTGCGGAAGATCTAGCAGGAAACACCTCCACGGTCAGCAATACAGAAACAGTGACCACTTCAGCCGGAGGTGGAGTAGTGGACTATACTTCAGAGAACTCCAATCTCACCACCGTGGATTGGACCGCAAGGGATTTGTTTGCCAATCGTAATGTAGGAATTGGTACCACAGATACACAGGGGTATAGATTGGCTGTCGCAGGTAATGTGATTGCAGAAGGGGTTCGTGTTGAACTTCAAGGAAATTGGCCTGATTTTGTTTTTCACGATCAGTTTGATTTGTTGAAATTGGAAGAAATCAGAAAATATATCCAAGAGCATGGACACTTGCCCAATATCCCAAGTGCCAAGCAGATTGAGGAAGAGGGAATCGATCTTGGAACCATGAACGCAAAATTATTGCAGAAAATAGAAGAGCTTACTCTTTACGTTTTAAGTCAAAATGATGAAATAAAAGAGTTGAAGGAAGAAAATGAGAAAATGAAGGATCTGCTGAAAAGATTGGAGAGAATAGAAAAAAAATTGGATGTGAACGGCTCATCCCATTGATAATGAATGGTAATTTGAAAAAGTCACATGACATCTTTTCTAAAACAGATGACCATCAATTAAAATATTAGCATTTGCCACAGTTCTGTTAACCTATGAAAAAAAAATACTTTTTAGTTTATATTGCTGCAATTTGTCTTTTTGTCCAAGTGAGTGTTGGACAAAGTATCCGTAAGGGGTTTGATGAAATGACCGATTATGAGAAAACTGAGTTGGTAAATGCATTTTATCTCTTAAGGGAAGGCCCGGATTTATTTAATGATTTGGCCCAATTTCATGGTGATTTCTTCAACTTTGACAATACTGCGGACCCAACAAGACTTGATTTACACTTTAATCTTCCCGATGAGGCCGAACGGGAAATTTTCTTGGCTTGGCACCGTAGACAAATGTTTGAAATGGAACAAGCTGTCCAGGACATCAACCCGGAAATAAGCTTGGCGTTTTGGGATTCTTCCATATACCAATCATCTACGGATGCCCTTTGGGACGATGATCTTTTGGGGACTTTTGATGAAAATTGGAGTTTGAACCGGAATTTTGGAGAAGGAGGACCGTTACCCACCCCAATGGATGTAAGCAATCTAATGAACGCTACCGATTTCTTTGTTTTTAGCAATGCTTTGGAAAGACAAGCCGTGCACCGTGGGGCACACGTTTGGACAGGAGGTGCAATGCCTACTACATTGTCTCCAAGGGACCCCGTGTTCTATTTTCACCATTCCTTTGTAGATAAGGTTTGGGTAGAGTGGGAGGCTATTCATGGAACATCTGCATTCATAACAACTTCCATGTTGCGTTACGACGGCACATATGTTTTTGATGGACAGACGCTTCCTTTGGTTGATCCCAATGATATTACCGATACTAGAGTGTTGGGAGTGTTTTATGCAGAAAATGGACTGGCCCAGTTGGACAATTATATAGTAAGTAACACCTATAATCCGGAAGAAATCTTTTATTATCAATATAATATAGAAGCTGGCAATAACTTTATAGTACCTGCCGGCACTTCGGCAAGATTTGAATCTGTTAACCAAATTGATCTAACCCCAGGTTTTGAGGCTTCTGCAGGTTCTTCTTTCCAAGCTAGTATTGATGTGGAGAATGGGGGCATTTCGGGTAAATCTGGAGTCATTAGAAAGAAAAACCCATATGATTTCTCCCCAATGCTTCTCGAACCCATTGTATGGGAAGAGGGAGGGGATTTGTTGGATGATAAGCCTATTATTATTACGGCACATCCTAATCCTTTTACGGAAAAGATTACTATAAACCTAAGTAAACGCAAGGATTGCGTGATAGAAGTATTCAACATGATGGGTATGTTGATCAGGGAAGAAGCTTTCCAAAATACCGATACCTTGGTGATTAAAAATTTATATGGCCTCTCCGTTGGGTTCTATGTAATAAGGGTCACCGATGCCAATGGTAAAATACTGGTGGTCAAACGAGTTGTTAAAATGTAATCTTATAAATAAGATACTTCATAATATAAAAGGAGGGCATTTGCCCTCCTTTTTTGTTTTAAAACCTTGTTTGTATCTGATGGAACCCATCAATGTTTTCCATGGTCCATATGTATGCTTGCGGGGTCTCTGTATTTACAGCATTCCGGTAAGTTGTCATAGACCTCGTCTGGTGCTGTGAACCCTTCTGAGTCATGCCCTACTTCTGCAATTCTTTTTTTGATGTCCGATATGGAACATTTCCTCTCATCGATGATGGCATGGAACTCTTTTGTGTCCGCATTCCAGGAAGTAAACTTTACCCCTTTGATCTTTATGGCGGCTTTTTCAATGCGATTTTTGCACATGCCGCAATTTCCTTTTATCTCAAAAGTAACCGATTTGTTTTTCTCCTGACCATGGCCAATGGAAACCAGCATTACTGTAAAAACGGCAAATAGTATTGTTTTCATATGGAATAGAGTTTAAATTTTATATCTAAAGCCCGCATAATAGGTGTTGCCCAGAACAGGGCCGTATAAGATGGTACTGTCAAAATATGGGCCAAAAGGATTGTTACTCGACAAAATCGGTTCTTTTTGGGTAAAGTTCCCTATGTTTTCCCCACCAATATAAAGTTCAAATTTATTGGAGAATACCCGTGTAATCTGCGTATTTACCAAAACATATCCTTCGGAATGGGTGGGTAGTTGATACGCTTCAGGATTGGAACTCGTGTTGGGCAATCTTTGTTTTCCGAGCCAATTTGATGTGATATCGAAACGCCATTGCCTTTCATACTTTTTCTGTGTTTCGTAGCCTAGGTTGACAAAGAATCGGTACGAAGGTTGTAATGGTTTTGTCAATCGGCCACTGTTGTAATCGGCGATTACATCAAAGTATTTGTAGGTGGTTCTTAAATGGAAATCTTGGAGGATTTCATAGTTAAGGTCGATTTGTAGGCTATTGGATCTACTTTTACCATCCAGATTATAAAAAGCTATTTCCCTCGGATTTTCCCAGTCTACGATGATTTGGTCCTCAAATGATGTTCTGTAAAAATCAATGGAAAAATCCAAGACCCTGTTCCATAAATACAGTTTTTGAATGAAGCTTACCCCATAGTTCCATGCTTTTTCCGGCCTTAAACCATAATAGTTGCCGCCAGTACCGTTTATCACGATCTGTCTAGAGGAAGCAAAAAGTTGTTGATTCTCCGAAAAAATATTGGTCCCACGCTTTCCTCTCCCAAATGAGGCCCTAAAACTGGCCTTGTCCCATAAAGATTGTCTCAAATGGAACCTGGGGGTAACAAAATTACCCAAATTATTGCTGTGGTCGGCGCGTATGCCTGCTTCAAAACTTAGACCTTCCAGATTGTCATAAGTGTATTCAAAGAAGGCACCAATGGTATTGTCGTTTCGGTTAAAAGAAGACGAATTTACGGTCTCTTTGTAACCGTCGTGGGTTAAACTTAATCCCGTTTTGAATTTATGCTGGGTGCTTCCTATGATGCTATTGAAAATCAAATTTGAATAAAAAGCATTCTGGTTTATGTCATAGAGGTTCAGCCCATAAAAAGAATTTTGATCGTGGGAACTAAATGCAGTTTGAAATCCAAAACTTTGATAGGGTAGGTCGGGAAACACATATCCCACTTTAGCAGACAGGTCCCATCGGGAGGTATTGATTTCACTACCCCATGAATTGGAGGTGAGCTTATCGGTATCCGGATTGAAATCAGATTGACCGATTTCCTTGGAATCAGATAGGTATTGCATATTTAAATAGCTTACCCAACCGTTCTCCGGATTTAGGTATTGCCACCGGTTCATGAAATTGACTTGTTTGGCAAGTGGAGTATCTAGAAATGAATCCTTATTACGATCTATATGCCCGTTTCTTAAATTGGCATGGATGTAGAACCCAACACCAAGAAAATCGGAAATATTATGGTTTACTCGAGAGTTGAACTCATAGCGCTCATAGTTGTTTGCGTACATATTGACAAAAAAACGCTTGTCTGCCAAAGGCTTTACCAATTCACTGTTGATATGCCCTGAAATACTCTCAAAACCATTGAGCACGCTTCCAGCCCCTTTCGTAATTTGAATGCTTTCAATCCAGGAGCCGGGGGTAAAAGAAAGTCCAAATACCTGCGATGCACCCCTTATGGATGGCATATTTTCTTGGGTGAACATCAGGTACGGGCTATTTAGTCCCAACATCTGTACTTGTTTGGCCCCTAAAATGGCATCGGAAATGTTTACATCCACGGTAGGATTGGTTTCAAAACTTTCAGAGAGATTGCAACATGCGGCTTTTAGCATTTCTCTGCCGTCCACTGCCACCACGTTCTGTACCTTGAAGAGCGATTTCTGTAAGGGGGCAAACTCCTTTTCCACGATTACTTCCTCCAATACCACATTGGGGTATAGTACAATATTGCCAAGACTGGGCCTGTTTACGGGAATGGTGTCCGAGCGGTGCCCAATGGAGCTAACAACAAGAAACTTATAATCTTTGTTAAAAGGAATTTTAAAGTTTCCCGATAGATCGGTGGTTGTTCCTATTGTACTGGATAACCAATAGACATTTACATCTGGTAACCCAATGGTTTTTCCCTTATCATTATATTCCAACACTCTTCCCGTAACTTGGAGTTGTGAAAAGCAATTGAAAGTAAAAAAAAGAAGGAGAAGAAAAGTGTATGATCTCACCACTGAGAAATGAAGTTTTTTATAGTTTAAAATTACGAATTTCTTGTCTTATAATGGAATATTGGCCATAATTAAAACAAAGAATGCAGTTCATAGATTTTTTAGGGATTTAGCAGATTTTAAACAACAGATGGAACTCTTATATGGTAATTTTAGATGGAATATATTTTAGAATGGTTTTGTTCAAAATAATGACCGGATTGTTCCTTGGGTGTTGTCTACAGGATACTTATGGACAGATTGCCAGTTCAGTTGAAGAAGAATCAGGCATCCCGGTCCGTATTGTGAACCATACAGATTGTATTTTTAGACAAGTTGCTTTGCTATCGACACGGTTTGGGGATTTAAGGCCCAATGATACCACTGAATATAGAAGAGTAAAGTACAATGTGCTAAAGGATGATCCCTTAATCTATGCCACAGTTGATGGCCAGCATGTTGGGAGATATGTAAAAATTCCTGAAGAGGAGTCTAAACAATACACCTATGTGATTGATAGTCTGAAAAATAAGGTAATATACGTTAGCCGGATAGAAATTGACAACTAAAAAATAAATGATAAACCAATCCCCCATTATATAATGTACAACCTATGATCAAAATTTTGGAAAAACTTCGCAAGAATGCTTTTTGGAGCATTGATGCCTTAAAGGGTGGGGGAGTAAAGAAACATTATCGGGAGATTCAGTTGGTGCTAAACAACCCCAACTCTGACGAAGCTCGGTATATAAGGCATAAAAATCTATCCAATATTCTTGAGCATACTATTAAAACGGTGCCTTTTTATTATGATATCCCTTTAAACTTGGCCCAGTTGGAACAATTCCCTGTAATAAACAAACAGATTGTAAGGGAGAAGTTTGAGCACTTTAGAAGTTTGGATTACAAGAACAGACACATGCACGAGGTCAGTACCAGCGGCTCAACCGGTAAACCTTTTAAGATATTGCATGATGGAAACAAAAGAGATAGGAACACTGCCGACACCATATTTTTTGCGGAAAGAGCAGGGTTTGAACTTGGATCAAGACTCTATTACCTAAGGTTATGGGACAAGCAGTATAAGAAAAATTGGCTATTGTCCTTGCTTCAGAACATATCCATGCACTCTGTGGACAATTTGAGCGATCATAATGTTGCGAAATTGATATCTGCACTTGAAAAGGACAAGTCAAACAAAAATTTATTGGCCTATACTTCCGCTTTGGACTCCATTTGCAAATATCTGGACAAAAACCAAAAGGATTTTGGCCAACGAAAATTCAAGGTCAATTCGGTGATTGCAATAGCCGAAGCATTAGGTTCCGATGTAAAGAACAAGGTGTTGGAGTATTTCGGGACAGAGGTGGTATCTAGATACTCCAACAGTGAAAATGGAATATTGGCACAGCAAAAAATTAACGGTCAGACAGGAAATTTTGAGATCAATTGGGCCAGCTATCATATAGAGATATTGGACTTGAACCATGACAGACCTGTAGATCCAGGAGAACCGGGAAGGATAGTCATTACCGATCTGTTCAATTATTCCATGCCTCTTATCAGATATGATACGGGAGATGTTGGTGTTTTGCAGCAGGACCCAGAACATCATACCGTGTCATTTGCCCGTATTGAAGGTAGAAAAATGGATATGTTCACAAATACCAAAGGAGAGTACGTTTCCTCGCATATAATTCACCATATATTGCAGTTCAAGGGAATAGAGCAGTTTCAATTTGTAGAGGAGGAAAATGGCATATATATCATTAAATTGAAGGTTTCCGAACGATTGGATGACAGAAGTGAAAGGACCCTACACGACCGCTATATGGAATATTTCGGTGAGGATGCAAAAATTAAGATCAAATATGTTGATGACATTCCCCTATTGCCTTCCGGAAAAAGAAAGTTGGTCATCAATAATGCCATAGCAAAACAAAGAAACTTGGTCAAGAAGACCCAGGAAATGGATAAATTGGATTTGGTGAACTAATGTGTTTTTAAGTTCAATGCTGACCACAATCAATTCTTCTGGGCTTCATTTTTTCTAAGTACATCGAAATCGATCATACCGGATTCTGAATCCAATGCGACATCTTTTCTGAAGAGGACCTTTATGGCTGTTTTTACAAAAATTTGCATATCAAGTATAAAAGATAGATTGTTCACATACTCAATATCCTTTTGAAGCCTTTTGTCCCAATCCAATAAATTTCTTCCCGAAATTTGCGCAAGACCAGTTATTCCCGGCCTTACGGTATGTCTTATTTTTTCTGCCTCGGTGTAATAGGGCAGATAGCGCACCCGCAGGGGCCGAGGTCCTATTAAACTCATATCCCCTTTGATGATACTGATCAGCTGGGGAATTTCATCCAAAGAGGACTTTCGTAAAAAAGTTCCAAATTTGGTGACCCTTAATTCATCAGGTAAAAGTTTCCCATTTCCATCTTTGGTGTCCTTCATGGTCTTGAACTTTATGATGGAGAAAATGGCTTCATTTTTTCCAGGCCTAGGTTGTAGAAAGAAAGGTTTCCCTTGATTCACAAATAGAAGGATGAACCAGATCAATAAGAAAACTGGAAAAAGAAGAATAAACCCAAATATGGAAAGCACTAAATCTAAGAATCTTTTGAAAAACAATTTGTACATATATTTTTTGCTTTATGGGGTGTTGGAGCTCAGTAACAACTGGTTGTATTCTTCCAAAATGTTCTCCCAAATGACCTGTCTTTTATAGTGGTCTTGGATTTGTTTTCTAATTTCACCAGAGTTCAATTGAACCGTATCCCTATTGTTCAACAGGGAAGCCATGGCATTTTTTAATTGTTCCGTATTTTTTGGTGCTACAATGATACCGTTAACATGATTTTTGACAATTTCATTACAGCCATTGATATCGCTAACAATACTGGGTAGGCCCATTGCGGCCGATTGCAGGACTGCATTGGGAAAGCCCTCCCTATAACTGGGGAATACCATGGAGTCTGCCATGGCTAGATATGGTCTTACATCGTTTTGCCATCCTACGGACACTATTTTTTTATTGGCATCCATTAAGGCAAGGGTTTCGGGTAAAAGCGGGTCTAATTCGGCTTCAAAACCACCTACCAGCAACAGTACAATATTGTGATTTTCCTTGGACAACTCCGTAAAGGCGGCAATAAGCTCGTTGATGCCTTTGTCCTTTACCAATCTTCCAACAAATACAAAAACAAAGTCATCATTGGAAATATTCAGGGATTGGGCAAGGGTTGCTTTATCTTGGACATCAAATAAGGTTGGGTCAAAATAGGAGGTGTCTATTCCGTTGGAGCTTCCATGTCCAATGACCTTCACTTTTTTTTGTGGGGCATATTGGTTGGCAAGGATAATCTCTTGTAATCCAAATGAGTTGGGATATACATGGGTGGCGCAGAAATAAGTTACTTTTTCAACCAGGTCCAATAGGTTCCTTTTTTTTCCTGTGGCCTCCAACAAGGGCATACCAGCAACGGTATGTAATCGATGTGGAACCCTAGTGATATAAGCTGCAATCATTCCCAAAAGACCAGCTTTGGGTGTATGGGTATGGACCATATCCGGCTTTTCTTTCCAAAATATCCGGCAAAGCTGGAAAATTCCCTTTAGATCTTTAAAAAATGTTATTCTTCTGCTCATTTCCACAGGAATGACCCTAATGTTTTCCTTTTGGCCCACTTTTTCGAGACTCAGCGGGGGTTTACCTGCAGAAGAGATTCCAATGATCTCATAAAATTGGGACATATATTTTAATTGTCCGTCCAAAAGAACTCCTAAGGATCCTGGTACTGTGGTTATCCGTATAATTTTTTTCTTCATTTGACCGTCCACGTATTAGAACAATTCCATGTCCCCAAGATTAAAGCCCCAATATGGGGAATGGGTATCTAAGAGCATTTGATATTTTTTTTCAGGGAGGGTTACATTTTTTGTTACCATATTGGGGCCTTCCCTTTCTAGATTTACGGCTAGCACCCCATTTTTCAATAACAATTTGGATTTAAGAATCCCTTTGACCATTGAAACAACAAGATATCTTTTGGCCAAGATTGCAATGACCTTTTTAACATGTTGGTGCGCATTGGCATCCATGAGCTGTACCTCTACAATACGGCACTCTGTAATCTTTTTTGTCTTCTTTAGTCGATAGACCAAGAAAACACCGGATGAGTATAGGTACTTATAAGGGACCAGAGGGTTGTTTAGGTATCGCCATTGGAGATATTCCTTTGAAAAAGGGCAGCTTAAATCCGCTTCCGCGAATGGAGTAGCAAATTGTAGTGTCCCATGTTCAATGAACTCCAACGAATCTTTTGAAAGTTGTTCCAGTTTTTTCTTTGAAGCGAGCCAAAAAAGAGGGTTGACCAACAAATTAACGGGAATCTTTCTATTTAGAACCCATCCAAGTTTTAGATACCCACCGATACTTTTATCGTTTGGGGTGTTGAAGATAAAATCAAAATTCTCTTTCCTAACCTTCTCAAGGGCATAGTTGGTCAATGTTAAAAATATCCCTTTTCTCCGGTGGTTTGGAGATACGGCCGTATCTACCGCCCGTACGGCTTTCAGTTCTTTTTCGGTACTTGCCTCTTTCCATCTCCATTGCATAAAAGCCCTTACGCCCACAATTTCAGAACCGATGGTTGCTACATATATCTTTGACTTTCCAAATGGATTATCATAGTGTTTCCAATGCCAGTTCTCAACAGATTTTTCGGTTCCTTCGCCTAGAGCAATTTTTAGCAACTCAACGATTTCCGGTGAATCTGTTTTTGTGGCCTCACGTATACTGATCTCGTCCATCTTTTTCTAATTTTTCAACCAGGCTTTCCATAGAGTGGGACATGAATCCGTACTTTTTGTTAAGGGCCTGATACATGGTTAAAATCTTTTCTAAATTTTTGAAATTTTGATCCATATTGGAACCAAAATTGTGTGGATGCCACCACAGATGAAAAACCTTATTGTGCTTGGCGGCGTGTTTCATGCTCTTTTTTATCCGTCTTATTTTAAGAAACTCCAAGAATCCAAGCTTTTTGGAATAGGACCTTAAGAGTCTGCTTGATGGTAAATTATAAATAGGGTCTTTAAACCTTAACTCATCCCAGGTATAGCAATGGTGTCCAAATATATTGAAATAGGCGTCCAGACCCCTTCCCAATCTTCTTCCATACATCCATAGCCTTCCGGTTTTATTCCTATTTCCTTCAAAGGCCCAGCTCTTTTCATTGCCCCTGTATGAAGCTATTCCAAGTTCTTGGCAAACGTTCAAATAATCAATATTGCATTGGTTTCTTGGAAACACAATGGATTGGAGCTGTATACCGTTGTTTTCGGCAATTCTTTTGGCCGAAACGATGTCTGCTTTGAACTGGTCTAAGGTTTGACCGGATTCCAGACAGTAGTAGTGGCTAAAAGTATGTGTTCCGAGTGAATGTCTTTGATCACTTTTTATTTGAGTGATCAACTCGGGGGCATAATGGTAGGGATCTGTAAGGGAACTTTCTTCAAGAAGATCAAAATGTCCATTATAGGGTGACAGATTCTTATTGATGTACGTTGGTTTTTCTTGAGGCACATACGTTAAAAGTTCTTCTTTGTTATGGGCAAATAGAAATCCTACGGTGGAAAAAGTAGCTTTTACATCATAATCCGCAAAGACCTTCAATAACCTTGGGATTACATATTTTACATTCTCTATATCCTGACCATAGGATGCAATGGTCTTTTTGTCCCGAACCCCCCAGAGTAGTTCAAAATCCAAAGAAATAACCAGAGAGCCATTTTTGCTATCCATATTCTTACGCTAAATTCTCAACCTTTTTCACAAACTTTTCAATATCATTCTGTTCTAAAAACGTATCGAAGAGCATTCTATTATTTGTAGTATCTCCCATTAATACCTTTTCAATGGATTTTGCAAGATCTTCAACATCGCCGGGTCGGCACACTTCAATTCCATTGATTTTATCAATGTTGCCCGCACAAAGTGTAGATACCACATTATTGTTTTGGCTCATCATTTGCAACAGAACATTCGGAAAGCCTTCCAGTATGGAGGACACTACGCAAAGCTTGGCATTTTTAAAATATGGATAAACATTTTGTACATACCCTTCAAAGATCACATCGTTTTCCAGTTGAAGGGAACGGCTTAAATCCCGTAGTTTTTCCTCCTCGTTTCCATCTCCCAAAATCACCAATTTTAGATTTGGAAACCTATCCTTTATGCTGGCAAATGCTCTGATCAAATAGTCAAAACCTTTGATGGGCATTAGTCTGCCTGCGGTAACCATATATTCATTTGGAAGTTCAATGGTAAACTCTTTTTGGGACATAGCTATCATTTCGGTTAAGTTGATAGGATTTGAAATGGTATGCGCCCTTGTCTTTAAAAAGGGTAGTGCGGAGACCAGTTGTTCCCGCATGACATCTGTTTGACAAATAAGAAGATTTACTTTGCTGTATCCCAAATAGTAGAAGAGTTTATAGCGCATCAGCTTTAATCCCTTATATCGAATAAATATGGAAGTGGATTCCCTACCAATGAATTTTTTGGTCTTGAGCAGTCCAAGTTTTAAAAATAGCCCCGTGATTCCCGTAACAAAAACATTGGAAGTGTAGATGTAGTCATACTCTTCCTTGTTTCCGAATAATTGGTGGGAGAAAAATTTTAAAAACCCCATTTTCTCATTTTTGTTCGAGAACAAGTGTTTTTTGATATTGGATCCCACAAGTTTGTCCCAAGCATTGGCTTCTACTTTTTTATAAAAAAAATAAAGGGAAACTTCATGCTCCTTGTGGTAATGGGAAGCCACCATTCGAAGAAATTGCTCAGCTCCACCAAGGTTATTGTTGGGTACTATTATAAGGATTTTCATAAATGATGGTTAAATAAACTTAAAAAAGAGATCCTCATATTTTTTGAGTATGATTTCTTTCCCATACTTTTTCAGAACAGACTCCCTCACCTGTTCTGGATTGAAAGTATTGGTTGTGGTATGGTGAATAAGACTTTCCAAAAATTCATCTTCGGATTTTGAAACACTCCCATTGACATTTTCATCGATAATTTCATTGATTCCTCCCGGGGCGTCAAACGCCAACACCGGGGTACCAACGGCACAGCTCTCTATAACGGCATTGGGAAACCCTTCAACGTAAGAGCCTTGCAAGTAGAAATCGTTCTTGGCCAAATATTTGGGAACTTCATTGGTGTAAGGGATATGTTGTATTTTTTCAAAAATGCCCAAAGACTTTGCCATGTCAAAAATCTCTTGTTTTTTTTCGCCGTTCCCAACGATGGTGTATGTAAACGGATGAGGGAATCTTGAAAGGGCTTTTAGAATCCTATCATGGCCTTTTCTGCCATGTAAGGCCCCAACCGTAATAAATGCGAATATCCCAGTTTCATTTTTCTTTTCCTTAAGGGTAAAACCATCGGTGATCGGGTTGTTGATCACCACTGTTTTTGACTTGAACTGGGGGAATTCACCTGTAAAACCCTCATACATGTCGTTGGATTGACATATGATGGTTTTCAAAAATCTATATCCAATTTTCTTAAGATTAATACGTCTTAATCCTTTCTTTTTGGCACTGAATTTTTTCCGCACCTTATCAATATTGGCCTCTCTGGCCACAAAGGCCGTTCTTGGCCGTAATGGGGCCATGAAAGACATTAATATGTTTAAATGTCCTATGGAGCTGAGTACAATGTCCGGTTTTAGCTTTTTAACCTGCCGGAACATGGGAAGGAAAGCTTGAGACACCTTGTCCTTGCCCAAAAAGACCACATCCACCATTTTGGTATCAACGGAGTATGCCTGGTCTTTTTGGTGGCCAATAACGATTAAGGTTACCTTGAATTTATCATGGGACAAATTTTCAGCCAAAAAAGACATTACCCTTTCCGCACCGCCCGCCCTTAACGAGGGAATCACAAAAAATATTTTTACAATCATATGGGAAGCGGGTTTTGATTCATGGAGCTTTCTTCGTTATCGTTCAAGGCAACCTGATATTGTAACCACATCGCCAAAAATGTGATGTAATAAAAATTGAAAAAATTATGGTTTGCCAATAAAAACACGGATATTCCAATGGCCTGCATCAACAGATTTGGAGCTTTTCTGAACAGTAAGACGCCTTTATAGATCAAAAACAGGAATAGTCCTGCAAAGAGTAAAAATGGTATAATACCAGATTCACCAATCACCAAAAGATACGTATTGTGGGAACCTAATCGGTGTACTCCTCCTCCCTGAAATGCACCATATCCATTTCCAAAGAATGGTTTTTCCAGGATGTAATCATAGAATCTTGCCCATGTTTCCGTCCGGGAGTCCTCATTGATTTCCCTACTGTCCACATTTTCATTGTTTACTATTGCCTTGAGTTGTTGGAACCTTGGATTGTTGAGGCCAATAAATTCATCGATCATAAAAAGTGTACTCATGATGAGGGCGCCGAGCAAGAAAATACGGATGTTCTTGATATTGATAAAAATGGACAGGGCATTCAAAAGGAGCCATAAGGCAATGAAGGTCCTAGAAAATGTCAACAGGCCCATTAAAGTGAAAAGAAACTGCCCCAATAACTTTAATTTTTTGTTTTCTAGGCCATAAGTGAGACCATAACCAAATATGCATATAAAACCACCAACATTTGGATTGATGTAAAACCCACTGTACCTTCCATAATCACTTGTAAAGAAAAGCGTGTGGATCAAAATACTTAGTGCACCCACGATTAAAAAGTAGAAAAGCTCCTTCTTTGAAGTATCCTTGATGACTTCATACCCGCAAATGACTACAATGAAGTATTTTAGAAACAGTGTAAGAAACGTTTTAAAGTCCCCGGTATATTGGAATGCAGATATAAGATAGTAGCTGAGTCCTATAACAATCATCCATATGTTGGCTTTTCCCTTATTGGAGAACATGAAATATATGATCATAAGGATCAAAGAGGCATAGCTCAACATACTGCCCAGTCCACCGCCTCCAAACTTAAGGGTGGCTGCCGGTAGATTGAGGATGATAAGGGACAGTATAACGTATTTGAGGATTTTCAAAGGGCTTTTTTATGATTTAAATTTAAGGGTCTTTTTTTAATTAAGTTTTGAAATGATCAAATCGTACCACAAACGGGTCACATTTTCCGATGAGTACCTTTCGGTGGTCTTTTGTGCGGCCTTTCCCATGGAATTCCTTAAGTTGGAATCATCAATCAATTGACTTAAATGTTTGGTCATGGCCCTATCATCGTTTATTTTGACCAAGTACCCATTGATTCCATCCTCAATAATTTCAGAGGGACCGGATTTGCAATCAGTTGATATGGGGGCGGCCCCAAAATGCATGGCCTCCAATAGAGCATTTGGGAACCCTTCGTAATAGGAAGTGAACAAGAATATTTTGGCTTTGTTATAATACGCCTCAATATTTGTCTTTGCTCCCAGCAGTTCCACATTCTGTACATTGGCGGCCAATTTCTCTAGGTTGGACCGTTCGGCTCCTTCCCCAAGAATCAGTAATTTCCAGTCTTGGGGGTTCACATTGGCAAAAGATGTAATGGCCATTGCATGGTTCTTGAGCTTGTGAAGCCTTCCCACCGCCAATACAATATTTTCTTTTTGCTCCGCTGTTCGCTTGTTTGATAATTTTGGATTGATCGGGTTGGGTAAGATCTTAATATTGGATTCGGGAATGTTTTTCAGATAGAAGTCTTTGGCGAAGTTGGTTTGAACTACCAAGCAATCTGCCTTGGGATAGGCCACGTGCCTTAAAATTTTCCAAAACTTTTGGATTTTGGCTCTTTCGGGATTTGTACGTTCACATATGATACAGGGAACCTTATTTTTCTTGGCCGCAAATACCGAGAAAATATTGGACTGTGTGATGAATCCGATGACCAGGTCTATTCCTTCCTCTTTTAAAATGTTTTTGATGGATCTATATAACCGATAGTTGAGTCGTATGGATTGGAGTGCGTTTTTACTGGATTCGATATGGTCTTTCTCAAAGCAGGGGATCACGTTTATTTTTTCATCCAATTCATAAAAGGATTCTTGATTGGAGTAGGTGATTATGGTTATATCAAACTTTGAAACCAAGTTGTTCGCCAAAGTGGCAATGACCCGTTGTGCTCCACCCGAAGAAAGTTTGCTGATAACAAATGCAATCCGCTTTTTAGTGTCCATTTTTTGAGATTTTCTTAGAGACCAGCTTGACCACCCTATAGGTCAGATTTTTAAAACCAGTTGCAAAAATGTACAATAACAGGCCATATGAGATAGCGCTGATGGCGGTAATCTCCACAACCAACAAAATCCATGCACCGTAGTTATTGACTTCGGTATTTATGAAGGATTGTATGAAATGATTCAATCCAATAAACACAGAAAGAAACAAAAACAGGTGTCCGAAAAAACCTTTCCAATAGGGCCAGAGACTGGTTTTAAAGCCGTGCTTGTAAAGAAAGTAAGGTTTCCATATCACCACAAAAAGTACAAGGCTTACCAACGTGCCCAGCATAATTCCACTAATGCCCAACATCCTACCAAAGATGAAAGAAATCAATAAATTGACAATAGCTTCGGCGGCAGGGGCCCAGGTATCTGAAAAAAGGCCATAGGCATTTTTAAAAAATTCGACAGCACCTCTTATTTGTCCAATGAAAAAAATGATGACGAGTAAAAGGAGTACGCTTTTATCCAGGATATATTCTTCGCCTACCCAAATAGTGATAAACGGCTCAATACAATGATACAGTACAAGCCCCAATACACCACCAATGAAGAATTGTAATGCTTGTATTTCCCAAAACACCTTAAAGATATTCTTCATGTTGTTCTCCGCGACCAAGTTGCCAATACCTGCCCGTGTTCCGGAAAATACCATTTTTACCAGCCCCGTAAGCTTGGTGAATATGAGCTGATAGTTCCCGAAAAATGCCACGCTCTCCAGACTTACCAGGGCAAATACCAGGATATTGTCAGTGCCATCCTTTACAAAAGACCCAATCTTATGGACAAAAAGTTGTTTGATATTCTTGATGACCTCAGGATATTCCTTGATGATGTTTTTGGTCTCGTTGGCCCGTATGGTGAGCCATGGGTAATGCTCCTTTACCTTTATTCTAAGGATGATACAGTACAAAATTGAGAAAAAGAGTTCCAAGGCTACCCAGACATATAAACTCTGGAAATAATAAGACACCAAAGATTGTACAATGAGTCTTATAATATTACTTGTTTGAAAATATCCTTGTACAACATAGCCTTTCTGATCTGCCTCCAAAAGTACCATGTGGTAATTGACGAAGTAGCTGAACAAGGTGGTCGCCAAAAACGAAAAGAACGTAAAATAGACCAACCCAATGGAAAGGGAAGTATCATTGAAAATCCAAGGGAAAAAGAGGGAAGCCACTACTCCGGTACCCAGCACGATCAAACCTATGCGCTGGTATAGAAATCCGAGTAATCCAATAACCTTGTTGATCTCTATCTTGTCATTGTCAAAAATGGGCTTGTACAAAGTATAGCCTATAGCTGTCCCAATTCCCAATTCCGCAAGGTTTAGAAAACTCAGCATACTTCTGAGCGTTCCGGTAAGACCCATAAATTCGTCTCCTAAAAATTCAAGGAATATTTTTCTTGAGAAAAATTGAGCAAGGATGGACAGCCCAAAAAAGAATATTCCAATTTTGGCATTTTTAATGGATTTCCTTACTCTAGACATATACAGGACTTACCCAACTTTACTGTTGGTTAGGTTGTGTTTCAGTTTGTTGAAACGGATAAAGATTTCAAATAATTTTATGGGAAGCTTCACCGCCAATTTAAGGTAGGGGATGGGTTCCTTGGAATGGGGGTACAGTTCCTTAATCTTTGTATTTAATTTTTTGCGATGTTCATAATCGGGGTCCACATGTGGATTGTAATTGAGTAATTTGTAGTGTTTCAATAACTTCTTCAACATATGGTCATAGGCTATTGATACCACTTCTGGGGCATCTCCATCCGTTTTAACCTTGTTCAAAAGATAGAACCCGGCATCCAAGGAGTCGAATTTTTTAAGACTGTATGGGCTCTTTGTGATACTCGTTGGATTGTATCTGTAGTTGTAGAAGGGCATAAGGTATACACCGATCCTATCTACTTTCTTCAGGTTGTCTATAGTGAAGTATACGTCTTCGGAGGTCTTACCTTCCAAAAAACGATAGTCTTTGACCAAACTGGTCTTATAGATTCTTCTCCAAACCGAATATTGGTTGTTCTTAATGATTCTTTTTAAAGCCTCCTCATAGGTTTCAATGGTAAGCTGGACGTCTTTCTTGGCTTGCTTCTTTACATTGGATTTTGCTATGCCACACTCTACAATGTCCAGATTGTTTTCTTGCAATAGTTCCGTTAAGCGGGAAAACATGTTGGGCTCTATCCAGTCATCGCTGTCCACAAACGCCAAATATTCACCTGAAACCAATTCAAGGCCAGAATTTCTGGCACCACTAAGTCCTTTGTTTGTTTGGTGTATTACCTTGACCCTTGCATCTTTTTCCGCATATGCATCACAGATTTTCCCACCATTGTCCTTGGAGCCATCATTTATCAGAATGACCTCAAGGTTTTTATGGGTCTGGTCAAGTATACTGTCAACGCATTGGTTTAGGTATTCCTCTACATTGTATACCGGTACGACAACACTGATAAGAGGTTGTTGCTTCATGTGTTATAATCTACCGTTTACCAAATCTTTTTCTATACATCCCTTAACATCGTAGAGTACACCGTTCTTCTTCATTAATGAATCAAAAGGATAATCCTTGAATTCATTATGCGCCACAGCCAAAACCACTGCGTCATAATCGTTTGCTTTGGTTGTCTTTGAAGTTTCAAGGTTGTATTCATGCATTACCTCATCAGGAGAGGCCCAAGGGTCACATACATCTACCGTGATTCCATAGCTTTTCAAGTTGGTAACTACGTCCACAGCTTTTGTATTTCTGACATCTGGGCAGTTTTCCTTGAATGTGATGCCCATTACCAATATTTTTGAACTCTTGATCTTGATGTCGTTTTGGACCATCAATTTTATGACCTCGGAAGCAACATATTTTCCCATACCGTCGTTCATGCGACGTCCTGCCAAAATAATTTCCGGGTGGTATCCAAATTGTTGCGCTCTTTGGGCCAAGTAGTATGGATCCACACCAATACAGTGGCCACCGACCAGTCCGGGTTTAAAAGGCAAAAAGTTCCATTTGGTTGAGGCTGCTGCCAGTACATCATGGGTGTCTATCTCCATTAGGCTAAAAATCTTTGCCAATTCGTTCACAAACGCGATGTTGATATCCCTCTGTGAGTTTTCAATTACTTTGGCTGCTTCCGCAACTTTTATGGTAGGGGCCAAGTGAGTACCTGCAGTGATTACTGAAGCGTATAGGGCATCTACCTTTTTACCAATTTCTGGAGTGGATCCCGAAGTGACCTTCAATATTTTCTCTACGGTGTGTTCTTTATCCCCTGGGTTTATTCTTTCCGGGGAATACCCAACAAAAAAGTCCTTGTTAAAAGTGAGACCGCTTACTTTTTCCAATACGGGAACACATTCTTCTTCCGTTACACCGGGATATACGGTTGATTCATAAATTACAGTATCTCCCTTTTTAAGGACCTTTCCTACCGTTTCACTAGCTTTGTAAAGTGGGGTAAGTATGGGTCTGTTTGTGCTGTCAACAGGAGTTGGTACTGTGACCACATAGTAATTGCAATCCTTTATATTGTCAACACTGGAAGTGCAGAACAGCCCTGTCTCCATGTTGGGAACACTGCTAAGAACGGCCTGCAAGATATCATCTTCCACCTCCAAAGTACTGTCCGTTCCATTTTGTAGCTCAGTAACACGGGCTTGGTTGATGTCAAATCCGATTACGGGAAATTTGGTTGCAAAAAGTCTGGCTAGTGGTAGTCCCACATAACCCAGTCCAATGACTGCTATTTTAGTTGGGTTCATTTTTATAGTTTAATAATGGTTGTTTCTTATTTGGATTTTCCTATTTGATGGTATTCGATTCCCATTTCCTCCAAAAGGGTATCATTGTATTGATTACGCCCATCAAATATAACGGGCATGTTCAATTGCTTTTTGATTTCATTAAAATCTGGAGACCTGAATTCTTTCCATTCCGTAAGCAGAATCATTGCATCAGCACTTTTTAGGGTATTGTATTTGGAATCGAAGTATGTTACGTTCGGGACGTCCTTGAGGTAAAAGTGCTTTGCTTCTTCCATGGCCTTAGGGTCATAGGCATGTATGGTGGCGCCTCTTTCCACAAGATGCTTTATAATGTAAATGGATGGAGCCTCCCTCATATCATCGGTTTGAGGCTTAAAGGCCAATCCCCAAACAGCAAAGGTCTTCCCATTTAGGTCCTCTCCAAAACGATCTACCACTTTTTTGGCGATCACCAATTTTTGGCGATCATTGACATCTTCCACGGCACCTATCAACTGAGGCGTGTAACCATGCTCCATTGCCGTTTTCTTCAATGCTTTTACATCTTTTGGAAAGCAAGAGCCGCCATATCCGCTTCCGGGGTATATAAAACTGTAACCTATTCTTCGATCGGATCCAATCCCGATCCTCACTTTGTTTACATCGGCCCCGACAAGTTCACAGATATTGGCCACCTCGTTCATGAAGGATATTTTGGTGGCAAGCATGGCATTGGCCACATATTTGGTCATTTCCGCCGATCTTACATCCATGGTAATGAGACGATCCATACTGCTCCTAAAAAAAGGTGCATAGAGCCTTCCCATTTTTTTAGTGGCCTCATCATTGTCAGAGCCCACAACCACACGGTCTGGTTTGAGGAAATCGTTTATAGCATCGCCTTCCTTCAAAAATTCAGGATTGGAAACTACGTCGAACTGAATGTCCACATTCCGCTTCTCCAATTCTTTTTTTATTGCGTTCCGTACTTTATCTGCAGTACCCACAGGTACGGTTGACTTATCAACTATAATAAGTGGGGATTGCATGTGTTGACCTATCTGCTCCGCGACCTTGAGAACATATTGTAGGTCTGCAGACCCGTCTTCCCCCATTGGTGTGCCCACTGCTATAAAGGCAATATCGCAATCTTGAATGTGTTTAGAGAGGTCAGTACTGAAATGTAAGGTGTTGTTCTGGATGTTTCTGGCCACCATGGGCTCCAATCCAGGTTCATAAATGGGAATCATCCCTTTTTTAAGGGATTCTATTTTCTTTTGGTCAATGTCAATGCAGGTGACATTATTTCCCATTTCTGCAAAACAAGTACCACTTACCAAACCTACATAACCAGTACCTATAACAAGTAAATTCATTTAATTGAGAATAATTCTTCAGGATTAATTTTGGATGAAAAGTTTACTATATATAATCGTTGAATTGTTCGTTTTATTGCAAGTTGCCCCAATACCAATCCACAGCTTCCTTTAATCCGCTCTCGATATTGAATTTTGGGTCATACCCCAATAGTTTCTTTGCTTTTTCAATCGATGCCAAGGAATGTGGTACATCACCTTTTCTTTCTGGACCATATACAATGTTCACATTGGTTATTTCCGCATCGTATTTTCCAAGATTTTCCTTTAGAAGTTCCACAAGCTCATTTAATGATGTGCGCTCTCCAAAGGCCACGTTGTATACCGTATTGACGGCATCGGGATTGGGACTTAGAATTGACCTGACATTCATTTCAATGACGTTGTCAATATAGGTGAAGTCCCTTGAGAAGCTACCATCGCCATTAATGGTAGGGGATTCATGTTTCATGAGTTGCATCACAAACTTTGGAATAACAGCGGCATACGCTCCGTTGGGGTCTTGTTTTCTTCCGAATACATTAAAGTATCGAAGTCCAATGGTTTCCATTCCATAAGTTTTTGCAAAAACATCTGCATACAGTTCATTGACATATTTGGTAATGGCATATGGGGACAAAGGCCTTCCAATAATGTCCTCTACCTTGGGCATATTCTTGGAGTCTCCGTAAGTAGAACTACTGGCAGCATATACAAAGCGTTTGATTTTTGCTTCTTTAGCGGCGATGAGCATGTTTAAAAAGCCACTTACGTTGACTTCGTTACTGGTGTAGGGATCGTTGATGGACCTAGGGACCGAACCAAGCGCAGCTTGGTGCAATACATAATCCATCCCTGAACATGCTTTTTTACAATCTTCCGCATTTCTAATATCTCCTTCAATGAGCGTAAAGTTTGGATTGGAAAGAAAGGGTTCAATATTCTCTCTTTTTCCGGTTGCGAAATTGTCCAAGCATCTAACCGTATTGCCGTTTTTCAAGAGGGCTTCACATAGATTGGAGCCTATAAAGCCAGCCCCTCCTGTTACTAAAATTTTATGGTCAGGACTAAGCTTTAGGTGTGTAATATCCATTAAAAAGTAGTTTCAAGTTCAGTGCAAAAATCAGTAAAAGAAATTAAAACAGGATAGTTTTACTACCAATGTTGATTAAAACCGATAAAAGGTAATGTTCTTCATAGTTTGGGATTTGCATGGACTCAAACCAAAAAGAAGGGCTATACTTTTTCCCCATAGAAATCTTTATACCACTCTATGAAGTTGGCCACACCTTCTTCAACAGGAGTGTTGGGACTATAATCGTAGTCTTTCACCAAATCTTGGACATCTGCCCATGTTTTGGGAACATCCCCGTCTTGCATGGGCAAAAGTTCTTTTTTGGAGGTGACTCCCAAGTTCTGTTCTATTGCGCCGATGAAGTCCATTAATTTCACGGACTTGTTGTTCCCTATGTTGTACACCTTATAAAGACCCTCATCGTTATGTCTTTTGGCAACATCGGCCTCGATGATACGTACAATTCCTTCCACAATATCATCTATGTAGGTGAAATCCCTTTCCATACTACCGTGGTTGAACACTTTGATGGGCTTTCCTTTTAAAATGGCACTGGTGAAGAGAAACATAGCCATATCTGGTCTGCCCCAAGGACCATATACCGTGAAAAAACGTAAACCCGTGGTTGGGAATTGATACAAATGGCTATAAGTGTGCGCCATTAATTCGTTGCTCTTTTTTGTGGCTGCATACAAGCTAATAGGATGGTCCACATTATCGGATGTCTTAAAGGGAACACTTTTATTGGCTCCGTAAACACTGGAACTACTGGCATAGACCAAATGCTTTACCCCATATTTCTTGGAACACTCTAGAATATTGAGAAAACCAACAATGTTACTATCAATATAAGCCTCTGGATTCTCCAGGCTATATCTTACACCTGCTTGGGCAGCTAGGTTACATACCACGTCAAACTTTTCCATGGAAAACAGGTTGGGCAGGTTTTCCCTATCGGTAAGATCCAGTTTTACGAATGAGAAATCTGGGAACAAGGTACTTGTTGTGGTTCCGGTTTCCAGTTCGTTGAGGTCGGCCACAATACCAAGCTCCTTTAGACGGGCCAATTTTAGGTTGACGTCGTAATAGTCGTTTATATTGTCGATACCTACTACTGAATGTCCCCTTTCAAGTAGACTTTTGGCAGTATGGAACCCTATAAAACCGGCTGCTCCGGTAACCAGTATTTTCATGTGTGTTTTTTTGAAGCACAAATATAACCTTCATTATAATAAAGGACAGAAGCCCGCTTAAGTATTTCACTTGATTTCCCTTCAGTTGTTAAAGAAACAGGTAGTTGGTCGAAAAAACCCCCTTTTTTTGTTAAAAAAGTCGACGAAGCGATCCATTTCATGGTTGAATGGCGTATAACTACTTTGTATAGAAAAATAAATAAAATAGTGCATTTCATCGAAAAAACAATGCATTTCAACTAAAAAAGTTTTTTAGTAATTAATTTTACAACCCTAAGTCAAAAACCCATGATTAGAAGATTTTATTTCCCACTTACTATGTTTTTTCTATTTGTTTTACTGATGTTGAATTCTTGCGCTAAGGATTCGGATTTATTTTATCAATCCGTTCAAGATGAAATCAGTGAAAACATAGATGAAAATAACGACGACGACGACAGCGATGATGATGATGATGATGACACAACATCAGAGAATCCTGATGATGATACTACTGATGGCGAAGGTGGTGATTCCGACGGAGAAATCCCGATAGATGACACTGTTTCTTCCAATTTGAAAGCTTTTCCCACTGCTGAAGGTTTTGCGAAAAATGTGACTGGAGGTAGGGGAGGAACCGTTTATACCGTTACCAATCTGAACAAAAGTGGACCAGGTTCCTTTGTTGAGGCTCTTCAAGCTTCAGGTCCTAGAATCATAGTTTTTGCCGTTGGAGGTACCATAGAGTTGGACTATGAAGATCAAGTGTTTGTTAGGAACGGGGATTTGACCATTGCTGGACAAACTGCACCTGTAAATAGTGGAGGTATTACCATAAAGGGATCCATAAGGTTTAATTATACCGATAATATCATACTTAGAAATATTCGTTTTAGACTAGGGGATGATGGTTGGAAAGATGCCTCAGGGAACATTGTAGGGTCAAAGCCGTCAGGGATTGCTTATGATGGGCTGGAGCTTTTGAACGTTACCAACATGATTATAGATCATTGTTCTGTTTCTTGGAGTGTTGATGAGAACTTTTCCGTGGTCGATTCGCAAAATATAACCATTCAGAATTGTATTATATCTGAAGCTTTGGGTCAATCTGTACACTATGAGAGTAGTTCCCATTCCATGGGTGTTTTGATCAACAGGTCCCAGGATGTTACCTTTTATAATAACTATGTGGCCCACAATTCTGAGAGAAACATTAGGGCGGCCAGATCCACCTTTGAACTTATCAACAACGTATTCTATGATTTTAGAGGTGCTGGAGGGTTTAGTTCCGGACAATCTTGGACGGCCATTGGAAATCATTGGAAAAAAGGAGTTACCGATATCGGTTCTGCCAATATTACCAGCTATATAAATGATTCTGGACAAGGACATTCAGGTAGTATTTACCAATCAGACAATACAAACGACTTTAGCGTTCCATTTTTGGCACCCAATTGGGAATCTTACATTGTTGGATCGCCTCCAGTGGATTCAGGCATTATTCCTAGACCAGTGAATCAGGCCATAGATTATGTATTGGCCAACGCCGGGGCTAGATATCCCTATTTTGATACCTTGGACCAAAGGGTCATCCAGGATTATTACAGTCTATCCGGTAAAATTGTCGACTCCCCCGAGATGGCTGGAGGATATCCTTCGCTCAATAATGGTACCTCCAAAACAGATAGTGATGGGGATGGTATGCCCGATGAGTGGGAAATGGCCATGGGACTTAATCCGCAAGTTGCCGATGACAGTGGTGACATGGATAATGATGGTTACACCAACATTGAAGAGTACATCAACTTGGTTGACAGTGGGTTATAGAATTTAAAATGTAATACCTGCACCATATAATTGAACCCGGAATTTTCCGGGTTCAATGCTTTTTATCCTTTTAAAAGGGAAAACATCTAAAAATAGGTTGATATTCTTCTCAAGAAACTATTTTTGGCAGATGTAAAATTCTTTCGACTAAGATGCTGTTCAACTCCCTTGCATTTTTATTGTTTTTTCCAATCGTCTTTATTCTATACTGGTCAATTCCCAGAAAACAGGTTAAAGTACAGAACTTGGTGCTCTTGGTAGCCAGCTATGTGTTTTATGGCTGGTGGGACTGGAGATTTCTTTCCTTAATAGCATTCTCCACCTTTGTGGATTTCTTTTTGGGTATCGCCATAGCCAAAAGTGAAGGCAGAAAGAGCCGTTCGTATTTAATGATCAGCATTTTTGTGAACTTGGGGTTATTGTGCGTATTTAAATATTTCAACTTTTTTATAGACTCTTTTTTGGCAATTGGGGAAACGATCGGATATGTTCCGGGAATCACCACATTGAATATTATCCTTCCCGTAGGTATTTCTTTCTATACGTTCCAGACCATGTCCTATTCCATAGACATCTATCGGAAGGAAATTGAGCCTACCAAGGATTTTGTGGCTTTCGCCAGCTTTGTGGCATTGTTCCCGCAACTGGTGGCAGGACCCATTGAAAGGGCTTCAAACCTTATCCCCCAATTGGTGGGCAAAAGACAATGGAGCCATAAAAGGTTCCGGGACGGTCTTTTTCAAATAGTGGTCGGTTTCTTTAGAAAGGTAGTGGTGGCCGATTCCATTGGGTCTTTGATAGATGGTATCTACAATGCCCCGGAATTGCATAATTCCTCTAGTATTCTTATGGCCGTGGTGCTGTATTCGTTTCAGATATATTTTGATTTTAGTGGGTATTCGGACATTGCCATAGGAACGGCAAAATTGTTGGGGTTTGAATTCAAACCTAATTTTAATCTACCCTATTTTTCTTCGTCCATTACCGAGTTCTGGAGAAGATGGCATATCTCTTTGTCTTCTTGGCTCAGGGATTATTTATATATACCGTTGGGAGGAAACAGGAAAGGACTTGTTAAGCAATATCGCAACCTTTTCATAACGATGTTTTTGGGAGGGCTATGGCATGGCAGCTCATGGAACTTTGTGGTTTGGGGCTCATTGCATGGGATACTTTTGGCATTGGAAAAACGCTTTAATTTGATACCCAATAGATACCGCCTATTCAATAACATCGCAGTTTTTTTGGTGGTTTCCTTTATTTGGATATTCTTTAGGTCATTGAGTTTTGAGGATACCGGGATCATGATGCACAAACTGTTCAGTTCGGATTATGGCAAACCCTTTATAGGCAATCTGAGCATTTTTGGAACAGTAGTATATGGTTTGCTTTTGGCGCTTATTTTTGATACGTTTCTGTTTGTGCGAAAGGTACGATTGGAGGAATTTGGCTCAAGGATGAAACCCTGGTGGTATGTGGCCTTTCTGACCTTCACCATCATCAATATCATTCTGTTCTATTCAGATGCAAACAATTTCATTTATTTTCAATTCTAACATAAAATGAAAAAGAAATCCATTACGTTGTTCCTCTTCATTTTGATCAGTCTGTTGATTTGTGACAGATTGGTATATATTGCCTTGCACGGTATTGAAGAAAATGTTTATACAGGACAAAGTGTTGGAAAGGCAAATCAGTTTAATTCCGTTAAGGATTCAGTTGATTTATTGGTGCTTGGAAGCTCTAGGGCAGCACGTCATGTTGACCCCGAAAGCTTTTCCATTCCCGGATACAATATGGGTATGGATGGCACCCACTTGGGCTATGCAACTGCATTGATTTCCACCTTGAAAAAGGAAGGTCAGCTTGTTTTGGTACATGTAGACCATCATGAAGTATACGACATTGATTATGAGGGTGATGATATGTTGTCGCTCTTAAACGAGTCCAAGGATTCGGATGCTATGGAGGATTTCATCAAGAAATACTATCCAGAGGAAATTTATCTTTCAAATCTATCCAATTGCTATGTCTACAATGGTAAGGTGCTGGGAATGTTAAAAAACGCATTTCTTGGCAAGAATACGGGTTCACGATCCAACGGATTTTCCCCTTTGGTACCTACCAAGAACCAAAAAGAGACCTTTGAGGCCATATTGGAAGAAAGTGGGATAACCCAAAGAATTGATATTCAGGAACCTGTTGAAGTGAACCATAGGTTTGAGAGCTTTGTGGATTTTGCCATTGAGGTGGCTGCAAAGAACCATTCGAGTTTGATTTTCTTCACGTCCCCTTCCTTAAATAAAGTAGATGAGGAAATTAGAAATTCCACCGCAGATTTTTTTAACACCAAAGGGGTACAATATTTAGATGACTTGGATTTTTTCAAGGAGTTCAATATTGATTATTGGAAAGATCGTTCCCATATGTCAAAAATGGGGGCAGAGCTTTATTCCATAAAATTGTCCAAAGAGATACAGCAGGTAAAATAGGGTCTACCATTCCTTGAGATTTTCATTTGAACGGCACTTCCAAGATTGGTGCTGTAGCACAACACGTGACCAGCCCTTTTATGGGTAATGGTGACTTCAACATGTGTATTTCATCCAACAGCGATAGAGCAGACTACCTTTAATTGTAACTGGCAGGCGTAAGGTTTTGTTTCAAACCGACACTTAATCGATTTTTTTTCATCTTCGGCGAATAGTGAATGCAAATGGGTAAAAGGGGAGATTTTACTATTACTTTTATCCTTGAAGAGCTTAAAGGCTCACCTACTTATATCAACCCAAAATTTAAAATGGAAACCGTTATCTCAAAAAAAATTTGGTTATCCCCCCCTCATATAGGCTCCAATGAAAGGGCATATGTCAAGGAAGCTTTTGATACCAACTGGATTGCTCCTCTTGGTCCCAACGTAAAACAGTTTGAAGATGCCATCGAAGATTTCATTGGCAACGGTGCGCATGTTGCGTGCTTAAGTTCAGGCACTTCGGCAATACATCTGGGATTAAAACTGCTTGGAGTCGGTCTTGGTGATGAAGTCCTATGTCAGAGCTTTACTTTTTCCGCTTCTGCGAATCCTATTGTCTATTTGGGAGCCACTCCCGTTTTCATTGATAGTGAAAAGGATACTTGGAACATTTCCCCGGAACTATTGGAGAAGGCAATAGAAGAAAGAATAGCCAAAGGAAAAAAGCCCAAGGCCATTGTTGCCGTTCATTTATATGGGATGCCCTATAAAGTGGATGAGGTCAACGCCATTTCCCAAAAATATGATATCCCTGTCCTGGAAGACAGTGCGGAAGCATTGGGGAGTATGTACAAAGGGGAATATTGTGGCAACCTGGGCCACATGGGTATCCTCTCTTTCAATGGGAACAAGATCATAACCACTTCAGGTGGAGGGGCCTTGGTTTGTAAAGATGCAAAGGTTAAGGAGAAAGCTATTTTTCTGGCCACTCAAGCTAGGGACAATGAACCTCATTATCAACATTCACATATTGGCTATAATTATAGATTGAGCAATGTGCTGGCCGGTATTGGTAGGGGACAGATGGAAGTTCTTGAAGATAGGGTCAATGCCCGTCGTAGAAACTTTGAGTATTACAAGAATAATCTTTCAGGTCTTCAAGGAATAAGCTTTTTGCCCGAACAAGAAGGAAGTATTTCCAATAGATGGCTCACATGTTGTCTGTTTTCTTCCTATGGGGTTCGCGAGAGAATACGAAAAGCACTTGAAAACGAGAATATTGAGTCAAGACCACTTTGGAAGCCCATGCATTTGCAGCCGGTTTTTCAAGACATGCCCAGTTATACCAATGGCGTAAGTGAATCACTCTTTGAAAATGGACTATGCCTACCGAGTGGGTCAAGCTTGGAATTGGATGATTTGGAAAGAATATGCACAATTATTAAAACTGAAATCCAATGATAAAGAATTACCTTCTTAACAATAATAAACATTACGCTTCCAAATGGACAGTGTTGTTTATTGACCTGTGCATTGTTGCGGTTTCGTTTATTTTGGCGTATTTCATAAGGTTTAACCTTAGCTTCAATTTTGATGTACAAAGGCTTTGGACCCAGTTGCCCATTGTGGTGTTACTGTTCTTGGCCGCGTTTTTGATTTCTGGGAGCTACAAAGGAGTCGTGAGGCATACGGGAATAAAAGATGTCTATGCCATATTCAACGCAGTATGTTTGGCCAGTATTGGAACCATAGCCATAATATTGCTCAATAGGTATATGGAGTTTGTGGATAGTTTTACGATTCCATTGTCCATTATCATCATCAATAGCTTACTTACTTTTATCACACTGACAGCATCACGCTATGTGTTCAAGATTTGCTATGAAAGTTTAATGAACAGAAATGAGACCCCGACCAAGAACCTGATCATTTATGGTGCAGGGGAATCAGGAATCATTACATACAATACATTGACCAATCATTCCAAAATGAAGGCCAGGGTTGTTGGCTTTGTGGATAATAATTTACAGAAGGTTGGAAAGCAGATCAATGGGGTAAAAGTATACGATAAATCCATTCTTACCGAAGATTTTGTTCGGTTCAACAATATTTCGGAAGTCATCTTTTCCATACAGACCATTCGTCCAAAACAATTACGCACCTTGGTCAATGAGATTGTGGATCTGCCTGTTAAGGTAAAAATTGTGCCTCCTGTTGAAGATTGGATCAATGGTGAGCTAAAAGTGTCGCAAATCAAGAGGGTGCAGATTGAGGACCTTTTGGATAGGCCACCCATTACGATCAAGAACAGTAAGGTGATGAAGGATTTTGAAGATAAGGTCATCATGGTCACAGGGGGAGCAGGATCCATTGGGAGTGAACTGGTTCGTCAGATATGCAAATACAACTACCGATCACTTATTGTTGTAGATCAGGCAGAATCACCTCTATATGACCTTCAACAGGAACTTAAACAATTGGGCTTCTTTAATTTTATTCCTATCGTAAGCGATATTAGGGATAAAAACAAAATGAGAATGCTATTTGAGGAGCATAGACCCGATCGTATTTTTCATGCAGCGGCATACAAGCATGTGCCTCTCATGGAACAAAATCCATACGAAGCGGTAAAAATAAATGTTGCTGGAACCAAGACCATTGTAGATCTTGCGGTGGAATACGATGTGGATAAATTTGTTTTTGTATCCACGGACAAAGCGGTTAACCCAACCAATGTCATGGGAGCGACCAAGCGCATCGCAGAGATGTACATAAGTTGTAGGCAACAAGAAGGGAAGACCAAGTTTGTGACCACTAGGTTTGGTAACGTATTGGGTTCCAACGGATCAGTGATCCCATTGTTTAGGAAGCAAATGGAAAAAGGCGGTCCATTGACCGTTACCCACAAGGACATCACCAGATATTTCATGACCATACCCGAGGCGTCACAGCTTGTTTTGGAAGCTGGCGCAATGGGCAAAGGAGGGGAGATTTTCATATTTGATATGGGAGAATCCGTAAAGATCATGGATCTGGCAAAAAATATGATCAGATTATCAGGCTTGCATTATCCTGATGATATTGATATTAAAATAACCGGATTGAGGCCGGGCGAAAAATTGTATGAAGAATTACTGGCCAACGGCGAAAATACTTTACCAACCTATCATGACAAGATCATGATCAGTAAAGTACGGGACATAGATTATACAAAGACTAGGACCATGATCGATGAACTATGCATTTCAAACCTATTCTTTAAGGACAATGTGGTACAGCTTATGAAAAGTATTGTTCCGGAATACATCTCCAACAATTCCGATTTTTGTAAATTGGACAAAAAACAACAAAAACCAAACCCATTAAAGAGTGCGGATAATCCTTTGGTATCCTCTCAATCACATTAACCTTATCATTCATGCGTAGAAATTTTATCACTCCTATCCTTGTTATATTTTCTGTAATTTGTTTTACTTCTTGTTCCTCTACCAAAGAAGTGGTGTATTTTCAAGATGCAAGTCAGTTTGAAACTTTAGTGGAAGACAATTCGTTCACGACAAAATTTAAAGTTGATGATTTGTTGAGTATCCACATATCTACATTGGATCCTGAAGCCAGTGCCCCGTTTAATTTGCTCAGAGGAGCCGAAGAAGGAGGGTTCAGGGCAGAACAGGTGAATTATTTGGTAGATAAGGATGGTGAGATCGATTTCCCGGTAATCGGAAAAATAAAAGTGGCCGGACTATCCCCATCCGAGACCAGGGACCTGTTGAGGGAGAAACTTAAAGATTATTTGAAAGATCCCATAATAAATATCCGGATCCGTAATTTTACCGTAACCGTTTTGGGAGCGGTCAATAGGCCGGGTACATACAGGATTGATGGGGAGCAAACCAGTATTCTTGAAGCTCTTGGACTTGCAGGCGATATAAACATTAAGGGCCGTCGTGACAATATCATGGTCATTAGGGATTTCAATGGCACAAAGGTTTATAATAGAATAAACTTGAACGAAAAGAACGCACTTAAATCGCCGGTATATTACCTAACGCAAAACGATGTGGTCTATGTTGAGCCCAATAAATCTGGAAAAACACAATCGAGTCTAGATCAGAGAGCCTCCATAGCAATTTCAATAGCATCAATTTTAATTACCTCTGCGGTTGTAATATTTACCCGAAATTAATAGTTATATAATAATAAAAGCTGTTAACCCCAATTTTTCATGGATTTTATAAAAGGTAGTAAGGGCCTGGACCTTAGAAGCTTGTTGAGTACCTATCTCAGGTATTGGAAATGGTTCGTAATCTCTTTGTTGGTGGCCATGTCTTTGGCATATGTCCATTTAAGGTATACCGTGCCCCAATTTAGTGCTTCGGCCAAAATTCAGATAATGGAAGACAAAAATTCCAGTTCTGAGCTTAGTGTCTTTAGGGATCTTAATGTTTTTTCAGGGAGTAAGACCCGGATTGAGGATGAAATTGAAATCTTGAATTCAAGGGCCAATTTTATCCAAGTCATTAAAGAGTTGGGGGTTAATATTAAGTATGTTATCCAGGGAAATTTGAAGGATGATGAACTGTATGGCGAAACGTTTCCTTTCAATATAAATTTTTTGGCTTCGGATTCGGTCATTTACCAATCCAAGTATGACTTCTATGTAGAGCCTAAATCGGAATCGTCCTATGGATTTTCGGAACATGAAGATGAGCCTCTTCAGTCCAAATCGTTTGGTTCGGCCATTCCAACGGAAGTAGGTGAGATTATCTTGATACCCAACACCGAAAAGTTAAAAGCCTATATAGGTAAAAGGATTAAGATACAGATTAGACCTGTAAGTGATGTGGCCCAAAGTTACCAAAAGGCCATGAAGGTGAGTCCTGCCAGTGAGTTCTCCAATATTATAAATATTACCCTCACCGATCCCATTCAGCGTAGAGCGATAGATATCATCAACCACCTTATTGAAATCAACAATGGCAATGCCATTGCGGACAAGAAGGAAATTGCGGATAGGACCTCAAAATTCATCAATGACCGAATCACGGAAATTTATTCCAACCTGTCCGATGTTGACCAATCTGCCGAAACCTATAAATCCAGTAGGGGAATAGCTGACCTGGGTTCCCAATCCAATGTTAACTTTACCAGGAGTGCAGCTGGGGAGCAGGAACTTGAAGATGCCAGCATTCAATTGGATATTGCAAATTCTATGCAAAACCTTATAGGTTCGCAAGACCAGTACGATATAATCCCTACCAATATTGGGTTGTCCAATCAAGGGATATCAGATGCAGCTACTAGGTATAATGAACTGGTGGCTCAGAGGAACAGACTTTTGGAAAGTTCCAATGAGAAAAACCCGGTTATCGTAAAATTGGACCAACAGCTTGAAACTTTAAAAAGAGGAATGCTTTCCAGTTTGAACAATGTGACCAATAATTTGAATTTAAGGGTGAATAGCTTGAGCAAGCAACTCTCCCAGATCAATTCTAGAATTTATGCGGCACCGAGCAATGAAAGAGCATTAAGGGATATCGCAAGGAAACAGCAGACTACGGAATCGTTGTATCTTTATTTACTCCAAAAAAGGGAAGAATCCCAGATAGCTTTCGCCTCTGCAGAGCCCAAATCCAGAATTGTTGAAGAGGGGCATGCCGCAAACCGCTTTCCAGTATCACCGAAACCGAAGATTGTCTATCTGGCCGCATTTTTACTAGGCTTCTTGGTGCCATTTTCAGTGGTTTACGCAAAAGACCTTTTGGATAATAAAATCCACAATAAGATAGATTTAGAAACCATCGTCAACGATACTCCCGTGATGGCTGAGCTTCCTAAACTAGGAAAAAAAGAGAGTAAGATGGTACTTGGGGAAGACAGGTCCGTGTTGGCGGAATCCATGAGGATTCTTAGGACAAACCTGGACTATATCCTTAAGTCAAAATCAAAGGATTCGGGACAAGTGGTGTTTGTGACCTCCAGTGTGCCTGGGGAAGGAAAAACATTTGTATCGTCCAACTTGGCCATAATCTTTGCCAATACAGGAAAAAAGGTTTTGCTCATTGGGGCGGATATTAGAAATCCAAAACTTTATACGTTCTTTTCAGATGTAAAGGGCGAGCAAAGTCTAAATGGAAAGGCTAAGAGAAACGTGGGTAAAGGTTTGACGGAATATTTGTTCGATTCATCACTTTCCGAAAGTGAAATCATAGTCAATACGTCCATAAATAACCACCCAATTGATGTTATTTACTCTGGAAAAATTCCTCCTAACCCTTCTGAATTGCTAATGAGTGATCGTATGGGGCAATTGTTCAAAACGGTGAAGGACATGTATGATTATATCATTGTGGACACCGCACCGTTAATGGTAGTGGCGGATACCCTGCTTATCAATCAGTACGCAAACCAAGTACTTTATGTTACCAAGGCCAATGTTACCGAAAGAAAGGTGGTTGAATATCCTTTGAAACTCCAAAAAGAAGGAAAACTCAAGAATCTCTCCTTTGTGGTCAATAACGTTAAACAGACCAATTTGGGATACGGTGGCAAGTATGGCTACGGGTATGGCAAGACCATTAAAAAATGGTGGAACTTTTCTTGATCAATAGAAAGTTTGTATCGTATTCTCAATAAGTGGAAGTAAAAGGTTCAAGGTGTTTTTAGACAACTTGGTTTCCTTGATAAGCGACAATTGTCTTAGGTTATGGACATCAGAACCAACATAGTCTATTAATCCATCTTCCAATAATTTCAAGGCTGTTTTCTGAACGTCTTTCCCGTATGCATTTGCACTAAGGGATTGAAGGTTCATTTGAAATAGTATTCCCTGTCGTTTTAATGAGGTATAGACTTTGTATCTTCTGTGGAAATACATATACCGTTCTGGATGGGCAAAAATGGGGAAGTAATTGTGTGAGGCTATTTTATCAATGGCCGCATCAAAATTCAGTGAAGGTTGAAGGTAAGACATCTCTATTAAGAGATATTCCTTTTTTAGGGCCATGATTTGGTCGTTTTCAAGCAAATTCTCAAAGTTGTCATCAACCATGTGCTCCGCAGCAGGTTCAAGCGAAATATTTTCCATTTTTTTGGAGATTATTTCCTTTTCAAGCAATTTATGGGCCGCAAGTATGGTACTGGGGGTATTGTCATAATGATTGTGCATGATATGCGGCGTACAGATAAAGCTGGTTATGCCCAACTCGGAGAAACCATTTAATAGATCGATGGATTCTTCTACCGTTTTGGCCCCATCATCTATACCGGGGAGTATATGGTTATGTATATCCACCATGCCATGAAGATAATCGGCCAAGAAGTATTTTTTTTGAAAAAAATGAAACATGCCTAAAATTTGGAAGACAAATATAAGGGATATGTAAAACAGACTGCACAAACCTTTTCTTGAAAAAAGGAAGATTGAAAAAAGAAAGGGAGCAATTAAAAAGGCCAACCCATAAGGTTGACCTTTTTCAGTGTTTTTCGGAAAAGTTACACTACTTACTTTTTTATTAACTAAACTCAAGGGTAAAAATAAGGACTTGTCCAGTAGCTTGGGGTTAACAAAAAAACAAAAAGATTAATGAAAGATTAATCTACTTAACCAATGGGTAAATTGCATGTATTTTTTTACTTATTTCGCAATATGCTGACAAGGAGAAACGTATATGTTGTTGTTTTTGTGGTCTCTGTCATTGGACTTTTAGTGGTACAGTATCAATATTTGAAGGTAGGATTGGGGCTGGCCCGCGTACAGTTTTCAAAAAAAATAGACGAAGCAAGAAGCCATATCAATGAAGAACTCTCCGAATTCAATACGCTGTCCTATACCCTTGCCAATGCCATAACCAAAGACACCTCTGAAGTGAAGATCGGTTTGGACAGTCTGGAAAGAGCCTCACAGTTTTACCTGAATGATTACATATCTTACCAACTTGGTGTATCTGGGATAGACGCTCCTTTTACTTATGCATTGTACGCTAGGGATTCCACACAATACCTTACCTCTCAAAAGCCACATCTAAGAGGTAAGGACATACTTACCTATCCTATAAAGATTGAAGGGTACCTTCCTGAACACCTACAAAAGGAAGTAATATTGGAACTGGGCTTTGAGGATATCAATACGTATTTTTACCGTCAGCTGAATGGCCTTACCATTCCAGGGCTATTGTTTCTTTTGGCCATTATAGTGGTAGTGTTTTGGGTGTTACGATCTTTTTATTGGCAGAGCAGTATAATCACCACTACCAACGATTTTATAAACAATCTTACCCATGAACTCAAGACCCCGGTATTTTCCATAGGCTTGGCGAGCAAAATATTGGAGGATGGACTTACGGAGGATAAAAAACCGGTCCTGGAACTTATTCGTAGGGAAACGGATAGGCTCAAGCAACATATAGACAAGGTCTTGGAGTTGGCCAGCTTGGAATCGGGAAAAAAACTGATGCAGTTCACCGAATTGGATTTTAGGCCAGAGCTCAATCGGATCTGCGAGGATTTTAAAATGCTTTCACAGTATGAGAACACGGATTTTGAATATCAACTGGAGGAAGGTCCCTATCACATGCGCTTGGAAAAGTTTCACTTGGAAAACGCCATTCTCAATCTATTGGAAAACGCCAAAAAGTATTCAGACGACCCCAAAATACGGTTAAAGGCCAGTGTACATCGTGGAAAGTTGATCATTGCCATTTCAGACAATGGACAGGGCATTTCCGAAAAGGAAAGAAAACGGATTTTTAGAAAATACTATAGGGTGCAAAATGGGGGGCTGCATAAAGTAAAGGGGCATGGTATTGGTTTGTCTTATGTGCAAAAAATTGTGAGGATGCACCATGGCCATATTAAAGTGGATAGTGAATTAGGAAAGGGGACTACGTTCACGCTTTCTTTTAACCTGACAAAAAATGGACAACACGTATAAATTGATTTTGGTGGAAGACGATGCTTCCTTGGGGTATTTGCTTTCGGAGTACTTGGGAATGAAAGGCTTTGCGGTATCATGGGCCAAGGATGCCAAAGATGCACTCTTGAAAGTCAACGCCAATGTGTTTGATCTTGCCATTTTGGATGTAATGTTGCCAGATATGGATGGTTTTGAACTATCCCAAAAAATTAAGAGCATAAACCCCCAGCTTCCATTTATTTTTCTTACCGCACGATCCTTAAAAATAGATGTGTTGAAAGGGTTTTCCCTTGGGGCCGTGGATTATTTGAAGAAACCCATTGATGAAGAGGAACTGGTGGTGCGGATCCATGCACTTTTATCCCGTTTGTCGAACACCCAACCAGAGGAAGGACAAGTATCCAGCTATCAAATAGGCGATTATATCTTGGATACGGATAGATTTGGCCTGAGATATAAAGATGAGGAGATAAAACTTACCGGAAAGGAATTTGACCTTTTATCCTTACTGGCAGTGAACATGAACCAACTTTGCACGCACAAGGAAATCCTGACCACCATTTGGGATAAGAATGATTACTTTAACAAGAAGAGTCTCAACGTTTTCATTTCGCATTTGCGAAAACATTTGTCCAAAGATTCCAGAATAAGTATTGTGAATGTAAATAGGAGGGGGTTCATGCTCCGTGTGGAAGAAAGGAAATAATCTTTTCGATTTAAACACATGGCCTGGTTTTTGTGGATTTTTCTGGATAATCCAACCAACTATTTTAGTTAAATGTTTAAATTTTTACGCAGCGAATCAAAAAAAACGCCATTGGTCCATTTGGATGAACTTTTTAAGCAAACCATTTCCAAGTTGCCGGTCAATGAGCAAATTGCCTATTGCCAAAGACTTATAGAAAGTTCCAAATACCAGTTGACACAGCAATGCCCCAAAAAGGATTCAACATATTTAAAGGGGCTGATTTTGGCGGCAGACCATGAAATCCAGAAATTAAGCTCAATAACGACTGATTGAGCTGTACTGCCGTTTATTGTACACTTCCATTTTGTAGATAGGAAATTAGTAATTTGCAAGCAAAGAGAAAGCTTTGCATACTGCTGAAGAAAAATTACGGGAACGAATCAAGGAATTGACCTGCTTGTATGAGGTGACGTCTTTGATCGTAAATTGTGACTATGAGCAAATTGAAGAGGTGTTGCGGGCAATAGCCCATTGTCTTCAACGTGCCTGGCAATATGATGCCGATGCCCTTGTGGAGTTACAAACTTCCTCGTTGAATATCAAAACGGATGAAGAAATGGGAAAATGTGTTTTTCTGCAGTCCTCCATCAAGGTTTTCAATGAGCAGGAAGGTTATATCAGGGTAGGGTACCCCTCATCCAAGTACACACAGTCCGATTTTCTAATAGAGGAACAGCGGCTTTTGGACAATGTATGTCTTGAAGTGGGAAACCTCTTGGAGCGTAAGGAAATTAAGGAAAATCAAGTGGATATCCGCAGACAGGTGGAGCAGGCAGATCGGTTGCGTATCCTAGGCGAGATCACGGCCGGAATTGCCCATGAGCTGAATACACCTTTGGCAAATATTTTAGGCTTTGCCGAATTGTTGCGTGAACGGATTGAAGGAGACTCCGATGCAGAAAAGGATTTGGACAAAATCATTTCCAACGCCATATTCTCAAGGGAAGTGGTCAAGAAGCTGATGTTTTTTGCCTGCGAAATGCCCCAAGAGAGGGCCAGCGTCAATATAGTGCCCATTATTAAGGATGCCATTGACCTTTTACGTACCACGCTCAGTAGAAATGAAGTGAGTTGCGAATTGGAGGTCGGACAAGAAGACATCACCCTAAAGATTGATAAGATTCAGTTGACCCAGGTACTTTTCAACCTTATAGTGAATGCCCTGTACTTTTCTCCGCCCAAGGGTAAGATAGTGGTAGCGGTCTGCGAACATAAAGAAACGGTTGTCCTTAAGATTTCGGATGAGGGAGTTGGTATACCTCTAGACATCGCAAATAAAGTGTTCGACCCCTTTTTTACGACCAAACCCGTGGGAGAGGGTAGCGGATTGGGATTAAGTGTGGTGCACGGTATTGTAAAGAGTCATCAAGGCACCATAAAACATATGCCCAATAGCCCTAGCGGTACTATCTTTACCATAGAATTTCCCAAACTATAAAAAAAATCAGGATGTTGAAGAAGGAAAATATACTGTTGGTAGATGATGATATACAGATTTTGGAGCTGCTACAACGGCATTTAACATCCATGCACTACCATACCTATAGCGCTGTTTCGGTCAAGGAAGCACTGTACATATTAAAAGATACGGCAATTGATCTCTTGATCACCGACATCAACATGCCGGATATCAATGGTATTCAATTGATTAAATATATGGCAGAGCATTACCCGGATATTCCCAAACTGGTGGTTACCGGTTTTCCATCCATTGATGATGCCATGAGCGTTATAAAATCCGGGGCCACCGAATATATTACAAAGCCCTTTACCAAATCGGAATTGGCTGATGCCGTGCAAAAATCCTTGGAGTGTATCCAACAGCGAAAATCAAAAGGGAAGGAGCCTTCAAAGATGCAGCAAGGGTACGGGGAAATGATAGGCACTTCAGAGGCGTTTAAAGAGGTTGTGGAGATCATTGAGCGCGTAAAGGACAACCACGCCACCATTTTGGTCCAAGGTGAAAGCGGGACGGGAAAGGAGCTCGTGGCCCGTTCCATCCATTATTCGGGCAAGTTTGCAAGAGCGCCCTTTATAGCTGTCAACTGTGGGGCCATTCCCGAAAACCTTCTTGAAGCCGAACTTTTTGGATACACCAAAGGCGCATTTACCGGGGCCTTTGAAACCCGTAACGGTTTTTTTCAGGCGGCCAATAATGGCACCATTTTTTTGGATGAAATTGGTAATGCCTCTTTGGCCGTTCAAGGGAAGTTGCTAAGGGTTTTACAGGAAAAGGAAGTTACCAAAGTAGGCTCACAAAAGTCTGAAAAGCTTAATGTACGTGTCATTGCTGCCACCAACAGTAGTTTGATCGAACTTATTGAAAAGAAACTTTTCAGGGAAGATCTGTATTATAGACTTACGGTGGTCTCCATATCCGTTCCCCCTCTTAGGGAGAGGATTTCAGATATTCCTATGTTGGTGTCCAAGTTTCTTCAGAAGTATGGAGTGGAGTATAAGGACCGGTTGGTGGGAATAGCCCCAGATGCTCTGGAAGTATTGGAGCGCTATTCATGGCCCGGAAATATCAGGGAGCTTGAAAATGTGATCCAAAGAGCTGTTATTATGAGTGATGGCCAAGTGACCGTAAAGCATTTACCGGAACAGGTGAAATTTCAAATAGATTTTCCGGAGCAGGCCTTGAAACCACTCAAACAGATAGAAAAGGAATATATAGAAAAGGTACTTGCAGCTACTGGGAACAACAAGACAAAGGCGGCTGAAATTCTCCAAATTGACCGTAAGACCCTTCGGGAAAAATTAAAATAGAGGCGAGGAGAAATGTACCGTGTGGGTAAAAATTACCCACGACCTAATTATTGATTTTCAAAAGAATTATTCGTAATAATCTAATTTTCAATTATTTATTGGTCGTCATGGTGATTGTGGCATTTTAGGCACGCGCTTTGCTTATGTCTGAAGACATTCCCATATGAACATGAAGCGGAGACGAAGTCATATGGTAACTCAATTAATTGCTATGAAAAAATACATTTTTACATTGATGTTTTCAGTATTTGCCCTTGGGCTTCAGGCCCAAAACTTGAATGAGGGTGAGATTGCCATTGGGGATATTCTTGAGGTTGGAAAACCGGAATCCACCCAGTACGAGCATATTGAATTTCCCAAGCCCAATTTTATCATTAAACGAGGTGGATTGGCCAACTACAAAAGGGTAGAGGGGAACAAGGTTGTGGTTACTTCCATTAAGGAGAAAAAGGATGGATCAGTACGGATAAAAATAAAAAAGACCGATGGCAGTCGTTTTTTTGGCAGTCATTGGCAAGTAGCAGCCAATATTAAGGAAGCATTGGAGTCTGGCGAGCTTAGAAGAATCTAGTTTATTGATTGATGTGTTGTGCCCGACCCTGTTTCTCATTTGTTTGCTTTAAAGGTTAGTTACTGGGGTCGGGCTTTTCATTGAATCCATTTTTTTCTTCCACCACATATTCTTTTGTTGCATAACCCAAGCGGCCATCTTCCGAAATGGCCTCCACAATGATTACGTACTCTCCCAATATATCCCCATTATAGAAACTACTGGACGTATTCTGTGTTTGGTCGATAAAAATATCGGGTTGCCAATGTATTACCGATCGTAGGTCTGGTTTGTCCTCTTGGGAAGGAACGGGCCTGTCATATTTTGGGGCATAAAATTCTTTCACGGGTGAATATAGGGGTATCGAGGCCTTGAGGGTTCCCGGCTCTGGCCGGATAGGAGCCTGAACACCTACGCCACCTTTGGTGGTTATGGAAATGATATGGCCCAAAGATGGTATTTCAAATAAGTCGGCCTGGGGAAATACAGTGAGATAGCGAGACTTGAAAAACTTGGCGTATTTTATGAGTTCCACGCGTTCCACTATCTCTGGGGACATGCTGGGGACATATTCGTAAAGATGGCTTTCCAGCAATTTTCCATCTACCATCAATAAAGTAGCTTCCCTGCTACCGCCCCTTACGTGGGCCAACATAAACCCGTCCGGGAATCGCTCTATGGCTATTTGATCACCATAGTTGAACAAAAGGATGCTATACAATCCATACGACCATTCTTTTTCTTTGTCCCGTATATCGTCACCGGGGATGATCACATCCGGATCTCCATATTTTTCATAAAGTTTTGCCCGCTCGGGTGTTAGGAAATGATCTGAAACCACCACTTCGTCCAATTGGGTAACACCATAAAGGGAGTCAAATACCATCTCGGTGCGAAGTCTTTCTTTCCCAGCCTCTACTACGGCTTTGACCACGGTGTCCGATTCACGGATAATGGGTTTCTGTCTGTAGGCAACCTTCAGCTGACTTATGGTGTCCAAACGTATATTGTGGTTGGATTTCGTTCCCTTGGGGTCCACAGAGCTTAATAAATACGGCATATCGGGACCGTAATCGTCATCCAATACAAAACCGAATCGACCTAAACTATCTGCTGCCGTAGTGTAAAACTTGGTTTCCCTTCCAAAAGTGGCCAGACTTACATTTATATTTGGCGATGTGTTTGATTTGTTTCGCAAAACTTGAACAGCCCCATTGATTTCCAAGCCTTTTTCTGGCCAATAAAAAGTATGGCCCTTCCGTTTTATGGGGTATAGGTAATTTCTCCAACCTTGGGTGAGTAATAGTGCATCCAAAGCCTCGAAACGTTTAGGGGTTTGAGCCCTAAAATAATAATCCGGGTCTTCTATTTCACCTCGAATCTCTGAATCCAACAAGAGATAGGAACGGATGGTATTGATGGATTCTGGTTGAAAGTGTGCTTTGTTCAGGACAAGGACCGATAAGCTGGCTCTCTTGGATTGGGATGCTGGCCCAAGAATATGCATGTTCAATTGGGTCTTTTCCCTACGACTATATACGTTTTTATCTGTCTGGATTGAAATGTCCAAAGCTTCCTCATCTTTATGATTAAAGAAAAGTCGTTCGGCAATAGGTCGTTTTTCCTGATCCATTAGGGTAAACACCAAAACCCCAGCTGGAAGTTCATCAGATGGCATGTCCTTCACCAGTTTTCCATTTTTTAACGGGCCTTCCAATAAAAAATAGTCTTTTCCCCTGCAGGCAACCTTGATATAAACTTGTCCTTTCAAGCTGTTGGAGGAAATACGGGTCCAGATTTTTTCCCCTATGCGGGATACGGATAAGATACTGCCTTCCGGGGATACTTTGGGCAATGGATAGATATGGGTAGTTGTTCCAGAGGTGTCATTGGGTTCCGAAACTTTGGCATAATAGGTTCTGGCACTATCAGCCTGCATGGTAAAGGTTCCCATCCCTAGGTGATTGGTTGAAAAATCTATGATAGCTTGGGCTTTATCATCAAAAACAGTACCCTTTAGCGGGATTCCTTTGCTACCTATTCCAATGGCCTTGACACCAAATTTATTGAGGAACCCATGAACCAGTTGCCCGCTTTCGGGGAAAAACTGTAGGTCAATGGGATTTTTCTTTAGGATGACAGTTTCCGATCGGTAAGAATCCGGGGTTTCTCCCACGGACAAAGTTACCCAATCCACATTTTTGGGAGTTTCATAGGCTAAGGTATAAACCCCGTTTTTCTTCTTTAGTTCCAGGGTATCCTTTCCCACTGCATAATTGAGATATATGGGAATCTGCTTTTCGTCTGAGGATTTGATAGTGGAGGAGTTGATTTCTCCGATCAATAGAAATTTGCCCGATTCCAGTTCAGTGGTGGTTAATGTATGTAAGATGCCGTTGTTGGGTGGGGATTCGGGTGCTACGATGTTGACATAATCCTCAAAAACGAAATCATTGTCAAAATTTCTGTTCCATTGGGTATAGGCGCGTATGAGGTAACGTCCCACAGGGTAATTTTTACCCAGTTCAAAGGAACCATTGCCCAAGCCAGAGGCAAGTTTGGTCAATTTGTGTTCAATGACCTTTCCATTCGGGCCAATTAAATCAACATACAATACTTGACTTGTTGTACTTGGTAAGTGGTTTTCAGAATCCACCACAATAGCTTTGAACCATATTTCCTGATCCGTGGCATAGACCCCAGAACCGAGTTGGATATAAATCTTTTCGGCCAAAGAGGCATCCAGCCGCTCATTGGTCTGTGCAATGGAAAGCAACGGGAATAAAAGAAAAATTATGAACGATCCATATAAGAATGAGGTCCAAAAGGTTCGGACTGTCTTTTTAAGTTCACGTATTCTCTTTTTAGGCAAGATGCAAGCGATTTAAATTGTTGAAATTTGGATGCTTACACTAAAATAGGGATTTGTTTATGATTTTGGGCATAGTCAAACTTACGATGCTTGTATGGAGTCGAATCTCTAATCTAATCTGAATTTAGAGGCGTATGGGATTTATTTCCCGATGCAGAAATTGGAGAATATATTGCCCAGCAAATCGTCCGTGGTGACACTTCCGGTAATTTCGCCAAGATGAAAGAGTGCTTGCCTGATGTCTATGGCCACAAGATCACTTGCTAAACCAACATCCATGCCCTCTTTTACCTTTTGTATCTCCTCCAATGCTTTCAATAGGGCATCATAGTGTCTGCTGTTGGAAATGATGGTACTGTCCCCACTCAACGCCCCAGAGTCCACAAGACTTAGAAGTTTGTTTTGAAGTTCCTCCATACCGGATTGATGCTTGGCCGAAAGGAACAATAGGTTGGGGATTTCCTTTTTGAGTTGTTCTTTTTGTTCGTCATTCAGAAGGTCTACCTTGTTGCAAATGACCAAAAGTTGCTTGTTGGGATATTTTTTTTTGATTTTTTCCAGTTCAGAACGGTCAAAATCAATGCGATCAAACAGGAAAATGATCAAACGCGCTTTTTCAATCTTGTCAAAAGTACGCTCAATACCAATTTTTTCCACAACATCCTCGGTTTCCCGTATCCCTGCGGTATCTATAAACCTAAAGTTGATTCCATTAAGGCTGATATGGTCCTCCACGGTATCCCTGGTAGTACCCGCAATGTCACTTACAATGGCCCTTTCTTCATTCAATAGGGCATTGAGAAGGGTAGATTTGCCCACATTGGGCTGACCCACAATGGCTACGGGTATACCATGTTTGATGACGTTGCCCAAAGCAAAGGAATCAATTAATTTTTTGAGCACTTCACTGATTCGGTTCAAGAGGGCATTGAACTGGGTACGGTCGGCAAATTCCACATCCTCTTGTGAAAAATCGAGTTCCAACTCTATCAGGGAGGCAAAGTTGAGGAGCTCTTCCCTAAGTTTTTGGATTTCGTTACTAAAGCCGCCCCGCATCTGTTGCATGGCAATGTCGTGTGCCGCTTCACTATCACTGGCAATAAGATCGGCCACGGCTTCCGCTTGGCTCAGATCCATTTTTCCGTTCAAAAAGGCTCTGAGGGTAAACTCCCCGGCAGAAGCAGTTCTACACCCTTTCTGTAGTATCAATTGTATAATCTGCTGTTGAATGTACGGAGAGCCATGACAAGAGATTTCCACTACATTCTCACCCGTATACGAGTGCGGTCCCTTAAAAATGGATACCAAAGCTTCGTCCAAGATCTTATCCTGATCCACAATATGCCCCAAATGAATGGTATGGGTTTTCTGGCGGGACAATTTTTTCCCTTTTACCGATTGAAAAACAGAATCGGCCATGGAAATGGCGTCCGGACCCGAGATGCGAATCACGGCAATGGCCCCAGTTCCTGATGGGGTTGCAAGGGCAACGATGTTATCATTGTACAACATGGGGTCAAAAGTACAAATTAACCATGGGTTGTAACATTTTCCATAAAAAGGACACTAATAAAGTACATCATCAAAAATCAATCAGAAATGGAAATCATCAATCAAAACGTTATTAGGAAGGACAATACCTTATTGGCCTTCACACACTTATCACAGCTATTACATTATGTTACTGGATTTGGAGGATTCATTGTACCTCTTGCTCTTTGGCTGGCCACAAGAAGGACGGTTGAAGGAATGGACGAGCACGGCAAAGCCATTATTAATCTACAGTTGAGTTTGTTACTGTACTTGATCATAAGCATTCCCGCTATTCTAGTCTTTGGATTGGGACTGTTAGGGCTTATGGGAGTTGGAATCTTAGGGTTTGTCCTGCCTATTGTAAACGCGGTAAAAGCGGCCAACGGCGAATCGCCCATTTATTTTCTCACCATACGTTTCCTATAAAAAAAAGAAAAAGCGGGAACCTTGGTTCCCGCTTTTCATATATTTAGGTTGTGTACTTAGTTATTCAACATCACGGGCATTACCAGCATGGTCACGTGCTCTCCTTCATCCAACCCGTCAATAGGGGTAAGGATACCGGCCCTGTTGGGCAAGCTCATTTCCAATGAAACATCATCTGAAGAAAGATTGTTGAGCATTTCCACCAAAAAACGGGAGTTGAACCCAATCTGCATATCATCCCCTTGGTAGGAGCAGGACAGACGTTCCTCGGCCTTATTGCTGTAATCCACATCCTCGGCAGATATGTTCAGCTCGGCTCCAGCAACCTTCAATCGGATTTGGTGCGTGGTCTTATTCGAAAAAATGGAAACCCTACGGACCGAGCTCAGGAACTGATTTCTGGAAATGGTCAATTTGTTCGGGTTTTCCTTCGGAATAACCGCCTCATAATTCGGGTACTTTCCATCAATCAACCTACAGATCAATACCGAATTGTCAAAAATGAATTTGGCATTGCTGTCATTGTACTCGATAGTTACCTCAGATTCCGAACCGGCCAAAATCCCCTTCAACAGATTCAAAGGTTTTTTGGGCATGATAAATTCGGCCACTTCCGAAGCGGTCACATCTTGCCGTTGGTATTTTACCAACTTATGGGCATCTGTGGCCACAAAGGTGAGATTCTCCGGGGAGAACTGGAAAAACACCCCGCTCATTACTGGGCGTAGGTCGTCATTGCCCGCGGCAAAAATGGTCTTGTTAATGGCCGTCGCCAAAATATCGCCCAACAGAGTGGTAGAACTTGGATTGGAAACCTCAACGGCTTTTGGAAATTCAGCACCATCGGCATATGCCAAGGCATATTTACCATGGTTGGAGCTGATTTCCACGGTATTGTTATCTTCAACAACAAAGGTCAAAGGCTGTTCTGGAAACGTTTTCAAGGTGTCCAACAACAACCGGGCAGGAACCGCAATGGTACCTTCGGCGTCGGAATCCACTTCGAGTACGGAACTCATGGTGGTTTCCAAGTCGGACGCGGAGACCGTAAGTTGATTTTGTTTTAGATCAAATAGGAAATTGTCCAGGATGGGTAGGGTGTTGCTATTGTTGATAACTCCTCCCAAAACCTGCAATTGTTTCAATAAATATGTACTGGATACAATAAACTTCATCAAAGAAATTCTTTAGCTATGTTGTCCGTTGGATGTTTCATCCAAGTAAACGGGCCGTGTAATCGACAAAAGCAAATATATCTTAAAACGATTAAGCAGAGAAACAAATTTATTAACAGCTACACAGTGAATTTTCGCTTTCTCACATAGTTGAAGAAAATACCAAAAACCAATGTCAATACAACTGGTATACCGATGTTTATTAGCTGCCAACGTGTTTTCTGTTCCACAATTTTTTCAACATCCAAGAGCGGGATGGACACTTTTCTGTTCCTAATGTTTATAAGTCCGGTATTGTCCAAAAGGTAATTGGTGCAGTTCACCAAGAATTCCTTGTTGCCATAGAAACTATTGGTCCATTTGTCATACCCAAGTTCCAAGGGTCTGCCGTTGCGCAATTGGTTTTTGATGACATCCCCATCGGAGATCACGATCATTTTGTTTTCTGGACCTTGTTCCTCGGTATTTTGAAGTTCCAAGGGTTTTACCCGGTTCTTGTACATGGAAACAAAATCTCCCTCGATCAAAACGGCCAAGGGCAGGTCTCCATTGGTATAGGACTCCCTATCCGGGGGATTGTTCAAAATATCCAAACTGATCTGTCGGGGAGCACCGTCAGTTTTTGACAGAGGGGAGCTCTGGAGCAAAACGGTCTTTTGGTAATCATTGTCCAATACCTCCATGGGACTGGTAAACTGGTACCGAACCGCTTCTATATTGGTGTTGATGGGGTGATCGTTCCTTGAAAACACCATGGGGTTGTAATACCAAGGAAGGGGATTGTATTGGGAATCGTTTCCTTCCCCAGTGGCCAAAACAATTTGGGTGAAGTACATATCATTGACGAGAACCGGGTTGATCCGCACCCCGTACTGAAAGAAAAAATCCTTGAGATTAAGGTCGCGGGGTAGGGCAAATGCACTTCCTCCACCACTATAGATACTGTCCATTTCCATGGCTACTTGATCCATCAACCAAATGGATTTGCCACCCTGAACCACATATTGATCTAAAACATACTTTTCTTGATCCGTAAAGGCTTCCGTGGGTTTGGCCACCAAAGCCAAATCAAAGCTTTTGAGTTGATCCAGCACCTTTTGCGGACTTGTCGCCACGGAATCCAAGGTGATGGCGCCAATGTTGTAATAATCGCGAATGGTGGTCAGGTAATCGGCCAGATACATATCATCGAGCTCTCCATTTCCCTTGATGACTGCAATACTTTTTTTCTCCGTGATGCTCAACTTGGTAAAGGCATCGGCAAAGGCGTATTCCAATTGCTGCACCGAATTGTTGATGCGGTCTTCGGCCGTGGAGCCGAGTTTATTCTTTAAGAGAGGGACTTTGACTGTATTGTCCCTATAGTTGACCATGGCCCATGGGAATACCAATTCCTGGGAAACCTTTCCGTTCTCCTCAACTGTTACATTGGCGGGTTGAAGCCCCAAACCTTGAAGCTCTGCAATGGTTTGTTGGGCCTGACTCTCATCTTCCAGAGGATCTACCAAATTATATTTGATGTTGCTGTTTTTTGAGGCGAATGACTCCAATAGCTGAATGGTCTCGGTCTTGAGTTTGGAAAATTCAGGAGGGATGTTTCCATCCAACAATACATCCACAATGACAGGGGAATCAAACTTTTGGACCACCTCCACGGCAGGTTGGGACAAGGTGTAGCGTTGGTCTTCGGTCAGGTCCAATCGGGTGTACACAAAACCAGCAATAAGGTTCAGTACAATGACAACAACAATGGCCTTGAGCAAGGAAACAAAAAATTTTGGCATCATCTAGGCAATTGTTTTAGGCGTTGATGGGTGAGGTACAGAAAAAAGAGGGTCAGGGAGATAAAATATATCAAATCCCTAGTGTCCATGACTCCTCTGGCGATACTGTCAAAATGCGATTTGGCTCCCAGACCCTGTATCCATTGTTGGGTTTCCCCATTGGAAAACAGAGAGGATAGGGCATCGAATCCATTAAAAACCATGAAACAAATTAGGATACCCACCAAAAATGCGATGATTTGGTTATCCGAAAGGGTAGAGGCAAAGATTCCGATAGCGGCATAGGATGCTATTAAGAACAACAATCCAAAATAGGAGCCCATAACCACCCCTAGGTCATAATTGCCCTCTATGACCCCCAAGCTGGAAATCGCAAAAACATAGATGATGGTTGGAACCACGGCAATGACACATAACAGAAATGCACCCCAAAATTTGCCCAAGACCAATTTCCAAACCGAAATGGGTTTGATCAGCAACAATTCCAAAGTACCCATTTTACGTTCTTCAGAAAAGCTCTTCATGGTGATGGCAGGAACCAAAAAGACAAAGATCCACGGGGCCAACAAAAAGAAGTTGCCCAAATCGGCAAAGCCATAATCAAAAATATTGTATTCCCCTTTGAACACCCAAAGAAAAAGTCCATTGAGCAGTAAAAAAGAACCTACAATCAAATACCCAATGGGTGAAGTAAAAAAAGACTGGACCTCTCTCTTAAAAATTGCAAACATTATTCTGGAGTTGAGGAATTTACCTTGGCTACGCTCCAAGCTTCCGGTTTATCGGCAAATAGGGTTTTGGTATGTCCCCAAACCGCTCTAAAAAAATCTGATGTCCTATAGTTTTCCAAATCTGATTCCTTTTCCCAGAAACTGTACGTAAAAAACACGCTTGGATCCTTGAGGTCTTGGTAAAGGTCTACCTTGGAGCACCCTTCAAAAGCCAAAATCCCGTTTTTCGATTCGTCAAAAATCCGTTCAAAACTAGGAATATTTTCGGGTTTAAAGGTGAGTTTTACGATGCGTATCAGCATTTATGAAAAATTTATGGTTACAATGTCCCTGTAATTCAATCCCAATAAGGTAGATGCCCCTCCTACAGAATTTAGGTCACTTTTATAAATGGCAAGCTCAATATATCCGGCAGAGTTGAACAAGGCTAGGGCATCACCAGGGCCTTTTCGCTGACTCCTGTCCAAATCAAAGTTGATGATACCGTTGTAGCTCTTTTGGATTTCCTTGATCTTGGTGGTACGGGCGGTCAGTTCATAGTCCCGTCCATTGCGATAAGCTTCAAACAAGCTTCGCTGTATGTTGGTGACCACATTGCCGTAGTTGTCAATATAAATGACATTTCCAGAAATGGTCCTTCCATCATTGGAGACGCGGGGTTCAAATTCCTTGAGTTCCTTGAGTGCATCAAAAGGTTTTCCAATGACCTCCAATTTACCGCCCCGGGCAATGTGACAGGCCACTTGTACAAAGACATTCAATACGGGAAAAGAACCGGATTGGGTATTGGGCAGTTGAATCTCCACTACCTTTTCGGGCGTTATCTCAGATGTGATCAATGAAATGACCCCATTATTGGCACTTACAAAATAATGTCCATCCACTTGCACCACAATATGCTGGTTTTCAGGTGATAATTCGGAATCCACCCCAACAATATGCACGGTACCCTCAGGAAAGGAACGGTAGGCATTTTTAAGGATATAGGCACACTCTTGGATATTGAATGGGCTTATGGCATGGGAAATATCAACAATGTTCACCTCGGGCAGACTACCCAGAATGGTCCCTTTTACAGCACCTACAAAGTGGTCTTTATAGCCAAAATCTGTAGTTAAGGTTATGATTGCCATGCAATACTGTTGATATGTTTTTCCACGCTCGAATTGATTTTTGGTTAAGTTTGTGGAGTAAAATTACATTAAAAAAGAAAGAATCCAATTCTTCAAAAAATAACTCTAAACACCCCGTTTTTTGAACGAACTTATAATTGAACTCACGGATATAAGCCCCCAGGACTTCTTCGGGCAACAGAACGAGAATATTGAACTGCTGAAAAAATATTTCCCAAAGCTGAAAATCGTTGCCCGTGGCAATAAGATAAAGGTGTATGGGGATGAAGAACTCTTGGAAGAGTTCGACAAGCGATTTGATATGCTCACGAGCCATTTTGCCAAGTATAACAAGCTTGACGAGAACATGATCGAGCGCGTACTCACCAGTGATGGAAATGAGGACCATGTGGCATCCAAAAGCAGTGGGGACGTCTTGGTCCACGGTGTAAGTGGCAGATTGATAAAAGCCCAGACCGTAAACCAGCGTAGAATGGTGGATGCTTGCAAGGTGGACGATATGGTCTTTGCCATTGGCCCGGCCGGTACAGGAAAGACCTACACAGGAGTGGCCTTGGCCGTAAAAGCTTTGAAGGAAAAACAGGTGCGGCGAATCATTCTTACCCGTCCTGCTGTGGAAGCAGGGGAGAACCTTGGTTTTCTGCCGGGCGACCTAAAGGAAAAACTGGATCCGTATATGCAACCTTTGTACGATGCCCTCCGGGATATGATTCCCGCTGAAAAATTGGCAAAGTACATTGAAGACGGAACCATTCAGATTGCACCAATGGCCTTTATGCGGGGACGCACCTTGGACAATGCCTTTGTGATCTTGGATGAGGCACAGAATACCACCCATGCCCAAATGAAGATGTTCCTAACCCGTATGGGAAAGAACGCCAAGTTTCTACTAACGGGGGACCCTGGGCAAATAGATTTGCCCCGACGGGTCATTTCGGGCTTAAAGGAAGCTTTGCTTATTCTTAAGAATGTGGACGGCATCAGTATCATTTATTTGGATGACAAGGATGTCATTCGCCATAAACTGGTCAAAAAGGTTATCGACGCCTACAAGAACATAGAACACCAAAACCAATTCTAAACAAGATTATGGGGCAAAATACAGTAATGGCCACGGATTTTCATTTTCCGGGCCAAAAATCGGTATACAAAGGAAAAGTAAGGGAAGTATATACGCTGGAGAACGATATCTTGGTCATGGTGGCCACGGACCGACTTTCAGCTTTTGATGTGGTCATGCCCAAGGGGATTCCTTACAAAGGGCAGATTCTGAACCAGATCGCCACCCAAATGATGCAGGCCACCGAGGATATTGTCCCTAATTGGTTAATGGCTACACCGGACCCCAACGTGGCAGTAGGAAAGGCCTGTGAGCCTTTTAAGGTGGAAATGGTGATACGGGGATATCTTTCGGGTCACGCAGCAAGGGAGTATAAAGCAGGAAAGCGTTTGCTATGTGGGGTGCCTATGCCCGAAGGGATGAAAGAAAACGATAGGTTCCCCGAACCCATCATCACCCCGGCAACCAAAGCGGACAAGGGAGATCACGATGAAGACATTTCCAGGGAAGAGATTTTAGAACGTGGCATTGTTTCCAAGGAAGACTATGAAGTCTTGGAAAAATATACCAGGGCCCTGTTTCAGAGAGGAACAGAAATTGCCGCCGAGCGCGGATTGATCTTGGTGGATACCAAATATGAATTTGGCAAGACCAAGGATGGGGAGATTGTACTCATCGATGAGATCCATACACCCGATTCCTCCCGCTATTTTTACGCGGATGGGTATGCAGAGCGACAGGCAAAAGGCGAATCCCAGAAACAGTTGTCAAAAGAATTTGTGCGTCAGTGGTTGATTGCAAATAATTTTCAAGGCTTGGAAGGTCAGGTTGTGCCCAAAATGAGCGATGCCTACATCGAATCGGTTTCCGAACGGTATATTGAACTGTATGAGAGTATTACAGGGAAAGATTTCGAAAAAGCAGATGTTTCAAACATTGATGAACGCATCAAATTCAACGTTTCGGAGTATTTAAACAAACTTTCTTGAAAATGTTATCCCTTATAATTTTGAGTGCTGTTTTCTGAAGATTTCATATATTTCAGGCATTAAAATTATAAAATGGACATTAAGCAGAGAGAAAAGTATTGGAAAGAAAATTTAAAGTACCTGGGCATTCTTCTTGCCATTTGGTTTTTGGTTTCCTTTGGGTTTGGGATCCTTCTTGTGGATCAACTGAATGCCTTTAAATTGGGAGGTGTTAAATTGGGCTTTTGGTTTGCCCAACAGGGATCAATTTATGTTTTCGTGATTTTGATCTTTGTCTATGTCCGACTCATGAACAAATTGGATAAAAAATATAAGCTGGACGCATAATGGATATACAAACTTGGACGTTTATTATCGTCGGGCTCACTTTCGCTTTATATATTGGAATTGCTATTTGGTCCAGAGCGGGATCTACCAAAGAATTTTACGTTGCAGGAGGAGGAGTGTCTCCCTTGGCCAATGGTTTGGCCACAGGAGCGGACTGGATGTCCGCGGCATCTTTCTTGGGAATGGCAGGAATTATTGCTTTTGCAGGATATGATGGCTCCGTATATCTTATGGGTTGGACCGGGGGATACGTGCTTTTGGCATTGCTATTGGCCCCGTATCTGCGAAAATTTGGAAAATTCACGGTCCCTGATTTTATCGGAGACCGTTATTACAGTAATGTAGCCCGTACCGTGGCCGTTGTTGCTGCACTGTTTGTATCGTTCACCTATGTGGCCGGGCAAATGCGTGGAGTTGGTGTGGTCTTTTCCCGTTTCTTGGATGTAGAGGTGAATACTGGGGTGTACATAGGTATGGCCGTAGTATTTTTCTATGCGTTCTTGGGAGGAATGAAAGGGATTACCTATACACAGGTAGCACAATATTGTGTACTGATCTTTGCATTTATGGTCCCCGCCATATTCATCTCCCTTATGGTTACTGGAAATCCAGTTCCGCAACTGGGATTCGCTTCGTCAGGTGAAGACGGGGTGTATTTGTTGGATAAGTTGGATGGGTTGATGACAGAATTGGGCTTTACGGCCTATACGGATGGTACCAAATCCATGACCGATATGCTGTTTATCACTGCGGCACTGATGATGGGTACTGCAGGATTACCTCACGTAATCATTCGCTTTTTTACAGTGCCCAAGGTTAGTGATGCCCGTAAGTCGGCCGGTTATGCGTTGTTGTTTATCGCTATTTTGTATACCACAGCTCCGGCCATTGCCGTATTTGCACGTACCAACCTTATCGAAACCGTTGAGGATACCCCTTATGAGGAAATTCCAGCTTGGTTTACCAAATGGGAAAATACAGGCCTCATTGCATGGACCGATAAAAATGGGGATGGAAAGATCCAATACCGCCCAGGTGATGCCGTTGAAGGCAGACAGCCCGAGTTTATAGAAAGCAGGGGCACACAAGGTCAACGAATGATTTCCAATGCCAGCTCTTCAGCCAATGAGTTGTATGTGGATCGTGATATCACTGTTTTGGCAAACCCTGAAATTGCAGGATTGCCCAACTGGATCATTGCTTTGGTTGCCGCAGGAGGATTGGCCGCAGCACTATCTACCGCTGCAGGGTTACTTTTGGTAATTTCCACATCCATTTCCCACGATTTGATCAAAAAGCAGATCGCTCCAGACATTTCGGATAAAAAAGAACTATGGGTTGCCCGTTTCTCAGCACTTTTGGCTGTAGTGGTAGCCGGATATTTTGGTATTCACCCTCCAGGCTTTGTGGCCTCGGTGACTGCCTTGGCCTTTGGTTTGGCCGCATCTTCATTCTTCCCGGCCATTATCATGGGAATCTTTAGCAAGCGGATGAATAGGGAAGGAGCCATCACAGGTATGGTCGCCGGACTTGGTATCACATGCTATTACATTGCCCGTTTTAAACTCGGTTGGATTGGAAACCCGGAAACCAGTACCCAAGAGCACTGGTGGTGGGGTATTTCACCTGAAGGTTTCGGAACCATGGGTATGTTGGTCAATTTTGCTGTGTCTATTTTAGTTTCAAGATTTACACCAGCTCCTCCGGAAGAAGTACAGGGTATTGTGGAAAACATACGTATACCTAGTGGGGCCGGAGAAGCAATTGAGCATTAATTCTGGTGAAAGTCCCTCTCTTTTTTTAATTTTAAGGCACATAAAAATTTACTATACCTAAATGAGCAATTACCATATTAAGCATCTGGAAGAATATTTTCAGGTGTATCGCAAATCTGTAAGAAACCCTGAGGATTTTTGGGAAGAAGTGGCGGAAGAACATTTTTTTTGGAGAAAAAGATGGAACTCTGTTTTGGAATGGGATTTTACAAAACCCGAAATTAAGTGGTTTGATGGAGCGCAGCTCAATATTACCGAAAACTGTATAGACCGACATTTGCGTAGTCGTGGCGATAAAACGGCCATTCTTTTTGAACCCAATGACCCCAATGAGGAGGCAGAGCATATTACCTATCGTGAGTTGCACGAAAGGGTTTGCAAATTTGCCAATGTACTCAAGGATCAAGGAATCAAGAAAGGGGACCGAGTTGTCATTTATTTGCCCATGATTCCTGAATTGGCCATCTCATTGTTGGCCTGTGCACGTATCGGCGCGATCCATTCCGTGGTGTTTGCAGGATTTTCTTCAACGGCATTGGCCACACGTATCAACGATTGCGGAGCCAAAATGGTACTGACGTCGGATGGATCGTATAGAGGTACCAAGACCATCGACCTAAAAGGTATTGTGGACGAAGCTTTGCAGCATTGTCCGAATGTAGATACTGTATTGGTGGCCAAACGTACCGGAGAAGAAATCCCGATGCAAGAAGGTCGTGACAAATGGTTACAACCTCTTTTGGAGAAGGCATATTCCGATTGTGTTCCAGAAATCATGGATGCCGAAGACCCGCTCTTCATTCTGTATACTTCGGGTTCTACAGGTAGGCCCAAAGGGATGATGCATACCACCGCTGGATATATGGTCTATACGGCCTATACATTTAAAAATGTCTTCCAATATAAAGAAGAGGATGTGTACTGGTGCACGGCGGATATCGGCTGGATTACCGGACACTCTTATATCGTATATGGACCTCTGGCCAATGGAGCTACCACCGTAATGTTCGAAGGCGTGCCTTCTTACCCTGATTATGGTAGGTTCTGGGAAGTGGTCGAAAAGCATAAAGTAACCCAATTCTATACGGCACCGACGGCAATTAGGGCCTTGGCCAAGGAGAATTTGGATTTTGTTACCAAGCATGACCTTTCCAGCCTTAAGGTTTTGGGAACTGTGGGGGAACCTATCAATGAAGAAGCTTGGCACTGGTACAACGATCACGTTGGAGAGAAGAATTGTCCCATTGTGGATACATGGTGGCAAACAGAAACCGGGGGAATCCTGATTTCACCCATACCTTTTTCAACCCCTACAAAGCCCACATATGCCACGCTGCCCATGCCAGGTGTTCAACCTGCTCTGGTGGATGAGAATGGCAATGAGATGAAAGGGAACCAAGTGGAAGGTCGATTGTGTATCAAATTTCCATGGCCTTCCATAGCACGGACCATTTGGGGAGACCACCAACGCTATAAAGACACCTATTTCTCCGCTTTTGAAGGGAAATATTTTACGGGTGATGGTGCGCTTCGTGATGAAGTGGGCTATTACCGAATCACTGGTAGGGTAGATGATGTGATTATTGTTTCCGGGCACAATCTGGGCACGGCACCCATAGAGGATTCCATCAATGAACACCCAGCGGTGGCGGAATCGGCTATTGTTGGTTTCCCACATGATATCAAGGGGAATGCATTGTATGGCTATATCATTTTAAAAGAAACAGGGGAAACCAGAAATAGGGAAAACCTTGCCAAAGAGATCAACCAATTGATTACCGAACATATTGGGCCAATTGCCAAACTGGACAAGATCCAGTTTGTGCCCGGTTTGCCCAAGACCCGTAGTGGTAAAATCATGAGAAGAATCCTAAGAAAGATTGCTTCCAAGGATACCAGTAATCTGGGGGATACTTCAACGTTGTTGAACCCAGAAGTGGTTGAGGTAATCATGAAGGAAAGTCTATAAGACTTAAAGCCCAAATTTTGGTGGATTTTGTTTTTTGAACAGATCTTTCAAATTTTTGGGCTTTAATTTTTCCATAATTGCCAGAAAAGCAATGGCGGTGATCAATGTATCGCCCAAAGCGGTATGCCTATCTTTTTTGGAAATCCTGAACTTTTCGGCAAGTTCATCCAACGAATAGTTTTCTTTCTTTCGAAGTACGGAAGAAATGAGCAAGGTCCGCTTATAAAGCAGTCCAGTGTCCAAGGTCTTGTTAAGCAATTGGGGAAGTCCGTTTCGTCTTAAAGCAGCATTGATCATACCCACATCGAACAGTACATGATGGCCCACCAACACATGGTTTTTGGCATAGGCCAAAAATTGTTGCAAAGCTTCCAGTTCAGTTACCCGTTCTTTTTTACTCTTTTTAAGGATTCCATGGATTTCGGCACTTTCAGCATCATAATGCTCTTGCTCCACATATACTTCAAAACTTTCCTTTACGACCATGGTGTTGTCCCTGAGCTTTAAGGCCCCGATGCATAGCATTCGGTCTTTGGTCATATTGAACCCCGTGGTTTCGGTATCGAGCACCACAAAAGTGTTTTCGGAGATCGTTTCTGGAAGTTTATCCCTAAAATGGTTGGTGTACGTCTCCCAAAACCCGGGAAGTTCCAAATGTTTTTTCTTGGAAAAGAACCCCATCATCGCAAAAGATTTTTTACTTGGAATCGTACTTGCAACAGCTCTTGGATTTCTTTGATGGTCTTGAAGGTCCTTTTGAGCTTTATTTTTTCTTCCTTGTTCAATTGGTCCAAGGCAATATACCGGCCAGAATCATTATGCTGCAAGCCCTGCCTTGTCCTGAACTTTAAAAGCGCTTTACTGGCATACGAAGCTGCCAAATAGAGTTCTTTGTTTTTGGGCTCCAGTTCGGCCAGTTTTTCATAGCGTTCCGCGGTATTGTTGATGGATTTTATGGCATGGGAAAGGATAAGGACCCTTGCGGCATCAATAATGGGCATGAGGGCACGAAGTTTCAAATCGAAGAAATCCTTGTGTTCTCCATCCTGTTCCACCAAAAAATCCCTAAAAAATCCTGATGGCGATGGATTTTGAAGCGCTCCACTGGCCAAATGGGTCAGGAATTGGGGATACTTTTTCGCATTCTCAAAAATGTGCAGCGAAAGTTCATCGGCGAGTGCCTTTTCCCCATAGTTCACATTGAAATCGAAGAAAATGGAAGATAGGAGAATCTCATCCGGACCAGGATTGTTCATCCAATGGGAGGTAACCTCTTTCCATTCCTCCAAACTATGGCACCACAGCGGATTGGAGGCCATCATTTCAGCCGGACAATATTCAAACCCTACTAAGTTGAGTTCCGTTGAAATTTGTTTGCCCAACTGTAAAAAATAGGCTTGGGTCTCTTCCTTTTTCTCCGTTGGAACATCTTTATAAAGGATGGCGTTGTCCTGATCGGTAGTGAGCAATTGCTCGCCCCGCCCTTGACTTCCCATGGCCAACCACGTAAACTTTACGGGAGGAGGGGTGTCCATCTGGTCAACACAGATTTGTATGACTTGTTTGATGGTGGCATCATTGAGTTCGGAGATGATTTTGCAGACCAATCCCATGGGAATGTTCTGTTCCAAATAGCCCTGCAAGAGATTTAAGATGCTATACCGAACGGTCCGGAGTCTTTGGGAGTCCGTAGCCCTTTTTATGGCCCGCATGAGTACAGCAGGGTTATTTCCCAGCGCGACCATGACATCGTGTTTGGAAAGTATGCCTATGGCGGGAGTGTCCGTGGTCCCATCTTCAGTAAGGCACAGATGACTGATCTGGCTTTTCATCAAAGCCATTTGGGCTTGGGTAATGGTCAGGTCCTTGGAGTAGGTAATGACCGGGGAAGACATAATGGCCTCGGCATTCTCCGTAATGGAAACCAATCCCGTGGCTACCTTGTTCCTTAAATCTTTATTGGTGATGATTCCAATAGGAAGTCCGTCCTGGGTAACCAGAACGCAACCTACATTTCTTTGGGTCATGAATGCGGCCAGGGATTTGATCTGGGTTTCCTTGGAGCAGGTCACCAAATTGGTGGAGTAACGAACTGGCTGTAGATCCAGCATTTTGGTTTCCGGGTTTCCTTCCGTTTCATTGGGAACCCCATACAACTTGCCCCTATGTTTAAGGGAATAGGGGTTACGCGTGTTAGAGGCAAAGCTTTCAATTAAAAAGTCTCCAACTTGTTGATTCTCCAAGGCAATGGGCCTAAACTCCTGAATGGGAACGGCATACAAAATGGTTTCTTCACGTGCCGTGGCCTGAAGTTTGTAGTTTTCGTGCGCCAATAAGGGGCGTAGACCAAAAATATCCCCTTCGTCACAAATGTCCAACATCTGTTGCGACCCTTTTTTGGTCAGGGCCACGGCTCCTTTGTGCACTACATAAAAGAAGTTGTGGGGAGGCTCCTTTTCCGCAAAGACCAAGCTGTTGTTCTCCTTATGGATAATCGTGACTTCATAGGATAATTTTTCCAATTGGTGTTCCGCCAGAATATTGAAAGGGGGGAATTTTTTTAAAAAATCAGCAACTCTTTCGGAAATGGTGTTCTTCATACCATAAATGTAATGGTAAAACCCATTGTACGGATGCACTTCAAAAGAAAAAAGGCAACAAAGCTGGTGGCCTTCTGATTAAGTATATGGAATGTTGGTGGTTTTTCTTATGGATTGGACTAGATGCCTTATAGCAAGGCCAAACCTAAGCCTATCAATAGCACGGAAGCTACCATAAGGATTTGGACTGTTTTTGTTTTCCCTCTTTTTGAAAGTAAGATTCCTAACATAATTCTCTTATTTTGAATTAAGATACGATTTTGTTTTTATTTACCGCATAGGATTGCGGTTCCCCATAAGTATTGGGAAAAGATATGATGATAGACTTATAAACAAAAAAGGAATAAATTCTTTGGAGCAAATATGGAATAAGGGTAGTAAAAGAAAAAGGGCCAACAATTTGATAAACAATTGGTTGACCCTTTGTGAATGTAGCGAGAGGGAGACTTGAACTCCCGACCTCAGGGTTATGAATCCTGCGCTCTAACCACCTGAGCTACCTCGCCGTGGTTTCGCTAAGCGGGTGCAAATATAAAGTTTAATTTTTGCTGAATCAAAATTCAGGATTAATTTATTATTTGATATTTATTTTTTTATCTTCCCAAATTATATCAATTGTTGAAAAGGGATAATAGAACAGTATAATGAGCGATAAGGTAAAATTTGAAATTGAGTTTGTAATCCAAGCATCCCCACAGTTGCTTTACCAATATATTTCCACTCCATCCGGACTTTCCGAATGGTATGCCGATAATGTGAATTCCAGAGGTGAGATATTCACCTTTATTTGGGACGGGGCCGAAGAACAGGCCAAAATGTTGAAGCGAAAAAGTGAGGAATTTGTCAAGTTCACTTGGGTGGACAATGAGGACGATTCCTTTTTTGAGATGCGTATCATTGTGGATGAAATCACCAAAGATGTCTCTCTCTTCATAACAGATTTTGCCGAAGATGATGAAGTTGACGAGGCCAAGATGCTTTGGGAAAACCAAATCTCCGACCTGAAACAGGTATTGGGCTCCAAATAGCGGTATTCTCAACTAAGCCGTATATTTGACCTTGATTTTTCAAGGTTTTTTTTATGGTAAATCTCAACGGAGAACTTTTTTCAGCTGAAACGGATATCCTAACTTCCATCAATAGGGGGTTAAAATATGGTGATGCTCTTTTTGAGACCCTCCGATGTGTCAAGGGAGACCTTTTCTTTTGGGAAGACCATTATTTTAGGTTGATGGCTTCCATGCGTATGTTGCGTATGGAAATTCCCATGGCGTTTACCTTGGAATTTTTGGAAACGGAAATCAAGAAGACCATCAACGGAAATCAATTGGATGATGAAGCTGTTAGGGTACGCATCACTGTTTTTAGAAATGATGGGGGATTGTACGCCCCATTGACCAATGATGTCTCTTACTTGATTGAGGTAGGGGCAATGGAATCTCCATTTTATCTCATCCAAGATGAGGGTTATGAGGTGGAACTTTTCAAGGATTACTATGTCAACAAGGATATGTTGTCCACGTTAAAGACCGCCAATAAAATCCTGAATGTGGTCGCCAGTGTGTATGCCCAAGAGAATGGGTATTCCAATTGTTTATTGGTGAATACGGACAAAAATGTGGTTGAAGCCATTAATGGCAATCTTTTTTTGGTCAAGGGAGACACGGTAAAAACCCCACCATTGGGTGATGGATGCCTCAATGGGATCATTCGAAAAAAAATCATGGAGATAGTGGAGTCCATGGAAGGTTTCCAAATGCTGGAAGAATCGGTATCCCCTTTTGAGCTCCAAAAGGCAGATGAGCTTTTTATAACCAATAGTATTGTGGGGATTCAGCCCATAAGCCAATACCGGAAAAAACAATTTGTAAGTACGATCAGCAAAGGATTAGTGGGAAAATTGAATGCCAAGGCCAGAATGGCACAGACTAGTTAAGCGAAGGATTTTCAGGGGCATTGGACCATAACAGGTAATCACCGCCCAATTCTACCATTTTTTCTTTCCAGAAAGAAATTGAGGATTTACCCAAAATACTGCTCTCATATTCATTTTTGACCACTACCCAAGACTTGGAGGAAAGCTCATTGTCCAATTGTTGTGACCCCCACCCGGAGTACCCCAAAAAGAAGCGAATGTCCTGTTCGGTAATGATGCCATTATTGATGAGCTCAACGATTTTCTCAAAGTTTCCACCCCAAAAAATACCATCGGAAATCTCAACACTGTCCTCGATCAATCCTGGAACCTTGTGGATGAAGTAAAGATTGTCCTGTTCCACGGGACCGCCATTGAATACTTTGAAGGGAATGGTAATTTCGGAGACAAGGTCACAAATGGTATAATCCAAAGGTTTGTTCAGGATAAACCCTACCGAGCCTTCATGGTTGTGCTCGGCAAGTAAGACCACGGATCTATTAAAAGAAACATCACCGGTGAGTGAAGGTTCTGCAACAAGCAACGTGCCTTTTTCTGGCTTTGGACTTACCATTTTCATGGACTACTTGACTTTAATTGCAGTATAATATACAACATTTACAAAAACAAAAAACCCTTGTAACTAAAAAAGCACCTCCCTAGGGAAGTGCTTTTGTATATTGTAATTACTAATTGATTAGTTTACTGCACCGCTCAATTCTGCTCCTGCTTTGAACTTTACTACGTTCTTAGCTGCAATTTTGATGGTCTTACCAGTCTGTGGATTTCTACCTTCCCTGGCGTTTCTTCTAGAAACGGACCAAGAACCAAAACCAACCAAGGAAACCCTGTTTCCTTTTTTAAGCGATCCCTCTACATTTCCCAAGAAAGATTCCAATGCTTTTTTGGCTGCTGCCTTAGTGATGCCCGCATCGGCTGCCATAGCATCGATTAACTCTGTTTTGTTCATAATGGAATTAAATTAATTGTTGTTAAAATAATTTTAATGCTGAACAAATTTATACGGATTTGCATTTAACGCAAGTAAAACCGCGGGAAATAGGGGTTTTTGTTGATAACTTGAAACGTTTGTTGATAAAGTCAGAAAAAACAACCACTTTTTTCCCAGCCCTTTCATAGCAAGGGTTTAGCGGAGGTGGGCATTTTCATCCAAGTTCAATCCATTCAAAACTTCGGAAATCTTCATTCTGCGCTTGCCAGGCAACTGTAGTTCCAGAATCTGTAAATAACCTCCCTTTCCAGCAACCTTGAGTGATTTCTTGTCTACTATAAGCTTCCCTGGTTTAAGATTATGTTCTCCGGTTTCTATCCGGGTTCCATAAACTTTGATGGGTTCCTCCTTACCATGGTTGATCAAATAGGTCCAGGCAGCGGGATAGGGGCTTAAACCTCGAATAAGGTTATGTACGTCTTCCAAATGAGCATTCCAGTCCACACGGCAAGTCTCTTTGTGGATTTTATGGGCAGGCTTAAGGTTGTTGATTTCCTTTTGGGGCAGACCATCCACGGTGCCGGCAGCTATTTGGTTACAGGTTTCCACTACAAGTTCGGCCCCAAGTTCCATAAGTCTATCATGTAATGAGCCTGCATTGTCCTCTGGCAGGATATTCTCTTTCTTTTGGAGGATGATGCTTCCGGTGTCAATCTTATCATCAATAAAAAAGGTGGTCACCCCTGTTTCGGTCTCTCCGTTGATGATGGCCCAATTGATAGGCGCTGCTCCACGATATTGGGGTAGGAGTGAGGCATGTAGGTTAAACGTGCCGTGTTCAGGCATTTGCCAAACCTCCTTGGGCAACATCCTGAAGGCAACTACTACTTGTAGGTTGGCATGCAGCCCCCGTAATTCATCCAGAAAGGATTCGTCTTTTAAATTGGTGGGTTGCAATATTTTTATATGGTGTTTCTGTGCAAACTGTTTTACGGCAGAGGGTTGGACTTTTCGTCCGCGACCTGCTGGCCGATCAGGGGCGGTAACCACCCCGACGACCTCAAAACCCGCTTCAAGGATACTTTTAAGACTGGCCACCGCAAAATCCGGGGTGCCCATAAAAACGATTCGCAATTTATTCTTTGATGGTGTACTCATTAATTTGGTTTAAAACGATGACTTCATCCTCCAAAAGCCCCTGTAAGGCCAATAACAACGCTCTTTCATCCACTCCGGTTGCCTTTTCCAACTTTCTGGAAGTGCTCGGACCAAGTTTCAGAAAGGCCAGGATTCGATCCTCTAACTTAACGGGGGATTTTAGCTTGTTCTGTTTGGTGCAAATATCGCAAGTGCCACACTTTTCCTTGGCATTTTCCCCAAAATACTTTAGCAAATAAACACTTCTACAGGTTTTCTTGTTTTTGATATAGCCCAGCATGGCCTCCATATTTCCTTCTTTCACGGCATTGAGCTCCCGAATCCTTTTGGCAAATGGGTTTATGGTGTGGTCGTCTTCCCGGGGCACCAAAAAGGTGATTTCAAGGTCGCTGGTATTGTTTTGGTATTCCACGATACCATCATCCTGCAATTGTTTTAGAAGTTTTTTCAAGGATTTTTCGCTCTTGCCGGTTTTCTTGGACAGTAAATACAGGTTTATTTTTGTTTCGTATTCTGTAATTCCGCCATAAGTACGAAGTATGGTCTGAATAATGGGAGCTGTTTTACGGTTTTTATCCAGATACGCAAAAATGCCCGCTTTTGGAGCTACAAATTGAAGCATGGTCTTTTCCCTGAAATTTTCCGAAAGCGCTATTACAGAGTTTTGGTCCAATATCCGTAAGGCGTTAAAAGCCAGGTTGGGATTAAAACCATATCGGTTGCAGAACTTATTGAACTTAAACCCCAAAGGTTCCTCGACCCATTCCCCATAGGAAATTTGGAAAAAATTGTTCAATTTGGAATACACGGTCTTCACAAATGCCACATCCGGTAACCCTGATAGAAACTGTTGTCTGGCCCTTTCTTGATCCTCACGGGTGGTTAGTATAATGGCAGTGGAGGGTTTTCCATCCCTACCAGCCCTTCCTGCTTCTTGAAAGTAACTTTCCAAACTGTCCGGGATTTGATAATGCACTACCAAACGAACATTGGGCTTGTCCACTCCCATACCAAAGGCATTGGTGGCCACCATGGTATTGATGCTTCCTTCCAACCAAAGGTTGAGTTTTTCCTCCTTCTCGGTTTTGGAGATGCCCCCATGAAAAAATGTAGATTTAATACCGTTCCGGTTCAAAAACTCCGAAAGTTCTTGGGTCATTTTTCGGGAACGTACATAAACAATGGAGCTTCCCGGGAATTTCTCCATATATTTTTTCAACTGGTATAGCTTGTCCTCGGTGCGCTTTACCTTAAAAGCAATGTTGGACCTGGAAAAGGAATCCTTAAAAATAGTGGCGTTGTCCAGTTTCAGATTTTGGACAATGTCCTGAACTACTTTAGGCGTGGCCGTGGCCGTCAACGCAATGGTAGGAGTATCGGGAACAAGTTCTTTAAGTAGGGAACAATCCAGATAGGCTGGTCTAAAATCATTGCCCCATTGCGAGATACAATGGGCCTCATCTATAGCGATGAGATTCACGTTCATTTCTTGGATACGCTCTTGGATCATGGATTGTTGTAACCTTTCGGGGGAGAGGTAGAGGAATTTGTAATTACCATACAGACAATTGTCCAAAAGGTCGTTGAGTTCCTCAAAGGGGATTCCTCCGGTCAGGGCAATGGCCTTAATACCTCTTGCCTTCAATTGTTTTACCTGATCTTGGATCAAGGCCACCAATGGGGAAACCACAATACAAATGCCATCCATGGCCAATGCGGGGACTTGGTAGCAAATGGATTTTCCACCACCAGTGGGCATCAATGCCAGTACATCCTGCCCGGAAATGACGTTGTCTATAATGGACCTTTGGGATCCCCTGAAATCATCATAGCCCCAGAATTCCTTTAAAATAACCTTTGCTTCTTTTTGCACTAAAGTTGATTAAGGGTTTCCAAAATAAAATCAATCCGCTTTGGGACTGCATCTTTTGGCACTTCAATGGGGTTATAGCCAAATTGGGTGTACGTATTCATCAGGGCATCATGGATATTCTCCGCTTCTTCAAAGGTTTCCAGACGCTCATTGTCCGAGACATAGATTTCCTGCCATGGTGGAACAATGAAAATGGTATCGTATCTATTTTTCTGACAGGTGTCTATGAATTCTTTGCCATAGGACTGTCCGAAGAAATCCATGTAAGCGAGCACATCTGGGATTCCACGGTCAAAAAAGCTCAGGGGAACGTCCATCATCAAGGAGTTTTGATAATGTTTTGCCCTTCCATGGAGTAGGTCCTTGTTAAACTGCATGGCATCCTCCACAAACACCAAAGGATTTGAGATATGGGTATGTTCCTCCCCTTCAAGCTTGGCCTTGGAGGTCATGTCCCTTATAATTTCGTGGAAACAATGGAACCCTTTCTTTTCCAAACCATGGATTATGGATGTTTTTCCGGTTCCCGGAGCTCCCGTAACAACTACTTTGTTCTTGCCCAAACACTGTGATTTATAATTACAAAGTAATGAAATCAGCCGATGGAAAAAAAATTGGGCCGTAAGCCATATATTTGTAAAAAAAAGATGGAAAAAGACAATCCGGACGAATTCTATGCGCGACTCAAGGAGCAATTATTGGAAACCACCAGTTGGCCTTCCAATTATTTGTTCAAGTTTATTGTACCCACGGACGAAAATCGCATAGACGAAATCAATGCCATTTTTGACAATACGGGAGCCGTAATTGAGTCCAAGAAGTCAAAAAAAGGTACATACACCAGTATTTCCATCACCGTGAACATGAAGGATCCGGACGAGGTGATAGCCAAATACAAACAAGTTTCCACCGTGGAAGGTGTTATTTCCCTTTAAAACCGGAGATTGCCATAATTTTATTATTTTGCAGGCGTTATCGGATAGACTTCCCGATAATTTAATTTCAATAAACATTTCAATTTGAACCTAGTAGAGAATTTAGAATACAATACAGAGCGTCCAAAGCTCTTCATTCCCGAATATGGCCGTCATTTTCAAAAAATGGTGGACCATGCCGTTTCCATAGCAGACCGGGAAGAACGCAATAAAGAGGCCCAGGCCATTATCAGTGTCATGGGAAATCTTCAGCCCCACTTAAGGGATGTACCCGATTTTCAGCATAAGCTTTGGGATCAATTGTTTATCATGTCCGACTTTAAACTGGACGTGGATTCTCCCTTTCCCATCACCTCCAAGGAAGTGCTGCAACAGCGCCCAGAACCTTTGGAGTACCCACAGAACCACCCTAAATATCGATTTTATGGGAACAACATCAAAAGAATGATCGATGTGGCCGTAAAATGGGAGAAGGGTGATATGCGCTCAGGGTTGGAATATGCCATAGCCAACCACATGAAAAAGTGCTACCTTACTTGGAACAAGGATACTGTGGAAGATGTGGCTATTTTTGGCCATTTGAAGGAAATGAGCAACGGGGAGATTGATTTGGCCAATGATGGCGAAAACCTGACTGATAGCGGACAGTTCCTTAAAAATAGGCAAGCCAAATCCAACAGAAATGGTGGCGGAAGCAAAAAAGGGCAACGCAACAGGAAAAAAAGGTATTAAATTCCAAAGGAATCCATGGGAACATTTCGAATAGAGGGTGGACATCAACTACATGGTGAAATTACGCCCCAAGGTGCCAAGAATGAAGCACTGCAAATTCTTTGTGCCGTACTTCTGACCGGAGAAAAAGTCACGATCCATAACATCCCGGACATTGTCGATGTAAACAAACTGATTGCCTTGTTGGAAGATTTGGGGGTTAAAATCCAAAAGAAAGGCAGGGGATCTTACTCGTTCATTTCGGATGACATCAATCTGGAATATCTACAATCGGCCAAATTCAAGGAAGAGGGCAGGGGACTTCGTGGGTCCATCATGTTGGTGGGACCTTTATTGGCCCGGTTTGGTAAAGGATATATCCCAAAACCCGGAGGCGATAAAATCGGAAGGCGTCGATTGGACACCCATTTTGAGGGATTCATAAAGTTGGGAGCAAAGTTCCGCTACAACAAAGAAGAATACTTCTACGGCGTGGAGGCCACAAAACTCAAAGGCACTTATATGCTTTTGGATGAGGCATCCGTGACCGGAACGGCCAATATTGTCATGGCCGCGGTATTGGCGGAAGGCACCACTACTATCTATAATGCTGCCTGCGAGCCCTATTTGCAGCAATTGTGCAAGATGCTTAACCGTATGGGGGCAAAAATCTCAGGTGTTGGTTCCAATTTATTGACCATTGAAGGCGTTGATGAATTGGGAGGTACGGAACACACCATGTTGCCCGATATGATCGAAATAGGTAGTTGGATCGGATTGGCGGCCATGACCCGCAGCGAACTGACCATTAAAAATGTAAGTTGGGACAATTTGGGACTTATTCCCAGTGTTTTCCGTAAATTGGGTATTACTGTTGAACGTAGGGATGATGATATTTTCATTCCCAAGCACGACAAGGGCTACCAAATCCAAAATTTCATAGATGGCTCCATATTGACCATTGCCGATGCGCCATGGCCAGGGATGACACCAGACTTGTTGAGCATCATTCTAGTAGTGGCCACACAGGCTAGGGGAGAGGTGCTCATCCACCAAAAAATGTTTGAAAGCCGACTGTTCTTTGTGGACAAATTGATAGATATGGGGGCAAAAATCATTCTTTGCGATCCCCACAGGGCCACAGTGATCGGGCACGACTTTAAATCGACCCTAAAGGCCACTACCATGGTTTCCCCCGATATTAGGGCAGGAGTTTCCCTGTTGATAGCGGCACTTTCGGCCAAAGGAACCTCCACGATCCATAATATTGAGCAGATAGACCGTGGTTATGAAAACATTGATGAGCGCTTACGGGCCATTGGGGCGAAAATTGTAAGGGTCTAAAGCCTCAATGTGATTCGGTATACTTCTTGAAATTGTTTAAAATTGCCTGCCAGCCATTCTTTTGCATTTCTAGAGAGTTCTCTTTTTCAGCGTCAAAGGTGATAGTCACTTTGGTTTCTGCATTGGATTCTTCAAAAAGAACGGTTGTTTTTCTTCCGTCCTCAAGAGTGAAGACAATTTTCTCTTCAGGGACAAGCTCGTCGTAAACCGCTTCAAAGTCAAACCCAAAGCTTCCGTCCTTGGCTTCCATTCGAGCTATGTATTTTCCGCCTTTTTGCAAATCATTTTTTGCGGATGGACAGTGCCAGCTATCATCGGCAAAATTCCACTGGGTAATATGTTCTGGTTTGGTGTAAAAATCCCACACCTTATCTAAAGTTGCAGCAATGTTGACGTCTATGGTGATGGGTGTTGTATCCATGTCAGTATTGGTTTAAGGTTGTAGCATAGGGCGATATTTGGGCCAGTTCTCAATAATGACCCAAAGGTTTATGGCAAATAAGGGAAGTGCAATGGGAAGTCCTGAAGTATCGGTAACGGTGTTGATCAACAATATGCCCACCATCACGGGCAGAATGACAATGGCCCCCAGTGCCCTGGTCCTTTTGAAAAGGAACAATATACCGCCAACAAGTTCCACAAGGCCCACTAAAGAGATCAACCACCCCATGGTCATAATGGCTTGCATCATTTGCATTAGATTTTCCGGCAGGTCTTCAGGAACGGGCATGTAGTTGAAAAATTTGTTCAATCCTGCATTCATGAACATCAGACCGAACAGCACACTCACAACAGTGATGATTTTTTGTTTCATGGTTGGAATAATTTATGAATTTGACAATATGGAATCCAACCCTTGCAAAGCAATGGTAAAGCCTTCCTTGAAACCAAGTTCGATTATTTTTTCCAAATCGGACAAGTTTTTGTGCTTGATGGTGATGTATACCAAGGTGGTGTTTCCTTGGTCCACAAAATCCAAATTCCAGTTAGATCTCGGAAATTCATCATTGATATTTCCGTCTGCGTCACAGAAAGCATCCATATACTGAAAGTTGGTCTTTGGTGAAATGGAGGTGAAATCGGCCACGGCCCAATGTTCCTCTCCTTCGGGACCGCACATGGCATACAGGCGTCTTCCACCTACCTCAAAGACCATGGATTTGGTTTTGGACACCCACGGTTGTGGTGCCCACCATTGGTCCAGGATTTCCGGTTTAGTGAAAGCATCCCACACCACATCCTGTCCGGCGGCAAATTCCCGCTTTACATGTACGCTGCTGTTTTCCTTGTTTACAGTAAAATCAAATAAGAGATTGGTTTTCATAGAGAAGGTTTTAATTGGGATATATAGTTTTCAAGTTTGGCGATGTTCTGTTTCATGCCCTCATCAGCTTTGTGGGCCTTGATTACGGTCTGTAGCATTTCCTCGGTATCAAATACTGCGGTCCAAGACATGTGGGTTTCCTCTCCATTGGGTTCAAAGACAACTGTGGTAATGAAATGTGGATTGAAATGCTCAAACACAATTTTTTTATGGGGAACTATTTCCTTGAAAATGCTCCGGTTGGGGTAGTTGGTGCCATCTGACCCGTGCATGGTCAGTTTCCATTCACCACCTTCCTTAAAATCCATTTGCTGTATGGTATTGGTAAAACCATTGGGTCCCCACCATTGGGCAATATGTTCGGGGTTGGTCCATACTTCCCATACCAATGCAATGGGAGCTTTGAGGGTTCTTGATATTGATAATTGTCTGCGTTCAGTGTTTTCCATTCTTTTTTACGTTTTGAAGGTCGGCCAAATACCTATCCAGATTATCGAAACGGTTTTCCCAGATTTTCTTGAACTGTTCCAGCCACAGGTCAATTTCCTGCATCTTGTCAACCTTCAACTCATAGAAGATTTCCCTACCCTGTTGATTGGATTTGACCAAATCACATTCGTTTAGGATTTGAAGATGTTTGGATATGGTGGGCCGAGCCGCATCAAAATTTTCCGCTATGGCTCCAGCGGTCATGGTTTGTGATGCCAGCAGGACCAATATGGCCCTGCGTGTTGGGTCGGCAATGGCTTGGAATGGATCTCGTCTCAATTTCATCATGAAGCAATTTAAAATATGAAGCTATATGGCTACAAATATATATGTAGCTATTTAACTACGCAAATAATTTTTAGAAATTTTACCCGCGTATGGCGAAGGTTGTCGTTCTATTTCAGGTAAATAGGAATATTTACGAGTCTTTTTCCACTAGAGAGCCATCGGGATAAAGTGCAAATCTACCTCTGTGTTTATCATGCACATGGTCTGGATGGGGCCAAGGCCAACCCCCAAATTGGGTGAGCTGGTATTCTTCCATGGCCTGTTGGATTTCCTCTTGGGTATTCATAACAAATGGGCCATATTTGGCTACGGGTTCCCCAATAGGCTTTCCTTGGAGCATCAAGAAATGGGCTTTTTCCGCACCCACTTTAACCGTGACTTCTTGGGTAGAATCCAGAGCGATGCCAAATTTGGAGTTTACCTTACGGTCTCCGATAAAGATTTCGGACCCTTCGTAAAAGTATAGAGTACGATTAGTGCCATTACTTGCTTTTGGTAGGGTAAACTGGGTGTTGGCCTCTACCGAAATATTCCAAACGGCTACTTCATTTTCTGGATTGGACGCCCAGGAATCTGGGGCCGGGGAAAGGGCAGGAGTGTCTTTGTAGCCCCCCGCAATGATTTTTATTTGTACCCCGTTTTCTTTTACCATGGGAATCTCTTCGTGCCAAAGCATTTTAAAATGGGGATCCACAAACTTATTGGCCTTGGGTAGGTTTAACCAAATTTGGAACAGTTCCATGGGATTGTCGGTATCATCATGGAGCAACGGAAACATTTCGGAGTGTTGTACCCCTCTTCCTGCCGTCATCCACTGTACATCGCCTTCGCCAAACCTTCCGGCGGCTCCCAAAGAATCTGAATGATCGCAATACCCTTTGTTCACCACGGTGATGGTCTCAAATCCACGGTGTGGGTGATAGGGAAAACCGGGTATGGTCTTACCATGGTACATGCGCCACTTTTGGGTGGGGTCAAAATCATTGCCCATATTTCTTCCCTTGAGTAGCTCAGGGTCGGGTCCCATTTCACCATTTCCCTTGGGAAAATGGTCCAAATGGTATACGCAGAAGAGGAAGGGGTCCTGGGTGTGCCAAGGAAAACCCAACGGAAATGTATGTAAAATAGGATTGTTCATAATGATCAAGGTATTGCTGTATTGATTTCAATCCAGTACCCTTCCGGGTCTTGGATGTAGATTTGTTTAACGCCATCCGATCGGTCGGTAATGGAGTTTTTGTTTCCCGGCCAGTCATAAAAATCAATGTTCTTTGCCATCAGGTGCTCGATGAAACTTTCCAAGTCTTGGGTCGACAGACAGAGGTGCATGCTTTTATTCTTCGTAAATCCGTCCACATTTTTTTTGATGAGATGCAGCTGGGAGCTTCCGTGTATTTGAAACCATCTGAAACCAGGAGCCTTATCGGGATGGGGAATTTCGGTCAATCCAAATACATCCCGGTAAAAATCACCGGTTTCCATCAATTTATCCACGATGATGGAATAATGATCAAATGTAAAACCAAAATCAGGGATGTCTGCCTTGAATTGGGTTTGCAGATAGGTTTGTTCCCAGTTTCCATCCTTGTAACTGCCCACAGTAAAATTATAAGTGTTCGCATCCACATATTCCCAATAATCCGTGACCTGTGAATCGCCATATTGATAGGTATAGACAATATCCTTGCCTTTTTGGGCCACGGTACCTTTGGTAACGCCGCCAAAAACATCAAACTCCCAAAAAATCAGGGATTGGGTTTGTGGGTCGTATTTTCTAATACCATGGTTTCTGTCACCGTAAGTGGTCTGCTCCTGATTGGTGAAACCCTTGCTGTGGGTTACCACCAAGGTTTGGCCCAAGTCATAGTCAAATGTGATTTTCTGCTTAAACTGGGAACCATCGCCCCAAGTACCCTCAGCTTTCCATGTTTTTCCCATGAGAGGTTCAAAAATGGAAAGCCCATTACTCTGGGCCTGCAAGTTGAAAAAGCCTGCGAGAAGCAGGCTTATACATATTGTTCTTTTCATTATCTATTGTCCTTGTATTGGAGGTGGGCCATCGATCATAGCCTCATATTTTTCATCTCCTTTACGGGTTTTGTATTCTTCTTTTACCTTATCCACCAATTTTGGATTTTCAAAAAGGTCCAACATGGTCATTCCCATGGCTTTGGCGGCATAGATCATTCCTTTGTGGCCAATGCTCATTCCACCACAGGCCACAACGGCCCAAGAGTGCCACGGGGTATCTTTTGGGGCCACGGTGACACTTAGATTGATGTTGGGTACGTTCCAACTTACATCGCCCACATCGGTAGACCCACCACCGGGAAGCTCTTCGGTTTCCCGCAGGGGATTGATGTCGCTGTCCATGCCCACTTGGGGCTTTCCAGTGGCCTCCTGGATGGCTTTGCCATAGGCAATCTCTTCATCCGTATAGGTGATAGGGCCTAAAAGCTCCAAGTTTTTCTGCATGATTTCACCACCCGAACGGTTCACCAAGGTTTCATAAATCCCGGAAACCAACGAGATTTTGTAATCCACATTGGCCATGATCGCGGCACCTTCGGCCATTTTCTTTACTTGTTCGTAGGTAGGAAGCATTACTTTTCTTTTAGGATCGCGAACCCGTACCCAAATTCGGGAATAATCGGGAACCACGTTCACTACTTGGCCTCCATCCTGTATATGATAATGGATTCTGGAGGTAGGTTTTATATGCTCCCTGTAATAATTGATTCCTGTGGTGTACAGCTCCAAAGCATCGGAGGCACTACGACCGTTCCATGGATCGGCTGAGGCATGGGCCGCCTGTCCGTAGAACTCCACAATAAAGTCAATCAAGGAAAGGCCGCTCTGTACATCGGCCTCTATGTTGGCCCCGGGGTGCCAGCTTACATTCACATCCACATCGTCCCAAAGTCCGGCTTCCACCATCCATACTTTGGCAAAATATTTTTCTTCGGCTGGGGTCCCCAGGAATTTGACGGTACCTTTTATTTTTCCAGCTTCAATTTGTTCTTTGATGGCAATCGCGGCCCCCAAACTGGCAGCCCCGAACATGTTGTGTCCACATCCATGTCCTGGTGCGCCTTCTATACGTGGGTCTTTGGTGGGGACTGTATTCTGTGACAATCCGGGGAGGGCATCAAACTCTCCCAAAATACTGATTACTGGTTTTCCAGAACCATAGGTGGCTGTGAATGCCGTGGGGATATTTGCCACACCACGGGTGACGTTCATCCCATTTTCTTCAGCATACTTGGCCAATATTTCGGCGGATTTTGATTCTTCAAAGGCCGTTTCGGCCAAGGCCCAAATGGAATCACTGATCTTGGTAAGGTCATCCTTGTGCTTCTCTACGGAAGCAATCAAGGCTTTTTTGTTTGAAGTAAGCTTTTGTGCAGATAGGTTCAATGAAATCAAACCTAAAAGGAGTAAGGTTGAAATTTTTTTCATTTTCAAAATGTTTGAGTCGGTTAAACATTGTCAACAACCTCAAGACCAATATTTAAGATGGCAAGAGATTGAACGAATTCTAAAAATACTGAAAATGCATCAACCTACCGCCTCTTTGTAGACTTTTAAACAGCGTTCGCGGGCCATTTTGTGATCGACCATTTTTGGAGGATAGCTAAGTTCTTGTAATTCAGGAACCCAATGGTCAATATATTGCCTTTGTTTGTCGAACTTTTCAATCTGGGTCATGGGATTGAAAATCCTAAAATAGGGAGCTGCATCCACTCCGCTGCCAGCGGCCCATTGCCAATTTCCTACATTGCTGGCGAGTTCGTAGTCCAACAATTTTTCAGCAAAATAGGCCTCTCCCCATCGCCAATCGATAAGTAGGTGCTTGCACAAAAAACTGGCTACGATCATCCGTACCCTGTTGTGCATATAGCCGGTGGCATTGAGCTCCCGCATACCGGCATCCACAAAGGCATACCCTGTGTTTCCCGTTTTCCACAGTTCAAATTCTGCTTCATTGTTTCGCCATTCAACCCGGTCATACTTGGGCTTGAAAGCTTTATTGAGGGTATGGGGATAGTGCCATAAAATCTGCATGAAGAATTCCCGCCAAATCAGTTCGTTCCAAAACACTTCGTTTTCTTCGGAAATGGCTTTTTGTACCATTTTACGGATGGAGACCGTTCCAAATCGTAAATGGGGACCCAATTTGGATGTGCCACTGGCCAAGGCAGGGAAGTTTCGGGTTTCTTCATAGTGTTGGATGAAATTTGGTGTGGCAGTATAATCAAGAACTTTGATGGTAGATTCGGTAAAGCCAATGTCTTTAAGGCTTAGATTGGGTAGATTGTCTTCTTGCAATACGCTTTCACGTAGTAAGCTATAGGAGTCATGCCCATTGATATTTTTGGATGGATTGAAGTTTTCCTTCCAGCGTTTCATGTAAGGTGTGTACACCACGTAAGGATTGCCATCATCCTTTACCACCTCATTTTTTTCGAATATCACCTGATCTTTATAGGTGTTGAATCCAATCCCATGCTTGTCCAGGAATGTCTTCACTTCAGCATCCCGTTTTAGGGCATAGGGTTCGTAGTCGTGATTGGTATGGACGGTATCGATTTCATATTTGGAAATAAGCTCCTGAAAAACTGAAATGGGGTTGCTATGAAACAGGGCTAGACTTCCTTTGAATTGGGTTTTCAGGGTCTCCCGGATTTTTTGAAGTTGCTCGTGGATAAAGGTGACCCGGGCATCGTCTTTAGGAAGTTTGTCCAGTATTTCTGTATCAAAAATGAACATGGGAAGTACCGGGTGTTCCCCTTTTAGGGCATGGTACAGTCCTACATTGTCGTCCAATCTTAAATCCCTCCGGAACCAAAATATGGTAATGGTTTTCTTCATACCGTTGCATTAAATGCGCTTGAGCTCCAGTGCATTCTTGGTTTCTTGGACCTCTCCGAAAAGCTGGATGAGTTTTTGTTCCCGATATTTAAAAATATGCTGCAGTTGTTTTTTTATCCAAAAAGAATGGGCCAATCTCCCCAAAATGCCAAAGGGAAGCTTATAATCCACAATGTCTTCCATAACCGTCCCGTTCAAGGTTTCCCTTAAAAAATGCTTATGGTGCCAGAACACGTAGGGTCCAAAGCGTTGTTCATCAACAAAATAATCATTTTCGGCTACATGGGTAATTTCAGTGACCCATCTCACACTGGAAAAAGGAAAGGGTTTTACCTTGTATTCGATAATTTGACCGGGATACATGGGTCTATCGGCCCCACTTAAAATATGGAAACCCATACTACTGGGAGTAATCACTTTTAGATTTTTCGGATTTGATAAAAATTCCCAAGCCTTTGACTTGCTCACAGGGACTATTTGTAGAGCTCTTAGTTGATACACGGTTACTGTTTTAAATGTGATACAAAAATACAAAATGTTTAACTTTATTATAAATAAATTAAACAAAATATTTATTTGAGGTATGTTCATTTATCACCTTCATGTCATTTAGTGGCTATTTGTTTAGGAATTTCTTAACAAATGGGACATGTCTTTATATTTAGTTTTGTTCAGCTAACAATTAAAACACTATTCCTATGAAAAAATTTGCACTAGTAGTATTTACGGCATTGCTTTCGGTTTCCCTGCAAGCCCAGATACAGACACCTCAACCCAGTCCATCCTCCAAATTGGAGCAAACTGTGGGACTTACCAATGTAGTTGTTGAGTATTCCCGTCCCTCCATGCGTGGAAGGACCATTTTTGGGGACTTGGTCCCTTATGATGCTCTTTGGAGAACAGGAGCTAATAAAAACACCACTGTTACCTTTAGCGATGATGTTGTGGTTGAAGGGAAAGAATTAAAAGCCGGCACCTACGCCATCTTTACAAGACCAGGTGAAGCCGTTTGGGAAGTCATTTTCTATTCGGATTCAGAGAACTGGGGAACTCCCCAAGAGTGGGATGCTTCCAAAGTGGCTGCAACGGTCAAAGTGGAAGTCTACCCCATGCCCGTTCCCATTGAAACCTATACCATGATCATTGATGATTTGCATAATAATGGTGGTACTTTGGGCATCCTTTGGGAAAAGGTATATGTTGGAGTAAAATTTGTGGTCCCTACAGTGGCCAAGGCTACAGAAAGTATTGAGGCTGCTATGGCGTCCCCATCCAACTTAACGGCCAATGATTATTTTGCTGCCGCCTCCTACTACTTTAGTGAGGGCATGAATGTGGGCAAGGCCAAGGAGTGGATAGACAAAGCGGTTTCCATGGGTGATGGAAGTGCCTATTGGATGATGCGCGTTCAATCGTTGATCTATGCCAAGTTGGGAGACAAAAAAGGAGCCATTGAAGCTGCTAAGAAATCTTTGATGGCGGCACAGGCGGCCGGTAACCAAGATTATGTAAAAATGAACAAGGACTCCCTAAAAGAATGGGAAACCGAGTAGACATCCCGAAAAGATTTTTGGAAGCCCACTTTATGTGGGCTTTTTTTATTACTCTATGGGGGAATTGCCCAAGAAGTTGTCAAAGGCTTGTGTGATAAAGGCCAATATAATGACCAGCACACATCCAAATGCATTGAGCCATAGGTAGGACATCCAATCCATGTACCATCCTATGATCACAATGATCTGGGTGACTATGGCCGCCACAAAAACAGCATTGCCTTTCACAAACTTGAAGAAAAATGCCAAGAGGAAAATACCCAATACATTGCCATAAAAAATAGAACCTATAATATTCACCAGTTGGATAAGGTTATCAAACAGACTGGCCACACAGGCAATGGCAATGGCAATAATTCCCCAAAGCAAGGTAAAGCCCTTGGTGGCAAAAAGGTAATGTTTGTCACCCTTAGGGTTCTTATTGTTTCTTTTGTAAAGGTCCAATGCAGTGATGGTCCCCAATGCATTGAGCTCAGAAGCCGTGGACGACATGGCCGCGGATAGGATTACGGCTAAAAGTAACCCAATGAGCCCAGTAGGAAGGTTGTTCAATATAAAATGTATGAAGACATAATCCTTGTCATTGGTTTCCACCGTTGTGCTGGCTTTTTCTATAAGCTCTTTGGCGGTGTCTCTACTGGCACGCTCCTTTTCATTGATTTTGATGATATTCTGTTTGGCCTGCTGAATGGCATTATATTCCTTGAGCTCCAGTGCCGCTGAAAAGGCATTTTGGGCAATCCTTTTTTCCATCTCCAACTCCAAATGGTCTTCCTCCAAGGCCTTGTAATCATCTAAATATTCCGATTCCATGACCGCTTCGGTGGCCGCTGGGTTAAAATTCAAGGGAGAGGGATTGTACTGATAGAAAACAAAGACCATGGCACCCACCAATAGAATAAAAAATTGCATGGGAATCTTTAGGATACCATTAAAAATCAGCCCCAATTGGCTTTCCCGAACCGACTTTCCCGATAGGTAGCGTTGTACTTGGCTCTGGTCGGTCCCGAAATAGGCCAGTGCCAAAAAGAAACCTCCCGTAATACCGCTCCAAAACGTGTATCGGTTGTTGGTATCGAACGTAAAATCCAGTATGTCCAATTTGTTGTTGGCCCCTGCTATTTTCAATGCCTTTCCAAAGGAAACATCCGTAGGGAAGGACCCCAAGATGAAGAAAAAGGCAAAGAACATCCCCATCATGATGATGAACATCTGCTGCTTTTGGGTAACACTTACCGCTTTTGTACCTCCGGATACGGTGTAAATAATGACAAGAATGCCAATAATGATGTTCAGGGTCCGTAGATCCCAACCCAACACGGCCGAAAGGATGATGGAAGGGGCAAAAATGGTGATTCCCGCGGCAAGACCACGCTGTACCAAAAACAGGAATGCGGTGAGCGTCCGGGTCTTTAGGTCAAACCTTCCCTCGAGCATTTCATAGGCGGTAAAGACCTTCAGTTTTTTGTAAATGGGAATGAAAACCAGACAGATAACGATCATGGCCAACGGAAGTCCAAAGTAAAACTGCACAAAGCCCATTCCATCGTGAAATGCCTGGCCCGGTGTGGATAAGAAGGTTATGGCACTGGCCTGCGTGGCCATTACGGAAAGCCCAATGGTCCACCATTTGGCATCATTGCCACTTAAAACATAATCGTCAACATTTTTACTCCCACGGGTCTTCCATACGCCGTACCCAACAATAAAGAGCAATGTACTACCAAGAATGATCCAATCTAATAAGGCCATTAAGGTTTAATTATTTAGTATCATGATGAAATAAAAAATAAGGATATAGATCATGTTCAAAAGAATGACAATGGTGTATTCCTTCTTCCACTCGAATTTAGTATTCATGTTATCCTTTGACATGACTTTCTTTTTTTACTTCATCCTTTCCCACGGAAAGCATATTGGCAAAAAGTTTATAGGCTCCTGAAACCCCTGCCGGAAGTTCCCTGAAAAAACTGAGCCCTGTGTAAATATAATGACCTTCTCCATAAGGTGCCACCAAAAGACTTCCATTTTTAGGGGATTCGTCCTCATCGTGCATGGAAAGTACCGGGGTGAACTCCGAGCTCCATTCCGTGGGGAAATACAACCCTCTTTCCTGGACCCATCCATCAAAGTCACTTTCTTTAATGGTGTTGGGGAAGTTTACCAAGGAATTGTCGGGGGCAATAATGTCCACTTTGGCAGTCTCATCGGTCACACGGTCCCTGGACAGGGTAAGATCATAGGGTGCAATGTTCTCAAATTGTTCGGCCCAGCGTCCAGCGGTATTGTACTGCACGATCATATTCCCGCCATTTTTTACATAGTCGAATAAAATGGGTTGTTTAAATTTCAGGTCATCCACTACATTGTAGGCGCGAATACCCACAACAACGGCATCGTACTTGTCCAAGGATCCTTTTTGGATGTCACTGGGGTCGATGGGATGTACTTGGTAGCCAATTTGCTCCAAGCTTTCAGGAACTTTATCACCAGCACCCATGATATACCCAATATGTTCTCCCGATTTTTGAATGTCCATACGAACCACTTTTGCTTCCGAAGGCAATAGAATGGATTGCTTTGGAATATGTCCGTAAGTAATCTCCACAAGTTCCTTGCCATAGGTTTGGTTTCCGATGGTGACTATTGGGGAAATTTTCCCTTCACTTTCCGAGGAAGGCGGGGTAACGGTAAAGGTCACGGTTTGTTCCTGACCTTTTTGCGCAATGGAGAAAGGTATACTGGCCGGGGAGACCATCCAGCCCGAAGGGTGGTTCAGGCTTACCTGTCCTTTTAGGTTATCGGTTCCAGCTTGTACTTTTACCTGCACGGCTTTGGAAGATGCATCAGAAAAAATCAGGACTTTTTCATCGATTTTGGAAGTAGCCTTTGGCAAAACCACGAAAGGTTCATACAATTCCCCTTTATCCGGTTTTGAATAATGATGGACCACGTTTTTTTCAACATTGATGATCGTTCCATTGAAATCCAACACAAACTGGGCTTTAAAAGCACTGGGCGTTTCCGGTTTTCCGATAAGATTTTGATTCATTACCGTGTACATTCCCAAAGTACCGGGCTCATTTAACCAATATGGACTGGAGTATTGGGCCGTGTTGGGGACAGTGAAGTCCATGGTAAAGTCTTCCTTTTGGTTGTTTTGGAGTACCTTATTGGGTTGTATGGCAGCAGTGGCGCCAATAAGCTGTATTTCTTTAAGTGTAATTTCCTGCGAGCTGCGGTTGACCACCTCAAGATTTATTTTTGCCATACTTCCCGGTGTGGTGGATGCCTCTTCAGAATTAGCTTCCAAATACAGCCCGGAACAGGCAAGTATCAAATTTTTGAGTTCTTTGGATTTGATGGATTTCCAGTGTTCATCCTTTATCTTTTGTAGAAGTTGGTAGGCTTTTACCAAATCAGGCACATGCTTGGAAGGATTGGTGAAGTCAAAATTTTTCTCAATGGGATATAAAATATCCCCTATGGCCGCCCCACCTTTGATGCGCGACCAACTGGTGTCAATGCCATCAAAAAGGTTGGTGCCTGAAGGAAGATCACCTTTTAACAACTCCACATATTCATCGGTGGAACCTCTATCCGTGAGCCTACCAAAACCTTGGCAAAGGTGTTGGCTACTGGCCATGGCGGCTATTTCATTGTTGGAGAGACCTAGATTGGGATAATAGACCCCGACATCCAACTTCAACATTTTGGATTTATCGGCTTTTTCAAAATTTTCGGGACTGCCATAAAACCACCACGAAGTGTTGAAAAATACCCTTCTGGGTTGCCAGGTAGAGGTAAGGCTCAATTGCTCTTGGTAGGCATTTGGGTCATTGGCCAAATCAAAGGCTTCCATGCTCAACATGGCCGAAGAGGTATGATGTCCGTGTGTGGATCCCGGGGTTCGGTGGTCAAACCGATTGATGATCACATCGGGCTTTAGATTACGGATGGTCCAGACCACATCGCCCAATACCTTATCCTTGTCCCAAATTTTGAGGGTTTCCTTGGGATGCTTTGAAAAACCAAAATCGTTTGCGCGGGAAAACCGTTGTTCCCCACCATCTATACTTCGGGCAGCCAAAAGCTCTTGGGTTCTCAATACGCCCAACAGCTCCCTTAGTTCGGAACCGATTAAATTTTGTCCACCATCGCCACGGGTCAGGGAGAGGTATGCCGTTCTGGCCTTGTCGTGGTTGGAGAGATATGAAATGAGCCGGGTGTTCTCATCATCAGGATGGGCGGCAATATAGAGTGCAGTACCCAAAAAATTCAATTTTTGGAGATTGTGGTAGATTTCTGCTGAAGTAGGTTTGTCCGGTTTTTGGGCAATACCATTGGATAGGACTCCAATGATTGCCAAGGTGCAAACCAATAAATTACGCATAGTTTGGTTTTTGTGGTTTCCCAAATATAGAAAGTTTAGTAGCAGGGGTTGGCACTTTAGAACATCTTTAACAAGCCGCTCCCCAGTTGTTAATTATAGCCCCAAACTGTCCCGGAGCACTAAATCTTCATTGCTGTTCTGGCCCCAATATGCCGTGTTGATGGACTTCATTTTAGTGGCCTTGGTGGTCAGGACTTTGGCATTGGCCCCGAATCCGCTTTTGAAACTTTCCGTCCATCCCTGTATGGTATACGGGAACTCGGGAGAAAAATCAATTTGTAAAGTTCTGTCCAAGCTGGGGTAAGTCAATGTATAGGAGGCCATTCCTTCATTGGATGAAAGTGACCCCACTGCATCATAGGCATCGATTGTGGTATGCCTTAAACGAAGGTATTCCAAAGATGGAATAACCTTAATGTTACCAATGGGAAGGTCAAAGGGGTTGATTCTCAATTTGGTCCAAACTTCATTTTCCAATATCGCTTTGTCCAAACTTAATTTTTGGTCTGCCTCCTTTTCAAAATACGAATGGGAGGCGTATTCAAAAGTATTTCTGTTGTTGATTTGTGCGTAAACATGGCCACACCATTCCTGAACGGACAAACTGGTCTTTAAGGCATGCTGGTTGTCATGGACCGGATAAAAAGTACTGCTTAAGATGGAGTAGGGGTAGATACCCGTTAAAAAGTTTTTGGTGGCATTGAGTTTTAAGACCGATATATTACCAGGATTGTTATGGTCTGCCTTAACTTGTTTTTCCGGAAGAAATGGCTCGGTAACATAAATAAGGACTGCATTTCCATCCCGAAGTTCCCCATAGCGTGCCTGCTCCAAGGTATAGGAAGTAATCTCAGCTTTGCCTGCGTACCAATAGTCCTTAAATTCATTGGAAAGTGGTTTCTTGGGAGCTACGGTTTCCAATATCACCTCCTCGTTGGAAACTAGCATAGCTTCTTCTGTGGAACCGGATTTCTGTTTACAGGAAGTGAAAGCAAAAAGGATTGATGCAATAAAAAAGATAGCACGAATGGGTGTCATGACACTGGTTTTCAGTAAAGTTAAGCAACCCAACCTAAGAAACCATGTCCATTAACGTTTTGTAAACCAAATGGGTGGGGAGCCCCACTACATTGGTATAGGAACCCCGTATTTCAGAAATCCCCACCATGCCGATCCATTCTTGGATGCCATAGGCCCCAGCTTTATCGAAGGGATGACAGTTTTCAATGTAAAAATTGATTTCCTCATCGGTAAAATCCATGAATTTTACCTCAGTGGTTTGGTTTACGGTCTTTTGATTGGCTTTCGTGGTAAAACATACCGATGTTATCACTTGATGCCAATCCCCCGAAAGGGTACGAAGCATGGAGAAGGCCTCTTCCTTAGTGGAGGCTTTGGCTAGAGAGGTACCGTTATGCCACACCACGGTATCGGAAGTCAGTACAATCTCGTTTTCCTTTAGCTCGGCCTGAAAGGGAACAGCCTTGAGTTCCGCTAGATAATCTGAAATTTCTTTTCCCTGTAAATGGTCGGGATAGACTTCGTCCACGGATTTGGGTCGTACCACAAAATCCAATCCCATTTCTTCCAAGAACATTTTTCGTCTGGGTGAACCAGAGCCTAAAATTAGTGTGTATGTTTTGAGTTTTGTATTGAGCGGGTTGTCAGTCATTTTCTGCACTGAAGTTATCGTTCCAATCCCCACGGACTTTAAGAACTTGTTCAATAATGTCCCGCACGCAGCCATCACCACCATTTTTATGGGAAACATAGTCGGAAATCGCCTTGACCTCCTGTACCGCATTTTGGGGGGAAGTGGCCACCGCCACTATCTTCATGGGGGGGATATCTGGCATATCATCACCCATGTACAGCACATTTTTGGGGTCTATGTTGTAAATATCCAGATACTCTTCCAAAGGGTCTTGCTTGTGGTGCGCCCCCATATAAAAATCCGTAACCCCTAGTCCTTGAAGACGCTCCTTGACCCCTTCGTTGGTACCTCCGGTAATGATACATACGTTATACCCTTTTTGAATGGCGGTCTTGACTGCGTAGCCATCCTTTACGCTCATTCTGCGGAGCAGTTCCCCTTTTGATGTCACCAATACGGAGCCATCGGTAAATACACCATCAACATCAAACACGAAAGTGGTGATGTCGCTCAACAATTCCTTATAATTCTTTTTCATAAGCGTTTTCTATAGCTTCGCTGCACAAGGTGTAAAGTGCTATTTGGTTTTTGTTTTTCAGCAATTTCAAATGTTCTTGCATGCTCTTTTGGTCCCCTCTCCGAGCCGGTCCGGTCTGGGCCAGTTTCGGGGACATGGACTGTACTTTTTCCGCGGTTTCCTTGATCAATGGTTTCAATAGGTCGAAGGACAACTGGTTGTCCAAGCAAATTTCTTCCCCCACACCAAATAGGTAATTGGTGAAATTATTGACAAAAACGGCCGCAAGATGCAACTTTTTTCGTTGGTCGGAATCTATTTGCTTCACATTATCCGATAGGCAATTGGCCAACTTTTTGAGAATCAATATGTCTTCATCACGGTTGCTCTCAATACATAGGGGAATCGGTTTAAAATCCATTATTTTCCCTTCTGTAAAGGTCTGTAAAGGATAAAAGACCCCTTTTCGTTCTGCCGCGATGGCATTTAGGGGAACTGCCCCAGAGGTATGGGCCACCACACCTTTTTTATGCGATAAGGCTTGGGAGACCTCCGCTATGGCATCGTCCTTAACGGCTATGAGATAGATGTCGGCCTCCAAGATGGAAAAAAAATCATCGGAAATGGCGGTCTTTTCAGAAAACCAATTTAACTGGTCACGATTTCGCCCTACCACTTGAACCACTTGGGCACCATCTGTTTTGGCGAAGGCATTGAACAGATGCTTGGCAAGATTTCCGGTACCTAAAATCACAATGCTGAGCATGCCCAAAACTACAAATTTTGAACCGATGGGATACGTAAAGAATTAACAAAATTGTTTGATTTTTTGTGTATGCCACGAACCACTAAGTTGTAAAAAGGCCGTATTTTTGCATGTTGAAAAGTACACCGCATTTACATGATCAACATTCTCAAGAAAACCCTCTTTTCCACCAGACTTATGGCCGTTCTTTTTTTGGTTTTTGCCACGGCAATGGCCATTGGCACCTTTGTGGAAAGTTGGTACAGCACGGAAACCGCACGCATTTACATCTACAACGCCACTTGGTTTGAAGCGATCATGGTCTTTTTTGTGATCAATTTTATCGGGAATATTTTCCGGTACCAGTTGTTGCAGTGGAAAAAATGGGCGGTACTTGTCCTGCACCTTTCTTGGATATTGATCATCTTGGGTGCATTTGTTACCCGATACATCAGTTATGAAGGGGTAATGCCCATTCGAGAGGGGGCCACGGAGAACAAAATGTTTTCGGACAAGACCTATTTGACTGCTTTTGTGGATGGCGATTTTAATGGGGAAACCCGACGCAAAGTACTTGAGGACAATCTGATCGTAACACCTGAAGGCCGTCGTTCCAGTCTTCCCTGGAAATCCGATTTCAACGGACAACCTTTTACTATTGAATATGTTGACTTTATTGCTGGTGCGGACGAAGGATTGGTTCCCAATGAAAACGGAAAGGAATATTTAAAGATTGTGGAAGCCGGGGATGGACAACGCCATGAGCATTATCTGGAAAATGGCCAGATTGCCAGCATACATAATGTGTTGTTTGCCCTGAACAAGGAGACGGAAGGAGCCATCAACATTTTTTACGATGGCAGTGATTATCAAATAAAGACCCCGTTCGAAGGAAACTTTATGCGGATGGCGGACCAATTCCAAGGTAATGTGGCGAACGACAGCCTGCAAGCCTTGCAGTTGCGTTCCCTCTATTCATTGGCGGGAATGCAGTTTGTAATTCCCGACCCCATAGTGAAGGGAAGCTACGGAGTGGTCAAGTTGCCTAAGGAGCAGGTAGATGAAAGCTCCAAGGACGCGTTGATCGTTTCCATCACGGCCAATGGGGAAACCAAACAGGTGGAGTTGTTGGGTGCTAGGGGTTATGCCGATTTTTCGGACAAGATTACCGTAGGCGGATTGGACTTTTCATTGAGCTATGGTTCCAAGGTATATGAGCTTCCTTTTTCGATCAAACTCAATGATTTTATCGCGGAAAAGTATCCCGGAACCGAGACAGGCTATGCCTCGTTCATGAGCAAGGTAACGGTGCAGGATGACCGTCCGTTTGACTATGACATCTATATGAACCATATCTTGGACCATAGGGGCTATCGCTTTTTCCAATCCAGTTTCCATCCGGATGAAAAGGGTACCGTTTTGTCCGTTAACCACGATATGTGGGGAACTTGGATTACCTACATAGGCTATTTTTTATTGTATATAGGGTTGATGGGCATCATGTTTTTTGGAAAGACCCGCTTTAGGGATTTGCAACAGGCTATTGAAAAGGTAAAGGCCCAAAAAGCCGCACTTACGGCAATTGTGCTATTGTTCACTACTACTTTGGCTAATGCCCAAGAGGATACCACTGGTCATGAACATGCTGGATTGCCCACAAAGCAGCAGGTAGATTCCATCATTCATTCAGCGGTGGTTGCCGAGGAACATGCAGAAAAATTCGGGGCTCTGGTCATTCAGGATGAAGGGGGTAGAATGAAACCAGTCCATACGTTTGCCTCTGAGCTTTTACGTAAATTGAGTGGCAAGGACACCTATCAGGATTTAACGGCCAATCAGGTTTTTCTTTCCATGATGATGAACCCTGGGGTATGGTACAGCACAGAGTTCATAGAGCTAGCCAAACGTGAAAATGATAGTATCCGGGAAATTGTAGGGGTGCCAAAAGGCACGGAATATGTCAAGGCCACGGATTTCTTTGATGAAAAAGGCAGGTACAAGCTGCAACCGTATTTGGAGAAGGCCACATCGACCAACAATCCTTCAAATTTTGAAAAGGACTTTAAAAAAGTAGGCGAAAGACTCAGTTTGTTGGACATTGCTTTGAGTGGTAGGATAGTCAAGATTTTCCCCTTATTGGGAGATGAGAACAATAAGTGGGTTTCGGCTGTGGAGTACCGATCAGGTCAATACCAAATGCAGGATTCCCTGTATTCCAATTTTGTGCGGAATGCCATGCCCTATTACTTGGGTTCCTTGCAAGAAGCCATAGCTACGGGAGATTATTCCCAACCGGACAAATTGTTGGATGCTTTCAAACAGAATCAGAAAAACCATGGGGAGGAAATATTGCCTTCCGATAAAAAGATAAAGATTGAGATCATATACAACAAGCTGGATATCTTCAACCGATTGTACAGGTATTATGGATTGGTAGGAGGCCTCCTTTTCCTTATACTGATATTGAAAATCTTTAAGGAGCGGAAAATCTACGATGCATTGGCATACCTGCTCAAGGGGACCATTATCCTCATGTTTATATGGCATACGGCCGGACTGATCTTGCGTTGGTACATTTCGGGTCATGCGCCTTGGAGTGATGCCTATGAAAGTATCCTCTACGTGGCTTGGGCCACCATGGGAATTGGCTTGGCCTTTGCCAAAAAGAGTGAGCTCACCATTGCGGCAAGTGCCTTTGTGACCTGTATGCTCTTATTCATTGCACATCAAAGCTGGGTAGATCCGGCCATTTCAAATCTGGTGCCTGTTCTGGACAGTTATTGGCTTATGATCCACGTGGCCGTTATTGTGGGGAGCTACGGCCCACTTACCGTTGGGATGATTTTGGGGGTTGTGGCCCTTATCCTAATGATTTTGACCACTGAAAAGAACAAAAAACGAATGGACTTGAGCATTAAGGAGCTGACCATTATCAATGAGTTGGCCTTGACCGCTGGTCTGGTAATGCTCACCATTGGAAACTTTTTGGGAGGACAATGGGCCAATGAGAGTTGGGGACGGTATTGGGGTTGGGATCCCAAGGAAACCTGGGCCCTGATTTCCATAATGATCTATGCTTTTGTGCTCCATATGCGTTTGGTACCCGGTCTTCGGGGGAAATGGATCTATAATTTTGCCAGTATCCTTGCCTTTGCCAGTATCATGATGACTTATTTTGGAGTTAATTTTTACTTGGTGGGATTGCACAGTTATGCCAGTGGAGATCAAGTGATAACCCCCACTTTTATTTGGTATACCGTACTTGGGGTATTCATTTTGGGAGGGGTCAGTTTGTGGCGATATAAAGTGCACTACGCAAAATAATTTGCCCTTTATGGGATTTCACTTGAAAAAAAATTGCATATTTGCTTCATCATGAAGTTATAAGAATTATGTACGCTATAGATGTCATCTTTGGCTTTACGCCAAAAAAGTAACCGAAATACTTTTCGGTACCATTGACATTACTTCTTTTTTACACACATAATTCTTTTTAAAATGACACAATCTAATCATAGAAACTTTTCAGTAAAGAAATATCTTAACTATTTCTGGATTGCCGTATCCGGTAAGGAAACCGAATTTACAACCGGGAGCATCCGCAAGGCTATTTTTATGCTATCCATCCCCATGATTTTGGAGATGTTGATGGAATCCATCTTTGCTTTGGTGGATATTGCCTACGTTTCCAAAGTAAGCGTAAACGCCGTGGCCACCATCGGATTGACAGAATCTGTCATCACCTTGGTATATGCCTTGGCCATTGGGTTGAGTATGGCCGCAACGGCGGTAGTGGCCCGTAGAATAGGGGAGAAAGACGTTGACGGGGCCAAGGTGGCTGCCGTTCAGGCTATAGGCTTGGGTGTTTTGGTTTCCCTTGTTTTGGGAGTGGTCGGAATCCTATATGCCAAGGAAATTTTGGCGCTCATGGGAGGAGAACCCGATTTAATTGCCGAAGGATACGGGTATACCAAACTTTTGATCGGGGGGAACATTACCATCATGCTTTTGTTCTTGATCAATGCCATTTTTAGGGGTGCCGGTAATGCCTCCATGGCCATGTGGACCTTGGTGCTTTCCAACGGACTCAACATTATTTTGGACCCTATTTTTATTTTTGGTTGGGGCCCCATTCCCGAGTATGGGGTCATGGGAGCGGCCATAGCCACCAATATTGGGCGTGGTACGGCGGTCTTGTTTCAATTGGGAATCCTGTTCTTTGGATGGGGAAAAATCAAATTGGTACTTCAGGATTTGGTGTTGAACGTCAAGGTCATGGTGAATTTGATCAGGGTTTCCCTAGGAGGCATTGCCCAGTTTTTGATAGGTACTTCGAGTTGGGTATTCCTCATGCGGATCATGTCCGAGTTCGGTAGTGAGGTATTGGCCGGGTATACCATAGCCATTCGTGTGATGATGTTTACCCTTATGCCCTCATGGGGCATGAGCAATGCCGCAGCCACTTTGGTGGGACAGAATTTGGGCGCAAAGCAACCCGATCGGGCCGAAATATCCGTTTGGAAAACAGGAAAATATAATGCCTATTTTATGGGAGCTGTATCCTTGGTGTATCTCATTTTTGCTAAAAGCATCATTTCTTGGTTCAACGCAACACCCAGTGTGGTGGAAAATGGAGCGCTGTGTCTCCAGATCATTGCCTTGGGATATGTTTTCTATGCGTATGGTATGGTGGTCAGTCAGGCGTTCAATGGGGCGGGGGATACCAAAACCCCGACCAAGATCAACCTGATTTCTTTCTGGTTATTTCAATTGCCTTTGGCCTATGTGGCCGCTTTGGTTTTGGGATGGGGGGCCAAAGGAGTCTTTATTGCCATCACCTTGGCCGAGGTGCTATTGGCCATCATGGCCATGGTCTGGTTCAAAAAAGGAAAATGGAAGCAGGTTCAAGTATGATGGGTTTCGTATCTTTAACCTATTAAAGATATACCATCATGAATACCAAAAATAAAGGAGTCAATACCATTTGCACCCATAGTGGGCAATTGGACGATACAGTCTTTGGAGGTGCCGTGTCCCCGTTGTACATGGCCACGTCTTATCCTTTTGATGATGTCGACATAAAACGATACCCAAGATATTTCAACACGCCCAACCAAGAAGCGTTGTGCAAAAAACTGGCGGCCTTGGAACATGCCGAGGCCGCTTTGATTTTTGGCAGTGGCATGGCCGCCATCAGCACGGCCTTGATGGCTTTTTTGAAGGCGGGCGACCATATTGTGCTGCAGCAGACCATGTATGGCGGCACCTATCACTTTGCGGTTACCCAGCTCAATAAGTATGGCATAGAATATTCCTTTACCAACGGATGGGCCGTGAAAGACTTTGAAAAGGAAATCAGACCCAATACCAAGGTGGTGTATTTGGAAACCCCTTCCAACCCGCTGCTTACCATTACGGATATCCAGGGAGTGGCCCAGTTGGCCCAATCCAAAGGATTGATTTCCATGATAGACAACACTTTTGCCAGTCCCATCAACCAAAACCCCATTGATTTTGGGGTGGATGTGGTGTTGCACAGTGCCACCAAATATATGGGAGGGCATTCCGATATTTGTGCAGGTGTGGTGGCAGCTTCACAAGCCCATATGGACCAAGTGTTCCAATCAGCCATTTGTTTTGGAGGTAATTTGAGCGATTATACGGTTTGGCTCCTGGAACGAAGTATCAAGACCATGGGAATCCGGGTGAGGGCGCAGAACGACAATGCCTTAAAAATGGCCAATTATTTGGAAAGCAATCCAGATGTGGAAAAAGTATATTATCCAGGACTAAAGAACCATCCTGATCATGAATTGGCCCAATCACAGATGAGCGGCTTTGGGGGAATGCTCTCCTTTGAGTTGCCCCATGTGGATATATCCCAATTCTTCAAACACCTTAAATTGATAAAACCGGTAATGAGTTTGGCCGGGGTGGAAAGTACGGTAATCTTGCCCGTGACTACCTCGCATGCTTTGATGAGCCCTGAAGATCGAGAGAAGCAGGGCATCAAGGATTGTTTGATCCGGTTCTCTTTGGGAATCGAGGATATTGATGACCTTATTGGAGATATTGAACAAGCCATTGCGCAGGCCAAAACCATGACCATACCCGCATAAAAAGACCTATGAAGTTAGATATTTTAGTTTTTGGTGCGCATCCGGATGATGCCGAACTGGGTGCCGGAGGTACCATAGCCAAAGAAGTTTCCCGTGGAAAGAAAGTAGGGATCATTGATTTGACCCGTGGTGAACTGGGAACCCGGGGTTCCGCAGAACTAAGGGACAAGGAAGCCGCCAAGGCTGCAAAAATTCTGGGCATTGCTGTTCGGGAGAATATGGAATTTGATGATGGCTTTTTTATGAACGATAGGGAGCACCAGATGGAAATCATCAAGATGATTCGGAAATATCGCCCGGAGATTGTGCTTTGCAATGCTGTGGACGATCGCCATATTGACCACCCCAAAGGGAGTAAATTGGTCAGTGATGCCTGCTTTTTAAGTGGGCTGGTGAAAATTGACACCCAAATGGATGGGGATGACGAATGGCAGGACCCTTGGCGTCCGAAGTTGGTATACCACTTCATCCAATGGAAGAATTTGGAACCGGATTTTGTGGTGGATGTTTCTGGTTTTATGGACAGGAAAGCTGAGGCGATCATGGCCTATGCCTCCCAGTTCTACGACCCAAACAGTGATGAGCCGGAAACCCCTATCAGCAGTAAGAACTTTACGGACAGTGTTATCTATAGGGCCAGGGATTTAGGAAGATTGGTAGGAGTGCAGCACGCTGAAGGTTTCACAGTGGAACGCTATGCCGCTGTGGATAATTTGGACGCCCTTATTTAATTTGGATTAACTGGCCTGCTGATACCGCTTTTCAGCCTTTGGAACGGTGAAGAAGAACGAAGTGCCTTTGCGGGGAACACTTTCCACCCATATTTTCCCCTTGTTCTTCAGGATCATCTCCTTGCAGAGCGACAGCCCTAGACCGGTACCTCTTTCATTATTGGTACCATAGGTGGTGATATTGGAGGAGTCTTCGAATATCTTTTTCTGGATTTCTTGGTTCATTCCAATGCCAGTGTCCTTTACCGTTACTTGCCACATGCCCGACTTTTCCACTGCCTCAATGGTGATCAGGCCATTGTCCGGGGTAAACTTGATGGCGTTGCTCAGAAGGTTTCGAATTACAATATCAATTTGGTTTTGATCGGCCCATATTTGGGGATTTTCCGGCAATTGATTGATGATCTTGATGGATTTCCCAGAGGCTATCTCGGAAAGCAACTGTATGTTGGCGTTCACCAAGTTATCCAAAGAAACCCGTTTGGGTTTGGTAACTACTCCATTTAGCTGGGTCTGTCCCCATGATAACAGATTGTTCAAGGCAAAGGAGATGTTCTCAACATCAGCTTTAAGCTTTGGGATGAACGATACAAATTCATCTTTGTTCACTTCACCATCCGTGTACAATTTCAACAATCCATGTAATGCCCCAATAGGCCCCCTAAGATCGTGCCCGATAATGGAAAACAGTTTGGTCTTGGTCTTGTTCACCTCGTTCAACTGGCTTTCCCTCTCGGTTACGGCTTCAGTTTTTTCGTGAAGTTCCTTGTTCAGCTTTTTCTGGATTTTCTCACTACGGCGTATCACAAATGTAATCACACTGAGAATCAATAGGATGATTACCGTAAAGTAGATATAGTTCCGTTGCTTGGCCAAAGCGGCTTCATTGACCTCTATAAGTTGTTGTTTTTCCTGTTCGTACTGTATTTTGGTTTCCAACAGGGAAAGGCTTTGTTTGTTCTTGTCCCGGAACAAGGAGTCGGAAAGAGCTTTAAAGCTTTCAAGATAATTAAGGGCAGCAACATGCTCTTCATTGTTTTTGTACACCTTGTAAAGGGTTTCGGAACAATCTATCTGCCCTTGCAACGATTGTATTTTTTTGGATATCTCAAGGCCCTCGTTCGCGTATTTCATGGAGAGGCTGTCCCTACCCAAGCCCAGGTACACCTTGGCCATACCGTTCATTAGGTTTATTTTTTCGCGATCGTCATCCAGTTGTTGGTTGTGGAGCATGTTACTCTGGTCATACCAATATAGGGCCCACTGATATTTTTCCTGTTCCAGATATATGCTTCCCTTTACCTCATAGGCATAGGCCAACCAATCATATACTTTGTTTTTTTCAAACGTATTGATGCTCTTGTTGATGTTGAACATGGCCAAGTCAAAATCCTTGGCATCCTTGTAGAGTGAGGCCATATTGCTCGATGTTTCGGCATCTATGATATCATCACCCAGTTTTCGGTTGATTCGTTGTACCGTATCATAAAAGATAAGGGCATTCTTATAATCTTTCTGGTCGGCATACAAGCTAGCTATATTTTCATTTAATATGGACAGCATTTTTTTGCAATCAATACGGCGAGCCACATCAATCCCTTTCAGATAAAGATTCAGGGCTTCGGCATAATTGCCTTCATAACTATAATCATGGGCCAGACCATTGATGATGTCCAATTCGGAAAGTTCATTCCCGGTTTCTTCAGTTAAGATAAGAGCCTCCTTAAATAGGGCCATAGATCTTTCACGATTACCCTGATCCGAATTGTAGTTGGCCATTCCACTTAATGCTTTTATGATCCCTCCGGTATACTCAATGTCTGTACTATATTTCAATACCCGCTTGGAAATGCTATGTAGGCTATCACTGTTGACAAAACGATATGAGAATGCAAGATCGGAAAGTAAGTTGATATGGGTAGTGTCCTTGGCATTGAACCGATTGGTGGATTGTAACCTTTTTAATTTATAGGAAAGACTATCTTTTTTGGTCAGTTGCGTGTGTGCCAATGAAGACATTAGAAGTACGCACCAAAGAATGGCAACTTTCCCAAGTTGGAATTGGAGTAGTGAAAGGTTGAATTTTTTATGGGGCATACTACGCTAATCTACCAAGTGTAAAAATACCTTTCCATACCTGTTGTAAGAAACTAAATGTTGTGAAAGGTCAAAAAATGTGTGTTTTATCCGCTTAAAAATGCATTTCATCGATATTTGTAGGAAATGGACTTCAATTTATATTGTGTTGACCTTATGTGATTTACTTAACAGAAAGTGGACACCTTTAAAAAAAGTTGATTTTGCTTAAGGGAAGTAGTAAAATCTTTTGGTTGAATCAATACAAAAAAGTATTTTTGCATCCGCTTTTAATGGTGGTTGTAGCTCAGCTGGTTAGAGCGCTGGATTGTGGTTCCAGAGGTCGCCGGTTCGAACCCGGTCTTCCACCCAATAGCCCAGAGCCTCTGTATTTTGCAGAGGCTTTTGTTTTTGGGGAAACTTGTATTGAAAGGGGGGCTGGTGTACTTTTCCGATTAAGCGGCAGGTAATTCCTTTTCCAACGCCAAGAAGTTTGTCAGAATGTTGTTGCGATCATAAATGGGAACTATTTTGATATGGCATATATAGGTTTCCCCATTCTTACGGTAGTTTATAATAGAACCTTTGTATCCATGCCTATGCTTTAACTGTTCCCTAATTTCCATTTTAATGGTTTTTGAAGTTTTGGGTCCTTGGAGAAAATGAGGCTTTTGCCCCAACGCAAAACTTTTGGAGTATCCCGTCATTTCTTGGAAACCGTTGCTTACCCAAACAATATTTTGATTGGATTTTGTAAGGACAAGCGCATCATATTCTTCTTCAAGGATGGTTTCCCGTACCTTGGAAGCGATTTCACTTTTTAGAATTGACTGTAGTTGGGTGACGTCATTTTTTCTCCGTAGTCGCCCACATAATTTGTGGTAATGCTCCAAATACATGTCAAAACTAAGTAGGGGCGAAACATAGGTTTTATTTTCTTCCTTCATATTCCAATGGTTTAGTGGTGGGTTTTACAATACTGGAATAGGCTTTTTGTTTTCGTCCAACGCCACAAAGGTAAATAGGCCACTTATGGCCTTTTCACGGGTATTGGAGTACATTTCTTCCAGAAAAATATCTACTTGTACCTTTAGGCTAGTATTCCCGATCTTCACTACCGAGCCTATCAATTCTATGATGGTTCCTGAGGGGATGGAGGATTCAAAATCAATGCGGTCGGTACTCACCGTGACCATCTGTTTTCTGCTAAAGCGGGTTGCGGTAATAAAGGCCACCTCATCCATTAAGCTAAGGGCAGTACCTCCAAAAAGTGTATCGTAATGGTTCACCGTATTGGGAAATACCGCTTTGAATATGTTGGTTTTGGATTGCTCTATCCGTTCAGCTGTTGTCATGGTTTTTTCTGTAATAAATCCCCAGTATTTTTTTAGGGATTGTTGGTGTTTTAAGTTCCTGTATTCGGCCTTTAGTGCTTTCATGCATTGGGCACAAAGACAATCGTCATATTTTAGATTAATGTATCCAGACTCTTCCTTATCGAGTTCAATAGTCGTACATTGACACAAGGTGATGGAACCCATTTTACATTCGAAACGGGTATTGCAGCGCGGGCAATTTTTTTCCTCGTGATGTGCCATATGGGTAAGGGGCCAATTTTCATTGGCCCCATTGTTTTAGTGCACTGGTTGTTTAATGGTATCTCTCATCTGTTGTGCGGCCGAAACCATGATTTTCAGAGCCTCCTTGGTCTCTTCCCAACCTCTTGTTTTCAATCCACAGTCTGGGTTTACCCATAGCTTGGAAGCGGGCAACACTTTTTCAGCTTTTTGTAAAAGCCCCAAAATCTCTTTGGAAGAAGGAACCCGTGGAGAATGGATGTCATACACCCCAGGCCCTATATCGTTGGGATAATCGAACTGATAAAAAGCATCCAACAGTTCCATTTGGGATCGGGAACACTCAATGGTGATCACATCGGCATCCATGTCCGCAATGCTCTGGATAATATCATTGAACTCGGAATAACACATATGTGTGTGGATCTGTGTGGAATCCTTTACACCACTTGTAGATAGCCGAAAGGCCCCTATGGCCCAATCCAGATAATGGTTCCAATCTTTTTTGCGCAAAGGCAATCCTTCGCGGATGGCAGGCTCATCTACTTGGATTATGTTGATGCCTTCTTTTTCCAGATCCAAGACTTCATCCAGAATGGCCAATGCAATTTGCTCACAGGTAGCGGATCGGGGCTGATCATCCCGAGCAAAAGACCATTGCAAAATGGTTACAGGTCCAGTCAACATTCCCTTTACAGGTTTGTTGGTCAATGATTGTGCAAATGAAGTCCAGAAAACCGTCATGGGATTTGGTCTGGAGACATCGCCATAAATAACAGGGGGTTTTACGCAGCGCGATCCGTAACTTTGGACCCATCCGTTTTGGGTGAACGTGAAGCCTTCCAGTTGTTCCCCGAAGTACTCCACCATATCGTTACGTTCAAATTCGCCATGCACGGGTACGTCCAGGCCAATTTCTTCTTGTAATGCTATTGCTTTTTCGGTCTCACTTTTTAGATATGCAACATATTGTTCCTCATTGATCACCCCCTTTTTAAACAATGACCTATTTTGTCTCACTTCGCTAGTTTGAGGGAAAGACCCAATGGTAGTGGTTGGAAAAAGTGGAAGCTTTAAATGTGATTCTTGCAGGACCTTCCTTTTCTCAAACGGGGATTGTCTATGGTAATCCTTTTCATCCAACTGTTCCAGACGTTGTTTCACTTTGGTTTTATGGATCAATGTGGAATTCTCCCTTTTTTTGATGGAAGCCAAATTCTCCTTGAAAAGAGGATGGGATCCATGATCAGGGATATGGGCCAGTGTCTTTAGACTTTGGAGTTCTTCCAATTTCTGTTTGGCGAAGGCCATCCAATCCTTTATTTCCTTGGAAAGCACTTTCTCGTTTTGTTCCAAGTCCAAATCATAAGGCACGTGCAACAACGAACAAGATGGAGATATGAAGATACGGTCCTCTCCTAATTGTAGTTTGGCTTGCTGAATATATTGCAATGAGGCTGCGAAGTCATTTTTCCAAATATTCCGCCCATCGACCACACCCAAAGAAAGAGAAATGTTTTCTCTGCGTTTATCGGACTTTAAAACCTGTTCCAGTTGATTGGGCCCTCTTTTCAAATCCAAGTGGAGTGCACATACCGGCAATGAAAGCACAGTATCAAGATTGTTCCCGTAATCCCCAAAATAACTGGCCAAATAGGTTTTTAGGTTTGGGAATTTTTCTGAAATCCTATGATATACATGGATAATGGCTTCTTGTTCCTCATGTGTAAGGTCTGTGGACAGTATAGGCTCATCAAATTGTACCCAGGTCGCTCCCGCTTCCGTCAATCTTTCCAAAATGGTAAAATATACAGGAAGAAGCTTGGACAATAAATCAAGCCTTTTAAAACCCTCTTCTTTTTCCTTCCCCAGTAGCAGATAGGTTACAGGACCCAAAAGCACAGGTTTCGTATGGATTCCAAGTGCTTTGGCTTCATTGAATTCGTCAATGACTTTTGAGGATAGTAGTGCAAACTCTTGATCTTTGGTAAATTCAGGAACGATGTAGTGATAATTCGTATCGAACCATTTCGTCATTTCCATGGCAATGACATCCACGCCATCTTTTTGCAAGCCCCTCGCCATGGCAAAATAAAGATCCAATAAATTTTCATTGGATGCCTGGGCATTTTTGTAGCGCTCTGGAATGGCACCCACCATTAAAGTGGTGTCCAGAACCTGATCATAAAATGAAAAATCGTTGGAAGGGATAAGGTCGATTCCCTTTTCGTGTTGGAGCTTCCAGTTTTCTTTTCGGATGCTCTTTCCGGTCACGAGCAGTTCCTCCAAAGAAATCTTGCCCGACCAATACTTTTCGCAAGCCCTTTTCAGCTCACGGTGGGCACCAACTCTTGGGTAACCCAAATTGCTTGTCTTCATTGCTAAAGCTTTTATAAAATTGAACAATTAGATAAAAGCTCCTTAGCTCAACTTCGCAATGCCTTAAAACAAGAAGAACGCGTACGGAATTTGCCCGGGTTGATGGGAAAGTTCAAACGTTCGACCTGCCTTATACGCGAAGGCACCGTCAAAATCCCACAAAGTGGGAACGAAAAGGCAGGTATCCTGGCTCATCCGATTTTTACCGCCTTCTCATCTTTTTAGAAAGACAATGGCTCTAATGGCAAAAACATGCTATCCCAAAATGGGATCGGACTTACAGTTGCGCGTCAGCTCGTGATTTACACACGATTCCCTTTTAACTCCATTCTTCAATGAAGACCTTTATCGTTTTGATAAAGAAATTAAGTAAAGAACTTATTTGGTGTAAAAATATGGAATAATCACATCATTTGGCAAGTCTGGTGGATATAAGAAATTTAAAAGCCTTATTTGTCGTTTGCTTGTAATGAAAAAGCCCTCATTTCGAGGGCTTTTCTGTATGATTCCTTGAATATTATTCAATGGGTTTGTCTACCAGAACCTTATTGGGCCTATTGGCTACTTCCCACGCCGTATGGAAAATAAGACGGCTTCGGTTCTCCAAAAGATCGTAGTTGATTTTGTCCGGGGTATCGCCCGGTCTGTGGTAATCCGCATGGGTTCCGTTGAAATAGAAAATTATGGGGATATTGTTTTTGGCAAAGTTGTAGTGATCACTTCGATAATAGAACCTATTGGGGTCGTTTTCATCGTTGTAAGTGTAATCAAACTCAATGTTGGTGTATTTCTTGTTTACCTCTTCTGATAAGTTGTGGAGTTCCGTACTCAACTTGTCTGAACCGATGAGATACAAATAGTTTCTGTCCCCATCCCTGTTGGGGTCTATACGGCCGATCATGTCTATATTGAGGTCGGCCACGGTTTGGTGTAAAGGAAATATAGGGTCTACATCCGTATAGTATCTGGAACCCAACAGCCCTTTTTCCTCTCCGGTCACATGAAGAAATACAATGGACCGCTTTGGTCCATGGCCTTCATCGGCAGCTTGCTTAAAGGCTTGGGCTATTTCCAAAAGAGCAACGGTCCCAGAGCCGTCGTCATCCGCGCCGTTGTTGATTTCGCCATTGGCATTGACCCCAATATGGTCTAGATGCGATGAAATGATCACATATTCATCGGGCTTTTCGGACCCTTTCAATACCGCAACGACATTTTCTGAGTCAATCTTTTCGTTTCCACTTTCCACACTCAATTTTATGTCTACCGTGATTTTTTCTGGTGTGGCATTGGCATCAATATCCTTTTTAAGGTTAGTGGCGGATTTTTCGTTAAGCATGATCAAGAACACCTCGCTGTTGTCCCCGGCCAACTCCATTTTGCCACTACTATTGGTTTTTATAAAATTAAAATACCCTTGGTACCGAGGGTAGTTTAGGGAATCATAATATAAAATTCCCCGGGCGCCCTTATCAATGGCCAGATTGGCCTTCTTTTCCATGCCATCGGACATATTGCCCCAGACCGATTTTTGATCGGTACCGGTCACTGCATAGGTGCCATCTGTATTGGCGGGTTCCCCTGCTTTGATGAGAACTACTTTTCCATTTACATCCAGTCCGGTATAATCCGAATAGTTGCCGTCTTCGACCCCATAGCCTACATATATGATTTCATTATAATCACCTTGCGCCACCGTAAAGGTCACCACATCTTCCCCTAAGGGAAAAGTGGTGTTGTTTATGCTGATGCTACCTTGGGGCACACCGGCCACTTCAAGGGGAACTTTTTGAAAATAGTCGCCATCTACCTTGGCTGCTGGAATGTCCATGGCCTCATATTGGGCTTTCAGGTATTCCGCTGCTTTCTTTTGGCCGGGTTTTCCGGTTTCCCTCCCCTCGAACTCATCTGATGCATAGGTATATAAATGTTCCTTTAATTCATCTTGGGTAATGGTATGGGCATAGGTAATGGACAAATCCGGTCCTTGCTGGGTTGCTGTTGAGGCATTTTCTGAAACTGTTTTTTGGGAGGAGTTGCAGGCAAACATCAGGCCCAGGGCAAACAAGCAGATTTTTTTCATTGTGTGATAGGTTTTCAAAATTTACCAAAAGTACTTAAAAGATTACGAAAGAAATGATGGGCGCCTGATTAACTTTTTCAAGCCCTTTATGTATCTTGGCTCCCTATTTTAGAGCTTTGTGGTTAACCTAAAACAGGGCGATATTTTGCCTTGGAAATGATTCGAAGTATGGGTAAGAACAAGAACGTCATAGTGGTCGGTGGGGGCATTGTTGGACTTTCAACAGCCTATTTTTTGCAAAAGGAGGGACACCAGGTCACGGTTTTGGACAAGTCCGATATTACTTCCGGGGCCTCTTTTGTCAATGCCGGTTATTTAACGCCTAGCCACATTATTTCTTTGGCCTCCCCGGGAATGATTTCAAAGGGAATCAAGTATATGTTCAATTCTTCCAGTCCGTTTTATATGAAGCCCCGATTGGATATGGATTTCTTCAAATGGGCCTGGTACTTCAAGAAATCATCCACCAAGGAAAAGGTGGAGCGGTCCATGCCTGTCATCAGGGACATTAATCTTATCAGTAGAAAGTTGTATGAGGACATGAAGGCTTCGGGCGATCTGGGTGATTTTCATTTGGGTGATAAAGGTCTGCTCATGATGTATCAGACCGATCAAGCAAGGGACCATGAATTGGAAGTAATGGAGAAAGCCGGTGCATTGGGGTTGGAAGGCAGACATTTGAGCAAGTCCGAACTCCAGAAGATGGAACCCAATGTTGAACTGAATGCCGAAGGGGCCATTTTATACGAATGCGACCGACATACCACCCCGCCCCAGATTATGAAAAGTATGGTGGATTTCCTTACCAAAGTAGGAGTGACCATTAAAAAGGACGAAGAGGTGGTAGACTTGAAGATTTTAGGAAATATCATTTCGGAAGTGGTCACCAATAAAGGAAGTTACGCAGCCGATGAAGTGGTTTTTGCGGCAGGTTCATGGACTTCTCTTCTTTCCAAAAAATTGAAAATAAAGCTTCCGTTGCAGGCGGGAAAAGGATATCGCATCAATGTGGAAGCACCCACCGGAATATCCATGCCCGCAATTTTAATGGAATCCAAAATGGCGGTCACGCCAATGAAAGGTTTTACCCGTTTTGCTGGGACCATGGAGTTTTCAGGAATCAATAGCATCATTCGTAAAGAAAGGGTGGAAGCCATTGCCAAGGGAGCAACACATTATTACAAAGGACTTACCATATCAGAAGAAGACAAGAACAATGCCCAGTGCGGTTTGCGTCCTGTTACCCCAGATGGCTTACCATATATTGGACGACCCAAAGGTTTTGATAATCTCATCATGGCCACAGGTCATGCCATGATGGGGTGGAGTTTGGGTCCTGCCACCGGTAAATTTGTGACAGAGCTGGTCTCTGGGGAAAAGCCATCTATGGACCTAAATGCGTTTCATCCCGATCGTAAGTTTTAAAGTCTATATTTTCTTTGGGTTAATTTAGGCACGGTATGTGCCATAAATTTTTTAGTTGCTCTTTTTAAAAGTAATTTTGTCCTATGATAAAAGACTACACCATACTTTCATTCTTTCTCTTTTTTCTGAATCTCAGTCTATATCCCCAAGAGGTTCGCATATTCCATGTGGGGGATTTTGACCTGAATGGGAAGGTAAAGTCGTGTCTGGTGATCACGGATTATGGCAGGGAATCTTTCGAGTTTAATGAAGAGGGGGTGTTGAAACGGACGGTGACCCAATACAACGATTCCGATCAAGATATTACCTATTATAAGTACGATGGTGGGGAATTGGTGGAAAAACGCATGGAAAGTTATAAGAACAATACGTTGGACGCATCTACCTCCATGGCCAATTTTTACACCATTGATACGGTGCCACAACGTAAAGTATTGGAAAAAATCGTTTCCTATGACAAACAGTTCTTGGAACAGCAGGTATACCAATACAATGAAGAGGGTAAGTTGGTACGGATCATTACTTCCAATGCCGAAGGAGTGGATGAGACCACTTTTGAATACACCCCATATAAAAATGAGATTACCGTAAGTACGTTTACCAATGGTATTTTGGAAAAATCCGTTCGCACGTCGGAACGGAAAACTAAAAAAGGGGTACAGGAAGTGATCCTTACCAAGGAGTATATAGATGGGGAACCCAACCGTGCCACTGAGGAAGTTTTTAGTCCAAACGGTAAACTGGTTACCAGCGAAGACTTTTTGTACAATGTAGCGGAAAAGGAATTTATCTCACAAGAGAAACGCTTTTATCATTATTCGGATGGAGTATTGGATAAGGTGGTGACCAAGACCGTGACCACGGAAGCTGTTGAGGAATACATATTTCAGTTTGATAACCACCAGGAAAAAAACTGGGTAAAGCAAATCATCACCCCAAACAACACCTACATCACCCGGGTGATTACCTATTACCCAGAGAAAGAAGAAACCCAACAGGGGCCCAATGACAAGAAATAGGGGTTAGACCAAACCCCGAATGAGTTTTGGTTTCACCTCATGACCACCTTTGAACATCAGAACTTCAGCCTTTCCTTGGAACAGGTCCTCGATTTTTATTTTTTCGGAAGCTAATCGTTCGGGGGTTATAAACTCGTCTTTATCCCCATAGATGAATTTTACCTGCGTTGTGTCCCGATCAAGGAAATCAAAGTCTTCTTTTTTGAGTTCGTTCGGAATTCCCCCGGCATATAAAACCAAGGCATGGCATTTCAGCTTTTTATGGACCAAGAAACGGGTGGCCACCGAAACCCCTTGGGAAAATCCAAAAAGAACAAGATTTATGTGGGAAGGTATTTGTTCTGCTTGGAGAACCGCATCTACATAATGGATGACATTTTCAATCTCCATGGAAGTATTCTCCTTGGTCAACCAACTGGCCCCAACATATTTATATTCGTTCTTGAGGTAATACTTGGAGGGAGCTTGGGGAACAATGATATAATTTTCATCGGGGTCAAGACCTTCAAAATACTTCACAAAATATCGACTTAGATAGCCAATGCCGTGGAATACCAACCAAACATTTTTGGTTTTTTCTCCCAGTGAATTCTGCGTAAGATAGGTGTTTTTAGCGGCGTACGTTACCGTTTCTTCTTTGGGGAACATAAAGTGGATTGTAGGGGTACTATTGATTTAGCTTTGTGTAATTTTACAAAAAAATAGAACGATGGAAGCGCATAAAGCGAAAATTCTGTCCGTTTGCAACGACATTTGCAAGGGGACATTGATGGAAACCCTGGATATAGATTACATAGATGTGGGGGAGAATTTTTTACTTGCCCGCATGCCGGTAACTCCAAAAGTGCATCAACCCGATGGCGTTCTCCATGGAGGGGCCACCGTAGCATTGGCCGAGAGTGTGGGCAGTGCCGCTTCCTATGTTTTTTTGGATGGAAAAAAGTTCTTTGTTCGAGGTATAGAAATTGCCGCCAACCATGTCAAGTCCATAAAGGAAGGCTATGTGTATGCACGTGCTTCCATGTTGCATAGGGGAAGGACCACCCAACTTTGGGAGATCAAGGTCACCGACGAAGAAGGAAAACTCATTTCCAACTGTAAACTTACCACCATTGCCCTACCTAGAGAATAAGGATTTTACAACCGTTATGGAACAAGTGGACCTTTGGTTTCAAAAAGGCCTACCGTTCTGTATTTATCGGAAACCACAGGAGGACCAAATAAAGGCAGTCTTTCAAACGGATGATCGCTTGCACCCGGTCGTGGATTTTACGGAAAGTGGATTTGTCTTTGCCCCGTTCCGTTTGGAGAATGGAGCGGTATTGCTCAAACCGGATGAGATGTATTTGTGTGGGCATACCAGTAGTGTTCGTCCTTCGATTGAAGAGATTTCCGTTACTGAAATAGGCAGGCAGGCCCATCTTGATTTGGTGCAAAAAGGAATTCAGGAAATCGCTGCAGGCCGATTGGGAAAAGTGGTGCTCTCAAGAAAACTGGAAAAGGAAACCGAGAAACCCATCACCGAAATTTTCGGGAAACTTTTGCTGTCGTACCCCAATGCGTTCTGTTATTTGTTTTTTCATCCTAAAGTGGGTACTTGGTGTGGAGCCACCCCGGAAACCTTGGTACAGATTCAAAACAAAACAGTGCGCACCATGTCCTTGGCGGCCACCCTTCCGTTTGTTCAGGGAGAGACCCCAAACTGGGGCCAAAAGGAACTGGAGGAACAGCAAATGGTCTCGGATTACATTAAGGAACGTTTGACCCCTTCCATGGAAACCTTGGATGTAGAAGCTGCCAAATCTGTTAGGGCGGGAAACCTTTGGCATTTGCGGTCCGAAATCAAAGGTGTGTTGTCTCAAAATAGTTCCGTGCGGGAAATCATTTCCCTATTGCACCCCACACCTGCGGTTTGTGGCATCCCGACCCAAGCGGCCAAGACCTTTATCTTGGAAAATGAAGACTATCAGCGAACCTATTACACGGGATTTTTGGGCGAACTCAATCTCAATGTCAAGGCAGAAGTTTCTTTGTTTGTGAACTTGAGGTGTATGGAACTTCAGGGTAACACAGCTTCAATCTTCGTAGGTGGGGGGATAACACAGGCCTCTGACCCGGAACGGGAATGGATTGAGACCCAGAATAAAAGCAGGACCATGCTCAATATCCTGTAATTTGGCATGGCATAATTTAGGGCAATCCCATTTTCAGGTGTATTTTTGTACTCCATGATGTACTCAGATATCCCCTCGGCGCAGACATTGGTCTTACATTTTAAATCCCGAGGTATCAGAAATATTGTGATTTCCCCGGGTTCTAGAAATGCTCCCTTGACCTTGGGGTTCACCAAGTATCCATTTTTTAAGTGCTTTAGTATTGTGGATGAACGATGCGCTGCTTTTTTTGCCTTGGGCATGGCGCAGCAATTACAGGAACCGGTTGCCGTGGTCTGTACATCGGGCAGTGCGTTGTTGAATTATTACCCTGCCGTGGCCGAAGCGTTTTACAGTGATATTCCATTGATCGTGGTTTCGGCAGATCGTCCCAGCTATCGCATTGATATTGGTGACGGCCAGACCATCCGTCAAGAAAATGTATTGGAAAAGCACGTAGGGTACTCCGCCAATTTGAAGCAGGATGTTTCACATGCTGCTGCTTCCGTTTCCAAATGGGGAGGGGAACGCTCAAAAGAAAATCAAGAAGATATACAGGCCTATAACGAAGCCACTATCGAGAAAGCGCTGCAAACCGCACTCTTTGAAAAATCCCCGGTACATATCAACATTCCTTTTGAGGAACCTTTGTATGGGACGGTATCAGAGCCTACCATCCCCATTCCAGCGGATAAACAAAGAATGGAATTGGAAAAAGTCCAAATGGATTGGGACCGTTTCGCTTCGGTTTGGAAAACCAGTAAACGGAAAATGGTACTGGTGGGGGTAAACCAGCCCAATATTATGGAGAGGGGAGTGCTGGAAGCCTTGGCACAAGATGGCAACACCTTGGTATTCACCGAGACCACGTCCAATCTGCATCATCCAGATTTCTTTTCCAGTATTGACAGTATTATCGCCCCTATAGAAAAATCAGCCGATCGGGAAACCCTTTTTCAGGATTTGCAACCGGATTTGCTGGTCACTTTTGGTGGACTGATCGTTTCCAAAAAGATCAAGGCTTTTTTACGAAAGTATCAACCCAAGACCCATTGGCATGTGGATCCCAAAAAGGCATTTGATACGTTCTTTTGTCTGTCTGAGCATTTAAAGGTAGACCCCAACACTTTTTTCAAGGCTATACTTCCTGATGAAAGTACCCTTGGTGCCTACAAAACCAAATGGCTCAACGTAAAAGAAGGCTATGAAGAAAAGCGCAGGACGTATTTGGAACAAATTCCATTCACGGATTTCACGGTTTTTGATGAGGTACTCCGAGGTATACCCAAAGGGTATCAGGTGCACTTGGCCAACAGTTCCACCATACGGTATACACAATTGTTTCCCATGCACCCTTCTCTGAAGGTATTTTGTAACCGTGGCACGAGTGGGATAGATGGAAGCACTTCCACGGCGGTGGGCGCCTCCATTTTTACAGAAGAGCCCACACTTTTGATTACGGGCGACCTGAGTTTTTTCTATGATAGCAATGCGTTGTGGAACGCTCACATGCGTCCAGATTTTAGAATTATTCTGATCAACAATTCTGGAGGAGGAATATTTAGGATTCTTCCCGGAAATGAGGATACGGGTGAGTTTTCCACCTTTTTTGAGACCCATCATGGCCATACGGCCGAGCATTTGGCAAAGATGTACGGGTTTTCATATCAAAAAGTGGATGATGAGGAACAATTGAAGAATGGTTTGACCAATTTTTATGATGTATCTGGCAGTCCCAAGATTTTGGAGGTTGCCACCCCTCGATTGCTGAACGATAAAATTTTGCTTGGCTACTTCGATTTCATATCTTAGGGGAAGTATACATCATCAACATTAACCATTTAAAAATGAGCAAACGAGACGAACTCATCCAGAAGTACGCAGAGGAGATCAAAACAAAATTCGGAGAGGAACCCAATATGGACCTTTTGACCAAGGTAACCGTAGGATTGGGACCTTCCATTTATAATTTGGACGCTTCAAAAGTTTCTGGGTCCAATGAAAAGGAGATGGAAACGGTAAAAAACAATTTCCTGATCAAAAAGCTGGGACTTTCAGATGGTCCCGAATTGTCCGAAGCCATCAATACGGTCATAGATGCCTATGGTAGGTCGGATAAGAATAAATATCGTGCTGTGATTTATTATATGTTGGCCAAGCATTTCAAAAAGGAATCCATCTATACGTAAGAAAAGGCACCACAAGTAAAGCTGCTGAATGGGCAGCTTTTTTTATACCCATAATTTCAATCTACCTTTGCCACATGATTCAACTAGGCAATTATAACACCCTAAAGGTACTGCGAAGTACCAGCGTAGGCCTCTTTTTGGGAGATGATGAAGGAACCGAGATCCTTCTGCCCAATAAATATGTCCCGGAAGATTTTAAGATAGACATGGACATGGAGGTGTTCTGTTATCTGGACAATCATGAACGCCCCATAGCCACTACATTGAAACCGCTCATCATTAGAAATGGTTTTGCTTTTTTGGAAGTGGCTGAAGTAGGGGAGTTCGGGGCTTTTATAGACTGGGGCGTGGAGAAACACTTGTTGGTTCCGTTCAAGGAACAGACCGTGCGAATGGAAGAAGGGAGAAAGTATGTAGTACACTGTTATTTGGATGAAAAAACATTCCGCTTGACAGGTTCCAGCAAGGTGGACAAGTTTTTATCCAATGTGGAAGTGGCCTATGAGATAAACAATGAGGTGGATTTGCTGGTTTATAGACGAACCCCGTTGGGATGGGAGGTCATTGTGGATGAAAGGCACAAAGGACTCATTTTTGAAAGTGATGTTTTCAGGCCCATTTCTATTGGGGACGCTCTTAAAGGATATGTCAAAAATGTGAGGACGGACAAGAAAATAGACCTGTCCCTTCAACCCATTGGGGCGAAAATGTTGGAGCCCACGGCCAAAATGATCTATGATAAGTTGGTGCAGAGCGATGGATTTCTGCCCTTGCATGATAAATCTTCTCCAGAAGAAATACAGCAGATGTTGCGCATGAGCAAAAAGGCTTTTAAAAAGGGGATAGGCATTCTGTACCGACAAAGAAAGATCAATCTTCAGGAGGATGGCATCCACTTGTTGTAAGTAAAATACCATAAAGGCCCAAATAGCAAGGATTTATAAGGGATTTTGATACCATTGGGTTTTTTTCTTTCAACAAAAACTTTACATTTGTAAGTGTGTAGATTAACTCATTGACAGTTATGTGCTTAGCAGAACTGTAGAACCCGTAACCTTTTAGCAATATGCCTTTTATTGAAGAAAGCGATTTGTTGGACCTTCATAAGGATATCGATAAGGCCCAGATTATCAACGAAAGACTTCTAGATCAGATAAAATATAAGAACAAGGATTTGCGGAAAATAAAGCTGCAACGGAACATTCTTATGGGTTTCGTTGGACTTTTTGTGATTGGCACCTTGGCCATCACATCCTTTACAGCAGGGTTGAGTAGCAAACAATCCTTTGAGAACCAAAACAATCTTTTGGTCAGTATTGACAGTCTGGATGCCATCAAGACCCGAATAGACAATCTTAAAAGCCAGAATGAGGAACTCAGCTTGGTCAAGGAATTTTACTTGGCCAAAGAATTCCTGAATAAGGAAACCATCTATTCCGTACAGGTAAAGTCGTTTGTGGACAACAATGTAACGCTTGCCTCAGAAGCATTGACCAATACACTTTTTGTAAAGACCAATCCATTTTATGCGTATTCACTAGGGAACTTTGAGACCTTGGATGAGGCGCAATCCTTCCGGAAACAATTGGTACAGATGGGCTTTCAGGATGCCTTTGTAGCCTCGTACCAAGACGGAAAACGAATTAAAATAGAAGATCCGTATTAATCTTGGGAAATTTTAAGGCCTGGGTACAGGCTGCTAGACTGCGCACCCTTCCGTTATCTCTATCCGGAATTATAATGGGTACCGCCTTGGCTACCAAACAAGGTGTTTTTAATGGGACGATTTTTATTCTTGCACTGTTGACCACGGTCGGTTTTCAGGTGACCTCCAACTTTGCCAATGATTATGGCGACGGGGTAAAGGGAACCGATAATGAAGACCGGATAGGTCCGGCACGTGCCCTACAAAGTGGGTGGCTTACCCGTTCTGCGTTGAAGAAAGGAATCATCGTATCGATTGGGATTTCATTTTTGTTGGCCATTGGGTTGATCTATAGCGCTTTTGGGTTGGATAATCTACCTTACATTCTATTGTTTTTAATACTTGGCATTCTCAGCATTTGGGCCGCATTGAAGTATACCATGGGTTCCAATCCTTATGGGTATATGGGTTTGGGCGATGTGTTCGTGTTTTTGTTTTTTGGGCTCTTGGGCGTGTTGGGAAGCATGTTCCTCTATACAAAAAGCATCACTTGGACGTCATTGTTCCCCGCTATTGGTATAGGAACATTGTGTGTGGGGGTCCTTAATTTGAACAACTTGCGGGATGTGGTTTCCGATGGAAAGCACGGAAAAAATACCTTGGTCGTAAAAATGGGGTTTCAAAATGGAAAAAAATATCATTTCCTATTATTGGTATCTGCCCTTCTTAGCTTTATAACCTACATCCTTATTGAAAGATTGAGCATTGCGCAATCCTTTTTTATGATCGCTTTTGTGCCCATAGTGGTCCACTTGATAAAAGTCATGTCCACCCAAGTGCCAGGAGCCTTGGATAGTGAACTTAAAAAGTTGGCCTTCAGTACTTTTCTATTGTCCATACTCTTCTATGCGGCAGTAAATTATTTTTTGTAATTTTGAGATATAACCAGATAAACTTTAAGGAACGTGGAGCAACCGATTAAAATTTTGATTGTAGAGGACAACGTCATCATTGCGGATGATATGCAGTCCATGTTGGAAGAGATTGGTTATGAGATCGTGGACAATGTCATTGTTTACGAGCAGGCCGTGGAAGTATTGAAGAACAACCATGTTGACTTGGTTTTGATCGACATTATCTTGGCTTCTGACAAAACAGGGATAGATCTTGGAAAGCACATCCGCGATGCGTATAATATTCCATTCATTTTTGTGACCTCCAACTCGGATAGGGCCACGGTTGAAAATGCCAAAACGGTAAAACCGGATGGGTATTTGGTGAAGCCATTTGAGCAACAAGATTTGTATACTTCCATAGAAATTGCCCTTTCCAACTTTAACTATTCAAAAAAAGCGGAAATAAAGGAAACGGACAGTGAGGATGGAGATACCATCACATCCAACTCAGTGCTCAAAGACTCCATATTCGTAAAAAAACAACATTTGTATTACCGAATTCAGTTCGGTGACATTCAATTTATCAAAGCGGACAACGTGTATTTGGAAGTGAACACGGTGGACAAGAAATTCTTGGTGCGCTCTCCCTTGAAGGATTATTTGGAAAAATTGCCCAAGAACAAATTCTACAGGGCGCACAAATCCTATATTGTGAATGTGGACCATATTGATGCCATCAACTCCAAGGATATCATGATCAATAACAACTTGATTCCCATTTCCAAGGATTTCAAAGAGTTCATCCTCTCCTCAATGAACAGTTGATTCTTGAGGAACAATAAGATATGATAAAGTGCCCGATCGGGCACTTTTTTTATGCCACAATCCCTTTTAAATACATGACCACAACTTTCACGGGGTTCACAACAAAATTTTCATGCTTCGGGAGGATGCCGGTACTTTAGCAATGTAATTGATTCAGAAAGTAATTTTTTCATTTTCATATAGTGTTCTCGTAAAAGGGTCTTGTTCAAATTGGCAAGGCCTTTTTTAGTTTGGTACATGGGCCAATACTCCGCAAAATCCATGAAATGCACAAAACATCGACAAAAGACACTTTCACATAACCAAAGGGTAGTTTCACAACAGAAATTTGGGGTTTCACAACATTGGTGGGCAAGTCTTTCCGTTTGGATTTAATTTTGGGGGTAAACTAGCGTTCTTTATATACCCCATACTTGCATTGCAAAGCTTTATTTTTTGCTTAGGCAGATTTGCCATTTTGCGTAATGGGGACATGAAAAAGGGCACAAACAGTAGTATGGACCTTGAGGGTAATTCCCAAGGTCGATATATTTAATAGATTAATGGGACGTTACGTAAGATTCTTATTTGCCACCATATACTTTGCTTTCCTATTCAGTGGTTCTGCGCAATCCATCACTGGTGAGGAACCCAATACCCTAAAGGAGTTTCAGGATATAAACACCCCATCCGGGAGGTTCAATGTCTTTTTCAATTCCGTGAACAGGTACCAAGAACATTCGGCATACGATTGGTTGGATACTGTAAAAATATACCTCTCCAATGCCCAAAAGACCAATGACACCATAGCCACAAGACTATATCAGGTTATGCAGGCCCAGATATACAATGATCTTGGGGAATACGACAAAAGTACCGCGCTGGCCAAGGAGCTCTATTTTGCCAAGGATTCCTTGGACACCGAATCACAAAAAATTGTTTTGGATGTCTTGGATGACAATTATGCCAATCTCCAATTGTATGACAAGCAGATTGAAATCCGTAAGCAGAAGCGGGAAATGGGCATTACGGAAAATGTGGCCTTTTATGATATTTACAGCAACTTGGGACTCTACCGAAAGGCTCGGAACCAATACATCATGGAGGTAAAACCCACCATAGCGGACAATGATTCCTACGGGTTGGCCAAATACCACAGTAAAGTGGGCAATTACCTGAGATTGGACAATTCGGCCCCAACCGCTTTAAGCGAGTTAAAAAAGGCAAAAGCCTATTTGGATGTCTATCTCAATGACATTTCGGCACAAAAGAGCGAAGCTGAGATATTTGAGAGCGACTTGCTCAAAGCAGATATCGAAGGCAATATTGCCAAATGTCACGTCATGTTGGGGGAATACGAGCAAGCCATCCCCTTGCTCAAGGGCAGTATCGAAGCTTTGGAAGTTTCTCCCAAAAATGCCCACAGAAACGAAATTATTGAAAACACGCTTTATTTGGCCGATGCCAATCTGCAATTGGAGCGTTACACGGAAGCCAAAAAAAGTCTGGATGTTGATTTTGAGAATATTGGCATACTCCAGAGCATCAAACGGAACAGTTTGTTGGCTGCCTATTATGACAAGGTCGAAAACTACAAAAATGCGGCCATGTATTATAAGCGCAATGAGCGGATAAAAGATTCCCTTGCGCAAAAACAATCCTCCATCATAAAGCAGCAATTGGTGACCATAGTGGCCAATGAGGATTTGGAAAATTCCCAACGTTTGATCGATGAACAAAAAAGGATCAATGAATTGGCGCGTAGTGAGATGAAGGCCAAGGATGAGCGCATCAATTTGGTGTTCATTTCCTTGATTTTCACTTTGCTTGGTTTTGCAGGATTGGTATATGCCTATGTAAAGAGTATAAAAAACCAGCGGTTGATCGCGGAGCAGAATCACATCATTGAGAATGCGCTTATTGAAAAGGATTCCCTGTTGAAGGAAATCCACCATAGGGTAAAGAACAACCTTCAGATGGTTTCCAGTCTTTTGAGCCTGCAAACAAAAAATACACGGAGCAAGGCTGCCATTGAAGCCTTGGAAGAAGGAAAGAGCAGGGTAAAGGCCATGGCATTGATCCACCAAAAGTTGTATCAGAACGATGACCTTTCCGTTATTGAAATGCAGGGATATATTGAAAGTTTGATCAACAGTGTGCAATCGGTTTATAAGAAAGGTGGCCACAACATAAGCATAACCATTGATGCCGAAGGTACCGAGCTGGATATAGACCGTGCCATTCCGTTTGGATTGATTTTGAACGAATTGGTATCGAACTCCTTTAAATATGCATTTCCGGAGAATGATGAGAACGGAAAAATTTATATCCATCTCAGAAAAAATGGGGAACAGGGTTATTTTGAATACACAGACAATGGGGTAGGACTTCCAGAAGATGCCGAGGAGCGTGCCCATTCCTCCATGGGTATCCGACTGATGAACAGACTTGTGAACCAGCTTCAATCCAAATTGAACATTGATAGGGATAATGAAGGGGTGCGGTTCTGGTTCAACTTTAGCTAAGATCTTTTCTGCTTGGGCTTTTTAAAATGGTTACATTTGATACCATTGGATGAAAGCACATTACAGAAAGTACACCCTTGACTTTAAAAGACCCAGCGGGACCTCCCGTGGCATTCTTACCCAAAAGGAGACCTGGTTTTTGATTCTCGAAGAAAAAGGCCACCTTGGTATAGGGGAGTGTGGTATTTTAAGGGGGTTGAGTGTGGACGATGTCCCCGAATACGAAGAACAACTTGCCTGGGTTTGTGATAATATGGATTTGGGTGAGATGGAGCTACTAAACAGGCTTCAAGAGTTTCCTTCCATTCAGTTTGGACTGGAACAGGCTTTTCGCTCATTAAAGTCCTCGAATCCATTTGAATTGTTCCCTTCGGAATTCACCCAAGACGAAGCGCCCATATCCATCAATGGTTTGATTTGGATGGGGGATGAGTCTTTTATGCTTTCCCAATTGGAGCAGAAATTGGCGGAAGGGTTCCGCTGCATCAAGATGAAGATAGGGGCCTTGGATTTCGAGAAGGAAATGGCCATTTTGGAAAGTATTCGTAACAACTTTGGTCCAGATGAAATTGAACTTCGGGTAGATGCCAACGGAGCATTTACACCTCATGAAGCTTTGGGAAAACTCCAACGATTGTCAGAATACCAATTGCATTCCATAGAGCAGCCCATCAAGACTGGTCAATCTACGGAGATGGCAGATTTATGCAAAAATACTCCCTTGCCCATTGCCTTGGATGAGGAACTCATAGGCGTGTTCAGTGTAACAGAAAAAGAAGAATTGCTACAAACCATTCAACCCCAATATATTATATTGAAACCAAGTTTGGTCGGCGGCTTTTCTGGGAGTTTGGAGTGGATTGATTTGGCCAAAAAGCAGGGAATCGGGTGGTGGATCACCAGTGCCTTGGAGAGCAATATAGGACTCAATGCCATTGCCCAATGGACATACACCTTGGGCAACCAAATGCCACAAGGTTTGGGCACTGGAAGCTTGTATACCAACAATTTTGAGAGTCCATTGGAAGTGGGGCACGGCAATTTGTGCTATAAGTCGAATAAGAATTGGAAAAATGATTTAATTAAAAGTTTATGTATATAGAACAAGGCTATAAAGGAGAAATTGGGTTATGGAAATATTTTGTGATTCCGTTGGCATTTATGGGTTTTATGGTAATGAACTATATCATCACGATCAATTCGCCCATAAGTGTGGAGGACACCATGCAGCAGTTGATAGAGCAGCTAGGTTCCAATACGGTGTTGATTATTCTTTTGCTGCCCTTGTCCGTTGGATTGTTGGTGGTATGGGGCTGGACCTATTTGGTCCATAGACAGTCCATAACCTCGTTGACCACCTCCAGAAAAAAAGTGGACTGGAAGCGGATTTTTTTCTCCTTTGGTTTATGGACCGTACTGACACTACTTCTGACAGGAATTGATATTTACGCTTCCCCGGATAAATATGTGCTCAATTTTGATTGGGCCAAGTTTGTTCTGTTGGCGATTATTGGGGTTGTCCTGATTCCCATGCAGACCAGTTTCGAAGAGTACCTTTTTAGGGGACATATGATGCAGGGTCTAGGTATTTTGGCCAAAAACCGATGGGTGCCCTTGGTAGTCACCTCCACTTTATTTGGTTTGATGCACATTGCCAACCCGGAAGTGGAAAAGCTGGGTCATGGAGTTTTGGTCTATTATATCGGTACCGGTTTTTTCTTGGGAATCCTCACCTTGATGGATGAAGGACTGGAGCTCGCCTTGGGTTTTCATGCTGCCAACAATTTAATAACGGCTTTATTGGTCACAGCGGATTGGACAGCTTTTCAAACCAATTCTGTTTACAAAGATATTTCTGAACCTGCTTTGGGGTGGGATGCGTTGATTCCCGTGTTTGTGATTTTCCCCTTACTGTTATGGTTCTTCTCCAGAAAATATGGATGGAAAAACTGGAAACAGCGATTGTTCGGAAAGGTAATGACCAAAGAGGAATTTGTAGCATTGACCCATGGGGAATCCGATATGGCATAATATCCATCCAGCTTTTAAGCTCAACGGTGTTCCGTACTCCTTTAACGAACTTTTGGATAAAGGGCATGCCTTGGTCAAGGAAGGCAGTGTTTTTGAGCGTGATATGGGCACCTTTTTATTGGGCTGGCTTTCACAGGACCCTGCACAAGAGGTTTTTACCTCCGGGTCTACGGGAGCGCCTAAGAAAATCAATTTAAAGAAGGAGCATATGGTCAATTCCGCCAAGGCTACCGGTCAATATTTCAACATGGATGCGGGTCATACGGCCTTGCTTTGTCTGCCTTTTTCAGGGATTGCAGGCAAAATGATGTTGGTCCGTGCCATGGTCTTGGGCTGGCAATTGGATTATGTGGAACCCACCTCCACACCCTTGACCCGTACCAGCAAACGATATGATTTCGCGGCCATGGTTCCGCTGCAAGTGCAAAACTCACTGGAACAATTGGGGCAGGTTCGCACATTGATCATAGGAGGGGCACCGGTAAATGCAACTCTTAAAAAAAAGCTGGGCACCCTTGGCACCCACTGTTATGAAACCTATGGCATGACCGAAACCGTGACCCATATTGCCATAAAAGCCATTAATGGTCCCGAAGGTTCCGATATTTTTCAGACACTTCCCGGGGTTAACATCTCAAAGGATACAAGGGGATGTCTGGTCATTGATGCACCGGCTATTTCCGATGTGAAAATTGTGACCAACGACTTGGTGGACATTGTTTCGGAAGATACCTTTCAGTGGTTGGGTAGGTTTGATTCCATTATAAATTCTGGAGGAATAAAGCTGGTTCCTGAAAAGATAGAAGAAAAGCTATCCCCACTTTTCAATTCCAGATTTTTTGTAGCAGGAGAGCCCGATGAAAAATTGGGACAACGTTTGATTTTGATAGTAGAAGGAACTTGCAATACAAAGCAGCTCCTTCTAGAAATAAAATCCCTTGAAACGCTTCAAAAGTTTGAAGTGCCCAAAGTCATTTATTGCGTTCCCAAATTCATTGAAACCAAAACGGGGAAAATATTGCGTAATGAAACACAGGAACTTACTTACACTGTGTAAGCTTTTTTTTCATATCTTCATAAAGTTCCCCGATTGATTTATAATCAGTTATATCATTGAAATCTCAAAAAAAATGAAAAACACACTATTGTTTTTGGTTTTGTGTGCGGTGCTGCCACTTTACCCCCAAGCCACGGATAGGATGGTTACCGGACAGGTCACCGATGTTTGGGAAACCCCTATAGAAGATGTGAACGTTTTGGTAAAAGGTACGGAGCGTGGGGTACAGACCGATCAGGAAGGAAGGTTCTCTTTAAATGCCGACACAGGGGAAGTGTTGGTGTTTTCCGCAGTAGGGTATGGCAATGTGGAAATGGAGATACTGGAAATTGAAGAAAGATTTAAAATCATCCTTTCACCCAGAACTACAAAGTTGAAAGAGGTGGTTGTGGAAGAGACCAAGCGTAAGACCAGACAGGACTTGTTGATAGACTATGCCACCAATAAAAATTTGATCAAGACCACAATAGGTATTTTGGACAAGGATCGTTCTTCCACTGCCCTGGAAATTATTGATGGTGATAATCTGTTGCCAGTGGGTCCGGATTTTTTGGCGTCTTTGCAGAATTTTAACCTTAATATGCGGGTAGTTAGGCCTCCTGAAGCCCCGTATGGTGAAGTGAACGTGTATTTACGCAGAATCTCTTATATGGATGTTACAGGAGATTCCCTTCGGACTTCACAACCCAGGGCTATTTTTGATGTGGATGGTTTTGTGCAGGAAACGGCTCCTACCTATTTAACCGGTTCGGATATTGACCGAGTGGCCATATTGGAACGTAATGCAGCCGTAAGCCGCTATGGGCCAAGGGCTATTGGTGGGGTAATCATCATTAATACCAAAGCCAAAAGTGAAATGGATGCGTTGGGGTATGGCAAGGATTATACCACGGCCGATGTGCGCAATAGTATGAACCACTTGTTTGAAGAAGCAGATTATGTACCTGCAATTCCGGAGTATATGGAAGCCTTTGGAACCATTGCCTCAGAAGGAGTGGCAATGGAGTTGTTCCAAACGAGCAAGGGAGATTACATGAAGGATTCGTATTTTCTAATGGATATGGCGTATTATTTTCGAGAACGTTGGAAAGACGAAAAGGAAGCAAACAATATCCTAAAGGAAATTCATGAAGAATTTTCGCAAAACATACCTGCTTTGAGAGGTTTGGCCTATAGGTACGCCTTATTGGGCAAACATGATAAGGCTTTGGAGATTTTCCTTGAAGTATTGGAGCAAGACCCCTTGTCCGCACAATCCTATTGTGATGTCGCACAGGCCTACGCGGAAAGAATGAACTATAAAAAAGTTTCCAAGACGTATGAAGATTATCAAGCCATGAGAGGGAATGATCTTCCTTATGATGCGTATGGCGCAGATTTGTTCATGACCACGGACTCTTATGGATATGTGAAGTCCAATAAAGAAAGACCGAGCTGGGAAAAAATAAACGAAGGAATGGGAGGAGAGATTTCACATACCCGAATCGCTTTGTCTTGGAACAACCCTGATGTTAAGATTGGGTTCCAATTGGAGGATCCCGAGTCTTCATTCAAGACATGGGAAGTAAAATCCCATGATGATGAAACGGACAGGGGATATGCCAGTACTCAATTTTTTCTGGATGAAAATGTGTCAGGTGAGTGGCTATTAAATTTACTTTATTATGAGAGTGAAACCCAAACCCCTACCTACTTGAGGATAACCAGTTATTTCAATTATGGACTTCCCACGCAGCGTTCGGAAACCCGGGTACTAAAATTAACCCAAGAATATGAAGGGAATGGTTTGGTAAAGATCAATACCTCCATGGGAACATTAGGGAAATAGTTTTATAAACTCTATCCGGGCCGGGGAAGGAAGTGACTTTTAACGAACAAAATTGGTATTGAATAGATTGAAGGTTATCGCATAAGGGCGAAATTATCAATCTTCAACCGTGATTTTATCCTGCCGTTCCATTTGCGCAACGCCTCAAGGTCATCCCCATGATCGGTCTCCTTCCTCATGTTTTTAGCTTCGGCATTGGCGCCATCGTAGACCTCATCGTAAATGGCTTTCATTTCGTCAAAGGTCATCCCTTCCTTGATTCGGGAATTGCCCAACTGTCTATATATCTCATAGATATCAAAGAGCAGATTAATGTAAATAAGTTTGTTTCTGGTATGCTCATGATGAAACTCGGAAGAGTTGATATCCATAAGGGTTCTTCCCACAATTTTTCTGTTTCCGTTCCAATCCCAGTACATATCCAGCATATAACCAATATTGATCTGGTTCTTTCCTTTGGGGCCGGAGGTTTTCCTTAGAACTTGAAAGGGGGAATCATAGCTCTTTCCCGTTTTATATTCCTTGTCACCTTGAATCCCTTTGGGAACATCCTCGGTTTCATCGCGTAAATGGTCCCATTCAAAACGTTTGTCTTCTTGCCATGAAAGGACCGATGGGCGGGCATAGGCCAAATCTTCGATAGGAATATAGCTGTCATAATTGATCAGGTACCCTTTTTCTTTCATATAATCCAAAGATCTTTGGTCATTAAAACTTTTTGGGTATTGGTAATTGGTTTCCCAAAAATCATCGGATGCCTGTAGGGCGATTATTTTATCATAGTCATTGCTAAAGGAAATGTCTTTTGTAAAATAAGGTTCCTCAAACGATTTATTGTAATCATAGAAATAGATGAATGTTCGTGAATTGATGATTTCCGAAATACTTTCCGTAGTGTAATTCATCTGAAAGGAGAAATCCAAATATTGGATTTTCCCATAATCCAAAGGATTGAAAACAATATTGAACCCAATTTCCATGGGGGTCAGGGAAACGGTTTCATTTATGGAGGTCAGGGCATTGGTCACGGGGTCCTTGATGCCAAGCTCAATTTTTTTGACAATCAACTTCTCATAATCTACAATCATTTTTCCATAGAACAGCCTCCCATTCGGGTTTTTGGGTGTAAAAGAAAGCGATGCTTCTTCTTGGGTGCACGAACTGCAATCGTCAATTCGAACCATATATTTTCTTTTGAGGGCATTGTAGTCCATATTGCCAGGGTGATCGGGCAATATTTGACCGGTTTCCTCGAAAAAGGTAAAATCACTTAAAATCTGGGTGTTGTCCAGACTGTAAAACGCAAAAGATTTGTTGAGGCCAAATCGTCCGCTTTTGACTTTTAGATCCGTAATACCTCCTGAAAGGCTTTGCTTACTATTATAAAAACCTTCTATCTGTTCTAGGGGGATGCCTCTCACAGCGGAGGTTAGTGTTAAAAAGGCCTTGCTCGAAGTGGTTTCCCCTTGTTGCCTATACTTTTGAACAATATTGTCCAACAACCTGTAAGGGTATTCCTTGTCCTCACCAGCGGTGAGCACAACTTCTTGTAGGGTGGAAACATCGGGCTCCAAAAAAAGTTTGGACTCATCCGTAAAGTATGTCAAGGGCACTATTTTTGTTTTAAACCCTAAATGCCGTACTTCCATGGAATCTTTTTGGATATGACCATCCACGGCAAATTTACCATCCTCATTGGTGATGGTGTGATGGGTATCCTTTCCAAAAACGGTAATTGTGGAAAAGGGTAGTGGTTGCTGTGTGGCTTTATCAAGGACAGCCCCCTCAATTTTTGTTTGTGACCAACCTACAGCGCAAACAAATAACATTAGAAAACAAACTTTCTTCATCCTTGTTTAGTTTAATGGGGGAGATTTCCTTGACTTCTAATATAAGCATTTGATTTCTAGTAAGAAAACAGCTTTCATGCGTATCGGACAATCATTGATGCCACATTGATTGGATATGGATGGATTTTGTAACTTCATCCAAAATCAACCCTATGAACAGACTGTTTACCATCCTTGGCATATTTTCATGTTTTGTATTGCAATCCCAACAAATCCTTCCCGAAGTGGAACGCGCTCGGGTGGTAGATGAATTGCTGGAAGATCGGTTTACCAATCTACTTCCAAAGTTGATGGATGATGTGGGGGTGGATATGTGGATATTGATTTCACGGGAATACAATGAAGACCCGGTCCTGCGGACCATGCTTCCTGCCACCTGGTTGAACGCAAGGCGAAGGACCATCCTACTGTTTTATCGGGACAAGGAAAAGAACACCATGGACAAGCTCGCCGTGGCACGTTATAATGTCGGGAAAAGCATCGTTTCGGCATGGGACAAGGAAAAGGAACCCGATCAATGGAAGCGGTTAATGGAGTTGATCGCAGAGCGAAACCCAAACAAAATTGGATTGAACTTCTCCAAAGACCACAATATTGCAGATGGTTTGGACAAAACAGATTACGATGAGTTCATGCAGAATCTACCCAAGAAATTCCATTCAAGAGTGGTTTCCGCCGAATCATTGGCCGTACGTTGGATTGAAACCCGTACCGAACGTGAAATGGTCATCTACGATCAGTTGGTGGATATTACCCACGATATCATTGCAGAAGCATTTTCGGAAAAAGTGATCACTCCCGGGGTGACCACAACCACTGAGGTGGAATGGTGGATGCGACAAAAAGTGACCGACCTGGGACTGGAAACATGGTTTCATCCAACTGTCGACATCCAGCGGAATAGTGAAGAATTGGTGGGCCATTTATATTCCTTTTCAGGCCGTCCAGATGATATGGTGATACTGCCAGGGGACCTCTTGCATTGCGATTTTGGAATTACCTATTTGCGCCTCAATACAGATTGTCAGGAGTTGGCCTATGTACTTAAACCTGGGGAAACGGAAGCCCCTTCATTTTTGGTGAATGCCTTGTACGACGGAAACCGAGTGCAGGATTTTCTCACCAAAAACATGATCAAGGGAAGAACAGGAAACCAAATATTGGCCAAAGCCTTGCAAGATGCCAAGGATAATGGATTGCAACCAGCCATTTATACCCATCCGTTGGGAACATATGGCCACTCTGCAGGGACTACTATTGGCATGTGGGATGCCCAAGGAGGGGTTATGAAGGATGACGGTGAAAACTACCCCCTAAATCCCAATACGGTTTATGCCATAGAATTGAATGCTACCGTGAACCTACCCGAATGGAAACGGGACATTCGCATTATGCTGGAAGAAGCTGGCTTTTATGGAGAGAACGGTTTCAGATATGTAAATGGCAGGCAGACCGAATTACTACTGATCCCAAGGATAAAACAGCAACAAGGCTATTGACCTATACCCATGTAAAATGGGTTTTTGGTTCTGGCGAACTTAGGGAGGAAGGCTTTTATTTCCTTAATAGCTGGATGACTGTGATACGGTTTTAATTCGTAACGTTCAGGGAACTAAATATTTAAATAATATTTTTAACTTGTAGGAAATTAGCCAAAAAACACATCGCCATGCTTCGTAAAATTGTGTTTACCGTTTTCCTGTTATCGTTTTCAATGATTTTTTCCCAATCCCAGATAAAGAAGGTATGGGGTAGGGTATCGGATGGGGCATCACCCATATCCAATGTCAACATTGCCGTGAAGGGTACAGACACTGGCGTGCAGTCCAGCACGGATGGAACCTATGAAATTTATGTGGATGAAGGACAGACTTTGGTTTATAGTTATGTGGGTATGCGGACCATTGAAATCATTGTGGAAGACATTACCTCGGTCTTAAACGTGACCTTGTATCCCAATATTGAGCAATTGGATGAAGTAGTAGTGACCAAGAAAAAAAAGAAAACCCAAAAGGAGTTGTTGTATGAGTATGAGTCCAACAAGAACCTGATTAAAACCGGATTCGGTATTTTGGACAAAGATAGGGTGGGGTATTCCCTGAGAATTTTTGATGGGGATGAGCTCAACCCGGCAGCCATTGATTTGGTTCGGGCACTTCAAGGAAGACTTCCGGGGGTAATTATAGAGCCATCACCGGATGATCCAAATATCCCGGTGATGTATCTTAATACTATGAAGAAACTTTTGGGCCAAAGCGCAATTTATGAAGTGGATGGTATGGTGTATAGAACCGCGCCAACTTTTGTCCTTCCCAATAATATCAAGCGGGTGGCAGTGATTGGTAGTTTGGCGGGAGCCTCCAAATATGGAACGGGATCGGCAGGTGGAGTCATAGTGATCAACACAAAAACGGGTAATTATGCTACAAGAGAGCCAGGAACGAATAAACCTTACGATTTGGCCCGGCGACGGGATAATTATTTTGAAAAAGGAAGTGCCGTGGCCATTTCCAAGATGGCGCTCCCAAAATATATAGAGGAACTATCTGTGGTTGCCAGTGAAGCAGAAGGTATTGCGCTATATCAGGAATTGGAGAAAAAGTATCAAACTTCTCCTTTTTTCTATCTGGATATGTTTTCTTTTTTTGGTGAAAAGTGGAAAGATGGTGAGATGCAAAAAACCATTGGTGAAGAAATTCAGAACAAGTTTGCCACGGATCCTACAGTACTCAAGGCATTGGCATATCTGCTGGAGCAACAAAACCAGTACGAATGGGCCAGTGACCTATACAAACAGATTTTTGCCATGAGGCCCCATTACGCCCAATCCTATTCGGACTTGGCAAGGAGTTATGAAAATATGGGTGCGGTGGAAAGTGCTGTGGTCCTCTATGCACGCTATTTTGATTTAGTGGAGAAATCACTTTTGGATTCTTCCAAAACCTTTGCACCCATCATTAAAAGAGATATCAATAGCCTGTTTTCCAGACAAGGTTCCCTAATAGGAAGTACAAGTGTCGTCCAGACAGAAGACGAGGATTTTGACGGTGTCCGTTTGTTGTTCGAATGGAATAACAGCGAAGCAGAGTTTGAGCTTCAGTTGGTCAACCCAGAGAATCAATATTATTTATGGGAACATACGATGTTTTCCAATGCAGAGCGAATTCAAGAAGAAAAAACCAACGGGTTTTCATCTGAAGATTATCTGTTCTACAAACCCATTCAAGGCAATTGGACAATAAATGTCAAATATTTAGGGAACAAAAGCTTGACCCCATCGTATCTTAAAGCCACCATATTCTATGATTTTGGCACCAAAAACCAGCGTAAGGAAATCAAAGTTTTTAAACTTACCGCTAAAAACATTAACCAGGCCCTTTTCCAAATAAAAAATGGTAGCTCCACAACAACATTTTAAAAATGACCAAGCTATTGTCTATAATGATTCTCGCCTTTGGGGTTTTTTGGGGAACTCATGTACAGGCCCAAAACACCGAGAATGTTACCATCTGTTGGGATGTATCCCTCTCTATGCAAAACCGGGATATTGAAAAGGATTTCTATTTCTTGGATGCTTACTTTAAAACAGCCCAGAATGCCAAGGTTACTGTTCTGACCTTTAGTGATCAAGTTTTGTCAAAGCATGACTTTGTGGTTTCCGCTGGTAGTTGGACCGACGTTAAGGAAAAACTCAAAGGACTTTCCTATGATGGCGCTACGTCCTATGCATCCTTGGGAAATTATGTAACCGGTGGCACCGTACTCTTGTTTACCGATGGAAGACAGAATCTTGGAACAAGCACCCCCAGCTTTGGAGGAAAATTGTTCATCATTAATAGTAGTAAGAGTTTTGATAGAGGAAGCCTTAATTTATTATCTATCATGAATAATGGTGATGTGGTGAATTTTATGGAAAAGAAATCTATGGATGATTCCATTGATGATATTGAGGAATACTCTGGAACCATTTTAAGCGGTACTGCTGGTTTGTCCAATGCCGAAGTCTATATCCAAGGTAATCAGGAGGACAAAGTAAGATCGGATGATAAAGGAGGTTTTAAGATCAATGGAAAGCCGGGGGATACCCTTATTGCGATGTACGGAGACAAGATGGAGAAACAAGTTTTGGGGGATTCCAAGACAATGAATTTTTCATTGGGCGATGGAGGTGTACAGCTACAGGAAGTAGTGGTCAGTGAAAGAAAAGCAGAACCAGAAGAAAAGATAATCACAGCCTATGGGGAAGAGAACAAGGATGCCGTGGGTTATGCCGTTCAATCCATTACTGAAGAGGATATCCCTGATGCCGCATCCACGGTCAATATGGCCGTACAGGGAAAATTTTCAGGAGTCAATTTGGGGAATAATGAAGATTTGAGCCAAGTCAGAATGCGTCCTCGGAATACTATTTTGGGAAATGTTTATGGTCTGATTGTGGTTGATGGGGTACCCCTGAGACAATCAGGATCACATAGTGGAGTGGTGTACAGTACAGATTTTGTAAATCCGGAAAACATAGCAGACATCACGGTTTTAAAGGGTTTGGCCGCTACCAACAAATATGGTAGCCTGGGAGCTAACGGAGTATTGTTGATCACCACAAAAACGGCAACATATGCCAAGCAAACCGGTGAGAAGAAGGACTTGGCCCGTTTGACCGATAATATCTACGAAGAAAAAATCAAGGTAAATACCAAAACCTTGGTCACTCCATATTTAAAGGAATTAAAAGGAGGCAAAAATATCAGGGAGGCGTATGATATCTATCTTGCCCAAAGGGCAAAATATCAAAATGAACCATCGTATTTCTTGGATGTTTCCAATTTCTTTTATGGGGCCAGTCAAGAAATTGCCTTGCGTATTTTGTCCAATGTTTTGGAAAGCGAGGACACCGATTATGGCACTTTGAGAAGCCTATATCTGCGATCCGTGGAAATCGAAAACCATGATATGGCCCTTTTGGCGGCCAATAGATTGTTCGAAGTGTTTCCCAACAAGATTCAATCCTATTTGGATGTGGCCATGTCACAAGAACAATTGGGAAATTATCAGGAAGCACTCAATATGTACAATGGAATGCTAACGGGCGAAGCCAATCCCCAATTGAATTTTAGGGGAATGGAAAAGGTAGTGGGAACAGAGGTACGAAACTTGGTGAACAAACATAGGACGCAGTTGGATATCTCAAAGGTCAACCCAAAATACCACAACAATCTTACCTATAATGCCCGGTTGGTGTTGGATTGGAACCAACCAGATGCTGAATTTTCCGTACAGTTCGTAAATCCACAGAAACGATTTTTCACTTGGGAACATACTGAGGTAGGGGACCGAAAAAGAATCTTGGATGAACTGGAAAACGGGAATTCCACGGAGCAATTTGAAATTGTGGGTTCCGATACCAAGGGAGAATGGATTTTGAACGTCACTTATGACGGGAACAGAACCCCTGCCAACAAAGCGGCTACGTTTTTAAAATGTAGCGTGGAGTACAATTTTGGAAAGCCCAACCAAAGAAAAGAGGAATTTTTAATCCGTTTACAGGAAGTGGAGGAAGAGGTCCAATTGGCCAAATTCACTGTGGATTGAGCTATACCTGAAGCACACCCATATTGAATTTTTTCTCGATGGGGGCATGGTTGGCAGCATCAATCCCCATGCTGATCCATTTTCTCGTATCCAAGGGATCTATAATGGCATCCGTCCATAACCGTGCTGCGGCATAATAGGGGGATATTTGGTTGTCATACCGCTGTTTGATTTTATCAAACAATTCTTTTTCCTTTTCGGCATCCAAAGGTTGTCCACTTTTTTCAAGGGAAGCCTTCTCAATCTGCAACAGCACCTTTGCGGCTGAGTTTCCACTCATCACGGCAAGTTCGGCACTGGGCCAAGCCACGATCAATCTAGGGTCATAGGCTTTGCCGCACATGGCATAGTTACCTGCCCCGTAGCTGTTTCCTATGATTATGGTGAATTTGGGTACCACGGAATTGCTAACCGCGTTCACCATTTTGGCACCATCCTTAATGATGCCCCCATGCTCGCTCTTGCTGCCTACCATGAAACCGGTTACATCCTGCAGGAACACCAAGGGAATCTTCTTTTGGTTGCAGTTGGCAATAAAACGGGTGGCTTTATCGGCCGAATCGGAATAAATGACCCCACCAAATCGCATTTCGCCTTTTTTGGTCTTGACCACTTTCCGTTGGTTGGCCACAATGCCCACGGCCCAACCATCAATTCGGGCATAGCCGGTCAAAATAGTTTTACCATAGCCCTCTTTGTATTGTTCAAACTCGGAGTTGTCCACCAATCGTTTTATGATCTCCAGCATATCGTATTGATCGCTCCGTGAACTTGGGAGGATACCGTAAATATCTTCTTGGTTTTCCGTTGGTTCTTTTGCTTCAACCCGATTAAAACCAGCTTTGTCAAAATCACCGATCTTGCCCACGATACTTTTAATTTTATCGAGCGCATCCTTATCATCCTTGGCCTTATAATCCGTGACCCCACTGATTTCGGAATGTGTGGTGGCCCCGCCCAGGGTTTCGTTATCAATGCTTTCACCAATGGCCGCTTTTACCAAATAACTGCCTGCCAAGAAAATGCTTCCTGTTTTATCAACAATAAGGGCTTCATCGCTCATAATGGGTAAATAGGCCCCGCCGGCCACGCAACTGCCCATAACCGCAGCAATCTGGGGAATGCCCATACTGCTCATGATGGCATTGTTCCTGAAAATGCGACCAAAATGCTCTTTGTCCGGGAAAATTTCATCCTGCATAGGGAGGTATACCCCGGCACTGTCCACCAAATAGATAATGGGCAGTTTATTCTCTATGGAAATCTCCTGTGCTCTTAGATTCTTCTTTCCGGTAATGGGAAACCAGGCTCCAGCTTTCACCGTGGCATCATTGGCCACCACCACACATTGCTTTCCTTGGACATATCCTATTTTCACCACCACCCCGGCAGACGGACAGCCACCATGCTCCTCATACATTCCATCTCCTGCAAACGCGCCAATTTCAACAGCATTGGAATCGGGGTCCAACAAATAATCAATACGCTCACGGGCGGTCATTTTGCCCTTTTCGTGATGCTTTTCAATGCGTTTCTTTCCCCCTCCAAGTTTAACCTCGGCCAGTCGTTTCCGCAGTTGGGAAAGCATCAATTTATTATGGTCTTCGTTTTTATTGAAGTTGATATCCATGTACCGTCAATTTCTTCTTATTGGCTAAAGATAAGGAGTTATAATCATTACTTTTGATTCCATATGGAAACTAAAATACGGTGGGGCATCGTGGGCCCGGGAAAAATTGCACGGAAGTTTATATCGGATTTACAATTGGTGGAAGATGCCGAGGTTGCAGCAGTAGCTTCCCGTTCGTTGAAAAAGGCACAGGATTTTGCCGACGAATATGCCATTGAAAATGTGTTTGGAAGCTATGGGGAACTATTTGCTTCGGACACTGTGGATGTGGTTTATATTGCCACCCCACATCGGTTCCACAAAGAATTGACTTTGCAAGCCCTTGAATCTGGTAAGCACGTACTTTGCGAAAAACCCTTGGGGGTGAGCAAACCAGAGGTGCAGGAAATGGTGGATGCGGCCCAACGGAACAAGGTTTTTCTTATGGAAGCACTGTGGTCCCGTTTTAACCCCTCCATTCAAAAAGTAAAGCAGTTGGTAGATACTGGTGAGATAGGGGATTTGACCCACATTAATGCAGATTTTGGGTTTTATGCCTTGGACAGGGATGAGGAGTCCCGGGTGCTTAACCTTGATTTGGCTTCCGGTTCATTATTGGATATTGGTATTTATCCCATTTTTTTGGCCTACCTATTTTTGGGCAAGCCCAAGGAAATATTTGCAGCATCAAATTTTCACCCTAATGGAACGGAATTACAGACCTCAATGATTTTCCAGTATCCCCAGGCGCAAGCCGTGCTGTATAGTGGATTTACCAGTAGAACCCGTACCGAAGCGGAACTATCAGGAAGCCAAGGTGAAATCTTTCTTCCCTCCCGATGGCATGAGGCAGATGGGTATACTTTACTGAAAGATGGTGTTTCTGAAACTTTTGAACATCCGTTAAAAGGAATAGGGTTTTATTACGAGATTTTGGAGGTGCACCAATGCTTGAGGGCGAAGAAAGTGGAAAGTGATTTGTGGACGCATCAAAATAGTTTGGATGTGGCTGAATTACTGGACACTGTGCGTGAAAAATGCGGGATTCGGTTCCCTTTTGAGGGATAATCGACAAATAACCATTTTGGAATAGTCCATTTTTTACGATATTTGGACTTCTACTGAACGATATATATGGGAATGAACAAAAATACTGTGCTCGCTTGGGCCACTTGGATTATGATTTTTGTGGGAATCGGAATGATAGCTCTTGGCGCTTTCAAGTACGATGAAGTGGCCGGATACGGTTTTGGAGCAGTAGGCATAGGCTTTTTTGCCGTAGCTTGGGTTTTCAACGCACTCAAGGGACGGGTATAAGTTCTCTTTTTCTTAATTCTATAAACACAACCAAATGTCAGACGATAAAAAGGTCATTTTTTCAATGTCCGGGGTTACCAAGACCTTTAAAACGGCCAATACCCCCGTACTCAAAAATATTTATCTAAGCTTCTTCTATGGGGCCAAGATTGGGATTCTGGGTCTTAATGGTTCCGGTAAATCCACCTTGCTCAAGATTATTGCCGGAGTGGATAAGAACTATCAGGGTGATGTGGTATTTTCCCCGGGATATACGGTAGGATATCTGGAGCAGGAGCCTCAATTGGATGAAGAAAAGACCGTACTTGAAATCGTCAAGGAAGGCGCTGCCGAGACCGTTGCTATTTTGGACGAATACAATAAGATCAACGATATGTTCGGTCTTCCCGAAGTATATGAAGATGCCGATAAGATGCAAAAGTTGATGGACCGTCAGGCGATACTTCAAGATCAAATTGACGCATCGAACGCATGGGAACTGGACACCAAATTGGAGATTGCCATGGATGCGCTGCGTACGCCTGAATCAGACAAGAAGATTGGGGTGCTTTCTGGCGGGGAACGAAGACGTGTGGCCTTATGCAGGTTATTGCTACAAGAACCCGATGTACTATTGTTGGATGAACCTACCAACCACTTGGATGCAGAGTCCGTACATTGGTTGGAACACCATTTGGCACAATACAAGGGAACGGTGATTGCCGTAACGCACGACCGTTATTTCCTGGATAATGTAGCGGGCTGGATTTTGGAACTGGATAGAGGTGAAGGCATTCCTTGGAAAGGGAATTACTCTGGATGGTTGGACCAAAAGGCCAAGCGTTTGGCACAGGAAAGCAAACAGGCCTCCAAAAGACAAAAAACTTTGGAACGTGAGTTGGATTGGGTTCGTCAAGGAGCCAAAGGAAGACAGACCAAGCAAAAGGCCCGTCTGAAGAATTATGACAAACTCCTTAGTCAGGACCAAAAACAGTTGGAAGAAAAACTGGAAATCTACATCCCCAATGGACCCCGATTGGGCACCAACGTTATTGAATCCAAGGGGGTAAGCAAAGCTTACGGGGATAAATTGTTGTATGAAGACCTAAACTTCAATCTACCCCAAGCAGGGATTGTTGGAATAATTGGCCCCAACGGTGCGGGTAAGACCACCATCTTTAGAATGATTATGGGAGAAGAAACCCCGGATAAAGGCGAGTTTATTGTTGGGGATACCGCCAAACTGGCCTATGTGGACCAATCTCATTCTAACATCGACCCAGAAAAGAGTATTTGGGAGAATTTCAGTGATGGACAAGAATTGGTGATGATGGGAGGGAAGCAAGTGAATTCCCGGGCCTATTTAAGCCGATTTAATTTCTCTGGTAGTGAGCAGAATAAGAAAGTAAACATGCTTTCCGGTGGAGAGCGTAACCGACTTCACTTGGCCATGACTCTAAAAGAAGAAGGCAACGTTTTACTTTTGGATGAGCCCACCAACGATTTGGATGTGAATACCTTGAGGGCTTTGGAAGAAGGTCTCGAAAATTTTGCAGGTTGTGCCGTGATCATTTCCCACGACAGATGGTTCTTGGATAGGATCTGCACCCATATTTTGGCTTTTGAAGGGGATTCACAGGTATATTTCTTTGAAGGATCTTTCTCCGATTATGAGGAGAATAAAAAGAAACGCTTGGGAACGGATATCATGCCCAAGCGTATCAAATACAAGAAACTTATTAGGTAGACGGGAATTTTACTCTTCTCCGCCGATATTTTTCAATCCTTCCTCAAGAAGTTTTCTGGCATTTTCCAGATAGGCTTTTTGGTGATACTCCAAACTATTGGAGTCAATGCTGTTGCCATTTAGGGTTCCAATGGTTTTTGAAAGCTCCACAAGCTGGTCAATGGCCTCTTTGGCCGAATTTAGTTTTTCGCTGGAGTGTTTCTCAAATACCTTGATCATCTCCATTTCCATAGCATTTTCAGGAGCTTCATCATCAGCATGGGCCTGGTGTTCCATAGTGGTGGTCGCATTATCAGCAATGGTCACCGTGGTAGAAGCACCTAAAGTACATTCATCCAAAATGGTGATCAGGTCATTGATTTGCCCAAGGGCCTTTTTGGTAAAGTACCTGCCAGCTTCCCAATCAACGGGTTCAATGGCTTTGTCCAAGGTCTCCAAGGCGTCTAAAGTTTTGTTCTCTGCCTTGGCGCAATCACATTCATTTTTGAACTGTTCCGATTTTTCAAGGGCCGTCAAAGCCCTTTCAGCATAATACATTTGGTGCTCAAAATTGGTGGCCGACATTCCTTTTTTGCAATGGTTCAGCGCATAGGTCACCTTGGAATAAAAATTGTCACATTGGGAAAAAGCAGCTTGTAGTGCACAGAAAAATGCAATAGCTACTAAAACATGGGATTTGGGAGCCATGGTAAAGTATTTTTTGATTTGGTTAAGTCTGTTATCTTAACGACAATGTAGGGGAAATATTTTATTCCATCAAAAATCGTCATTCGGATACCAATCCAATTGGATTACCCCAATACTGGGATTCCCTTTGTTTACAAGCTCTTTAAACTTTTTCACATCACTTATATCGGGTCGACCTCTATAGTGGTATGGGTAGACTTCCTTGGGTTGAAATTCCAAAACGGCATCCGCGGCACTATCTTCGGTCATGGTATAGGGAAGGTTCATGCACACAAAAGCCTTGTCAATGTTTTTTAGGGCCCTCATTTCCGGAATGTCCTCGGTGTCCCCAGAAAAATAGAGACGCTGCCCACCAATGGTCAAGACATACCCATTTCCACGTCCTTTGGTATGAAAATCCAACGCTTCTTCCCGTAAATTATACATGGGAATGGCTTCAATCGCTATTCCGGAATGGGTTTTGGTGTCCCCATTGTTCATGATATCCAAGGCCAAGGTAGACTCGCTTGGAATTTCATCTGCAACAGCTTGGGGAAGAATAATTGTAGTGTTCTCTGTTGAAACTTCTTGGAGGGTTTCCAAATTAAAATGATCACCATGTATATCCGTCACCAAAATTATATCAGGGCTGTTTTGTCCTTCAAAAGCAGATTTCCCTCCTACAGGGTCTATATATAAGGTAACATCATTCCATTCCAAAACCGCAGTGGCATGCTCAATAGGTATGATAGAGACTTCTGAAGGGATATCCATTTTGCTTTCTAAAACGGTTTCATGGGTTTCCTCCTGTGACTTATTTTTTGACTTGCAACTGGCAATCAACGCAATTCCTAAACACAAAATGGTAATTTTTTTCATCATGACGACTCTTTTGAAGTTCCTTTAAAATTAAGGTATCTGAATCTTTACAGTGATTTTTTTAAGATTATTTTATTTCAAATGATCCAAACAATAATCTGAAGCGTATATAAACCAAACACGATTGATTAAAAACCTTAAACGAGAATCAATTAACACAAAAAGTTATGACAGAAGCAAAAAATAACAACGGATTGAAGGTAATTGCTGGTTTGTTGGGTGTAGTTCTTTTGGGAACCATTATCTACACTGTTAGCCTTTACCAAGATAAAAAGGAGACCACTCAAGCCCTTACACAAGAAAAGGAGTTGGTTGTTGAAGATTTGAACAACTTGAAATCTGAGTACGACAAAGCTATCCTTGAAAGCAACGCCACTAACGAAGAGTTGGTTGCCGCTAGGGACAACATTGCAAAGTACATCGATTCAGTACAGGGAATGAAAGCCGACATCGCTTCCCTTTCAAGATACAGAAGACAAGTAAGCGTTCTAAAGGCTGAAAGAGAAAAACTATTGAAACAAGTAGATTCCTTGACACAGTCCAACAGCTTGTTGGCCATGCAGCGCGACAGTACGTTCACCGAGTTGGAAAAACAAACTGTTTTCAACGATTCCTTGATCGTACAGAACACCCAATTGGCCGATGCTGTGGAAAGAGGTTCTGCACTTAACCTTTCTGTTATCAGCGTAGATGCTGTTAAGGAAAGAAGTAGCGGTAAATTGGTATCTACTTCAAGAGCAAGGGCTACCGATAAACTTAAAGTATGTTTTACAGTGGCCAACAACACTATTGCCGAGGCTGGTGACAGGGAGTTCTTCATTGAAGTATTGGGTCCTCAAGGAAACGTTCTTGGAGAAGGATTGACCAAAGCTACTGAGGAAGGAGCTTCCATTACATACAGCAAAGGAACCAACTTTTATTATGAGAACAGCTCCTTGGATGTATGTGATTACGTAAACAAACCTGCTGGTGACTACCAAAAAGGAAACTACATGGTCAATGTTTATGACAACAAGTTGAAATTGTTGGGTACTTCCAAATTTGAGTTGAAATAATACACACACTATCCATAAACCATAAAAGGCCCGTCCAATTTGGACGGGCCTTTTGTTTTTTTTAGAAGGTTAGCAACTATTTTAAGCTGCCCACCATATCTTCCGGTTTTACCCAAGCATCATATTCTTCTGGGGTAACGTACCCAAGATTAACGGCCTCTTCCCGTAGGGTTGTACCATTTTTATGGGCTGTATTGGCAATTTCAGCAGCTTTATAATATCCAATTTTAGTATTTAACGCTGTAACCAACATCAAGGAGTTGTTCAAAAGGGTTTTGATCACTTGATGGTTGGGCTCAATACCCACTGCACAGTTTTCATCGAAACTCACGCAGGCATCACCCAATAGTTGGGCCGACTGAAGAATGTTTGCGGCCATCATGGGCTTAAATACATTCAGTTCATAATGGCCTTGCGTGCCGCCAACGCTTATGGCCACATCGTTGCCCAATACCTGTGCGCACACCATGGTAAGTGCTTCACATTGTGTGGGGTTTACTTTACCGGGCATAATGGAACTTCCTGGTTCATTGGCCGGTATAATGATCTCACCAATTCCGGAACGGGGACCTGAGGCCATCATCCTAATATCATTGGCAATTTTGTTGAGCGACACTGCCAATTGTTTAAGGGCGCCGTGGCTTTCCACAATGGCATCATGTGCCGCCAAAGCTTCAAATTTGTTTTCGGCAGTTATGAATGGAAGTTTGGTGAAATCCGCAATGTATTTGGCAACAAGGACATCATAGCCCTTTGGGGTATTAAGTCCAGTACCTACGGCGGTTCCGCCCAAGGCAAGTTCGCTCAAATGGGGCAATGTGTTTTTCAAGGCCTTCAGTCCGTGCTCCAACTGTGATACATACCCGGAGAACTCTTGCCCCAGGGTTAGGGGAGTGGCATCCATTAAGTGGGTACGCCCAATCTTCACGACTTCCTTAAACTCTTTGGATTTTTTCTCCAAGGTCTTTTTGAGTTGTTCCACTCCCGGAATGGTTACCTCTACAATCTTTTTATAGGCGGCAATGTGCATTCCTGTGGGGAAAGTGTCATTGGAAGACTGGCTTTTGTTCACATCGTCATTGGGCTGGATGGTTTTTTCGCCTTCCCCAATTTTTTTGCCGGCAATTTCGTGGGCCCTATTGGCAACTACCTCATTGACATTCATGTTGCTTTGGGTCCCGGATCCTGTTTGCCAAATCACCAATGGAAATTGGTCATCGTGTTTTCCGGACAGGATTTCGTCGCAGACTTGGGAAATCAAATCCCTTTTTTCCACGGCAAGAACACCCAGTTCATGGTTGGCATGAGCCGCGGCTTTTTTCAAATAGGCAAAGCCATAGACCACGTCAAGGGGCATGGAAGCCGAAGGGCCAATCTTAAAATTGTTTCGGGAGCGTTCGGTTTGCGCCCCCCAGTATTTGTCTGCGGGCACTTTTACCTCGCCCATGGTGTCTTTTTCTATTCTGAAATCCATTGGAATATGATAATTGATAATATGTAACAAAGATAAGCATGAAAATATCATGCATCTACATGAACCCAATAATGTTGCTTTTTGACTAAAATTTGTAATACAGCTTTTTCTTTTAACAAATTATTGGTTAATTGAAAACCCATTAACAACTCGCTAACCATGAAAAACTTAGTTTATTTAGCCTTATTCTTGGGTACATACACTTCATTTGCCCAAACAGATTCCACTGAAACTTATAACGAAATTGATGAAATTGCCTATCAACGAATTATTGATAGCATCAATAATTCGTTTACGTATCAAAAGGGAACCATTATACTTGGAGGTGATTTGGCAACTTTGAATGTTCCCAATGGATACAAATATCTTGATGGAGATCAAAGCAAAAGGGTTTTGACAGAACTATGGGGGAACCCTCCTTCTGAAAATTTAGGAATGTTGTTTCCTGAGGACACTCCCATTATAGGAGAGAATTTCACCTATGCGATTGAGATTACCTATTCTGAAGAGGGGTATATCGATGATAGTGATGCTGATGACATTGATTATGACGATTTGCTGGAAGAAATGCAGGAAAGCGCCATAGAAGAAAATAAATTCCGAACAGAACAGGGGTATCCCACAGCTGAAATTGTTGGTTGGGCAACACAACCCTACTATGATCAAAATACAAAGAAGTTATATTGGGCCAAAGAAATTAAGTTTGAGGGAGAAGACGAAAATACCTTGAACTATAACATTAGGATCTTGGGAAGAAAAGGATATTTAAACCTGAATGCAATAAGTGATATGAATCAGTTATCGTTGGTCGAACAAAATGTGGATAAAGTAATATCCAGTACCGAGTTTAATGAAGGTTATAGATATTCAGATTTCGATCCGGATTTTGACGATGTTGCTGCCTATGGGATAGGAGGCTTGATTGCTGGTAAAATTTTGACGAAAGTTGGTTTTTTTGCAGCGCTTCTCAAATTTTGGAAAATTATTGCCGTTGGGGCCGCTGCACTTTTTGGTACTTTTCGAAAGAAAATTTTTGGTTCAAAAAAGGCATAAAAGTATCTTGGTAGTTGCTTGATAATACTTTTTCATTATATCTTTGTTGAACAAAAGGAAAGAATAATGTTCGAATTTGACCAATATCTAGGATTTTTAGCTTTTTTGACAATATTGACCATCGGTTTTTGGTTGATGATTTTCTTATTGACCTTTGTGGTCCCTTATTGGTTGGTCGGCAACCTTAGGGAAATGATGAAAGAAAAACGCGAGGCCAAAAAAGCCCAGCTCGAAGAATAAAAAAAGACAGTAAAAAAAAAGAAGCCAAAAGGCTTCTTTTTTTTGTCCCCAACTTAGGAATTTCCTCCGCCTTTAAACTCTCCCTGCTCTTCACCACCACGTTCATCCCCGTCGGGTCGGTTTCCTTGCCTTCTATCCTTGGGCTGGTTAAATCGGTATATAAATGATAGGTTCACCTGTCTTTTTCTCCATTGAAACTCACTGTCCCTGATAAACGAAGCAGTTTGTGTATAGGATTGGCGCTTTCTTGAGTTGAACATATCACTTACATTCAATGAAAGTGTAGCCTTATCCTCGAACAAGTCCTTGCTCAATGCCATATCCAAAGAAAACATTGCCTCGGTCTCGGTTTGGGCATTTTGCCGTGGACCCATATAAAATGAATTTGCCTGAAGTTCCATTTTAGCGGGCAGTGTGAACTTGGAACTCAATCTAGTGAAAAAGCTTGAGTTGGAGGCACCGTAATCTACATTGTTGAACTCTCCATCTGTACTGAACATAAAGAAGTTGACGCTCCCATTCAATCTCCACCATTTTGTAGGACTGTACATTACACCTGCTTCCGCACCAACACGTTCATTGGTGGATAGGTTTATGGGCAAAGATCGGATAATCTGTATACCATCTGAAGTTACCTGGCCCGTTTCTTCCGTAATGAACTCAAAGGACCTTGTTTCCTTTTGATAGTAAATGGAAGAAGTGAAGGTCAAAGTTTTCCATCTTTTCATATATCCCAAATCAAAGGCATTGGCAAATGCAGGGTCAAGGTCCGGATTCCCTTGAAAAACATTGGTCCTACTGGATCGTGATGGGAACGGGTTGATGAACCAACCTCTTGGTCTGTTGATCCTTCTGTTATATCCAAGAGAGATGTTCTGGGTCTCTGAAATTTCAAAAACTAGGTTTACCGTAGGGAATAGACCCAAATAATTTTTATCAAAATTAAGGTCAACATCTTCCCCAATGAGTTCATCCAATACAGCGCCATCAATGTCAGAATCCACACTCCCTTTCATTTGGGTATTTTCCAAACGCAGGCCCAACAAAACAGAGAACTTGCCATACTTGTTACCATATTGGGTGTAGATTGCGTTTACGTTTTCGTGGTACGTAAATATATTGGTCAAGTCGGTATTGGTTTCAAAATTGCCTGTACCTTGATTCAAGGTATCCAATTGATAATCATTGATTTCCTTTTCAAAATTACCTCGGTAACCTGCCTCAAATTGCGCATCGCCCATGGGTAGAACGTAATCTATCTGGGCCAAAATATCATCTTGGGTTTGCTTTTCATAAATGTTCTCAAGGGCCAACAAATTGTCATTTGGAAAAGTGTTGTTTTCCTGTATAACCGTCAAAAGATCTTCATCATCCGTGGAGTACTGAAAATCTGCGGTAAGCTTGTGGCCATTATCATTTATGTTATTGGTATAATTTAAGGAATACTGACTGCTACGGTCATCCTCGCCCTGATCTTCCGTTCTAAAGGTTCGACTGTCCAAGTTATTATCTATAAAACGCTGGTTGTCGTTTTCCGTCAGGTCATTTTCATCGGACCATCTAAAGAAAACACTACCGGTAATGGAAGATTTATCCGTTAAGAAATATTCCATCCCAAGATTTATGTTAAAACCATCGTCATTTCGACTGATATCCCTTTCTTCAATGATTCGATCAAACTGACTAGCATCAGAAAGGTAGGCATTGTCATTTCTTCCTTCTCCCGGAGATTCCCTGTGGAAATACCCCAATGTGTTGAAAATATTGAACTTTTCAGTACGAATATTAAAATTGGTCGTTGCCCTTGCATTGAAAGGGATACCCACGGTGGTATTCACGGACCCGTTGATACCCAATGTCTTTTCCTTTTTGAGGATAATATTCAGGATTCCAGCTGTTCCTTCTGCATCATAACGGGCAGACGGACTGGTGATGACCTCTACTTTTTCAATGGCATCTGCCGGTAATTGACGTAGGGCATCAGTTGAACCAAACCCTGCTAGAGCGGAAGGTTTTCCATTGATCAATATCCGCACATTTTCATTGCCTCGTAAACTTATGGCCCCTTCAACATCCACGGAAACAGAAGGAATATTGCCCAATGCATCACTTACATTTCCTCCACTAGTGGTGATATCCTTTCCAATATTATAGACCTTTTTATCCAGTCTTACCTCCACAGTGGTTTTTTCCCCGACGACTTCAACTTCTTGTAGTTGTGCTACGTCAGGAGCTAGGATAATGGAACCTAAATTTGTGGAAGCGTTATAGGTTTGATTGGTACGGGCGTAGGTTTTATAGGAAATATATTCAACCCGGATATTATATTGACCTGGCGAAGCCTCAACCTCAAACTTGCCATCCAAATCTGTTATTCCACCGGTGACCTGATCGGGGCTGTTGGCGTTTTGCAGCACAAAAGTGGCATACTCCAACGGTTGACCGGAGTCTTGATCCACCACTTTTCCAGAAATGGTGATGGAATTTTGAGCTTGGATATTTACCGCAAATAAAGCGAATAGAAATAACGGGATGATGATTTTGTGCATAGTTTGGTTTTAAGTCGACAAATGTGGTAGGAAATTCAGAAGAACTGAAATTAATATCTGTCAACAGCACAATTGGGCCCGTCAATGACCTTAACGATTTGTTAATCTTTTTTCTTTTTCTTATTCTTCTTTTTCTTCTTGGATTTGAAGCGGTTCTCTTGGAGTTCCATAAATGCGTTGTATTTGTCCTCTGGCAAGCCGGCCTTTAACTCCTCATTTTGTTTCTTTTCAATCTTTTCCATTTCCTCCTTGGCCTTCAATGGCTCAAGACCCAAAATTTGAAGTTCTATGCGTTTTTGAACTGATTGTACCAAAGTAGTACGCACTACGGCCTCCTCAAAAGGGTTAAGGCCCAAAGCCTCTGTAATCGAGGGCATCTGCGAATCTACCACCTCTTCTGCTGTGGGGGGCTCCTCTTCTTTTGGGGTAGACTGTACTTGAGGGAGTGTACTTTGTCTTCTACCATATCGATTTCCATAAGGAGAACCATATCCATACTGGGCAAAAGTCTCACTTGTAAAAAGTAACCCTATCAATAGGGTGATAATACTTAAGGTATGCACTTTCTTCATGACAGTCGATTCAATTTTCAAAAATAGGAAATCTATACTAATGTTGATATAAATACCTCTGAGCATCAATCCTATAGCAAGGTATTGATTTTTTCAGCCGGTCTACCAACAACGGCCTTTTTTCCATTGATTACAATAGGCCGCTCAATAAGTTTGGGATGTTCCACCATGGCGGCAATGATTTCATCATCGGAAAGTTCTTTCCCTTTATAATTTTCCTTCCAAATGGCTTCGTTCTTACGGATCAGTTCCATTGGGGACATGCCAAGAAACCCTAAAATTTCTTTTAACTCACTTTTAGACGGGATATCTTCCAAATACTTTACTATTTCAAACTCTTTTCCTGTGTTCTCCAAAAGTTCCAATCCTTCCCTGGACTTTCTACATCTTGGGTTGTGGTATATTTTGATCATATTTCTATAATTGTCTGATGTCTGATGTCTGATGTCTGATGTCTGATGTCCGATGTCTGATGTCCGATGTCCGATGTCCGATGTCCGATGTCCGATGTCCGATGTCCGATGTCCGATGTCCGATGTCCGATGTCCGATGTCTGATGTCTGATGTCCGATGTCCGATGTCTGAATGTATTTAAAAAAAGGCTTCAAAAACTATTCCTCTTTTTGCCCCATCATCATCAGATAGGCTTTCAAGAATGCGCTAATGTCCCCATCCATAACGGCATCCACGTTTCCGGTTTCCTCTCCAGTACGCACATCTTTTACCAGTTTATAAGGGTGCATCACATAATTTCGGATTTGCGACCCCCATTCAATTTTCATTTTTGAGGATTCTATCTCGGCCCGGGCCTCTTGTTTCTTCCGAAGCTCTATTTCATACAACTGCGATTTCAACATTTTTAATGCCGTGGCCCTGTTATCGTGTTGCGAGCGTGAATCGGAACAGGAAATCTGTATCCCCGTGGGTTTGTGTACCAATTGGACCTTGGTCTCTACCTTGTTTACATTCTGTCCACCTGCGCCGCTTGAACGAGCGGTTGTGATTTCAATATCAGAAGGGTTGATCTCAATTTCAATGGTATCGTCCACCAGTGGGTACACATATACCGAAGCAAACGAGGTGTGGCGTTTGGCATTACTGTCAAAGGGAGAAATACGGACCAATCTATGCACTCCGTTCTCACCTTTGAGCCAACCAAAGGCATATTCGCCATCAATCTCCAAAGTCACGGTCTTTATCCCGGCAACATCGCCTTCTTGGTAATTGAGTTCCTTGACTTTGTAGCCGTTCTTTTCGGCCCACATGAGGTACATCCGCATAAGCATGGAAGCCCAATCACAACTTTCCGTACCTCCAGCACCAGCCGTAATCTGAAGCACAGCGGTAAGTTCGTCACCCTCATCGGAAAGCATGTTCTTGAACTCTAGGTTTTCTATGACCAACAATGCTTTATCGTATTGTTGTGTCACTTCTTCCTCAGAGACTTCCCCAGCTTGTTGGAATTCCATCAAAACCTCAAGGTCTCCCAATAAAGCTTGGGCAGCATTGTAATCCTCTACCCATTTGTTTTTGGATTTTAAAAATTGCATTTGTTTTTGGGCTTCTTGCGGATTGTCCCAAAAATCCGGAGCCAAGGTTTTCTCCTCCTCGTTCTCTATTTCAATAAGTTTGGCATCAATGTCAAAGATACCTCCTTAACGCACCAAGGCGCTCAATAAGATCTTTCTGCTGATCTGTAGTGGTCATATACTTAACTTTCGCACAAAAATAAACTTCTTTTGGAATATAACTGAATCAAACTTGATTGGTAGACCAACACTTGTTTTGCTACTACCAAACCCATCTCACACCCAATCTTTTAAAAAGACGTTTTCATATGTTTTTAAAAATGAAATACATATTTTTAAGTCCAATTTCCACACTATTATGAAGAAAAGCATTACTCTGGCGATTATACTGTATTCGTTCTGTACTGTACTACAAGCGCAGACCTTTAACAAGGCAAAGGATTTTCAAAAGTTCAGCGGATATTTCAACTTTTACTACGACGATGAGTCCGACAAAATATACCTCCAAGTGGATGAGTTGGACAAGGAGTTCCTATATGTGTATGCCCTGAGCAGTGGGATAGGAAGCAACGATATTGGTCTGGATCGCGGACAACTCGGGAACGAACAGGTGGTCTTTTTCAAAAAAGCTGGTAATAAATTGTTATTGGTACAGCCCAATTTGGAATATAGGGCCATCACCCAGAACAATTTGGAACGAAAATCCGTGGAGCAGGCTTTCGCCAAATCGGTATTGCACGGTTTCAAGATAGAGGAAGAGTCCCGTGGAAGTTATTTGATTGATTTTACTGATTTCTTGATGCGGGATGCCCACGGGGTGGCCAATAGGCTGAAAAGCACCAAACAGGGGTCGTACAGTTTGGACAAATCCAAAAGCGCGTTGGATTTTGAACGCACCAAGGCTTTTCCAAAAAATGTAGAGTTTGATGCCATACTTACCTTTGAAGGGACCTCTACGGGAACCTGGATACAATCCGTGACCCCCAATCCCAGCTTGGTCACCGTGGCGCAACACCACTCACTGATTGAATTGCCAGATGACAAGTACCAAAAAAGGGAGTTCGACCCACGTAGTGGTTCATACCCATTTTCATATTATGATTATGCCACCCCGGTCCAAGAGTCCATTTTAAAGCGATTTGTGACCCGTCACCGATTGGAAAAGAAAAACCCAAGTGCCCCCGTGAGCGAAGCTGTGGAGCCCATTGTGTATTATTTGGACAATGGTACCCCGGAACCCGTTCGTTCTGCTCTTTTGGAAGGTGGAAGGTGGTGGAACCAGGCCTTTGAAGCGATAGGCTACAAAGACGCATTTCAGCTAAAAGTATTGCCCGATGATGCCGATCCTTTGGATGTTCGCTATAACGTAATCCAATGGGTGCACCGTTCCACAAGGGGTTGGAGTTATGGTAGCAGTGTTACCGATCCACGTACAGGAGAGATCATAAAAGGACATGTGAGCTTGGGAAGTCTGCGTATTCGTCAGGATTTTTTAATCGCCCAAGCTTTAATGAACCAACCATTTGCTGAACGGGATGATAATTACCAACCCATGCTGAATATGGCCTTGGCCCGAATCCGTCAGCTTTCTGCCCACGAAATAGGTCATACCCTTGGATTTGCCCATAATTTTGCGGCAAGTACCAATGACAGGGCATCGGTGATGGATTATCCGCATCCCCAGTTTGAATTGGATGGAAACAGCATAGATTTCTCCAATGCCTATGATACGGGGATAGGGGAGTGGGACAAAGTGACCGTGGCCTATTCCTATTCCGATTTTCCAAAGGGCACTGATGAAAAAACAGCCTTGAATGCCATCCTAAAAAAGGCCCAAGATGATGGTTTGCGGTATATTTCCGATCAGGATGCGAGACCCACAGGAGGTGCCCATGCCTTGGCCCATTTGTGGGACAACGGTAAAAGTGCGAGCCAAGAGTTGGAAAACGTATTGCAGGTCAGGAAAACGGCTATCAACAATTTTTCAATGGACAACATCCGTACCGGCGAACCCAATTCGGTTTTGGAAGATGTGTTTGCACCTTTGTATTTCTTTCACCGTTATCAGGCCGAAGCGGTTGCCAAGCTTGTAGGCGGACTGGATTACAATTATGCCACCAAAGGTGACGGACAACGTACGGTACATATGATAAACGAAGCGGTACAGGAACAAGCCTTGGAATCCATATTGGAAACCTTGGACGCCAAAGTAATTGCCATTCCACAGGATAAATTGCAGCTTTTTCCACCTAGGGCTATCGGATATTCAAGAACCCGTGAATCGTTCAATGGTAGAACAGGGGTGAGCTTTGATGCCCTTTCCGCTGCCGAAACCGCGGCAGACATGACCTTGGGGCTTTTGTTGCACCCGGAACGTGCCTCTAGATTGATTCAGCAAAAAAGTTTGGACAAAAACCAATTGGGACTTCCCGAAGTTTTGGAGGAAACCATAAAGAATACCGTGGGTGCGTCTAACCGTGATGCCTATTTGGATGAAGTACAGCAGACCATTAATTTCAGGGTGTTGTACCATATCATGAACTTGGCCGCCCATGATGCCGTGCACCCTCAGGTAAATGCCGTAGCCCATGAATCCCTTAAAAACCTCAAGGCTTCCTTGCTTGGAGGTGAAAAAACAGCCATTGCCGTGGAAATGGTGCGGCGTATCGATGCCTTTTTGGACAAACCCGAAAATTTTAAATTGATACCGACCCCAAAAATTCCGGATGGATCTCCCATTGGAATGGATTGTATGAATTAGTTAAAGATAAATACAAGTTCAAGTACATAGAAAACACGGTATAAATAATATTGAAGAGGGCAGGTTTTAGGTAATAATAAATGATGAAAGGGGAATTAAAGTGAATATCCTACGGCTTGATGTTGAGCCTCGATATTGAATTTTGAACTTTTATGGAAATCAATCTGATCAGTGATACGGTTACCCGGCCTACAGCGGGAATGTTGGCGACCATGTTGGCCGCCAAAGTAGGGGACGATGTATTTAAAAACGACCCCACGGTAAATGCTTTGGAGGAAAAAGTGGCCAAATACTTTGGGATGGAAGCGGCTTTGTTCTTCCCTAGCGGTACTATGGCCAACCAAACGGCCATAAAACTCCATACCCAGCCCGGTGAGCAATTGATCTGTGATAAATATGCCCATGTCTTTAATTATGAAGGAGGAGGAGTCAGCTTTAACAGTGGCGTGAGTTGTAGATTGGTGGATGGACATCGTGGAATGATGACAGCAGAACAGGTGGAAGCCTCCATAAATCCTCCAGATTTCTACCACAGCCCCTTGACCTCTTTGGTTTGTATCGAGAATACTACCAACAAGGGAGGAGGAGCCTGTTGGGATTTTGCCGAACTTCAAAAAATCAGAAAGGTTTGTGACGAACACCATCTCAAATACCATTTGGATGGTGCCCGATTGTGGAATGCCTTGGTGGCCAAGAAAGAGGACCCCAAAAGCTACGGAGCCCTTTTTGATAGCATAAGCGTGTGTTTTAGCAAGGGAATGGGTTGCCCTGTGGGTTCTGTACTCGTAGGGGATTCCGAAACCATTGCAAAGGCGCTTCGTGTCCGTAAAGTGTTGGGTGGGGGAATGCGTCAAGCCGGTTTTTTGGCCGCAGCAGGAATCTATGCCATGGACCACCATATTGACCGATTAGCAGAAGATCACAAAAAAGCAGCCGAAATCGGGGAAGTACTCTCTAAGCTTGGGTTCATTAAAAAAGTGGAGCCCATAGAAACCAATATCATCATCTTTGAGTTGGATGAATCCCAGATGTCATCCCAGGATTTCTTGAAAAAACTGGAAGAAAACCAGATATCCATCATTGGAATGGGGCAGGGAAAGCTGCGTATTGTCACCCATTTGGACTATACGGACGCCATGCACGACCACTTCCTCACCATTTTAAAAAAAATAGGGTAGCCTATTTCATAAAGGAATCCATTCCCGGGATGTTGGGCATGCCTTCCTTGGCCACGGCAGCCAATTCCGTTTCATTGACCTCAGTGGCTTTGGCAATGGCCTTATTTAGGGTCAACACCAAATAATCTTCCAGTTGCTCCTTGTCTTCCAGAAGCGAATCGTCCACACTAATGGATTTAATTTCCCTATTGGCGGTAAGGGTCACTTTCAACAGGCCATCGGCGGATGCTTCATCAATCAGTACGGTATTCAAACGCTCTTTGGTGGCGGCAACCTTTTTCTGGGTCTCCTTCAATTTTCCCATCATTCCCATTAAATCTCCAAACATAGTCGCAATTTTTTAGTTGTAATTGACTTCAAAAGTAATACATTGGAAGAAATCTAAATCCATGGGACATTCCAAAACACTCACTTATAGTATCATTTTAAGCCTTATTTTTGCAGGCTCTTGCCAAAATACTAAACAAGAATCCATGAGTATACAACCCCCGGTGGCCCAAAAGAAACCTACAAAACTGGAGAAACACGGTGATGTGCGGACCGATGATTATTACTGGATGAACAATAGGGAAGATCAGGACGTGATTGATTACCTGAATGCCGAAAATGAGTATTATCAACAGATGACGGCCCATACGAAGGAGTTCCAAGAGACGCTTTTTCAAGAAATCAAATCCCGAATCAAGGAGGACGACTCCTCCGTACCTTACAAATTGAATGGCTACTGGTATATTACCCGCTACGAGGAAGGAAAGGAATACCCCATTTTCTCACGTAAAAAGGAAAGTTTGGAGGCCGAAGAGGAACTCATGTTCGATGGCAACCAGATGGCCGAAGGTTACGAATACTTCAACCTAAAAGGGGTTACCATAAGCCCTGACAATACCTTAGCTGCTTTTGCCACGGATACGGTTTCAAGGAGACAGTACAACATTCAAGTGAAAAACCTTCAGACCGGTGAAATTTTTCCTGACAAAATAGAAAACACCACGGGGAGCTCGGTTTGGGCCAATGATGGAAAAACCTTGTTTTATACCAAAAAGGACCCTGTAACGCTTCGTTCGGACAAAATTTTCAAGCATGTATTGGGTACTTCTTCTGCGGATGATGTATTGGTGTTCCATGAAGAGGATGACACCTACAATACCTTTGTTTATAAGACCAAGTCCAGAAAATTTATCGTGATTGGTTCGGTGAGTACGCTCACTTCGGAATATCAAATTTTGAATGCCGATGACCCCAATGGGGATTTCAAGATATTTTCACCCCGTGATTTGGGTGTGGAGTATTCCATTTCGCACTACGAAGGCAATTTTTATGTCCTTACCAATAAGGACAAGGCCACCAATTTTAAACTGATGAAAGTCAGTGAAGGCCAGACTTCATCGGAGCATTGGGAAGAGTTTATCCCACACCGGGAAGATGTACTGTTGGAAGATGCCGAAATTTTTAGGGATTATTATGTGCTTTCCGAGCGGGAGAATGGACTCAACCAGCTCAAAATCTCCCGTTGGGACGGTACAGACAGCTATTACCTGCCTTTTGATAGTGAAACCTATGTGGCTGGGCCTTCGGTCAACTTGGATTTTGATACCAACGAACTCAGATATTACTACAATGAGATGGGGGCACCGTATGCCGTCATCGATTTCAACATGCAGACCAAGACCAAAAAAGTTTTGAAGGAACAAGAAGTCCTTGGCGGTAAGTTCGATAAGGCCAATTACACCACGGAACGCTTATGGGCTACAGCATCGGATGGCAAAAAAGTGCCCATTTCCTTAGTGTACCGAAAAGACACCCCTTTGGATGGGACCAGTCCGTTGTTGCAATATGCCTACGGTTCTTACGGGAGTACCATAGACCCTTATTTTTCATCTGTTCGATTGAGCTTGTTGGATAGGGGCTTCATTTTTGCCATTGCCCATGTAAGGGGAGGAGAGTATTTGGGAAGACCTTGGTACGATGATGGGAAAATGCTTCAAAAAAAGAACACCTTCACCGATTTTATAGCTTGTTCCGAGTTTCTGATTGAGCAAAAATATACCAGTCCGGAACATTTGTATGCCAGCGGAGGTTCCGCAGGAGGTCTTTTGATGGGCGCTATCGTAAATATGGCCCCGGAACTCTATAATGGAGTCATTGCGTCGGTACCTTTTGTGGATGTGGTCACTACCATGTTGGACGATAGCATTCCGTTGACCACAGGAGAATATGACGAATGGGGCAATCCCAATGAAAAGGAATACTACGATTACATCAAATCCTATTCACCCTACGACAATGTAGAGGCCAAGGATTACCCCAATCTTTACGTTACCACAGGACTGCATGATTCTCAAGTGCAGTATTGGGAACCTGCTAAATGGGTAGCAAAGCTAAGGGACTATAAAACAGATGATAACCTATTGTTTTTGGACACCAATATGGATGCCGGGCATGGTGGGGCATCCGGTAGATTCGAGGCTTTACGGGAAACGGTGAAGGATTACGTATTTATTTTAGATCTTGAAGGAAAAGCCTTTTAAAAATAAAAATGTTACTTTTGTGCCGGACTTTTGGCGAAATATGGCTAATTTGTCCCTTACCTAATACCAGTTATGAAGAAACAGATAAATGCGCACAGCAGTATCCTTGACCTAATTGGAAATACCCCCTTAGTTAAGCTTAACACCATTGCAGCTCCCCTAACCGGAAACTTTTATGCCAAGTTGGAGTCCTTCAATCCAGGACATTCCTCCAAGGACCGTATAGCCGTCCATATCATTGAGGAGGCTGAACGCAAGGGAATCCTTAAGCCAGGAAGTACTATTATTGAGACCACATCGGGCAATACGGGCTTTAGCCTTGCCATGGTCAGTATAGTAAAAGGGTACGATTGTATTTTGGCCGTGAGTTCAAAATCATCGCCTGATAAGATAGATATGTTGCGTTCCATGGGGGCCAAGGTATATGTATGCCCTGCCCACGTAAGCGCAGACGATCCACGTTCGTATTACGAAGTGGCCAAACGTCTTCACCAAGAAACCGAGAACTCCATTTATATCAACCAGTATTTCAACGAACTCAACATTGAGGCCCATTATCAGACCACTGGTCCTGAGATTTGGGAGCAGACCAACGGGAACATCACCCATTTGGTGGCCTGCAGCGGTACTGGGGGAACCATTTCCGGGATTGCACGGTATTTAAAGGAGCAGAACCCCAATGTGAGGGTTTTGGGTGTGGATGCCTATGGTTCCGTACTGAAAAAATACCACGAGACCGGGGAGTTCGATCATAATGAGGTATATCCCTACCGTATTGAAGGTTTGGGAAAAAACCTTATTCCAACAGCCACGGATTTTAATAGTATAGACCGTTACGTAAAGGTCACCGATGGTGAAAGTGCCCATATGGCCCGAAAAATAGCCCATACCGAAGGGATGTTCGTAGGCTATACCAGTGGGGCCGCCATGCAGGCACTGTTCCAGTTGAACACCGAAGGTGAATTTACCGAGGACAGCAATGTGGTGGTTATCTTCCCAGACCACGGCTCACGTTATATGAGCAAGGTGTACAGCAATGAATGGATGGAAAACCAAGGCTTTTTTGATATCCAAAATGCCGAGGTACCAGAAAAAATAGAATATATAAAGTAGTAAGATGTACTGCACAATCTAAATAAAGACGGCAATGATCTCATTGTCGTTTTTTTGTATAAAAATTTCGTTGTGCGTACTTCGTAAAAATCTATACTTTTGCAGTTCAATCAATTTTAAGGTAGATGAAAGATTTATTTGATAGGATCATTGAAAACAAAGGACCTCTAGGGAAATGGGCATCGCAGGCAGAAGGGTATTTTGTATTCCCGAAGCTGGAAGGACCCATCTCAAATCGAATGAAATTCCAAGGAAAGGATGTGATAACGTGGAGTATCAATGACTACTTGGGACTTGCCAATCTACCGGAGATCAAAAAAGTTGATGGGGACGCCGCCTACGAGCACGGTGCCGCCTATCCCATGGGCGCCCGTATGATGAGCGGCCACACCGATTACCATGAGCAATTGGAAAAGGAATTGGCCGAATTCGTTCATAAGGAAGCTTCCTATTTGTTGAACTTCGGGTACCAAGGATTTATGTCCGTGATAGACGCCTTGGTGGCCAAAGACGATATTATTGTCTATGATGTGGATTGCCACGCCTGTATCATTGATGGGGTGCGCTTGCACATGGGCAAACGCTTCACATTTAAGCACAACGACCCAGAGAGTTTGGAGAAAAACCTGGAACGTGCCACCAAATTGGCCAACGAGACCGGTGGTGGGATCCTCGTAATTTCCGAAGGGGTGTTTGGAATGCGTGGAGAGCAGGGAATCCTCAAAGAAATTGTTGAGCTGAAGAAAAAATTCCAGTTCCGTTTGTTGGTAGATGATGCCCACGGCTTTGGAACCCTTGGTAAAACAGGGGCCGGAGCAGGAGAGGAGCAAGGTGTACAGGACCAGATCGACGTATACTTGGCCACTTTTGCCAAATCCATGGCAGGTATCGGGGCTTTTGTGGCTGCCGACAAAGAAATCATAGAATACCTTAAATACAACCTAAGATCGCAAATGTTCGCCAAATCGCTGCCCATGGTCTACGTGAAAGGGGCATTGAAGCGATTGGACATGCTTCGTTCCAGACCAGAGCTCAAGGCCAAACTGTGGGAGAATGTAAATGCTCTACAAAACGGACTAAGAGAGCGTGGTTTTGATTTGGGAACCACCAGTAGCTGTGTTACCCCGGTCTATTTAAACGGAAGTATCCCTGAGGCCATGGCCTTGGTAAAGGATCTGCGTGAAAACCACGGTATTTTCTGTTCCATTGTGGTATATCCGGTTATCCCAAAAGGGTTGATATTATTGCGATTGATCCCAACGGCTACCCATACCCTACAGGATATTGCAGAGACCTTGGATGCCTTTTCATCCATTAGGGAGCGATTGGAAAACGGTACCTATAAAAGACTTTCTGCTGCCGTAGCGGCCGCGATGGGGGAGTAACGAGTAGAATAAGCTTACATGCTATCTATACTACTTATTACATCAAGAAAGTAATCAGTAAGATTTTTGTATTCGATTTCACCTGGAATCCAACTGGCGAACTTCCAATATCGCCATACGGTTGTTGTGTTATTAGGAGGAATTAACAAAAAGTATTGCTCCTCGTTCATTCCGGCAATGATAATGCTTTGTTCAAGTATAGCACCAATTTCATTATTTCCAGTTCCTTTCCAAATTTCAACAATTTCATGGTCATAAGTTTTTAAGTATTGAATTTGACCTACTTCTAAAAAACTTGGTTCTACGGCATCATTGTATGTAGGGTATCCATTTGCTATGGAAAGGAATTCTTTATAATCCTCAGGAAGTTGGATTCCAAGCCTTAATTCAGTTTCTTGAACTTCGGAAGTGGTTGCAGCAGGATTTCCTATCCAATTTTCTTGAACTTGTTGAGGAGTAAAATAATTATTGCCTACTTGGGTCAATGATTTTTTAAAAAGATCTGAAAGTATTTTTTCCACTCCTTCTTTAATCATTTTTTAAGGAGAGATCCTTATACATTTCTTTGAACATTTCTCCCGGGTCTACATCCAAGGCCAATGCAATCAAATAAAGTTCCCAAGCTCGAAGTTGGGTAGAAGGGTTAAGGGTCAATTCACTTATCCTTGATTTACTGATGCCAGTTTTTCTGGAGATTTCTGCCTTGCTAGCTGACTTTTTGGATAAAAACAATCCTAATTCTGTCATGATACTTTTTGATTTTCGATACTCTAATTTAACAGATTGATATTCGAGTTTAGAAAATCTGTACTAAAATTTTGATTTATTCCCGAAAGTAATTACCTTGGTTTTGATTTTCGAACTATAATATAGAATTTCTAAACTTTTTGACAAATGAAAAAATACACCAAATCTGACCTAGAGGCCATTATTGGCACCCAACAAGAAAACCTGACCGTGATACAGGACTTTTTGGGCATCATTAAGCACCAGAACGAACTGCTCCACCAAGCCAACCAAAGGTTGCGGGACCAGATTGCAAAGATGGAGTAGGGGATGCGCCATAATACCAAGGGTCTTAGGATTCTATCTGGACTAATAATGTGCTTCCCGGTTCTGGTTTGACGTTTGAATGGTCCATGGTCGGGGTTAAAAGGTACCCATAAATGTTCTGTTTTCTTTTTTCCAGCTCATTATGGAAGGCTTTATCGCGCTCGGCCTCTGTCTTAAAGGCAAAACTTAAGTGCTCAAACTCAGTTTCGCAATCAAAAACTATTTCGGAATCGGCCATCATAAGCAGTCCGGAAAGGACCCTTTTCTTTACTGCCCATGCCTGTTTGGAACTTGGGTCCATTAGTATCGTATTGGGTGGCAGCCCATCAAGGCTATGCTGAATTTCAGTCAACAACCCCCTGCCAGTAATCGTATAACATTCAATGATTTTTACGGAAGTATGGTCCATGATGCATCTCGGTCAATGGTTTTTGATGTGATTTGGGGTATTCTAAGATCATAAAAATCCTTCAAAAACAAAAAAAGTGAACCCAGTGGCCCACTTTATGTTCAAAGTTTTTGAAATGACTTTAGGGAATTGCGTTGATTTGATCATGTATCCTTTGTTTCGACTTTTCAAAGATCTCCCCTCCAAACTCCTCATTGTCCAATGAAATAATGGTGGTATCGGTAACACCCATCATCCCAAAAATAAATTTAAGATACGTGGTCTGAAAGTTCATATGCCCGTTCTTTTCGTTTTCCCCATATCCGGTATCGCCCCGGGTGGATAGGATGAACAGTTTCTTGTTTTCCAATAGTCCCACATAATCCCCATCTGGATTTCCCGAACGAAATTTCCAAGTCTCGTTGATCCGCATGATCTGGTCTATATACGCCTTGAGACCACTGGGAATGGACCAATTGTACATGGGGGTACCCAAGACATAAACATCATTCTCTTGAAGTTCCTTGACGAGGATGTTGCTCAAAGCAACTCCTTGTTGATTTTGTTCCTCCCTGTTTTCGGGCCTTACAAAGGCACTGGCGATCCAATTTTCGTCAATGGGCGGGATTTCTTCCAGTCCCACTTCCCTGTGGGTAAAGGAATCATCGGGATTCTTTTTTCGCCAATTGTCCAAGAACAGTTGGGTAAGTTGTCTACTCTGCGATCTTTCGTTTCGCACGCTGGCATTGATAATAAGTACTTTTTTCATTTGCTCTCCATTTTGAAAGCAAAGTTGTACCAAAAGAAAACCCTAAAAATTGACCTAGTTCAATTTCGGGTTGTTTTTTCGTATTCGGCTTATAAATTCGGGAGTCACTCCCAAATAGGAGGCAATGAGGTATTGGGGCACCCTTTTGGCGAGTTGGGGGTAGTTTTCCAAAAAATCGGCGTAGCGATGGGCAGCGTCATAGGTATTGTTGATGACGATTCTCCGTTGTAGACTGGCCGTGTACCCTTCCAGAATGATACGAAAATACCGTTCCAACCTTGGGATTTCCGCCAACATTTTCTGGAATGCCAAATGTTGGATTTGGAGCAGTTCTGTCTTTTCCAACACCTGAATGGTGTACATGGAGGGTTCTTGCTTTTGAAAGCTGAGGATATCCGTGGCCCACCAATCATCAATGGCAAAATAGAGAATCTCCTCTGTTCCTTTCTCAGGATTGATGTAAAAAGCTTTTAATGAACCGGAAATGACATAATTGTCCGTTTTGCACACCTCTCCATTTTGCAGCAAATAATCTCCCTTCTCCAAAGTCTTGGTGGTCCAAAAAGTGTTGAAAAGCGTAATCTCTTCGGGAGAGAGCTTTACATGTTTGGATATGTTTTGTAGTAGGGATTCGTGCATTTTGGCAATCTTTCATTTTAACAAACCCACCAAATTCTTCTGCTACAAGTCTTTGCGATAGGTTCTTCGGCGTTTGTAGATAACAGGATCAAAATGCTTCCACATTTGCCGTATGGCCACATTCTCTTCCAATTCCGGGGTACGGATGCAGTTTACAACACCTTTATCACTAAAGGTTTTGTAATACTCGTTAAAAATAATGGCCGTGACCCCTTTGTTCTGATAATCGGGGCGGATGCCGATCAGATAGAAGATCACATCCTTGCTTTTCTTTTTGGCTTTCAACAAGTGATAGATGCCAAAGGGAAACAATTTCCCATTGGCTTTTTGCAGTGCCTTTGAAAACGAGGGCATTACGATGGCGAAGGCCACAAGTTCATCATTGGAATCCACTACAAACTTGATATACTCCGGATTGATGAAACTGATGTACTTCTTTTTAAAATATTCCTTTTGGATGTCCGTAATCTTCACAAAAGAGGAAAGCTTGGAATAGGTGTCGTTGAACAGGTCGAACATTTTATCTACCCAAGGCATAATGTCCGCACTTTTCGTAAAGTTCATTTCCCGAAGTCCATACCGTTTCTTCACCAGTAAATTGGCCTTATGGAACAAGGCTGGGTCGGCCTTGGCCGCCAAAAACTTGTTTTCGAGGTATTCCTTTTCCTTGACGAATCCGTGTTTTTCGTAATGGGATTGATAGTAGGGGTGGTTGTACCAGGTAATCATGGTCCCGATATGGTCAAAGCCTTCAATAAGCACACCTACCTTGTCCAGATTGGAAAAACCTACGGGTCCTTCCATGTACTCAAGCTGGTGCTGCTTGCCAATTTCGGCCACCTTGTCCAATAAGGCTTTGGATACTTCAAGGTCGTCCACAAAATCGAACCACCCAAAACGCATTTTTTTGAGCTGTTGTTCGTTCACTTCCAACCAATTGACAATGGCAGCGACCCTGCCCACGATTTTTCCATCCTTGTAGGCCAAGAAAAAAGACGCTTCGGCACTTTTAAAGACCGGATTTTTGGTTTCATCAAAGGATTCCATTTCATCCTTGATGATGGGTGGAACCCAATAGTCGGAGTTTTTATATAAGGAAAAGGGAAACTTTACAAAGTCCTTTAATTCAGCTTTGGATTGAACCTGTTTAACGGTGATCATACATCAACTTTTACAAGTTCAATAATAGGAATATTACCTACAGCATAAAAGCGTTGGGGTAAAAACTTAGAAATCTATATCGTCTTTATTTTTCTTATCCCGCTTTTTTGATTTTTTCTTATTGGAATTCTTTCTGATTTTTCCATTTTGACCGCCACTTTGCTCATCAATGGGGATAAGTTTGTCCTTATGGAAATCCAAGCGGTAGGAGAAGCCGGCCACTACGAAGATTCTGGAAGGGTCACTTTTAAAGTTGGATCCCAAATGAAAATCAGCCTGAAAGTTTTCGCTGAACAGGTAAGCCAATCCAGTACGCGCTAAAATATCGGAATAACGGTCACTGTTGATGCCTTGTCCTTCCAAGAAAACACTCCATTTGGGGTTTCTAAAGGCATGGGTCACGGAAAGGGCATAGCGCCATTCCGGGAAATCGGTGCCAATACGGTCATAGGCAATGTTGGAAATCAGCACAAACCTTGGAGATAGTCTACTCTGTGTGGCAATGGCCCCACGGTACGATAAAACTGGGTCGCCCACATAAAAGGGATTGTCCCCAACGGTAAATGTAGCCCCACCATACAAGGAAACGGCAGGAATCAGGTTTTTCCACTGGAATACATTGTTGGCCCGCCAGCTATATAGGTTGGGTTTGTTTTTTTCTGGGTTTTTAAAGGGGTCATAGACCAAATATTTTAGCCCCACACGGTTTCTGGAAAAATCGGTCAGCCTACCATCCGTTCCCAACGGGGAGGAATAGTCAATATTCTGCGAAATGAAGGAACCCTCGTATACAATCTCCAGTTGCTCGAAGAGTAGTCCGTATCGTAGGGCAATATCAGTCCCAAAAATATTGGAGTCAAAGTTTTGTTCGGAATCGTCCCGTTGCTCATACAGCAGCCCCATTTCAACCTGCGCCACATTTTTTCCAACTGCATAGGCGCTGACCGCACGGCCAGGTCTATTGGAATTGATGACATCGGTATATTGGGCACTTAAAAGGGTAGGGGCAAAAAGGGAGAGAAAAAATGCTTTTCTGACGAAGGAAAAATCCATATAACTGATTTTAATACTATTTTATGAAACGTTTGGGTTTATTAAGCAACTAACAGTGTAATTTTGATACAATAACTAAGGTTATATGGTTGTACTAAAAACGATTTTATTCCTCATATTAGTATACTACGCAGCTAAATTACTGCTAAAGTGGTTGGCCCCCAGATTGTTCAATTATGCCATGAAGAAGACCCAAGAGCGTTTTGGACAGGATTTTGGACAATACCAACACTATACAAATGAGCCTACTGAGGAGGGCAAGACCACTGTTTTTAAAGGCACGTCCAAAGGTTCCAAACCCTCAAAAAAAGTTGGAGAATACATAGATTTTGAAGAAATTGACTAATATTTGTCTTTTCAAAACCTATCCATGAAACTTTCTCCCAAGGCCTTTATCGTACATCTTTGTGTTTTTGGCTTATTTATACTTACGGCATTGGTCTACTTTTATCCTGTATTGCAGGGAAAGGCCATTTTTCAATCCGACATTGCCCAGTATAAGGGTATGGCCAAGGAACGTAACGATTATAAAGAGCTTACCGGGGAGGAATCATATTGGACCAATAGCGCTTTTGGCGGTATGCCCACCTATCAATTAGGGGCGAACTATCCACATGATTACGTAAAGAAATTGGACCGTTTGATTCGGTTTTTGCCTAGACCTGCCGATTACCTATTTCTATATTTTATTGGGTTCTATATTTTGCTCTTGTGCCTTAAAGTGGATTTTAGACTGGCAGCTTTAGGTGCATTGGCCTTTGGATTCTCCACCTACCTCATCATCATCCTTGGGGTGGGACACAATGCCAAGGCCCATGCCTTGGGTTATATTCCCATGGTATTGGGGGGCATCGTCTTGGTATTTCGAAAAAAATATCTCTGGGGCTTTATCTTGACCGCTTTGGCCATGGCTTTGGAAATCAGCGCCAACCACTACCAAATGACGTATTATTTTATGTTGTTGGTATTGGTATTGGGACTGATTCAGCTTATTTATGCCATCAAGGACAGGACACTAAAACATCTATTCCTTTCCGTAGGGATTTTAATTTTGGCCGTGGCCCTTTCCATAGCGGCCAATGCCACAGGGCTTATGGCCACCAAGGAGTATGCGGATTGGAGTACCCGTGGTAAATCCGAATTGACCGTAAACCCGGACGGAACGCCTATGCAAGCTTCCAATGGGTTGGACAAGGAATACATTACACAATACAGCTATGGAATTGCTGAATCGTTGGACTTGTTTGTTCCAAGGATGTTCGGAGGTTCCGGCAATGAAGACCTAGGAACGGACTCCAAGGTCTTTGAATATTTGGTTGGTCAGGGGCTACCCCCTTCCAAAGCGTTGGAATTGTCCAGTGGACTGCCCTTGTATTGGGGAGACCAACCCATAGTGGCAGGGCCTGCCTATGTGGGGGCCATTGTGGTATTCCTGTTCTTTTTAGGACTTTTTCTCGCGAAGGGCAAACGAAAATGGTGGCTTTTAACCGGTGCCATATTGGCGCTAGTGCTTTCTTGGGGAAAGAATTTCCCAGCCCTTACCAATTTTATGATTGATTACTTCCCGTTATACAATAAGTTTAGGGCAGTTTCTTCCATTCAGGTGGTATTGGAGCTCTGTTTGCCCGTTTTGGGTGTACTGGGTCTGTGGGAGCTTTTCAAAAAATCCGAGGACGACAAAGAAAAACTAAAGGCCTTGAAGTTGAGTTTCTTCATCACTTTGGGGTTGGGCGTGTTTATTTTTCTTCTAAAAGGATTCTTCGACTTTGAAGGATTGCGGGATGAGATGTACCGCGGATATTTTGGTGATGACGTTATGACCATGATCCAAAGGGATAGGGAAGCAGTGTATACCAGCGACACGATACGGTCTTTGATTTATGTGACCCTTGCCGCTGTGGTCCTTTGGTTATTCATAAAGGAGAAAATAGGCAAGAATTTCTTGGTGTTGGCTCTGGGTGGGTTGATATTGTTTGATTTGGTCGGGGTGGCCCTTCGTTACGTGAATGAAGGTGATTTTGTACGCCAACGTCAGGTAAATACTCCTTTCCAGGCAAGTGAACTGGACCAAATGATTCAACAGGACGATTCCATCTACCGAGTGTTTGATCCACAGGAAGGCTTGAACGGTGCCCGAACCTCTTATTTCCACAAGTCCATCGGAGGATACCATGCCGCAAAGCCTAGGGCATTGCAAGATTTGTTCGAGTACCATCTGTACCAAAACAATCTACAGGTGTTGAACATGCTCAATGTAAAATATATCATCCAACAGGATGAGGAAGGGAACAGCTTTCCTGCCTTGAACGATAATGCCAATGGCAATGCTTGGTTCGTGGAACGTCTGCTTTCGGTTTCATCGGCCAATGAGGAGATTGCAGCGCTGAAGGATTTTGATTCAAAATTGGAAGCGGTGGTCAATACCACAACTTATCCCCGTTTGACCAAGAATCGATATGAGTTGGATTCACTGGCCTCCATACGCTTGGAAGACTATCGCCCCAACTATTTAAAATATAGAACCAACAACAGCAATGAAGGTTTTGCGGTATTTTCCGAAATGTATTACCCCTCAGGTTGGAATGCCTTTATTGACGGTAAACCTGAACCCCATTATAAGGTGGATTACGCACTTCGTGGGATGAAGGTGCCCGCAGGAACCCATGAAATCGAGTTCAAATTTGAACCCAAGGTGGTGGAAACGGGGAGTCAGATTAGCTTGGCGGCCTGTATTTTACTGGGACTGATCATTGTGGGGGGTGTTGGTTATTCCTTTGTTTCCAAGAAATCCAAGGAATCCTGATGCAAAAGATTCTGGTCATAGCGTACTATTGGCCTCCTGCCGGGGGACCAGGGGTACAGCGGTGGCTAAAGTTTACAAAATACCTGCCCGAATTTGGATTCACTCCCATAGTCTATGTCCCGGAGAATCCCAGCTATCCCATCATTGATGAAAAGCTGGTTGGGGAAATTCCCAAGGACATTAAAGTACTGAAACAACCCATAAAAGAACCCTATGCTTGGGCCTCCTTGCTTTCCAAAAAGAAGACAAAAACCATCAGTTCCGGGATTATTAAGGAAACGAATCCTTCAACCATGGAAAAATTGTTACTGTGGATACGGGGCAATTTTTTTATCCCTGATGCCCGTAAGTTGTGGGTAAGGCCTTCCATGGAATACTTGGCCAAGGTCATTGCGGATGAAGGCATAAAAACCGTGATCACTACAGGACCGCCCCATAGTTTGCACTTGATAGGTTTGGGCTTAAAGAAGCGATACGCCGTCCAATGGATTGCGGATTTCAGGGACCCATGGACGACCATAGGGTACCATAAAAAATTACGCTTGACCCCATATGCAAAGCGGAAGCACAAAAAACTGGAACAAGAAGTACTGGTTTCCGCCGACAAAATTGTGGTGACCAGCCATACCACAAAAAAGGAGTTCGAGGCAATTACCGACAAGCCCATTAAAGTAATCACCAATGGGTTTGATGAGACTTTAAAACCCATGACTCAGGATACCAACTTTACGATTTCACATATAGGGTCATTGCTTACAGGGAGGAATCCTGTGGGTTTATGGCAAGCTCTGGCTGAACTTGTTCAAGAAAACAAAGATTTTGGGAACACCCTTCGTATTCAATTGGCTGGAGTGATTGGGGAAGAGGTGCTCAAATCCATTCATGGATTTGGACTTGATCCCTACTTGAATCAGATGGGGTATCTTTCCCATGACCAAGTTTTGGAGGTACAGCAAAAATCACAAATATTGTTGTTGCTCGAAATTGATTCCCAAGAGACCCAAGGTATCATCCCGGGCAAACTTTTTGAATATTTGAACGCCAAACGACCCATTTTGGCCCTAGGTCCGGAAGGTTGGGAAGCGGGGGCCATGGTGACCACGGTTCAAGCGGGGGAGTTCTTCCTGCATTCCGATGTAGCATCCCTAAAATCGGTACTTTTGGATTGGTTCAAGAAGTACCAACAGGGGGAACTGCAAATAAATTCAAAAGATGTGGAGCAGTACCATAGAAGGGCTCTGACCCATAGTTTGGCTAAATTTATCTAATGGGAATCGTACTAAAGCAATCCATACAAAATGTTGTAGTCACCTATCTGGGTTTTTTGTTTGGTGCGGTGAACACCCTTTTCCTCTACACCAAAATCTTGCCTGATGCCTATTATGGATTGGTAACCTTCATCCTGGCCTCTGGTGCTATTTTAATGCCCTTAATGGCTTTTGGGGTGCACAACACTATGGTGAAATATTATAGCTTTTGTCAAGATTCTGAAAAGGATTCTTTTTTAACATTGATGCTGTTGATTCCCTTGCTGGGGATTGTTCCTGTTGCTTTGGTCGGGTTCTTTTGGTATGAGCCTTTGGGGAATTTGATTTCAGAAGTAAACCCAATGGTCAAGGATTATCTCTGGTATGTTTTTGTTGTGGGGTTGGCCATGGCATATTTTGAGGTTTTTTATGCCTGGTGCAAAGTACATCTGAAATCGGTTTTTGGAAATTTCATGAAAGAGGTGTTCGGTAGGATAGGGGTGTCCATCCTTTTGATCCTATTGCATTTTGAAGTTATTTCGCTGGATTTCTTTTTCAAAGGTTTAGTGGGACTGTACCTATTGCGCACCGTGATCATCAAAATGTATGCCTATACACTCAGGTTTCCCCGGTTGGATTTTAAATTTCCGGCACATGCCAAAGAAATACTCTCCTATTCCTTTTTGATTATTTTGGGGGGTTCGGCCGCCTTGATTTTGTTGGAAATCGATAAGGTTATGCTCAATCAATTCATCAGTATTGAAAATGTGGCTTACTATGGGGTTGCCGTATATATTGCCACCGTGATCATAGTACCATCCAGGGCCATGCACCAGATTACCTATCCATTGACTGCAGAATTGTTGAATACCAACGACCAAGTGGGTCTGAAAAAATTGTATCAAAAAACCTCATTGACGTTGTTTATTGCATCGGGGATTTTATTTGTTCTGATCATACTCAACTTAAATGATTTATATCTCCTGCTCCCGGAAGCGTACCGGAACGGGTTTATCATTGTTTTCTTGATCGGTCTGGCCAAGGTATTCGATTCGCTCTTGGGCAACAACAACTCCATTCTGTACAACTCCAAATACTATAAAACAGTTTTGATTTTTGGTGTTTGCCTAGCCGTGTTGACCATTGTGTTGAACTTTCTATTTATTCCAAAATGGGGGATGACAGGGGCAGCCTTGGCAAGTTTTATTTCCATTTTTATTTTTAATGTGGTCAAGTTGGGTTTTGTAAAACGAAAGTTTGGCTTTCTGCCTTTTACGGGGGCTACTTTCAAGGTTTTTGCCACACTCCTCCTGTTGGCGGTATTGTTCAATATGTTGCAGTTCTCTTTTCATCCCATCATCAATATTCTGCTGAAATCCATTTTGATTGTTGTGATGTATGTTGGGATTCTATATCGGTTTGAAATTTCAGAGGATGTTTCAGGCGTGCTTTCCAAATGGTTGAAGAAGAGACAGGAATAATACAAAAAAGAACCCCGTAGCGGATAAATCCAACTACGGGGTAAACAACTAACCAACCTAAAAACTATCTTTATTGCCTTCTGGAACTTCTTGATGTTCTTCCAGCGTTACTGCTTCTATTGCTTGTTCTACCAGTGCTTTTTCTAACAGTAGTACTTTTGGTACTTCTGGAAACCGTTCTTTTGGGAGCACTTTTTCTACTTACTACAGACCTACTTGAACTGCTTCTGGTCTGAGGCTTTTTGTACGTACTTGTAGTGGTCCTGGTCACCGTCTTACGATTAGGGGTAGAGGTAACCTTTCTTTGCGTTACGGTTTTCCGGTTTGGGGTCCGGGTCACCTGCTTTTGGGCCACGGTTCTACCACTGTTTCGGGATACACCATCCGCTTTTTTGTACACCCTTTTACTACTGGTCCTATTAGGGGCAACTTGTCTTTTTACGGTGTTGGAGCGGGAAACGGTATTACCTTTCCTATAATCGTTTCGGGCCACCGTTTTATTGCTACGCCCTGTGTATCCTCTTCGTATACTGGCATTGTCACGTACCGCTACTCTTCTATCGTTTCTATAGACTTTACTTCTCCTATTGGGGTTATACTTGTATGACCTTCCAACTTTGGCATAAGTTCTTCTATAGTTGTGTCGGTAAGGAGTATAGTACGTATATCGTACCGGTCTATAGTATCTTCTATATGGTGAGGTATATACGGTACAGAACCCTACAGCTGGTCTGGCAAAATACCTATGGAAAGGACGGTACACATAATGTCTGTTATAGATGTTGATGAATCCTGTATAATGACTGAACACGCCTCCATTATAATATACATGCAATCCACCTAAGCGTCTTACCCTACCATTATTGTACCAGATGTCCACACCACCTATCTGTGAAACCCGACCATAGTAATCGTAAAAAATGGGGGTGTTTTCCACTTGGATCACGGCACCATAATCATCATACTGCACATAAGGGTCGTAGTTATACCCAGAGTTGAAGGTAATGCCCACATTTCCAATTCGGGCACCAACACCAACATTTACTCGGTTGTCCATGTAAAAATCGAACTCACCATCAGGGTATACTGAAAAAGTTACCCCGTCTTCAACGAAGATAAATGAGTTTCCATATCGATATGTTGTAGCTGTTACAACATTTTCTTCTATTTTGGCGGCTTGGGTACCTAGTGTACCGAAAGCGATCGCTGCTATAAAGAGTACTAACTTTTTCATACTACAAGGTTTTAAGTTCTAGATGTACCTATTTACATCCACCTTGATAATATCAAGCAGCGTGCCAAAAAACTAAAATTTTTATAACATATTGATTATTAGTTCTATAAAAATCAATCATTGATGATGAACATAGACCTTCTATTGAGTTGGTGCTCTTCTTCTGAGCACCTCACTCCATTGGAACAGTTGTTCAACAATTGGGTCTCTCCATAGCCTTTGGCCGATAATCTTTTACGTTCTATGCCTTTTTTTATCAACCATTCCAGAGTGGCTTGGGCACGTCTTTCGGATAGGTTAAGGTTAAACCGGCTACTTGACCTTGAATCGGTATGGGACTCAATATGTATGGAAAGTTCGGGATACTGTTTCATGGCTTCGAGGATTTTGGCCAGTTCCACTTCGGCATCAGGCCGTATTCTGGACCTTCCGTAGTCAAAGTAGATAGGTTGTAGGGTAAGCCTACACCCCAAATCATCAATGGGGCACTCTGGAGGTGTAAGTTCAATATCCATTTGTTCGGTATGGGAACCCCGTGGAGTGACCGTACTTTTTTGGTTAGGGGTATAATCTTTGTACTCTGCATGAACTGTGTATGCTTTGCTGCAATCCACTATACCCTTAAATATGTAATTACCACTACTGTCCGTGGTGGTTTCGGCTACTTTATTGTTGTTCTTGTTCATGAGTCTAACCGTGGCCCCATCCAAGGGTTTTCCTGTTTTGGAATCAGAAATGGCTCCTTGGATAATGGTTAAGCCGCAGCTTTCCCAAACCCTATAAATGTCATCGGAACTACTTCCGGCATCACCATCCCGGTTGGAGGCCAGATACCCTATTTTCTTCTCTTCATTCAAGATAAAACCAAAATCATCCTTATTGGAATTAATGGGTTGCTTGAGATTGGTCACTTCTTCAAATTCTCCATCAGGTTCCAGCGAAACCACAAATATATCGAGTCCCCCGAGTCCCAAATGCCCATCACTGGAAAAGTAAAGGTTGTTGTTCTTTCCAATA